>Ga0256404_1000006_pt1 | contig 495395 bp, 437 predicted proteins | sample RumenRJG_01DNA_FD_185990 | JGI IMG/M metagenome (GOLD analysis project Ga0256404, IMG submission 185990) | Bovine rumen microbial communities from Lethbridge, Alberta, Canada - RJG_01 | ecosystem: Host-associated > Mammals > Digestive system > Stomach > Rumen | place: Canada: Alberta... | reverse complement strand
CTGTTTTCTGCTATTGTTTTCATAGGTTTCTTTTCTCCGTTATTAGTTTTTGTGTGGTAACAAAATTATAACAGTTTAAAGAAACCTTTTCTTTTATTTTGGCGACATTATATTTTACTGCTTACAATTTTCCATCAAAAATTAAAAAAATTTGCTTTTATGGAAGATATGAAAGATAATAAGAGTATGAGAAAGTTTGTCTGTTCCCTGTTTTTTTTAGCATTTTCAATTTCCTGTTTTTCTCAAAGTAGTTTTTTCGACAATTACGTTTATCAGTCCTGGAGTGAGTTTGGAGGACTTTCAGGGACTACTGCTAACGACATTTATCAGACAAGAGACGGCTATATTGATATTGGAACCTACGAAGGACTTGTTAAATTTGATGGAGTTGAGTTTAACACAATAAACCGCATTTCCGACAAGGATTACGGTTTTGCTTCTGCCCGCACCATTATTCAGGATGCCCGCGGAAACATCTGGATTGGTTCAAATGATGAAGGACTTCATAAGATCTCCGAGACCAGTAACAAAATATATACCATGGACAACGGTCTGCCCAACAATTCTGTCCGCGCCCTCTGCGAAGACAACAGCGGAAACATTTGGGTAGGAACAGCCAGCGGCGTTGTTTATATTACTCCAGACGGAAAACTTATTAATCCTCAGTTTGGCGCCGGAACCACTGCAAACGGCGTAATTGCTTCAAACCTTTACTGTGACTCTCTTGGTAGAATCTGGCTTACAACCTCAAATGAAAACGGGCTCTTTCTCTGTAAGGACGGAGTTTTTAAGCCCCACGAAGAATTTGAAAAGTATTCAACATACTTTGCTACGGCAATTATGCAGGATCACAGAGGCCGCTTCTGGATTGGTCTTGGAGACAAGGGTATTGCCACAATGAGTGGCAACAAGGCAAGCCTTATAAAAACAGGAACCCTGCTGGACAATACTCCTACCAACACAATTCTTGAAGATTCAGACGGGGTTATCTGGTTTGGAACAGAGCACGGTCTTGTAGTTTACGCTAACAATAAATTCGAAGAATACAAGGGTGCCCAAGAGCTTGCAGGCTCAAACATCAACCGTATCATACAGGATCGCGAAAGCAACATCTGGTTTGCAACAGACCGAAACGGCATTGGAAAAATGACCCACGGCAAATTCCTTATGCACAGACTCGGGATAACCGTAAACTGCATTACAGAAGACCGTGACGGAAAAGTCTGGGCCGCAACTGATAATGGTGTACTCTGCTATCAAAATGACGAGCTTGTAGAAAATGCCCTGACAAAATATACAAAGAATCTCCGCATCCGCCATGTAGAAGCAACTGATGATGGAAAACTGCTTGTAAGCTGCTATTCAAAACCAGGCCAGCTTCTTTACGATGGCACAACAATTAAAAGCTGGGATTCAGATCATGGCCTTGCCGGCAACAAGGTTCGGGTTGCAATAAAAACAGCAAAGGATGAGTACTATGTTGGAACCACAACCGGACTCACCATTATTCATAAAGACGGAAAACTTTCTTCTTACAAGCAGATTACCGGAGATCTGGACACAGAATATGTAATGGCCCTCTATAAGGATACAAATGGCATTATCTGGATTGGAACAGATGGCGGCGGTATTTTCCTTATGAAGGATGAAAAGATTTTTTCTCATATTACTTCTGCTGACGGAATTGCAGGTAACGTAATTTTCAAAATCAATCAGGATACAAAAGGAAATTACTGGATCTGTACCGGAAGTGGAATCACCCGCATAAAGAATTTTGATTCCAGCAAAAAAACAAGACTGGACTGTAATACAATTAATTCAGAAAACGGCATTGGAACAAACTCTGTTTTCCAGATTATGTTTGATGACACAAACAACGCCTGGATTACAAACAACCATGGACTTGCCTCTCTTTCAATGGACGAAATTGATGAACTGTTTGAAGGAGAGCGACAAACTCTCACTACAAAATATTACAACAGAAACGACGGCCTTGATTCCGACGGAGCAACCTCAACTGCCCGCGCTATTATAGACTCACATGGCCGCCTCTGGCTTCCTCTTGTAGACGGCATTGCCGTTTACGATCCTTCCAAGGTAAAAAAGAGCACAATTCTTCCTCTGGTTCAGATTGAAACCATCACTGTAGATTCTGTTGTTTATAAGCATTCAAAAGAAGTAATTATCTTAAAGCCGGGAACAAAGCGCATAGACATAAAATATACAGGAATCAGTTTTGATGCCCCTGAACGCCTGACCTTCTCTCACATGCTCACTGGCTTTGAAACAGATTATACAATTCCATCCTCTGAGAGGGTTGTTTCTTACACTAACCTTACACCTGGAAAACATTCTTTTATTGTATATGCAATAAACGGAAACGAACTCCAGTCTAACAATGAAGAGATGATGTTCTTCTATCAAAAGCCTTATCTCTGGCAGCGTCCTATTTTCTGGGTAATTTTTATCACCCTGCTTGCCGGAACCGGAATAGGCTACTTTATGTGGCGTGAGCATAAAATCAAAATGGAAAACCTCCGCCTTGAAGCCCTTGTTGAAGAAAGAACTGCCGATCTCAAACTTGAAAAAGATAAGTCAGATATGCTTCTGCGCTCCATTCTTCCGGACAAGATTGCAAACAAGCTGCGTAATATAAGCGGCGACAAATCTTTTGGTGAAGACTTTGAAAATGTTACCCTCCTCTTCTCTGACATTGTAGGCTTTACAAAAGTTTCCAGCGGTCATAAAGCTCAGGAAATAGTAAAAGCCCTGAATGACCTCTTCAGCCGTTTTGATGAAAGGGCAAAAGAAATGGGGGTAGAAAAAATCAAAACCATCGGAGATGCCTATATGGCAGCCTGCGGAGTACCGGAGCCAAACGAAAACCATGCCCGCATAATGGTGGACTTTGCAAAAGGAATGCTTAAGGATCTTGAAGACTACAACAAAACAGCAGAAATACAATTCCAGATTCGAATCGGCTTAAACTGTGGTCCTGTTACTGCCGGAGTAATTGGAACTCACAAGTTCATTTACGACGTATGGGGCAATACCGTAAACGTTGCAAGCCGAATGGAAACTGCCGCTACCCCTGGCGGAATAAGAATTACAGAAGACCTCAAAAATCAACTTAAAAAGCAGAGGGGTTTAAAATTCAGCGACCCTATAGAATGCCAGATTAAGGGCAAGGGGCACATGAAAACCTATGATGTATTATAGGATGGAGAGATATGAAAAAACAAATAACCAGTGCTGCCGTTGCTGCCGCATTTTTTACTATTCTCGCACTCACTTCCTGCAAGGAGCCTAAAAGGAAAACTGTTAAGGTTGGGCTTCTTCATTCTCTTACAGGAACCATGTCTATCAGTGAAATTGGAGTTCGTGATGCAGAACTTCTTGCAATCAAAGAGTTGAATGAATCAGGCGGTGTTCTTGGCTGCCAGATAAAGATTGTTGAAGAAGATGGAAAAAGTAATCCGCGTATGTTTGCAGAAAAAGCCCGCAAACTACTGGAAGAAGACAAGGTTGCCACAATATTTGGCTGCTGGACCTCAGACTCCCGCAAGGCAGTAAAGCCTGTTCTGGAAGAAGACTATGGTCTTTTATGGTACCCGGTTCAGTACGAAGGCTTTGAAGCCAGTCCAAATATTATGTATATGGGTGCCGCTCCAAACCAGCAGGTTGTACCGGCCATAGATTATTGTGCCAAAAATATTGGAAAACGCATGTACCTTTTAGGAAGTGATTATATTTTCCCCCGCACTGCAAACGCAATTATAAAAGCTCAGTTAAAGGAACTGGGCGGTATTTGTGTAAGCGAAACTTATGTTCCAATGCACGAAACAGACTTTACCCAGATTGTAAAAGATATAAAAAAGCTCAAACCGGATGTAATCATAAATACGCTGAACGGAAGCTCTAACCAGTCCTTCTTTTCACAGCTTAAATACTCAGACATAGAAGCAGATGATATTCCTGTAATGAGCTTTTCAATTTCCGAAAGCGAAATTAAAAGCATAGGCGCAGACAAACTTTGCGGTCACTACACTGCATGGAATTATTTTGAATCCACTGGCTCTGCAAAAAATACCCGCTTCGTCTCTGCCTACAAGCAGGAATTCGGCACTAACAAGGCTGTAGGAGATCCGGAAGAAGCAGCCTACATTGCCGTAAACATGTGGGCCGCCGCATGCACAAGAGCCGGAACCTTTGACGTAGAACCTGTAAGAATAGCAGCAAAAGGCTTAAGTTACATAGCTCCGGAAGGAATTGTAACAATTGAAGGTTCAAATCAGCATTTGAACAAGGTAACCAGAATCGGAAAAATTAATGAAAAAGGCCAGATAGATGAGCTTTATTCTTCAGGTAATACTGTTCGCCCGGACCCATATCTGAGCACCTACGCCTGGGCACGTGGACTTTAAATAACATAAAAAAACTTACAGGATTATACCTGTAAGTTTTCACTGATTAAACTCTTACATTACCAGAAAGTGTACTTGCTTTTTCCACATCTTCTTTCTTTGCATAAATATGAGGCATTGCAACTGCCACTGTTGTTCCCTTTCCTGGAGCACTCTTAATATCAATTGTTCCATTCATAAGGTAAAGCAGAGCCTTTGCAATACTTAAACCAAGGCCTGCACTTGGAATCTCCCGATTTATTTCGTTATCCTCACGGGCAAAATTCTTACAAATATAAGGAATAAACTCCGGAGAAATTCCAATTCCACTATCCTCACAGAAAAAAGTTATAATACATTCATTTTGAAGTTCACCTTCAGTCTGCTTAAGGCCAAAACGAATCTTTCCGCCTTCAGGAGTATATTTAATTGCATTTAAAAGAACATTTATAACAACATCTGTTGTATGCATAATATCCTGATAAATGTAAGGATTGGTAATCTCGCTCCAGTATTCAAGTTGAATATTCTTAGCTTTTGCTTCGTTTTCTATAAGAGCATAAGTTTTTTCCATTGCTTTACTGATGTCTGTTGGAGTTTCATTTAATTCAATTTCTCCATTTTCCATCTGAACAAGTTCAAATACATTATTTATAAAGCTGAGCATATGCTCTTGTGTTTTTTCAATTTTTTTCAGGGCACTTCTTGCAGACTCTCCAGCCAGCTCTTGATTTTTAAGTTTGCCAGTAATAGAAATCATTTCATGCATGTCCTGCAGCATATTTTGGGTTACAGTAGACATGAAAATATTCTTTGCACGGTTAGCATTAGAAGCTAAATCTGCAGCCCTCTGTAATTCTATTTTTCTTACAAGCTCTGCTTCGGCCTCTGCCTTTGCCCGCTCTTCCATTGTAATATCATTCAAGAATACATAAAAAATATCACCGTAATTCTTTGTCTTTACAAAGCGGCCATAATCCTTTACGTATTTTATTGAACCATCCTTAGCTTTAATCCTGTATTCAACATAATCAATATTGTTGTCATCTGTAATCTGACGGTCTATGCTTCGCTGAACACGGGCAAAATCATCCGGATGAACTATTCCGCAGAAAGAATTACCTACATACTCACGAAACTCTTCTGCAGAAGTACAACCATACATTTTGATTAATTCTGTATTAAAAGAAATCAGTTCCAGAGCACCATCTGCATGGTAAGAGAAAAAGCCTCCAGGAATTCCTTCTGCAACCTCATTGGCAGCCATCAGCATATCTTCAGAAAGACTTGTTCGCTCCTTAACCTTAGTGATTTCGTTAATCTCAATTTTTCCGGCAGAAAGGACAGAAGATTTTTTCAGATAAGCTTCAAAGTCGCGGCAGGAAAGAGGTTTTGAAAAATAGTAGCCCTGAATATAATCACAGCCAAGGCTCTTTAATATCTTATATTGCTCAATAGTTTCAGCCCCTTCAGCTATAGTCAAAAGCCCCATTCGATGAGCCATCTTAATAATATTTTCAATTACAATTTCATTCTTTTTGATATTGCGAACAAAAGAGATATCCAGTTTTAGAATATTAAGCGGGAAGGTTGCCAGAGAACCAAGAGAAGAATAACCGGAACCAAAGTCATCCATCTCAATTGCAAAGCCCAGTTTTTGTGTTTTTTTAACCTGAGAAATAATGACATCGGTATTTTCAGAATAAAGAGACTCTGTTACTTCCATGTGAAGCAGGCTGTGATCTACCTTATATTCATCTATTATTTTAAATTGATTTTCAATACAACCTGTTTCCAGATAATCTCGGCGTGAAACGTTTACAGAAATAGGAACCAGAGGGAGTCCGTCCTGTTCCCAGCGTTTTATGTCCTTACAAACCTGTTCAAGAACAAAGGCATCCAGTTTTGTAATAAAGCCGTTGCGTTCAAAAAGAGGAATAAAGCTGCCTGGTGCCATAAAACCATACTCAGGATGATTCCAGCGAACAAGTGCTTCTGCACCCGCAATATGCCCCGTTACAGTTTCATGCTTTGGCTGATAGAAAACCTGGAACTGACTTTCTTCAAGAGCCCGCTCCATTGTTTCTGTAATGCGCTGTTCATTCAAGAGCTGATTCTGAAGAGAGTCTTCAAAAAAAGCTATGTCTTTTCCATATTTGCCCTTGATACTTCTTATAGAAAAGAAGGCTCTGTCACAGGAGATTACAAGAGGGAGTTCACAGTCTACAGGAGAGTAAATTCCCATCTTTACAATCTGATGAGGAATAGGAGCGCTATCCAGAATTTCTTTTACAATTCTGTTAAGGCGCTCAATATTTACCTGTTCCTTTACTTCATAAAAAAGAATGTACTGGTCTCCACCATATCGGCCGCTTATACCTTCCGGCAAGGCCTTCATCATTTCCCTTGCGGCAAAAGCAAGAAATTCATTACACTTTTCAACACCGTAGAGGCTGTTAGAAGATTTAAAATTATCAAAATCAAAAGCAATGATTGCCAGCTTCTTATCGCGGTTGTTGCTTATAAACTGTTCAACCTTAAGCAAAAAAGCCTTACGGGTAAGAAGGCCTGTAAGTTCATCTCGTTCAAGTTCATCAATTGCTTTATTTGCTTCCGCAAGTTTTATGGTTGTCTTTAAGCGGTTGAGAACACGACGTTTGTCATAAGGCTTTTTCAAAAAGTCTATAACTTCAAGATCAAGAAGTTCATTTTCCAGATCTGAGTTCTCAATATCTGTGCTGATTAAAATCGGAAACTTTTCTGTTGGAATAAAAGATCGAAGTTCTCTAACAATTAACGCCGCGTGCTTTATATTCAAAATGGCTGTAGTAATTCCATTTTCTTTGTTGGAAATCAGAGAAACTGCATTTTCTGGCACAGTCTCAACTACTTCATAATGAGAAGAAATAATATTCTTTAGCTCTGCAGAATTTTCTGCATCACTTTCGACAATGAGGACTTTAGGTTTGTCAACGTTATTAAGTGTGTTCATTTATGGTTTTTACGTATACCTTTAATTATATCACACTTTTTTAACAATACAAAAATTTTTATATAGATATAAATTTTTATTATTTCATCAACTTTTCAAGGAATGCAGTACAGCCTTCCATAATATCATCATAGGTCTGGTCAAAATTTCCTGTATACCAGGGGTCTGCTATGTCGCGGCTTTTACCAGCAAAAGAAAGAAGGCGGACAATTTTATGCTGATCATCGGGATTCCACCAGCGGTTCATGTAATATTCGTTTTCATCATCCATTGCAACCAGATAATCATATTTATCATAATCTGCATTGGTAATCTGACGGGCAGCCCGGCGGGTAAAAGGAATCCCCATTTCACGAAGTTTTGCCCGAGTTCCGTAGTGAATATCGTTTCCGATTTCTTCACGGCTGGTAGCGGCAGATTCAATTAAAAAATCGGCTTCCCTGCCAGCCCGGCGCACAAGTTCCTTCATAACAAACTCTGCCATTGGAGAACGGCAGATATTTCCATGACAGACAAAAAGTATCTTAGTCATTACAACCTCGTTTTCCCAGAGCCTAGATTAACATTCTTGTTTCTTTTTTGTATTCTTCAAAGCCAGGTTTACGAGACTGTCTTTTATCTGCCATAGGAATGCTTACAAAAAGGAACATCAGGGTATTTACAAGAGCTCCTGCTAAAAGATACCAGTAGTTCCAGCCCAGGGCACTTACACTTGCAAGTCCAACTCCCCACCACATGAGGATTTCGCAGGCATAGTTTGGATGGCGGGCATTTTTCCACAGTCCTGTACGGTTAAAACCGCCAACGCCTGAGTTTCTGAATTTATGCATCTGAATATCTGCGAGCCCCTGAACAATTGCCGCAAGAAGACTCACTGTAATAAATACTGCGCTAAGATATCCCCATCTTACACCTTCACTATAGGCTATAACTGCAGGAAGCACGCAAAGATAAACTACACAGGTTGGAAAAAGATGAATTCCAAGAAAGTTGATAAGAGGATAAGCACGGCCAGTTTTTTCCTTAAGCATAACATAGCGCCAGTCCTGATACTCAAAGCTCTTAAAGTTATAAGCCCAGTTTGCTGTAAGTCTCACAGCCCAGAAAATAACTGCTATAAAAAGATAAATTGCAACTGGTGAAAGACTTGATTCAACTTCTTTTCCAAAAAATGCAAACATGCCTGTTACAAACTTATTTACACGGATCCAGTTCAGAAAAATAAAAGTAAGAATTACGGCCGGCTGCACACTCCAGTAAGGATCGTATACAGAAGCATTTCCAAAAATCAGGCTGAAAATAAAGACAAGAACTGTGGCTGCTACATCTGCAATCAGTAAAGAAAGCCACAGAGAATAATCTGCGCTAAAGAACCTGAAAGTATAAAATCCGCAGAAAACAGCAAGAACATAAACCATTAAAATTACAAGAAGGGCGGGCAGACGATTTTTAATCATAACTTATTCTCCTAAAAAAAATCCCGGGTCTAGTCCTTCAAAAAACTCAGGAACAACCCGGGAATTAATTACATATTAAAGCGTTGCTAAAGTGCGGTCAATTCTTGCAAGAGCGCGCTCTTTTCCAAGAACTGAAATAGAACCGATAAGTGGAGGTGAAACGCGGCTTCCTGTAACTGCCATACGGATTGGCATCATAAAGTCACCGAGTTTAATTCCAAGTTCTTCAGCCTTAGCCTTAGCAAACTCTTCTGCACCTTCGTGGTCAAGCTCAAATACCTTGCCAACAAATTCCTTTGCAGCTTCAAGAACTTCCTTAGTTTTTGCAGCATCAATGCGCTTTGGAATAATCTGATCTGCAAGAGGAACTGCAGGCTCTGTAAACATAAAGTGAACCATCTCAGCTGCTTCTGTAAGGAACTTAAGACGTTCCTGGATAAGAGGCATAAGGCCCATAAGAGTCTTTTCAACATCTTCGCTCGACATATTCATCGATTTGTCTACGCAGTAAGGCTTTCCGTCTTCTCCAAGTGCAACGCCTGAGAACTCAGGACCAACGTTTGGTTTTGGCTGTGGATTTTCAGGGTTGATTTCCAGAGTAGCATCACCAGTGCCTGTAATAAATGGAAGAGTCCACTTGTAGAGTTCTTCTGTAGAAAGCTGGCGGATATAGTTACCGTTGTAGTACTCAAGCTTTTTGTAGTCGAATACTGCAGGTGCCTTGTTAAGGTGCTCAAGCTTAAAGGCCTTTGCAAGCTCTTCGAGAGTATAGAACTCTTTTCCTTCTTCGTAAGAACAACCAAGCATAGCAACGTAGTTTACGATAGCCTGTGGAAGATAACCGCGGGCACGGAATTCGTTCAAAGATGTAGAACCGTGGCGCTTAGAAAGTTTCTTTCCGTCTGCACCATTTACCATTGGAAGATGACAGAACTCAGGGTGTTCCCAACCGAAAGCACGGTACATCTGAACGTGAAGTGGAGTTGAAGGAATCCATTCCTGAGCACGCATAACATGGCTGATTTTCATAAAGTGGTCATCAACAATGTTTGCAAGGTGATAGGTTGGGAAGCCGTCACTCTTTAAGAGTACTGGATCTGGAGAAATATCTTCATTCTTCCATACGATGTCGCCAAGAAGGTGATCGCTGAACTTTGTCTCGCCTTCCATTGGAACCTTAAGACGAATTACGTATGGCTTACCTGCGTCGAGATTAGCCTTTACTTCTTCTGGAGTAAGGTGACGGCAGTTGCGGTCGTAACCTGGAGCCATCTTGTTTTCTGTCTGAATCTTGCGGATGCGGTCAAGGCGTTCTGCATCACAGAAGCAGTAGTAAGCCTCTCCCTTTTCTACGAGTTCATAAGCATATTTCTTGTAAAGCTCAAAGCGTTCACTCTGAACATAAGGGCCATATTCGCCACCCTTAGAACCACCTTCATCCCAGTCAATTCCGAGCCATGCCATTGTATCGTAAAGATTCTGAACATATTTTTCGTCGTAACGGGTGCGGTCTGTATCTTCCAGACGTAAAATGAATTTTCCGTTTTGAGAACGTGCAAAAAGATAATTAAAAAGCGCAGTGCGAACACCACCAATGTGCTGCATTCCTGTTGGACTAGGCGCATAACGTACACGAACTTCTTTGTCTGCCATAAAAACTCCTGTTGTCATTGCCGGACTTGATCCGGCAATCTAGATTATCGGGTCAAGCCCGATAATGACAATTATATAGAAAATAATGATTGATTATAATGATTTTGAGGAGATGTCTCAATAGATAGGGTGGTTTCGATACGACCTACGGTCTACTCAACCACCGTAGATTGGCTAGCGCTGGCGGCGGTTGTGAGTCTTGTAGTAGGCTGTTTTATCATCGTACATTGCTTTATCTGCCCGGCGGAAAACATCTTGTACAGAAGAATCCTTTCCCTTCAGATAGCTTGAAAAGCCTTTAGAAATTGCAAGCGGAGCTTCAGACTTAAAATCATCTGCCGCTTCATTTGCCTCTGCCACAGCAGAATCAATAGCTGCAAACATTTCATCTATTTTGTTTTTATTTGATATTTCGAGAATAGAGACAAACTCGTCCCCACCAATTCTGAAGAGCCTTGAACTGCCTACAAAATCCTTCAAAATATCAGAAGCAGTAATAATTAAATGGTCCCCATATTCATGGCCATAAGTATCATTTGCATTTTTAAGCCCGTTAATATCAAATACCGCAATAGAAAAATCAATTTCTGTGTCATTAATTGCATCATCAAGCAGTTTTACATTTTCAATATAGGCATTTCTGTTTTCAGAACCGGTTAGCGCATCTGTATAGGCAAGTTCATGAGCATCATCAATATAAAGCTGAAGTTCACTGCGAACATATTTCAGCCGATTACAAACCTCTTCAAACTCATCTTTTATTCCCAGTTGAGCATCATCATCCTCTGAATAACCGTAGGACTCATCATATTCAAAGGTATTCTGACGGCGACCGGAAGCAATCTTCAAAGCCTGTGCAAGTTCATCAACCTCATCTGTCAGCTGACTCATTTCTAAATTGATGTAAGCAAGTCTCTTTTGAAGCTTTGTAAAAATCAGAAATACAATAATTCCACCGGCTAAAAGCGAAATCAAACATATTACCAGAGTTGTAAGAATATGATGTCGCAGCCTCTGTTCATACCAGGTAGCATCAACATCAACCGCAATAATACCCCCTACTCCACCCTTTGAATTAAAAACCGGAACATAGGCGCTGTAAAAACGCCCCCACTTATCTTCGTAAGCAACATCATCAATAGCGGCAACTCCCTGGCTTGCAGAATAAAGGGCATCTGTATAAACAATAGGCTCACCAAACTCGCCCGGATCATCCTCATCCGGGTCAATGGTAAAGGTAAAAGTCCTGTCTCCCATATCCCGGATACCGTAAATATACTCAAGATTAAAGTTTACCTGAAAAGCACGCAAAACATTAAGGGAATACTGATATTCAGGGGTATCCACATCTTCCTTTTGCAGTTTTTCAAGCACATCTCCATCCAAAAGATAGGCCGCACTATTCAAAATGTCGAGCATCCGGCCATGCAGCTGCTCACGTAAGTCGTTTCGGGACTGAATAATTAGAATTGTTCCCAGAACTCCATTAACAAGGAGTAAAAAAAAGGAGAAAGCTACAATCATCAGCCTTGAAAAGGATTTTCTGTGATTCATATAAATTAATTTATCACTCTCCAATACTATCCGCAAGATAATTATATAGCAGAAATAAGATGTTATACTTAAAAATAACAAGGTATTATAGAAAAAACTATACTTATTTCAAAAATTACCGTATAATATAATAACAGTTTTTTTTTAGGAGAAATTATGAGCTCAAAAACTACATCAAATGGAATAATGGTACCCTGGTATGGATATCTTATGCTTTTCCTGCTATATATCACTCCATTTGCCTTTATGACCCCAATTGGCCTCTTATCAGGCTTATTTACAACACAGGAGATGGGGATTATATTCAGCAATCCTATAGTAAATCTTATGGTAGCAGTGGTTGTTATTGCCGGTGCCTTAATGACCTTCCGACTGCGAAGCATAATCGTTAAAGCTGAACTTACCCCTGAAGGAATTAGGAAGTTTAACAAACAGTTGATTCTTACAGATTTGTTAAATATTGTTATTCCTGTTTCTTCAATGGTCGTTATTGGCGAAACAATTACCATTTTCATAAGGAAGGCTGGCGTTCACCTTTCTGCCTTTCAGGGAGGAGATCCTGGATTTTTTATCGTACTCCTCTTCCTTGGTTCTCTCTTTGATGTAAGCCTTTTCTTCTATATTCTTCATATCAGAATTATTGAACCAAAGCTTTATATGATTCCTTTTAATAATAAGGAAATTCCTCTTAATATTGTGCAGAGAAACGTACTTACACTTACTTTCGCACTTCTTGGTGTAATCTTCCTTACAATGATTTGTATTACTCCTGCAAATCTTGCTGCAGGTGCACATGTTGTATACAAGAGAATTTCTCCTATTTTGATTTATAGTGTAGTTTACTTTGCAGTGGCAGTTTTATTGCTTACAGCAGATATCATTAATGCTCTTAAACAGATTGCAAGCCTTACTGCAGCCCTTTCTCAAAAGGATTACACAGTTGCAGATTGTCGTCCTATGCACAGAAGTGAGCTTGGTATTATTATTCAGGGAATTAATGCATTTAAGAACCAGGCCGCTGACATTCTTCGCGACATTGATGTATCTACAAAGAAGACTTCAAGTCAGTCTGATGACCTTGTTCACAATATGGATCTTACAAAAGAAAACGTTGGCAGCATTGTAGAGTCTCTTTCTACTATGAAGCAGGAAATTGAAAATCAGTCTGCCGGTGTAGAAGAATCTAACTCTTCTATTGAGCAGATTATGGGTAACATCCGCGCCCTCAACTCTTCTATTGAAGCACAGGCTGCTGGTGTAACTCAGTCTTCTGCCGCTGTAGAAGAAATGGTTGCAAACATTCAGAGCGTAACTCAGATTCTTGAAAAGAATAATCAGGTTGTAAATGCACTTACAAATGCCGCAGATAAGGGACAGCAGCAGGTTAAGGCCGCAGTAAAAACTGCAGACAGCGTATTACAGCAGTCTGAAGGCATTTTACAGGCTTCCAGCATCATCCAGAGTATTGCAAGCCGCACAAACCTCCTTGCTATGAACGCCGCTATTGAGTCTGCTCACGCTGGTGAAGCTGGAAAGGGATTTGCGGTAGTTGCTGAAGAAATCCGTAAACTTGCTGAACAATCTGGTGAACAGAGTAAGTCTATTGATGAAAACCTCCGCGCACTTTCAGAAGCAATCGGCGGTATTTCTACAGACATCAACCTTGTACAGAATGCATTCTCAGATATTTACGAACTTTCTCAGAAGGTTCGCGAGCAGGAAACTGTAATTGCTAACGCAATGGAAGAGCAGAATTCTGGTAACCAGCAGGTTCTCGAAGCTATGCGCGAAATCAGCGATTCTACTACAGAGGTTAAGAACGGTTCTCAGGAAATGCTTGTTGGTGGTGAACAGATTCTTAAGGAAATGAGAAACCTGTCTGAAGTAACTCGTGTTATTTCTGAAAACATGTCTCAGATTAATGAGTTCTCTCAGCAGATTTCTGATGCCGTAACTGTTACAACAGCTTCTACAAACAGCACTCAGGAAAACCTCCAGGGACTCATGAAAGATTTGAGTTCTTTCAAACTTAATTAAAGCCTAAAATCGAAGAACTCTCTGTTTATAATACACAAAAACACGGCTTTCCGCCGTGTTTTTTTTTGTCTTTTATGCTATAATCAAAAGTCCGGGGGACATTAAAAAAATGGCAGATTACCACGAATTTCCGGCAGCCCCAGAAGGCACGCCTGTAGCAAACTTTGTACACCTTCACGTACACTCAGACTATTCTCTTTTGGACTCTTGTGCCACTCTGGATAAGCTTGTTGCAAAGGCAAAAGCCCTTAACATGCCGGCTCTGGCTCTCACCGACCACGGAAACATGTTCGGTGCCCTCAACTTTGAAAAACTCTGCCATGTAAACGGAATCAATCCTATTGTAGGAGAAGAATTTTACGTTGCCTACGGAAGCCACTACGAAAAAGAAGATGTTCCTTACAGCCACAAAGGCGAAGAAGGCGACCGTAAAGCCCACTACTTCCACCTTATTCTTCTCTGCGAAAATCAGAAAGGCTACGAAAACATGTGCTGGCTTTCCAGCCGCGCCTTTTGTGACGAAAATGCCCTTTACTACGGTAAGCCACGTATAGACTTTGAACTTCTTGAACAGTATCACGAAGGAATTATCTGCTGTTCTGCCTGTATTCAGGGAGAACTTCCACAGATGCTGCTTGCCGGCATGGATAAAGAGGCAGAAGAGCTTGCCCTTAAATATAAAAATCTTTTTGGCCCTGACCATTATTACATTGAACTTCAAGACCACGGAATCCCGGAACAGAAGGTAGTTGCAGAAAAGCTGATTGCCCTGGCTCACAAGCTTGATATCCCTCTCGTTGTTACAAACGATATTCACTATGTAGAAAAAGAAGATGCCATTGCTCAGGATGCCCTCCGCTGTATCGGCTTTAAAAATCTTCTTCACGAAAAGCATGCCAAAATGGGCGGCGACATGGATCTGGACAACTGGTACTTCAAGACAGAAGAGGAAATGCGTGCCCTCTTCCCTCAGTGTCCGGAAGCCTACGACAATACAATTAAGATTGCAAATATGTGTAATCTTACTATTAAACAGTACAGCACACCAGAACTTAAGGAATGTCTGCCCCGCTTTGAGCTTCCTGCAGAGTTCCGTACCCACGGAGACGACTATCAGTCAGATCAGAACGATTATGTAAAATATCTTGTAGAAGAAGGACTCAAAAAGCGCTACAAGGAAATAACACCGGAAATCCGCGAACGTGCCGACTACGAAATGAACACAATTTTCAGCATGGGCTTTTCCGGCTACTTCCTTATCGTTTGGGAATTCATCAACTGGTCTAAATCAACTTATGACAATGTAAACAAAAGGCCAAAGCCTTATATTCCGATAGGCCCTGGACGTGGTTCCGGTGCGGGTTCTCTTGTAGCCTACGCCATGACCATTACAGATATCGACCCATTCAGATATGGTTTGATTTTTGAGCGATTCTTAAACCCAGAACGTGTATCCATGCCGGATTTCGACGTCGACATGGACTTCGACTATCGCCAGGATATCATCCAGCATACCAGAGACCTTTACGGTGACGCAAACGTAGGACACATTGTTACCTTTGGTACCCTTAAGCCAAAGAACTGTATTGCCGATGTTGGCCGAATCCTCAATATTCCGCTCAGTGAAGTAAACGAACTCAAAAAATGCATCCCGGATAATCCTAAGGCTAAACTCAAGGATGCCTTCTCAGAGCCAACAGAAAAAATGCCTGATGGCGGTCAGCTTATTAAATACAAGGATGACCCGCGCTATCAGGAGCTTTTTGACCTTGCCTTCCGTCTTGAAGGTGTAAAGCGAAACACAGGTCTTCATGCCTCTGGTATGGTAATTGGTCTCACCCCGCTTCCAGACTGGGCTCCGGTTTTCAAGGATCCAAAAACAGGTGAAGTTGGCGTTCAGTACACAATGGATATTATTGAGCCTTGTGGACTTGTAAAGTTCGACTATCTTGGACTAAAAACTCTTTCTTTGATTCGTTATGCAGAGGCTATTATAAATAAGCACCGCCCGGCAGGCACCCCGGAGTTCATTACCGCAAACGTAAGTGAAACTGACGAAGCAACCTTTGACCTGTTTGACCGCGGAGACTCAGTTGCAGTATTCCAGTTTGAATCTCCTGGTATGCAGAAGATTCTTCGTGAATGTAAACCACGCTGTATCGAAGAGCTTGTAGCCTTGAACGCACTCTTCCGTCCGGGTCCTTTAGCTTATATTCCAAAATATATTGAAGGAAAATGGCATCCGGAAAAAATTGAATACCCAGACCCGGCACTTGAAGACCTGCTTAAAGAAACCTACGGTATTATGGTTTACCAGGAACAGGTTATGAAGGTAGCCCAGATTATTTCGGGCTTCTCTCTTGGTGGTGCCGATATGCTTCGCCGTGCCATGGGTAAGAAAAAACTCGACGTTCTTATGAAAAAGAAGGAAGAGTTTATTGCAGGTGCCGTAAAAAACGGTCACACAGAAGAGCACGCCGGTGAAATCTTCGAAATCATGATTCCTTTTGCGGGCTATGGATTTAACAAATCACATGCGGCAGCTTACTCGGTTCTTGCCTACCGCACAGGCTGGCTTAAGGCCCACTACCCTGCCGAGTTCATGGCAGCAAACCTTACAAATGAAATCACTTCTACAGACGGCCTTCCTTTCTATATTGAAGAAGCCCGAAAAATGGGTGTTCCTGTAGATGCCCCGGACGTAAACCGTTCCGACGTTATCTTTGACGTTGTTGATGGTCGCATTGTCTTTGGTCTCAAGGGAATCAAGGGAATGGGAGAAGCCGCAGCACAGGCAATTGTAGATGAACGGGAAAAGAACGGTCCATATAAAAACTTTATGGACTTTATAAAGCGTGCCTGTGCCATTGTAGAAAAAGACGAAGACGGCCGCGAAAAAACACTGATTAATAAAAAAGCAATTGAAGTTCTGATTAAGACAGGTGCCTTTGACCACTTAAAGGAAAAGGACGGCACAACTCTTAACCGTCCTACTCTGCTTGCAAATATGGAAGCTGCCCTCGACTATGTTTCAGATTTTCTTGAAGACCAGAAAAAAGGCCAGGGTGATTTGTTTGGAGACCTTGCAGAAGAAGAAAAGAACTTTGCAGATTTCCAGTTCAAAAAGATTCCTGATATTCCTAATATGGAACAGCTCAACATGGAAAAAGAGTGCATAGGCTGTTACGTAAGCGGACACCCTCTGGACTCTTACAGAAAGGCAATTGAACACGCAGTAACCGTAAGAGCCGGTAACATCAACCGCATTGCAGAAGAAAGCAAGGCAGAAAAAGCAGCCCTGGAAGCAAGCGGTGCAAGACCATGGCAGATGCGTGACGCAGGAAAGTCTTATATAGCCCTTGGCATGCTCAGTGGAATCCATCAGATAACAACTAAAAAAGGTGCTCAGATGGCCTTTGCAAAACTTAATGATATGGACGGCCAGATAGACCTCACCTTCTTCCCTAAAACCTGGGAAACCATGCGAGGCCAGATAGAAGACGGCAGCGTTTATGCCTTCCGTGGTAAAGTAGACGGCAGCCGCGACACTCCATCTTTGATAGTTGATGCCATTGAAGATGTAGAGCAGATGGAAACTCATGCCGCACAGTCTGTGCACATAAAACTAGACTCAAATTTCAATTCTGAAATATCAATTTCGCAATTAAGAGATTTTTTATTTGATAAAATGGGTAAATGTTCAGTATATTTTCATATAGACACAGGAAATAATCCTTATGTCGTAAAAGCAAACGACCAGATTTCCGTAAGTGCCGACGAGCAAACCCTGAAGGCGCTGAGAGATATCAACTTTGTACGAGAGGTCTGGACCGAGTAGGCTACAATCGAAAATCCGTTAAAAATCGTGCTGCGGCAGCGGGCCGATTTAGGATTATCGATCGTTCCGCCTCAGAGGCAAGCTGTGCTTGCCGACTTTCGATAATTTCAGGAGGTATCTTCTTATGATACAGACAGCTTTATCTATTCTTGCGGGAGTTTTAGCGCTTTATACATTTTTATGCTTTATCTATATCCTTATGTCCTGGTTTCCGGGCGCAAAGTTTACTAAGTTCGGCCACTTTATGACCGCCATCTGCGAGCCTTACATGGGCCTCTTTAGAAAACTAACCTTTCTTCGCATAGGAAATATAGATTTTTCGCCAATCGTTTCTCTGGGAATCCTTTCCCTTGCCTCTGCAATTCTTGCTGGTATTCAGCGCACAGGAAGAATATTCTTTGGAGGCATTCTTGGAACAATTCTGAGTTCTCTCTGGAGCATAACCTCTTCTATCATTGGCATTTTTACACTTTTGATTTTTATCCGCTGGATTGTACTCCTCATCAATAAAGGCAGAACCTCTTATGAATCAGGCTGGAATCAGGTTGATATGATTCTCAACAAAATGACCTACAAAATTGCAGGCACCATCTCTAAAAAAAGCATGAGCTATCAGACCTCTCTTTTGATGTCATGGATCATTCTGCTGGTTGCAATGGGAATAGGCCACTTCCTTATTCTCCTGCTTGTAAATCTCTGTTACAGGATGCCTTTCTAATTTTCTGCGGGGCAAGTCTTGAAGGTTTGTGATATCAAAACGCCGGTTTCTTCAATTTCTGGAATCGGCCCCCAGCTTACAAAAGCGCTGGCAAAAGTAAATGTTTTCACAGTCGGAGACCTGCTCCTCTATTTCCCTCGGGACTACGAAGACAGAACCCGTAAAGTCACATTCCGGGAACAGGCTTCAAATTACGGCAAAGTACACACTGTAGCCCAGGTCATAGCCCACGAATGGTTCGGCTATGGCAAAATGAAAACCCTGAAAATCATAGTAAACGACGGTACAGGCAGCGCAGAACTCATCTGCTTTAACCGTGCCTTTCTGGAAAAGAGTCTGATACCGGGAACAATAATAACCGTAACCGGTAAATTCGAAGTAAAATACGGAAAGCTGCAGAGTACCTCGTTCGAAGTTACAAAACACGAAGAATACAGTCATTCTGAACTTGGTTCAGAATCTGGTAATAGATCCCGAAACAAGTTCGGGATGACGGATTTATCTTCCATCCCTCCAAAAGAAAGCGGCATAATTCCAGTTTATCCCCTCACAGAAGGCCTTACCCAGAAGGCTGTAGCAAAGGCCGTTGGTCAGGCCTTGCAGCAGTATGCGCTTGGTATAGAAGATGAAATTCCTTCTGAACTTATCTCACAACGCGGTCTTATGCAAAAGAAAGACGCAATCCGCCTTATTCACCGCCCCTCAGAAATGTCACAAGCGGCGGCCGCCCGCCGTACACTTGTTTACGAAGAACTCTTTCATTTTCAGTCGGTGCTTGCAAAGCGTATTTATGACAGAAAAGGAAAAGGCGGATTCACGGATCCCTTCGACTCCGCTCAGGAACCGCTCAACAAGCAAAGTGTTGACGATTCCACTTTTGCCGACAGTCTTTCCCCTCTGCAACTGGATTTCTTTAATTCCCTGCCCTTCCCCCTCACAGAAGACCAGCGCAAGGCAATCTATGAAATGGATGCAGAAATAGACCGCAGCTACACAGAACGCGAGCGTGTTCTGAATCAGCTGGACCGTGGTCTGCCGCCGCCAACTACCCCAACCTTTACAATGGCCCGCCTTTTGCAGGGTGATGTAGGTTCCGGAAAAACTCTGGTTTCCCTTTTCCTCTGCCTCAGAATAATCAGCTGGAAAGGTCAGTGCGCATTTATGGCACCTACAGAAATTCTTGCCCGCCAGCATGCAGAAACCACTGCCCGTCTTTTGGCACCGCTTGGAGTGCGCACAGCCTTTCTCACCGGTAACTTAAAGGCAAAGGGCCGTAATCAGCTTTTGAAGGCCCTTAAAGAAGGTGAAATTGATATTGTTGTCGGCACTCATGCCCTCTTTTCTGCAAACGTAGAATACAAAGACATGGAACTTGCAGTAATTGATGAACAGCACCGCTTTGGAGTTTTGCAGCGTCAGGCTATTGTAGAAAAAGGAAGACAGACCGTCGGCGGCTATACTTTTGAACCAAACCTCCTTATGATGAGCGCAACCCCTATTCCCCAGAGCCTTGCCCTCACCGTCTTTGGAGATCTGGATATTTCTACCATTCACACAATGCCAGCCGGCCGCAAGCCGATTACTACCTACCTTGTAAAAGAAGGAAACGAAATTAATGCCTACGAAGCTGTCCGCAAGGAACTTGCAAAAGGCCATCAGGCCTACTTTGTTTACCCCGCAATAGACAGCGATGAAAATATCAAATCTGCGGAAAGGGCCTTCGCACATCTGCGGGATCATATTTATCCGCAATATAAATGCGCCCTGATCCATAGTAAAGTTGATGAAGAAGAACAGGTTCGCCTTCTCCACGACTTCCGCGACGGCACAATTCAGGTGCTTGCCGCAACCACTGTTATAGAAGTTGGAGTTGATGTTCCTAACGCAACCTGTATGGTAATAGAAGGAGCAGACCGTTTTGGAATGGCCCAGCTGCACCAGCTTCGTGGCCGTGTAGGCCGAGGCAGCGACCAGTCTTTCTGCTTTTTAATCTACAGCAAAGACATTACAGAAACAGGCATAGAAAGAATGAAGGCTCTGCGTCAGAGCACAGACGGCTTTTTCATTGCAGAGCAGGACCTCAAAACCCGTGGCCCTGGTGAACTCAACGGAACTGTACAGGCCGGCGAACTTGGCTTTCATATAGCAGACCTTTCGCGAGACATGGAAATCATGCAGCAGGCCCGCACAGACGCCATCGCAACAGTCATGTCATCCTCGGGCTTGATCCGGGGATCTGCGTCAAAATAACACAAAATACCCCGATTACAAAAGCACCGTGTCAAAATGACACGGTTTTTACCCCTTCATTGTCCACTGTGTCGAATTCGTCCATTTTTGGGTCAAAATCAGCCTGTTTTTAACAAATTTTCACTAATTTTCTTCTTTTTTCCTTGACGATTTTACTTGGCACAATACTTGCTATTTATGTTATATATAAGGAGATTATGCCATGACACGCGATGAAAACATTCTTGCTATGTATCTTAAAGAAATCAACAAAGTTCCTATGATTTCACACGAAGAAGAAGTTGAGCTTGCTCAGAAAGCTCAGGCTGGTGATAAGGCCGCTAAAGATAAGCTTGTTAATGCTAATCTCCGCTTTGTAGTAAACGTTGCAAAGAAATACCAGAATCACGGACTGGACCTTACAGACCTCATCAGCGAGGGAAATCTTGGTCTTCTTACAGCCGTAGAAAAGTTCGACGTAACAAAGGGCTACCACTTCATCTCTTATGCAGTATGGTGGATCCGCCAGAGCATTCTCAAGGCAATCTGCGAAAAGAGCCGCGCTATCCGCCTGCCTCTTAACCGCGCCAACGAGCTTGTTCAGATTGAACACGCACGCAAGATTGTCGGAACAAAGAAAACAGAACAGCAGGAATACGAAGAAATTGGTGCTATGCTCAACATGGAGCCTGCACACGTTCGTGATATGATTAACATCAGCCGCGAAATGATCAGCCTGGATGCAGAAACAAACGACACAGACAACGGCCATTCAAAGGTTTCAGACTTCTTCGAAGACAACGCCTACGACCGTCCGGAAGAAAAGGCTATCGAAAAGTCTATGCACGAAGAAATCGACAATGTTATCGATACCCTCCGTCCAAACGAAGCCCGCGTAATCCGCATGCGCTACGGCCTCAACGGCGCAAAACCAATGTCTCTCAAAGAAGTCGGCGAAGAATGCGAACTCACAAAAGAACGCATCCGCCAGATTGAAAAGCATGCCATCATAAGACTGCAGCACCCAACACGTGCAAGAAGGCTTGAAGCATACGTTGCTTAGAAAAGTCGCTCGCATAGCTCGCTCTGAGCCATTCTTGAGGAAGAAACTAAAACCTTGTTCTGCCGAACAAGGTTTTTTAACGTTTCTACAATTTTAGGCTTGTTTGCCAAGGCCTTTTCTGATTCCACATATTTTTATACGCCCCGAAACTTCCACCATCTTCACGGAAGTTCTCAAAAGTGATATTATGTTCTCACATTTACGTTATAGAAGGTAAAGCTAAAAAATTGCTTTCGCAATTTTTTTTTAACGCTTTGCTATTTATCACCGGCCGCCTACCGGGCGGCCTTACTCAGGAGGGTACAATTATGGTACCAGTATTAATTAAAGATTTACTGTCTTCTAAGCCAGAGGGGCAGAAGGTAACAGTATGTGGTTGGGTCCGCACAGTTCGCGACTCAAAGGGTCTTGTTTTTATTCAGGTGAACGATGGATCATGTTTCGCTAATATCCAGCTCACCTTTGACCGCAATAATCCTTCTAATAATGCAAATGTAAATGAAATCGAAGCTGAACTCAAAAAGCTCAACACTGGAGCAAGTCTCCGCGCTGAGGGTATTCTCATTGAGTCTCCTGCAAGCGGACAGGCTGTAGAAGTAACTCTCGAAAGCCTCAAGTGTCTTGGCGAAGCAAATCCGGATGAATATCCTTTGCAGAAGAACAAGATGTCTATGGAATACCTGCGCGATGTTGCTCACCTTCGTGCACGTACAAATACCTTTGGTGCAGTTTACCGCGTACGCAACCAGATGGCATTTGCAGTTCACAGCTTCTTCCAGGAGCGCGGCTTCCAGTACATCAACGCACCGGAAATCACATGTTCTGACTGTGAAGGTGCCGGCGAAATGTTCCAGGTAACAACACTCAGCATGGAAAAGATTGCAGAGATGGCTGTAAAAGCTGGTAACGGCGGAATGAAACCTGAAGACGCTTATAAGATTGTAGACTACAAAAAAGACTTCTTTGGAAAGAAGGCAAGCCTCACTGTATCAGGACAGCTCGAAGCAGAAACTCTTGCTACAGCCCTGAGCCGTGTTTACACCTTTGGACCTACTTTCCGTGCAGAAAATTCTAATACTCCACGCCACCTGGCTGAGTTCTGGATGATTGAACCTGAAATGGCTTTCTTTGACCTGAACGACGACATGGATATTCAGGAAGACTTTGTAAAATATCTTTTGAACTGGGCTTTGACAAAGTGCCGCTCTGACCTCGAGTTCTTTGACAAGAGAATCCAGCCAGGCCTTATTGAAAGTCTTGAAAAGGTTGCTAAGGCTAAGTTCACAAGAATCAGTTATACACAGGCAATTGAAGACCTTGAAAAGGCAGCTGCTAACGGTGCTAAGTTTGAGTTCAAGCCTTACTGGGGCTGCGACATTGCAACAGAGCACGAACGCTATCTTACAGAAAAAATCTACAACGGCCCTGTTATGGTTTTCAACTATCCAAAGGAAATCAAGTCTTTCTATATGAAGCAGAATGACGACGGCAAGACTGTAAAGGCTGTAGACGTTCTCGTTCCTGGAATCGGCGAGCTTATCGGTGGTTCTGAACGCGAAGAAAGCTACGACAAGCTTCTTGCTGCCTGCAAAGAGCGCAACATGGATATGTCAAACTACGAATGGTACCTTGACCTTCGCCGCTTTGGTTCAGTTCCACACTCAGGCTTCGGCTTAGGCTTTGAACGCCTCATGCGCTACGTAACTGGTATGGAAAACATCCGCGATGTTATTCCTTATCCAAGAGCTCCAAAACTGGCAGACTTCTAAAACATGCAAAACCGGATTTCATTACGAAATCCGGTTTTTTATTTTCCTATTCCCAAAAAGCCTTCAAGGTTTTATTATATAATTATGTTTACTCTCAAGGCTTACTTAAAGAAAAAATTCTCCCGCTTTGGTCAGATGCTTTATCTGACGCTTTCGAACTTTACGAAAAATGCTTTGTGGGAGAGTGCTTCTTCCTGTGCCTTTGGTTTTATTTTTTCCTTCATTCCGGTTACCATGATTATTTTTACAGTTCTCGTGGGAATCTTGAGAATCTATCCGAACATCTATAACTTTATAATCAGCTTTACCTCACAATTTGATTCGATTGTAAAAATCACTCCTGTCCTTGATAAAATGCTGCAAATCCGCTCTATCAGCTCCTTTAATATTTTTCTTGCAGTTTGGATTGTATGGATGGCGCGAAAACTTTTTAATTCCATCATAAGTGCCTTAAACAAAATCTTCCGCTCGGTTTCCCGCCGAAAATCCTGGTTCAATCAGATTCTTACTTTTATAATTGAATTTGCAATCACCCTGATTATTGCAGTTGTACTTATTTCCGCCTTTATTTTTTCACAGATTCTTTCGCTGCCATTTTTCCAGATGATTCTGGACCTCTTCCCTCTTCTTGAAAAGCAGAGCTCTGCAAACCTTGGAACCTTTGTTTTATACTTTATTCTTTTTATAAGCACCGTAATTGCTTACCGGGTTATTCCTGGAACAAAGCCTCTGCTCCGCCGCTGCCTCTTTTATGCAGCCCTGAGCACCATAGCTTTCTTTATTGTTTCCTGCTTCCTTAACATGTTTATGAACGTTACAAACTACAATGCTGTTTACGGTACAATAAGTTCTCTTGTAGTTTTGATGATGAAGGTATACCTCTTTTTTACTATCTTCCTCTTCTGCGCACAGATGATCTATGTTTCTCAGTTTTTTGATACTCTGCTGCGTTCTGAAATCTATCAGCTTCCGCCTTACGGCACAAAAGGAATCGGAGCCTACCTGCGCCGCTTTCTCTTCATCAACCCTTCAGAAATCCAGACTCCACAGAATACAGTAAAGCTTCAGATTGGTGATGTTCTATACAGAAAAGATGACAAGGTAACCCGCGTCTACTATCTTAAAAGCGGCGCTCTCTCAGAAGCTTCCGACAAGGGCTTTACCCTTCGCTCTCAGGGTTGCTTCCTTGGCGACGTGCAGTGCATCCTGAATCAGACCTACCAGGCAGACACCCAGGCCCTTGCAGAATGCGAGCTGATTGCCTTTACCGACGAAGAGTTTATGCAGATTATTGAAAAAAGCCATCACGCTGCCCGTAAAGCTATTTCTAAAATCTCAGAGTACACTGCAACGGCATATAATGATGATTAAAAAAATCGAGGCGCCATGGATGGCGCCTTTGTGTATCTATAACAGTCGGCAGGCACAGCCTGCCTCTGAGCCGGAACGATGGATGAACCTAAAACGACCCGCTGTCGCAGCTCGTTTTTTAACGGTTCTTCCATTTTAGGCTATTCCCATCCAAAAGTTGCCGGCGGCTTGTTGGTTGCATCAAAATACAATGCATCAACAAACGGAAGCTCGGCAATTTTGTGAACAATTGTTTTAAGCAAATCTTCCGGCAGCATTGCAAATCTTGCTGTCATAACGTCTTCTGAAATTACAGGACGAAGTACAAAGCTTGCATGGTCTGCGCTGCTTGCGTATGGAAGATCAATTGTAAGGTGCTGGAAGATTTTGTCATACCAGCCTGATTTATGAAGTTCAGTCAAAACAATGTTATCAACCTCGCGAAGCTGATCTAAGCGACGGCGGTCACAGTAGCCTTCCTGAATCTTAAGGTCGCTGTCTGCAATGCCTGGGCGCTGGAAAAGTTTAATGCAGGTGCGGTTGATATATTTTGCAGCATTTGTAATTGTAGAAGAACATTCTTCGATTTTTTCGCGCTTTCCAGGGAAGTGGTAAAAGCCGTCTCCCTCATCAGCAAAAGTAAGCAGGGCTGGGAAGCGGTAAGTTCTGAAGTCTCCCTGAACACCAACTGAGCGGACAGGCAGTACGCTGCGTTTAAGGCTTGCACTGCAGTTTTCACAGAACATATCAAGTTTAATTTCATCAAGTTCTTTCTGTGCGAGTGGAAGCTCTTCTTCATTCTTTGCATCAGGCTTACCGTCATTACAAAGCACGTTGATAGAAAGTCCTGGCCCCGGGAAAGGATGTCGCATAACAAGTTCATCAGAAAGGCCAAGCTTCTTACCGATTGCACGAACCTCGTCCTTGTACAAATCGCGGATAGGTTCAATAATCAGACCCTTTGCGATCAGCTCCTGAATTCCCGCAACGCGGTTATGGTGAGTTTTGATTGTGTGAGAGTTCTTTGTTCCACCCGATTCAATAATATCCGGATAGAGAGTTCCCTGTGCAAGCAGCCAGCTGTCATCAAGATTCTGACGGGCAGTTACTTCGTTACGAACGGTGATAAAGTTTTCACCAACTGCCATACGTTTTTTCTGTGGATCTGTAAGACCGGCAATTGCCTTCAAGAAACTTTCCGAAGCATCTTCTACAATAAAGTTAGTAAAGCCGAACTTGCAATATGCTTCTGCAACATTATGGCTTTCGTTTTTACGCATAAAGCCGTTGTCGATGTGAAGACCAAGAACTCGGTCCTGGCCAAGGGCTTTATTTAAAAGAGCGAAGGTGATTGTTGAATCTACACCGCCACTCAAGAAAAGCAGAACGTTACGTCCATCAGCTTCCTTTTTAATATTTTCAAGAATGATATTTAATACAGTGTCCTGATCCCAGTTCTTTTCCATACCGCAGTAGTCGGCAAAGTTCTGGAAAATCTGATTTCCGCAAGGAGTATCTTTTACCTCGCAGTGGAACTGAAGAGAGAAGCGGCGCTTTGTAAGATTCTGAGTTGCAGCGTAAGGACAGTCTTTTGTAGAACCAACAACCTCAAAACCTTCTCCCATCTGAAGAACACCGTCCTGGTGGCTCATCCAAACCTGCTGACTTCCTTCAACACCTTTGAAAAGTGGACACTTAGCAGAAGCGCCGTTCATGCCGTCCGCAAAATTCAGTTCTGCAAAACCGAACTCACCTACATCAGCTTTTCCAACTTTACCCTTGTAACCAAGCTGAACAATGTAGTGGCCGTAACAGAGACCAAGGATTGGAATATCAAGATTTAAAATTTCGGAATTGAAATCCGGAGTATTTTCGTCATAAACCGAAGCAGGTCCCCCGGAAAAAACAATACCCTTCGCATTCTCAAAGGCCTCAAGGCCAGCAGAAGGAAGGGCAATTTCAGAATAGTAACCAAGCATGCGGAAACGCTTGGCAATCAAATGTGCATACTGCGAACCAAAATCTAAAACAACAATCTTTTCTCTTGACATAGACAGATTATAGCGAGTTTTAGTGTTAATTGGAATATGTAGATTGCCACGCTTATACGCTGTAATTCAAGACCTGCTCGGTAATCAGCGGAATCAGCTGCTTCTTGCGGCTTACTACGTCTTTGAGATAGTAAACCCCGTCTTCCTGCTTTGGGAAGGTGATGAACTGGGTGAACTTTGGATCGCAGTCTATCAAAAGCACGCTGGAAAGCTTTGTGATGTCGGTAACCAGCAGGCAGGCAAAAAGGCCTTTATTGGCACGACGCTCCACTGCCAGCTCTTCCATAAACTCTGCCTTGCGATCTAAGATTTCCTGAGGATTACCAACTTCAATCTGGCTTGCAGTATAAGTAAGCTTTCCTTCTGTGTATTCCTTCATATCCTGGTGGATAATCTCGCTTGCAGGACGGCCGCCAACTTTGCTTCCAGCCATAAGGATTTCGTTTCCAAGCTCCTTAATATCAAGATCTGTAATGCTTGAAAGATATTCTGCCATATCACGGTCTGTGTCGGTAACTGTAGCCGACTGAAGAATGAGAGTATCCGAAAGAATACCACAAAGCAAAAGGCTTGCAACATCTTTTGGAATTGGAATACGGTACTCTTTGTAAAGGCCCGCAATCTGAGTTGAAGTTGAACCAACCGGACGGTTAATAAAAGTAATAGGATTCTTTGTAGGAATTGAACCGATTCTGTGATGGTCAATTACTTCCTGAATCTTGTAATGTTCAATTCCTTCTACTGCCTGAGTAATTTCGTTGTGGTCTACAAGAATTACTTCTACATTCGGCTCCTTCATAAGGTCGTGTTCAGAAATCATTCCGATAACTTTATTTTCATCATCAACAACCGGCAGATATTTGCAATGTGCATTTTTAAGGATATCTTTAATTTTTGCAATTGTATCATTCTGATGAACTGTAGTTATTTCTTTGTCACCCATGCTTGAAACCGGCATTGAGTAAGCAATAAGCATTGAGGTTGGCGAAGTTGAATATGGAGAAACAATCACAGAAACTCCATTAGCCTCGGCTAACTCACGCAGCTTCTTATCTATCACACAATTTGAAGTTGTAATAAGAAGCTTTACTTTGTGTTCAATACAGATGCGCTGAATGTCTTCGCGGTCAGAAGAAATTACAACTATGTCTTCGCTGGCGTGGGCTTCCAGACGCTTTGAAAAACTTTCTGTAGACGAAGAACCTACATGAATTGAGGCATTGAAAGTTTTATCTGCATCACCGGAAATATAAATTGGCTGGGCGTTTAAGGTCTTTTGAATCAGGCTGATGCTTGTAGAAAAGCGGTGCTTCTTCTCTGGATTCAAAATAGTAAGAACTCCACGGGCAAAGCCAGAATAATGAAGCAGAGACTGATAATGTCCCTCGCCGTCTACAACCGGCAAAACACGGATTTCTGTTTTTTCCATCTTACCAATTGCTTCCCATACAGAAACGTCTGATGTAACAGTTTCTACCTTGTCCTGCATAAAATATTTTACCTTAGGCACTAAATCCGGCAGATACTCAGGACGCTGAATTCCAAATTTTTCAAAAATATATGCAGTCTGTGGGTTTAAGTGACCCGCACGAGCAGCCTTGTATTCATTATGTCCTAAAAGATTCTTAAGTCTGGCATAACCAACAGCAGAAACAACCGCGTCGGTATCCGGATTACGATGTCCTATGATGTAAACAGTCTTTTCCATATCTTTATAATAACAAACTCCTTTATTGAAATCAATTTTAGCAGCCTTGCTGCCTCAAACTATCTGATGACCAGCTCTGCAAGTGCAACAAATGCCGGCAGGAAGAACATGCATAATACACTTGTGAAGGAAACAGTCAGGCTTGCATAAGTTTCATCCCGGTTGAACAATACAGCCAGCCCCGGAATTGTTGTTGCTGCAGGACACATCGAACAAATTAAAACTACAAATAAAAGTGTCCGGCAGTCAGGCATATTCGGGAAGAGCTTCCATACAACAAACAGCACCCCAATATTCACCAGAGCACAAACTACATGTCGAAAGAGGCTTACCTTAGCAATCTTTAGTGCATAAAGTTTTCCATCTGAAGGCTTAAAGTTTGCAAGCAGGATTCCTATAAGAAGCATACTCATGGCAGTGTTAGTGTCGCCTATCATTATTACCGGGCGGGCAATTATTTCCGGCAAAGTCCATGGGCTGCAGAAAATTGCGATTCCAATTATAACAGCGATAATATTCGGATTCGTAATGATTTTCTTTAAATTAATGGAGCCGCACATGATATAATAACCGTAGGTCCATATTGTAATATTAAATACTACAAGATAGCCCATCAGATAAAATACGCCTTCATCACCAAAGACTCCACGAATCAAAGGAATTCCTATAAAACCGCAGTTTGTAAAACATACTACAAGACGATCTACCTGCTCCTTAGAAGAGAAAAAGCCGATTAAAATCATGATTAAATGAATCACAAGTGCAACCGCAAAAACAAAACCAAGCTGCACAAGCTTATCAGAATTGAATTCAAGATTAAAAGATTTAACAACCATAAAAGGATTGATAAAATACAAAAGAAGCTTACTTAAAACCTTTTGCTGTGAATCTTCAACCTTAAAAATCTTTGCAAAAATAAAACCACCAAGTGCAATCAGACACATGGTGAAAAGTTGTTTCATTACAAGTACATACATTTTATTTTCCTAAAGCGGCAAAAATTGCTGTAAACAAACCAAGGCTTCCCGCCATCATAATGAGACCTGCAAGCAGAACTCCAAGCATTACCGCAATTACAGTATCCCGGAATCGCATATCCAGAAGGCTGGCAGCAAGAGTTCCTGTCCACGCCCCTGTTCCAGGCAAAGGAATTCCAACAAAAAGAAGAAGAGCAATAAATATTCCCCGGCCTGCCTTGGCCTGCATTTTTTCACCGGCTGCAGTTCCCTTTACTAAAAAGAAACGGCAGATTCCTCCGATAACTTTTTTATCCTGCCCCCATTCAAGAAACTTACGTGCAAAAAGATAAATAACTGGAACCGGAATCATATTACCAATAATGCATACAATATAAGAAGGAATAACCGGCAGCTGCATAGCCTGAGAAACAGGAATTGCTCCTCGAAGTTCAATCAAGGGTACCATAGAAATTAAAAAAATCCAGAGATAATTTTTAAGCATAAGGTGATTATAATAAAATCCACCCGTCTTGAAAATATCCCCTATTTACGGTAATATACAAGAACTTGCCGGGATGGCGGAACTGGTAGACGCCCAGGACTTAAAATCCTGTGCTGAGCAATCAGCGTGCCGGTTCGACCCCGGTTCCCGGCAGGAAAGCCTCTCTGGAAACAGGGAGGCTTTTTTTATGGAGAAAAACATGACACCACACGTTTATCCGCGCCAGTGCGCTTTTAAATCAATTGAAGATATTAAAGATAAAAAGGTTACTATTATGGGCCTGGGACTCAATGGCGGCGGAGAAGCGGCTGTTCGTTTTTTCCTTAAGAAGGGCGCTTACGTAACAGTTACAGATATGAAAACAGCAGAACAGCTGGCTGCAACTGTTGAAAAACTCAATTCCGACAAAAACCTTGATCACAGACGTCTTACCTACAGACTCGGTGAGCACAAAATAGAAGATTTTGAAAATGCAGACTGCGTAATCAAGAACCCGGGCGTAAAAATTGAAGGCAACAAATATCTTGCCGCAGCCCGCGCCATTGAAACAGACCTGAGTATTTTCCTGCGCTTTACAAACTGTCCTATTATCGCAGTCACAGGCAGCAAGGGAAAATCTTCTACTGTCAGTGCAATTTATTATGGTTTGTCTCAGGCCGGCTATACAACTTTCCTTGGTGGCAACATCACCGTAAGCCCCCTCACCTTCTTCGACGAAGTTTCCGGCGACACTCCGGTTGTAATAGAATTCTCTTCCTGGCAGCTTGCAGACCTCCGTGGCCGTGGTGTACTTCGACCTCACATTGCAATCATTACTAAAATTGTGCCGGATCATCAGAACTGGTACGGCAATATGGAAGACTACGTTGCAGACAAGCGCCTGATTTACGCAGATCAGACAAAAGGCGATTATTCAATCTTTGATTCCGGAGATGATGAACCAGGAACAGGCCCGGATCCAAAACTTCACCCGGATGCACGCACCTGGGGAGACCTTTTTGCAAGTGAATCAAAAGCAACTGTCCTCCGCTACGGAGTAAAAGCAAGCTGGAGCATTGAACTTGGTCAGCTTTTAGTTCCTGGCACCCACATGAAAACAAATGCCCAGAACGCAGCCCTGGTAATGCACCTTATGGGAGTACCGGATGCACGCATAAAAGAAATCCTTCAGAAGTGGCCAGGCATTGATCACCGCCTCCAGTATTTCCACAGCTGGAAAAACTCTGCAGGTACTACAGTAAAATTTTATAACGATTCCTGTGCGACAGTTCCTGAAGCTGCGGCAGCCGCAACACAGGCTTTTGGAAAGCCTGTTATTCTTATGACAGGTGGAACTGAAAAAGGTCTTGAACTCACACCTCTCATTCAAACTCTGACCGCACCTGCAGCAGATACAATAAAAGTAAAGGATATTTATCTTCTTGCAGGAAGCGCTACAGACAAACTGCTGCCAGAGCTGGACAAGGCTGGCGTAAAATACCACGGACCATTTGACGGACTCGAACCACTTCTCAATGAAGCTAAGAAAAATCTGTTAAATGAAAAGGCCGGGGAAGAAATATTTGTCTTCTCACCCGGCGCTACTTCCTTTGGTATGTTCTCGAACGAATTTGATCGAGGAAATAAATATATGAATGCAGTTAAAGAAATATTTTAAGATTACTGTCATGCTGAACTTGTTTCAGCATCTATTAATTAGATTCCGAAACAAGTTCGGAATGACAATTTAAACCTTAAAGAGATCTACCTGAGAACCTATCTTACTAATGGCATCTTTTACCTGGTCTGAAATCTCGTTGAGGGTAACGCCAGTTTCATTAATCTTGCGGGCACCAACAGCCATTTCTTCCATACTGGTGTTCATCATTCCGGTTAATTCAGAAAGAATTGTCATATCTCGTACAATCTGAGCATTTCTATCATTCATCTCTTTTGAAGAATTTCTTACTTCACTTGTAGAAGAATTCAAATGACGGAGGGCTTCCATAATCTGCTTAGAACCTTCATTCTGTTCTTCCATTGCTGAATGAATCTGAATTACAAGTTCATCGGTTTCCTTAATGCGGTTAGACACTTCGTTAAGAGCTGTACTTGCTTCATTAGAAGAACCTACTACATCAACAATGGAAGCCATAATCTTTCCAAGCTGTTCACCAATCTTCTTTGACTGTTCAGAAGAGGTTTCTGAAAGCTTTCGAATTTCATCTGCAACGACTGCGAATCCTTTTCCAGATTCACCGGCATGAGCCGCTTCGATTGCCGCGTTCATAGCGAGCAGGTTTGTCTGTTCTGCAATATCAGAAATGGCAGTATTTGCTTCCTGCAGCATTTCCGACTGGCCCTCAATCTGACGAACCTTTTCATTAACGTCTTCCTGTTTAGAGAATCCGATTTCTGCATTATCTTCAAGAGCCTTGAAGGAAGCCGACATCTTTTCTACAGATTTATTTACAGAATTAATATTTCCAATCATCTCTTCTACAGCAGCAGAAGCCTGAGTTACACTTGATGACTGATCTTCAATCAGGCTATCCAGATCTGTAATTGCGCTGGAAATATGCTGAACGGAATTATTTGTCTCTTCAACACTTCGTCCCTGATTATTGATTTGAGCATGAATAGAGTCGATATTTGCAATAATTTCAGTAATTGAACTTGCAGTATCCTGAGTACCTGCTTCAAGGTTATCACCGCTAACACCAAGGTCTGCCTTTGACTCTTTAAGAGTTTTTACAATCTCCTGCAGCTTATCCATAAAATTATCAAAGTTGATAATCAGGGCACCAATTTCATCGCGGACATAAAGATTACAGCGCTTAGTCAAATCAGCCTCGCCGCTTGAAAGATCTTTAAGGAAGACAGTAACGTTATTAATACGCTTCATAATCCAGCGAACAAAGAAATAACCAATTGTTGAAAGAATAAGGAAAGGTATTACAGAAACCGGAACAATCATAGAAATAGTCTGATTTCTAACCTTATCAATTACCTTCATAGCTTTTGCAACAAAAACCATACCGGAAACTGTACCGTCATCATTTTTGAGCGGTGTATAAACTGTATAATACTCAACTCCTGCAATTGTATTCTTTCCTACATATTCTTCGCCATCATAAAGAACCTGCTGAACAATTGCTTCATTCTCAAGCTCGGTATTAAGCATATGAATACCAAGAGTTGTCGCTGCACGAGTTTTTCCATCAAATACGGTACATTCAACTGTATGATAATCATGAACGATACTTACATAACCATCTGACCCCATTGTTGCGATATCATAAGCAATAATAAGACAACCCAAAGTTTTTCCATTCTTAATAACAGGAGTAGCAAAAATCAGACCATAATTCATGGTTCCAAGTTTAGAATAGGCATATGTTTTATGACCATCGATTGCTTTTTTGACAATTGACAAATTTGGGTGCTCACCAGGATTAATTTCCCAGCCGGCATAAACAGTTCCTGTTGTATCGGTAATGGCAAGAAGATCGACACCACAAATCTCACCCTTTTCTTTCAGATAAGCATTTGGATCATCTGTATAGGTTCCATCAAGATAACCTTTAATATGATCTGTGGAAGCCAGCATATCACCATAACCACCAAGGGTATCAAGCCAGTCCTCGAGAATCCATTTAACACCGCCCGTTGTATTTTCAAGTTCTTCAACACTCTGAGCATGCATACCACGGTTAAAAACTGCAAATGCGACCGCACCAGAAACAAATACACCAACCATACTGGCGCCAACAATCATTGCAATAAGCTTAGCCTTTAATGAAACATTCTTTTTAGGATTAGGATCAAATCTGTCCAATGCTTTTGCCATATACAAACTCCTGAAAGCTAATAATTAACAGACTTTTTATATTCTTTAATTATCGCACATTATGGCAGATTTGCAATGTTATTTTATTTTTTCAGCGTGACTTAAAATTCAGGGCAGAAACAACGGCTGCAATACCGGCACGTCCAACGTTGGAACTCTTTCCAACTCCCCATACCTGTTCTCCATTTTCTTTTGTAATCTGAACATAAGCCATAGCCTGTGTATCAGATCCGGAACCTACAGAATGTTCATGGAAGCTTGTGATATTAAAGGCAGGAGCCGGAGTCTGTTTCATTGCACTTACAAAGGCATCCAGAGGACCGTTACCATTTGCGGCAATTGCATAACGCTTTCCTTCCCATTCAACAGTTGCCATGCCGGCTACCTGCTCAGGAAGGTCGGTTCCACGTTCACCTTCAACGTGTCGTTCTGTAATATCAAGTACATTAAGCGGAGATTTTGTATAAAGCCAGGTTTCTGCAAAAATGTCATAAACCTCTGCAGGGCTAAGCTCTCTCTGAAGCTCGTCTGCATGAGCCTTTATAACAGCACCGATAACCGGATGCATTGCTTTTGGCGCTGCAACACCAAACTTTGTTTCGAGAATATATGCAGCTCCACCCTTTCCACTCTGACTGTTGATTCTGATAATTCCATTGTACTCGCGGCCAATATCATGAGGATCAATCGGCAGATAAGGAACATCCCAAAGCTCAGGAGCATTGCCGGAAAAACGTGCATTAATTGCCTTGCTGATTGCATCCTGATGAGAACCACTGAAGGCCGTAAAGACAAGCTCGCCTGCATAAGGGGAGCGAGGGTGTATAGGCATTGCTGTAAGTTTATTGAACTCATCAGAAATTTTTTCCAGATCAGAAAAATCAAGCTGGGGATCAATTCCCTGGGTATACATATTCAGGGCAACTGTAACAATATCAAGGTTTCCGGTTCTCTCGCCGTTTCCAAAAAGACAACCTTCTACACGTTCTGCTCCGGCAAGAAGGCCAAGTTCACATTGAGCAACGCTCTCGCCACGGTCATTGTGATTATGAAGGGAAATTATGCAGTTTTCACGTTCAGGGAAATTCCTGCAAAAATATTCAATCTGATCTGCAAACTGATTTGGAAGACTGCACTCAACTGTTGCCGGCAGATTCAAAATCAATTTATTGTCTGCCCCGCCACCCCAGGCCTTCATAACTGCGCTGCAGATTTCTATTGCATAATCTGATTCTGTCTGGGTAAAGTTTTCCGGAGAATACTCAAAGCGGAAGTTTGCTGGCAGGCGGCCTGCTGCCACTGCTTCTTTTGTAACTGCTGCAATATATTTTTTTACACTCTTTACTCCGCTTACTGCCAGGTCTATAAGCTCTTCCTTTGACTTACCAAAATTATATTTTCTCTGAGCCGGCGAAGTTGCATTATAAATATGAAAAATTACATTCTTTGCACCTTCAATTGCTTCAAAGGTTCTGGCAATCAGATGTTCTCTTGCCTGGCACAATACCTGAATATAAACATCATCGGGGATGAGATTTTCTGTAATGAGACGGCGGATAAATTCAAACTCGGTATCTGAGGCTGAAGGAAAGCCTACTTCAATTTCCTTAAAACCTATCTTTACAAGCAGTTTAAAAAACTCAAGCTTCTGTTCTATGCCCATAGGATTCACAAGGGCTTGATTTCCATCTCGTAAATCGACCGAACACCACACCGGAGCTTTTGTAATTATGTTTGAAGGCCATTTTCTGTCTTTCAAAGGTACAGAAACAAAGGGCTTATATTTTCCACCTGGATTCATATAATCAATTTACCGCATAAACATTATTGAATTCAACTGCTATTATATAGTAAAATTATTTATCACATTATCAGGAGACAGATTATGAAGAAAGTATTCAAAGCTTCATTGGCACTGCTCGCAGCTGCCCTCGTTTTCAGCGGATGTTCAAAATCAAATGCAAACGCTAAAAAAGACTACATTCTTGCAACTGGTGGTACAAGCGGTACTTACTATCCGTTTGGTGGCGCAATTGCAAATATCTGGAACACAAAGATTGCCAACATGAACGTAACAGCTCAGGCAACTGGTGCTTCTGCAGAAAACCTCAGACTTATTAATAAAGGTGAGGCTGAATTTGGTACAGTTCAGAACGATGTTATGGACTATGCTTATCATGGAACAGATATGTTTGCTGGCGAAAAGCTTTCAAATATTATGACAATCGGAACTATGTATCCGGAAGTTGTACAGATTGCAGTTTCTGAAAAGAGCGGAATTAAATCTGTAGCTGATTTCCGCGGAAAGCGCATTTCTGTTGGTGATGCTGGTTCTGGAGTTGAATTCAACGCTAAACAGATTCTTGAAGGTTATGGGCTTACATTTGATGATATCAAAAAGAGCAACCTTTCTTTCAAGGAATCTGCAGAAGGTATTCAGAACGGAACTTTGGACGGATGTTTCATTACAGCTGGTGTTCCTAACTCTGCTCTTCAGGAGCTTGCATTCACAGCTGGTCTTGTTTTGATTCCAATCGAAAAAGATGCTGCTGACGCTATCTGCGACAAATACGGCTTCTATACATACACAACAATCCCAGGTGGTACATACAAGGGAACTGACACTGATACTCCAGCTCTCGCAATCAAGGCTACTCTCGCTGTAAGCTCAAAACTCGACGAAGATACTGTTTACGAGATGACTAAGGCTCTCTTTGAAAACCTCGACGAACTCGCTCGTGGTCACGCAAAGGGTAAGGAAGTTTCAGCTGCATCTGCAATCACAGGTGTTTCTGTACCATTCCACCCAGGTGCAAAAAAGTACTACAAAGAAATTGGACTTAACGTTAACTAATGCCTAAAAAGTTATTTTCACTAATAATAACTTTTTTTCTTGCTGCAGCGGGATTTTTCTTTCTTCCTGCAGTAAGAGTTCTTTCGGTAAGCAGCAGAAAAAATCCCGCTCAGGTATTTTACTCTGCTGCTGCCTGTAAAGAAGGTTTTATAATTTCATATACACACTCTGTAAATAAAGGCAGAGTACACGATTTTTACAGACCAGCCAAAGACGGCGGCCTTGAATTATACAAAACAGAATTTGTTTCTTATGGAGCGGGAATCCCCGAACCTGAAGAAACTCCCGGTGCAGTTTTTACCGTAACTGATGACGGATATTTCATAGAAAACCTGAACAGATACCTTCCCCGCCTTACAATGGCAGTTGGTTTAATTGCAAACCATTCGCTTGCAGCTGGTTCTGATTTTTACGAACAAAGAGAATATTTTCTTACCTCTTTCTTTGAACCACAGACAAGTATAATTCTGGAAATAAAGAGAATATCTCTTTTTAAATATATGAGATTGTCGGATCCAGTCCGACAATGACAAGGACTTACAGTTCTACAATAACAAGGGCATACAGCCCGGTAAGACCAGGACTCACAGTCCGACACAACACTTAATTACAAAAAAGGAGGGTCCCCATGGACAAAGAACAGAATGAAGAAATTACCAGCAGCGCGATTGATAACATTCTTCCAACTTCCAACGAAGATGAAATGAAGAATCTGATGAAAAATCTTGATCGTGAACAGGCTTACCGTGAGCATAAATGCTGGCGCCAATATATTACGGTTATAGTTTCTATCATATTTGTTGCCTTCCAGCTTTATGCAACTCTTTCAGGTGCAGTTACAGCCCAGATTTTACGAGCAACACATCTTGCTTTTGTTCAATTCCTGGCTTTCCTGCTTTTCCCTGCAACTAAAAAACTGCCAAGAGATACACTTCCTCTTTATGATGTAATTCTGGGCCTTGTAGGAGCAGGCTGCTGGATGTATATAGTAATCAACTTTCAGCAGCTTGTACGCCGCTCAGGCAACAACACTGTTCTTGATGTTATAATCGGAATCATAGGTATTCTTATACTGTTTGAAAGCTGCCGCCGTATTGTAGGTCTTCCAATCATGATTATTGCAGGTACCTTTGTTGTTTATGCCTTCGTTGGAAAATACCTGCCAGGCTTTTTACACCACCGCGGCTATTCGCTTCAGCGTGTAGTATGCCACCTTTTCTACAACACAGAAGGAATTATGGGAACTCCAATAGGAGCCTGTTCTACCTTTATTTTCCTGTTTATTCTCTTTGGTGCCCTGCTTGAAAAAACAGGAATCGGTCAGTTCTTTATTGATCTTTGTAACGCAATTGCCGGAGGTGCAAGCGGAGGTCCTGCTAAGGTAGCAGTTCTTTCTTCTGCCCTTCTTGGTACCGTTTCAGGATCTTCTGTTTCAAATACAGTTGGATCTGGTTCTTTTACAATTCCTATGATGAAAAAACTGGGCTACAAGGGTGAGTTTGCAGGTGCCGTAGAAGCTTCTGCATCTACCGGTGGACAGCTTATGCCTCCTATCATGGGTGCCGCAGCCTTCCTCATGGCTGAAAGCCTTGGAATACCTTATATTACAATCGTAAAGGCAGCCGTTATTCCTGCTCTTCTCTACTTTTCAGGAATCTTTATTACAGTTCACCTCGAAGCTAAAAAGCTTGGTCTTAAAGGAATGCCTCGCGAACAGCTTCCACGCTTCCTCCCGCTCTTCCTCAGCAAGGGATATATGATTCTTCCTCTGGTTGTAATCATCTGGTTCCTTTGTGCCGGAAAAACTGCCGTATACGCAGCCCTTATGGGAATTGTTGCCTGTCTTGTCATTGGAATTGTAGTTTCTATTGTAGACCTTGCAAAAGGCCGCAAGCCAACCTTTGGTTCAAGAGATTTAATTGATGTTATGTGTGCCGCTGCCCGCAATATCATCAGTGTAGCAATTGCCTGTGGTATGGCCGGAATTATTATTGGTGTTGTAACACTTACAGGCCTTGGACTTAAGCTTGGAGCAGGTCTTGTTTCACTTGCCGGAGGAAAACTCTTCCTTACACTTGTATTTACAATGCTTGCCTCAATTATCCTTGGTATGGGTGCTCCAACAACAGCAAACTATCTGATTACTTCTACAATCACTGCAGGCGCAATTATCCAGCTTGGTGTACAGCCTCTTGCAGCCCATATGTTTGCCTTCTACTTTGGTATTATTGCCGATGTAACACCTCCTGTTGCCCTTGCAGCCATTGCCGGTGCTGCCATAGCAAAGGCTAAACCAATGAAAACGGCCTTTAATGCAACCAAGCTTGCCATAGGTGCCTTTATCATTCCTTATATGTTTGTATATAACTCACAGATGCTTATGATAGATGCTTCCATCGGACGCATTCTCTTTATTATTGCAACAGCCCTGATTGGTATGTTTGGAATAAGCGTTGCTCTTGAAGGCTATGGCTTTAATTTCACAGGACTTCTTCATGGATCTTCTAAGCCTGCTGGCCTTGTAATCACTCTGGATGTTATAGAAAGAGTTCTTTTTGCAACAGCAGGTTTGCTTTGTGTCATCCCGGAAACAAGATCAGACATTATAGGTCTTAGCATGATGGCGGTGCTCATTGTTTATCAGCTGATAGCAAAAAAACTTGTAAAATAACTTGTCACCCTGAACTTGATTCAGGGTCTCAGTTATAGATGCTGAAACATAGGGAGCGGCACTGCGTAGCAGGGCAAAAATAGTCCAGTGGACTATTTTTAGCGAGTCTCCGAGCAGCTGTGCTGCGAAGGTTCAGCATGACATTTTTTTTGTTGACTTTAGAACAAATTTTTTATTATTTTATATATAAGAGGTACAAAAGATTATGAAAATCAAACCATTAGCAGATCGCGTTCTCGTAAAGAACGATAAAGCAGAAACAAAAACTGCAAGCGGACTCATTATCCCGGAAGCCGCTCAGGAAAAAACACAGACTGCTGTTGTAGTTGAAGTTGGACCTGGAACTGATGAGAATAAAATCACAGTAAAAAAAGGCGACAGAATTATGTACGACAAATATGCCGGAACTCAGGTAAAGATTGATGGTGAAGATCACCTCATTCTCCGCATGAGCGACATTATTGCCGTTATTGAGTAGTAGTAAGTCTTAGCTTATCTTTTAAGATAGATGCCCTTGCGTTTTCAGGATACAAAGATGATGCGTATTCTGCAGAACGGAGGGCATTTTTTATGTCTCCGTCACCGGCATAAATACAGGCAATTCTATAAAAGGCTTCGGAACGTTTAGCATTGCTGCTTTCGCGGCCGGCAGTTTTTCCATACAAATCAAGGGCCTTTGCCTTTTTTCCAAGAGAAACATAAATGCTTCCAAGATTAAGGCAGCTTGCAGTAGAAACAGACTGTGAAATGTAGCCTTCATCCAAAAGGCCTGCGCTTTCATATACGCAGTATTCGTGAAGACGTAATGCTTCATCAGCCATTTTATTATAAGCGGCAAACCAGGCACCAAATTCCATTATAGAAAGCTCATAACCCCGGGCTTTTTCAATAAACTGTTCCCAGAAATCTCTTTTAGCATCATACTGACTGTTATCTGTTACATAATCGTAAAAAAGCTTCCAGGCATCATCATACTGCTTTGTCTGAAGCAGAAAGTTTAAGGCATACTGAACAAGAAGACCTTTCAAAACACCGTCTTCATTCAGGCTTTTTTCCAGCATATTCCAGAGGTCGCGGTTCTTGTCTTTTTCAGAAATTGATTTATCTGTCTTATAACGAAGGTCAAGCTTTGCAATATGCAGATAAGGATCATTAGTGCGGCGCAGGGCTTCATCAATTCTAAAGAGGGCATCACTCATAGGGATTTTTCTGCGGTTGTCATAACGTTCCATTTCAAGAGTAGAAATACCGGCTTTGCGAAGGGCTGCAATTTCTGAGTCTTCTTCTCTTTCAAGATTAGAACGATAAGCAAAATCTGCATAAAGGATAAGGCCCGGAACATTATCCGGCCAGCGGTTTACAACATAGAAAAGAAGGTCCGCATTCTGCTCATCCATTCCCTGATTTTCAGCCCATCTTGCACTGTTGAGAATTATGTTTGAAAGATATTCTTCATCACTCTTACGAACCTTAAGTTCATCAAGATTCAATACAATACCGCGTCTTGCATTTTCGGCTGCTTCCATTTCTGAAACTGCCATATAAGCATCTGATTCAAGAGCTGTCTGTAAAACAGGTGATGTCTTAAAGCTTACTGTATTCTGATAGCCTGTCATAAGACTACGTGAATTTTCAATTGCTTCAATGGAATCATAGTATTGGCCGGCATCATAGCATACAAGAGCCCAGAAATAAGCGTCATCTGCATCGAGGAAGAAAGCCGGATACAAAGAGGCTGCCAGGGCGTAGTCTCCATTGATAAGATTAAAAACTGCGCAGTTTCGTAATAAAACCGGATTTTTAGAAGTTTTATATGCATCCAGGAAAATCTGATAGTATTCTTTTTTTGTATAAAAGGCAAAACCGTTTTCACCGGCAGCCGCTGCTTTTTCAGCAGATTCTCTCAGCATGTATTCAGAATAGAGAGAAGCATATTTTGTTCCGCGTAATTTTTCCGAAACCTTTCCCGCATCCCCGAGGCGGTTCTGTCTCAAAAGAAAAGCCGCATAAACTGCCTGTAACTCTTCGTTATTACTGTTCTTTTTTAAAGCTTTTTTAAGAACCTTTTCTGCCGCTCCTGTTTCACCAAGAGTCATGTAGCGTTTGTAAATACCAATATAGGTCCAGGAATCGTAAGCCCTCTTTTCTGCCTTTTTAAGTTCTTTTAAGGCAGACTGCATCTGATTCTGCATGACAAGGGCATCAATAACATCAAACTGGCTTGTTAACGAGTTTTGTTCTGCCCTCATGCGGCATGCAGAAAAGCAGAACAAAATCAAAGAAAAAAATATAGATATAAGAATTATTTTTTTAAGCTCTTTTCGGCTCATCTTTTCCTATTTTATCAAGCACTGCATTAATAAACTTATAGGAATCATCTGTGTCAAAGTCTTTGGCAATATTTACCGCCTCATCAATGACAATTTTTGCCTCAGCGCCGTTCTGGAACAAAAGCTCATAAACACTTGTACGAAGAATTGCAAGGGCAACGCGGCTTATACGTTCCATACTCCAGGATGCAGAAAGATGACTTTCAATAAGCTTATCAATTTCGTCTATATGACTTATTGTACCAGCAATTATCAAACTTGCAAAGGTTCGTTCTTCTTTAGAAGTTTCAGAAAGAGCAAAGAGCTGCTCATTCTGTTCATTCTTTGCTGCGACCTGATCGGCACTTCCTACCTCAGTATCCTTCTGAAGCCATTCAAAAGTTAAAAGATCATCTAAAGAAGCCTTAGTTACATCCCAGGAATAAAGTGCCTGAAAAGCAATTACTCTACCATTACGTCTGGACACTTAGTTCCCCCAATCAAGCAGCTTATCCAAAGCAGCTCCAGTTTTCTTCATATCAACATTTTCTGCTGTATGAAGCTCTTTTGCAAGAGTTGTTGCAGCATTGCTCATATAAATCTGCTGTTTCTGCTGGGTAAGGTTAGAACGGATGTAATCATAAACTGTTACAGTAGTTTCAGGCTGAACAAGGTCACCTATTGCAAGCATTTTTGCATCATATTTTTTGATTACGCTGATAAATCTGTAATCATCACCTGTTGCAGATTCCTGAACATCAGAAGTATAACCTTCTCCCTGCTGGAAAACATACATAAGGCTCTGGAGAGTCATTCCAATACCGTTTGCAGCAGCTTCTGTTTTAGGGAAGAGACCAAGACCAGCCTGGAAGCCTGAGTTTTCTGCCTGTGACTGTACTGCAATCTGCTCTGCTGTAAGTGTCTTAGCCTTGTATTTGTTAAGGTAATCATTTGCCTTCTGCTTAGCAGCATCCGGATTTGCTCCCTTTGGAACAATTACGAGAAGCATTTTTACCATATCATTCCAAACGAATGATGATTTATTGCTTTCATAAGCCATTCTGATTTCTTCGTCTGTTGCAGCAACCTTCTGGATTTCTGCCTGATTCTTCTGAACAACATACTGCTGCATCAAAAGTACATTCTTAAGGTGCTTTTTGTAATCAGCCTTATTCATACCTGTCTGCTGAAGGAGTACTTCGTCCAGAGATTTACCCTGCTGCTTTCTAAGAAGTTCATCAAGGTCTTTTTCAGTAACGCTTACACCAAGAGACTGGCTCATAGACTGAGCGAAATACTGGTCTACTGCACTATCAGGAATTGAAATACCAGCTTTTACAGCAGCCTGTACAATTAAAGTCTCTTCAATGAGAGTATCAAGCACCTGTTTTCTTTCTTCTACAGTAAGTGCTCTACCAATCTGCTTTTCATAAGTTTCACATCTGGTTCTAAGCTGTTTGAGTGTGATAGATTCATTCTTATTAAGTTTTACTACAGCAATTGGCTGTAATTCTGACTGCGCAAAAACAGCAACTGCGGTAAACATTAAGATTGAAAGAACTGCAATAATTTTTTTCATTTTATAATCCTTAAATAATAAGTTTATCTTGTTTTTCCGTAATAATATAACAATGGCAGGTTACCAAAGTTACACTATTTATCCAGTGGAAGACCACCGCTGATTACCGCACGGATACGGCGTACACCAGCAGATGAGCTCTGCTCCTTCTGGATCTTGAAGTCACCAATCTGAGCTGTGTGCTGAACATGAGGTCCGCCACAAACTTCCTTGCTGAACCAGTCGTTCTTAGCGTCGCGGCCGATTGTGTAAACTTTTACGTCCTCACCATACTTGTTAGTAAAGAGAGCGCGGGCACCTTCTGCCTTAGCCTGATCAAGAGGCATAACTTCCATAGTAACAGGAAGGTCTTCCTTGATTTTTTCGTTTACGATGTCTTCTACCTTCTGAATTTCTTCCTTAGTCATAGGACGTTCGAAAGTGAAGTCAAAGCGCATACGCTCGTTGTTGATATTTGAACCTTTCTGAGCAACCTGGTCGCCGAGAACGTTTACCAGAGCCTGCTGCAAAAGGTGTGTTGCAGTATGATATTTTGTTGTGATTTCTGACTGCTCAGCAAGACCACCCTTAGCGGCGCCTGCATCTACAGTTTTTGAAGCTTCCTGATGCTTGCGCTCAGCTTCCTTAAAGCCCTCAACGTCTACTGTAAAGCCGTGTTCAGCTCCAAGTTCCTGAGTAAGCTCAAGAGGGTATCCATATGTTTCGTAAAGATTATAAGCAACCTTTCCGCTAATAATCTTTTTAGGGTTCTTCATAAGATTTGGAAGAAGCTTCTGGAATTCTGCTTCTCCCTTGGTAAGGGTGTGGCGGAACTTTGCTTCCTCAGCTGTAAGTTCCTTGTAAACCTTTTCGCGGTTAGCTTCGAGCTCAGGGTATGGTCCCTTGAAGTTTTCGATTACAGTAGCTGCAACCTCAGACATAAAGTCCTTTTCGATTCCAAGCTTCATTCCGTGGCGAACTGCACGGCGGATAAGGCGGCGAAGAACGTAACCTGCACCTACGCGGTCTGGAGTAACTCCTCTCTGGTCTCCAAGAATGAATACTGAAGAACGTGTGTGGTCAGCAATAATACGAACTGACTTGTCTTTTTCTTCATCTGTACCATATTTATAGCCTGAAAGATTTTCGATTGTCTTAATGATTGGCTGGAAAACCTCTGTAAGGTAAACTGAAGTTTTTCCCTGTAGAATACAGTTTGTGCGTTCAAGTCCCATACCTGTATCAACGTTCTTTTTCTCGAGCGGGAGAAGAGTTTTTTCGTCCACGCGGTTATACTGCATGAATACGTTGTTCCAGATTTCCATCCAGTTAGCAGAGTCTGTACCCTTGTTTGAACCTACAGGTGGAAGGCCTTCTCCAACCCAGTAGAAAATTTCTGTATCCGGGCCACAAGGACCTGTAGGGCCTGCTGCCCACCAGTTGTCGCTAGCAGGAAGATAAGCAATCTTGTCTTCTGGCATGCCGTTTTCTTTCCAGTAGCCTGCAGCTTCTTCATCGCGAGGAGCATTTTCGTCACCTGCGAATACTGTTACAGAAATCTTTTTAGGATCCAGGGCAAGCCAATCCTTGCTTGTAAGGAATTCGTAAGAATAAGCAATAGATTCTTTTTTGAAGTAATCGCCGAGAGACCAGTTACCAAGCATTTCGAAACAGGTAAGATGGCTTGGGTCACCAACTTCTTCAATATCGCCTGTACGGATACACTTCTGATAGTCTGTGAGACGGGTTCCCGATGGGTGCTTTTCACCAAGAAGATAAGGAACGAGAGGGTGCATACCCGCCATTGTAAACAAAACAGACGGGTCGTTTTCTGGAATTAATGACTGACCCGAAATTTCAACATGATTTTTACTTTTAAAAAACTCAATATATTTTGAGCGGAGTTCATTAGCGTTCATAAACTTGTATTATAACGATTTTTTAACATTATGTCATCATATCAAACTTTGTGTGTTTAATGATAAGGGGCTTCTCGGAGTGGGGAATCGGGCCCAGCCAACGGGAATGATGTTGTCTGAGCCCATTCCCCACTCCGAGAAGCTCCTTATCATAAATCAGCGAGTTTATATCGTTATAATATAAGATTTACTTTTGGCGGGACAGGATATACGACCGGCCTTCTACGGCGAAGCAGTCGGTTGATGTCAGTTTAACCGGAGTGAATGTAATGGTATCGTAATCTGTTACAACTTTTTCTACGGTTTTCTTCTTTATTGTTTCGGTAATTACCTTTGTTCCGAATTCCATGGAATAAGTTTCTGCCAGAACTGAACCTTCAGAATCTGAACGGAACTGAATTACGTTATATGCACCGATTTTTTCTATAGAATAAACACCGTTTTCTGTCAGCCCGCCGTTTACGAGAGTATAGGTAAACTCTGCAAAGTTCAGGGAAACGGTTGAATCAGCTGTTACCCAGGTATCGCCCTTCTGAAGCTCTTTCTGATAGCTGCTTTCGGCAGTTACCGCAGAAAAATCTCCAAAAGTATCCTGAAGGGACATTTTCTTATAATTTCCATCCCACTGTGTGTTTTCACTGATAATCAGGTTGATATCATCCCGAAGGGTTATTCTGATTTCATCTGTATTTACAAGGGCAATATCAAAGCGGCGGTGCAGGTTCATAATATCAGCATTTACCGCTGTCAGATAGATTCCGTTATGGCGGAGCTTGCTGTCTTCCCACTCATAAACTTCCTGAATATCCTTGTAAAGCTGAATAATCTCATTTTCAGGATAATTAAAATACATATAACGGATATTTCCGTCTGTATTCGAAGTTTTATACCACAGGCCTTCAAGAAAAGCTGCAAAAGTTTCTACTGTTCCATCCTGGATGCGGGAAAGCTCTGTTGCGGCAAGACGGCCGGCTGTTACATTGATTTCTCTTGCAAGCTCATATTTCTGGCTGCCCGGATTCCATTTATATTCCTGCTGGATCTGATTCTGTCCTACAGAAGCCTTTCCATTATTTGCAGCAGTATTTTCCGGCTGTACATCTGATTTATAAACCCATACAGAAAAGCTTTCTCCCTTAGACATGGCAAGGGCATAGCTTTCTGAACGTTCTGTCTGCTGGATAAAAACAGTACCGTCGCACGAAAAATCACCGATATTTCTCAGGTAACTTTTTCCCCGCTCTTCTGCACAGAGGTAGATTTTCATTATATAGTTTCCGTCATCAGCAAGCCCCTGATAAACAAGGGCATTTTTGTGCTCACCGGTAACATCCATTCCCATATAAGAGAAGGTTCTTGTTCTTGTAAACTGGGTCTGAATAGGCTCAAGTCTTTCATAAAGTCCGGATTCTGAATCTATCAAAGCTGCAACAATCCAGAGATTCTGCGAATTTGCCTTACGTACAATTATGACTTCATCATCATATCCGTCATTATTTATATCGATTGTAAGAGTACTGATGAGAGTTTCCCCGGAATAAAGGGGTACAAAGGTTTCATATTTTTCAGATTCTATTGATGTTGCGGTAGATTCGTTTTCTGCATTGCCGGAAGTAGTGGCTTTTGGCGTAACGATGCGTGCTCGTGTAGAAGACTTATCTTCCTTTACAAGCACCTTTTTTGAAATAAAAAATACACCTGCAATTAAAGCCGCTGCAAGTACAAATAAAATCGGCACTGTTCTAGACTTCATACTATATAAATATATTAGGAATTGAGCTTTTTCTCAAGGTATTCATTTCCATTCTGAAAAAAGCCGTGTTATAATTAACAAAAAATTTAATACGTCTTCCCTGGGTTATTTTCGGGATGTACCGTATATCTGGAGTTATAAAATGTACCTTACCTACACTGTATACGCGCTTATTCTGGCGCTCTTTATCTGGGGCGGAAAATTCGCCGGTTTCAAAAAGGATCAGTTCCACGAGGATTCTTCTTCTCTGGATTCAATGAAGTCTCTGCGAGGCTTTGCAGCAATCGGCGTAATTCTTCATCATATCTCTCAGGAGCAGGCCTTTCAGTGGGCCAATAACTTCGGCGCTAAGCCTGGAGAACTCAGCATTTTTGTAAATGCAGGTTATCTTTTTGTAGCCATCTTCTTTTTCTGCTCAGGCTTTGGTCTTATAAAAAGTCTTGAAACAAAACCTGATTATTTTAACGGCTTTTTGAAAAAGCGAGTTCTTAAGGCTCTCGTAATTCCATATTACGTAAGCATTATAATTTATGGAATTCTGCGTTTTGCCAGCGGTGAACGATTTGCACCTTTACAGTGGGTTACAAACCTGGTCGGTATTACAATGATGAATCCTTATGCCTGGTACCCGATTATTGCAGCCATTCTCTACATTGCATTCTATCTGATTTTTAAGAATATAAAGAATCGTAAAGTCTGCTACATTCTCCTGGCCGCAGTAATATTGCTGCTTGGTATGATTTTCTGTGTAAACGGTCACTTCCCATGGTTTGCAGGTCCTAAAAACTGGTGGCTCTCCCAGTCTGGCGAACTTCAGAACAAATGGTGGACCCGCCAGCAGGTATGGTGGATTTCCGGCGAATGGTGGATTAATTCATGCCCGGCCTTTTTAATAGGCATGCTCTTTGCTCAGTTCGAAGATCAGATCCGACTCTGGTTCAAAAAATTCTACTGGGGAAAACTCCTTCTTGTTCTGATAATTACAGCAGCAACCTTTATGCTTTCGGGCTTTGGCCAGATGCATTTCGGCTGGTGGACAGAGTTCAACGGCAACGGACCTGATATCGGTAAAAAGATTGCAACCTACTTCTGTGTAATTCCTTACAGTATGACCTTCCCGCTTATGCTCTTTACAATCATGCTTAAGTACAAGGTATCAAATCCGGTAAGCCGTTTCTTTGGAAAATATTCTCTCGAAACTTATATGATGAATTTGATTGCAATAACAGCATTCCGCTTCCTGCTTTACAAACCTCATCCTCAGTATGGTTCAATGCCATTCTATAAGGCAGGACATTATAATCTTGCCATTTACTTTGCGGCTGTTTTTGCAGCAACAATTTTTTTGGGATTGCTCTATAAGTTTTTGTGTGGACTTATTCAGAAAAAGATCTAAAGATATTTAAATAAAAGATATCCGATAGCGAAACCGGCAGGAATTGCGAGGACAAGAAGAATACCTTTAAGAACTGGATTCATCTTTTTGTTTTCAGTCTGAGCATCCAGCTTTACTTCATAAAGAGTCTTGTCGGTTTCGTCTTTAATTTTAATCTTTCTATTCTCTGGCATATTTTACCCCGCCTCTTTAATATAAATCAGAAACAAGGATATTTCAACGGTCCAAACCCTGCCCTCTGCATTTCATGTACGATTTTTTACAATTCAAGAACGTCTTTATAGAAATCACTTTAAACATACAGTAAAATCTCTATATCATATTTTCGGAGTACTTAATATGAAAGAGAAAAAGTTAGAAAGACGAATCAACGCCGTGCGTAATAATTTTTACGCACTCAAACTTGTCTGGAAAATGTGTCCCATTCCTGTTCTCCACATGGCCATAGCAAGGCTCTTGTCTTACTTTGGCTGGCTTTTTTACAGCGCCTTCTTTATGCGCTATGTAATTAATGCCCTGCAGTCTGGAGAAAGCTTTAAATCAATTATGATTTTCATAGGAATCACAATTGCAGTTTTTGCTTCCATGGCACTTTACAATTCTTACATCCAGGGCTATGTTGCACCGGTTGCAAATGCTTCTCTGAACAAGCAGCTTTATCAGATGCTCTTCAAAAAATCCAGCAACGTTGAGCTTGAATGTTTTGAGAACTCAGATTTTTATGATAAATACACACTGGCCATGAAGAATGCCGACACAAATCTTTATAACACCGTAGACCAGTTATTCGGAGTTTTATTCGGATTTGTTGCCAGCATCTTTGCCTTCTTCTTTATGTTCCAGGTAGACAAAATTTCCGTTGCCTTTATTCTCTTTCCTATAATAGGTAACTTTATCTTCCGCCGCCTTATCAACAAGCTGGAATACCTGCGGCAGCAGGATATGGCTCCTCATAACCGCCGCGTAGACTACATCAACCGCGTTATGTACCTGAAAGACTACGCCAAGGAAATCCGACTTACAAATATTTTTAATCTTCTCAAGCGCCAGTATACAGAAGCAATTAAAGGCATGATTGAGGTTATCAAAAAGTACATTATAAAATCTGTAATCTACCACTGGTTCTGGGTAATGTTTACCTTCTCTTTTATTTTTGAAGGACTTTTGATTTATGGCGCCTACCGAACCTTAGTCAGCGAAAGTATGACTCTGGCCCAGCTTGCCGTTATCACCAGCATGATGGTTTCCACAACCTGGATTCTCATCGGCTTTACAGACTCTGTTACTGCCAGCCTTAAAAACGGACTTTTTGTAGAATATCTTCGTTCCTTCCTTGAATACGAAGAAAAGATTCCTGAAGATTATGATGGCGCTGACCCGGGATCTACTATTGAATCTATAGAATTCCGTAACGTAGGCTTTGCCTATAAAGAAGTACCGGTTCTCTCAGGTCTCAATATGAAATTCGAAGGCGGCAAAACATACGCTCTTGTAGGTCATAACGGAGCCGGGAAATCAACTATCATAAAGCTGCTTCTCCGCTTCTACGACCCAACGGAAGGAGAGATTCTTCTCAACGGCCGCAACATCAAAGAATATAATCTTCAGAAATACCGCGCTCTATTTGCAACCGCCTTCCAGGACAACAGAATGTTCTCCATGAGTGTTGCAGATAACGTAACTCTGGGAGAGGACATTCCAGCCGAAAAGCGCGAAGCAATCGTAACAGAAGCCCTCAAACTTTCCGGAGTTTACGATAAAGTTATGTCGCTGCCAAAAGGAATCGACACCACCCTCACCCGCGAGTTTGATGACGAAGGGGCTGTTCTTTCGGGCGGTGAGTTCCAGAAAATCGTTGTTTCAAGGGCCTTTGCAAGAAGCTGCCCTGTAAAGGTTTTTGACGAGCCATCCAGCGCCTTAGACCCGATTGCAGAATATCAGCTTTTCGACAACATCTTAAAAGCCTGCAAAAAAAATACCCTGCTTTTCATTTCCCACCGCCTTTCCTCAGTGCAGAATGCAGACCACGTATTCCTGCTTGAGCATGGCCAGGTAAAGGAAGAAGGCACACACCGTGAGCTTCTGGAAAGGCATGGCCTTTACGCAGATATGTATCAAAAGCAGGCAGAAAACTACCTTGCAGATAAATCAAAACAGAAGGAGGGAATCTGGGCATGACACACAATTTAAGACCACATATTTACGGACCAAATTCAAAGAACTCGGACACTGCAGGAAAAAAGAAGTCCCGCAGCACAGTCTGGAAAAACCAGGTTTTCCTCTGGAAACTCTGTTTTAAAACCTGCCCGGGCTTTATGATTTATCACCTTTACGACGCCTTCCGCTATCAGGGAATGATCTTCCTGGAGCACGTACTTGGAATCCGTTATGTTCTGCGCTGCGCAGAATTTCATGAGCCATTTACAAAGGCCCTCTTCTACATCGGTCTGATTCTTCTTATCAATATGATTCAGATTATTCCGGACGGCTTTTACTGCTACAGCTGGAAGTTTAAATGCAGGCCAAAGCTCTACCGCGCCCTGAAAGAACAGATGTTCAAAAAGGCCTCAGAGATTGACCTTTACTGCTACGACGACCCGGCCTACTACAACGACTTTGTCCTCAGCGTTTCTGAGTCAGAAGCCGCAATAGACCGCTTTCTGGACCTTTTGAACATGGCCGTTCAGGCTCTTACAACTCTCTTTACGACAGGAGTTTTCTTCCTTGTCCTGGATCCGATTGGAGTTGTATTTGTTCTGGCTTCATTTATATTCCGCTTCTTTGTTTCAAAAAAGCTCAATAAGGTCAATTATGAAAACCGTCTTGCAACAAATCCTTCAATCCGTAAGCGTGATTATGTAAGCCGCGTTTTCTATCTTAAGGATTATGCAAAGGAGCTTCGTCTTCACCCTAATGCAGGTAAACAGCTGGAAGAAGAATTTGCAGAAGCTGATGACAAAATCATAAGCGAGCACAAAAAGGTTGCCGGTAAGCGCATCTGGTTCCAATTCTTAAAGGACTATGGAGTTGGAGACTTTTTGATTGACGGACTTTACATCTCATACCTCGTTTACAAGGCAGCGGTTCTCCACACTGTAAATTACAGCGACGCAGTAATTCTCTTCAACCGCACCGGAAGCCTCCGCGGCTCTATGGGTAAGTTTGCAGACCTGGGACCTAAGGCTCACGAGAACTCTATGTTCATCGACAAAATCCGCGCCTTCCTGGCTTACGAACCTCGTCTTAAAGATGATGTGGGCAACTCAGTACCAGAGTGGGCTGGAGAACTTAAACTGGAACATGTCACCTTTAAGTACTCCGAAAGTGGCCGCACTGTCTTGGATGATATTTCCCTCACTGTTAAACCCGGTGAGCACATTGCCATTGTCGGCTACAACGGTGCTGGAAAGACAACCCTCATCAAGCTGCTTATGCGCCTTTACGATCCGACCAGCGGCAGCATAAGCTACCACGACCGCAATGTCTCTTCTCTTTGTCCGCGCGAATATCATAAGCGGATCGGCGTTGTTTTCCAGGACTTCCAGATGTTCGGTGCAAATCTGGCAGAAAATGTTGTAATGGATGATATGTCCGAAGAAGAACTGAAGGCAGAAAGTCCACAGATTACCAGCGCCCTGACAGCAGCAGGCTTTGGTGAAAAACTGACCCATCTGCCGGACGGCCTTTTTACTCAGGTAACTACAGAGTTCGACAAAAAAGGTGTAGATTTCTCCGGCGGTGAAAGCCAGAAGGTTGCAATCTCCCGCGCCTTCTACAAAAATGCAGATATTCTGATTATGGATGAGCCTTCCAGCGCCCTGGATCCAATTGCGGAATACGAGCTTAACAAGGCTATGGAAAGTGCTGCAAAAGGAAAGACAGTCTTCTATATTTCACACCGCCTTTCCACCACCCGCGACGCAGACCGCATCATCATGCTGGAACGCGGCCGCATAATTGAAGAAGGTACTCACACCGAGCTTCTCGCCCGCAAGGGAAAATACGCCGAAATGTGGAACGCTCAGGCCGGTAAATATAACTGAAAACGAGCGCCGTGCGGCTCAAGGTTGCCGGCGCTTATTTCACCCCCCAGTGCGTCGGTCAGGGTTCTGGCAATTGAAAGGCCAAGCCCTGAGCCCCCGGCACTTCGGGTGTGAGCTTCATCTCCCCTGTAAAATCTTTCAAAAACATGAGGCAGACTTTCCCGGCTCATTCCAGGTCCGTCATCACTTTCACTGATTACAACAGAACCCTCTTTTGAAGGGGAAGCCGAAAGCCCAATCCAGCACTTTTCTCCCGCAAACTTCACACTGTTGGAAACAAGCACAGTTAAAATCTGATGCAGCATTTCCGGATCTGTCTTAACAGGCTGCTTCAAATCACAACTGACATCAAATTTTACATCAGGCGAAACAGAAGAAAACTCCTGAACCACCCGCTCAAACACAGACCTGACATCTACTTCACAAATCTGGGGCTTTACCCTTCCGCTTTCCACTCTGGAAATCTGAAGAAGATTTTCTATTATTGCATGCATGGATTTTGATTCATCTTTTATAGCATTCAAAGACTTTTCCAGCTGTTCAGGATTATCTTTTCCCCAGCGCAGCAAAAGATTTGCCTGACCGCTGATAACTGTAAGCGGAGTATTGAGTTCGTGAGAGACATCACTGGAAAACTGTCTTTCCCTGTCAAAATCAGCTTTAATCCGCGCAAACAAATCATTAAAGGTAAGAGAAAGCTGGTCTATCTCATCCCCGCGCCCCGTCAAAGGCAGCTGGCCGTCAAGATTTTCTGTAGTCATAGCTCTTGCCGCTCTTGTTATTCTTACAACCGGAGTAATTGTATTTTTAGTAATTAAGAGAGAAACAAAAAATGAAAGTACTAGAACAGGAATAGCCATAAAAAGCAGAGCCATGGGCAATTTTGAAAACATCATACTGAATAAATTATTTTCATTGTTTTCTGCAACTGCAAAAACAAGGTTTCTGTTTCCAAGCTGCTGCTTTTCTGCGCAATAAAGAATATCAAGATCGCCGTCAAAAAAGAAATTCTTTTCAAAATGTCTTCTTACCTTACCCTTTGTTTCTTTTAATAACGGAAGAAAAGGATCATTTGTAGCAAGAATATCCTGAGTATCAGAATCATAAACCATAAAGGTTATAAAATAAGGTAGGTTCGGAATAATATAGGGGCCCTCTGCTTCCTGCTCATCAGCTCTTTCAAAATCACCTGCTTCATACCTTTCTGTAATAAAATGTGTTACTCCCCTTGCAGCATTTTTAATTCCCTCTGCCTGATTATGATGTACAAGATAGCGTACAAATAATAAAAAAGACGAAGAAAGAACAAGTATAGAAGTTGTCAGAATAAACATAAAACGGAGAGAAAGTCTTACTGCAAAGGACATCTGTTTTTTCATATTTTTCTAGCCCAGAATATAGCCTACCCCACGAACTGTTTTTATATAATCATCCTTATCAAATTCTGCAATTTTTGAACGCAGATATCCGACATAAACATCTACTGTATTTTCATCAATAAAATGTCCCTCGCCCCAGATTTCATCAATTATCTGCTGGCGGGTAAAAACCTTTCCCTGATTTTCCAGCAGTAATTTTATAAGCATGAATTCAGTTTTAGAAAACTGTATTTCAGTTTTTTCTTCTTTATCCTTTCCATGCTGAATCAGGCATCCCATTCTGTCTGCATCAAGGGAAAGATTTTTATATGAAAGCTTTCTGCCGGAGTCTTTGAAAAATTAACTCTTCGCATTAAAGCGTTTATACGGGCCAGCAGTTCTTCAATTTCAAAAGGCTTTGGAATATAGTCATCAGCTCCAAGATTCAGTCCGTTAATTTTATCTACCGTTTCACCGCGGGCAGTTTCCAGAATTACCGGCACCATAGATTCAGCACGGATTCGTCTTAACACCTCAAGGCCATTAAGTTCAGGCAGCATAATATCAAGAAGAATAAGATCCGGATTCTCTGACTTAAATTTTTCTAATGCTTCTCTTCCAGTTACCGCAAGGCAGGTAGTAAATCCTTCATGCTGTAATTCCGGAATGATAAAATCTGAAATACCTGAGTCATCTTCAACAATAAGAATCTTCATTTTTCACCTCACTTATCATCCTTTACTTCAACCAGTAATTCCACAGGTTCTATTTCATTTCCTTCAAAGGAACGAACATTCATAATTCTGAACTTAAAAGTCTGACTTTTTACAGGAACCCTAAGTTTTATTGTATCGCCTCTTTTATTAAAACGGCACCTGCAAAAATCAGGCAGAAGGTTATTATCAATAAATATGGATTCATTTTTGATGCTTCTTGGATTTATCCTCTGATTAAATAAAATCTCAATTCCAACAATATTTTCATCCAGTCTTACGCATTTTATCTGGTTTATTTTCAAAGGAAGATTTTCTGCATAAGTTCTGTTTCCTCTGTAATAAAATATTCTGGATTCATCCTTTGGAGGATCCTTTTTCTCCGGCGGCTTTGGCGGCGGTCCCGGTGGTTGTCCAGGAGCTTGTCCACCAGACGGAGATGGCGGCCCTGATGGTGCCATTCCTCCTCCAGGTCCCTGGGCATAAAGGCCTCCTGCACAAAGCAATATGAGAATAAAAATATGTCGCCGTAGTTTCAGCTTCATACTTAAATTATAAACCATATCAAAAAAAAATAAATGAGAAAGAGCCAAGTTATTCTTAAGAGTTCTCTTATCTTTATCTTACCTGAAATTCAAGACTCAGACCTCTTCTGGAACTAAAATTAGCTTATTAAATGGCTACAGGAGGCTAATTTATGAAAAAACTATTTCCAGTTCCTTTATTACTATTTCTTTTTTTTACAAGCTGTGCTTTTTCTGTTAATCCATCTTATGAAGAAGGCAGTAATTCTACAACAATCACCGACGATGGAAGTTCCACAAACTATGTAGACTCCACAACCTCTTCTTCAAGAGCAGTTATTGAAGAAGATCTCTACGAAAACTTCTCAGAAGACGGAATTGTATATATCACTTTTGACCAGACCAAGGTAACTGTAAAGCTTAATAATGGAAGCGAATACTTAATCGGAGAATCAGAAACTTCTCTCGGAAAGGTTCTTGATACAAAGATTACTGCAGTTCTTTCCGCCAACACACTTGAAGATGAAACAAATGATATTGATGCCGCTTCAGATGGAATTATTGTGCAATACAAAGGAAGTGGAAAAATCAAATATATTCTAACGGGAACTTATACTGGTACCGTATTCATCAAAAATAAAAATGCAGATGCAGCTGTTGTTCTTAATAACACAGATATTTCCAGCAGCAATGGAGCAGGTCCTGTTCTGCGTTTCAGTTCACAGCAGAGAACCTTTATTGTTGCTCCGGCAGGTACAGAAAACACTCTTACAGATACCCGTATTTTGAATCAGAGTGCAACTATGTATGATGACAAGAAAGGTTCTGTCTATTCAAAAGGTGCTTTAATCTTCACTGGAGAAAGTTCTGGTACAGAAGGCGGAAGCATCACAATAACAAACAAGGGATATAAACACGCAGTTTACTCAAAGGATTATGTGCGTATTGCAAATCTTACTCTTAATGTTTCTGTATCAGGAACAAAAGGCCGAGACTGTATTCGCGCCCTTAACGCAGTTATTATTGACGATGGAAACATTTCCCTTACGGGAAAAGGTACTATCGAAGATGATGAAAGTGTTGGTATTAAAGTTGAAGGAGAAGATGCAGATGAAGACGATCTTACAGTTGAATATACTGCTGGAGCCGGCTTTGTAATCATCAACGGAGGAAAGCTTACAATCAATACTGTTGCAAAGGGTATTACTGCTCACTGGAAATCTTCTGAATCTGTAATCAGTAATACAAGCTACACTGCAACTGCAAATGAATCTCTTCTTTATACAAGCTTCCTTAATGGAACTTCTGCTACAACTCCAAACCCTTATGTTGAAATCAACGGCGGAATAATAAATATCACCACTACGGGCGAGCCGTATGAAGGCCGCACAGATTCAGATCCAAGCTGCTCTCCAGAAGGAATTGAAGCAAAAGGTAACCTCACTATAAACGCAGGAACAATTACCCTCAATTCTACTGACGACGCAATTAATGCCGGTGGAAACATAACAATTAACGGCGGCACAGTTTATGCTTACAGTTCTGAAAAAGATGCAATCGATGCAAACGGCTCTAATGGAATTACGATAAACGGCGGTGTAGTAGTTGCACTTGGGCTTTCTACCCCTGAATGTGCTTTTGACTGTGACAACTATCCATTAACAATCAACGGTGGAATTGTAGTTGGCCTTGGAAGCAGTAACTATACTTCTCCTAAAAAAGGCAGCCAGAGCACGGGCGTTATTGCAAGCTCTCATTTAGGAAATGCAGGAAGCACAATGGCCCTGGTAGATTCAGATGATAATCCTATATTTGTATACACACTTCCTTCAGCTAAAGGCGATGTTATGATTCTCTCTTCACCAGAGATCGAAACAGGTACTACTTACATATTAAAAACCGGTGTAAGTGTCAGTGGTGGCATTCGCTTCCATAATCTTTACACAACTTTGCCTTCTGTTTCTGGAGGAACAAGCACAATCACAAACTTTGCTACAAGCTCTTCAAATACAGTTTATACTGATTCCAGTGTAAGTTCTGGCTTTGGTGGCAGACCATAAAAAAAACACCCGCGAAAGCGGGTGTCCTATGATTTGTACCGCAGGTGGCTTGTCCACCTGTCGGCACGAAATTAGTTTGACACGCAAAGTGCGAAAGCACTTTGTCGTGTTCATAGTGTGTTTGACTGCAGCAGGCTTGACCTGCTGTCAGTCAAATTATTTTTTGAGCAGTTTAGCCAGATTCTTAGCAGTAAATCCAAGATATTCAGCTACCTTATTAGCTGGACCTGATGTACCGAATGTGTCAATGCAGAAGCAGTTCTCTTTTGAAGTGAACTGGAGCCATTCCATAGAAATGCCGGCTTCTGTACAAACAACGCGCTTTGCGTCCCCAATGATAGCGTCCTGCTTAGCCTTTGTAAGACCTTCGAACTTCTTAAGATCTGGAACAGATACAACGCGAATCTTCTTCTCAGGAACCATTTCAGCTGCCTGAAGAGCCATATTAACTTCTGAACCGCTTGCAAGAATTGTGATATCAGGCTTTGCAGCTCCTTCTTTTACGATGTATGCACCGCAGCTTGCCATATTCTTCTTCCAAGACTTGTCATCCTTTGCATAAACAGGAAGTGCCTGGCGTGTGAATGCCATACAAACCGGATGATCTTTAGAAGCGTAAGCAATCTTCCATGCTTCCATAGATTCTTCAGGGTCACCTGGGCGGATAGCCTGAACTCCAGGAATAGCGCGGAGAGAAGTCATAGTCTCGATTGGCTGATGTGTTGGACCATCTTCACCTACATAGATTGAGTCGTGTGTGAATACGTAGATTACAGGCTGCTTCATCAAAGAAACAACGCGGAGAGATGGGCGGAGATAATCTGCGAATACAAGGAATGTAGCACAGAATGGGCGGAGTCCACCGTGGAGAGAAATACCTGCACAAACAGCAGACATTGCAAACTCACGGATACCGTATTCAATTGTGCGGCCGGCACGGTTAGTTGGGCTGAAGGTTCCGTTATCAGTTGCCTTGAATGCAGTCTTGTTTGGTCCCATAAGGTCAGCAGAACCACCAACAAGGTTAGCATAGCGGGCAGCAATTACGTTCAAAGCCTTTCCAGAAGCATCACGTGTAGCACAAGCGTCGCCTACTTTATAAGTAACATCTTTTACAGTTTCGTCTGTTACAGCGTCGCTGTGGTAAGCATCCCAGAGCTTCTTGAGTTCTGGATTTTCTTTTGCCCATGCAGCAAAATCTGCATTCCAGTCTGCTTCTGCCTTAGCAAATGCAGCCTTCTTATCTTCGAAATATTTCTTAGCTTCTGGTACAACATAGAAGTCCTGATCAACAGGAAGACCAAGCTTTTTCTTTGCAGCGATGATTCCTTCAGCACCAAGTGGAGCACCGTGGACATCAGCAGTTCCCTGCTTTGGAGCACCCTTACCAATTACAGACTTGAGCATAATCAAAGTTGGCTGATCCTTGCACTTCTTAGCTTCTTTTACGAGCTCTACGATGCCTTCAACATCATACATGCTTCCTTTAAGAACCTGCCAGCCATAAGCCTTGTAGCGGGCTGCAATGTTATCTGTAAATGTGATGTCTGTACATCCGTCGATAGAAATCTTGTTCTGATCGTAGAATACGATGAGTTTACCAAGCTTAAGATTTCCAGCGAGAGAACAAGCTTCAGATGCAACACCTTCCTGAAGACATCCTTCTCCTACGAGAGAGTATGTGTAGTGGTCAACAATCTTGTGACCCTTTGTGTTGAATTTTGCAGCGAGCATCTGTTCAGCAATAGCCATACCAACAGCCATTGAAACGCCCTGTCCGAGTGGACCACCAGTACATTCAACACCATCAGTTTCACCATACTCTGGGTGACCTGGACACTTAGAACCCACCTGGCGGAAGTTCTTAATATCGTCAAGACTTACCTTGTATCCTGCAAGATGAAGGATAGAATAAAGAAGCATAGAACCATGTCCTGCTGAAAGTACAAAACGGTCTCTGTCGGCCCATTTTGAGTTTGCAGGATTGTGCTTCATTACTTCGCCATACAATACTGCGGCAGCTTCTGCTGCTCCGAGAGGAAGTCCTGGGTGACCAGAATTTGCCTTCTGAATTGCGTCCATTGACAAGCTGCGGATTGAAAGTGCAACTGCCTCAACACCTTTCTTATTCATAGTTTATAACTCCTGTGAAGTAAGGCAATCGGTTGCCTTACGATTTATATATTATTTTCAAAAATAATAACCTGATTTTAATCTAATTCCTTAATAATAGAAGAAAGTGTAGCCTCGTCTGAACGGAGCTCAAGAGCCTTCTTGAATTTGGAATCTCTGAAAAGAGCAGCAAGAGAAGAAAGAACCTTAAGATGTATCTGCGAATTATGGGCAAGCAGGATGAACATAACAAATACTTCGCGCTCATCTGGCGCTTTCATATCTATTGGATTTTTAAGATAAACTACACAAATGCGCTGCTCACTTGCATCACGCATAATTGGTGCGCGGGCATGTGGAAGTGCAATTCCGTTTCCGACAGCAGTGCTTAAAACTGCTTCACGGTCACACAAAGCCTTGTAAACTGTCTCAGAAGTCATTCCAGCTGGAAGATCAATCATCTTACATACTTTGGCATAAATTTCCTGAGGAGTGTTTCCTTCAACATTCTTGAAAACTCCACCACGGTGAATCAACTGTGCCAAGTCTACTTCAACATCATTTTCCATTTTATATCTCCCTATTACTTCACAATTTCAAAGCCTTTAAATCTGTTGCTTTCCAGAGCAGAAAAAAGAGTTCCGCTTATATCCTCAAAGGTTTCTTCCATACCTTCAAGGGAAAGACAAACATCTTCTGTCGGGAACTGTGGTCTCAGATATACATTCTCAACTTCTTCAAGCAATCTCACAACATGGCTGTAAATCTGAGACAGAATAACCAGCTCCTGCTGAGGGAAAGTGTCCGCAGCAATTCCCGAGCCACCGATTTCACAGAACAATTCACTTACCCTTGTAAACAAGCCAAGTATTCTTTTTCGTGTCTGTGCAACCGGATAATCAGAAAACTGATTATACCTCTTTTCAAGTATATCATTACGCTTTTCTATATTCAATAATACAAGCCGACGCTCTGTCTGAGAAATCATTGCCATGTTAGGGAAGATTTTTTGGATTACATCTTCAAAATCTTCTGACACATCTTTTTTACCGCATCGTTTATCATAAATCCGGTCTTCAAGAATTGCATCAATTACATGAGGGGTAAGTGTAAGAGCCATATCTGTCAGCAGAACACCTTTATCTACACCAGTATTATTCCACTTTCCAACATAAGGAACCTGCTCTCCCTTTCGCCAGATTCTGGACTCTACACCATAAGGCTCGAAACCGATTTTTGTTGTATGTGCCAGAAACTCTTCTGTAGAGCCGCAGCTTCTTATACAAAGTTCTTCCTGATTTTCAAGAAACAAATATGAAAGCTGTTCTTCTATAGATGATGCAGGACCATGGCGGTCAAAGCTTGCAAGAAGCCCATTTTCAAAATATGTATACCACTCTTCTCTCTGAACAGCTTCATCAGAAATTACCATGTTGGAAAGGCCGCTTTGCATTGCCCTCATTTCTACAATGCCTTCGCTCCAGCTGATTACCCGACACAAAATTCTATCGCCATATTTAAAATCTTCCGCGCCGGAAATTTTATTCAAGGGCCAGCAGGTCAGTTGAATTTCCTGAGGCATTGAATACTGAACAGAACTCAGGGCAAGAGTCTTGTTGTTTTTATCATTGAATATATATGGAAGAATATAGCCTTCACCGTAAAGAGCAAAGGTATCCATTGCAAGATTCATTGAAAATACCTTGGCTTCGCTTTCAATCATCTGACCATCAGACATAATGTTTATGCTGTCCGGCGGTACATCAGAATTCACAAAAGGAATGCAGCGATGACCAATTATTATATAGCCTTTTTCTACTTCTTCACGACTCGGCTTAAAACTGAACCAGCGTCCTGTAAAAACTCCGGCTTTAGTAACATACTCATTATTTACAAGAGAGAAGGTATAATCAGAAACCTGTAATATTTCTTTGGAATCGGCTTTAGTAACTTTTACACCCTGTGATTTTAAATATCTGCAAAATTCATCAACAGTAAAAATATCAAGCTGTTCTGTTAAATATTCTTCTATAACGCTATTAGTTCTAAAGTCCACAATCGTATTTTAATCCAAATCAAAGAAACTGTAAATTACTACCATAATTTGATATAATCAATTTTATGAAATTAACGTTTTTAGGAACAGGCACAAGTCATGGTGTTCCTGTAATTGCCTGCAATTGTGCAGTATGTAAATCAAAAAATCCTTTGGACAAGAGAACACGCAGTTCAGCCTTTATTGAATTTAAAGCACAGGACGGCAGCAATAAATATATACTGATTGATATCGGGCCGGACTTCCGTACTCAGGCCCTTAGAGAAAACATCAGCCAGATAGATGCACTTCTCCTCACTCACAGCCATGCAGATCACCTTCACGGTATTGATGATTTACGAAACTTTTCCTGCATAATGTCAAATAAACCGGAGAATCCTCAGAACGAAAAATACGACAAGCCACCGATTCCTATCTACACAAATCACACAGCCGCTGAACATTTGAAACACAGCTTTGGCTACCTTTTTTCCGAGCATGCAGAAGGTGGTGGCCATGCAAAAGTTTCCCTCAAAGAACCTGATGCTCCTTTTGATTTTGAAGGCTTAAAAATCACTCCAATACCAATGATGCACGGCTCTCTCGAAACTACAGGCTGGCTGCTCACAGAAAAAGGAAAATCCATCGCCTACCTTACAGACTGCAATTACATAAGCGACCAGTCAATTGAGCTGATTCATAAAAACTGCGGACACCTTGTACATCTTGTTATAGACGGACTAAGAATAAAAGAACACTCAACACATTTTAATTTTTTGCAGGCTCTGGAAGCAGCCGGAAAGATTGGTGCTGACAATGTCTGGTTTACACATCTTACTCATAACTCTTCTCACGAAGAAACAGCCGCTTACATTGCAGAGCACAGAGGAGAATTTCCGGAGCTGGAAAAGGCAAAGTCAATCCTCCCGGCATACGATGGACTTGTACTCAAAACCTGATTTGTTTCCCTCGGGATTTAAAAAAAAATAACCCCATCGGCAATCCCGACGGGGCTTTCATGCGGTTCAAAACAAAACTTAGTTCTGAGCAGCTGCTTCAGTTGTCTTTGGAACACGAACCTTCTTCTGAACGAAACCTGAGCTAAGGCAGCTTGAGCAAACCTTAATTGTTCTTACAGTTCCGTTAGGAAGAACAGCCTTAATACTGTGGAGATTTGGTCTCCATGTTCTGCGAGTATGGTTCATAGACTTACTAACTTTATTACCAGACATAACGCCCTTTCCGCAAACATCACACATTCTAGACATTTTCTTTATCCTTCCTTATATAAACAGTTTTCCCACACAAAATTACAATAGTTTGAAAATAATATATAAATTCCTAAAAAAAGTCAATTACTGAACATGGAATTTTCAAAAATTGACTTTTCTAAATTTGCAATTACCTGATAGTTATGCTATCATATGCCTTGAAAATACAGGTATTATTATGGATATTTTTGACAGTATTAACAAGCTGGCCGCTTACGGCCTTAAGACAGAACTCATTCAAAAGGAAGATCTGATTTTTGTAAAAAATCAGCTGCTGGCCGCACTTGGACTCGACGGCTTTGAAAATGCAGAGCAGGCTGCAGCAATTCCTGAAGTTGAAGTTTCTGATCTGGAAGAGATTCTTAAGGGCATTCTCGACTATGCCGTAGAAAAAAATCTCACTGGTGGAGACAGCGTTGTTTACAGAGATTTATTCGACACAAAACTTATGGCTCTGCTCGTAGACAGACCATCTAACATTATCGCAAAGTTCCGCACCCTCTACGAAAAGTCTCCAAAGGAAGCAACAGACTGGTTCTATAAGTTCAGTCAGGATACAGACTATATCCGCCGCTACAGAATCTGCCGCGATGTAAAGTGGCTGAGCAAAACTGAATACGGCGACATGGACATTACCATCAACCTTTCTAAACCGGAAAAAGATCCTAAGGCAATTGCAGCCGCAAAGAATGCAAAAACTGTAGGCTACCCTAGCTGCCTTCTCTGTAAAGAAAACGAAGGTTATGCCGGCCGTACAAATCATCCTGCCCGTGAAAACCACAGAATCATTCCTCTGCAGCTTGCAGGAGAAAACTGGGGCTTCCAGTATTCTCCATACGTTTATTACAACGAGCACTGTATTGTATTTAATCAGGAACACTCTCCTATGTGCATTTCAAGAAAGACCTTTGAACGCCTTCTTGATTTTGTTACTCTCTTCCCTCACTACACATTGGGCAGCAATGCAGATCTTCCTATTGTAGGCGGTTCTATTCTTACACACGACCATTTCCAGGGCGGTGCCTACGAATTCCCAATGGCAAAGGCTCCAATTCTAAAGTCAGTAAAAATCAAAGGCTTTGAAGATGTGGAAGCTGCAATCGTAAAATGGCCAATGTCAGTACTCCGCGTAAAGTGCGCAGACAAAAACCGCATAGTCGAACTTGCAGACCACGTCCTTAAAGCATGGAGAACTTATACCGACGAGACAGCCTTTATCTATGCTGAGACTGACGGTGAAAAACACAACACCTTAAATCCTATTGCCCGCCGCCGTGGTGACCTCTACGAAATGGATTTAGTTCTCCGTAACAACATTACAACTCCAGAACATCCGCTTGGAGTGTACCACCCTCATGCAGAGCTCCATCACATCAAAAAGGAAAACATTGGTCTGATTGAAGTTATGGGACTTGCAATTCTTCCGGGCCGTCTTAAGACAGAATTCAAAGATCTGGCTCAGGCTGTACTTCAGGGTAAGGACATTCGCGCAGACGAAGCTTTGGCTAAGCACGCAGACTGGATGGATGAGCTTAAAGAAAAATATGACTGCTTCAAGGGAAAGACCGAAGAAGAAATTATTGAAATTATAAAGAAAGAAACCGGTATTGTTTTCAGCAAGGTCCTTGAGCACGCCGGAGTTTACAAATGCAATGACCAAGGCCTTGCAGCCTTTGAAAAATTTATCGCAAGCATTGAATAAAACGTCATGCTGAACTTGTTTCAGCATCTCATATAAAAGGAGAACAAAATGGCAAACGATTTGACTTCAAAAGAATATAGCCCTCAGGAGCTCAAAGAAGCTTTCATTAAATTATACAGCGGTAACGAAGCTGATGTACGCCTCTACTCTTCCCCTGCCCGCATCAACATTATCGGCGAGCACATTGACTACAACGGCGGAAAGGTTTTCCCTGCCAGCATTAACCGCTATCTCTACATAGCAATCAGAAAACGCCCGGATACAAAAATCCTTTACAACGACGCCCGCTTCCCTGGCAGCTATGAGTTCGACGTAAATCAAACTTTTGTTTTTGATAAGGCAAATGATTACGCAAACTACCTCAACGGAATCCTTCAGCAGCTCAAAGAGCGTGGTTTTAAGTTTGACTGTGGTTTTGAAATTCTCATGGCATCCAACATCCCGGCTGGCGGCGGTATTTCTTCGTCATCAGCTCTGGAATGTGGTTTTGCTTATGCAGTAATAGACACCTTTGGCTTTGATCTGGACCGCATTGAAATTGCAAAGCTTGGTCAGATGAGTGAGCACAATTTTATGAACGTAAAATGCGGAATCATGGATCAGTTCATTATTGCAACCGGAAAGAAAAATCACGCAGAACTTCTGGACTGCAATACTCTTGAATATGAATATGTTCCCCTGGACCTTGGCGACTACCGCTTTGTAGTTATGAACACAAACAAGGTCAGAAAGCTCGCTGATTCAAAATACAATGAGCGACGCGGCCAGTGCGAAGAAGCTCTGAAAATCTTGCAGAATAACGGAGTGAAGATTGACGCCCTCTGCCAGCTTACTCCGGCAGACTGGGAGAAATACAGCGCCCTTGTAGCAGACCCGATTCTCAACAAACGCGCCCGCCACTGTATTGCAGAAAATCAGCGTGTAATTGATGCGGCAAGCACTCTTAAAGCAGGTAATCTGGAAGAACTTGGCCACCTTTTAAACGCGAGCCACAAATCGCTTAAAGAAGATTATGAAGTAACAGGAATAGAACTGGACACCTTAGCAGAGACTTCTCAGAAACAGGAAGGCTGCCTTGGTGCCCGTATGACAGGTGCCGGATTCGGCGGTTGTGCTATTGCTCTTGTTCATAAGGACAAACTGGACAGTTTCATAGAAAACGTACAGGCAGCCTACGAAAAAGCAATCGGTTATAAAGCCGGCTTCTTTGTTTGCGAAACCGGCGATGGAGTAACTAAGCTTTAGTTTTCAATATAAATCTTTGCTTTGCGGGTACCCTTTTCATTGATATCAATATACAGGTCACTATGATTTTCAAAAAGTCTGAAATCATAGTCACCTGCAGGTTCTATCTGCAAAGCAAGGTATTTAATTTTTTCAATTCCTTCATCAACAATTTCAACCTTATCAGTATCAGTAAAACCATGCAGGTTTCCTCTCTCTAAAGCTCTTTCCCACTTAAATTTTGACTTATCAAAATAATATGGCTTGATAACCAGATCTTCATTATCTGTATAATTACGGAAAACAACATAGTCTTCTGCTTCGTACTCAGAAATCTTAAACACATAAGTATTTGCTTCATTCAATGCAGGAAGAGCTGCTTCACCAAAGCCGTTATTCTTTTCTCTAACTTCAAGTCTTAAAACTTTGCCTGAGAAAGAAACCTTATAGATATAGTCAGCATTGTTTTCTGCTGCAACATATAAATATCTCCAGTCAGCAGCTTCTTTATTGCTGAAGTTCTTTTTCTTTTTGTCAGAAAATCCGCGGAAGTTCATCTTTGCAAGACCTTCCCATTCTTTTGAGCGAGGGTCATTGCCGTAAATCATAATTGAGTTTGAATTATTTGCATTAAACAATACTTCTGCAGCATTCACAGAAGCATTTTTGTATTCACTTAAATCAATTACAAAATAATTCGACACATCAACATCCGGACATTCATAATTTAATTTTCCGCTGCTTTTGTCTTTAGCAAATGCAAATACACTGGCAGTTAAAGCCAGAAAACATAAAATAATCTTTTTCATTATTTTCTCCTATATTTTAAGCCTTACCATAGGTAGACTCTATTTCACGTATCTGATCACGCAAAGCCGCAGCCTGCTCGTATTCCATTCTGTCGGCACAGGCAGACATTTCTTCCGTAAGCGCTTTGATAAGTCGCTTTCTTTCCTTCGGATTAAAAAGATTAACCTCTTTCTTAAGAACCTCAAGCTCCATTGAAGCATTTGCATCTGCATCCTGCTTCTCGTGCTCAAGAATATCTTCTACCGCCTTTGAAATTGTCGTTGGCGTAATTCCGTGTTCCTTGTTATAGGCTTCCTGAATCTCGCGGCGATGCTTTGTCTCCCCGACAGCCTCTTCCATTGCAGGACTCATATGGTCGGCGTACATAACAACCTTTCCGTCTGCATTACGGGCAGCTCGTCCAATTATCTGTATCAAAGAGGTTGCCGAACGAAGGAAGCCGATTTTGTCCGCATCAAGAATAGCAATAAATGAAACCTCAGGCAAGTCTATTCCTTCCCTAAGCAGGTTGATTCCTATAAGAACATCAATTTCACCTGAACGCAGCGACTTCAAAATCTCCACTCGTTCAAAGGTATCAATTTCTGAGTGAATGTATTTTACTTTGAGTTTAAGCTCTGTAAGGTAATCTGTAAGATCCTCAGCCATCTTTTTAGTAAGAGTCAGAATTAGGCTTCTTTCGTGACGGTCAATTCTTTCACGAACTTCCTTGTAAATATCTTCCATCTGACCTTCACTAGGCCGGATTTCAACAACAGGGTCCAGAAGTCCTGTAGGACGAATCAGCTGTTCAACAACCTGAGTACTCTGCTTGATTTCTTCAGGGCGAGGCGTTGCAGTAACATAAATAATCTGATTCATCTTGGCATCAAACTCTGCCTTTTTAAGAGGACGATTATCAAAAGCAGAAGGCAGACGGAAACCAAAATCAATAAGGTTTTGTTTGCGGCTGCGGTCGCCTTCATACATTGCACCAATCTGAGGAACAGAAACATGAGCCTCGTCTATCATGCAGAGAAAATCATCCGGAAAATAATGAAGCAAAGTTGCAGGAGGCTCACCCCTTGCACGGCCCGAAATCGGTCCGGAATAATTTTCTATTCCAGGACAGGTTCCCATCTCGCGAAGCATTTCAATATCATAAGTTGTTCGGGTTTTCAGACGCTCTGCCTCAAGCATCTTTCCGGCAGCTCTCAGCTCTTCTACCCGCTCTTCCATTTCCTTCTGGATTCTGTCAGTAGCATCAATCAACTTATCCTGAGGAACAACAAAGTGCTTTGCCGGATAGAAAACAGTTTCATCCAGCTCGCCTGTTACATCACGATTCAGCACATTAAAGCGCTGAATTCTTACAACATCATCCCAGTCCAATAAAATTCGGTAAGCCTCGTCAGTTTCCATATAAGGTGGAAAAACTTCAATTACATCACCCTTAATACGGAAGTTTCCCCTTTCAAGCACATTGTCGTTTCTTGAATACTGCATGGAAATCAACTTATTGGCAAACTTCTTAGGATCAAAGGTCTGCCCTACTTCAACGTGCACACGCATGCCCTTATAAACATCAGGCATACCCAAACCATAAATACAGGAAACAGTAGCAACTACAATAACATCCCGTCTCTCCATAAGGCTGTAAGTTGCCTTAAGACGCATCTGGTCTATTTCCCGGTTGATGTCACAGTCTTTTTCAATGTAAAGATCGCGGGCCGCAACATAAGCTTCCGGCTGATAATAATCATAATAAGAGACGAAATATTCTACAGCGTTATTTGGAAAAAAGGATTTGAACTCGCGGTATAACTGAGCACTCAAAGTTTTGTTGTGGCTTATAATAAGAGTAGGTCTCTGAACCTTCTCAATAATCTTTGCCATGGTAAAGGTCTTTCCAGAGCCTGTTACGCCCTTAAGAGTCTGAAACTTATCGCCTCTCAAAAAACCTTCGCTGAGTTTTTCTATAGCCTGCCCCTGATCCCCGCTAGGCTCAAAAGGCGACACAACTTCGAATTTTCTCATTACAAATCCTAGCTTTCCACCAGCTTTATCTTCAGGGTAACATTCTTCCGGTTACGACGAACGACAACCGTTACCACATCACCCGCTTTCTTGCTTTCCAGTGCAGAATAATAATCTGCAAGTGAAGTAACAGCAATATTATCAATCTGAGTAATTACGTCACCGCCAATATAAATAATGTCACGTCTTGAACCATAATAAGCAGCCTCTGTACCCCCCTTCAAACCGGCACTCTCTGCATTTCCGCCGCGTTTAACTTCCGAAATTAAAACACCGCTTGTAATATCAAGTCCGGCGTACTGGGCAATACGTCTGCTCAACTGAATGACAGTTGCATCTATTGTTCCCCTCTGAACCTTTCCGTACTTAATCAAATCTGCAACAACTCTTACTGCTGTCTCAGAAGGAACAGCAAATCCAACTCCCGCAGAACTTCCACTGCTGGACTGAATCATGGTATTTATACCAATCATCTTTCCGCTTGTATCAAGCAAAGGACCGCCAGAGTTACCAGGGTTAATTGCCGCATCTGTCTGCACCATATTACGGATTATTCTGTTATTTGAATTCTGAATAGGACGACCAAGGCCCGAAACGATTCCCGTAGTCATTGTTCGTTCAAGACCGAATGGGTTTCCGATTGCAATAACTCGCTGACCAACCTTAAGCGACGAAGAATCTCCAAAAGCAATTGTCTTAAGTTCCATGCCGGCCGGCGGTGTAAATTTAATCACGGCAAGGTCACTGTCCAGATCAGTTCCAACAACCTCTGCCTCGTACTGAGTTCCGTCAAAAAGAGATACATAAATTTTAGTAGCATCCGCAATTACATGAACGTTTGTAAGAATGTAACCACGCTTATCAATAATAGAACCGCTTCCACTGCCACCATCCTGAACATAAGGCTGTAAGAACCAGTCGTAAGCAGTAACCTGCGTATTGATGTTCACTACCGCTTCATTACAAAGCGAATAAACATTGATATTCTGAACTTCTTCCTGGGTATAAGAACCCGAACCAGAGCCACTGCCGGCAGCAACAGAAATAACAGAAGCAGGATTCTGCTCCAGGAAAGCCACCGCACTTTCTATAGAAGAGCTTTCCTCAGCAGCAAGCTCAAGCTCTGCGGGGTCTTTTTCAACCTCCATAAGCTCCGCAGCGTCAGCGCCAGCAGCCTTAGAATTCTTTTTCTTTGATATATTTACACAAACTGCCACAGTAAGCAGCACTGCAGCCAGAACACAAATAAGAGTGCAACGGATAAGTTGAGTTCGAGAATAAAGTTTCATATATATAATTTAATAAAAACAAGATTTTTTAACAAGGAAAAAAAACTGTCACCTGCCCTGGTCCACGACTAAAGCGCACCCCTGTCCACAGGCCTTGCATTCTTTTTTCCGCAAATCATTTTATGCTCAAGAAAACTAAAATAAGATTCCCGGCTCACAATCACATGGTCTAAAAGCTCAATTCCCATAATTACCGAAACTCTTTCCAGAGTCTCAGTTACAGCAATATCCTCTTCCGAAGGCTGACAGTTCCCGGATGGATGATTATGACTCACAATTATCGCCGCAGCATTGTCCCTCATTGCAACCGAAAAAACTTCCCGCGGATGAATAAGAGTGCGGTTCAAAGTACCTACTGAAATAACATGAATCTTTATAATTTCCTGCCCGCCATTTAAGGTTACAAGGAGAAAATGCTCTTTTTCATTAACAGCATAATTTTTCAAAAAAGGCACAATATCGCAGGGTGTTTTTACCGGCGCCCTTAAATGACTGCTTCGCCGCCTTCCCAGCTCCAGGGCCGCCGCCACAGCAAGGGCCTTCCCCTGTCCAACACCCTTTATCTGCATAAGATTTTCAACAATATCATCAGTATCAAAATCATCCAGAACATCAACAATATTTTCTGCCATAAGTTCAACCGGAATCTGCTTTGTCCCCGCTCCAAGAATCAGCATTACCAGTTCTTCATCAAAAAGGAAAGAAAATCCATGCTCTATCGCTTTTTCCCGCACATCAGGCTTAATCTTTTCCATATAGCCTCCATATATTCCTCATATATATAGTTGAACAGATATGCGAAAAAATGCGATTTTTCCAAAAATTTTTTTCAAAATTTCAGATTTTTTTTGAGATTCCGAAAATAAGACTATGATTAAAGATTATATTAAGAGTAAGTTTTTACCGGCCGCATTTACAACTTTTTTGACAGCATTTATTGTCTGCACATTTCTTTCACTTTTTTCATGTGCATCCCTGCCACGCCACAGAGAAAGCATCAAAATTTCACGCCGTATCATGGACCAGGGCCAGCTGACAGCAGAACAGCTTGCAGCCTATTTTATAAGCCGCAACTCAGAAGCAGACCGCGCCCACATAATCCAGTTTGCCCAGCATTATATAGATGAAGCAGCTGCCGAAGGAATCAATTCAGATGTAGCTTTTGCCCAGATGTGCCTTGAAACAGGCTTTCTCCGCTTTGGTGGCCTTGTTCAGCCGGAATTCCACAACTACTGCGGACTTGGCGCTATGGATGCAGAACATCCGGGCGAAATTTTTGAAACAGAAGAGCTTGGAGTCCGCGCCCATATTCAGCATCTGCAGGCCTATGCCACTACAGAAGACGTTACACTCCATAAAGAACTTGTGGACCCGAGATACAACTGGGTCCACAAAACAAAATACATAGAAACTATTTATCAGTTAGCCGGCACCTGGGCCACAGACCCTCAATATGGTCAAAAGCTGGAATCCAACCTGGTTAATATGGAAAATTTTAATTATTAAGGAGGGAGGAGCCCCTCCCTACGGCCGCACTTGCCTAACATCGAAAAGCCGTTAAAAAAAATGCATATGCATTTTTTAGGCTTATCGAAAGAATGGCTCGCGAGATTGATCGAGCGCGTTGCGTCCTACCCTTCCTGCAGGGGCTTCGCCCCCGCAACGCCCCCTAGCCTATTGTAGTACCAAAATATTCCTTATCTTCAAGAATTGCCTGAATATTAGCAATATTCTTTCCACCGGCACAGATAACCTTCAAACCAAGCTCACTCGCTTTCTTTGAAGCAATCGGGTCAAAAGGACAGTTCTTTCCAGGAGTCCATTCGTCACCAACCATCTTGCGGAAGTCTGCCCAGCTGATTGTATCGAGAGGCTTTGCATCCGGATTTTTACGTGGATCATCAGTATAAACCTTTTCAATGTTAGAAAGATTTACGATTGTCTTTGCGTCAAATTTTTCGCCAAGATAAACTGCATCTGTATCAGTAGAAAATCCTGGTTTCCAGCCCGAAGCAACAAGCACCTGGCCGTCAAAAGCAAGATCTTCAAGAGTTGGATTATAAACAACATCATTTTTACAGTATGAACCAAAGCAAGCCTTAAGCAGCTGAGCATTCAGTCTTGTTGCCATAATTCCGATCCAGTCTGCAGCATTTGCGTCAAAGGCATCTCCAGTCTTTTCACAAACTTCTTTCAAACCATTCTGATATACACGTGCAGGAGCTCCACCGCCGGCAACAAGAATCAAACGGTTCTGCTTGTCTGCATCAAGCCATTTTTTACACATTGTTACAAACTCACTCAAAAAAGTGCTGTCCGGCTTATCCGGAGCAATGATTGAACCACCAACACTTAAAATCTTTGTCATAAGAAAACCTCCGTTAATAAACACCCTTCACTACCGGCACAGACCAGTAGCTGCTATATTTTGCTGTATCTTTATTTGCCTCTTCCCAGATAGACTGCAAAGCAAAGCTTCTCGGCTGCTGAACAATCTTACTGTCTGCACTGAAAGGCTTAAGCTGACTCCAGCCACGAGAGAAGAGAATATGATGAGAATCCATATTTCCAAAATAATATGTCCTTTCATCAGTAACATCACTGTCTGTCCAGCGCTTATATTCAAGACCTGCTCCCAATGCAGGGTCGCAAGGAATCCAGCCTACCTTATCAATATAGAATTCGCACCACCAGTGAGCCTGACTCTGCAAATCCTGATTTACAAGTACTCCACCATCAGTATAAGCCGGAATTTCTGCGGCTCTCAAAAGTGCAGTATAAATAACTGCAAAATCGTAAGCATCGCCCCTTTCCTTTTTAATCAGGTCAAGAACATCAGAATCTCCGTTACGAACCTTTGCTTCAATCTTAAAATTGTCGCACATGTAATTATAAATCAGCTTAGCCTTGTTCCAGGCATTTTTTTCTTTGCCGACTATTTTTTCACAAAGTTCTTTTACTTCTTCTGAATTACTTGGTACAAGAGCATCCGAACGTAATGCCGCACTCAAAAGATTTTTATCAGTATTCTTATAGTTTCCAATTTTTACAGGATTTACTTTCGAACGCACCTCAAAAACAGGAAGTACAAAAGTCTGCTTAAACACACTCTTTGGTGTATTATTACGGCTTTTTGTAATCTGATGAATAAGATTATTCTGATAGTTCAAAAGAATTGGTTCCGGCAAAACTTCTGTAATTTCAATGTTAGGCTGGGCCGGGCAGGTAAAAGGAAGCGGACAGCGCAGGGTAATTGTAGAAACATCATCTGTAACAACATCTGCAATATCAGCAGTGTACTGAACAAGATAAATCTTTTTATTCAGATATTCCTTTCTTCCCGCATCAGTATTAATAGTAATTTCTTTAGGATCAGATTTTTCTCTTCCTGTATCTACAACAACAACGCCGCTGTAAGCTCCATCCGGAACCCTGACAGTAATTTCTGTATTAGACCAGGAAATGTAATCAAAATCATCTTCGCTTGCAGAAATCATATTTTCAGTAAGCATAATCATATTCTTATATTCTGCTTCACTGATTTTATTATTGCAGTCCATAGTAAAAAATACCTTAGACTGATTTTTTGAATCACCAAAATTATTCCCCGAAATTACAAGCAGATCTCCAACACTCACCTTATCTGCAGAAAGCATTGTAATAAGAGGCTTTGTCACCTGCTGAACTGCAGGAACAGAAACCGGAATATCAACTTCATTTGCAAATAGAGCCGGCTTGGAACGTAATTCTTTTGTACCAACAACAAGCAGTCCATCCTGAACATTTGCAGGAAGCACAAATTTTATACAGTTGTCTGTCCAGGATATATAAGAAGAGGCAGTAAGCTTTGAGCCTGCAATTTCTACATAGCCCATATCGCGTACCTGACCAAAATTTGCACCATTAATTATTACAAGGTCGCCGGGAGAGCCTACAGGAGGAACAACAGAAGTAATTTCAGGAACCGGCTTATTCCTGAAACCTATGAGATAAATAGAACCGAGAATTAAACTTATTATAAAAACAACAGAAAGTACCCGGACAACCGGATACTTCCTCAAAGAATAACTGAACTTTCCAGAAGAATCCACTAATGTCTGCCTGATACAAGTTCCATTGGAACGTTGATTTCAGTAGTTACCGGAAAATCATCCATGCCAGGAACTGTAATCTTTATAGAAATTGCTTCGTCCTGAAAATCTGGTCTTAAAACATCAACATCACTTACATTTTTTACAAATGCAGAAGAGCTTTTTCTCTTCTTCTCAGAAGACAAAACAACGTTTTGTATATTACCAGAAACGACAACGCTTCTTCCACTATCAAAAGCAACATTATTTCCATTAGCCTTTGTTCCGGTAGAAACCGCAGTAACCGGTACTGCAGAAACAGGATTTACAGACTGAATAAGAGGTCTTGCTGCAACAGTAGAAGCTTCAGTAGGAGCTTCATTTGATTTTAACCCAAGAGGCAGTACTAATGCAAGAACCGCCGCAGCAGCTACGCCCGATGCAACATAACTAATAACTTTAAATGGAGATTTCTGAGGAACTTTTCCAACGTTACGGCTGTAAGCCATTTTAATCTGCAGGCGCTGGAAGCTTTCATCCATAAAGTGCTGGTCCAGATTAAGAGAATCTGAATCTGCCTTAAAAAGTGAACGAACAGCCTTTAACTGTTCAAGCTCTTTACGGCACTTTTCGCAGTGCGAAACATGAAGCTCATACTCAGCCTTGTAGTTTTCAGGCAGTTCTCCGTCGAGGTAAACAGAATGAATATCTTTACTCGGGCAAAAAGACATTATCTTCTCCTATAATTTTTACCAGCTGTTCCCTTGCTCTGAAAATTCTAACCTTAACATTACCTTCGGTAATGCCCAGAATCCTTCCGATTTCCTTATAGTTCAGGTCTGCATACTCCCTGAGCATAAGAACATCCTGTAGATTTTCCGGCAGTTTTTTCAGAGCTTCCCTTGCCTTGCTTATGGACTCAGCCTTAAGCAGGTCAACTTCCCCTGTGTCCGCTTTTCTATGATCCTCATAAAGGACTTTTTCGTAAGCCTTGCGCTCACGGTCTTTACGTTTTATGTAATTAATAGATGCATTCTTTACAACCCGAATAAGCCAGTATTTGGCATCGTTAATTGAAGGAAAAACCAGCTCCTTCTCGTTCGCTTTAATTAAAGAGTCGTGAGCCAGATCCTCCGCAGCCTCTTCGTCATTTACAATCCTGTAAGAGACCTTAAAGAGCATCTGCATTGTTGCATCATAAATTTTCTTAAAATCAACCGGATTAGCCGCATTCAAGGCAAGAGCTTCTTCCTGTTGATTTCCAACTATATTATCAAACACAAAACTATCCCAAAAGTTACAAAATTCTTAATACTTTCTTAATTTATTCTTATTTTTCAGGAATTAACCGCGTTTCCAGGTTGGACCAGTCGGTGTATCAATAATAATAACACCGCGGGCAGTCAGCTGGTTACGAATTTCGTCTGCACGGGCAAAATCTTTATTCTTCTTAGCCTCAGTTCTTTCAGCAACAAGAGCATCAATTTCAGCAGCCTCAGGGTCTCCGGCATGAGCATCTGCAGCCGCGCCGGCAGCTCCAGCCGCACCGGAAAGTTTAGCCTGCTCATCAAGCACATCAAATGCATTCTTGATTACATCAAGGCTCAAAACGCTGTCCATCTTCAAAACAGTTGCAAGTGCAACAGAAGCTTTTACACCACCCTTTCCGCCAGCAACCTTCTGCATTGCAGCCATAGCAACCGGAGTAGCAAGATCATTTTCAAGCCCTTCGCGGAACTTAGCCATACCCTCTTCATCAAGAGCAAGGCCGGCAAGCTTTGCAGCAAAGTTTTCGCGTGTAAGACCAAGTTTTTCTTCATCATTAGCGCGGGCAAGAAGTTTTGCAACACGGGCATTCAAAGCCGCACGGCCGTTCTTAGCAGACTCAAGCGCATCAAGACTGAATACCAGCTGCTTTCTGTAGTGACCGCCCAAAAGGAAGAAGCGGTAGTCCAGAGGAGCAAAGCCCTTGTCCTTCAAAGAGAAACCGCGCTCTGGTGGCAATGAAGTCTGCAGGGTAATAAAGTTACCAGAAGACTTACTCATCTTGCCGCCTTCAAGAATAAGGAACTCGTTATGCATCCAGTAATTAACCCAAGGACCTTTAGCGCGCTCAGCCTCATCAAAAGAACCTTCCGACTGAGCAATTTCGTTAGTATGATGAACAGGCACGTGGTCAATACCGCCTGTGTGAATATCAAAATGCTTACCAAGATACTTCATACTCATAGCCGAGCACTCAATGTGCCAGCCAGGATATCCGCGTCCCCAAGGAGAATCCCAGGTCATAGCCTGATCTTCAAACTTAGATTTTGTGAACCAGAGAACAAAGTCACCAGGGTTGCGCTTGTTTTCATCGATTACAACAACCTTACGCTTACCAGCTCCAGCCTTAAGTTCATCAAGATTAAGATTTGCAAGCTTACCGTAATCAGGATAAGTAGAAATATCATAATAAAGATTTCCGCCAGCCATATAAGTGTGGCCGTTAGCTTCAATCTTTTTAATCAGCTCAATCATGTCGTCAATATGCTCAGTAGCGCGGCAGATAACGTCCGGGTGACGGATATTCATTGCATCAATATCCTTCATGAAGGCGTCAGTGTAGAAGTTTGCAACTTCAAGCACACTCTGGTGGCGCTCAGCCGCAGACTTCTTCATTTTATCTTCACCGTTGTCGCCGTCGTCAGTAAGGTGTCCAACATCAGTAATATTCATAACATGCTTGATTTTATAACCGAGCAGAGAAAGAGTCTTATCAAGAACATCAAGGAAAACATAAGCACGCAGATTTCCGATATGCGCATAGTTATAAACCGTAGGACCACAGCCATAAAAACCAACCTGTCCTTCCACAATCGGCTTAAACTCCTCCATTTTACGTCCCATAGTATTGTACAATCTCAGTGCCATATTTAATCTCCTTGTAAGTAGGGGAAGGCCTTCCCCCCGCTCCAGCCTCCTCGGCTTCGCCTCCGGTGTCTTCCGCTACCCCTTCTCCTAAGGGGGCATCCCCCTTAAAATCCCCCATATTATACAGTTTTCCCCCCTATTAAACAACAAGCATAAAAAAAACAATAAATCAATATTGAGTTTCTTCTAGCATTGATTTTTTCACCTCTTAATCAATACTTCCATTTAGCAGGTTTTCCCACTATAATGAACTCATGTTTGATTTCCTTGCTTCCATGCTGAAAGTTGCAAAAATACCTTACACAGAAAACGAGCCTCTGGCGCCTAAATCTACATTTAAGGTTGGGGGGACAGCTCGTCTTTATATTAAGCCGCAGACGCCTGAACAGCTGGAATCAACAATCAGTGCTGCACGCTCTTCTGAGCTGCCTTTTTTTGTTACAGGTGGAGCAAGTAACCTGGTTTACCCGGATGGGGTTTACGAAGGGGCAATTATTTCCACACAGGAAATCAAAGAAATCTTTTATGATCCGGATGAAAGAACTGAAAACGGCTCTGTTCTTGTGACCTGCCAGTGCGGACTTCCTATGGCAGCCTTTGTAGACTTCTGTACACGAAAAAATCTTTCAGGAGCAGAACAGTTTGCCGGACTTCCTGGCACTGTAGGTGGGGCTGTTTATATGAATGCCCGCTGCTTTGACCGTTCTATCAGCGATATTCTTTATTCTACAAAACATATTGAATTTGAAGGCGAAAAGACCCGTCAGGTAGAAAACCTCTTCAATGCGGATGACTGGGACTATAAAAAATCTCCTTTCCAGGCTTCAGAAGACCGGCCACAGCGTTACATCACTCAGGCAACCTTCCGTCTCTCACCTGCAGGAGCAAAAGCCCACGACCGCATAATAGCAGATTGCAAAAAATACATTGCAGAACGCGTAGATAAAGGGCACTTCAAGTATCCGAGTGCAGGCAGCGTTTTTAAGAATAACCATGCTTTTGGTGCTCCTTCCGGTAAGCTTATAGACGAATGCGGGCTTAAAGGTCTTTCCATCGGCGGCGCCCAGATCGCTCCATTCCACGGTAATTTCATAATAAATACCGGCAGCGCCACCGCCTCAGACATTAAAGCCCTTGTAGAAGCAGCTAAAAAAGCGGTGCACGACAAGTTTGGCTTTGATCTGGAAGCAGAAATCATTTTTGTCTAAAAAGCAGTCAAAAACCACTCAACACCTGTCAAAATCCACCAGAATCCTCATTTTTCCCCTCAAAAACATACATTGACAAACCCAGATTGTAAATTTATACTTATATACTGAATACATTTAGGAGAGTACACTCTTGCTGCAGTTACAAATTGTTAGTTTCAGAAAAGGTTCATATCTCGTCGTTGAAGGCAAGGAAAATACTGATCACTTCTATATCATCCAGAAAGGCAATGTTCAGTGTATGAAGGCTTCCGGCTCGGGCATCGCACCTACAGTTTATGGACCAGGAGACTTCGTTGGTGTAGTACCTTGTATGTCTGACCACCTCCAGATTGAAACTGCAATCGCCTTAACTGATGTAATGGCAATTTCTGTACGCAAAGACCAGTATCCGGAACTTATTTCTCAAAATACACCTGTAGCTCTTAAAATTATCAAAACTTTTGCAAACCGAATGCGTGTAATGAACGAAATGCTTACAAAAGCAACCCTTCATTCCGTAGTTCAGGACACCTACGAACAGATTTTTAAGGTTGCTTCTTTTTATGAAAAGAATGCCTTACCTGATGTAGCCGTCTACGCATATTATCAGTATCTCAAAACAAAACCGGAAGGTCCGAATGCAGACCTTGCAAAGCAGAAGTTTGTTGCCCTTAAGCCAAAAACTCATGCCGTTTATTTTGAACCTACAACAGAACCTTCACGCCAGTATCCAAAAGATACAATGATTTTCTCTGAGGCTCAGACCGGTTCAGATATGTTTATTATCCAGCGTGGAGAAGTTTCTATCACAAAAGTTGTAAACGGAAACGAAGTAACACTCGCAGTGCTTAAAAAAGGCGATATGTTTGGTGAAATGGCCCTTATTGAAAATAAGCCGCGTTCTGCAAACGCCCTTGCCCACAGCGACTGTACACTCATGGTTATCAACCGCTCAAACTTCAATCAGATGGTAGCAACACAGCCACAGCTGATTGCAAAGCTTACAACAACTCTTGCAGACCGTCTCTGGTCAATGTACCGCCAGCTTGATAATGCGACTCTTACAGAGCCGCTTGCAAAAATGCTTGATATGCTTTCCCTTCAGCTGGAAAAACAGCGTGTTAAAATTGGTTTTTCAAAACTTTCTATGCAAACTGAATTTACACCAAAAGATCTTGCAAACATGTGTGGTCTTGCAAGTGAATATCAGGCAAAAGCAATTTACGAATTCGAGCAGTATGACCAGATTCGTATAGAAAACGGTAAGATTTTCATTAAAGACGCTCAGGAATTAATGAAAGCAGCTGCCTTCTACCGCAAACAAAATAAATAATATAAAAATATAATTATCTTCCGATAATTTAAGTATGATTTCTTTAAAGAAAAAAATCGCTTTTCTCATTATCCTTACCGCAGGCTTTGTATTTTTAAACGCAGAAAGCCTTCCTCACGGCTATAAAAACATTATGCTCGGTATGAGCCTTGAAGAAACAAAAGACAACCTTGTAAAAGACCCTGATTTTGGATATCACGGAGACAGAGACGTTTCTCTTGTTCCAAATTCCAGCAAAACTTTAATCGAAACAGATGCAGAACGTGGTCTTGGCTCTAATTTCCTTACCCGCTGCTGGTTCCAGTTCACTTTTGATGAACTCTACATCATTACAATCAATGTTAATCCTGAAAAAATGGATTATTACAGTATTTTTACAAAACTGACAGAAAAATACGGCCAACCAACAAGCTTCAGTCCACAGGCAGCCACCTGGAAAGACGATGAAGTAACAATGAGCCTTGAAAAGCCTCTAACCCTTAAATATATAGACAATAAATTATTTGAACAGACACAAAATTATTCAAATATTCAGGAATCACCTGTGGAAATCACCAGAGAAATGTTTCTTGATGAACTTTAATCTACTTTACAGGATATAAAAATGAAATCAATTAAAAAACTCACACTCACAATTTTTGCACTTGCAGCCCTTACCTCTTTACTTTCCTGCAAAACAAAAAAACTCCCCGTTCAGGATGTTAAAATTATCCGTCAGGATGGAAGTGAATTTATCGTAAAAGCAGAAATTGCCATAAAGCCGGAAGATCGAAACCATGGTTTCATGGAAAGAAAAAACATCCCGGATGGAACCGGAATGCTCTTTATATTTGAACGTGATCAGACTCTTTCTTTCTGGATGAAAAATACCCCTCATCCCCTTTCCATAGCCTATATCGATTCAAAAGGTAAAATCAGAAATATTTTTGATATGAATCCATACAGCACAGATTCAATCATAAGCACTGTTTCTGTACGCTATGCTCTTGAAGTTCCACAGGGCTGGTACAAAAAAAACGGCATCACCGAGGGTGACACCGTTGTACTGCCGTAATTACTCTGCTTCCTGCTCCAGCTTCATCAGTTCTGCAGCCGCAATCTTGTCTTTCGGATCAAACTCAAGAACTGCAGTAAAGTAATTTCTTGCTTCCTGCTTATTTCCCATTGCAAGGGCCAGATAACCAAGATTAGAAATAATTTTTGTGCTTTCCGGCTCCATAGAGAGAGCTTTCAAAAGACACTTTTTTGCTTCAGCAAAATCCTTTTCCTGAACATAGCACAAAGAAAGTTCGTTATAAGTATCCGCGTTTGTATCTCCGCCATATTTAAGGGCTTCAAGGAAAGCTTGTTTTGCATCTGTAAATCTTTCAAGACGACGCAAGCCCCAGCCCAGCATAAACCAGCCGTTCCATACTTTTGGATTTGTCTGCAGGAAGTCGCGAATCTGCTCAAGACCTTTTTCTTCCTGACCGCTTGAAATCAAGTCGTAGGCAGCTTTAAAAGCTTCATCGTCCATATTCTGATTATTAATATTATTGATGATTTCCTGAGCACGCTCTTTTTTATAAACTCCGTTTTCCCCCATCTCTTCATCACTTGTTTCACAAGTCAAAGCAAGATAAGTTTCAAAAGCATCCTTTGCTTCGCGGTATTTATGCTGCTTCATATAATAGAAACCAACATTAAAATATACATCTGGAAGCGGAGGCTCAGCATTCATTGCCTGTTCATAATAAGAATAAGCATCTGCATCATAAGCATCTGCATCTTCAAATAGTCCTGAATTTCTATATGAATCAGCTCTCTGATCCAGGAAAAGTGCCATATTAAGAATAATTGCTACATCTTCCGGATCGTAACCAATAAGGGCTCTGAAAATCTCTTCTGCAAGATCAAAATCTTCATTCTTTGTTTTAAGAATTGCAGCTTCGCAAAGTTCTTTTTTTAGATTTGGTTTGATTTTCTTTAAGAGAGAGCGGTAATAATCGAGCTGAGTATTCTTTGAATCATAAGCGAGAATAGTGAGCATTCCGGCAAGAATCTGCTCCGGTTCTATCTCTTTTGGATCAAAGTTTTCTCCTGTTTCTCCCGGCTTTTTCTGAACCGGCAAAGGAATTGTAGGGTCAATTTCAAAAGAATTACATGACGAAAGGTCAAGCTTTGGAATGTTAATAAAATAAATAGATTCCAATGGGTTTGATGGATTCATAATAATACCACTTATAATATGAGTTTAGATTTATTGAGCACCAGCTGGAGCAGGATTTGGTGTTGATGTTTCTGCAGTAGAAGCCGGTGCGGCCTTCTGATCAGCAGCAGCCTTTTTAGCAGCAGCTTCTGCCTCTGCTTTTTCTTCTGCAGCTTTATTATTAATCTGGTTCTGAATCAACTGCTTCTGATATGAAGTAATATAACTGTTGATGTGGAACTTATAAGTCATAGGAATTTCATCCGGAATAAACTCGATATGAACAATAGAAATATCCTTACGACCAGGTAAGAAGTCAGACTGTTTAATAACTCCCTGAAGAGAAATCTTTTCATTTGTATCTATAAAGAAGAGACGCAAATCTACAGCTTTATTTTCAAGGAACTTTGGAATACCAACAAGCATAGCCTTTGCACCACCAAAAGACAAATCCTTTAAGATACATTTACGAGGAACCCCTGCAATAAAAATGTAAGATTCTTCTTTTGGTATATTCAAGAGACGCAAAGAGTTTTCATTTATAGCAATACGCTCTTCTTTTCTATTCTGGAAGTTTTCATTTACTTCAATGAACTCGCCAATACGTAAAATTAAATCATCAGGCGGACGCTGAGTAAAAGTAAGGGTAACCATTGCCAGTTCATTTGAATCCTGGAAAGGCTTAATATCAAGAACAGTACAATTTACAGAAAACTGAATAGGCTCGTTATTCTGATCAAAAAAACAATATCGGATACTTATTGGTGCAGTTCTGTTCTTCTGAATTGTAGTGTATATTCCGCTTGAAGTTCCAATGATTACTTTAGCCTGCTGAAGTGATGATGAGTTTATAATACAAGGCCATTGTCCGCCATTACTTTTAAGATAAATCTGACGTGGGTCAATGCGGAGAGATTTCAAGTTTGCCTTTGTAAAAACAATTTCCTTATCACGATAGTAATCGTAATATCTGGAAATGTGATGACTTGTTGCTACACTCATTACCTTACAATTATATTTCAACTTGCCTTTTCTTTCAAGGCAATAAAACAGGAATAATCCCTTAAATTAAAAAACCGTCACCCTTAAAGATGACGGTTTACAATGTCTGTAAAAGAGAACTTACTCAGCAGCAGCTGGAGTTTCTTCTGCAGGAGCTTCAGCAGCAGGTGCTTCCTCAGCAGCTGGCTTTGCCTTTCTTGCTTCTACGCGAGCTTCATTCTTGAGCTTAGCGTTGCAGAACTTACAAACATTTACAGTCTGACCATTAATTTCCTTTTCCCAAAGAACTTTGATATCTGTTTTTCCACAGATAGCACAAGTTCCTCTTCCGTGTGAAGGTAATGATCTAATTCCAGATCCACGATGGTTCTTTGACATATTAAACTCCTATTTAGCTTAGTTAGCAGGAGCTTCTTCTTTCTTTTCAGAAGCTTTCTTTGTAGTTTTCTTTGGCTTTGCCTCAGAACTTGCATCTTTAGCCTTTGCTGCAGGCTTTTTAGCCTTTGGTTCAGCTTTCTTAGCAGGCTTTTCTTCAGACTTTTCAGCATCAAGCTTATAGTCTACCAGCTCAAGAATTACAACATCTGCAGCATCGCCCTGACGATATCCAAGCTTAAGAACGCGAGTGTAACCACCGTTTCTTTCCTTCATGCGAGGACCAATCTCAGTGAAAAGCTTGTTCAAGATCTTTTCATCCTGAATAAACTTTGCAGCTTCACGACGATTGTGTACAGTATCTTCTTTTGCTCTTGTAATGAGCTTTTCAGCTGATTTTCTTACTTCAAGAGCCTTAGATTTAGTTGTAGTAATACGCTCATATCTGAAGAGCGAAGTTACCATATTGCGTGACATAGCACGGCGGTGTGCTGTTGTACGTGAAAGCGGATTAAAACCATTTCTATGATTCATCGTTTTCTTCCTTCTGCTTAATTATATTGGCAGCATTCTTCAGATGACTGTAATCTGTCATACCAAGTGTAAGGTTCCATTCCTGGAGCTTTTCCTTGATTTCCTGCAGACTCTTCTTTCCAAAGTTTCTTGTCTTTGCAATGTCATCTTCAGTTTTCTTAGTTAATTCGCCGATTGTACGAATATTTGCATTCTTCAAACAATTTGATGAACGTACTGAAAGCTCGAGTTCCTCAACAGGTGTGTCGAGAATCTTCTTGATTGTCTCGTCACCCTCATCACCTTCATCACCACCAGAAATCTCACTATCGTTGAAGTTAACAAAAATTGCAAAATGATCTTTAGCAATCTTAGCTGCTTCTCCAAGTGCATTTACAGGTGAAATTGTTCCATCAGTCCAAATCTCAAGAACAAGCTTATCGTAGTCATTGCGCTGACCTACACGACAAGGCTCAATAGAATATTTTACTTTTGGAACAGGAGTGAAAATGGCATCCATAGGAATTGTACCAACAACTTCTATGTAATGTTCATTCGTTTCTGCAGGTACGTATCCTCTACCAAGGTCAACCTGAATTTCAATATCAAGCTGAGCGCCTTCCATCATTGTAAAGATTACCTGATCCTTAGTCTTGACTTCAAGCTGTCCTTCCTTAGCAAAATTATCACTCTTTACTACACCAGGACCTTTGAATTCATACTGAATAGTGTCTGATTCAACGTCTTCTGGCAAGCACAACCGTATCATCTTAAGACTGTTGATAATCTCAAGTGTATCTTCAGCTACATTTGGAATTGCTTCAAATTCACTGGAAATAATATGAGAAATTCCACTCTCATCATAAGATGTGATACGGATAGAGGTAATTGCATAACCTTGGATAGATGACAACAATACTCTTCTTAAAGTGTTTCCAACTGTTGTACCAAAACCTGTTTCAAACGGGTAGGCATAAAACTTCTGATAATTCGGATTGGTACTGTCAATCGGTTCAAATGAAATACCTTTAGGTTTTTTGAAACCTTTAAGCAAGTTTTTGCGAGCCATCTAAACTCCTCTTTATTATTTAGAATAATATTCAACAATAAGGTTCTCTTTAACTGCGTAGTCAATGTCTGAACGAGCAGCCAAGTTTACAACCTTTCCAGTAAATTTCTCAGCATCTACTTCGAGCCAACCAGGAACAACCTTGTCGCCATTAGCGAGAACGATTGTTTTGATTCCAGCAGAAGTTCTGCTTTCTTCTTTGATGGAAATCTCATCGCCTACCTTTACGAGGTAAGAAGGAATATCAACCTTCTTTCCATTTACAGTAATGTGACCATGGCTTACCATCTGTCTAGCCTGCTGACGAGTCTTAGCGAATCCCATTCTATAAACAACATTGTCAAGACGAGATTCAAGAATCTGCAGCAAAACTTCACCAGTTACGCCAGTCTTTTTTGTAGCCATTACATAGTACTTGCGGAACTGCTTTTCGAGAACACCATAGATGAAGCGGAGCTTCTGCTTTTCTGTAAGCTGAAGACCGTATTCAGACTTCTTAGCGCGTCTAACTTCTTTCTGATTTCTCTTTGATTCCTTTGTATAACCCATTACAACCGGGTTGATACCCAAGGCTTTACATCTCTTTAAGAGAGGCTGTGTGCTTTTACCCATAACGTATTCTCCTTAAGATTTACATGCGTCGAGTCTTACGAGGACGACAGCCATTGTGAGGAATTGGAGTAACATCAGAAATAGACTTTACTCTCAAGCCCATAGCACCAATAGAACGGATAGCGTTTTCACGACCCATTCCTGGTCCCTTTACATATACGTGAACTTCACGCAAACCGTAACTTGCAGCCTTCTGAAGAGCTGTTTCAGCAACTGACTGTGCTGCAAATGGAGTAGATTTCTTTGCTCCACGGAATCCGAGTCCGCCAGAAGATGCCCAAGAAAGAGCATTTCCCTTCATATCTGTTACAGTTACGATAGTATTATTGAACGTAGCCTGGATATATACATTTCCTTCGTATACGCTCTTTTTTTCCTTTCGTTTCTTAACGGTAGCCATTATCTATCCTCCGCCTTATGCTTTCTTCTTATTAGCAACAGTCTTCTTCTTACCCTTACGAGTACGTGCGTTTGTACGAGTTCTCTGACCGCGTACTGGAAGACCATGCTTGTGACGAAGACCACGATAGCAACCAATATCCATCAAACGCTTAAGGTTAAGACCGATTTCAGAACGAAGACGTCCTTCTGTCTTGTATTCAGCGTCCATGATTTCACGAATTCTTGCCAATTCATCCTGTGTAAGATCATTAGCCATTTTAGTTGGTTCAATCTTAGCTTTCTCGCAGATTTCTTCTGCAGATGAACGGCCGATACCATAAATATAAGTTAAAGCAATTCTAACATGCTTATTTGGGATATCAACTCCCGCAATTCGAGCCATCTGTTTCTCCTTAAGCCTTAGCCCTGTCTCTGCTTATGTTTTGGGTTTGAACAAATGATACGAATAATACCATTTCTCTTAATAACCTTACACTTGTCACAGATAGGTTTTACACTGGTTCGTACTTTCATATAAAAGCCCCCATGAGAATATTTTTTACCGAATCTTAGGCACCTCGCAATGAGAGCAATTCGGTAAAAGATAATATATCACATATTCCCAGTTCTTTTCTACTGCTAATTCGCGAATTTTCTAAAAATTTATTTTAGAGATTTCGTGATCTGATTTTGCCCTTCTTAGTAAGTCCTTCATGATGATGCATTTTAAGGAGAGCCTCAACCTGACTCATTGTGTCAAGATCAACACCAATCAAGATGATAAGTGAAGTTCCTCCCATCAACTGGGCAACTGACTGCGGGAATCCGAACCAGCTCTGAATGAGGGTTGGGATAATTGCAATCAATGCAAGGAACAATGAACCTGGTAATATAAGTCTGTTCAATATTTTTGTAAGGTACTCTTCTGTCTTATCTGTACGCACACCCGGAATGGAGCCGCCGTTTTCACGGATGTTCTTTGCAATTTCTGTAGGGTTCAGGGTTACCTGAGTGTAGAAGTAAGCAAAGAAGATAATAAGAATTACCAAAATTATATTGTACCACTTTCCATTAGGAGTAAGAACTCTTGCGATAGAACTAATCCATCTTGCAGAATTTTCTCCCTTTGCAACTGACTGTACAAACATCAGAGGCATTGTAAGAATAGAGTTTGCAAAAATCAAAGGAATAACGTTTGAAGGGTTAACCTTGAAAGGAATGTATGTGCTCTGTCCGCCATACATTTTTCTTCCTACTACGCGCTTAGCATAGTGTACCGGAATCTTTCTCTGTCCAGACTCTTCATAAATTACAAGTCCGATAATTGCAATGAACATGATGATTACTAGAATAATGAATACAAGCTGTATTTCGCCAGCCACTCTTTTCTGGTGAAGTTCAATAATTGCATTAGGCAAGCGGGCAACGATACCTGCGAAAATCATCATGGAAATACCATTTCCAATACCACGTGCTGTAATCTGGTCGCCTAACCAAACAGTAACCATAGAACCAGTTGTAACAGTTACGAGGAAGAGGGCCTTGAAGGCCATCTTGTTCTCGAGAACGATACAACCAGGGATACTGTTTGCATAAACTGACATACCCCAGGCCTGGATAAGACATACAATGATTGTTCCGATACGAGTGTACTGAGCAATCTTTCTCTGTCCGCCATCTTCCTGAGATATGCGTTTAAGAGCAGGGAAAATAATCACAGCAAGCTGCATAATAATCTGCGTTGAGATATAAGGCATTACACCAAGCATCAAGATAGAGAAGTTTGAGAAAGCTCCTCCTACGAAGAAGTCCATATAACTTGCGAATGAATTCTTATTCTGCGCAGCTAAATCGTCAAAGTATTTAATAAGAACATTTGCATCAATTCCTGGTACTGTAAGTACAGATCCCAAACGGAAAACTGCAAGAATCAGGAATGTAAAGAACAAACGATCTCTTATTTCTTTAACTTTAAACATATTTACAATTGGATTGCTTGCCATGTTCTACTCCGCCTTATTTTGCTTCTTCAGCAGCAGCTTCAGCAACTTTTACTGAACCGCCAGCCTTTTCGATTTTTGCTTTTGCAGACTCAGAAACTTTGTCAACAACTACGTTCAATTTCTTTGTAACTTCGCCGTTTCCAAGAATCTTAACAAGCGGATTGCTCTTCAATGAAAGGAATCCCTTTGCAGCAAGAGCTGCCTTGTCTACAGTTGCGCCATCATCGAATTTAGCATCAAGAAGCTCAACATTTATACATACATATTCTTTCTTAAAAGGATAGTTTGAGAAACCTTTGCGTGCAATACGTCTGTAAAGAGGCATCTGTCCACCTTCAAAACCTACGTAAGGACCTGCCTTACCAGATCTTGACTGCTGACCTTTGTTACCCTTACCAGCAGTTGTACCGAGTCCTGAAGAAGAACCACGACCAACACGCTTAGGATTTTTGTTAGCACCCTGAGGAGCGCTAAGAATTGGATTATACTCTGCCATTTTAGATCTCCTCTACCTTTACAAGGTGTGATACAGCAGCAACCATACCACGAACAGCATCTGTGTCTGGGAGTGTGTTAGAAGAAGAAATCTTCTTAAGTCCAAGACTGCGAACTGTTGCTTTCTTTTCTGGTTTCTGACCAATTACGCTCTTAATTAATGTAACTTTCAACTGCTTAGCCATACATTAACCCCACAACTCGTCCAGAGTTTTACCTCTGTTGGCAGCAACCTTCTTTGCGTCCATAAGCTTTGAGATTGCATCAAATGTTGCGCGAACAACATTTACTGCTGAGTTAGAACCCAAAGACTTAGACTGAACGTCTGTTGCACCAGCTGCATCCATAATTGCACGTACAGTACCACCAGCGATAATTCCAGTACCGGAACAAGCTGGCATAAGCAATACTTCAGAACTCTTGTATTTACCAATGATTTCGTGTGGCAAAGTGCCGTTCTTCATAGGAATTACTACAAGATTTCTCTTTGCACGATCAATACTCTTCTTAATAGCTTCAGATACGTCATTAGCTTTACCAAGTCCGTATCCTACGCGACCTTTTCCATCTCCAACAACAGTAAGAGCAGAGAAAGACATACGACGTCCACCCTTTACAGTCTTACATGTTCTGTTAAGAGTAACGAGCTTTTCTACAAACTCCTTCTCTTTTGGATCTTTATCAAAGTTTTTCTGATGTTCCATAATAACTCCTAGAATTCGATACCAGCTTTACGGGCACCATCAGCGAAAGCTTTTACAACACCATGATAGAGGTAACCGTTACGGTCGAAAACAACCTTAGTTACATTCTTTTCCTTAAGGCGTGCTCCAAAAGCTTCACCAAGCTTTGCAGCTCCATCAGTATTTGGCTTAAGAGCAGCAAATTCTTTTTCCAAAGTTGAGATTGAAGCTAAAGTCTTTCCTTCATTATCATCAATTACCTGAACAGAAATGTTCTTGTTACTGCGAGTGATAGTCATTCTTGGTCTCTCTGCAGTTCCGAAAATTGACTTACGGATATGAATCTTTCTGTGCAAGCGTTTTCTGTTTTTATCGTTCATCTTCTTAAACATATAGCTTCACCTTATTTAACACCAGTCTTACCGACTTTACGTCTGATAACTTCGTTGTCATAACGAATACCCTTTCCTTTGTAAGGTTCAGGTTTTCGCAACTTACGAATCTGAGAACTGAATTCTCCAACCAACTGCTTGTCGATACCTGAAATTGTAAGCTTTCCATCTGGAGTTGCAACAACTGTAAGTCCTTCTGGAATGATTGCAATGTAGTCACTTGAGTAACCCAGGTTCATTACAAGTTCTTTACCTTTTACTTCTGCACGGTAACCAACACCAGTGATAACGAGTGTCTTAGTGAAACCTTCAGTTACACCCTTTACCATGTTGCTGATAAGGCTTCTGTAAAGTCCATGATAAGCATTTGTCTGCTTAGCAGAATTCTTAGTTGTAAGAACAACTTCTGTTCCTTCGACCTTGATTTCAATTTCATCATGGAAGCTCTGCTTGAGCTCGCCTTTTGGTCCTTTTACAGAAATAAGACCGTTTGCAACGTTTACTGTTACACCTGCTGGAATAGCAACAGGAAGTTTACCAACTTTAGACATTTCTTCCTCCTCCTATTACCAAACAGTACATACCAATTCGCCACCAACCATCTTTTCTGTAGCCTTCTTACCAGTTGTTACACCTGAAGAAGTAGAAACGATGATTGTACCATAACCGTTATAAACGCGTGGCAAATCTTTGTAACCAGAATAAACGCGGCGACCTGGTGTAGAGATTTTCTTTACACCGTGGATAACCGGATTATTATCATCATCATATTTCAAGAAAATGCGAAGTGTGTTCTTTCCTTCTTCCTGAATCTTCTTAAAGTTTTTGATGTATCCTTCTGTCTTGAGAATCTTTACGATTTCAAGCTTAAGTTTTGATGCAGGAACATCTACTTTTTCGTGGCGGGCCATAGCCGCATTACGAACCTTAGTGAGCATGTCTGCTACTGGATCTGATGCACTCATTTCTATCTCCTACCAACTTGATTTTGTAACGCCAGGAAGCTGGCCTTCGCTTGCCAATTTGCGGAAGCAGATACGACACATCTTAAACTTACGCAAATATCCACGTGGACGACCGCAAATCTGACAGCGGTTGTACTCGCGTGTCTGATATTTCTGCTTGCGGGCTGCTTTAATTAACAATGATTTCTTTGCCATACTTCACCTACTTGCGGAAAGGCATATTGAACTTTGTAAGAAGTGCTTTTGCTTCAGCATCTGTGTTTGCACTTGTTACAAAAGTGATATTCATACCAGCAATCTTTGTGATCTTATCAAAGTCGATTTCTGGGAATATCAACTGTTCAGTAATACCAACAGAGAAATTACCATGACCATCAAAACCAGTAGCTTTGATTCCACGGAAATCCTTAATACGTGGGAATGCAACATTGATGAGACGATCAAGGAACTCATACATAATGTCTCCACGCAATGTTACCATTGCGCCCACTTCATTGCCCTCACGCAGTTTGAAGTTAGCGATACTCTTCTTTGCCTTTGTCTTAACAGCCTTCTGACCTGTGATTGCTGTGAGGTCAGCTACTGCGGCATCAAGGAGTTTCTTATTTGTGAGAGCTTCACCAACACCCATACTTACAACAATCTTCTTAATTGCAGGAATCTGCATTGGAGTTGTGTAAGAGAACTCTTTCATAAGAGCCGGTGCGATTTCGTCTTTATAGACTTTCTTAAGCCGAGGTACGTAATTTGCCATTACAGAACATCTCCACATTTACGGCAAACGCGAACTTTCTTGTCGCCGTCGATTTTATAACCAATCTTTGTAGGACCGCATTTTTTACATACGATTGCTACATTTGAAATATTAAGAGGAGCTTCGATCTCAGCGATACCGCCCTGATCCTGCTGACTCTTCTTTTTCATTGCCTTCTTAACGATATTTACACCAGAAACAACAACACGTTCTTTCTTGAGGTCAACGCGAACAACTTCTCCGCGCTTTCCCTTATCTTTTCCGGCAATTACTTCTACTGTATCGTTCTTGCGGATTTTTGATTTAGTCAACATATTCATTTCTCCTTAAAGAACTTCCGGAGCAAGTGAAATGATCTTCATAAAGTCCATATCACGGAGCTCACGAGCTACAGGTCCGAAAATACGCTTTCCCTTAGGGTTCTTGCTATCGTCTACGATAACGCAAGCGTTATCATCAAAACGGATATAAGTTCCGTCTGGGCGACGGTATTCCTTTGCCTGACGTACAATTACAGCTTTCTCAATTGTACCCTTTTTGATAGTAGATGTAGGAATTGCATCCTTAATAGCTACTACTACGATATCGCCGATACCTGCGTATCTACGATGTGAACCGCCGATAACCTTAATACACTGAGCAATTTTAGCTCCAGAGTTATCAGCAACTGTCATACATGACTGCATCTGAATCATAATTCTAACTCCTTCGCTTATTTAGCACGCTCAATGATTTCAGCAAGGCGCCAGCACTTGTCTTTGCTGAGCGGTCTGCATTCAACGATACGTACTGTATCACCTACATGTGCATCATTGTTTTCATCATGAGCCATGTACTTCTTAGATCTTGTTACATATTTCTTGTAAAGACGATCCATTTTCTTTGATGAAATTGTTACTACAATTGTTTTGTCCATCTTGTCTGATGTAACAAGTCCAACAAATGAACGTTTTGCAGTCTTTACAGTCTGAACAGCATTCTCTTCCACAGTTCAGCTCCTACTTATTTTCTCCGGCGAGTTCTTTCGCACGGATGAACGTATTAAGGCGTGCGATTTCGCGGCGCATTGTACGTTTCTGCATTGGGTTATCTACATGAGAAATCACCATCTTGAAACGGAGATCCATGTATTCCTTTTTCAGCTCGTCACGTTTTGCTACGAGTTCTTTATAAGACAGTTCTTTATCGTTCTTTTTCTTTGAATCAGCCATCTTATTCCTCCTAGTCGCGTGTTGGCTTTACAGCAATCTTTGTAATAACTGGAAGCTTATCTGCAGCAAGCTCGAGAGCTCTGTGTGCGAGATTAATATCTACGCCTCCAACTTCAAACAAAATCATACCCGGTTTGATAACAGCTGCCCAATGATCTGGAGCACCTTTACCCTTACCCATACGAACTTCAGCAGGTTTCTTTGTAATAGGCTTGTCTGGGAATACACGAATCCAAACGTTACCCTTACGATCCAGCTTACGGTTGATGGCAACACGGGCTGCCTCAATTACTCTGGCATCAAGCCAGGTTGGTTCCATTGCAACAAGTGCGATGTCGCCAAAATCAATGTGATTATCGCGTGTCGCATTTCCTTTTTCGCGGCCGCGCTGTACCTTACGGTGAATTACTCTTTTTGGACTAAGTGGCATAACTAACTCCTTGCCTTTTTAGCAGGTTCAGAACCCTCAGTCTTTTCAGCTGCCTGACGAGCTGGACGTCTTGGTTTCTTAACGAGCTGACCAGCATCTTCATTGTGGTCGATACCATAGTTCATACCGTTGTAAACCCATACTTTAATACCAATTTTACCGTATGTAGTAAGAGCTTCGTATGTTCCATAGTCGATATCAGCACGAAGAGTATGAAGAGGTACACGTCCTTCCTTGTGCTCTTCAGTACGAGACATATCTGCTCCACCGAGACGACCACTAAGACGAACCTTTACACCCTGTGCACCAGCACGCATAGCATTGCTTACAGCCTGCTTCATTGCCTTGCGGAATGAACCACGACCTACAAGCTGACGACCAATATTCTGAGCAATCAAGCTTGCGTTCAAGTCTGCACGCTTAATTTCCTTAATCTTGATCTGAACTTTCTTTGTAAGCTGCTTCTGAATATCTGCACTAATCTTTTCGATTGATGCACCTTTAACACCAATAATTACACCTGGGCGAGCTGTGTGAATTACGATTGTAACGCGCTGTGGATGGCGAACAATCTCAATCTCAGCTATATCAGCATTCTTACATTCTGGAAGATCAGCAACCATCTTACGAATCTTGATGTCTTCAAGAACTAAATCTGCATATTCACGTGGATCTGCATACCAGCGTGACTGCCATGTCTTGTTTACGCCAAGGCGCAAACCAATAGGATTAACTTTCTGTCCCACTTTATTCCCCCGCCTTCTCGTCAACGATGACGGTAATATGACACATACGCTTCAAAAGCTGATCTGCACGACCACGTGCGCGGAACCATACTCTCTTGAGTCTTGGACCTTCATCAACTCTGATCTCTTTTACGTAAAGCATATCTTCATCCAACTTGCTGTTCTGGTTAAGTGCATTTGCTGCAGCAGACTTCAAAGTAGCACTAATCAAAGTTGCACCTTTCTGTGGCATGTTTGCCAAGATAGCCATAGCTTCAGTATAGGATTTCTGATTAATTACATGAGCAACTGGGCGAACCTTTGTTGGTGATGCAATCAGGAACTTAGAAGTGGCTACATAACCTTTTTTCTCAGCCATAATATCCACCTATTTATTAGCCTTTAGAGGCAGTTTTGTCTGAACCACCATGGCCCTTGAATGTACGAGTTGGTGCAAATTCACCAAGCTTGTGTCCAACAAGGTTTTCTGTAATATATACAGGAATCCATGATTTACCATTATAAACAGAGATTGTGTTTCCAACCATCTCTGGGATTATTGTTGAGCAGCGAGAATATGTTTTAATCATTTTTCTGTCTGCTTCTTTATTCATTGCCTGAACCTTCTTGTAAAGAGATTTCTCTACAAATGGTCCTTTCTTAACAGATCTTGACACGATTATCTCCTCTGCGACTACTTCTTACGACGACTAACAATGAACTTGCTAGAAGTCTTTCTCTTGTTACGAGTCTGGTAACCTTTACAAGGCTGTCCCCAAGGAGTAACTGGGTTACGTCCCTTACCAGCACCTTCACCACCACCAAGTGGATGATCAACCGGGTTCATAGCCATACCGCGTACTGTAGGGCGGATACCCATCCAGCGTTTATGACCGGCTTTACCAAGCTTAACGTTCATGTGCTCTTCGTTTCCTACAACACCGATTGTAGCGTAGCACTTTCCGTTAATCTTTCTCATTTCACTTGAAGGCAAGCGAACGATAACGTAGTCACCTTCGCGACCTGCAATCATTGCACTAGCACCAGCAGAACGAACAAGCTGTCCACCCTGACCAAGTGTCAATTCAATGTTATGAATAGTGAAACCAACTGGAATTGCATTCAGAGGAAGTGCATTTCCAACTGTTGGAGCTGCGTTTTCGCCAGAAATAATCTTCTGACCAACCTGCAAGCCCTTTGGAGCGATGATATAACGTTTATCACCGTCTGCATAATAAATCAAAGCGATGTTAGCACTTCTGTTTGGATCGTATTCGATTGTCTTTACGGTTCCAGGAATTCCGTGCTTATCACGTTTGAAATCTATATCACGATAGCGTCTCTTGTGACCGCCGCCCTGATGACGTACAGAAATACGACCACCAGCTCCGCGTCCTGCATGAGACTTACGACCTGACACCAAAGTTTTCTCGGGTCTATCAGTTGTCAGTTCGTCACGACGCAAGTCAACACGTCCACGTGTACCTGCTGTCATTGGCTTAAATACTTTAAGAGCCATTTTATATCCCCTTAATTCCTACCAGATTATACACCTTCGAAAGCTGCAATTGTTTCGCCTTCAGCGATACGAACGATAGCTTTCTTGTAAGATGCTGTACGACCTGGTTTTCCACGAAGTCGTTTCATTTTTCCAAGCACATTCATTGTTGTGCAGTCAACTACCTTTACCTTAAACAAGCGTGTAACAGCTTCTTTAATCTGTGTCTTTGTAGCATCAGGGCGAACGATGAATACATATTTGTTCTGTTCGCGCAACATGCTTGCCTTTTCAGAAACAACAGGCCTAATAAGAATATCTTCGTAATTCATTATTTAGCCTCCTTATCTTCAGCATAAAAGTCAGACAGATTCTTTACAGCAGATTCAAGGATGATTACCTTGCGTCCGTAGAACAATGTATGAGCTTCAAGACGGTTGTAAGCAAGGAATGAGAGGTTAGGAATATTGCGTCCAGCCTGCTTAATCTTTGCATCATCATCTTTAAGAATAAGAACTGTTCTTTCGTCCTTAGCAAAGTTGTTAAGGATTGCAACGAGATCCTTTGTTTTACCGCTTTCAACAGTAAAATCTTCAACAACTGTAAGTCTGTCACCCTGAGCATGTGAACTCAAGATTGACTTCATAGCAAGTCTCTTTTCTTTCTTTGGAATTGAATAGCTGAAATCTCTTGGTTTTGGTCCAAAAATTGTACCACCACCTACTGTGATTGGAGACTTCTTATCACCACGACGTGCGTTACCAGTTCCCTTCTGCTTATAAGGCTTGTTGTTAGAACCGTGAACTTCAGCACGAGTTTTTGTACAAGCAGTACCAACACGTCTGTTAGCCAATTCATTTGTAATAGCGTAATAGATTACGTCGTCATTTACTGGAAGACCGAATACTTTATCATCAAGTGTGATTGTACGCAGCTCTTTACCAGAAGTTGAATATACTTTCTTTTCCATATTCTATCTCCTATTTCTTTACTGCGGACTTCACGATGAGTGTACAGTCCTTATTTCCAGGAACAGCACCGCGAACCATAATTACCTTGAGCTCTGGATCAACTTTAACAATCTTCAGATTCTGCACAGTAACTCTTTTGAATCCCATGTGTCCAGGAAGCTTAATGTTCTTGAATGAGTGACCTGGAGTTGTACATTCTCCTGTACCACCCGGCTCACGATGGAACTTAGAACCGTGTGTAGCACGTCCACCATGGAAGCCCCATCTCTTCATAACACCCTGGAAACCCTTACCTTTTGATGTAGCTGTTACATCGAGGAAACGACTACCTTCAAAGAGCTCAAGACCAACAACATCTCCAATATTTACTTCTTTTTCGAAGTTGCGGAACTCTTTCAAGTGGCGCTTTGGAGTAATGTTTTCTGGGAATTGTCCGGCATATGCTTTGTTTGCTTTAGATGCTTTCAAATCATCCAAACCAAGAACAACTGCATCATAACCGCAATTTTCCTTTGTTTTCTTGGCAACAACAACATTAGGCTCGACCTGGATTACGGTTACTGGTGTCAGATTTCCGCTTTCGTCGAATATCTGTGTCATGCCAACTTTCTTTGCAATCAGACCTTTCATTCTGATATCTCCTATTTGGGATTTTGCTACTAACTATTCACAAAACTCCCTTATTATTACAGGCCGTCATCCCAAATCCAGAGGGACCGTACCTAAAATTAAAACCACTATAATGTGGGGTTTACACTACTGTGTAATAACTACGTCTACACCGGCAGGAAGCTCAAGCTTCATCAGCGAATCCATAACGTCCTGTGAAGGATTCATTATGTCAATAAGGCGCTTGTGTGTACGCATTTCAAACTGCTCACGTGACTTCTTGTTTACGTGAGGTGAGCGAAGTACTGTCACCTTGTTGATTTTTGTAGGAAGAGGGATAGGACCTGAAACCTTAGCTCCCGCTTTCTGTACAGTCTGCACGATGGCTTTAGCACTCTGGTCGATCAGAACTGCATCAAATGCACGAAGTCTGACACGAATTTTTCCATTAGCCATTTAATTTTACTCCTTTTTCACAACAAACAGACTGATAAACAATACCAGCCTGTTTGTTTGAAAAAAATCTAACTACTCAATAATCTTTGTTACCTGTCCAGAAGCGATTGTGTGACCGCCTTCACGGATAGCGAGCTTAAGACCTTCATCCATAGCGATTGGGTGGATGAGTTCACCGATAACCTTTACGTTATCGCCTGGTTTAACCATGTCTGTACCAGCTTCGAGTTCGATTGTACCAGTGATATCTGTAGTTCTGAAATAGAACTGTGGGCGATATCCTGTGAAGAATGGAGAGTGACGTCCACCTTCTTCCTTTGAAAGTACGTAAATCTGAGCTTCGAACTTTGTATGTGGATTGATAGACTTTGGAGCACAGAGAACCTGTCCACGAACAACGTCTTTCTTTTCAATACCACGGAGAAGGATACCAACGTTATCACCAGCCATACCCTGATCAAGAGTCTTCTGGAACATTTCGATACCTGTTACAGTTGTATCAGCTGTTGGGCGGATACCTACAATCTGTACTGCATCGTTCATATTAACAACACCACGCTCGATCTTTCCTGTTACTACAGTACCACGACCAGAGATAGTGAAGATGTCTTCGATTGGCATCAAGAATGGTTTCTGATCATCACGAACTGGATCATCGAACCATGTATCCATAGCTGTAAGGAGTTCTTCGATACAAGCTGTGTTTTCTGGAGTTGGGTCATTCAAAGCCTTGAATGCAGAACCCTTAATGATTGGTGTTTCTTCAGAGAAACCATACTCCTTAAGAGTATCTTTTACTTCTTCTACTACAAGTTCGAGAAGATCTGGATCATCAACCTGATCAACTTTGTTCAAGAATACGATGATCTTTGGTACACCTACCTGACGAGCAAGAAGCAAGTGCTCACGTGTCTGTGGCATAACTGAGTCTGGAGCAGATACTACGAGGATAGAACCATCCATCTGAGCAGCACCAGTAATCATGTTCTTAATATAGTCAGCATGTCCTGGACAGTCGATATGAGCATAGTGTCTCTTGTCAGACTGATATTCCAAGTGACGAGTATTGATTGTAATACCACGCTCTTTCTCTTCTGGAGCGTTATCAATTTCGTCATACTTGAGGGCCTTATCACCATATTTGTTAGCACAATATGTAGTGATAGCAGCTGAAAGTGTAGTCTTACCATGGTCTACGTGACCAATAGTACCAACGTTCATGTGAGGTTTAGTTCTAACGAACTTCTCCTTAGCCATGTTTTTCTCCTTGCCGGATTTTTTTTCCTTACGTCCGGCATTAATATTTTTTATGTGCTGCACTTTAAGCCAGAATACAGATTCCCTTTAACGAGAGAAAACTGCATTCGCAGACACACTATTTGAACGAGTAAATAATAATTGATAGAAACGGATAAGAAACATATTTCAAAAACATTCCATATTATTCGAAATGTTCCAACCCGGTACCACCGATCATTATCACCTGATTGACAACTGGTCTGGTATATTCGAGTTTGCCTTTTACGGCGTCAGGAATACCCATAATCTGTTGTCTATATAATAATCACCAACGGTGAAAATTAACCGCATTAAGGGCCGCATCTACCTGAAAATCATTTCTGACTAACTTTACGGTGATGCCAAATCTGTGCTTGTCACAGCTTTGCCTGACTTCTCAAAGAACCCAATACCCCCTAAAAATCAAAAGAGGGCAAGTTCAAACAATATACAAAATTTAAAAAATAAATTCAAGCGCTAAATGCCGAATTTATGAAAATAATGTAAAACTTCGCATTTGGCACAAATTTACTAAATTTGCCAAAAATAAAAAAAAACGGGAGCCACCAGTAAGGCAACCTCCCGTTTTATAACTCAGGCAGCTATTAAACTACCATCTGTAATGAGCAAAAGCCTTGTTAGCTTCAGCCATCTTATGTACATCTTCACGCTTCTTGTAAGCAGTACCTGTGTTGTTGTAAGCATCAAGAAGTTCAGCAGCAAGTGTATCTGCCATTCCGTGTCCGCTTCTTGAACGAGCTGCATCGATAATCCATCTCATTGCAAGTGCTTCACGACGTGATTCACGGATTTCCATTGGAACCTGGTAAGTAGCACCACCAACGCGGCGTGACTTAACTTCTACCATTGGCTTTACATTTTCAAGAGCCTTAAGAAGTACTTCCAAAGGATCCTTGTCTGTCTTAGCCTTAAGGTTGTCCATTGCTTCGTAAATGATCTTTGTACAGATAGATTTCTTTCCGTCAAGCATCATACGGCAAACGAACTTTGATACAACTTTTGAGTTGTATTTAACATCCGGCAACATCGGACGTTCGATTGATTTCTTATGTCTTCCCATCTTAGTCCTCCATTATGCCTTTGGTTTCTTAGCACCGTACTTAGAGCGTCCGCGCTTGCGGTCTTCAACTCCAAGGGTATCTTTTGTACCACGGATGATATGATAACGTACACCAGGAAGGTCCTTTACACGACCACCGCGTACTAAAACTACTGAGTGTTCCTGCAAGTTGTGTCCAATACCTGGAATGTATGCAGTAACTTCAATACCATTTGACAAACGAACACGCGCAATCTTTCTGAGCGCTGAGTTTGGTTTCTTAGGTGTCTGAGTCATTACACGTGTGCAAACACCGCGCTTCTGTGGACAGCCTTCGAGAGCTGGAGCTTTGGTTCTGTTTGCAGCAGACTTACGACCCTGATGAATTAATTGATTAATTGTAGGCATCGCCTATTTCTCCTGTTTGTTCCGGTCAGCACCCCGGAAATATTTCAAAACCCTTCAAAAAGGATAGGTTTAACGATTATATAGAATTCAAAAAATGAATTCAATATATAATCGTTAGAATTTCAAATTTTAGTCATTATCATCAGCTTCGAAGCTTGGTTCTTCAAGCTGAGATTCCATTTCTGCTTCGAGCTTGCGGCGTTCAAGAATCTCATTCATCTGAGCGTCAAGGTCACGGTCGCTGTCGTCAAACAACTTGATGTCCTTGTAATTCTTGATACCAGTTCCGGCTGGAATCATATGACCAATTGCAACGTTCTCCTTGATTCCGTGGAGACCATCTGTAGCTCCGGAAATTGCAGCGTTTGTAAGAACGCGTGTTGTTTCCTGGAATGAAGCTGCAGAAATGAATGAGTCAACTCCAAGAGAAGCCTTTGTAATACCCTGGAACATTGGGCGGCCAACAGCTGGCTGTCCACCAGCAGCGATTACACGCTCATTCTCTTCATGGAACTTGTACTTATCAACCTGCTGACCAAAGATGAACTTTGTATCTCCAACAGATACGATTTCAATCTTGCGGAGCATCTGGCGAACGATAATACCGATATGCTTATCGTTGATGTCTACACCCTGCTGGCGGTAAACGTTCTGGATTTCATCCATAAGATAATTCTGAAGAGCGTTTTCACCGAGGATTGCAAGTACATCCTGTGGATTTGGAGATCCGGCACAGAGCTGTTCACCAGCTTCTACCTTATCGCCATCACGTACAAGCATACGCTTTGTCATTGGAACAAGGTGCTCGAACTTCTTACCATATTCATCAGTAATAGAAATTACGCGCTTTCCTTTGCGAACATCTTTGAATTCAACAGTACCAGAGATCTGTGCAAGTACACATGGATTCTTTGGTTTGCGTGCTTCGAAGAGTTCAGATACACGAGGAAGACCTCCGGTAATATCCTGAGACTTCTGTGCTTCCTTATTCATCTTGGCAATCATATCACCAGCCTTAACAGGCTTCTTGTCATCAACGAGGAGGATGGCTCCTGCAGGGAGGAAGTAGTTACCCTGTGGGTTACCAGCTTCATCAGTAATGATGATACGTGGCTGCTTTACATCAAGGTGAAGGTCTGTGATGTAGCGTTCTGTCTTACCTGTCTGAAGGTCAACCTTCTCTTCAAGAGTAGAACCTACGATTACATCTTCAAAGTGGATATATCCATCGCTTTCTGCAAGAATAGGCTCGATGAACTGTTCGAATTCACCGATTACTTCGCCCTTCTTAACAATTGCACCGGCCTTTGTTGTAATTGTAGAACCGTTTGCAATTTCAATCTTCTGTTCCTTGCTTGTAATATAGAGAACTCCGTCAACCTTTGTAACCTTTCCGTTTACGCCGGCAATAACTTCTTTACCCTTATGCTTGAGGATTGGATCTCCACGCATTACGCTCTTTCCATCTTCAACAAGAATCTCATCATCAGAAGCAATCTTAATCTTATCTAGAATACGGATTACAGTCATGAAGCCCTTACGAGTAAAGAGCCACTTGTCTTTCTTCTCAACGTGAGTTCCTTCAATATTCTTAATGAATGCATCGAACTTAAGAACAATCTTGTTATCGTTTGTTGACATCTCAGCCGCACCACCCGAGTGGAAGGTACGAAGTGTAAGCTGTGTACCTGGCTGACCGATTGACTGAGCAGCGATAATACCAACTGCTTCACCAATTTCAACAATCTTATTGCGTGCAAGGTTCTTACCGTAACACTTAACACAAATACCGTGCTTAGCTTCACAGGTAAGTACTGTACGGAGCTTAACCTTTTCAACACCAGCAGCTTCGATCTTCTTAGCCATAGCTTCGTCGATGTACTGGTTTACGTCACAGATAAGTTCACCCTTAGCGTTTACAACACGTTCGATTGTGTAGTGACCTTCGATACGCTTGCTAAGCGGAACCTTAACTTCATCACCCTCTTTGATAGCTGTGTAGTCAATACCGTTGATTGTACAGCAATCTTCTTCGTTGATTACTACATCCTGTGCAACATCAACAAGACGACGTGTCATGTAACCGGCATCGGCTGTCTTAAGAGCTGTATCCGAAAGACCCTTACGAGAAGCGTTAGTTGAAATAAAGTATTCAATAACGGAAAGTCCTTCGTAGAAGTTTGACTTAATTGGAAGCTCAATAATATCTCCGTTAGGCTTAGTCATCAAACCACGCATTGCGGCAAGCTGAGAAATCTGTCCACGAGAACCGCGGGCACCAGACTTAGCCATCATGTAGATTGTGTTAAAGCCCTGCTTATCTTTCTCAAGATTATCCATCATGAGGTTTGTAAGCTTTTCGTTAGTACGAGCCCAGATGTTTGTTACACGCTGATATCTTTCTTCTGCTGTAATAACACCCTTTCCATACTGATTAATGATGTCTTCAACTTCCTTGTTAGCCTGAGCCATAATTTCTGGCTTTTCATTTGGAACGAGGATATCCTTCATACAGAGAGTTGCACCGTAGAAGGTAGCGTTCTTATAACCAACATCCTTGATTGCATCGTGCATCTGGATTGTGAGCCAAGAGCCCTTTGTATGATATACGTGCTCAATCATCTTCTTCAAAGACTTATCGAACATCTGGCGGTTTACATATTCAATTTCTGCAGGCATTGCTTCGTTGAAAGCAAGACGTCCTGCTGAAGTTTCAATAAGATCACCCTTCTTGAATGACTGTGTTCCACCAAGGAATCCGTCATCACCCTTAACCTTAAGAGCATCTGGATCGAAAGAATCCTTTGGAGCTGGAACCTTAATAAGAGCCTGCCATTCAATTGCACCAAGCTCTGCAGCCATACGTACTTCATCTGGTGTAGAGAAGCGCTTACCTGTTCCCTTAGCGTTAGGTTTAATAGCAGTCATATAGTAGATACCAAGTACCATGTCCTGAGATGGAGCAACGATTGTGTTGCCGTTAGCTGGGTCAAGGAGGTTTCTAGCAGAAAGCATCAATGTCCAGCATTCCATCTGAGCGGCCTGAGTAAGTGGTACGTGGATAGCCATCTGGTCACCATCGAAGTCGGCGTTGAAAGCCTTACAAGCAAGTGGGTGAAGCTTAAGAGCTTTTCCTTCTACAAGTACAGGTTCGAATGCCTGGATACCAAGACGGTGAAGTGTAGGCGCACGGTTGAGCATTACTGGATGCTCTTTTACTACTTCATCAAGAATTGCATATACTTCTGGAGACTCAGACTCTACAAGAGCCTTAGCCTTCTTAATATTAAATACTACGTCCTTGTCTACGAGCTTCTTCATAAGGAATGGCTTGAACAATTCCAAAGCCATCTTTGTAGGAAGACCGCACTGCCAGAGCTTAAGTTCTGGTCCAACAACGATTACCGAACGTCCAGAGTAGTCTACACGCTTACCAAGAAGGTTCAAGCGGAAGCGTCCCTGCTTACCTTTAAGCAAGTCAGAAATTGACTTGAGAGGGCGGTTTGAAGCACCCTTAACTGCACGCTTTCTCTTTGTGTTGTCAAACAAAGCATCAACTGCTTCCTGAAGCATACGCTTTTCGTTGCGGATGATGATGTCAGGAGCAGAAAGCTGCTGAAGTCTCTTAAGACGGTTATTACGGTTAATAACACGGCGGTAGAGGTCGTTGAGGTCAGATGTAGCGAAACGTCCACCATCGAGCTGTACCATAGGGCGGAGCTCAGGAGGAATAACTGGAATTACATCCAGAATCATCCATGAAACTTTGTTTCCAGAAGCGCGGAAGTTTTCAACGATTTCAATACGGCGGAGAAGTCTCTTGTCAGACTTAGCACCCTTTTCAATCATCTTTGCGCGGAGTTCTGCTGCAAGTTCATCGAGGTCAAGGCGTTCAAGCATAGTCTTGATAGCCTCGGCACCCATATCTGCTGTGAAAGCAGAACCTGCATAGTGCTCAAGTGCTTCCTGATATTCTTCTTCTGTAAGGAGCTGTCCTTTCTTAAGGTCAGTATCTCCTGCATCAATTACGATATACTTTTCGTAGTACAAAACCGAACGGAGAGCTGCAACCTGAAGGTCGAGCAAAAGACCCATACGGCTTGGAACTGAACGGTAATACCAGATGTGGCTTACTGGAGCTGCAAGCTCGATGTGTCCTGTACGTTCACGGCGTACCTTGAAGTGAGTAACTTCAACACCACAACGATCACAGATAACGCCCTTATAGCGGATAGACTTAAACTTACCGCAGTAGCATTCCCATTCCTTTGTAGTACCGAAAATTCTTTCACAGAAAAGACCGTCTTTCTCAGGGCGGAGTGTTCTGTAGTTTATAGTCTCAGGCTTTTTTACCTCACCGTAAGACCATGAACGAATGGTCTCTGGAGAAGCCAGTTTAATCTTTAAGCTGTCAAAATCCTGTACATCACGCATTTGCATCCTCCTTATCAAATCCGGAAGCATTCTTGTCAATCAGTTCCTGATCACGTTCTGTAAGAGCAATCTGCTTACCCTTAGCATCATAAATTGTGAAATCAAGAGCCAAACCACGGAGTTCCTGTACCAGTACGTTGAATGATTCAGGGATTCCGATTGGAGATGAAGGGTCGCCCTTTACGATAGATTCGTAAATCTTTGAACGTCCGTTCATATCATCTGACTTAATTGTCATCATTTCCTGGAGAGTGTTAGCTGCACCGTAAGCTTCGAGTGCCCAAACCTCCATTTCTCCAAGACGCTGTCCACCAAACTGTGCCTTACCACCAAGAGGCTGCTGTGTAACGAGAGAGTAAGGTCCAGTAGAACGAGCGTGCATCTTATCATCAACAAGGTGATGAAGCTTCATATAGTAGATAACACCAACGAAGATTGGGTTTACGAAAGGTTCACCTGTACGTCCGTCGTGTACAATCTGTTTACAGTCTGTAGAAATCTTAAGTCCTGTTCCGGCAACTGCTTTGTTAGCTTCTTCAAGCTTAGCTTCAATCATCTTCTGAGAAGGTGATTCGAATACAGGTACTTCGAAGAACTGGTTGAGGTACTTACCTGCAATACCAAGTTCAGACTCAAGAATCTGTCCAATGTTCATTCGGGAAGGTACACCAAGTGGGTTCAAACAAACATCAAGTGGAGTACCATCTTCGAGATATGGCATATCTTCAACAGGGAGAATACGTGAAACAACACCCTTGTTTCCGTGGCGTCCGGCCATCTTATCACCTTCACGAAGCTTACGCTTGTTAGCAATAAGAACCTTAACTACCTTATCTACACCTGGGAGCAGATCGTCGCCTTCAAGGCGGCTCATCTGCTGAATATCAATTACAACACCTTCAATTCCATGTGGAACGCGAAGTGAAGAATCGCGAACTTCCTTAGCCTTCTCACCGAAGATTGAGTTCAAAAGCTTGAACTCTGGAGTTGTTTCAGTTTCAGACTTTGGAGTTACCTTACCAACAAGGATATCTCCCGAGCGAACCTTTGCACCAATACGAATGATACCTTCTGAGTCGAGGTTAGCAAGTGCTTTCTCGGCTGTGTTAGGAATATCACGTGTAATGCGCTCTGGTCCGAGTTTTGTTTCACGGATTTCAATCTGGAACTCTTTAATATGGATAGATGTATACATATCCTCGCGAACTACGCGCTGAGAAATAAGTACGGCATCCTCATAGTTGTAACCATTCCAAGGAACGAATCCTACGAGAATGTTGCGTCCGAGAGCAAGTTCTCCGTTGAATGTTGCAGGTCCGTCAGCAAGAACATCGCCGGCCTTAACCTTTTCACCAACATTAACAGTTGGGCGCTGGTGGTTACATGTATCATTGTTAGTTCTCTGATATTTCAAGAGGCTGTATTCATCAACTGCCTTAGAACCATCAACCTTTACCTTTATAAGTTCACTTGAAACGTAGATAACTTCACCGTCGTGCTTAGCCTTGATAAGAACACCAGAGTCATAAGCACACTTTCTTTCCATACCAGTTCCAACGTATGGTGGTTCTGGGAAGAGAAGAGGTACAGCCTGACGCTGCATGTTACAACCCATGAGCGCACGGTTAGCATCGTCATGCTCAAGGAATGGAATCAAAGAAGCAGAAACAGAAATTACCTGACGTGGAGAAACGTCGATGTACTGAACGTCCTTTGGAGAACGCTGAGTATAGTTACCACGGTTGCGGCAAGAAATTGTTTCTGTAGGGAATGAACCATCCTTCTTCATTCCTTCAACTACCTGACCAATGTAGTACTTATCCTCGTCCATAGCAGAAAGGTATTCAACTTCGTTAGTTGCCTTTCCGTTTACTACCTTGCGGTATGGAGCTTCTAGGAATCCGTAGTCATTGATGCGTGTGTACATAGCGAGAGATACGATAAGACCAATGTTTGGACCTTCAGGAGTCTCGATAGGACACATGCGTCCGTAGTGTGAATAGTGTACGTCACGAACTTCGAAACCAGCGCGGTCACGAGAAAGACCACCAGGTCCGAGAGCGTTCAAACGACGTTTATGTGTAAGCTCTGCCAATGGGTTAATCTGATCCATGAACTGAGAGAGCTGTGAAGAACCAAAGAACTCTTTGATAGCAGCTACGATAGGTTTGATAGAAATCAAATCCTGTGGCTTCATTGTATCAGTTTCTTTAAGGCTCATTCTTTCCTTAGCAATGCGTTCCATTCTTGCAAATGCAGACTTAAGCTGATTTGTCATCAACTCACCTACAGAACGGATACGGCGGTTTCCAAGGTGGTCAATATCGTCAATCTGCTCTTCACCAATATAAACCTTGATGAGGAACTTCATTGTATTGATGATATCATCCTTAATAAGAGTGAAGTCTTTTACATCATCTGAGTAGTCAAATTTCTTGTTGAGCTTGTAGCGTCCAACACGTCCGAGGTCATAGCGGCGCTCAGAGAAGAAGAGAGAGTTGAGGTCTTTTTCAGCCTGTTCAACTGTCATTGGCTCACCAGGCTGCAAGATTGCATATACAGCTGCGAGACAATCTTCTTTTGTTGGTTCGTTATCTACAGAACCTTCTTTTACGAATTTAACTTCCTCGCGTTCGAAACAGTTGATAATCATCTGTGAATCGAGAGAAGTATTCTTTTCATCGCCATTTGAATTGCTGCGTGTATCAAAGCGGATTACGCAGATTTCTTCGATTTTGTTAGCGAGAAGGTCATCAATATCATGTGGATGAAGTTTTGTACCTGCATTGAAGAGTCTCTTTTCATTGCCTTCTTCATCTTTGATGATTACAGCAGAAGCGAGAACCTTGTCTACAAGTTCGTCACCCTTCTTTACCTTAATGTCTTCTACATCGTAGAAGCAGCGGATGATTTCTTCACGTGTTGAATAACCAAGTGCGCGAAGGAAAATTGTACCAAGAATCTTCTTTTTGCGGTCAATCTTTGCAAAAATAAGCTCTTTTTTCTGGTCAATTTCGAATTCAAGCCAAGATCCGCGGTAAGGAATGATACGGCTTGAGTAAACACCTTTATCGTGGCAGAAAATAACGCCAGGAGAACGGTGAATCTGGGAAACAACTACGCGCTCAGCTCCGTTGATAACAAATGTACCACGGTCTGTCATGAGCGGGATGTCGCCCATATAAATATCTTTCTGGAGAATTGCTCCAGTCTGAAGGAAATTCAAATTGATACGGGCTTTTAAAGGAACTGAATAAGTAAGTCCTTTCTGCTTGCACTGCAACTCGGTGAACTTCTGGTTCTCCCAGTCGAGCTCATAAAACTCATACTCCAATGACATATCGCCGTTAGGACTTTCGATAGGGAATGTTGAAGTAAATACGTCCTGAAGTCCCTGGTTAAGAACTTCTTTCTTCTCTTTCAGGGCTTCTGCCTGAAGGAAATCATCATACGATTTTGTCTGGATTGCGATAAGATCAGGAACATCCATAGCGTGCTGGATGGCCTTTCCATAATTCTGACGGTTGATTGTTCGAGTCTTTGCGAACATCAGATCCCCCTGATGATGTTGTGTTTCGGATTGTTGACTGCTACATGCTGGAAACTCCGCACAGCACAGAAAACACCGATTTTTATATATGGATACCCGGATTTTTCCGGATATGACATTTTCGTAAAATACGACTAAAGGGGATACCCGGTACAATACTGCACCAGACATCCCCTATAGATAAGTTGTCAGATTATTCTGACTTATTTCTTGCTAGCCTTTCCACCAGCTTCTTCGATCTTCTTGATCATTTCGTCAGCGTCAGCCTTGCTTACGCCTTCCTTAAGAGCCTTTGGAGCACCTTCTACGAGTGCCTTAGCTTCACCAAGTCCGAGACCTGTGATTTCACGAACAGCCTTGATTACTGGAATCTTCTTTGCTGCGTCGAATGATTCGAGAGTTACTGTGAACTCTGTCTGCTCTTCGCCACCAGCTGCTGCTCCACCTGCTGCTGCAGGACCTGCTGCTACGGCTACGGCTGCTGTTACGCCGAATTTTTCTTCCATTGCTTTTACGAGTTCTGAAACTTCAAGAACTGACATAGATGCGATTGCATCAAGAATCTGATCATTTGTGAGAGCTGCCATATTGTCTTCTCCACTATAAATTAGTTATATTTTCCACCTTCCGACAAGCGGCTGGTGGCAGCAGATTTAATTCAACTGAATCTTTCTGCATTTAACACCGACAGTCGACAGCTATGAAGCCTGACGGTGTTTTTATTTGTTGTTTTAGAAAGTGTAATTAGTTTGCACCCTCTGCAGCTTTTTTGTCTGCGTAAGCCTTCAATGTAGCGGCAAGCTTCTGAGCTGGTCCGTTCATTGCAGACATAAGCATAGCAATAAGCTGGTTTCTTCCAGGAACCTTTGAGTAAGCCTCAATCTTAGCCTGGTCGTAGATTTCGTTAGCAATGCTAGCACCCTTTACAGAAAGTGCTGGAGTATCTTTAGCGAAGTCAAAGAGAACCTTTGCTACTTCGTTTGAATCTTCCCTAGCCATTGCAACAACAGTTGGTCCTTTGAGGTAGTCAGCAACATTTTCTACTTTCATTTCCTCAAAAGCGATGCGAGCGAAGTTGTTCTTAACAACCTTAAGAACAGCATTCTTTTCGCGAAGTTTATCACGAAGAGCAGTAATCTGCTCTACTGTAAGACCGCGATAGTCAGCGAAAATGAAGTCGCTGTAATCAGCAAATGTCTTTTTTGCTTCTTCAATAGCCTGAGTCTTAGCAGGCTGAATTTTCTTTGCTCTTACTGCCATTATTCGCCTTCCTTATAGTCAACCCATACGCCTGGGCCCATAGATGAACTTACAGAAACAGACTTAACAAAACCAGCAACAGCACCAGCAGGCTTCTTCTTGCTTACTTCAGAAAGAAGAGTGTTTACGTTTGCTACAAGCTTATCTGTATCCATAGAACACTTACCAACAGCAATGTGTACGATACCAGTCTTATCAGCACGGAACTCTGTACGACCCTTCTTGAGTTCTGCAACAGCCTGAGCTACGTTAGGAGTTACAGTACCAGTCTTAGGGTTAGGCATCAAACCTTTGCGTCCGAGAACCATACCAAGACGACCTACGTCTTTCATCATATCAGGTGTAGCAACAGCAACGTCGAAGTCCAACCAGCCGTCCTTTACCTTTTCGATATATTCTTCACCTGCGAAAGCAGCACCAGCATCAAGAGCTTCCTTTACCTTGTCTCCCTTACAGAAAACGAGAACTTTCTTTTCACCCTTGAACTGATTTGGGAATACCAATGTATCACGTACAGTAGCATTTTTCTCAAGACGAAGTACAACGTGAGCTTCTACAGTCTCATCGAAGTTAGCAAACTTCATGTCCTGAACCATTTTACAAGCTGAAGCTACATCATATTTCTTTGAAAGATCATACTTTGCAGCAGCTGCGTTATATTTCTTTCCATGTTTCATATTACTGCTCCACCTCTACACCCATACTGCGTGCAGTACCGGCAATGATTTTCTTTGCTGCTTCGATATCGTTAGCATTGATATCTGGCATCTTTGTCTTTGCGATTTCTTCCAGGTCTTTCTTAGAAAGAGTTGCAACCTTGTTAAGAAGAGGATTTCCTGAACCCTTGTCGAGTTTACAAGCCTTCTTAATAAGAACTGCTGCTGGAGGAGTTTTAAGAATGAATGTGTAAGATTTGTCCTGATAAACTGTAATTACTACAGGGATAACAAGACCTTTTTCCATTGACTTAGTTCGATCGTTGAATTCCTGAACGAACTTTGGAGCTGAAACTCCGTGAGGTCCAAGAGCTGGTCCAATTGGAGGAGCTGGTGTTGCTGCTCCTGCAGGACACTGCAATTTGATCACGGCAGTTACTTTCTTTGTAGCCATTTTATTTCTCCCAATGTTGGTGTGAAAGCTTCATATAGAAGTCTTTCTAACGAAACGCCTATGTCCAACGGACCTGCGCCTCTCCCAAAAACAGGATCAAACGGTTTGTATTTGGGATACAAACCCCTGAATTTGCTAATTATAAATTATAAAGAACTTAGGCTTTTTCAGCCTGAAGGAAGCTTACTTCTACCGGAGTAGGACGTCCAAAAATCTGAACCTCAACACTAAGCTTCTCTTTTTCTGTATTGATTTCTTTTACTGTACCAGTGAATGATGCAAAAGGACCGTCGGCAATTTTAACAACATCGCCAACATTGAATGACTGACGTACACGAACCTGCTTATCACCCTTGATAACACCAGACTTCTGAAGAAGATTCATAGCTTCATCTTTAGTGATTGGCATAGGACGATTTGAGCGGCTTACATTACCAACAAATCCTGTAACACCCTGGATTTTATAAAGCTTTGCACAAGTATCTTTCCAGCCAATTTCTGGAAGATCCATCTCAAGCATAATATAACCAGGAAGGAACTTGTTTGAACGAGTTTTCTTTTTACCGTCTTTAATTTCTACAACTTCTTCAACAGGAACCCTTACGTCAATTACAACTTCTGGATCAATACCTGCATTTTTATCTGTTGGAAATTTCTCTAAAAGAGATTTAATTGTACGTTCGATTTTTCCTTCATAACCTGTATATGTATGAAGAATGTACCAATTCTTAGACATCTTTCCGTCCTATCTCATTACAATACGGAACAACTGAGTGAAGCCAAGATCAAGCAATCCAAGTACTAAAGCTACAATAACTGTAGAGATGATAACAACTTTAATTGAAGAAATAACATCATCTTTAGTAGGCCATACAACCTTCTTCAATTCTGCTCTGCTTTCTTTAAAAAACTGGAATACCTTAGCCATAACACCTTTCCTTATAAAATCAGGGCAGGCAGGATTTGAACCCACGACAGGCGGTTTTGGAGACCGCTGCTCTACCAGCTGAACTACTGCCCTATATATCTAAACCGGCCGAAACCGGATAAATATCAAAAATTATTTTGCTTTTGTTTCTTTGTGAAGAATACTCTTCTTGCAGAACGGACAGTACTTATTCTTCTCAAGTTTTCCTGTGATGTTCTTGCGGTTCTTGTAAGTAGTATAATTCTTTCTCTTACATTCTGTGCACTGCAAAGCGATAATTTCAACAGCACCTTTCTTCTTGCTTCCCATATTTAACTCCTAAATATATTCGCCAAAAAAATAATTTTCAAAGCCCACGTGCAGAATCGGACTGCAGACCTCCACATTACCGATGTGGTGCTCTACCAACTGAGCTACGGGGGCAAATGCAGTATTCCACACTAACTCATAGAAAACATGCGTTCTACGAATATAAACTAAGAAATAATTTTAGTCAATAAAATTCTTTCAGAATTTACAAAATTTATTTGAATTTCTTTTTTCTATATATTAATATTACCACTATGAATATAGATATGCTGATAGACGGAATCCTTGATTCCTATGACCGCTATGGTCTTGTAAACAGAAATCATACAGAAGATTTTCCAAACCGCCAGAACGTTGTCTCAATTCTTTCAGATATTCAGTCTGTAATCTTTCCAGGCTTCAGAACAGCAGAAGATATTGATTCCGTAAACCTCAGATATTTCATTGGCCAGAAGGTTAACAATATAATCGCAAACCTTACCCGCGAAATTCAAAAAGCCCTGATTTATACAAAGGCTCAGACCTGCAGCCATGACGAAGTTGCAAATATAGCTGAATCACATTGCTTTAAGCTGGCAGAAAAAACTGCCCTTGCTTTAATGGAAGAAATACCGGAAATCCGCCGTAAGATTCAGCTGGATGTAGTTTCAACCTTTAACGGAGACCCTGCAGCAAGAAGCAACGAAGAAGTTGTTTTGTCTTACCCGGGTCTTGAAGCAATTCTTGTTTACCGCATTGCACACTTCCTTTATAAGAGCGGAGTTCCTATTATTCCGCGTATTATGAGCGAACACGTTCACGGTAAAACCGGAATTGATATTCACCCGGGAGCTACAATCGGTGAATCATTCTTTATTGATCACGGAACCGGTGTTGTTGTTGGTGAAACCTGTCTAATTGGCAATAATGTAAAGATTTACCAGGGTGTAACTCTTGGCGCTTTAAGTGTTAAAAAGAATCTCCAGAATAAAAAGAGACATCCTACAATAGAAGATGATGTAACAATCTACGCAAATGCAACAATTCTTGGTGGAGAAACAGTAATTGGCCGCGGCTCAACAATCGGCGGTAACACCTGGGTTACAGAAAGCGTACCGGCTGGATCAGTGATTACACAGGGGTAAAAACGGTGGTTTTGATACAGTCGCTTCGCGACCACTCAACCACCGGGGTTAAAAAAAACAAGGTTCCCAGACAGTAACACTAAAAGGGAACCTTGCCGTCCAGCGTTGCTGGACATCGGAGAGAGTTTATCAGCTTATTTACAAGCTGTCTTTAATATAATACCATCTGATTCAGATGTCAATACTCTTTGTGAAATTTTCACAAAATTTTTATAAACCGCCACCGCAAAAAGAGGTTTATTCATGGCAAAAAAGAATGGTTCTATTTCTTACAGATGCAGCAACTGCGGATACAGTCAGCCAAGATGGCTGGGAAGATGTCCTGAATGCGGTGAATGGAATTCACTTGAAGAAATTATAATTGATAAGAATAACGTAAGTCCGGCTGGCCGGGGCAAAGAGGCTGTAGAAAAGCAGAAGCCTGTAGGGCTTGCTACGGTTCAAGCCCAGTCAAACACCAGAATTTCCACCGGAATAGAGGAATTTGACCGTGTTTTAGGCGGTGGTGCCACAAAGCGATCTGCCATTTTGCTTGGTGGAGAGCCTGGAATCGGTAAATCTACCCTGCTTTTGCAGACTGCAGCAAGTATTTCTGGCTCTGGAAAGACTTCTGTACTCTATATAAGCGGAGAAGAGTCTGCTGCACAGATAAAAGACCGGGCAGACAGGCTGTGTCTGGACTGCAAGGGTATAAATATTCTGTGCACTTCAAGGCTGGAGGATTCTTTAGACGCCCTTGATTCCCTGAATCCTACCTTTGTAATTATCGATTCTATTCAGACTATTTACAGTGCTGAGGCCGGAATTATTCCTGGTACCGTAAATCAGCTGAAATATTGTGCTAACGAGTTCATTTCCTGGGTAAAAGAGCGGGATTGTGTCCTTATTATGACTGCCCATGTTACAAAAGAAGGCACTATTGCAGGTCCAAAGTCTCTGGAACATATGGTAGATACCGTAATTTCCTTTGAACGAAATGCAGATGACATAAGATTCCTTCATGCACAGAAAAATCGCTTTGGTTCAGTTGATGAAATTGGCATTTTCAGCATGACAGAAAAGGGTCTGGAGCCTGTAATTAATCCGGCATCGCTATTTTTAACAAAAAGAAAGGAAAATCAGCCGGCCGGAGTAGCCTGCACACCAGTTTTTGAAGGCAGCAGGGTCTTTTTAGTTGAAATTCAGGCTCTTACAGTACCCGCAAAAGCCAGTGTTTCCCGAATTTACAGCGAAAAAATTGATTCTGGCAGGGTTGCTCGAGTAGCGGCCGTAATAGAAAAGCGCTGTGGCCTGTGTTTTTCTGACCAGGATATATATGTAAACGTTGCCGGCGGCATTAAATTAAGCGAAAGTTCTATAGATGCAGCTCTTGCCGCAGCCCTATATTCTGCCAGAACTGATATTGCAGTAAAAAATGATACTGCAGTATTCGGAGAATTAAGCCTTGCCGGAGAAATTCGCCCTGTTACCAAGACAAAACAGCGTATAAAAGCCGCCGAAGGCCTTGGTTTTAAGACAGTTCTTTCCCCATCCGACGATGAAAAGTCAGGAATTTCGGACATAAAAACACTCATCAAGACTCTTTTCCGCTAATTTTGAGTATATTTGATTTAGTTTGTGTCATTATGACTTTGTAATATGTGCCATTTTGACACAGTATCATTAAGATACTCATATGCCGGAGGCAAAAAAAAAGCCTGAAAACAATCTGCACATGCCTAAAATCGAGAAACCGTTAAAAGAAATTGTTCGACAGAACAATTTCTTAGGTTTATCCACCAAAAATGGCTCGCCACGAGACTAGCGAGTGGCGGCGAAGCGCGTATTTAAGATTTTTTTTATCAAATACACACTTGGCACGATAATTGCTTAATATATAGTGTAAGCTGTTAGCTTACGACATAAAACTAAATCAAATACAAAGAGGTATAGATATGAACGAACTTTCATTTATTGATTCACTTTTTAATGACATGATGGGTAACACACCAAGTGTTATGTATTCTGCAAACGCTCCTCGTGTTGACGTAAAAGAGGAAGACAACGCTTACACTTTGGAAATGGAATTGCCTGGCCGTACAGAGAAAGACGTAAATATCGAACTTGACCACGACAATTTGACCATTGCCTCTAAAACGGAAGAGACAAAGGAATCCAAAGAAGATAAGAAAGACAAGAAGTCTAAGTACATCCTTAAGGAGCGCAGATGCACAAGCTTTGAGCGACGCTTTAGTTTGCCGGCTGATGTTGATGCTGAGTCAATTAAGGCTAACTTTAAGAATGGTATTTTGACAATCAATATGGCTAAAAAAGCTATTGCAGCTCCAAAGCATATTGCAATTGAAGCGTGCTAAAAATCGTTGAAGCCCAAAATGCTCCCATAGAAAAAGGCCATGAGAAACGAGGATGATGTTTCTCATGGCCTTTTTCTATTCCGCTTTTGGGCTTCAAACATTAAAGCGATATCAATTGCAATATGTTTTAGATGTCCTTTAAAATCTTGCCAAAATGAATCAGGTAATCGATGAATGAGGCGTAGCTTAGGATTACGCAGAGGGCAAAGAAGATGTAGGAACCTGTTTTGAGAGCTCCGAAGTATTCTGGGGCGAAATCAAGACGAACTAAGAGTTCGAGGAGGATTCCATAAAACTCGGCTGCGATATATACAACAGTTTTCAGTTTTCCGCCTTTTCTAGCTGCAATTGCTGTACCCTGTTTTGCGGCTACCATACGTAAAAAGTTCTGAGAGAACTCGCGGAGCATAATCAAAACAAAGAAATAAACCGGCATGTAAGAAACATCAGCTTTTACTGAATGCATAAGACAAACAAAACCGGTCAGATGAAGAACAACATCCGCAAAAGGATCAAAAAGTTTTCCAAAATCGCTTACTTCGTTGTGCTTGCGGGCATAATGACCATCAAGATAGTCTGTAAACTCTGCAAAAACAAGACAAGGAATTGCTATCAACAAGGATACTTTAGTTCCACAACCAGTCCAGATTGGAATAAAGTATAATAAGAAGAAAATAGGTGCAAAAATAATGCGGGTAAATGTAAACTTGTTTGACAGTTTCATAGAGAATATTATCTACTTTATAGAAAGGAAAGTCAAGGTTTCAGGCTTATTGGAAAGTCTTGAAATCATGAATTATGCTTACTGCTGACTTGGCGTCATAACCCGGCATTTCTTCCCTTATAAACTGCAGAGCCTGCTCAACAACCGCAGGAGAATCTGAAACTCCATGAAGAACAACAGTATTGCCCTGGATTGAGGCATGCATAAACTCTATGTTCAGTTTGCGCTCCATAGAAAGTTTATTCACTACTCTCTGGGCCTTAAGAAGATCATCAATCATCTTATTGCCTTCTTCTTCCTGTTTTACAGTAACCTTCTTTTCTACAAGCTCTGCAATAAGGTCAACAGCAAGCTCAAGACTCAAAATTCCGGTATTCAGGATTGCATGATAATTAACAGGATCATTAATATCAACATTATAAAAGCTTGAATGGAAGCCTGAACGGTTTGCATCGCTTTCATTGATACGCTGAAGGGCCTGCTTTTCATCCCAATTAAACTCCTTTCGAAGTCGGTCTTTACGAGTCTCTTCATCTGCAATAAGGCGTACAGAAATATTATTCGGAACATTCTGAAGCACTGCAAAAGCACCTCGCCCGATAATAACCACATTTTTTTGAGAGGCTGCTTCTAAAATTGCATATTGAGCATAATTTAAATACTCATCGCGGTCTTTTGTCAGTGAAGCAAAAAAGCCTGGCTTACGCTCATCGAATTTAGGCATTTTGTTCTCAGGAAAACCAAGTTCAACAATGCGTTTTTCGATTTCTTTTCTTGTGATGAACTTATAGCCCAGTCTTTTTGCAAGCTCACCGGCTACTTCATCACCCAACGCTGCTACTTGTCTCGAAATTGTAATTACTGCCATAAGTTCACCCCTTGAAAATAAGATTTATTCTATAATATGATAAATCCAGAATTGAAATCTGTCAAAAAGTTACGGAGATATTTATGAAAAATTATTTTACACCCGAAGATGATAAACTCAAATGGAAAGAAGGCCAGCCAAAGGACCTGCTTAAAACTGTAGTGTGCACAGTAACTTCCCGTCATAATGTTTCAAGCGATGGTGTAGAAGGTGACTATATCATTATGGATGCTCCAGACTGGGTAATTGTAATTGCAGAACATAATGAAAACTTTTTGATGGTAAAACAGTGGCGCCACGGAGAAGCTGCTCTTAGCGTAGAATTTCCAGGTGGTGTAATTGATGCAGGGGAAGATCCAGAAACTGCAGCCCGACGAGAACTGGAAGAAGAAACCGGATATAAAGCCGGAAAACTCACAAAACTTGGAATGGTAAATCCTAACCCGGCCCTCTTTAATAATCATGTGCATTTTTATCTGGCCCAGGAACTCGAAGCAACCGGAAAACAGAATCTTGATGATGACGAATTTATAAACTGCATGGAATTAAGCAGGGAAGAAGTTCTTGAAGGAATGGGAACAGAACAGTTCCCTCATGCAATAATGGGAATGGCACTGAGTTTGTATATAAAACATAATGGGGGAAGGATATAAAAAAACGGTGGAAAACTCCACCGTTTTATCGCTCGATAAATCTCGCTCTGAGGCATTCTTTCGATGAACCTAAAACGACCCTTTCGGCTCGTTTTTTAACGGTTCTTCGATTGTAGCCTTATTCGCCGTAAGTACTGTATGATTTCTTTGGATCGTAAGTGCCTTTGCGGTATTCGCCGGTAAGGCTTGGAATCTTCATCTTCATACCAGGATGGATAAGGTTTGGATCCTCAGGCTTTGGCATACTCTGCTTGTTAGCCTGATAAAGGTTTTCCCAAAGAAGAGGGTTGTTATAAACATAAGGACGACCAGAAATATTCCAGTAACAGTCTCTTGTTTCAGCCCAAGGCTTTACGATATAGAATTCAGGAAGTGGAGTTACCTCTCGGATTCCATCGAGAGCTGCAAGTGATGCTTTTGCATAAGCACTTGCGTTTTCAAAGTCTTCACCTTCGAAAGAAGTTTCTGCTTTTTCAAGGTTATCTTTTGCAGAAGTATAAGCCATAGGGAAAGTATTTGGAGCATCAATCTTTTCTGCCCATGCAATCTGATTCTTTGCAAGCTTAATGTTATTTTCTGCTTCTCCACGAGCCATCATCATTCTGATATAAGCTTCTGAAAGAGCAGCATTTTCTTCAGCCTTTTTTGAATACTCAATTGCATCGTTGTATTCACCAGCATCAAGAGCAAGCTCTGCTTTCTTTGTATATTCGTCTGCAAGTTTCTGGAAGGTGTTGTTCTTATAACTTACTGCAAAAAGAGAAGCAGCAAGTAAAGCAGCTGCTAAAATTGAAATTATCTTTTTCATAATTACTCAGCCTCCCCTTCTTCTAACTCTTCAATACTTTCTGGAAGGTCAGCTTCTGCTTCTTCCGGATTTTCATATTCATCAGCTTCGAGGAGAACGGCATCTTCATCTTCAATACCTTCAACCTGTTCTGTAATAGGAGCCTTTACATCTGCCTCTTCAGCAAACTTCTCGCTTTCTGCAACTCTCTTCTTTGCCTCTTCAATTGCGGCCTGAGCAGCAGCTCGTTTTTCTGAAACATCCTGATAAAGATATGTAAACTTTGTATTTGCTTCCTTATATTTTTCTGCAGCCTTTTTTGCGTTCTGCATTGAATAGAGGGAATCTCCAGACTGCATAAGATCTGCTGCCTCGTTGTACTCTGTTTTGCGTGCAACACCAGCCTTTACACTGTCAGCCTTTTTCTTAGCTTCCATTGCAGATTCGCGTTCTTCTTTAGCAATCTTTTTGTAAGCTACGTTGATAACTGTATTAAACTCTTTAAGAGCATTTTCTGCATTTACAAAAACAGACTTGTCAAAATCATCCGGATTCTTATCAAATGCAGCATCTACCTTTGAAAGGTTGTCTACACCTCTGTCGTAGTTGTTCTGTGCATAAGATGCATATCCGTTATTATCAATTTCCTTCTTTGCATCAAGTGCAGAACTGTAATTTGCAAGAAGATTATATCTGTCGATAATTGATTTTGCAGCGGCTTCAGGATCATCGCTGTCTTTAAGACCAGAAAGCAGATAATCAAGTTTGTTCATCTGATCCGGACAATTTCTATCGGCACCAGCCTCAATAGCAGCCTTGCGGGCTTCATTAATCTGTTCCATCAGCTTAGCAAGTTTTTCAGCTTCTGAAAGACTCTCATCAACAACCTGATTTGATAAATCTTCTACGGCTTCCTGTACATCGGGAGCATCAGGCTTCTGTTCTTCAGCAGCAGGTTTTGATCCGCAGGAGATAAAGAACAAAAGTGTGATAATAGAAAGAAGGGTAATACTAACTTTCTTCATATTTACCTCACATTTAAAATATATTATTTATAATTTTACTATATAAATAATAATCTTACAACGATAATTTAAATAAGACGAATATTATTAAAGTACTTCCGCATTATAAATGCATTTAGGTATTGTTGGCGCGAAGGAGTGGGGCGTGGTTCAAAAACACTCTTTTTGTGGCTGCCGTGAAGCGGCAGTTCAATAGTTTCTATGCCACAAAAAGCGTGTAGCGCATTATTGCGCGGTTTTGAATCACGAACCGTGACTGGGAGCCAAGATTTCGTGATACTGTTTTATAATGCTGATAACTTAAGGAGGACGGGTGATGGATGATTTTTCGTTTAAGATTGAAAAAAGTCTTGGAACTGTTGCCGAAGGTAAGGGTGGCTGGAATCTGGAATTGAATCTTGTTTCCTGGGGCGGAAGACCTGCAAAGTATGATTTACGCAGCTGGTCACCTGATCATCAGAAAATGGGAAAGGGATCTACCTTTACAGAAGATGAGCTAAAAGCTCTGAAAGAATTATTAAACAAGCTTGACTTCTAAAAGCGGTAGTTTCGATACGACACTTCGTGTCGTTTGCATTCAAGGAAATTATTATCTAATGCGCTTTCGCGCACGATGCATACGACCTTCGGTCTACTCAACCACCGCTGTATCATAGATAGATAACTGAGCTCCGTTTTTAATTACTATCTCATAAAGCATTTTCTGTAAAAGCACATCTTCCATTTGTGTGCCTCCAGAACGTATCTCCATATCCGTTGAAGCAAGAACCGCCAATATTGCGGCAGACTGTCCCATTGTCCAAACCTTGGCTGCACTTCTGTACTGCTTCTGAAGCATCTGCTGAGGAATAGCCTGCTCTCCCCTTTTATGCCAGTCCTGCAATTTTCTAAAACATGAAGCAAGTCCCGCAATAATCATTACAGAAGAATTTTCTTTTGAAAGTCTGATTTTCTGCAGAATCTGAAGTCCCTTTTCCAGACGCACTGGAGCCGGGTCTGCAGAGTTTGCAAGCTCGCGGAAAAGGCTGAAAGCGTTTTCCTCCCTGTTATGAGTAAGAACAGCTTCTACATCATCTTCTGTAATTTCGTGATCTTTAGGAAAAAGAACAAAGAAGCGTGAACACTCTGCAGCAAGCGACTGTGTATTATTTTCAATCAGTTCAAGAACCAGCTTTGCCGCGCCCTGCTCTATACGGTAACCGTTTTTGCTGAAGTAACTTGTTACCCATGGAAGCTTTTCGTTTTCAAACATCTCCCAGAACTTTTTACGGTTTGCAGAAGGAACAAGTTTTTCCAGTTTTGAATCCACAGAAATTTCATCTGAAATAAGAATGAGGACAGCAGAAGGATCCGGGTTTGAAAGCCAGTCCGCAATCATCTGAATCTCATCCTTCTTTTTTATAAGCTCAGCATTGCGGCATACAACGCAGACTCCGTCCGAGAACAAAGTTCCGCTCTGGAGAATTGTCATAACCTCACTGAGGGGAGTTTCGAGAAGATAAAAAGAATGTTCGTCAATTACACCAAACTGCTTTTTGTGAGCTGCTTTTACAGCTTCAACTGCATCATTTCGTTTACCAAACTCTGGACCGGTGTAAAGAAAAATCGGACTTGCTGCCATCTGCCTTATGCCTTATGTTTCGCTTGCTGCTGAAAATGTTAGTATGTTCTAACGATGTTAGAAAGGATTCCTACAATGCGAACGTCTGTACAGTAAATAGCCTGGAAATCAGGATTCTCCGGCTGAAGGCGGATTCTTCCAGATTCCTTGTAGTAACGCTTAAGAGTTATTGCATCATCAATTACTGCAACAATTATCTGTCCGTCGATTGCAGTAGAAGACTGTTCAACAACTGCAAGGTCGCCATCAAGAATACCGGCATTAACCATACTCTGACCGCGAACACGGAGAGCAAAATAACTTTTGCCAGGACGAACAAAAGGCTCTGTAAGATTAACATAGCCGTCAAGATTTTCTTCACTCAAAAGAGGCTTGCCTGCTGCAACAGTGCCCAGAAGAGGAACCTTACTGATATATGTCTGAGGCTCCTTGTCGCGCATGTCTGAAAGAACACGGATTGATCTTGCTTTTTTCTGGCTCTGAGAAAGGAAGCCTTTTTTCTGCAAGGCAAGAATATGATCCTGAACAGCACGGAGGGAAATTCCAAAGTGCTCGCTGATATCGCGGACAGTCGGCGGATAAGAATTTTCTTCAGTGTAGGTAGAAATGTAAGTTAATACTTCTTTCTGGCGGTCTGTAATTCCTCGCATGGGGACCTCCTACTCTTCTTCAAATTTACTGTTGAAAAGCTCTTCAATCACAGAAGCAGCTTCAGACTCATCCGGGCCAACAACCTGCATAGTAAGCTGAGTGTTGTAACCAGCTCCCATTGCAATTACGCCCATAATTGATTTAGCGTTTACTGTTGCGCCATCTTTGGTGAGGGTAATCTCACTTTCGAACTTGTTAGATGTCTGAGCGATAATTGCTGCAGGTCTTGCGTGAATTCCTGCTCGGTTCTGAACTGTTAAAATCTTCTCAATCATATTATTTTCCTTCGCAGCCTCTCTGCCGCTTTTTATTTTAGTAAGAATCGTCGTTGCCGTTATAAACGGCCTGCGCTTCTCCTGTCTCAATCCATTTAAGAACGTTCTGGTTGAAGTCCTTTGCAGAGTTATATCCCATATTCTTAAGACGCTCGTTCATAGCGGCAGCCTCAATAATAATAGGAAGGTTTCGACCCGGACGAACCGGAATCTCGATAACCGGAACCTTAACTCCAAGCAGTTCCTTATACTTTGACTCTGTTCCAAGACGGTCATAGGCCTTGGCAGAGTTCCAGTCTTCAAGCTGAACAATAAGCTGAACTTCCTTCTGATCGCGGATGGCACCAACACCATAAAGCTGGGAAATATTTATGATACCCAGACCTCGGATTTCCATATGGTGGCTGATAACAGTATTTGCACCACGGCCCAGAATGATGTTACCGTTTACACAGCGGATTTCAATAATATCATCTGCAACAAGACGGTGACCGCGTTCTACAAGTTCAAGAGCGGTTTCACTTTTACCAACACCAGAATGGCCAGCAAGCAGAATACCAATACCGTAAACTTCAACAAGAACTCCATGAAGGGTCTGATGAGGTGCAAACTGATTTGCAAAAACACGGATTATACGGTTAGAAAATTCTGTAGAAGTAAGACTTGTTTGAAGGAGCGGACAGTAGCTTTCTTCTGCAATACTGCGAAAATCTTCTGTAGGCTCAAGATTATAAGTAAAAATACAGCAGGGCATCTGCGAGCGGAAAAAATTACGGATAGAATCTGTATTCTTTTCCTTATGAAGTTTTTGAAGATAAGCTGTTTCACCGCGACCAAAAATCTGAACACGATTACTTGCAAAGGATTCATAAAAGCCCGAAAGGGCGAGTCCCGGGCGGTTAAGCTCAGGTACAGTTATAGCGCGAGGCAATCCACGACGTCCTGCAATACATTTTAGATCCAGAGCATCATGTCCTGAAAGTTCGAGGTCAAGCAAATCCAACACAGTGAATTTCTTATCTGCCATATAGTTTACTATACACAGTTTAAGATATTTTAGCAATAGAGAATTGTTTTTTTGCAAATCTAAATTTGTTTTTTCGCAAAAGACGTGTTACTATAAAGGTGATGGAAAGATGCACAGCAACGTGCACTCGACATCTGCTCGCGTATGCGGACACTACATCATATACAGTCGGAGTAAAGCAAATTTACTCTAAAGGAGACTACTATGACACCTTCAATTAGCGCAGTAGGATTTTCACTTGAACCAAAACAGTCAGAAATGGTTGAATCAAAGCTTAAGAGAATTGCTTATGCAGAAGACCTGATTGTCGATTTGCTTATTAAAATCAAGCAGGACAAGGCTTATATTTTTGATACAACTGTAAACTTTAAGTGGGGCACACAGGCTCACGTTACAGGAGAAGATTTTGATTTTGGAGCAGCCCTAAACAAGATGATGGATGTACTCGATAACAAGATCAAAAAGGAAAAGGATAAGGTTCAGAAGAAGTAAGAACAAATGTGTCACTATCGGGTCTAACCCGACAATCTCTACATAAGTGTAATATTTAGATTCCCGTGTCGAGCACGGGAATGACATACGCCGGTAATGTAACCGGCGTTTTTTTTATCGCCTGTAAGAGTTTTTCAGCCCCAGCTGTGCACGGTATTTTGCAACGGTGCGGCGGGCTATTCTGGCACCCTTTTGATTAAGGAGCTCGCAAAGCTTCTGATCTGAAAGATTCTCATTTCCTGGTTCTGCCAGGATTTTTTTTATTCTTTCCTTAATTCTTTCAGAAGAGATTTTCTTACTGCCGTCCCGGTTTGCAACTCCGGAAGTAAAGAAATAGCTGGCTGGGAAAAGCCCCCATTCCGTCTGAATATATTTACTGCTGTTTTTTGCCGAAGTGCGGGAAACAGTAGATTCATGAATTCCAAGTTCTAAAGCAATCTGGCGGCGGGTAAGAACACCAAGATGGCCCGGACCTTTCAGGAAAAAGTTTTTCTGAGCATGAACAATAGCACAGCCCTGCAGCACAATTGTAGACTCGCGGAACTGAAGCGAATTAATAAGAGCCTGAGCCTTTGCAACATTTTCCTTATCCATTTTGAATTCCGGGGAAATGCGGATTTCCGGCAGGGAGCCAGAAGCATATTTAATCTGAAAATGAGAATCTGCATTAAGGGCAACAAGGCCGCGAGAATAATCATCTTCTACAGCGCCTTCTTCTCTTGTAACGGTAAGAACAACATCCGGGCTTGTTGAATTAATTCCGCCTTCTGAATTATAGCCCTGGGCCGGATGAGGATTTAAAGAAAGAATAAAGCTTAAAGCCGCTGCGGCAGACTCTTCTGTAAGTTCCAGAGTATCCAGAATGGTTTTGGAAGCAAAAGCTTTTTTATTCCAGGCCTCACGAAAGTCTATGAGTTTGCGGCAGATTTTTGAGGGCTCGGGCGGCGTAAGAAAATCAAGATGCCCGTCCAGAATAAAAATTGCAAGAGAATTCGGCTCTTCTGAAAGTTTTGCCTGAACCAGAAGACTTTCCTCAGGAGTACGGCAGCATGTTCCAACCGGGTCCAGAGCCTGCACAATATTAAGACAGCGGTCCAGCATGTCTTTTTCGGCTGCTGGATTTTTATGAGGCAAAAAAGTTTCGGGCGAAAGCATGGAACCGTAGAAGCCGTTTTTATCAAGATTATAAATCAGCTTTGTACACAGCTCCAGTTCCGCATCAGAAATCTTCATTGCATTAAGCTGATGTAAAAGATGAGTCTGAAGGGTTTCTCCATAATCTTCCTGATTTTCCAGAAGGCGTTGCAGCGTGTCTGAATCAGCTGAAGTCTGGCGCGAAGAAAAATTTTCTTCCTTTCTGTTTTCCGCAGCCACATCACGAACAATTTCCAGAGCAGGATTTTCACTGACTGCCCGATATATCTCCTCGCGCAAAGCTTCGTTGCCCATTGCAAGATAATTCAAGGCTGTTATCTGAATCTGAGAAAGTTTTTGAAGTTGTCTTTGTGTCTGGCTTAATTCAAAAGCAGAAGAGTGAGTAGCCATAATCAATTTTATTATAGCATAAATCCAAGTCAAACTGTATACTTGCATTTATGAAAAAGATTGAAGATTTTGGAATCCGCGTGCCGGAAATCCTTTTGCCAAAAAATATTGATGTAAAGAGCTGGTCTGTAATTGCCTGCGACCAGTACACTCAGGATCTTGATTACTGGAAAAAAGCGGAAGCGGCTGCCAGTGGAAAGCCTTCTACCCTCAACCTGATTTTGCCGGAAGTTTATTTAAACTCTCCAGACAAGGCAGAACGCATTGGAAAAATCCGCGAGACAATGAAGTCTTATCTTGAAGAGGGAGTTTTTGATTCACCCCGCAAAAGCATGATTTATATAGAAAGAAAAACAGCTTTTGGCCGTATGCGCCGGGGCCTTGTTACTCAGATTGACCTTGAAACTTATGAATGGAAGCCTTTCAGCAAGGCAAATATCCGCGCCACAGAAGCAACAATTGTAGAGCGCATTCCTCCACGCATGGAGATTCGCCGTGGTGCTGCTCTTGAGCTTCCTCACATTATGCTCTTAGTTGATGATAAAGATGATTTACTGATTGGCGGAGCTGGCAAGCTTGTTAAGGGAAAGACTCCGGTGTATGACGGAGAACTTATGTGCAAGGGCGGTTCAATTACAGGCTGGGCTGTAGAAAGTGATGATGAGATTTCTGCTGTTACAGATGCAGTTTCAAAAATCGCAGATACCAACCGCGCCCCAGACGGCTCTACCTTCCTCTTTGCTGTAGGAGACGGAAACCATTCTCTTGCAACTGCAAAGGCTGTATGGGATGAACATAAAGAAAAACTGCTTGCTCAGGGTGCAGATGAAGCTGCTTTGAAAGAATGCCCTGTTCGCTATGCCCTTGTAGAGATTGTAAATATTTACGACACAGGCCTTACCTTTGAGCCTATTCACAGAGTTATTTTTGATTGCGATGTAAAGAGTTTGATTTTGTATCTGGCTGATAAACTTGAAGGCTCTATAAGCGAAATCAGCAGTGCCGCAGAACTTGATGCTACAGTTAAGGCTTCTGCCGCAAGTTTTGGCTTTGCCTATAAATTAGACGGCAAACAGAAATATGTTCTTTTGAAAACAGGAATTAAAGAACTCGCAGTTGCAAGACTTCAGCCAGAAATCGATTCTTTCCTTAAGAGTTCTACAAAGATTGATGGAAAGACTCCAGAGATTGACTACATCCACGGAAATGAAGAAGTTCTTAAACTTGGTGAACGTGATAACGCAGTAGGAATTCTTCTGCCGCCAATTGCAAAAGACAGTTTCTTTGAAACAATTAACGGCCGCGGCCCGCTTCCACGCAAAAGCTTCAGCATGGGCGAAGCAGATGAAAAGCGTTTCTACCTGGAATGCAGAAAGCTTTTCTAGAAGCTTGTCGAACTAAAACGATAACGTCATGTCATCCTCGGGCTTGTCCCGAGGATCTTTTTTTACAGGCATTTTTTTAATAATTCCTTATCATCAATACACAAATCGATCATTCTACTTAAAATTGCGGTATACCCCTTCCCCAGTTTTTTTGCTTTTTCAAGAGTAGAAGTATTTACGCGTAAAGCAATGACTTTCTTTTTTCTTTCTTCCCTTTGCTGTTTTGCAATTTTAGCAAATTCAGAAAGCTGTTCATCAGTAAGTTTTGGAGAATCTTCATCATAAACAACAGGCTTTTTGGATGCCTCTTTTATTTCTTTAATTTGAGCTTTTGTAGGTTTTGCATCTGGTTCAAGAGTATATTTAGTTATTGACATAATAAATCTCCTTCTCTCTTTTTTCTGCTAATCGAGCGGAAATAATTCTGATTTTATCTTCTCGTTCTGTATAAACTACATAAAGGATTTTTCGAACCTTTCCAATCGTAATATATCTGTCTTCATTTATTTTACTATGTAGAGCATCATATATTTCAATACGATTTACATCATTGAATACGAAGGCAGCCGTTTCAAAAGAAATTCCATGATTTCTTTTATTCTTTTCATTTTTTATTTCATCCCATTCAAATTCCATAATATAATACTCCGTGTAATACATTTTGTAAACAAAGAATTTGTTGCATATATTTTCCTCCTATATATAAATAGAAGTACTTGTAATGTTTTAGGAAGTATTTTCGAAAAAAAGATTTTAAAGTTTTGTTATTGCAGGAATGAAAGAATAATAAATTTATAAAACAATAAAAAAAAGCCGGCCCCTGCAACGCAGAGACCGACAAAGGGAATAGAAGAGATTTTTCTATATATTATTCTGCAGCAGCAGGATTAAGTGTCACTTTACTGATATAAAGTTTTCCACCTGCGGCTGGTGCATCTGACCAATCTACAAGATGGATACAAACAACTGCACCTAAATCAATACTTGAATACTGAGAAAGTGAAGCTGTTATTGTTCTCCAACCATCTGCATCCGGCTCAGATACTGTTGTAGAGCCCTCAACTTCATCTGCAGCTTTAATCTTGAGCTTAGCTGAAGTCAAAGCCTTACCTTCACCAAATTCATCCTTTACGGTTATTGAGATACTGTCGTATCCAATGAGACTGATTTTTTCTCCAGCAGGTCCCTGCCATGCAGCACTAATACCCCAGCCACCAATTCCTCCTTCAGGAACTGTACAAACTATTGCATCTATGCCATTAACCTGTTCTGCAGTTGGAGATGTATTTGTTCCACCCCAGTCAGCTGTATTTACAAATGGTAAAACATTATCAAGCTTAAAACCTTCTGAAGTTGGATCTAACAATTCTTTTGCTGTTGTTGCTTTTACCACAATCACAACATTTGCAGCTGCACTAAATTCTTTTCCATCAACAGTATAAGTAGCTGTAATAGTAACATCACCAGCAGTAGTACCTGCTGTAAACACTCCAGCATCAATAGAACATCCTTCAGCGGCTGTTCCAGTAATCTCGAAACTTGCAGAAGATGTAACATCAACGAAGTTTGAATCTTTTACAATGAAATTTGAAGTACTACCTGCTTCAATATTTGCACTGGCTGGTGTTATAGAAATTGAAGAAACAGGCTTGTTTGCAGGATCTTGTGCTGCAGCAAAATAAACTTCATTCAACTTTAATGAACCTGAACCTCCAATAATAATTGCAAATTCATTTGCTGTTTCAGGAGCAGACTCAAACAATGACATTGGAGCATAATAAGTTCTAACTTTTCCATTCTCAACATAATTGTTTGAAATATCTTTCTGAACATCAGGAACTTTAATATTTACACCGCAGTTACCAGCACCATCGTCTGTATTATTGATTACATAGTTTGTTGTATCAATTGTGAAAACAATGTATTCATAATTTGCAAGAGATCCTGCTTCAAGACCTGTAAATGGAGCACAAATGCCTCCTACTCCAGTCCACATAGAATCTGAAGCCGAAATTGTCCAGGTTCCATCTGCATTTGGAGCTGCTGTTGAACCAGCTCCCCAGTCTGCAATAGTTTTATTTGAAGCAACAGCCGGCGAACTTACAAGATAATTTTTGTAATAATCAGTTATAGCAGGTGCTGTATAGTTATGAGTTTCGCTTCCACTATTTTCACCATTATTCTCGTTATTCTGATTGTTGTTTTCATTCTGCTCATTGTTGTTATTCTGGTTGTTGTTGTTTTCATTCTGGCCATTGTTATTCTGGCCATTATTGTTCTCGCCAGTTTGATTGTTATTGTCGATTGGGTCGACACCTTCTGGGACTGCTCCTGCCGGTGATGAACAACCTGCAAAAATCAGAGATGCTGCTAAAACAGCGGCTCCTAAAAACTTAATCTTTTTCATGTTTTGCTCCTTAATTTTTTTATTTTTTTTATTTCGCGTATTTGAGTGTTATACTCTCACCATTCGAATTTAGATATGTTACATCCTTAAAATACAAAGTTGCATTCTGCAATATATTTCCTGGGTTATCACTGCCAAAAGCAAAAATTGACCATGCTTTTGATACTCCTGGGCTAGTAATTGTAATTGTCTGCCAGTCCGTTGCTACATTAATATTTTGCTTTATAAACGAATCAGTCTGATTCTGGTTTGAATAGCCAACCCAAATTGGCATAGATTTTGTTGCTCTAACTTTGAATGTAATCTTTGCTACTGAAGACATATCGTAATAAACACTATTTGCAACTGCTGCCCCCATATTCTGAACAATAGCTCCGCCAAACCAGACTCCGTCTGCACCTTCAGTTGATTTGAAGTTTACATTCATTCCGTTATCATCATATGTTCCCGTAAAATTCTGCCAAACTTGTAAATCAATTGGGCTGTGATTAGTATTTGAAAATAATGCACCCCAGGCGTTTCCAATAGTGTCATCTCCTGTTGTAGAGCCACCATTATTTGAACCTGGTGTTTCATTGTTTCTTGCAATGAGCTCTGCTTCAGTAAGTAAGTTACAACTAACAAATGATCCCATCAAAGAAATCATTCCAAGAGCTGCAATGACCTTAAGAACTTTTTTCATAAAAGCCTCCTGATTTTTTTACATTTTTATTCTCTCTCGAATTCTGAAAATTAAAAGTCCTGTAATTTTCAGAAAGGTGTTATTTTTTCTGTTTTATGATGCTGGTGGTTTCGACAGGCTCAACCACCGAAATATTTTTCTCAGCCACAAGCGATAGTACTTACTGGTAAACTCTAACGTAATCTACCAGGAATTCTGCCTGTCCATTAAGGCTGTTAACATACTGATCCCCACCGAGATTTCCACCAATTGCAAGATTTAGGATAATGTAAAACTCTTTATCATAAGGCCAATTAACATAACCAGTACCATCATTTACATAACTTCCTACTGCAACATCATCGTAATATGCTGTAATCTTTTCTTCGGTCCACATAACTCCAAAGGTATGCCATTCAGACGAAAGATTTGAATCATAAAACTTACTGCCAATTCCAGCGCCTGAACTGCCATTATGTCCAGAGGCATGAAGTGTACTGAAGACTTTATGATTACCAACATTTGGTGCATTTTCCATAATGTCAATCTCACCACTGTCTGGCCAATCGCCATATACACTGTTTTGTGGCATCATCCAGAATGCAGGCCATGCGCCATAACGATCAGTAATCTTCAGACGAGCTTCAATATAACCATACTTCCAGCTCTGCTTAGAATTAAGACGGGCACTCTTCCAGCCACCTTTGTTATAGGCTTTGATTTTCAAGTGACCATCTTCAACAATTGCAGTATCTGCAGTTGTTGTATTATCTGTATACTCCTGCTGTTCATTATTTCCCCATCCGTACGGATTTCCGTGTCCTGTCTGATACTTCCACTTAGATGTATCAGGTACACCTGTGTAATCAAACTCATCATGCCATACACAGGTGAGGCCATTCTTTGTAAGTATTTCCTGTCCGTTTTCGCCGATAATAGTTTCTTCGCCACCGATTGTTTCTACTGTTTCCTTTGGAGGAAGAAAGATGCAAGATACACTCATTATTGCTGCTACTCCTGAAAGCAGCAGCAATCTTAAACTAAAAGAAAGCTGCTTTTTCATAAAATTAAATTCCTATATTCAAATAAGTTGTGATTTCAAAATAGGTTGAACCATTTACAGGTGCACCCTGTGGCAAAGCTCCATAAGGATCTTGGCTGTCTGGACCAAACTTGCGGCCTTTTACCTTAATTCCAATTCTGTTTTTTGCATCCTGGAATGAAGGCTGATTTCCAAAACCGTAGGCAATATCAAAGCTGAACTGAAGTGGGAATGTCATATTAAAGTTACGCCACCAGCTTTCCGGGCCCCAGGTATTGAATGACCAGTTAGTTGAAGCTATCCAGTGATTGTAACGAGCTGCCAGACCAACATTTGCAAAGTAAACAAGTTCTGGTTTTCCAGCTGACTGATAAGCACCTGTAAGAGCACCAAGACATCCACCATCTGCTGTTGCAATAATGCGAAGTCCTGGGAGCGGGTTGCTTACAATTCTTGTTCCAACCTGCCAGAGGTTGTACTGAGCAGGAAGTGATCCACCGCTGTACCATTCAGCACCACTATACTGAGTTCCTGTAGTGCTGTTTGTAAATGTTGTCCATGCATTGCTCTTGTAATCAAGTTTATCTGTTTTACCTGCATAGAGGGTATACATTCCGCTAAGAGAGAAAGCGAGCTTTGCGCCTTCAATATCATCACTATTCCACTCGTGGAACCATGTAGCTCCTTCAGGGTCATAAGTAAGAACTGCTTCAACTTCAATTGCCTGGCGGTTTCCCATACCTACGATGAATGGAGAACCAGCAAGAAGGTCACGTTCTTTTGGCTGCTGCAATGGAACACGTGCTCTAACAACTGGCTTGAATACAAAGTCGCCGTAAGAAGCATCAACTCCAATCTGAGCTTCGATTCTGTTGCCAGCTCCTGAGTCTGCAGTAAAGAAACTTCCGCGCACTTCTGCAGGATTTGTTTCTGCAACAAGACCACGATAGATTCCGTTTGCATAAATGTATGTGTGTGGTACTATGCCAGTTCCAACCTGAACGTAACCGCCAAGTGTATCAAGATATGTAATTACACCTGCTTTACCTTCCTGTGTTGTATACTTAGCACCAACCTTTTCATTACCAGCGTGAAGAGCGCCAGCCTTTACTGTTACATAAGGATCAATAACCGCTTCACCATAAATGGAGATTTTTCTTCCAGGACCGTAAGCATTATATGGATCCTGTTTTACATTTGTTTTTGCACCAAACTCTTCTGCATAAACTACACCAAGTGTAAAGTCTGGAACGATTAAAGATTCTGTAGGGAACCAGCGGTAGTAGTTCAACTGAATCTGAGGCTTTGCTCCACCCCAGATCTCCGGACCACCAATAATTGAAAGACCCTGAAGAATGTTCTTTCCTGTAAGTTCAAGTGCAATTGGGGCCTTTGAACCGTAAGTGTCGTAACCAATAATGTCGAAAGCTTCTTTAGAGATGCTGAAGATATCTCCAGTATTTTCAAAGCTTGCATGACCTGTATGGTAATATCCGTTTATATCAAGATAAGTTCCTGTATAATTAAGTGATGCCGAATACAAATCAATATACTGAAGTTCACTGTCAGGCTTAGTTGTTGAATAGTCCGGCCCCTTCTTGTAGTAAGATGCATATTCTTCGCCAAGTGCTGTACGAGGCGCATAATTCCAAACCTTTGCAACTACAGAACCAGAAAGATTTTCCAGAGGTGTAACAGTAATACCAAGAGTTGTTTCTGCGCTTACTGTTGTCTTGTGGTTTTCTCCAAGCGTATTCATGTAAGCAAAAGAATCTTTTACATCAGTATTATCTTTAATGGCACCCCAGAGTCTGTTGAGATAAACCGGAGTATTAACCTGGATAGTTGCATCGAGAGTATCAATTTTAACAAGGTTATTCTGGTTGATGATTTCTTTGATTGATTTTTCATTTCCTCTTGAAAGATACATTGCAGTATTGAGAGAAGCAAATGCTTTTTCAATATCAGCTTCTGTAGACTTATAGAGAGAAAGCTTCCAGATATCCTGAAGGAGATAATAAGCGGCACGAGGGATTCTCTTATTGATTCCACGGTCTGTAAGTTTGCTCTGTGCACAAATACCAAACCATTCCTCGTCCATGTTGTTTAATCCATCACGATAGTCCAGTTCATAACCAGAGTTAGACCAGGTACCTGTATCGTTGTGGATATCAAGTTCTTTATTCTGATAATGCTTCCACCATTCATCAACCCATTCGAAAACGAATCCACCGATTACATTCTGGGAACGGCCTTTACCATAACCCTGCTGGTAGATTTCTTTCCACTGGCTCATAAGGTAAGTCATCTGAGCATACTGATCTTCCTGATGTGTAAGTTCGTTGTAAGCATCTGCACCAGATTCAGTAAACATAAGAGGCTTTCCAAGAACTTCTGCAACATTCTCGTAGAATGAATCATAGAAGCGGTAACCACGGTAAGCATTTACACCAAGAATATCCAGAGAAGGACAAAGTATTTTGATGAGGTCAAGATACTGTGTATCACCGTTTACAATACCAACTGGTTTTGAAGGATCAATTTCTTTACAAGCTGCCATTGCCTCTTCGAGAAGGCTGTAAAGGTAACCTGCTTTTACAACATCCTGTTCTCCAACTGGAAGGTTTTCAATATCTGATCCTTTCCATACAAGTCCGTAGTTACTTTCGTTTCCGAACATGTACATGAGAACACCGTTTACACCCTTGTATTTTTCTGCAGTTTCTACTGCCATATTTACAAGTGCTTCGCGTGTGTAATAATCAGAATAATCTGTATTTGCATACCAGGTGCCATTAACTGTTACACCATAGCGGCCAAGAAGATTATTTACGATTGTGTAGATGCCGTACTTTGTGTAGATATATTCAATCCAACGCGGAGGAATATCACTGAAGCAGCGGATTGCATTTACACCCATTGCCTGAAGAAGAGGCATATCTGTATCAATCATGCGTTCAATAAACTCATCACTCTTTGACCAGAGATCATAGGTATGAGTTTCACCGATTGGTGTATAAGACCATACAATTCCTTTTACTTCAATTTCCTTTTTACCATCCATAAGGCGCCAGCCTTTTTCATCCTGCTTTACAGAAATCTGCTGAGCAAAAAGTGAAAGGCTGAGGGAAATCAGAATACCCGCAAACAGGCCGAGACGTTTTTTATTCATTATTCTGCCTCCTCTAATGCAACTACGATTCCGTCTCCCCATGCGCTTGCATCAAGATATGTATTGTCTTTGCGGCTGTTCCAGTGAACAAGGCGAGAACGTTCTTTTCCTTCGTCACCGTCGTTAATCTGGAAGTCTCCGCGAACCTTCTGCTTTGGCTTAAGCTTTTTAATGCTCATCAGTGAGAATGGAATTGCTGCCTCGATTTTGTAACCGTGCTCTTCGTAAACAATTGCAGCCTTAACGCTACCGCTGATTGAAACATCGTTTACACTTGCATCGTAAGCAAACTTGTCTGTCTTGCTCTGTGGAACAATTCTTACACGATGATCTGTTGGCTTATAGAAAGTGTGATATGCTGTATCTGTTCCAAAGAAAAATTCAATAGAGTCATCACGCCAGCCCTGTGGAGCTGGGAAAGAGTTTTCCTGTGGCTCATTGTCGATAATATCTGCAAAAAGATAGATGTATGAATCATCTGCCCATACCTTGAAAGTTCCGTCTGTATCTTCCGGATTGAAAGTACCACCGTAAACCATGCGGCGAGCCTGAATTCCTTCCAGCTTTTCCCATTCTTTGAAGTTGCCGTCAATTACCGGTGCTTTTGAACTTGAGTAATAAACCTTAAAGAATTTCTCCTGTTCTCCAGCGTCTACGGTTGTTTCCTTTGGAGGAACATAAGGCGCCGCAACAGTTTTCTTAGGCTTTGCATAAAGTGAAGTTGCAGCAGCTACAAGAGCTATTGCAAGAGTGACTAGTTTATTTTTTTTCATACCATACTCCTGGCCATGCCAATTTACAGCAGTGGCATTTTTTTTATTTTTCATGGGGAAGTATAGTCTTGAAAGTTTGTGATAGAAAGTCAGAAAAATTTCAAAAAAGTAGTATTTTTTTCGGTTGAACAGAAAAAATTAGAATATAGAGGAATGTGGAAAAAGTGGGCATTAAGGGAGAAAACCGTGAACAGAACACCTACTAACTATCGTTAGTTAGTAATATTTAGTGCCAAACACACAAGAAGTTAGGTAATTTCCACTATAAATGGAGCCCATTCCGGATGATTTAGAAGCGCAGCCGCCTTTTCACAACGTTTCTTGCAGAGTGGAAAAATTTCGTTTTCGTTTTTCTGAACAAGAATGCAGCGACGGCTTCCACCGTCTTTTTCGTTGAGTGCGCAGACTGCTTCAAAGGTTGTTCCGCTGCCGGCAAAGAAGTCCATAATGAGGGCATCTTTTGGCTGGCGGGTTATTTCTATCAGATGTTTGATAAGGCTAACAGGCTTTGGGTTATCGAAGGCGTGGGGACTGCCCAGAAGCTCGTCCAGGTGGTGCTGGGCGGCACGGGTTGTTTCGAGCGGTTCTATGATGTTGCGAGGAATCACTTCTGATTCTTCTTCATTAAAGATTTTTATGCGGGGAACCTTATCGTAAGCAGGAGCCTGTCCCCAGAAAATTCGGTTATCGGCAATGAGTTCTTTCATATGAGTTTCGTCTGTCTGCCACTGGCGGGTCCAGACCTTGCCGCTCGGAGAAGTTATTGTGTAATAATTTTTGTGATTTGGATTAGACCGTTTTTCTGTAAAGGAAATACTGCCCGAAAACCAGTTTCCGCGCGGGTCATTGTCGGCATTTGTAGTTGCCCAGTCTGTACTTTGTACTTCGCGGAAGGCTTTGAGCTGTTTTTTGTCGCGGGCGTAACAGAGGGTGTGCTGCTGAAGGGTGCGCGACCAGGTATCTTTTTTCCCTTTACCGTGCAGCCACATAAAATCATTTACAAAATTTTCTTCATCGAAAATCTGGTCGCAAAGAAGTTTGAGGGTATATAGTTCGCTCTGATCTATTGCAATGAAGATGCAGCCGGTTGGCTTCAAAAGTGGTCTGGCAGCAAGGAGGCGGCGCTGCATAAAAGAAAGCCACTGACTATGACGGTCTGACGTTCCGTTGGTATCGCGTACTTTGAAATTGTCGTTATAGGTAAAATCGTTGCCTGTATTATAAGGTGGATCAATATAGATGAGATCAACAGTACCGCAGAAGTCCGGACAACCTGCGATTCCCCCGCCGCCAAGCATTTTCAAAACAGGATAATTATCGCCTTTGATTAAAAGATGCCTGAAATTTTCCGGAATCAACGGCTCAAATTTATGATTAGTCAAAAAGTCAGGTGAGTCTGCGGCTTCGGGATAGTCTGTCCAGGTAAGTTGTAAAGGCATAGCCTAATTATATGATTTCTTAGATTAACGGGTCAAGAATGAAGAGCAGGGGCGTTGCGGGGGCGACGTTTGAGCCCCCGCAGAGGGGGTAGCGGAAAACCGCGAAGCGGGTTGAAGCGAGGGGGAGACTTCCCCCCTCCTAAAACTTAAATAGCCGCAAGGCCAAGCTTAATGTCTTCGATGATGTCTTCTACATTTTCGAGACCGCAGCTGAAGCGAACCATACCGCCGTCGATACCGGCTGCAACGAGCTGTTCGTCTGTGAGCTGGCGGTGAGTTGCAGAAGCCGGGTGAAGAACGCAGGTGCGGATATCAGCAACGTGAACTTCGTCAATTGCAAGCTTGAGTGCATCCATAAAGCGAACTGCTGCAGCACGACCACCCTTAATGCTGATAGAGATTACACCGCAAGTTCCGTTTGGAAGATACTTCTGAGCGCGGTCGTAGTACTTGTCGCCTGGGAGTCCAGGATATGTAACCTTGGCAATCTTGTCGCTGCTCTTGAAGAACTCTGCAACCTTGAGGGCATTTTCGCAGTAGCGCTGCATGCGGACAGGAAGAGTCTCAAGTCCCATGTTCAGGTAGAAAGCGCTCTGTGCTGCAGGATAACATCCAAAGTCGCGCATCAACTGAGTGCGGGCTTTTACGATATAAGCAGCCTTGCCGAAATCCCCTACATAGCGGAGGCCATGGTAACTTTCATCTGGCTCAACCATATCCGCAAACTTGCCGGTAGCCTTGTAAGCCTTTTCCCAGTCAAAGTTTCCTGAATCAACAATACATCCGCCACCCTGAACAGCGTGACCATCCATATATTTTGTAGTTGAATGTACAACAATGTCTGCACCCCACTCAAATGGACGGCAGAGAATTGGAGTTGCAAAAGTATTGTCTACGATAAGAGGAATGTTATTGTCGTGAGCAGCCTTTGCCCAGGTTTCAAAATCAAAAACTGTAAGGGCCGGGTTAGCAATAGTCTCACCAAAAATACATTTTGTATTAGGCTTGATAGCCTTGCAGATTTCTTCGTAGCTTGCATCAACATCAACCCAGATACATTCAATACCAAGCTTTTTAAGAGTAAAACCAAAGAGGTTAATTGTTCCACCGTAAATTGATGAAGAAGCAATGAAACTGTCCCCAGCACAGCAGAGGTTTAAGATAGAAAGAAGCGAAGCCGCTTGACCACTGCTTGTAAGCATACAACCAATACCACCTTCGAGATCTGCAATCTTCTTTTCAACTGCATCGCAGGTAGGGTTAGCAAAACGAGAATACATAAACTCGGTTGGCTTATCAAAAAGAGCCGCAACGTGGTCGCAGCTGTCAAAACGATAAGTAGTACTCTGAACGATAGGGATAGTTCCAGGTCCGCCGTTTTCCGGCTTGTAACCTGAATGCAAACATTTTGATTCAATACGCATTTTTTTCTCCTAAAAATTTTCTGGATGCACAGCTTGCCTCTGTGCAATTTTTTTCATAATGATTTAACCACAAAAAGAATGATATAGACTAATATAGTTTTTCTATAACTGGTTATAACTTTTACTTATAACTCAATTTTGCTCTTATTTCCAGCCTTCCCAGGTCTTCTGACACATGCCGACAGTTGCTTCTGTTTTCCCATTACGGCAGACAGGCTGCTTGAGAAGTGCTGCCTGATTTTCAAAAAGCTTAGCTTCTCTTTCGCTGTCGTCCAGGTAAGCGATGCTGGCGTAGTCCTTTGCCTTTTTATCAATCATAGCATCCAGCGCTGCGTCGCGTCCGCCTTCCGTGCGGGTAAGAGCTGTCACAACAGAATCAAACTCGCCAGCAGACATCTCTTTTTCCTTGAGGTCCACAAACTGAAAAGGAATGCGGCGTTCCTTAAAAAATCTCTGAGCCGCCTTACAGTCAAAACTTTTATTTGTACCAAAAATCTGAATCATAAAATCAGTATATCAGAAAACGCAACTATAAGTAACATAAATGCAACCGGCGTTTGGTTTGCGGAGGGAAAATTGTGTGATATTATTAATTATACGGGCGCAACCGCCGCAAGCGGCGGTCGGGCTTTGCGGGGCTCCGGCTTTCGCCTTCGAACACGCTGAAGCGTGTTTTCGCTTCGCTCACCCCTACAATCCCTTGCGCAGGAGATAACCATGAATTTTTCCGAAAAACTTCAAATCCTCAGAAAAAATAAAGGTCTCACTCAGGAAGCCCTGGCCGACAAGCTCAATGTTTCCCGCCAGGCCGTAGCAAAATGGGAAAGCGGTCAGGCCTACCCTGATATTTCGAATCTTATTCAGATAAGCGACCTGATGAGTGTAACAGTTGATTACCTGGTACGTGACCAGCAATGTATGATGGCAGTCAGCGCCGGGGACTCAGGCAGGCCTGACCTCGATGAACTCATCTCCTTCCGCCTCGAAGCAAACGTAAACACTTACGCTGCCTTTATGAACGAAACAGTCTCTACCCGCCTCGACTCCCACGACTTCCGCTACACAAACGGGAACTACACCTATCACGATACCTACGTTGGCGGCGAACAGTTTGCAGGCGAAGAAGCCATCTGGAAAAAAGGAAAAGCTCAATACACCATGAACTATCTTGGCCGGGTACTCGAAAAAGAATTCAGCGGCAACTTCTTAAAGGAAGCCCTCCGCGCCGCCGACCGCAAAATGCCCTACCGCGGCCCAGAATACTACCAAAGCGGCGAATACACCTACAAATGCTCAGTAAACGGAGACTTCACCTGGTTCCAGGGCTACGAAGAAATCTACTTTCACGACAAAAAAGTCTACGAATGCTTCTTCCACGGCGGGCTGATGAAGAGTTAATCTTTAAATTATAACAGATATATACATAAAAAAGTTTAAACTATTACTTTAATGTTTTCTTCCCAAAGCGGTAGTACAATGCCCACATTACCACTAGGGGAGGAAAGAAATGTCCGAGAAAGAACTTGTTTTATTTGAGAGCGCAGATAAATCAGTAAGTTTAAGTGTACCATTTGAAAATGATACGGTGTGGTTGAATCGACAACAAATGTCCGTATTGTTTGACAGAGATGTTAAAACAATCGGTAAACATATTGGAAATGCGCTGGAAGAAGAATTAGATGATTCTGAAAATCCAACTGTCGCAAATTTTGCGACGGTTCAAAAAGAGGGCATAAGATCTGTTGAACGCAATCTTGAATACTATTCCCTCGACGTGATCATCTCTGTTGGTTATCGTGTAAAATCTAAACGCGGTGTAGAATTCCGTAAATGGGCTAATACAGTCTTAAAATCCTATATTCTCAAAGGTTATGCTGCAAACGATAGAAGGCTTGAAGAACTCAAACAAACCTTGCAGATTCTTCGCCGTAATGAAGTCGAGTTAGAATCTAGTCAGATTCTTTCTGTAGTTGAACAATACACAAAAGCTCTGGATTTACTAGATGATTATGACCACCTCTGTGTAAAAAAGCCAGATGGTACTGCAGAAACTTATAGAATCACCTATGAAGAATGCAGAAAAGTAATAGATTCTATGAGTTTCGGGACTAAAAGTTCGCTTTTTGGTAATGAAAAAGATGGCTCTTTTGAAGGTAGTATAGGAGCAATATATCAGACTTTTGGAGGAAAAGATGTCTATCCCTCTGTCCAGGAAAAAGCTGCAAATCTTTTGTATTTCATCACAAAGAATCATTCATTCAGCGATGGAAATAAACGCATTGCAGCAACAATCTTTTTGTACTTTCTGGATAAAAACAAACTGCTGTTTAAGAATAATACAAAACAGATTGAAGACAATACTCTGGTCGCCCTCACGATAATGATTGCAGAATCTAGACCAGATGAAAAAGAGCTGATGGTAAATCTTGTGATGCAGTTTTTGAAATCATGATATAATACTCTCATGGACAATACCCAAACTATTTCGCACCCAATTCCGCCAGTCTGGAATACAGAAAGCCGCATCCTGATTCTCGGAACCATGCCTTCACCAAAAAGCCGCGAAGCAGGATTTTTCTACATGCATCCACAGAACAGATTCTGGGGTGTAATGGAAGGTGTCTTCGGAGAAAAGTTCCTGCTGTCTAACAATTCTCCCGACCTCACCGCCGCCATCGCCGAACGCCGAGACTTTATTCTCCGTCATCACCTCGCTATGTGGGATGTCCTGGCCTCCTGCGAAATTACCGGCGCCGCAGACTCTAGTATTAAAAACGCCACTCCCAACGATTTCACAGAAATCTTAGATAATAGCCAGATCCGCCACATCCTCTGCACCGGAAAAACCGCCTTCAACCTCTGGCAAAAAAATTGCGCGGCCCTATATGAACCACGCTACAACCTGACCGTCCACTGCCTGCCCAGCACCAGCCCCGCAAATGCCCAGTGGGGTAAAGAAAAACTAATCAAAGAATACAAAGTTATTTTGAAGCTGTTACAAGATTGAACCGGTCACAATTTGTGACCGGTTGTGTTTGCTTTTTGCCATTTCTTTTCTTAGGTGGAGTTTTTTCTGAGGAAAATGTCTTGTTCTCATCAACACATTCAAGCATTTTTACACGGGCAAAAGGCTTTCCATTTTGTAATATAAGAATCATTGGGCTCTTTTCAGCTGCTTGTTGTAAGGATTCTGCATTTAATTGGCACAATTCCAAATGCTCAGAAAAGAAATCTTCCAGAAAATGAGTGAGTACATTATCTACACTCTGATTGGATTTCTCGGCAAGCAGCTGCAGTTTTTCCACTGTTTTCTGCTCAAGTTCAATATCTGTATCAACCCACTTTTCCAATGGTGTAATTATTATATTTTCAAAATTGATTTTTTTATTATTTGAGTGTTTCATAAATTCCTCGCATATTTTTAAGGTCGCAAATTGCGACCTTAAAGACTTCTTCGTTCATTTTTGAGGTCGCAATTTGCGACCTCAAAACTTTTACTCATTGAAATTATCTTTCTGCTCACTGCCTACGAATCCAATTTTTCTACTTGTTTGTGGCTGATCAATCAGATTATTCAAAACCTGTATAATCTGATTGATTTTCTCATCCTGTTCCGAAAACTTTTTATCACAGTAATCTATATGAAGCAAAAGAAGGCGACGTATTTCTGCAAGTTCTGCCTTATCATCAGTTTTTACAATCTGAGAACTTACATAATGGCGTAGTTTTACAAAAGCATCCATTATTCTGATGCTTACTTGAATAGCAGTAGGGCTGTGAAGAACTGCAGAGAGCATTGCAACACCTTGCTCGGTGAAGACATAAGAGGTAACCGTAGAATGCTTCAACTTATTGAACCGGTCGCAATTTGCGACCAGTTCAGCCATCTCTTCATTTGTTAATTGAAACCTAAACTCTTCAGGAAACCGTTCTATATTTCTCTTAACAGCTTCCGTAATACGTTTGGTTATTCTTGAAAGAACAAACTCCTGCTTATGGCTTTTCAGAAGAAACTCTAAACTATATTAGATCCAACTCAAGTACAATTACAAAATCCGCACTAAAAAATTATTACGGTTTTACAATTTAATCATCGAGTTTTATTTTCTATTCATCAATTACAAAGCGTCCTTTTACATGCTATACTTTCCTCATGAAATCCATCCTCATAAACACAGTAAAAATCACCTTAGCCGCCGCTCTCGCAATTCTCTGCGCCCAGGCTCTCAAACTGGACTTTGCAGTTTCTGCCGGCATCGTTGCAATTCTTTCGGTTCAACCGACTAAAAAAGAAACCCTGCGCACAGCCCTTGCCCGCCTTCTTGCCTTTGTCCTGGCACTTGCAATTTCTATCACGCTTTTCAATTTGCTTAGCTTTACGGTGCCGGTCTTTTTTCTTTATCTTTTGATTTTTATTCTCGTCTGCCAGTGGCGTAAATGGATTTCTGCCATGGCCATGGATTCTGTTTTGATTTCTCATTTTCTTTCATTCGGAAAAACAGGAACTGCTGAAATCAAAAATGAAGTTTTGCTTTTTGTACTTGGCGTTGGATTCGGCATTCTTGTGAATCTTATTCTTCACAAGAAAACTGACTACATAGAAGAACTGAAAAATCAGACTGACGGGCAGATAAAGCAGGCTCTTCACAGAATGGCACTTCGAATCCAGAATCCTGACCTTGCTGATTATGACGGTTCATGCTTTACTTCGCTAAACAAAAGTCTTTTCACCGCCCAAAAACAGGCAGAAGAAAATTACAACAATCAGTTTACCAAAAAAGATACCTTCGACAGCCGCTACCTGGAAATGCGGGAAAAACAAACAAAGATTCTTTACGAAATGTTCAAGGCCGCCCGCAACCTTGGAACAGTGCCATCCACAGCCGGTTTGCTCTCAGATTTTCTCGAAAAAGTTTCAAATGAATATCACAAAGATAATGATGTAAAAGCCCTGCTGGAAGAACTGACCCTCATCCACGACAAAATGAAAAGCCTTACTCTCCCGCAGACCCGCACCGAGTTCGAAGACCGGGCAAATCTTTTTATTCTCATGGAACGTCTTAAAGAATTCTTGCAGATAAAACACGATTTTATGATTGCACAAAATACCAAGTAGACACTTCAATAAAATTTTATTTTTTACCCAACAAAAACTGCTCTTTCTCGACTATAATAGTGTAATCGATTACATAGTTTAAAAAGTGGAGCTTACGGTGGACAAGGTAATTACAGACGATTTGATGGAAAAGACTTTTCTTTTTTGCTGGAAGAAAATTTCAGACAAGGAAGAAGCGCAGGATCTTGCACAGGAAATCATTGTTGATGCCCTGCTGATTTTGCGAAGCGGAAAAAAGATTGAAAACTTCTACGGTCTTTTCTGGCAGATTGCCCATAACAAGGTTGTTGATTTTTACAGAAAAAAGCGTCCGGTAAAAATCAGTCTTGATGACATGGAAAACAGCCTTCTTGGTTTTGATAAATCTATTGGAGATTATATCAAACAGGAAGAACTGGAACTGCTTTCAAAATCAATGACAAGGCTTGCAAATATTCACAGAGATATTCTGGTGCGCTTCTACATCAAAAATCAGAGTGTAAAAGAAATTGCCGCCGCCCTTAAGCTCCCCACGGGTACAGTAACAAGCCGCTTATCTGATGCCCGAAAAAATCTTAAGGAGAATTTTGAAACTATGGAAAATCGAAAAGAAAAACCTGAAAAGAAAAAAAGTATTGTCGATTTTGAGCTTGAATTTTACATGAATGCAAACCAGGCCTGGATGGCAATTTCTACTTTGATAGACAGACAGATTTTATTTGCATGTCGTGAAAAAAGTCAGACGGCCAGCCAACTTGCGTCGGAGCTTGACCTTCCCCAGCTCTTTTTGGAAGACAGCATTACAAAACTTGTTCGGGCGAATGTTCTCTTTGAAGAAAAGAAGGGAAAGTATCTTACAGACTTTACAATTTTTCCAAAGTCAGTACGTAGAAAGGCAGAAGAAATTGACCGTCAGATTTGCCGGGATTTGAAAATTGCTGAACGCTATTTTGAAATTCTTAATGGCATGAAGACGGAGCTTTTGAAGGAAGATTTTTACGGCAATAATTTTGAATGGGAATATCTTCTTCCCTATTTCATAATCCGCTCGGACAGAGAGTTTGGTAAAAAGACCGGTGGAGACTATCTTCGCGAAAAATACGGTAAGGGACTCACAGACAGATTCTGGCGAAACTTTTATCTTTCGGGCTGGTATGAAGATGAACCTGAAAGCATTTCTAAAGAAGAAACTTCTTTGATAGGCCCCGGCTACAATTTTAATGTTTATACCATTCCAGAATACGGTCATATTGAATTTCATAATACAATCAACACAATGCATTATGAAAAAGACGGGCATGAATGTGAACTTGACCTCGACCGCCTCGACTGGCTTAACAGCGGCAACACAGGTCTTTATCTTGAGCTCATAAAAAATCCAAAGAAGGCTCTTTCAGAAAAAGAAGAAATGCTTGTTGCAGATATGCTGAACAATGGCGTGCTTGAAAAAACTCAAGCCGGCTACAAGGGAACAATCCCGGTCATAACTTTTGCCCAGGTGGATAAGTGGTGCAAAATATGGCACGAAAAATTCAAAGACCTTTCAATAGAATATTATGATGCGCTTTACAAGGCACAGGAAAAAGTTGTGCTGCCTTATATCCGGCATGATCTTTTGTGGGCTTCCTTCTGGCATGTCATTCCGCTTGGAAATAACAAGAGCTTAGATTCCATGCTGATGCAGTACGCAATTGATAATAAGCTGGTTCGTTTTGCAGAAGGCAAGAACGCTTCGTGTGCCGCTATGGTTTTGCTTTGTGAGTAAAGAGGAGATTTCAAAATGAAAAAGATAAATAAACAACTTTCTTATGCACCCGCAGAATTTCGGGTTTCTTATTGCGGATGGGCCTCTCCTGCTATGCGCGAGATGAATGGTATTTTCAGACAGCAGCTTGCCTTGCTTTGTTATGACCAGGCAAAATCAGTGGAGGAACTTTCCCAGGCACTTCAGACTCCTTACGAATACATTCAGGATGCACTTGATTCTTTTTGTAATGCAAAAATGATGAAAAAGATTGACGGAAAATATCTTACAATTTTTCCAATGCTTCATCTGAAGAAAAATTACGAAGCAGGCTTTTTGTGCTATAAGTTTTCTGAGGAGCACGAGATTCCAAAGAAAATAAATGACATACTTTTTTCTTTGAAAGATAAAATTGCGGCTCTGGATTTTTACGGAAATGATTTTGATCTTTCATACTTAAACTGGTTTTTGTATACCATAACCGATAACTGTATGATTTCAGAATTCCGTTCTTACTTTTCTGACAAAACTGATGAAGTCATCTTCAACAATAGCGACTGGAGAACAAATAACTATAATTATTCACTTTGCGCTTCATATAATTATGCTGATGAAAAAATCGAAGATGATCATCTGGAAAGACGACTTACACAGACTTCAACCTATTATCAGCATTATGGTCAATACCGATACAACAACATTTTTGATTACGCACCTTTCCCCTGCAGCTTTGAAGAAGTGCCGATTGGAATGGCTTCGGAATGCGGCAGAAATAATTATCTGACCCGGGAAAATATTGATTTTTATCTGAATCTTGTAAAAGGAATAAAGCGTGATTTTACAGAGGAAGAGCAGAAGTATCTGGAAAATTTTGAAAAGAATGGAGTTGTGGAAAAGCGTGACGACACTTACAAGCCTATGATTCCTGTTTTCACAGAAGAAGTTTTTTCTGAGCTGGAGAAAATCATCACCCGAGCCATAATTCCAATTGTAAAAGAAATTGCAGAAGCAACAGAAAAACCGATGGAAGAAATTATGCTTCCTGAGATGCACGGTGTAAAAGAAAGAATAGATCAGTTATATGTATTCTGGCTCTGCAGCTTCTTGAGTCCCCGCCAGGAACTTTACTGGTACGGCATGAATGTTGAAGGCCTCGAAATCCCTAAGGATTACAAGGCCTCCGCAGCAGGACTCTACATTGTTTGCTAAATGCAAAGAAAAATTAATAGCCCAGTTTTTTATCTACCAGATAATGAAGCTGGGCTCCTTTTGTAAAGTTCTCCAGGTCTTCAAGAAACATGTTTACATTCTTATCTTTCGTATAAGGCAGAGTCATGTTTCCCGCAACGTGAGGTGTAATCAAAAGATTCTTAGTTTTCCAAAGGCGGTTACCCTCAGGCAGAGGTTCCGTCTGGAAAACATCAAGAGCAGCACCTGCCAGACGTCCAGAATCCAGTGCATCAGCAAGAGCGTCTTCGTCAATTGCAGAACCGCGGCCAACATTTACAATGTAAGCACCTTTCGGTAAAAGCGCAAGACGTTCGCGGGAAAGAATACCTCGGGTCTCTGCTGTAGCAGGCAGGCTCATTGCAAGCAAATCTGTTTCCGGCAAAACCGTATCCAGCTGATTAACAGAAAGCACCTTGTCATAAACAGTCTGACTGCTTTTTCCACTGCGACAAACTCCAACTATGCAGTCAGGCTCAAAAGCACGGGCTCTTTTCGCAAAAGTACTTCCAATGTCGCCGGTCCCAAGTACTGTAATGCGACAGTCCTTCAAAGACTTCTGAGGACGAGGCAGCTTCCACTGACCGGACCTCGTCTCTGCCATAAACTCGTCCAGACGGCGCATCATCACAAGAGAAACTGCAATCATATGTTCTGCAATTGAAACTCCGTAAGCCCCGGCCGCATTTGTAAGAAGGCAGTCTTCATTTGCAAAGTAACCGGGTACCATAAGAGAATCAACTCCGGCCCAAGGCACACAAAGCCATTTAAGATTTTTGCTTGTCTTTACGATAGAAGGCACAAAGCCATAAATAATATCTGCATCAAAATTGTTCTGTGGAATTTCTGCTTCTGCGGTGTAAAAGAAGACCTCGTGACCGAGAGAATCAGCCACACTTTTTATCTGCTCCAGATGCTTTTGCTCAAGCATGTTATTGATTACTAAGATTTTCATATTGCTAAAATTTAATCCTTAAGAAACGAATAAAGTTTATAAGAGCACGAAGGGCCTCATCACACAAAACGGCAATAAACACACCCAGCATTCCAAGTTTGAAAACAAAAACACAGAGGCAGGAAAGTCCAACTACCCATACAGTACCAAAAGTCTGAGTTATAAACATCCACTTTGTATCGCCATAACCACGGATTCCATTACCAATAATTATGTTACCTGATTTTCCAAAGAGGTTAGCCGCAACTAATATAATATAGATAACAGACATCTCAATAACTTCTTTATCCGTTGTAAAAAGACTCAGTGTTAGGCGAGGAAAAATCGAAACAAAAATCAGGGCAAAGGCCGCAACAAGAAAGGCCCATCTTACAGAAGTCTTAACTACCGATCGGTAGAGTTTCATATCCTTAGCACCCGTTGCCTCACCAGACAGAGTCATAGTACCACTTCCGATAGCACCAATAACTACAACAAAAAGAATCTCCACAGTAAATACCATAGAGTATATTCCGGCAGCCTTTTCATTTATTGTATTGAGAATTCTGATGATACAAAGATTTCCCGCATTCCAAAGCAAGTCTTCGCAGGCAGTAGGAAGTCCAAGCTTTATAGACTTAAAATATGGGCTGATTTTTGCGCTAAGGATTCTCTTAAGCCCCGGGCTGGTAAAAAATTTATCCTTCTTTGAAATTGTTACATACAAAAGATAAATTGCACCGACATATTCCGCAATTGTAGTACCAAGAGCCGCACCCGCAATCTCCATACGAGGAAAACCGAAGTTTCCAAAAATCAAAAGATAATCAAGAATGATATTCAAAACCGAACGGATAATCCCATAGGCAACCAGCGGCTTAGTATAATTAGAGGTCTGAAAAACAACAGAGTAAGAAGCACCAAGGCCAATAATCAAATAAACCGGTGCATAGATTCTTGTATAAGTAACGCAGAGTCCCATTACATTTTCCGAAACTCCCATCAGCCTAAAAACAAGAGGGCTGCAGAAAGTCCAGAACAAAAAGAGCAGAACCGGAATTACATTATGAAACTTAATCAAAGAAGCGGCGTAGTCCTTGGACTTTTCAATATCCTTTTCACCAACCGACTGACTTATAATAATTGAAGCTCCCATTGCCATAGAAAAAACAAAGGACATGGTAGTCCACATAGGAGCAGTCGCATTACCAACCGCACTCATGTAAAGAATATCCATACGTCCCAAAAAGATGCGGTCAATCAACATCTGAATCTGAGCAATTAGATTACTCAGCATAATAGGAACAAAAATTTTTACGAGCTTGTTTTTGTATTCTGATTTGAAAAGCATAGAAAAGAATTATAGTAAAAATATAAGATAGAATAAATAAGTATTTTTAAATAATTGGGCGTTCCCGTCGCGGCATTCGCCGCGCCGGTCGGCGCTTCCGGGCTCCCCTACGGTCGGTGCTTCGCACGGCCGCCCTCCGGGCGTCCCCCTCCAGTGCCTAACGCAGTAAACTGGAAAATCAAACTCAAAAAAATGGTTATTAATTCTTAAAATACATATTTAAATGAATAAAATCCATTGTTAATATGTATTTTCTTGTTTCCAACTCTATTCTTCAGGAATCAAAAATGTTGAATTGCATAAAAGTTGCATATTTAAAGCCTAAAAAAAGTATTTTTATATGTAAAACACGATCTAATCCTTCGAAGGATTATCATTACTGCCACAAAAGTACATATTTAAATGAAAAATTCGCCTGTTAATATGTAATTTATTCAAACAGTCTGATTTTTTTGCAACTTTATTGGATTTATTTACTTTCGAGAAAAGTAGGCTTTAAACATAGGAACTGTATTTTTTCCATCAGTTCCTGTATATTCATAAACTCCAACATATTTATAATAATGTTCATAATCTTGACTAAACAACAATTGTCTCTCATTTTCCGTTAATACTACAAAAACTAAACAATCCCAATAAATACCTGGAACCCGAGGATTATTATAGTCTAACAAGCAACCATCGTGTAACTGCAGAAGAATCTTTGGTTGCACATAATCTGAATCTTTATATATTGTTTCTTTATTAAGCTCATAAGGAGTGTTTTCTATCAAAAACTTGCTCGAACTACTAATGTATTCAATTGCTGAAACTTTATTACCATTTATTTTTTCCAATGATTTTCGTATTTCATCTTCACTAAAAATAATCTTAAACTTTGGTAAAACATTTGTGTTTCCCAGAGCGGTTACATAAGAATAAACACCTTCATAATGATATAACACATGTAAACTATTAAGGGCAGGATTTTTAGATATAGAATTATCAAATTCGACATATGCAAAAGCTTCATTTATTGAATTCATTAACGGAGCAAAATTCACAATACAAGATTTTTCATCCACCCATTGTATAATCTGAGCGTTTTTATCAGTATATGAATAGTAACAATCTTTTGAAAACCCGTAAGGATTCTTCATACGAAAAGAACTGTTTGCATAATTAAGTCTAATTACTTTATCTTGTATACTATTAGATTTCTTTTTATAAAAGTTTTCCTTAAATAGGATGAGATTTTCAGCATCAATTTTTTCTTTTATCGATAATAATTTTTCATAATTTAAATTCTCTATTTTGGTTAAATAAAAGTATCCATCATCCCTTTTAGTAAAACTAAAAGTACATAAATCTGAAGGTGTATATTGGTATTTTATTATTGGATTTGATTCTATATAATCTCTAACAAATTCTTCTTCTAGAGGACCATAATTGTAATTATCTTGTGAAAGAAATATTAGACTTTCTTCATTTAAATCATAATAATATTTTCCTGATATTTTATAATTTCTTATGTATTTTTTATTATAAATTGTATTTATGCCATATAACTTGTAGATTTCCAATTCATGATATTCTTTTGAGAACGTTGCACAACTTTGAAAAATAAAACATATCAGAAAAATTTTATAAATCTTAATATTCATGGATTCCATCCTTTATGTATTCATAAATTTACATTCGTTCTTATTATTTCTTACAAAACTTATAAAGTTTTCAATTTTCTCATCTTCATAAAAAAATGTATGCCCACGCTGCACATTATTAAAACCATTCTTCACATTTTCTGGTATTTCCAATGCATTTTTTGCACCAAAATAATAAAATTCTTTACATACAATAACATTCTTTCCACTCAAATCGTGTTTCTTATGTTTTGATTCTTCCGAGTGAAAGATATTACAAACCATATTAAAACCAGACAAAGCAGAATCATCAGGTTCGTAAATATTATCACCATAAAAATATGGAGAATTCTTTCCTTTATAAATATCAGGTCGTTTTTGAGGATAATCAAACCAATATTGTTTTATTGGAATAATTTCCGTAATACGTGACAGATATACAAGTTTTTCTTTGCCTACTGGAGTTGAATTATTTTTTGAACTTGCCGCAGTCCATCCAACAAGCCAATCACCACATGTAACATTTTGAGAACGCCTGATTGCCGGCTTACATGTTGCAAGCGTAAGTATTCCAAAATATGGATTTGGAGCGAATCCTGTATCATGTGTTACTTTATACGAAATTAACTTCATATTTTTCTTACTCAGGATAATTCTACTATCTAATCAAATACATTATAAGTTTCACAAAGTTATTTGTCAAAATCGTAACTTCCTTTCTTATAACAATCCTATTTTCCTCTAAAAGACTCCCTTTAAGGTCTCTAAATAATTATGATTTATTGTAGATTTAATGAAAAAGATACCTGCAATTTTTTTCTTTTTTTTACTTTCTAGTTTGGATTCAGAAGAACTTGTAGATAGTAGATACGGCAGACAACAATTAAAATCTTAAAAAAAAATCCCGCCCACATGCAGTGAACGGGAGTTTAAACGACAAATAAAAGGTGGTTTCGATACGGCCTTCGGCCACTCAACCACCGCAGTTATCTATTAATGATGGAAAAGTCTAATACCATTAAATGCCATAACCATTCCATATCCATCTGCAGCCTCAATTACGAGGTCGTCACGAACAGATCCACCTGGCTGGGCAATAACTGTAACACCGCTCTTCTTTGCACGGTCGATGTTGTCGCCGAATGGGAAGAAGGCATCTGAACCAAGTGCAACGTTTGTATTCTTAGAAATCCATTCAGCCTTTGCTTCGCGGGTGAATACTTCAGGCTTTACCTTGAAAATATTCTGCCACTTACCTTCAGCAAGAACGTCCATATATTCTTCGCCGATATAAACATCAATTGCGTTGTCGCGGTCTGCACGCTTAATGCCGTCTACAAACTGAAGTCCAAGAACCTGTGGAGACTGGCGCAACCACCAGTTATCAGCCTTCTGCCCAGCAAGACGAGTACAGTGAACACGGCTCTGCTGACCGGCACCAATACCAATAGCCTGACCGTCCTTTACAAAGCAAACTGAGTTAGACTGAGTGTACTTGAGAACGATAAGAGAAATAATCAGGTTGCGCTTGTCGTCTTCGCTCAAAGTCTTGTTCTTAGTTACGATGTTAGACAAAGCAGATTTTTCATCAATTTTCAAAAAGTTGTGGCCCTGTTCAAAAGTTACGCCGAAAACCTGTTTGCGTTCAAGCTCAGCAGGCACGTAATTAGGGTCAATCTGAATAACACAATAGTTGCCATTCTTCTTAGCCTTCAAAATCTCGAGGGCCTTCTCACTGTATCCCGGAGCGATAACACCATCAGAAACTTCCTTCTTAATCAAAAGAGCAGTAGCTTCATCACATTCATCACTCAAAGAAATAAAATCGCCGAAAGAGCTCATGCGGTCGGCCCCTCGTGCGCGGGCATAAGCGCAGGCAAGCGGAGTAAGTTCAACATTGTCAGTAAAATAAATCTTCTTGAGAGTATCAGAAAGAGGAAGACCAACAGCAGCACCAGCAGGAGAAACGTGCTTAAAAGAAGTAGCAGCAGGAAGCCCGGTAGCCTCCTTAAGTTCCTTAACAAGCTGCCAGCCGTTCAAAGCGTCAAGCAGGTTGATGTATCCCGGTCTTCCGTTCACAACAGTAATAGGAAGATCGCCATTTTCCATAAAAACCCTAGCCGGCTTCTGGTTCGGGTTGCATCCATATTTGAGTTCGAGTTCTTTCATAGAGAGCATAATAGAATAAATAATAGAAAAATTCAAATAGGTAGGGAGCGGCCTGCAGTGCAGGCAAAAACAGTCCAGTGGACTGTTTTTAGCGAGTCTCCGAGCAGCTATACTGCGAAGGGGGGAAGTCTCCCCCTCGCTACCAAGTCCTCGCTGCGCTCCGGTCTTGTCCGCTACCCCTTCTAACGGGGGCCACCCCCGTAACGCCCCCTGGTGAACTATAATATTGGCATATCCAGGTTTTTAGCCTGCTAAATTACAATTTTACCAATTTAGCAGGCTTCTAAACTGGCACCAAATACAGGGGAGGCCTACAAAATTAGAAATTAATTATTTTAGCAGGCCCAAATTGATCCAAAAACATATAAATTACACCCTTTATCGCTTAAATCCTCTCTTTTGAGCCTGCTAAATTTGATTATTTACGATTTAGCATGCCGCACATATTTTTTACATAAAAAATCGGCCTGCTAAACTTAAAAATCCTTGTTTTAGCAGGCTCAAAAGGCAAAAATCATAATAAAAAGAGGCTTTTATTATTCTGTTTCTTCAGATATCTCTTCACTTTCCGCCGGAGCAGGATTTTCCATTCTCAAGAAAATATCTTTCGCAGTATAACTCACAGTATAAAAAATCAAAGCCGGCAAAATCAGCATACCTGCAAAGTAAATGTATTTAGAAAAATACAAAACAACAATTTCCAGAAGTACAATTCCCAAAGTTCTAAAGCTTACCTTTGTATTCATCGCATACAGAGCAACAGAGTTTTTCAAAGTATTAACAAAAGAGTTTGAATAACGCGCAATCAGCGGATAAGCATACATATTAAAAACTAAGGCAATCAGAAAATAAACAGCAAGCGCTGCAATTATAATCAGATTAAAACCATAGTCGCGCGCGCGGTCAAATAAGAAATATCCAAGGCCACCGCATGCCATAGTAAAAAGAAAAATCAAAATGCCCTGAAAAAAATCCTGTTTAAAAGCCTTAAAGAATCTGGCAGCAAGACCGCGTACACTCTGAACTTCTTCATCATCATCTGCAAGTCGAAGTGCAACCGCATAAGCAGCACAGGTTGCACCACCAATTGTAATTACAGGAATGCAGCAGATCAGCCACAAACAATTCAAAAAAAATAATTGAAAAAGTTTTTTTATTAAATCCATATTTACCCTTATTAACTAACGTTAGTTTGTTTTGTTTTCTATCCACATCTTCTGCAGATTTCTTGCAACCGTGGTTGTATTTACCTTTACAGCCGGACAGTTTGAAAGAACAATTATAGAAAGCTTATCATCAAAATAATAGCCGTCGTAAGAATTAAAAACATTCGTTACACCGGTATGGAAAATTGAACCTTCGTGGCAGTAAACTCCGTAGCCGTAAGATTCTGAATCAATCATTTTCTGGAAAGTTTTTTTCTTTACAACCTTACCGCTGGTAAAAAATACATTCCACTTAAAAAGATCCGTTGCAGAAGAATTAACATCACCACAGCCCACAGATAAAGAAGCCGGAATACTGTAATAGCGGCCTTTGTAATCGTAGCCACGGGTGTCAGTTTTTTGGAATTCCAGATTAGTATGAGTCATACCGCAACGGTCAAAAATATTTTTCTGAATATATTCGTTATAAGACAGGCCGCTGGTCATTTCAATAATACGTGCCAACAGAAAATAATTTGTATTGCAATAGAAATAAGTTGAATCCGGTTCTGCAAGGAGAGGTGCCTCATTCAGATATTCAAGAACAAGATTTTCTTCAACAGGCTCGCAGGCCATCTGCTTTAATTCAATTCTGCGGTAAATATTTTTAGGGAAGAAATCATCAGCTGAGTTGATGTGATCAGTAAGCCCTGAGCGCATATTCAAAAGCATTTCAACAGTGATTTTGTCGCCGGCTTCAAAATCCGGAAAGAACTTTGAAAGCTTATCGTCCACCGAAAGTTTCCCCACCTGGGCCAGCTGCATAACCGCGGCGGCCGTCATCTGCTTACTTATAGACCCGGCCTCAAAAGTTGTGTTTATTCCTATCGGAAGCTGGTCGGGGGCCGCAGCCTTTTCATCACAGAGGCCGTAGCCCTTAGCAAAAACAATCTTTTCTCCGCGCCCAATCAGCACCGCACCCTGAAAGCCTGCTTCCTGCAGATAAGCATCCGCTTGTTCTGCGAACTCTTTATATTTTTTATCGATAATTACTTCGTCTTTCCAGGTGCGGTTTTTTATATTGGAACAGGCAGTGAAGTTTAAAATACAAAAGGAGGTTATAAATAAAAAAAAGTGAAACGCTTTTTTCATCATAAACCTCCTCTCTTACTCTTGAAAATTGCCTCCGGTAATATCCCGTGTTCTCAAGTTTTGCTGTTCCCATAGAAAATGCCTGCCGCCAACGGGGAAATGTGGTAAAGCTAAAAATTGCTTTCGCAATTTTCTTAACGCTTTGCTATACAACACCGGCCGCCAGCGGCCTTACACATGTTGTCGTCAGTCATTTTCTACTCCGCATCAGAACTTAATTCATGAAGTTCCACCGCCGCTAATTTTCACATTATCATGTACTTAATAAAAACGCATTACACGTTCTTATTTATAATCTTCTCTTCATACTTTCCAGTAGCCAAATCAATAAAGCGAACAAACAAAGAAACCTTATTTTCTTCATTCAATGAAGACCAGATTGTGTTTGCGAACTCTTCAATTCCGCCACTGATGCGAACCTTTACCGGCTCCCCTTCAAAACTTGGGAGCGGATTTCCGTCGCCCATGTAAGTGTGGATGTAGTGACCTTCGCCATTCTGCGGATTGTCGTATGTGTAAGTAAAGCGCAGAGTATTGTCGCCGTTTCCACAGTCGCTCTTCAAAATAGAAAGCGTGTAAGCGTAACCGCCGTCAACTCCACCTTCGAGGTCAAGCAAAGAAGAAATACGTGGAGTGTAGTTTGGAGCGTCATGCTCATACTTGCGGCTGCGCAAAGACTGCTCAAATGTAAGACCAGCCTTAAGTCCGTCATTAATTGTATCTGTCTGGTCACCGTTTGTTACGATTGTCTTTTTTCCAAGTTCGCGAACTGCGGCGTAAATAATCAGGCTTGGGTCACCTGCAATCAAAGACTCGTCAAATGCCTTTGTGCGGACAACCTCAGTTCCGTTTTCTGTATCGGTTACAAAAACACGGTTGCGGCTTCCTGCGCTGCGGCCCATTGTCCAGTAGGCAGAAACTGCATATTTTCCATCAGCTGATTTTCCCGCGATAATACCGCGTCCAGGATATGTTGTGCTCGACAATTCTTCTTTTATTTCTTTCATCTTATTCTCCACTTTTTTACTCAATTACAGGCCCAATCTCGGCGTGCTGCTTTTCCAGATATTCCATCACAGCATCAACTGTTTTCTGTTTTGGATCTGCTTCATCTGCAGGTAAACTCTCAAGAACCTTATTTCTGAATTCCTTACAGTCAATTACAGGACTTGCAGTAAAGGTACACTTTCCAGGCTCAAGAATATCAGCCAGCATATCATCCGGATTTTCAGGATTAATGCGCAGACAGTTTCCGTTGATTGAAACCAGAATCATCTTATCAAAAAGTCTGAGGTAAGAATCAATCTCGCGCAACCCTCGTTTTGTTTCCGGCTTTCCAGGGCGGTAACGAGTTCCGCTTGGGAAAACAAGAATCATCTGACCGCGTTTCTTACAGCCGTCCATTGCACGCATAGCAGCAAAGTTAATCTTTCTTGCTCTCTGCTCTTCTGCAACTTTTTCTTCTTCTGAAATTTCCTTTCCTTCAACTGCATTAAGAGAACGTGTAGGATAAATTACTACACGTGTAAATCCTTCTGTAAATGCACGAACTCCAGGATTTGCCTCATTAAGCTTCATACCTGCAACAGCAACAATTCTCTGAGACATATCTTTTGCCCAGTCTTCGCCCTGTTTTTCAAGAAGGTAAAGAATTCCAGGCAAATCAAGATTTGTAAAATGCTCCATAAGGATAAGACCTGTTTTTCCTTCCTTAGTAACAGCATTGTAAAAGGCCTTAAAATTTTCGATGTTTCCTAAGCCCGATTCAGAACTAAAGGCTTCGTCCAGAAGCTTCCACATGTAAGGTCTAAGTTCCATGTTTGCTTCTTCATAAACTTTTGTTTCATCGATTTTTGCAGCAGCATGTGATTTTTTAAGCATTTCTGCAAACACACTGCCGAATCTGTCTTTCAACATAATTCCCATAATGTTTCCTTATAAACCGCCTCAGCGGATACAAACAATAGTTAAAATCCATTATAGATTATTTATGACTTAGATACAATAATAAGTTCTATGATGAAAAAAACTCTTATTACCCTTATCTCACTTACCGCAGCCCTTTTACTCATTACCGGCTGCAAATCAAAGGATACAAACCCTCAAATTATTGAAAATTCTGACGGTTCTGTAAGCATTACCCGGATTGATGAGGATGGAAAAGCAATTCTCTTCAATAAAAACTATGCAAATTCCAAAAATGTAACTCAGGTAAATCTTGCAGAAACCTCACGTGCAAATCCTGTCATGGTAGATTTATCAGCATACGAGGGAAAAGACATTGAAATTACGCTTTCCTGCGAAATGTATGTAGAAGATTCTTCAAGCGAAAAAACTCAGGTCATCTGGATGATTAATGAACTGGATGAAGGCTTCCCAAAACTTTTTGACCGCAAAGTTGAAAACAACAAATGGTTTTCTGTAAACAAGCATCTTACCCTCCACCTTTCCGGAAAACGTCAGCTTTATGTTTCCGGCGGCACCCTCAATAAAGATTCAGCTAAAATCTATATCAGAAACTTTAAGCTCCGCCTCAATGGCGAAGGCCTTACAAAAGGTGCTCCTCAGCCAGAAGTATGGACAAATGTAACTGGTCTTAAAGATGCCCTCAGCCCTTATTTTGATTATTTTGGCTTCTGCGTTTCTTACAACGAAGGTTTTAAAGAGCCTCTTCTTCAGCAGGGGCTTCCTCTTCATGCCAGCTGCATTACAATGGAAAATGAATTTAAGCCGGATTTCATTTTTGCCTGGGCAAAACCTCAGCGCCTCACAGAATTCAAGGGCGAAGACGGCAGACTTTATGATGTTCCTGCAGAAATGCCAACCTTTGTACAGATGGACGCAATTCTTTCTGACATGAAGAGACTGGACCTTAAGCTTCGAGGCCACGTTCTTATTTGGCACAGCCAGACCCCTGTATGGTTCTTCCAGCAGGATTACGGACGCAATGGCGAAACTCAGCTTGTTAGCCCGGATGAAATGAATGCCCGCATGGAATGGTATATCAAATCTGTACTGCAGCATGTGGCTCAGTGGGAAAAAGATAATAACAACGGTGAACATATAATTCTTGCCTGGGATGTTGTAAACGAAGCCGCTTCTGATAATGCTACAGAAACAAACTTCCTCCGCGATGCTTCTTCAAGCAAGTGGTTTGCAATTTACCAGAATGAAAGCTTTATTGTAAACGCTTTCCGCTATGCAAATAAGTACGCTCCAAAGGATGTAAAGCTTGTCTACAACGATTATGGCTGTGCTTCGGTAAATAAAAACAAGGCCATCTGTAAGATTATTGATGCAATTCAGGCTGCTCCTGATGCCAGAATTGATGCCGCCGGCATGCAGACCCACATTGGAATTAATGATTCTGCCGCAAATTTTGAAAAGGCTGTAAAAAATTTCCTTGCAAAAGGCATTAATGTTCAGATTACAGAAATGGATGTTGCAAACGGCAGCTCCAGCTATAACGCTATGAAACTCAAAGACTGCTATAAGACTTATTTTAAGATGTTCATAGAAAATCGTAAGCAGCCGGGCAAGAACGGCATTGAAGGCGTTACTCTCTGGGGAGTTCGCGACGAATGGACCTGGCTTAACAGTATGCATAAAGGTCACACCCAGTATCCGCTTTTGTTCAAAGGCAAAGAATTTCACTGCAAGCCTGCCTACTACGGAGTAATAGAAGCCGCTAAAGAAGCAGAATAAATTTAAAGAAGTTTCCCTTTTCAGCCGATAAAATAATGAGGTACTATATATGAAAAAGGGAACTTCTTTTTTTTACATTTTTATTGCAATTCTCGGAATCACTTTTTCCTCTTGTAATTTTAAGCTTAAAGAATCAAATAATTATAACAAGCCTGATGTAGATGTTACAAATAATCAGGTTACTATTGTTATTCCATGCATCAACACTAAAACAAAATATATCAACGTATACAGAAGAGATAAAATCAATGATGAAGTAGTAAACCTTGGTGTTCTCTTTCATCCAGTAGCCCTTGATCAAGATCATAAAAATTACTTCTTTTATGATACATTTGTAGAAAGAACTCACACTTATGATTACAGGGTTCGCTACTGTATTAATAACAAATACTATTACACAGACTGGTCAGAAGAAAAAGAAATTCAAGACAGTACTGTTTTTTATGCAGATGGATCATATTCTTTTGCTTACAACGCACAAAGTGCAGAAGTGATTATTGATAATCCAAATGGAATTTATACTATGGAATTTTCAGGAACTATTACTGAACCAGATTTTCCTGACTTTAATTCTACAGATTATAAGCCAGCTCTGATAGTTTCAAGCGAAACAACAACCCAGACTCTTTTACTTACTTCAATCACAAGTGGTTCACCTATGAAACTTACCGAATTCCTTCCTTCCATCTTTCTTGATACAGATATAAAGATTGAAGGAATTGTCGGCCAGAAGATCGAATATGATGATCCATCAAAACCAGCAGATGAACAGAAAATCAAATCTATAATCTGGACACAGCCTGCTGCTATTGCTGTTGATGGATACAATCCCGAAGGAACCATCAACATCCCTTCAAAAACCGGCATAGACGGCCACGATTATTCAAGAAGCATAACAATCAGCCGTTAAAAATCCGGAAGCCCATACCCATTCTGCAAATTCCTCTTTATTCTGACAATTGAACAAAAATTGTTAAAATGGTATTTTAACCCAGTATGAATACTCTGGTCGCATTATGCGCAGTTGGTGCCGAGCGAATTCTCGGTAACGAAATTAAACATTTAGGTTATAAACTCAAGGGCAACGCCCCTGGACGCGTTTCTTTTACTGGCGATGATGATGCTCTCTTTAAAGCAAATCTTTGTTTACGTACAGCAGACCGCGTTTATCTTCAGCTTGCAGAATACGACGCTCTTGATTTTGATGCACTTTATGACGGAACTTATGCCGTAGACTGGCAGGATTATCTGAACAAGGATTCCCGCGTTGTTGTAGATAAGGTGCGCACTTATAAAAGTAAACTTAATTCTGAACACTCAATTCAGGGAATAGTACACAAGGCAATTTACTCAAAACTCGGCAATGTATGGCACATGTCATCTATGCCTGAATCTGGTGAGCAGAGCGATATTCGTGTTTATGTAGACGAAAACAAAGTTTTAGTTCTTCTTGATTTGTCTGGACTCCCTCTTCACAAACGCGGCTACCGTGTAGACGGCGGTATTGCTCCTCTTCGCGAAACTCTTGCCGCTACCCTCCTTCAGGAAATGATGTGGCGCCGTAAGACTCCTCTTCACGACCCCTTCTGCGGTTCTGGAACTATTGCAATTGAAGCAACACTTTATGCTTTTAATGTTGCACCAGGCTTTGGCCGCCGCTTTGCCTTAGAAAATCTTCCGATTTATAACGAAAAAAGAGCTGCCGAAATTCGTGCAGACGAAGCTTCAAAAATCCGCACAGACGTAGAAGTACGTATTACCGGTTCTGATATAGATAACGCTGCAGTTGAACGTGCAAAGAAAAATGCAGAATATGCCTGCGTTATGGCCGGCCGCGCCCTTAAATCAATTGATATCAGTGCTCATATTCCACGCCCGGATTTTATTCAGTCTGATTTTGCAGACCTTGCAGCACCTTATGACCAGGGCTTGATTTTGTGTAATCCTCCTTACGGAGAGCGCCTTGGAGACGAAGAGCAGGCCCGCGAACTTTATAAAAAGATGGGCAGTCTCTGGACAGACTTCCAGGGCTGGGATATCGGGGTTATCACTTCTAATCCAGATTTCCAGGAAAACTTTGGTCACAAAACTTCGGCAATCAAAAAACTTAAAGCCGGAAACCTCGATACAGCATTTTACATTTTCAAGAGATAAGGAGAAAGGCAAATGGCAATCGTTGTAGAGCACGACAAACGCAAGCAGGAAATCTTACAGAAATCTCTCGACGTTTTTATTGAAGAAGGCTACGAAGACGCAACCTTCCAGAAAATTGCTGACCGCTGCGGCATCACCCGCACAACTCTTTACATCTACTTTAAGAACAAGCATGAAATATTCCTTGGAAGTATAAAAGAATTACTGGCTGCACTGGAAGCTGCCCTCAAAAAAATCATGGCAGATTCAAACCTGAATGCAGAAGCAACTCTTCGCGCCGTTCTTTCTACTCTCGCTGATTCAATCGAATACAACAAGAAGCTCTTCAGCGTTCTTCTCAACTATCTTATGCAGCTTAAAAAATCCGGAGTTGATACAAACGAAAGAGTCCGCCGCAGAGTAATCCGCCTTCGCCACCTTTTAAGCACAATCCTCATCAAAGGTATTCAGGCCAAAGAATTCAAAGAAATCAACGTAAAAGATATAAACGACACTCTTTACGGTCTTCTTGAATCCGCCATCTTCCGCATTGCTGTATTAAATAAAGATGATGTTGCAGATGTAAGAGCTGCATTGAACACTACTGTAGATTTGTTTAAGGCATAATTCACAATTTATAGTTCAATAAAAAAAGCCGGATGGCGGGTGTGAAAAACACTTTGTGGTGTGCTGCAATGAGCTTGACTCATTGTCAGCATAGTCACAACCGCGTTTTTCATACACGACAGCCGGCGTTTTTATTGAACTATAGACTTAAAATCTATTAGAACTTCGCTTTTCTAAGTCTTACCTTCTCGATATCCTCGCAGAAGAGCTCACGAAGGTCATTCAAGCCAAGTGCCATAAGTGCCATACGGTCAATACCGATACCCCAGGCAAGAACAGGACAATCAAGACCCATAGCACGTGTAACTTCCGGACGGAAGATACCAGAACCACCAAGTTCGAACCAGCCCAATACAGGGTGCTTGATATGAACTTCGATTGAAGGTTCTGTGAACGGGAAGTAACCAGGAACATATTTTACTTCTTCTGCTCCGGCAATCTCAGTAGCGAACATCTTGAGCATACCAAGAAGGTCGCGGAGTGTTACGTCGTTACCTGCAATAATACCTTCTGTCTGATAGAAGTCGCTCAAGTGAGTTGCATCTACCTTGTCGTAGCGGAAACAGCGGGCAATACCAAAGTATTTACCAGGAACTTCTGCCTTGTGAAGCTGATGTGCAGAAAGTACAGTTCCCTGTGAGCGGAGAATAAGGCGGCGTGTAAACTCATTATCAAATGTGTAATTCCATCCACGGCTACCAGTATTTCCACCAGTTTCATGAGCAGCCTTAACATTGCTCAAATATGGTTCTTCAATAAATTTTGCGTGTGTAGGATTTTTAATGCGGTATACATCGTGAATATCACGTGCAGCGTGGAACTGTGGCATGAACAAAGCATCACCGTTCCAGAATTCAGTTTCTACAAGCGGACCATCAAACTCCTGGAAACCAAGAGAACAAAGCTTGTCTTTTACAGACTCAAGGAACTGAACGTATGGGTTTGTGCGGCCAGGAATAATACGTGCAGGTGGAATTGCAATGTTGTAACCACGGAAAGTTCCGTTTTTCCAGTCTCCAGATGCAAGCATTTTTGGAGTAATTTCTCCAATTTCGTTACCAGTTACGCCTGCGCTCTTAAGAGCATCGCGAACGGCTTCAAAACCGCTCTGCAGCTTGTAGAATACAGTCTCGCGTTCAATCATCTTGAAAGGAGAATCTGCAGCACCGCGTTTTTTAGCAAGTCCTTCCATAGCAGAAGCTTCTGCAGCGCTTAAATCATCTTTATTAAGAAGACCACCCTCAGCTGCGATAGCCTTCTTTACAAGATCCATAGTAGCCTTAATACGCTCTGGAAGGGCAGCACCTGTGTACTCAACCTTCTTTTCTGCGTTCATTTTAAGAACACCGTCCTTTACAAGAGGACCAAATGCAGAACCAACATCCTTCTGCTCAAGACCAACACCTGCCGCAATTTCCGGCATTGTGTGAGCACCCTTTTCCTTAAGGAAGTTTACCATGCGCTCTTCTACAGTACCTGTTTCTGCAAGCTTGCGACCCATTTCTGTAATTTCAAAGAATGTATGTGGTGTACGGCGGATTTCTTTAAGAAGTTCCTTTCCAGAAAGCCAGGAGAAGGCCTGGTTAGCATGACCTTCCTTATATTCAAGTTCCTTCTGAAGTTTTTCTGATGTAAGTTCATCCTTTTCTGAATATTTCAACAAAACCTTAATTTCAAGCGGATGAAGATTTTTGATGATATTTTTAACGTCCATTTTTGTAACCCTTTGTCATTGCGTATGGATTGCCACGCACTTCGTGCTCGCAATGACGAAATAAAAAAGCCGGCATGATGGAATCATACCGGCTTCTATTTTACAATATTTCAAAGAAATACTGAATAGGTTAGCGAATTAATTTTACGTGATTTGAATAAACCATCTTTCGCTGTTTTCTTTCATCTTTATAAGGCTTAGGCTTGTTAGCTTCCATATATCTGTATCTATAATACTTATTATCCTTTGTAAACTTCTGGAGATAAGCCATCATAGCATTCATAGCTTCGCCTTCGTCAAATGTAACATACAAGGTTTCATAGTAAATGCGGAGCTCATCGTGCATTGGCATATACTCAACCTTTATTGTTGCATTTTTATCAATTTCATTTTCTGACAAACCAAGTTCAGCAAATGAATCCTTTAAAGAAAAGTTATAAATCTTTGTGGAAAGTTTTTCGTTTTCCCATCTATCTCTTTCAAACGGATCATCTGGGTTGTCACCTACAGTCTGTGCAAAAACAGAGCACATAAGAACCGAAAAAACTGCCAGTATCGAAAGTAATTTCTTCATAATCGCATCTCCTCTAGTACTAATAAACACTATACTCTAATATTCTACCGCATTCCAGGAAAAAATCAAGATTTATTACATATCGTCCCGAATCAATCCCCAGAGTGGGAAACTTCCTTATCAAAACAGAGCCTGTTATTTCCTTTGGCTTGTTTTTTATGGTTTTTCTATAATGATTTCTTATCGCAGCCTTAAGAGACTCACGCGCAGCCTCCTCTATTCCTTCAAAGCCCTTCTCAACCGAGGCATATCCTATACCCGCAATTACCGGATTCTGGATAGAAGCCCATAGATTATAGCTTTGAACCTGAGAATCTGTACGGGTATATTCAACCCAGCAGTTCAGGTTATTGTTTTCAATCCATGGCGAAGTATAAGTTATTCCACCACGAATCACATCTGCAGGAACAATTTCTGTGATTTCAAGGTACTCCTCTACACCACGCGCCTTATCATAAGGTACATAAACAAAGTTCCAGCCGTAAACCATTCCATTTATGATAAATGGAGCAATCTTACGCATTTGAGAAACAGGAAAATCAAACTGACCTTCTTCAATATCTGTATCACCGTCTGCCTTACTGTCCCTTTCTCCATCAGAAAGCTTTAGTCCCGGGTATGCATCAAGCTCTGCCCACAGCGGCAGCCTTATATTCCGTACTACAGAAGGAGTCTGGGCAAAAAAAGGAAGAGCAAAACTAAAACAGATTACTGCAATGAGAAGGCTTCTTTTTAGCGTTTGTAAGTTTCTTTCCATATTTTGATTGGATGAATCCCCATCCTAAGCACAAAATAAAGCCAGGCTGCAAAAAAGCCGAACAAATGAGTCATATGAGCCACATTTGATCCGCTTCCAAGGAACTGACTTCCCAATTCAATCAGTGCATAAATGAAAACAAGAAGAGGAGCAGGAACTGGAATTATTCCCCATATCAAAATTACTGAACGAGGAAAGAAAACTGCATAGGCAAAAAGCACCGCATAAACCGCGCCGCTTGCACCAAGCAGGAATACTCTTTCCTGCCCTGTAAATCTGTATACAAGGAAAGAAAGGAAACCGCTTAAAGCTCCGCAAATCAGATAGAAAAGCAGAAATTCACGGCTTCCAACCGCTTTTTCAAATCCCATTCCAAATACAAGAAGAGCAAGCATATTAAAGAAAACATGCCTTATGTTCTGATGTACAAACATGTAGGTAACAAACTGCCAGTACATATGGTAATGCTCCACCAGAATTGGATTCATAGCACCATAGTAATGAACATATTCAGCGAGGTTTGGATACACAAAACGTAGTCCAAAAATTAAAAAATTTATGAGAATGAGAATTAACGCATATCGCCTGTAGACATAAGGGAATGGTCTTCGGAGAATAAAGCTATTTCTTGGCATTTGCAGACTTTAGCGCAGACTTTGTTTTAGGATCAAAGTAAGTTACGCGGTTCCTTCCGTTGTTTTTAGACATATAAAGTCCCTGGTCTGCCTGGTTCACAAATTCATTTGGAGAGCTTACAAGGTTTGTCTGTGCATCAAAAACAGAAACTCCACCAGAAATTGTTACATGAAGATGCTGGTCGTTATAAACAAAATCGTGTTCGTTTATTGTAGAACGGATTCTTTCTGCAACAACCATAGCTTCTTCTTTTCCGGCTTCAAGCAGGAGGCAGGTAAACTCTTCTCCACCATAGCGGCTTGCAACATCAGATTCTCGCAGATTCTTACGGATAAGATCTGCAACACTCTTAAGTACAAAGTCTCCGCATTCATGGCCATAGGTATCATTAAATTTCTTAAAGAAATCAATATCAAACATAATAACGGCCACATGCTGATTATTAAGGAAGGCCGCATCAATTGCCTCTGTAAGAAGATTAAAAAAGTAATACTTGAGCTTAAGATGTGTCATCATATCAGTTGAAGACATTTCCAGAAGGGCCGCATTATTAATTGCAACAGACGCAAGACTTGCAATAGACATAATCTGGTTTATTTCATACTCAGAATAAGAAGCGTCATCTTCTATGGCAATTCTTTCCTGCAAAATCAGCATACCATTAAGGTGGTTTTTCTGAATAAGTGGAACAATAAGAGTTGGATTCAAAGCTTCAAGTATTTTAAGATGCTCACAATCAGGGCAATTCTTTTTTAATTCATCAAAGGTTAAAGGTCTTTTTTCAGAATTTAATATAGTAGCAATTGGAGTGCTTACAGGAAGCATTGTCTTTTTGTCAGAAAGAAAATCTTTTGAAGTTTCAAGAATAAAGTTTTCATTGGTGATTAAATCACGGACAAAAATTTCCGCACCTAAAACATGCATCTGTGCCATACAGATATAAACAATAGATTCAAGAAGATTACTGAAGTCAAGATTCTGGCAGAAAGATTTTGCAATATCAAGAAGCTGTTCCAGATCATAAATCTTCTTTTCATACTGAATAGTCTGTTCCAGTACCTGCTGCTTTTGAGACGAATCTTTACTTTCGAAAATCTTCTTTTTACTCATGTTTCATATCACCAGCATTAATAATAACATAGTTTTTCATAATTTCAAAAAATATATTCCAATTTGCGTAATTTGCCTCAAGGAAGTTTGTGTTATCTCTGTTGCGGGAAGACATCATAAGTACTTTCAGATTGGAAATAATCTCACTGGAAGGCTTTTTTGCATCTGCAAGCAGTTCTCCAAGATGGCGGCTGAGCGAAGAAAGGTTTGTACAGGCATTCTGAAGCACATTATGGGCATCATCATTAATCATCTGTACCATCTTTTCCAGCTTCTTAAAGAAGTCCTTATCTTTCTTACTGTCTTTTATGTAACTTTCAAGAACGGCAATACTGTGCTTTTTGTCCTGACCAAAAGATTCCTCAAAAGCCTGAATCTCTTTGTCTGCATTTATTGCCTGGAACACGATAGAAGAAAAACTTGATTTATAAGCAGGGTTATTAAAGAAACCTTCGATTACAATATCATTAAGCAGAGCCTTGGCTCCTTCCGGCATATACATTTTAAGGAAGGTCTTGAGAATTCGCATTGGAAGAATCCATTTGAAAGACATGGAAACTTCTGTCTGCAAAAGATTATTATAGCTCTGACTGTAGGCTCCAACCTCTTCAAGCGGAATATCCGGAAAAAGAGCAGAAACTTCATCAGATATTGTTTCATCCTGAATTTCTGTTTTGATTCTCTGCTCGTCTGCATCAAAGCGGGCCTGCAGCATATTTGCAAAATCCTGGCGCGGAGAACCTGTATACTTTGCAACATCAGGTTCATAAGAAAGTTCCTGACGGCAAAGACGGATAAGAGCCTTAAGTTTATCCGCATTAAGAATTTTAGTAAGTATATAGTTGATTTTCTTCAGATTTCCAAGATAGCCCTGCTTTTCCGTGTCAGAAATTTCAGTTCCAGAGCGCAACTGGGCAAGAGCAACCACAGCTTCTGCTGTTGAAGTGGTAATCTGAAGGCCGCTTGCCTGGTAATAAAGATCTTCCAGAAGATTCTGAGCAGTAGAAAGTGAGATTTCCCTGTAGCTTGGCTTATACATAAGGTCGGCTGGAATAAAGTTTGTGTCAAAAGCCTGCAGGAAAGGAGTGTAATTATAGTGGCAGAATTCTACCAGCTGACGGAGCTGCATTAAATCAGCATCCATCTTCTTAAAACCATCTGTATTAAGAGCCTTTATAAGACGTTCCAGTTCTTTTCGCTGATGAAGATATATTCTGTCCGGATTCTGGTTTTCTGCAAGGATGTCTGCCTTTCGATTCTCAAAAGAAAGTGATTCCAGAGTCTCCTGGTCTGCAAGAGGATAGCCGGTTACTATGAGCTGAGCTTCAAAACGACGCTGGCGCTGAATATTATTGGGACTAACTGTTACTGAAAAAAGATTATCTAGCGGGCGTGTATTTTTATAAAGTGCAAAAATTGCCTCTCCAAAATTAGGAAGCAGCATATTATTACGGCAAATAGCAGGCTGGAAGTCTCTTACTTCCTGTTCCAGCTTTTTCATCTGCTGCTTTTTTTGTACTTCTGGTGAGGAACGCTTGAAAATAGACTCGAATAACTCCGATATAGTTTTTATAAATCCCATTTTTACGCAAACATTTTAACAGAGATTTATAAAATTAGCAAATAAATTGAGAAAAGATGTCTTTGTAATCTGCAACCGTAGCTGCATGAACAATGCGGGCACGTAATGCTGCTCCACCGGAAATTCCTTTTGAATAAGCGGCAAAGCGTTTACGCATTTCAAGGCAGGCATGCTGCTCGCTGGTTTCTGCAACAAGGCGTTCAAGCTCTGCAAAGCCTGTTTTCACGCGTTCTTCCGGAGGTACCGGCTCATAACTTCCTTTTGTAAGCAGATCTGTGGCATCACGGAATATAAAAGGGTTTCCCATGGCACCGCGCGCAAACATAACCGCGTCTGCACCAGTTTCTTCAAGCATTGCCTTAGCATCTTCGGGCTTAAAAAGATCTCCGCTTCCAAAAACAGACACCCGCCCTGCCACCAGCTCCACGAGTTCTTTCATAATTCCCCAGTCCGAATGACCTTCGTAGCCTTGCGCGCGGGTACGCGGATGAATAGTAATAGCACTGACACCTGCATCAAGGGCAGCCTGAGCAGCTTCACGCCAGGTCATCTGTTTAGATTCCCAGCCGGAACGGATTTTTACAGTAACAGGAACACCGTTAGCAGCCTTTACCACAGCCTCAGCAACCTTAAAAAGGCGGTCAGGGTCTCGGGTAAGAGCCGAACCGGCTCCTGTTTTTATGATTTTAGGTACAGGACAGCCGCAGTTGATGTCTATAACTTCACAATGAGTTTTTTCAAGGACAATATTTGCCGCTTCAGACATGATTTCCGGCTCTCCGCCAAAAATCTGTACCGAATAAGCCTTTTCATTGCAGGCCCTGCGCATCAGGATTTCAGTTTTAAGATTTTTTCTTACCAAAGCCTCCGCACTAACCATTTCGGTATAGGTAAAGCAGGCTCCGTTTTCTATGCAGACAGAACGAAAAGCCGCGTCACTGTAACCAGCGACCGGCGCTAAAAAGAGATTTCCTTTTAATTCGATGTTTCCGATTTTTACCGGATGATAAAGATTGTCCATGAAATACAATGACCGTCATGCTGAACTTGTTTCAGCATCTCTTACAATAGATCCCGAAACAAGTTCGGGATGACAGTTTTATTCCTCAGGCAGGTTGAAAGCTTTACAGCTGTTCTTCCAGAGCTGTTCGCTCAAAGCTTCCAGATCCATATCCAGCATTTCTGCAAGGAAGCGTGCTGTAGATGGAAGATAAGCAGGCATTGTGCGCTTTTTCTCGCGGAATTCAGCCGGAATCATAAATGGACTTTCAGTTTCAATCAAAATGCGGTCTACCGGAATGTTCAAAACAGTTTCGTGAAGGTTTCGGGCATTGCGGTATGTAAGGTTTCCTGCAAAACTGAACCAGATATTCTTATCCAGACACTTCTTTGCAAAAGCGGCATCTTCTGAGTAACAGTGAAGAATTGCACCAGCATCAGGCATGCGTTCTGTAAGAACATCATACAGATCACGGCCTGCATCACGGTTATGAATAATTACAGGCAGATTATGAGCCTGTGCAATCTCAAGCTGAGTAATAAAAAGTTCAATCTGGCTTCTCTTATCGCCAAACTGTTTAAAATAGTCCAGACCTGTCTCGCCTACTGCAACAACATTAGGCAAAGAGAGATTTTTTTCTATTGTATTAATCCAGTCGTGTCCAGGATTTGTTACTTCAGACGGAGCAACACCAACAGCGTGGTAAATTCCCGAAATAGACTTCAAATTCGGATAAACCTTATTAAAATCATAGAGACTATTATTAATGCTGACAATACGGGCAACTCCGGCCTGCTTTGCCTGTTGAATTACGCGCAATTGCTCAATAGGATCATCGTAAATCAGCCCGATGTGAGCGTGAGTATCAAAAAACTTCATGATTATTTCTTCCTAAAGATGAGTTATACTTTACATTAAAGATACCATAGTAATGATTAAACGTCAAATTTTATTCAAAACTAGCTCGCCCGCTGTCAAATGACTTTTTAACACAGGATCATTCAATAATCATTTTTCACTGATCCCCTGCCGATAATATAAGTATAATCTCTCATCTTTAATCAGCTTGATTAGGATGTTTGACTTTATTTCTTTATATATGGTATAATTTTGAGAATATGTCAAAGACTCAGAAAGCTTTGAAGAAATTTGAAAAACAGGTTGCCTCAAACGTTAGCCATGGCTTTGGTGCTTTTACACACAAGGTCGGCGGCTTCTTTGTGCACATTTTCAAAGTTTTTGACAGCAAGCTTACAATCATGATTGTTCCTCACTCACAAAGCAAGGTAATCAACTTCCAGACAAATGTGTTTGCGCTTATTCTTGGAATCCTTGTTACAGTCGGTGTGCTTGCATCCTTCTTCTATTATAACAGACGTTCAATTTCAGCAAATATGGAAATCTCTTCTCTGGTAGAACAGAACCGCGCTACTCTCGCAAGTCTTGATGAACTCCGCGACGAAAACGCAAACCTCTTCCAGGCTGCAAAACGTTTCCAGACTTCTCTTTCTCAGAGTCTTTCACTTCTTGGAATTGATCAGGTAAAGAACAATTCAGAAAACTCAGCTTCTAACGGCGACCTTTCCGCCCTCTTCTCATCTACAGAAGTTACTCAGGGTTCTCTTAAAGAAGTTGCCGATGTAAAAGAACTTACAAACTATCTTGAAGATGCTGTAAAGCCAATCGAACAGATTGGAAAAATGCTTAAAACTCAGCAGAACCTCTTTACAGAAATCCCAAGTATCTGTCCTGTAAAAAATCCTAACTATCATATTTCTATGGCCTTTGGTCCAAACATCCACCCGCTCAACGGAAGCTGGTACATTCATAAGGGGATGGACTTCTCAACCTGGCGTTCTGGAGATGCAGTTCTTGCTACAGCTTCTGGTCAGGTTGTAACAGTAGGTTTTGATAATTCTTTTGGTAATTACGTAATCATTAAACATAACCATGGTATGTATACACGTTATGCACACCTTCAGTATGCAAGAGTTAAAAAAGGTGAAGCTGTAAGCCAGGGACAGGTAATTGGAGCAATCGGTAATACTGGTGTTTCAACCGGTCCTCACCTCCATTATGAAGTTCATATTGGTTCTGATGTAGTTGATCCTGCAAAATATATCAACATCAATTTTTCAAAATAGGTTCCTATGGCTCTACGAACAGATGACATTTCAATCAACACAATCATTGGAAAGGGTTCTGCTATTTCCGGTAACATGAAGGTTAACGGCTTTATCCGCATCGACGGCGATATTGACGGCAGCCTTGAAACTGATGGAAATGTAATCGTAGGTGAAAATGCCAGAATCCGCGGAGACCTTACTGCAAAATCAGTTATAATTGGTGGAATCATAAAGGGAAATATTAAAGCAAACGAAAGCGTAAAGATTCTTGCCGATGCCGCTGTTATTGGCGACGTTATTTCCCGCAAGGTTCAAGTTGACGGCTCTGCCCTTATTCATGGCCACTGCATTTCCATTAAAGATGAAGCTGAATACGGAAAGATTTCCAGTGAATACCTTCAGTCCAGAACCATTAAAGAAAAGGTTAGTCTGTAGATGGCAGAAATTGATTCTCTGGGAGCAAATTATTACTACTCAGGCGTTCAGAATGCCACAAACGAAGCTATAAAGCGCAATACAAAAAAAGAAGAAATCCGCAAAGCCGACAAGGCAAAGAAACTTGATTTTGGAAAACTCCTTAAAGGTGCTGAGGTAGAAGAGCCTCAGTTTATTGCAGACGGACTTCCAGTTGAAGTGCGCTCAATGTCTATTGATGACGCTGCAGTATATCTTGCAGATGCTGTTTCTTTAGCAGGTAATGATTTTTCAGGAGAGCAGACCCAGGAAAATCTTGAAAAATTCAAAACCGCGGTAAGTCAGTTTATCAGATTTGTGATTGTAAATAATTTTTCTGTAGATATCAAAAAGAGAAAAGCCCGTCCCGGTAAAGCCAGACAGCCTTCAAGACTTTTTGTTTTTTCCGACTATTCCATGCCGCCTGCAAATCCAAAGCCTAGAGTAAGCATTGAAGTCATAAATGAAAAACTGGATGCCCTTGCCCGCGAAACTCTTTCTGCTCAATCAAATAACTTAAAAATTCTTGCCCAGGTAAATGAAATAAAAGGTCTTATTGTAGACTTGATGAGTGCATAATTAGTGAGGTATACTTAAAAAACTATGAGTGATATTTTCGAAACTGATATAGATGATGAGAACGAAAACCTTTCGTCTCTTGAAGATAATGATATTGCGGAAGCAACTTCCGAAAACCTTGTTTTTGACTATCCGCTTTATCACCTTAAATTAGATTATTCCTGCGAAACTCTTTATGCAAAAACTCCTGACAATAAAATGCAGCTTAAAGGCGGTGATTTTGTTGTTGTTCCTACCCGCTATGGAAAGGATATGGCAAGAGTTCTTGGAGTTTCTAAAAAGCCAATTGGAATCAAGCAGGCTGATATTGTTACTATAGACCGCAAGGCAAACGATGCCGACTTAAAACGCCGCGAAGAACTGATTCAGAAAGAAAAAGACGCTTTCCCTATTTTTAAAGAAAAGGTTGCAAATCATAAGCTTGATATGAAGCTTGTTGAAACACACTTTTTGTTTGATGAACAGAAGGCTCTCTTCTTCTTCAGTTCAGACAGCCGTGTAGACTTCCGCGAGCTTGTAAAAGACCTTGTTTCTGTATTTAAGATGAGAATTGAACTTCGCCAGATTGGTGTACGAGACGAGTCACGCATTACAGGTGGTCTTGGTGTTTGCGGCCGTCCTTTCTGCTGCCACGGAGTTTCAGACAAGCTTCGCCCTGTATCAATCAAAATGGCAAAGGACCAGAACCTTTCTTTGAATTCTATGAAAATTTCTGGCCAGTGTGGCCGCCTGCTTTGCTGCCTTTCATACGAATACGACTGGTACAACGAGGCCCGCAAGAGCCTTCCAAACGAAGGTGTTCGCCTTTCTTACGACGGAACAGACTTCCGCATTACAGAAGTAAATCCTCTTACCTCTATGGTACGTATGCTGGGAGATGACGGCCGCTTACTCGAAGTAAACGCAAAACGCTTCTACCGCGACGGAAACAGGTGGAAGATAAATTAGCCTACAATCGAAAGAATGGCTCAGAGGCAAGCTGTGCTTGCCGACTCTTCTAATAGTCGACCTATATTAGTTTTTTCTTGAAATTCCAACATTATGTTTTATAATATAATGTACTATGATTTACATTAAGAAGTGGACAGACTATTACGAAGATTTTTTCCCTATTGAACCTAACCAGCTTGAATTCTTCACAGCTATGGGAAACGAGTTTACAACTCCGGCTAAATTTTTAAGCGTAGAGTGCGGGCCTGCATTACTTTCGGAAAAGCTGCAGGAAAAACACGATGTAACTCTTACGGACTCTTTTGCAGAGTTTGTTCAGATAGCAAATACACGTCAGGCAAATAAGGAAAACCCAGCCCATGTATTCAATTTGAATCCGGCAGATATTGCCCGCTATCTTGGTAAAAACTTTTTTAATGTTGTCGTTTGTCTCTGTTACCGCATTATCTTTATGAAAGACCGCGCCCTTATCAAAAAGTTCCTTTTTGATTCTAAAATGCTTCTTTCTGACGGCGGCTACCTTGTTCTTGATATCTTAAACTTCTCTAAATATGATTTCTCTGAAACAAAGATTGAGCTGCCTCCTAAAAAAGCAGAGCGCGCAACCTTGTATTCTTCTGTAATAAAAAATTCCGATTCTGTTCAGTATAAGCTTTTCCAGCATGTTGTTACTGCCGGCGGAAAAGTGATTGATGAAGTAAAAGACGAACTTGTATGCCCAATCAGTATGGAATCTATCCGCTCTTTCGCAAAAGAAGTAGGCTATTCATCAGTTGAATTCTACAACGATTACAAGAAGACTCCTTACACAAACGACTCAGACAAAATTATCTGCGTACTTAAAAAATAACGGTGGTTTCGATAGGCCCGCCTTCGCGGGCACTCAACCACCGTATCGACTAACAATCTGTTTTTCATTAAAATAGTACGTTATGAAAGCTACAAAAACAATTATCTCTACACTGCGCGAAGCTCCAAACGACGCAGTTATTGCAAGCCATCAGCTTATGATGCGTAGCGGTCTTATCCGCAAACTTGGAAACGGACTTTATGCTTACATGCCATTCGGATTCCGTTCTTTGATGAAAGTTGAAAAAATTATCCGCGAAGAACTCGACAATGCAGGTCTTCTCGAAATCAAACCTACAGTAATCGTACCCGGTGACCTCTGGAAGGAATCTGGACGCTGGGACAAAATGGCAGGCGAAATGCTCACTGCACAGAACCGCCAGGGCCAGGACATGGTAGTTTCTCCAACTGCCGAGGAAGCTTTTACAGCCATCGTTCGCGAAGGTCTTTCTTCTTATAAGCAGCTTCCTTTCACACTCTATCAGATTAACACAAAATACCGCGATGAAATCCGCCCTCGCTATGGTGTAATGCGTGGCCGCGAGTTCACAATGATGGACGCTTATTCTTTTGATAAGGACCAGGCAGACCTCGACGCTTCTTACGACAACGTAGCAGCAGCTTACCGCCGCATCTTTAAGCGCATGGGCCTTACTACAATTTCTGTAAAGGCCGACACAGGTTCTATGGGCGGTTCCGGTTCAGAAGAGTTCATGGTTGAATCAGAAGTTGGTGATGATACACTTCTCCTTTGTCCTGATTGTGATTATGCTGCAAACGTTGAAAAAGCAGCATGTAAGACAGAAGTTCCACTTAACAGCGAGGGCAAGCCTCAGATTAAGACAGATCTCGCAATTGAAGAAGTTGCAACTCCAAACGTATTCAGCATTGAAGATATGGAAAAGTTCTTTGGCGAAAAGCCAACTACCTTCCTCAAGGCTCTTGTTTACAAAGTTTACAACTGTGCTGTTGATTTGTCTGGAACAGAATTCTATAAGAATGCGCAGACAGTTACAGAAGGCGGACAGACTTATATTCCGGAAACTTACTTCTGTGTACTTATCCGCGGTGACCTGGATGTAAACGAAACAAAGCTTGCAGCTGAATTGAAGGCTTCGGGTGCTGAGTTGGCTAGTGATGAAGATGTACTCAAGTACAGCGGTGCTCCACACGGTTTTGTAGGACCTGTTGGAATAAAGATTCCTGTAATCGCAGATAAATCTACTGTAGATATGCACGACTGTATCGCAGGGGCTGGAAAAGCTGGCTTCCATATTAAGCACGTTGAACCAGGCCGCGACTTCACACCATTTATGACTGTAGATGTTCGTACCTGTAAAGAAGGCGACGCTTGTCCTGAATGCGGTGGCAAATTCTACATGAAGAAAGGTAACGAGCTTGGACATATCTTTAAGCTTGGAACAAAATATACAAAATCAATGAACGTAACTTACCTTGGAGAAAGCGGAAAGCCTGTAACACCTCTTATGGGATGTTATGGTATTGGTGTAGACCGTACACTGGCAAGCATCATTGAAGGTCATCACGACGACAAGGGAATCATCTGGCCTATGACTGTAGCTCCATATCAGGTAGCAGTTATTCCTGTTCAGTACAAGGACAAGATGAAGGAAGTTGCAGATAAGATTTACGAAGACATCAAGGCTGACGGAATCGAAGTTATTCTCGACGACCGCAACGAACGCCCAGGCGTTAAGTTCACAGACTCAGAGCTTATCGGCTACCCTATCCGCATCGTAGTTGGCGACAAGAATCTTCCTAATGTTGAGATGAAGCTGCGTCAGGATGCAGAAGCAACTCTCGTTCCAGTTGATGAAGTTGCTAAGAAGGCTGCTGATATCGTTCGCGAAGAACTCAAGAAATTGAACGCATAAAACTAGATCCCCCGGTCAAGCCGGGGGATGACAATTATTGATACATGTCATTGTCCGGCTTGACCGGACAATCTAGACAGGACCAACCATGAAAAAATTACTTCTATCCATCATAACATCAATCATCATAACTACTGCCGCTTTTGCCCTTCCTGGTTTTACTTCTTTTATCCCGGACACTGCAGGCGAGTATGTTTACTACCGCGATACATCTTTTACCCGCGAAAGCTATATCGGAATCCTTGGCTATGATGATGCTACAATCCAAATCCGCTATTTTGCGCCACAGGATGATACTGCAATGCTTCCGGCAAAAGAAATTGCAATTCTCGTTACCGTGGATCCTAAGGCAGACTTCTGGAATATGACCGGAGAAAAAATCATCTCTACAATTCTCCCGGATACAGATGATACAGATATCGTAAACTACCTTCACGACCTTCTTTACGAATTTTCTGCCCGCCGCATTTCTCAAGTTGCAGTTGAATCAGGTAAAGAAATAGTAGATCAGGATTATGCTCAGTTCGGCGGCAAAGTTGCACTTACATTTGATGCCCGCATTCCGCTTTTCAATATCAGAACTATTGCAGATGAAAAAGGAAACAAGGTTTTTGACTGCGTAACAATCGGTACAATCAAATCAAGCGAAGACAAAAGCTTTGAAGCCTTTAAGGGAGTGTCTGCTCCTAAACCAGCAGTAACAAAAGAGACCCGCAAAGCCACAAAGTCTAAGGTATGTAAGTTTGAAAACCACCAGGTTACTCTGGATGAAGACTGGGAACAGAAAATGGAAAACTTCTGGACTCTGGGAAATGACTCGCTTATTACAATGTCAGTGCTACCAAAGGTTGCAGAAAATCAGATTTTGAATGATTTATATGTTGAGCGAAAACTTCTTGAAAGCACAGAAGGCTCATATACAGACTTCCAGAACTGCGAAATCACCTATACTCAGGCAAAAGACAGCTACAAGATTGTCAGCACATCTTACTTCCCTGAAAGCAATATCAACGTATGCCTTACCAAACTGCTTACCCGAAATAAAGAAGGTGGCTTTGATTATTTTTCAATCTCAACCTATCAGACAGCTTATCTGAAATCACCGTCTTATTTTGATAAGATTGTGAAGTCATATAAATAAAAAAAAAGAACCAGCTGTCTGCCTTTCAAAAACGCGGTTGTGACTACACTGACAAGGAGTCAAGCTCCTTGCAGTGCACCACAAAGTGTTTTTGTAAGTCAGCCATCTGGTTCTTTTTTTCCGTGTAATTTTTTACAATCTTATCAAATTAAAACGAGCTTCTCGAAAGAGGGCTCGCGATTAAAACACCTTCGCTTCCCAGATAATCGCGTTTTTCGCCTTCTATTAAGAACTGTACACTGTTTACTGTTGAGAAGGCGGTTGCAGTGTAAACTATCTGTTCCAGCTGATGGATATAGCCTTCTACACCGTAAGTATTGATTTCAAAGGCTTCATTAAAGTTCAAATAAGCAACACCGCCAGACACCTTTGCACTAAGCAGTTTTGTTCCGGCTGGAATAAGAGTCATACAGTTGCGCTCAGCAGACTTAGTTGTATCCGGCCCCTGAAGCAGCAGATTTATTGCAGTTGTAAGAGGTGAATCACTCTTAGGTACCTTACGTTTAATAACCTGACGAACAACAGCCCCGTCTCCGTCAATATTTACAAAACAAAGCTGAAGCTCAGTATTAGCAGGCTTAGCGGGCTCTTTTTTAGGCTCTTCAGGCTTTTTCTCTGAAGGTTTTACAGTTTCTGCAGGGTTATTTGATTCAGTGCTTGTTTTGTCGGTCTCTTTTACTTCCGGTTCGCTGTAAACAGGCGCAGAGGTATCTTCCGGCTCAATTTTTATAGTAATTTCATCGTTTTTAAGAGGAATAGTATCAGCTTTTTTAGGTTCTGCAGGCTCATGGTTCTCAATTACAGTAGGAGTTGTTCCAAAAACCTTATCAAAAAAGGCAGTTTCCTTGAGATTAGTAAAAATCTGGTCTTTCTTTACCAGGAAAACAATCAAAATAACCAGCAGCCCCAGCAAAACACAAGCCGCCGCAAACAAAGTAGAATTTTTCTTAGATGATTTTTTTTTCTGTGCCATATTCTGATTATCGGTGACTTTTGCGGGCGGGTTTATGACTATTTGCTTCGGGACGCAGTGAGTCCCGAAGCTTAACTTTATTGCCCTGTTCGCTGTCTTTTTCATCCGCGTCACACAGGCCTCCGAATCTCTCGAAGGCTTTATTTATTTCTTAAATTCTCTTTCCAGCTAATTATCTCTTGTTCGAGTTTTATATTCTTTTCAAGCATATAATTCATTATTTCTACATACATTCCTTTTTCAATCAATGATTTTGCTTTTGTTATATCGTTTTCTTCAAGAGATTTTGAAAAGGCAGAATATTTTTCAAGTTCAGAGATACCCATTTTATATGGCTTAAAATCTATATTCGTTTTTGTACTTAAGCTATCTAAAATGAAGAAGCCATCTGGATCAATATCACCAAAGTGATAGTAGTCTTTACTGGAATTTTGCTGGAATATTTTTTGGAGGAAATTCTGTTTTGCACTATTATGATAGCCTGACAAGAAAATGAAGAAAGTTTCTGAATCCTTTATCCTATTAAATGAAGTCAGATTCTCAACAGTCATAATTTTGGAATCAGATATTTCGAAAAATTGTATTTTTCTTACAGCTGAAGATGATAATGCTAGTGGGATATCAGGATAAACAGTTATGCTATTAGCATTTTCAAAAGATATTTTTCCATTTCCTTTGAAGTATACATAAGAAGGGTTTGAATAAACATTACACTCTTCAAGAATAACTTTGTTAATCTCTTTTTCATCGGTACAATTTTCTATTAAATAATCAAAATAACTACTTTGACGTAAAACTTTAAGAACCTTCCGTTTATATTTTTCTTCCCATGTCTTTGAATTTGCTAACACAGAAATAGATAATTCACGCTCCAAAATTTCATTCTTGTTTCTTAAAATATAATTCAAGAGAGAAATAATATTTTTTGAATCTTCCTGAAGATATTCAGCTTCTTTACCATTTTCTAGTCGTTCAATTTGGTTTTTACAGAAATCCTTTACAATTGGTTCAAAATCTGGATTGTTATAAAATGAAGAATAGAAATCTATTTCTGCTTTCTGTCGTTCTTTCTTATCCTTTACACCTAAAATTGTTCGAATCTTATTCCAATTCTCACTTGTTGAAATAGAAATAATTTTGACTATTCGTTCGTATTTCCTATCGATCTGAATTAGTTTTTCTGTTTCAAGTAATTTACACTGTTTCTCGAAGTCTTCAATTGCATTTATATCTGTCGAATCCTTTTCATATTCTTTGAAAACATCTGAGGGCTTTATTGAGAAAGTTTGTGAAACAGAATTTTCACCTTTATATGTTTTACTAGATTCATATTTTGTGAGAAGCTTCTGCAATATTTGTTTTTGAATATTTGAATAAATCATCGTGAATACCAAGATCCTTCAACTGGTTTTGTGTATTTCCCCTGAGTATAAAGAGAAACAGTATTATCAATATGCTGACCAATACTGTTTATTTTTTCTGGAGGAGCAGCATAGAAAACCTGGAAATTATTATCCTCCAAGAATTTAACCATTTGTTCAATTCGTTCCTTTGATAATGCAGAAAAAGCTTCGTCTATGAATGCAATACGAGCACAGCAGATATCTTTAGGATAAAATTGCATAAGACTTGCCGCAAGGACAATGAAATATGGAGTTTGCTTTTCACCACCACTGGCAGAACCTTGTTTCTTAGATAAATCCATTTCAGATTCTTCGTCACCAATATGACTTCTGATTGTCATATCATATGTAAAATAGTTACGATAATCTGAATAATCTTCTTCCTGTTCTGTATCAAGAATCTTGTTTAAGAAAGACTGAACATCATCTGCAAGCTTTTCATCGCTTACAGTCTTTTCGGTAAATAAATCTGGACTTTCTGAATATAGTTCGAGATTTTTACAAATAGTAAAGAAAACTTCTCGATCTGATTTTTCTTCCATTTTGAACTGATATATATCACGACCAAATGGAATACGTTTTAACTCTGAATTGATTGCTTCAATCTCTTCTTTTGCCGCAACTATTTTTTCATTAAGTTCTGCAACAAAATCGTGTAAGAAAACATCACGAAGTTTTTCTGATTGTTTTTCAACCTTGTTTTTGGCTTCATCAATCTTTACATTTGCCACATCACGATAACGATCACGATAGAATGGAATATAGCTAACACCATAATTTGAAGCTTCAATCTCTGAAAGAATATTATACTCTCGTTGCTTGTCTTCCATTCTTTTCTTTGCGTTTTCTACATCAACAGACAATTGTTTACGATGTTTTTCACCAATAATAATGAATGTGTTTCGCTGTTTACTAGCACGTTCATATTCTTCTTTCATTTCATCAATAAGTTCATTGTAGTTCGATGAGATTTCATTATATTCTGCTTCATATTTGCTGGATTGATTCAAACTATCAGTTATTTTGTTTTGAGTATTTTCTATATCATTTCTAACAGAACCACGTTTATCCGCTAGATCAATATCCATATTGTAGGCTTCATCATAATTTGATTTAGCAAGGTCATATTCCTTTGCAGCGGCAAGCATTTCTGGACTGTTTTTTAATTCTTCAATTTGAACAGAAAGTTTTCCTAAATTTCTATTTTCTTCCGAAAGCTCAGTTGAACTATTAAAATTATAACGTTCAACTTTCCATTCAACATTATCTATTAATGTAATTAATTGTTTTCTGTCTTTGATTTCCTTCTCATATCCAGATTTCTCAAGAACAAGTTTCTCAAGTTCTTTTTTTGCCTGTTCCAGCTGAATCTTTACTACATTATTTCCCAAGCATAATTCAGTCTTCTGAATCTGCATTTTACTGGCCGCATAACTTTTACAAAGCATTCCATCCTTTGTTATACCACCTTTAGGATATTCATGAAGTTCTTCAATATTTTCACAAAGATGTATTCCATTTAAGAGATAGTTTGCATAACGTCTTGCACCTTTATTAGTAATATTCAAAACAGATGCTGCTGATTTTTCTTCAATTTCTGTTTCTGGAATTTTATCTGTAAGTATTACACTCGTTTTATATATATTTTTTTCATTTAAGACTTTAAGAGCTTCATGGCAATATTCGTCATCAACAATTATATTAAAACGCTTATTCCACAAGAATGTTTCTATTGATTTACGCCAGCTTTCGTCATTAAGAGATTCAACAAGTTCTGCGAAAAGACGAACCTGACATTTAATACCTCTCTTATTGAATTCATTCTGAATAATTCTTTTTGCTTCTTCTGCTTCCGGTGGAAACTGACGAATATTAGACTCAAGCTTCTTAATTTTTAGTTGAAAATCTGTAATCTGATTTGATACTTCAATTCGTTTATTATCTACAATGGCATTCTCACCAACAAGTAAATCTCGTTGGGTCTTTATCTTATTTGAAAAATCAATAAATGTAGAAATCTTTTTATCCGATGTAAAATCATTCTCACTCAAATTGAAAAGAATTGTCTTACTTTCATCTTCAACATTAAAATAATTTACGATTTGCGGAAGAATTACTTTTAAGGCAACCTGGAGATTTTTTAATTGAGCAAGCTCATTTTCTAATTCAGCGATTTTCTTCTTGAGAGCTTCCTTATCATTCTCCATCTTATTTAAGCTTTCAGTGATTGAGTGATTTTTATTTTCAACTTCTGAAAGTCTTTTTCTCATTTCCGAAAGCTTAGCTTCAGATTCTTTTTTCTTTTCTTCGAGGTCTTTTAACTGTATCTGATTGTTTTTTTGCTTTATTTCGAGTTTCTGAATCTCATCTTTATACTGATTTATAAACTGATATCGGAACATTAATTCACGTATGTTGTAATTACGAAGGATCTTTTCATATTCAGCAGTCTTCTGTTCTATTTCCTCAAGAAGATTCTTTCTTTCTTGAATCTGTTCGAACATTTGTTTTGCCTGTTCATACAGCTTTCGCTGCTCTCTAAGGCGATCAAGAGATTTTACTTCTGCTTCAGCAAAAACTGAAGTCTGTAAGAATTTATCTACATTTCGTTCAGGATCAAAAGCCATCATCTTAAGAAGCTTTTCTTTATATTTTTTGTAATCTGTAGTTCTTATTCCTAATTGGCGGGTCAGCTGTGGTATAGCTTTCTCTCGCCCAAAGAAATCGGCTCCCTTCAATGGAATATTTTTGAATGTAAGATTATTTCTTGATGTAACGATTAGTTTACCGTTTTCTACAGAACTAAAATTGAAATCCTCTAATCTACATTTTTCACGGATAATCCATTGGCTGACAGCTCTATCACTTTCTGAACGAGATTCCATGCAAACAGCTATTACATGATAATCAGAAATAAGAGGATCATAAAATTCCATCGCAATATAACTTGTAACGTTTCCTGGACGAAGATATCTGTCTGAACCATTTGTCTTTCTATCTCCATGAATATATGCCGTTACATTTCTGCCATTATCATCAGCTGCTTTGTTAAACTGAGTATTTGCAGTAATAAGATAACTCATTGCATCAAGGATTGTTGTTTTACCTGTTCCATTAACACCAGTAAATAAAGTAGAACTTCCAAGAGCAATTACTTCATTCTGAAAACAAGACCAGTTTATAAGGAGAAGTCTTTTTGCGGTTTTTCTATTATCTATCATTAATCTTCATCCCCCATATCAATTCCCAAATCAAAAGGATCTATTTCAGAATCTGTAGATTCAAAATCTTCATCTTCCTCAATTTCAGGAATAACATCCTCAGTTCCTTTCATTCTTTTTTCAGCGTCTTTTACAAAAGAAACAAACTCACTTTCATTTAAAGCAAACTGTAATGAAGGATAAAGAATAATGGTAAAGTCATCATCCCCAATTTCACCGCTTGTTCCGATTAAGTTGAACTTACAGAATAATTTTAAGATGTCACTTAATGGCCCTTTATCAAAGGATTTCTTAAAATCGTATTTTTCAAGCTCCATATTTAGATCTGACAAAGTAATTTTAATAACTTTATCAAGAGAACCACGATGCAATCTATCAGAAAGTAAAGTCCATAAACAACATAGAACAATACTTTCAATCTTCTTAAAACGGAATCTATTTACAGCTACTGATGCCGATATATTTTCATTGACAATATTTGAAAGCATTACTACACCGGAATCCTTCTGAACTAAAACTTCAAATCCCATGAAAGAAAAATACTGTGAAAAAAAATCTGAATTCTTGGATACGAAATAAAACATCTTTCGGTTTTCTTCATCTTTATCACGAACGATAAATGTTTTTTTTAATAAAACACGAGCGCATTTCTGGAAGAATTGTTTTTCACTAGAGGTAAATTCCGTATTCCAATATTCATTAATAGATTCATTATTTGCCATTTTTTCTTGCCCTCCAGTGTTTAGTTATATAATTTGCACTTTCAATATACGTACCATCAGTTTCTACTGAATATCCATTTTCTTTTGCATAACTAACCGCTGCCAAAGATTTTAATATGTCTTCTTTATTTGAATAATTAAATTGACTGTTATCAATAATCTCATTCTGCTTAAACAAATCATCCATGTATTTTTTCATCTGATCTTTTGAATATGGATTAAGAGATTCCTGCTCAAGAATATATTTTTGTCGTTCAATTTCTTCCTGTGATAATTCAAAATATTCGGATTCTGTATTATGTAAAATCTGCTGGCTCTTATGCGGATACATTAATGAAGACTGATCAATATACTCATATTTTTGAATATTAAATAAAGTTCCAAGATTTTCTTTTTCTAAATTATCCTCAGAAGAAATTAAAATCCGTAAAGTTTGCTCAACTACACCACGAATATCAAGGCCTTTATTTCTAAGCATTCGTTCTCGAGCAATTGCTATATGGATATAAGTATTAATCTTCTGCTTGATATCATCCATTATTTTATTGTAATCGTCATGAAGGAATTTCTTTGTAGAATCAATCATTTCATAGATTCTTTCTTCTGCTTCCATATTTGAAATCAAAACTTTATGAGACTTTTCTTCCGTAATTAATTCTGTACATAGCAATGAAAAATTTTCAGGCTGTTTCATTTCCTCAAGTTTTCGGGTAATAAAGTTCCTGTAAATATGAATGTTCTGTTGGTGGACCAGTCTTGAATATTCTTTTATAAAGTCACCATCACAATAGCTAATAATGTTCTCTGTAAGGCTTTCCAAGCTTCCTTCATGATTCATTTTTTCGATAATTTTTTTAATAGAAGTCGAAAGCTTCTTAAGATCTGAAGAAAGAGCTTTTGCATCAGAAAAGGTTGGTTTAAGTATGAAATTATAGAGTTCTTGCTTATTTTCGTATTCCTTTGAATTAAAACGGTTATAAATATTAAGAATGTAACTTGAAAATTCTGGAGTTGCTGGCTTTTTTAATTTCTGTAAAAACTCTGCCAGAGCGATACCATTATCAGTCATTACAATGTACTTTTCAAAAGTGGAATCATCCTGATCTTCTTCAAGCCAACCAACAGAAATAAACTTTCGCAAAACTAAATTCGCCTCATCATTTCCAGTTGATATAAAAGAATCTTCCTCCTCTAAATCAAGATGATTCTCCAGTAAAAAGGCAGCCAAAACATCTCGTAAATATGAACGTTCAAGCCTATAAGAAATTTCTTTATCATACTGATTATGGATTAATTCCAGACAATCAGCATATACTCGGTTATTACTTTTTCCCGCGAGATAATTAAAGAAATCTGATGGAATTATATCGAATACGTTCATATGTTATCCAAAAATCCCTTTTTCTTCATAATTATTGATTTTTATTTTAACACACATACTCGTTCTTTTACAGTCTCAAATGTATGCTAAAGAGATTGATGGGACAGACTGAAATATTTTGGAGAACGATAATCTTTATGCGTTTATTATTAATTATTTAATTACAAGCCGTTCTTCCTGAATTTTATCAAAACTATTCTTTATAAAACAGAGCAGTAGTTTCCAAAATGGAAACTACAGAATTGTCAATAAAAACTAACTATCCAAAACCTTCGCCGCTTCGATAATATACGCAAATGATTCCAGATTTATTTTTCTCATAAAGCTTAGCTTGCTGAATCTTGTTTTGCTTATATCTTCTTTTATATACAAATTGAAATCTGATATCTTTCCTAACGGCTTATTTTTCAAAATGCATGAAGCCACATACAGAATTCTGCATGCATTAAAAGCGGCTGTTTCTCCTGTGTATTTTTCACTATAAATATGATTAACAATGCTTTTGATTCCCTTGAATAGCTGCGGATATTCTGTTCCTATTTTGCCTTTTCCAATGACACAACAGGCTGCATCAATAGTATCTAGCAAAGCATCTTCTGGTGTATTTTCTATTCCTCTAAAAGCAAGCTCTGCATTTACCGTTGCCATGTAAGATTCATAAATGTCTTCATAATTAGATGAAACCTCAAATAAGCAGGCTACATCATAAAGCTGCTTGATTATTTCAAGTTCTTTATCTTCCCCAAAATGTATTCCTGTTGTATGCGGAGCAAAGGCTGTTAATTTATCTCCAAGAATACAGTCCGGTGTTGGAACAGAAACTTCTAGACAAGGATCTTCTGTTAGCAGAAACTCATTCTTTATTGGTTTACTAATAAGTTTACTATAATGACACTCATCAAAAACTATATCCAGAAGTATGTAGAAATCTTCATTATTAACTGGCGAGTCATAAATAAATTTATAATGCCGTTTTTCTATGTTGTTCTTTCCTATCCGAATTTGTTCTTTTACATCAACAAAAGGAAAGATTTTTGAAGCTTCTTCTATAAAGAATTTTACATCGGTGCCAGGTTTTACAATAATATCAATATCTGTAGAAAGCCTGCGAGGACTTTCCAGAAGCAACATTAAACAACTTCCGCCTTTAAAGATAAACGGCATTCCAACTCTTGCCAACGCCTCAAGTAATCCTAAGGCATAAATGCTTCGTTCTAAAAGTAAAAGGTTAATACTCTTACGGCTACGCAGCTCATTTATATGATCTAAGGTAAACGTTTCTTTTTTTATCACTGCATTTCCTCCGAATGGATTTTTACACTTGTTTTTTGTTTTAAAAAGTCTCTTATTTCATCTGCCTTGTTACGTCTCTTTGCATACCGGAAGAGTTTTACCTGATCTATATAATATTTTGAAAACATATCTTCTATAGCAGATGGGTAATCTCCTTTTGAGAGGAATGAAGACATAAGTTTACTTGCAAACATATCTACAATTAGTTTTTCAAGAGTAATTTCATATTTGTCATTCCTTCCTCTTGGTGATTCACTTACAAGCCTTTGAATTATTATTCCGTCATCTTTACCATATCTGTAAACTTCATCTGAAGTTGGTTTTAACAAAACATCATTTTGATATTTTTCTGATATGGTTTGATAAATAAAATCAATTCCATCATTTTCAACTTCAACAAAGATTTTATTATGTGCAATCTGGTGATTAACAAATTCATTTAATAGCGTTAATTCCCATACACGAAAGTCTATTAATGGAAATTGTTCTGTTAGGATATCTATTATTTCCTTAGTTTTTTTTGAATACTTTGGAAGATATTCAGATAGCTCTGTGTCAGATTTTTTTTGATATTGATTTCTTCCAACCCGAACAATTAAATCTGAAGCAAGAAGTTTTTCTAATAAATTGCGTATGTCGGTTTGTGAAAACTGTTGTTCTAAAGACACTGCAACCTTAAAAAGATCATTACGAGAAAAAGTCTGTTTATTAAGTTCTGAGATTATTGAAGTATCATTCATAACTTTACCATATCGGCAAATTATTATATTTTTGCCGATATGGTAATAATAACATATAACACTTAAAAATCAAATGAATTTCTGCTTTTATGTTAAAAAAAGATCCCCCGGTCAAGTCCTTCGACAAGCTCAGGAACCACCGGGGAATGACATTTATTTAAAATGTGGACTGTTTAGTTTACTTAGCGAGATACTCGTTAATTCCCGCAGCTGCTTTGCGGCCTTCGCCCATAGCGAGGATTACAGTAGCGGCACCGAGAACGATATCTCCACCTGCCCATACCTTTGCATGGTGGGTGGCCTGCTTTTCGTCTACGAGGATGTGGCCGCGCTTGTCGGCGTCGAGGCCTGGGGTTGTGCTTACGAGGAGTGGGTTTGAACCGTTTCCGAGAGCTACAATCATTGCATCACATGGAACGTCGTGCTCTGAACCTGGAATTGGCACTGGAGAGCGGCGGCCAGATTCGTCCGGTTCACCGAGTTCGTAGCTGAGACAGCGTACACCAACAACCTTTCCTTCTTCGTTACCGAGAACTTCTACAGGGTTTTCGAGGAAGCGGAAGTTTACGCCTTCTTCTTCTGCGTGACCAATCTCTTCGAGACGGGCTGGCATTTCGTTTCTTGTACGGCGGTAAACAACATCAACAGTTTCTGCTCCAAGGCGGAAGGCCATGCGGGCTGCATCCATTGCAACGTTTCCGGCACCACAAACAACTACATGTTTTGCTTCGTAAATTGGAGTTGCGGCGTGGTCTTTATCGTAACCCTTCATAAGGTTTGCACGGGTAAGATATTCGTTTGCAGAGAATACACCAATGAGGTTTTCTCCAGGGATGTTTAAGAACTTTGGAAGTCCTGCACCAGTTCCAACGAAAGCGGCATCAAAGCCTTTTTCTGAAAGAAGCTGATCAAGTGTATCTGTACGGCCAACAAGGAAGTTTGTTTCAAACTTTACGCCGATTTTCTTAAGATTTTCAATTTCGTCCTGAACGATTTTCTTAGGAAGACGGAATTCAGGAATACCGTACATCATTACACCACCACACTTGTGGAAGGCTTCGAATACAGTAACTTCGTGACCGGCACGGGCACAGTCTGCAGCAACTGTAAGACCTGCAGGACCAGAACCAATAACTGCTACCTTTTTTCCTGTAGCAGGTGCAACCTCAGGCATTGTTACCTGATTGTTTTCGCGCTCCCAGTCTGCAACAAAGCGTTCCAGGCGGCCGATAGAAACAGCCTTCTCAGGGTTCTTCCAAACCTTACCTACAGTACACTTACCCTGGCACTGCTTTTCCTGAGGACAAACACGACCACAGATTGCAGGCAGAAGGCTAGTCTTTTTGATTGTATCAACAGCGGCCTTAAAGTTTTCGTTAGCGATTTCGCGGATGAAGCCCGGAATGTCGATGTTTACAGGGCAGCCTTCCATACAGAAAGGTTTTGCACACTGAAGACAGCGGTTAGCTTCTACAATAGCCTGTTCCTTACTGAAACCAAGGGCAACCTCGTCCATCTGGCGGGCACGAACCTTTGGGTCACGGACAGGCATTTCCATCTGAGGAATGGCATTGCGGTCTTTTGCAGTGAGCTTACCGTTAGCCTTAATCAAATCATTAATTTTATTAAGTTCTTCTGTTACATTAATTGCCATTTTTCTGCTCCTACTTTTCTATGCCAAGGCCAATCTTGCACTTGTGGAAATCTTCCTGCTCGCGTGGCTTGAAAGACTTCATACGCATCATCATGTTGTCCCAGTCTACAATGTGAGCATCGAACTCAGGACCGTCTACACAAACGAACTTTGTTTCTCCGCCAACAGATACACGACAGCCACCGCACATTCCGGTTCCGTCAATCATAATTGTGTTCAAAGAAACTGTAGTCTTAATGCCGTACTCCTTAGTTGTAGCGGCACAGAACTTCATCATGATTGGAGGTCCAATTGCAATTACTTCAGCAGGAGGGCACTGGCTTTCGCACATTTCCTTTACAGGTACTGTAGAAACACCCTGACGGCCAGCAGAACCATCATCAGTCATAATGATTACTTCGTCTGCAAGAGCCTTCATTTCATCAACATAAATCAGCAAATCTTTATTGCGGGCACAGATTACCATGATTACCTTGTTACCGATAGCCTTGTGAGCCTGAACGATTGGGTAACATGGAGCAACACCAAAACCACCACCAACAACAAGTACAGGGCGGTCATATTTTTCGATTTTAGATGGATTTCCAAGAGGACCGAGCACAGCAGGAAGTTCTTCACCAGCCTCTTTCAAAGAAAGTTTGAGAGTAGATGCACCTACAGCCTGGAAAACGAGAGCAATCCAGCCCTCTTCGGCATTTGCATCAGCGATTGTAAGCGGAATGCGCTCACCAAAGTCCAGATCAACCTGAACAATAACAAACTGTCCTGCCTTGCGGTTGCGTGCAATTTCAGGAGCAGTAACCTTCATATAAAATACACCGGCAGAAAGCTGTTTTTTTTCAATAATTTTAAACATCTTCAGTCCTCTTAAAAAATAAATGGTAAATAATTGTATAATATGGGGAGATTTGAGTCAATGACACAAAGGATTCTAAATGTCGAAGATTCTAAGGTTGGACTCGGAGCAAAAAAATAGCCCAAACAACAAGGCTAAAATCGAAGAAACGTTAAAAAAAGAGTTGCGGCAGCAACTCTTTTTAGTTTCATCAAGATAATGCCTCAAGCGGCGAGACTAGCGAGCCGCCTATGTATTTAGAATCCCACAGTTACGTAAGCGTAGGCGCCAACGCCAGGTACTGACCAGCTCTTCTTGAAGTCTGAAGACTGTGAAGAAAGTCCTAAATCAATCTGAATAAGGCGGATATTCACAGTTGTTCCAACCTGATGAATGAATACCTGATCTGTGTACTCTGTTGAAACGCCAAGTCTGAAGATATCAAATACGTTCAGTGTAAAGCCAACATAGTATTCAGGATAAATCAAAGCCTGGTCACTAAAAGGACTTCTGATTCCAATACCACCGGCAGCGTGCAGGTTGAAAAGTGTACCGAGCATATTTTTATCAAAATAAGCACTTGCCTTAAGTGGACGGTGAACTGCAAGGTTGGTTTCAGTAGTTGTTATTGTAACATCCTGCTTTGTAGTTTTTGCATTCTGATAATCAGTTACCTTCATCTCATATTCAAAGCCAGTTTTTACATTGGACTTGTAATTCAAGTGGCCTGGCAGAACCGGAATACGACAGTTTGCTCCGATAATAAAGGAATCAGATACATCTATACCAAGTCCACCGGCAATATCAAAACCATATCCCTTTGTAAGAGCTGCCTGGATTTGATCCGGATCGATAACGATTTTACCGTCTGATGTCTGCTGGATTTCAGCAATTGAGTAAACATCCATATCAAGATCCATAGAAGCAATCATGTTACCATCTGTATCATTCTTAACAGTGATTGTTCCGCCAGATCCACGGATAGACATCAAAGGAAGGAAAACAGCCGGCTTAACATTAAATCTTACCTTTCCAATCTTAAGACCAAGGTCTACCTGAGAATAGGCAAATACTTCAGTATTATTATCCAGGGTAAACTTTGATTCTTCACCGATTGTGTTACCGTAACCAAGGAAATCAAAAAGACCTTTTCCTACTGTCAGACTTTCATATACATCCACACCAGCATCAATACCAAGATGGAAGTTTTTGATATTAAGGTTCAATCCAAGATTTGGATTAGCTCCGGCACGAAGATTAAATCCGCTTTCAGGACACTCCTGAGCAAGCTTTTTCAAGTCAATTTCAAGATCCTGGACCAGCAATTCGTTGGCTGTAAAAAGGTTATTTGAAAAATCAACGTCTGTACCAACTTTTATCTCAAAATAGCGCTGAGAAAAGAAGTTCTTGGAAAAGGCTGCAGTAGATATAATTGAAACTGCAAATATACAAGCAAGAATTTTTTTCATATACTACCTCCTTACATTACCTGAATCTTACCGCCAGTTTTGACGCTCAATTCAATATACATATTTACAGCCTTTTCTCGTGGAATAGAGAAAACTGTATCCTGTTCCATTTTAATCACGATATTAGGATTAAAGCTTGGGCTTTCCTTAAAGGCATTAAGAGTTCTTCTTGGCAGAGTAATTATCTCTTTTTTGCCAGAATCTGAAATATTTGCCCATTCCATATCTCCATTATTCAACAGATCAATACCAAGCTTCATTGTTCCAGAAGTCTTATGAATTGGAAGTTTATTTGCTGTATATTTAACTGAAATGCCGCTTACTACATCGAGCACCTTTTTAACCTCATTCGGAACTTCAACACTTGATGAAGAAGATCCTGAACCTGAGCCAGAGCCTGAAGAAAGACCTGACATTGAGCTGAGGTCTAACTGGATGTCATCTGTTACCTTGAAGCGAACAGGAATGTCGATTACAGCATAAATTGTGATTTTTAATCCATCATTCTGAATATCAGATTTTTTGATTGTACCACCAACACTTGAAATGCCGTACTCTATACAAAGCTGATCATCTTCCTGAATAGAGGCATCTGAACTGTTGATAATTGATGTTATATCTGCAGTAGCAAGGTATGTTGTTTTTGCAAGATTAGTAATAACTGTTTCACCATCTTTTGCAAATTCAGGAAGAGGCTTATTCTGAATAGTTGTGTCATCAAGAATTGGTACAATAGTAGAAGCTCTTGCAACTATTGGAGTTGTTTTTGAACCATAGAACATATTCAGGGAAGCTTCTGCTTCAAGACCTTTTGTTGCCTCACAATAAAGATATAAAGGAACTTTATCAAACTCGATTTTATCTGCCATATCAGAACCAATTGAATCTTTCATTCCTTTTAACAAAGAAGACGGATTAAAATCCATTCCTTTTGCTTCTAATGGAACATTAAAACCGCTGATTCCAGCAACAGCACTTAAATCAACTTCATCTTCAGTAATCGCATTTATAGCAGCTGTCAAACCAGAAACTTCAGTAGTTAAATCAATTGTTGATACCTTCATCTGAAGCATAAAATGCTGGGTTTTTGCATCTGCTTTTTCAGGATAATAATCTGAAATGATGATATCAGAATTACCATCCCCCGCATTTCCCATCATAGACGACATATTTAGTTCAGAGTCTAAATCTTTTTCAAAGGTTCCAAGAGAAAACTCATATTCTGCATCTGTTTTTACAGAAACAGTCTGCGGTATTCGCCATGTACAACCGGCTAATGCCAATACTAAGCCTACTGAAATTATAGCGTCTGCTATTCTTTTCATAAGACACCTCCATAAGCCGCTTGTACGGCCAAGTTCAATCAATCATTTCTATATACATTTATCGGATTTCAAATAAAGACTTTTTATATTATTAAATGAGGCCCCTTTTTTGAGCCTCGGATATTGTAACACGCGAGACTCAAAAAAGAAACACTTTTTTTTGTAAAAAACTGAGAAATTTCTTATTTTTTATTGTTAAAAAAGGCTGCAAATGGGTTATAACTCATGCCGTCATCGCTGCCAGAATTATGGGTGTAAGACTGACTGCGGCGGTTATCGTCGCGGCGATCACGCGCCTGTGAGCCGGAATTTCCAGCAGCACTGCTCTTCTTTACAACTACTACGCGGCGGCCTGTGCCACTTCCACTGCCAGAGGCTCCGTCACGAGGACTGTCACGGCGGGCAGTAGACTTCTGGCCTGTTCCTGCACGGCTTGCAGCATCACTCTTAAGAGAAAGTGCGATACGGCGTCGGTCACGGTCCAGTTCAATAATAGTAAACTCGTGAACGTCCCCTACTTTTACAATGTCCATTGGGTTTTCTACAAAGCTATCAGAAAGCTCACTAAGATGAACAAGACCTGTTTCATGCAAACCGATATCAACAAAGGCACCAAAATCAACTACATTTTTGATTTTTCCGGTTACCTTCATGCCTTCCTTGAGGTCTTCGAACTGCAAAACACCCTTCTGCATGATTGGAGCAGGATAGCCGTCGCGAGGGTCGCGGTTTGGCTTCTGAAGCTCGTCTACAATGTCGCGAACTGTTGTTTCGCCGATGTTATATTTTTCTGCAAGCTTTTTGATTAAGTCTGCAGGAACCTTTTCTTTTTTCTGAATATATGGAAGCACCTCGCGGGCTGCATCGTAGTTTTCAGGGTGAACCCAGGTATTGTCCAGAGGATCAGAGCTTTCTGCAATCTTAAGGAAGCCGGCACACTGCTCAAATGCCTTAGGACCAAGGCCAGGAACATTTTTGAGGTCTTCGCGGCTCTTGATTTTGCCGTTCTGGTCGCGGTAAGCAACAATTTTCTTTGCAGTTGTAGCGTTGATTCCTGAAACGTATTTGAGGAGTGAGTACGACGCTGTATTAAGGTTTACACCAACATTATTTACAACCGAGCCTACAACTTCATCCAGCTGTTCAGCAAGTTTTTTCTGATTTACATCGTGCTGATAAAGACCTACACCAATTGCCTTAGGGTCGATTTTAACGAGTTCTGAAAGAGGATCCTGGAGGCGGCGGCCCATGCTGATGGCACCACGGATTGTAAGGTCCAGGTCCGGAAATTCTTCACGGGCAATATCACTTGCCGAATAAACAGAAGCACCTGATTCATCAACAACTGTATAAACTACATCATTATAGTTATCGCTGATAACCTTGCTTACAATTGCCTGAACTTCCTGGCTGCCTGTACCGTTACCAACTGCTACAACCTGAATATCATACTTATCGATGGCGTCGTTAATCATTTTGTAAGAGCCGTCCGGGTCTGTAACCTGGAAGAACTTAAAGTAGCCAAGGTACTTACCTGTCTCGTCGAGGGCGGCACACTTTGTACCGGTACGGATACCAGGGTCTACACCAAGAACGCGGCTTCCCTTAATTGGCTGGGTCATCAGAAGGTTTTTGAGGTTTTCGCTGAAGATTCCGATTCCGTGAACATCAGCCTCATCTGCTTCGTCACTGCGGATTTCGCGCACAACGGCTGGAGAGAGCAAACGAACAACACCGTCTTCAATAGCGTCTTTATGATAGTTATTGTGAATGTCTGCACGGCGCTGCAAATCCGCAATGGCTGCATCAACATCAACATCAATTGTAACTTCCAGGGCACCTTCACGCTCACCACGGTTAATTGCGAGAATGCGGTGAGGCTTAACCTCGTTCAAAGGCTCACTGTAATCCCAGTACATTTTGTAGGTAGAAGTATTTTCTGCAACTGCGGCATCCTGTCCTTCCGGAACAATACCCTTAGTTTTGATTGTACCGGTTCTCATATAAAGGTCGTGGATTGCTTCGCGGTTAGAAGTTTCCTGCGAAACGCGCTCTGCAATAATATCTTTTGCACCGGCAAGGGCATCTGCGACCGACTCCACGTTCAGCGCTGCATCTTCATTATCAGTTTTAATAAACTTTTCAGCTTCCTTCTCGCAGGCAGCCTCATCATTATCAGCTAAAATAAAATCTGCCAGTGGCTCAAGACCTTTTTCTGCGGCAAGCATACCGCGGGTCTTCTTCTTTTTCTTGAATGGAGCCCAGAGATCTTCCAGGGCAGTCATTGTTGTAGCAGACATAACCGCATTGTAAAGAGTTTCAGTAAGTTTTCCCTGAGCAAAAATGCCTTTTACAATTTCAAGGCGGCGGTCTTCAAGGTTGTGATATGATTTATAGAGGTGGTCACAGTCGCGAACCTGAACCTCATCAAGATTGTCATGCTTTTCCTTGCGGTAACGGCTGATAAAAGGGATTGTACATCCTTCTTCAACCAGGCTGATAACAGCACTCACCTGCTGCACGCGGATATTCAATTCTTCCGCGATTTTTTTCATAATTTCCACTTCATTAACTGAAAGTGCGTCGATAGTTTCTTGTGTAAATTCCATAGTGGGAGATATTGTAGTGAAAAGGTGATGATTTTGGAAGTAGGAAAATCATGGCTTCTGTATTATTAATGTTTTTAGAAATGTTGGCGCGAGGGAGCGGGGCATGGTTCCGTCTACTGAATATCGTCCCCAGATTTATCACTATCAATGACTTCCAATTCATCATCAACAACTTCCGCTTCGTTAAGTTCGTGATACATCTGATCCAGAATCGCATTACAATTCATACACATCAGCTTATAAAGCGAAGGCCCCAAAAGTCCCTTAGTTCGAGAATCAAGACCGCTTGTTCCCGCAGAATTAATAAAGGCAAAGACATAGAGCATATCACCGTTTACAGGACGTTCCATTACGAGAACTGCATCTGAACGGAAAAGGAAACCACGGATATTAAAATGAATGTCTTTTATTTTTTCGTAAAGCTGGATTTCAAGGTCGGTGCCCGATATAAGAATAGTAAAATGAGAAAGACTTATATCCTGCAAAGTTCCTGTAATTGAATCGTTAAACTGACCATAAGTATAAGTATATGTACAAGCAGAAGTACACAAGGCTCGGATTGTCTTACGTCTTCCCTGAGCCTGGTTTGCATACAGGAGTCTGGCAATTAAATCAAAATTATGATTTTTCTGATATTCCAGCTGAACACAACCACAGCGAACTCCCATTTCATAAAGGTATTTACGCTCAATCAGGGATTTTTCTGCCTTTGTCTGACGTTTTGCATACATAATGCCAACGGAGTCGGGATTTTTATATTCCTGAAGATATTCATAGATGTAATCATCCCAGTCTAATCCGGGTAGATTATAATCTATATTGAAAAAAATGATTAAATCCTTAAAGAGAGAGGTTATTACCTTAACCTTTTTTTTGATATTTATACGTTTGTCAAAAGGAACAAAATAACACTCGTAACCTAAAGCAAAATAATCTTCCAGATAGGTTTCAGGAATTAGTGAGGTGTCTGGTAAAATAAAGAAAGTCTTGCGGCCAGTTACAATGTCATTTACAGAAATACCCAAAGCACACCTCTAATCTATGCTATTATATAACAGAAATTTAAAAAAACAACTGATTTATTAGGCTTAAATAAAATGTGTTATTGAGTGATGTTCGATCATCTTTGTCTTTACGGCTACTATGTAGCTTCCTACCATTGCAGTAAGAGTATCAAAGGCAGCCGCAAAAGAACAGGTTATCATAGCTGCAGGCTTTAACAAAAGGAAGCTTGTTTCAAAGCCGCGTGCATATTTTGAACACAGAATTGTAAGAAGAACAAAGGCTCCTCCCGAAGGGATTCCTCCAAGAAGGAAGGAAAGGCCAAAGGAAAGGCCGAAAATCCATAAAATATCAGATACCGGAATACTCAAACTAGAATAAGAACGCCAGATCAGGATAAATGAAATGGTTGTAACAAGGGCAGAACCACCGCGGGCAAAAATAGCAAAAAGCGGATATGTATAACCACGGCAGCGGCGGCGGATTCCAAGACTATCGCGAAGATGGCGGTTTGCAAGAGGAATTACAAGATTTGAATCTCCACCAAAGAAAGCAAGGGTTAATGGAGCAATACTTGCATAAAGCACCTTGTAAGGATGAGGATCATGACATACAAAATGAAGGATAAGCGGATAAATAATTCCTGCAACGATCACAAAATCTACCAGGAACATAACTATCATTGGAGTAAAGATTCCAGGCTCAATTACCTTGCGGAAATCCATAGTCCAGTAGCATACAATAGCAATACAGAGAATTGCCATTATTTCTGTAAAGAAGTTTGCAATGTTATAAAAAAGATTTGAAAGTGAATCAGCAAGGGCAAAAACCGGCTTAAAGGCAATTTCTTCAGAAGCGCTTTCCCATCCGATTATAAAGGCAAAAACAAGACAAACTAAAAGGAAAGAACCTTCTCGTAAAGCATCAAAGCCTGAATAAGGGAAGAGAGAAAGAATCATTCCCTTTACATCAAGAGTAAAAGCCTCTGTAGCTACATCAACAGTAATTGGAATACGAGGAAGTTTTACAATCAAAATAGAAGCAAGGCCTACGAGGGTAAGGATAAGTGTTGAAGCTACTATAATAAGGACAGTAAGACCTGTAGTCTTTAAAAGGAGTTTGGAAGTTCTAAGCTTGCATACTGCAACAACTGCACTTGTAAAAAGCAGAGGAACAACAACATATCTTCCTATTCTTATAAAAAGTTCCGTAAGGAAGGTAACTGCATTTGCAAAAGCAGCATTTTCTGTAGGAAGAATAAAGGCTGCAAGTACACCTAAAGCAAGGCCAATTAAATATTTAATCCAAACTTTCATAGTATATCATTATAACATAGTATGGATTGCAATGCCATAGTATGTTATAATCAAAACATGTCTAACACGCTGTTTATAGGAAAAGATTTGCCAGACGGGCTGAATTTTGCAGAAACTCTGGCAGATTCCGGACGCTCGGTATTTACAATTGCTAAATCTGAAGCCGATGCCGCTAAATTTGATTCAGAAAAGATTTATGCTACAACCTGGAATAAATCTTCGGCAGTTTCTTCACATTCTGTTTTGATTAAGGCAGAAACAAAGCTGGAAACCCTGGATGAGGTCCTTTTTTACTTTGATGCTTCGAATTTCTGCTCTCAATTTGAACTGGATCGTACAGAAGATATTTCTAACGGAATTGATACTATGATCAGCGGATTTGTTTTTGCTGCAACAGAGCTTTTAAAGCGTATTGACCAGACAAAAGAAAAGATTTCTGTTTTCTTTCTTGTAAAAGAGTATCCTTCTAAATATGATATGCTTTCTACAAAAACTACAGGTCTTGTACCTGCAAGCACAATTGTTAGTGCCGCACAGGCAGCCTTTTGTGCACTGGCAGAAAGTTTTTCTACAAATGTTGCAGACCGCGACTTCCTTTCTGTAATTCTTGCAAAATGCGCCTTTTCTAATGAGCTTTATAAAAATGAAGATGGTATTACAGAATGGGTAGTTTCTGCTTTTGATTCTGTAAAGCAGCTGAAAAATCCGCAGACTGTAAAACAGGCAACTGTTTGGAATAAGGTTGGCGGAAAGGTTGCAACAGGATTTTCATTATTCAAATAAAGGAATATCATGAATTATAATATTTATATTGATTATGCAATAAGAATTGGTGTTAGCTTTGTATGCGGCTTTTGTCTTGGAATTGAGAGAAAGTCCCGCCAGCATTCGGTTGGTATACGAACCCTCGTTTTAATCAGTATTTCTTCATGTCTACTTTCTATTCTTTCTATATATATGGCAGAAGCCTTTAATGTTACAGGTGACCCTACCCGAATTGCTGCCGGAGTTGCTTCGGGAATCGGTTTTATTGGTGGTGGTGCCATTATGCGCTACGGCCTTAATATCCGTGGTCTTACTACTGCAGCAATCATCTTTACTGCATCGGCTGTTGGCCTTGCCTGCGGTGCTGCCCTTTATGTTCCTGCCCTGCTTACAATGCTGGCCCTGGCAGTTGTACTTTTCATCATGAACCGTCTGGAAAAGAAGATTTTCCCGGCTGCCAAATCTAAGCTCTTTACTATAACCTTTGAGGGAACCAGCGTACAAAAAGAAACCTTATCGGAAATAATGCTTCGTTACGGCTTTATTATTCATGATATGAATATTGAATATAATAAGCCTGCAAATCAAACTACACTTGTATTTACAACTAAGACCCCAGACAGACTCAGTCTGGTTGATTTTATCAATGAAATTGAAAAACTGGAAAATCTGATTAATTTTAAATTGGATGATAAAGTTGGAGATTGATAGATTGTAACTGGTGGTTTCGATACATTCGCTTCACGAACACTCAACCACCGGTGATTGAGTAGCCCGTAGGGCGTATCGAAATCACCATTCGGATTATTGACGTGTAACTACCACAGAATTATCTGCGTTACTGAAAGGTGCTGGAATATATTTGTCTGCTTTCCAGTCGTTTTCCCAGCGGCAGCCATCCAAAAGATATCTGAACTGATATTCGCGATCTGCAGCAAGGTCAAGAGTTACAGAAAAACTTCCATCGTTTCCAAGGGTAAGGGGTGTATCAGTACTGCTCCAGCTGTTAAAGTCGCCGGCAAGGTTAATGGTCTTGGCACCCTGGGCAGCTTCCTTAGAAACTGTAAAGGTAACTGTGCAAGTCTGCTTATCTTTTGAAAAAGACTTTTTAAGTGACATTAATAAACTCCTGAGTTTTTTCTTTTTCCCCTAACCTTTTATAGTAAAAATATTGCATTTTTCTATTTTATGCAATATAGTATGGAGACTTAATTATATTTCATCATTTCCGCCGATTTATCCAAATTGCAGGGCGGACATCTTCTCGTATGAGGAGATAAATCTTGCTAAATAGGAGACTTATATGTCTGTCTTATCTAACAATCATTATTTATTTACTTCTGAATCTGTAGGTGAAGGTCACCCGGATAAACTTTGTGATCAGGTTTCTGACGCAGTTCTCGACTACTGTCTTTCTCTGGACAAGGATGCACACGTTGCATGTGAATCTTTCTCTACAACTGACTTTCTGATGGTTGGAGGCGAAATCGGCTTCCAGAATATCAAGGTTGATGCTGAATTTACAAAGAAATTCAATGCTCAGGTTGAAAAAATTGCCCGCGGAGTTGCCCTCGACATCGGTTATAACGCTCCTGAAATTGGTCTTGATGGCGCTAACTGTCTTTTCATGAACCGCCTTCACGCACAGTCAGCTGATATCAACCAGGGTGTTGTAGGAAAAGGTCTTGATGAATACGAAGGACAGCAGGGTGCCGGAGACCAGGGTATGATGTTCGGATACGCTTGTAACGAAACCCCAGCTTTGATGCCTGCTCCAGTTTATTATTCACATCAAATTCTCCTTCGTGCTCATGAACTCCGCCATTCAGGCAAAATCGCATGGCTCCGTCCTGATGCTAAGTCTCAGGTAACAATTGAGTATGATGAAAACAACAAGCCTTACCGCATCGATACAGTTGTAGTTTCTCACCAGCATAACCCTGATGTTGATTACGACACAATCAAAAAGACAATCATCGAAGAAATCATAAAGCCTGTTCTTGAACCAACAGGTCTTTTGAAGGGCGACACAAAATACTTTATCAACCCAACTGGAAAATTTGTAATTGGTGGACCTGACGGAGACTCTGGACTTACAGGACGCAAAATCATCGTAGATACATACGGTGGAATGGGTCGTCACGGTGGTGGAGCTTTCTCTGGAAAAGACCCTTCTAAGGTAGACCGTTCTGCTGCTTACATGGCACGCTACATTGCAAAGAACGTTGTTGCAGCTGGCCTTGCAGATCGCGCCGAAGTTGAACTTGCTTATGCAATCGGAGTTCCTTTCCCTGTTTCTATCATGGTTGAGACCTTTGGTACAGAAAAGGCTCCACGTAACAAGATTGAAGCAGCTGTTGAAAAGGTATTCGACTGTACCCCAGCCGGAATCATTAAGACTTTGAACCTTAAACAGCCAATCTACCGCAAGACTGCATCTTACGGACACTTTGGCCGCGAAGGCTTCCCTTGGGAAAATACAGACAAGGTTAATGAACTAAAGGCAGCTTTGAACTAGATTCCCAGGTCAAGCCCGTAGATGACAACAGTTATTATTGCCCGGTCGAGCCGGGCAATTTTTTTCTTCACTTCGTTATGCCCTTAATTCTGAATCAGGCGAAACATCAGTTTCTACAGTTTGATTAAGTGGATCAGAATTCAGCATTATATAATCATAACCTTTTACTCTGATAAAAATAAAATCACCTTTATTCAACATTTCTTCTATCTGTGATAAACAGCTGGCAGCATAGATATTTGCAGTTCCATCATCCTGCTTTTTATAAAAGACGGTGGTGTCATAATAAAAACTACATTCAGCATTAGTCTCTGTCAAATAATACATATAATATGGCTTATTTTCATATTCAGTAAGAACTTCACGGACAGAAAATTTATTCTGATATTTAAATGGAGGATAAAGCATTCTACCGCCTTCGTTATAATCGTTATCAACAATTATTCTCACGCGTTTATATTTCATATCCTTTCCGGTTACCTGCCACCAGTGCCAGTTTTTTTCATAACAATTAAGGCCAAAGCTGTATTTTTTATTAAAATCTTTAATTAAAAGATCAGAATTCAAATTGAATATTACAAATTTTCCGGGCTGAACAAGAATATCCTGAGTTTTCATAACAGGTGAAAGTTCCTTATTCATCTTTTTTGTATCACCAATATATGCATAAACTGTCAGAGCCCTGGAAGACCGGTTAAAAAACTCAAAAGCAAAGGTACATTCTTCTTCAGAATGAGCATAATAATCTGCTAACTCAGCTTTAGTGTTCTTTGAATCAAATTTTGTGCTTGCACAACCAATAAACAATCCTGTAAAAACAAGAGACAAGGTAAGATAAAAAATCTTTTTTAAATTATTTATTTCTTTCATATATTCAATATATATGATTTGTTCTTATATTTCAAATCAGAATTAACGCATAGTATTTTTGTATCAATCTGCTTGAGGATACTGAGCGTATATACTATTCTATATACATGACACTCTTATCTGAAAAAGAAATGATTGAAGTATTCACCAGATGGCGTTCACAAAATCCAAAGCCTGCCTCGGAACTGGATTATGTAAACGCTTTTACTTTATTAGTTGCCGTTGTACTCAGCGCACAGACCACAGATAAGGGGGTAAACAAGGCAACCGGCCCCCTTTTTAAGGTAGCAGATACTCCGGAAAAGATGCTGGCTCTTGGAGAAGAAGGTTTAATTTCCTACATCAAAACCATAGGCCTCTATAAAAACAAGGCTAAACACGTGCTTGGTCTTTCTCAAAAGCTGATTGATGATTTTGGGGGAAAGGTTCCGGGCAGCCGGGAAGAGCTTATGACTCTACCGGGAGTTGGCCGCAAAACTGCAAACGTAGTATTAAACGTAATCTTCCACCAGCCAACAATGCCGGTTGATACACACCTATTGAGGGTGTCGCCAAAGATAGGTCTTGCAGAAGGTGATACGCCAGAAACAGTAGAAAAAAGTCTGCTGCAACGTATTCCCCCAGAATTCCTGCCAAACGCTCACCACTGGATTTTGTTGCATGGCCGCTACACCTGCACCGCCCGTAACCCTAAATGCGATGAATGTATCATTCATGATTTATGTAAGCATAATTTATAAGGAACCACGTTGTTTGAAATACTGACAGGCGGAGCAGGGAAACGACCTCGCGAAGCATCATCCCCGCGTAGCGAGTCGTTTCCCAGCGGGAGCCTGTCAGTATTTCAAGCGCACTTGAATTCTTATCACATCCTCGTTACAGTAAAATCATGAATGATACAATTAATTCGATTGGCGAAGCAGCAAGTAATGCCGCTAACGATATTTTCTTCGACAAAACCAGTTCTTTTATAAACTGGATTCTGAGTTTCCTGACTTGGGAAAATCTTTTTAAGCTGATTGGAAGCCTTTTGATTCTTTTTGTAATCTGGCTTGTTTTCCGCATCGTAGCAAAAGCAATCCGTCGGGTACCGGAAACAAAGCTCCCGGCTCAGCGTGCAGCAATAGTTATTAAATTTGTACGATACATCTTTTACATTGTTGTAGTACTTTACGTACTGGGACTTTTTGGAATCAATCTGAAAGCCATCTGGGGAGCTGCAGGAATTGCCGGAGTTGCAATCGGTTTTGCAGCACAGACTTCTGTGAGCAACCTGATCAGCGGTCTTTTTGTTTTGACTGAAGGTTCCATTCACGTTGGCGATACAATCATTGTTGGCGACGTTACCGGTATTGTTGATGAAGTAAAACTGCTTTCGGTTCGCGTTCATACTTATGATAATCAGATGGTTCGTATTCCGAACTCCACAATTATTGGAAGCAATCTTACAAATAACTCTTATCACAATAAACGCCGTCTTACACTTAAGGTTGGCGTAGATTATTCAACTGATATGAGAAAGGCTCTTGAGACTCTGCAGAAGGCGCCTTTGCTCTGCCCTACAGTTTTGAAAGATCCTGCGCCTGCAGTATGGTTCGACGGATTTGATGCAAGCAGCATTAATCTTGTAGTTGCAGTATGGTTTAAGCCAGTAGATTTTCTGCAGACAAAAAACGATCTTTACGTTGCAATGAAGCAGGTTCTGGACGAAGCAGGCATTTCTATTCCGTTTAATCAGCTTGATGTACATCTCGATAAATAATGAACTTCTTTGACAAATACGACTGGGAGACCATGCTCAATCAGCATGCCCCGGTCAAATATGATATCTCACAGTATTTTGAAATCCTTTGTCCACAAAATGATTACCCCGATTTTTTAGACCGCTATATTCAGCTGCCGGTTATGAAGCGCCTTTCCGGTGTGGGCCTTCTTTGCGGAACTGACTGGCCAGCACTTTACCATAACCGCTTTTATTATTCCCGCCTGGACCACAGCAAGGGTGTTGCCCTCATTGTCTGGCACTTTACACATGACAAAGCTCAGACCATCGCGGGGCTTTTGCACGATATTTCTACTCCGGTTTTCAGCCATGTTTCAGATTTCCGCAAAGGTGATGCATTGACTCAGACTGCAACCGAAGAGCCTACAGCCCGGATTATTCGTGAAGATGTAGAATTGTGCAAGCTGCTCGCAGAAGATGGGCTTACAGCCGCACAAGTTGAGAACTATCATATTTACCCGATTGCAGATAACGAGATTCCTCAGCTTAGTGCAGACCGCCTTGAATATATGTTTCCTTCCGGAATGGCTCTGGACGGCTCCTGGACAATGGAAGAAATCAAGCTCTGCTATGATGACCTGGCAATTTTGAAAAACGAAGGTGGAACTGATGAGCTTGGATTCCGGACATTGGAGATTGCCGAGCTTTACTGCGAACACTTCTGCATGATTGGCCATATCCTTCAGCTCAATGAAAATAAGCTTGCCCTGCATATGCTTGGTCAGATTATGAATATGGCTGAAAAGGCAGGAATCTTGAACGAAACAGATTTTATGACTCTCAGCGAAATGGAAGTGATGGAAAAACTAGACCGACATTGCGAGGCGCAGCCGAAGCAATCCACACACGCGGACATTCTCAGTCGTTATTACCGTACCTTCCGTACAATGACTAAGATTGAGCATACAAATCAGCCTCTGCCCGAAAGTGACTACTTCTGTGTAAACCTCAAAGTAAAGCAGAGATATATTAATCCGCTGGTGCTAGCTCCCCGGGTCAAGCCCTGCGATGTTTGCGAAGCAAACTCGGTCAAGGATGACATGTCATTGTCCGGCTTGACCGGACAATCTAGACGTCTCTCAGAAGTCTCCGAGAAAGTACGTCGCATTATAAACGATTTTAAGTCCTTCAGCGACACTGCCTATGGTTGCGTCAAGCTCTGTTAATCACTAGAATAGAGCCATGATTGAATTAACAAGCAAACAGAGAAAGAATCTTGAAAAACTCGCACATGACCTTCAGCCGGTTGTAATTGTTGGCGGCGCAGGTGTAACAGACGGCGTAATTTCTATGGTAGACAACTCACTCGCCGCACATGAACTCATCAAAGTAAAATTCAACGAATATAAAGATGAAGCAAAAGATCTCACTGCAGAAATCTGCGAAAAAACCGGCGCAACTCTTGTACGCGTAATCGGTTTTACTGCAATCCTTTTCCGCGAAGCAGAAGAGGAAGAAAACAGAAAGATTAAGCTTTAGATCCTGAACCATAGGGAGCGGCACTGCGTAGCAGGGCAAAAATAGTCCAGTGGACTATTTTTAGCGAGTCTCCGAGCAACTGTGCTGCGAAGGTTCAGGATGACGCTATTCTACTGAAGGCCCAGCGCACGATTGCCAAGGCATACTTCATCTGCGACTCCGGCAGGAAGATATAATACTTCTGCTCGCCTTCTTCGTCGGCCGCAGTAAGCTGCATAACACTATTTGAAACAGAAAGCACAGCGGAAAGATTTGAAAGAGCTATCTCCGAAGTTCCGCTTTTTGAAAAGATTACTACACGCTGGTCCGTAATTACAAAATCACCTTCATTATCTTTTTGAACAGTTTCAGTTGCATACAAAATCTTCTCATTCTTATTCAGCTTAAGGCGCTGAAAATGTACCAGTGGCGTTTTTGATTCCGCCGTAAGCGGCAGTTTATACAGATGCGTATCTACATAAGGATTTTCGTATTCTGCCTTTTTGCCCGCAGCACGGAAGTTACGCCACAAAACCAGAACAAGAATCATAAGGAAAAAGAGAAAAACATAAAAGGCTCTGCCAAGACTGCGGCCTCCCTGTTTTTTTACTGAGCGGGGAAGGCGCTCTTCATCAGCCTTATCTGACTGCTTTTCTGATTTTTGCTTTTTATCTGATGCAGGAGAAATCTTTTTTTCTTTTTTGCTCGGCCGCCCAGGATTTGCAGGAGCATCATAAGCAGTTTCGCCGCCAGAATATTTGAATGGAAGAGAAACTCCACCAGTATTATAAGAAGGCTCAATCAAAAGAACCAGGGCAACAAGGGCAATATAGAGCAGGGAGCCAGCACCAGTGATTATGATTTTTCGCTTTTTCTTCCAGGCGGTCATAAACCACATAAGGGCAAGCCCCAGCGGAATAAGGATGATGCTGCAAAAACAGGCTATTGTAATGATTGAAAGGACTTTATCTCTTTGCATTCGAAATCAACTCCAAATGTATACTTTAAGTTATCTGTATTCATTATATCAGAGGGAGTGCCGAAAAGCACGGATTTTTTTGGCATATCAGAGCTTGCAGCATTGGCAGAGGTTGCGGCCGGCGACAGCAGGAGGATTTTATCGGCAAAACGGGCTGCTAAGTTGATGTCGTGGACGGCGGCAAGGATGCCGATGTTTTTTGCATGGGCGGTGTCGCAGAGCAGCTGCATTAAGTGCGGTTCAAAAACATAGTCCAGATTTGCAGCCGGCTCGTCAAGGAGGAGGAAGTCTGGAGTTTGTGCGAGGGCACGGGCCAGGCGGATTTTCTGGAACTCACCACCGGAAAGAGAATGAATGTGGCGCTGTGAAAAATCAGAAAGGCTAAGTTCGCCAAGAACTCCATCCACTACTTCGTAGTCTGCCCTAGTATAGTTAGCCGGGCCGGCACCAAAAAAAGTACGCTTTGTATAAGCATAACGTCCCTGCAGAACATAATCGCGGACAATAAAATCCCACTCGGAATATTCATTCTGCTGAAGATAAGCGATAAGGCGGGCTGCTTCGCGGCGGGGCAGCTTTGAAAAGGCAGCCATCTGGTCACCACCACCTGAAACTTTAAGAGCAGCATCCGGAACTCCTGCCATTACAGAAAGCAAAGTTGATTTACCCGCACCGTTTGGTCCACAAAGGCAGATAAACTCGCCCTGCTGCAAGCTGAAGCTGACATCAGATAAAACTATTTTATCACCGTAAGAAGCAGAAAGATTTTCTATTTTCAAATCACTCATTTCCGCCTCCCAAGACAAAGTGCCAGGAAGAATGGCACTCCTAAAATCGATGTGATAATTCCAGCAGGAAGTTCTCCCGGTGCAATTACCACGCGGGCAAAGGTATCAGAAAGCAGCAGCAGAGCCGCTCCAAAAATCATACTGAATGGAACCAAAGTTCGCGCTTTAGGCCCCAGGAATTTTCTTACAATGTGTGGTGCAATCAATCCAACGAATCCGATTGTTCCACCGGCACATACGGCACAGCTCACAGCAAGTGAACCGCACAAAAGCACAAGCACACGAAGACGGTCAACTTCTACACCAAGAGCTGCAGCTGATTTTTCTCCGCCGGTAAGAAGATCAAGCGGCCCCATAATACAGAACATAAGCACAAGAGAGGTCAGCGCCGGAAGAGAAATAAAAATCAGTTCATTCCAGCCACGGCCGTTAAAACTTCCAAGAATCCAGGTATAAATAGAATGGAGTTCCTTGTTACAGGTAAGAAGGAGCATAGAACTGAGCGAAGAATAAAGAGTTCCAAGGGCAGTACCGCAAAGCAGCAGCATAACAGAAGAAGCCTTTCCACTGCGGCTAAAGGCAAGAGAGGTAACCAGAACGCCTGCCCCCAGAGCCCCCGCAAAAGCACAAAGGTTCACTGGAGAAATCAGCGCCCCCACTCCACCGCGCCCAGTCAAGGCCATTACACCTGGTACAATACTTGCAATTACAGCGCCAAGAGTAGCCCCGGAGCTTATTCCCATAATACCAGGCTCTGCAAGCGGGTTACGGAAAAACAATTGAAAAACCGCGCCACTGCCGCCAAGCAAAAGACCTGTAATAAAAACAAGCAGCACGCGCGGGAGGCGCAGCTGCCATAAAATGATATTTTCAAATCTATCTCCCTGTCCGAACACGGCCGCAAGACTCACCTTTTCTGCTCCGAGTGCCAGGGCGAGAATCAATGAGATAAAAAGTGAAATGAAAAGAAATACAATTATAATTTGAGATTTGAATGATTTTTTATTTTGTTCTTTCATTATTTAACAACTTTTACCAGTTCCTTGATTTTTTCTTTGGGCCAGAATTCATTTTCCCAAAAGAAATCTTCAGTTTTGCGTTTTTTAAAAATACGAAACGGTTCTTTTGTATTATCATATAAATGAAAGATATCACATACTTGAACAAGTTCTGGAATTAGATTCAAACAACGTTCATATCTTGTACGAATCTTATCTTCGGGTACATTATGTCCACCATTTTCATAACGAGTTTTCACGCGAAGTACGTTAATATTTGGGTTTGATGTAAGTACATAGATACAACGAATAAAGAATCCAGCCTCTTTAGCTTTTCTTAAAAGCTTCAGATTTCTGTCCGTTGAAAGAACTGTCTCAAAAGTAAAGCTTTGTTTTTTTTCTACAAGTTCATTTCTCATTTCATCAGCTTTTTGAGCAGCTTCTAAATCTGAACAATTATTTGCTTTTTTAATTTCATCCGCATTAATATAAGGCTCTATGACTTTTGCGAACTGGGTAATTGTCGATTTACCACTTCCATTAGGACCTGCAAAGACAATTATTTCTGGCTTCTTAATATCAGGCATATTCACGGCTTCCATCAGGATAGAGAATATATGGTGCCTGCTTTTCATCATCCCAGCATTGAATAGGATTACCTTTTACCTGCTTAATTTCATTAGAAATTCTTACAGCTTCTACAAAACGTCGTGTAAGCTCATCATCACTTACACCGCAAGTTGAATCAAGCTCATTTTCTTCATTCATAAGGCAACCTCCTCAAATACAATAATTATATCATATAACTCGGAGGTTGAGTAGTTTTCAAAGTCGCTTGAAAGACACCCAACCACTATGTTTTTTTTACTTTTGCAATAATTCCGAAAGTTCTACAACTACATCCGCAACGCGAGGGCCCGGCCTTGTGTAAACGTTGTCATCTACAACAAAAACCTTGCTGTCCTTCACTGCAGGAATCTCAGCCCAGCCATTGCGCAGTCCAACAGAAGATGCAGCCTGACCTGTGCTGGCAGGAATCAGAATAACTGCAGGCTGACGGGAAATTATCGACTCTTCACTAACCATAGGATAAGCATCAGGTAAATCAGCAAAAATATTTTCGCCACCCGCAGCCTTAATTACATCATTAATAAAAGAGGCAGCACCGGCAGACATATAAGGAGCATTCCAGACTTCCCAGTAAACCTTTACGGCATTGCCCTTCTTTGAAGATGCATCGCTAGCCTTCTTCAGTTTTTTCTCCATACCGTCTACAACTTTTGCAGCCTCTTTCTCATGGCCGGTAATCTTTCCAACCTCAAGAATCTCAGTCTTCACAGAAGCAATAGAATCGCCCTTTGAAACATAGTAGGCAATTCCGTTGCTCTCGAGTGTCGCAATCAAAAAGTTGTGCATGCCTTCTGTAATGTAAACGAGGTCTGGCTTAAAAGACATGATAGTTTCAATGCTCAAAGTCTTTCCATCAAATCCACCAACTACCGGCTTCGCAGCAGCCTCAGGCGGAAAATCTGTAAACTCACTTACAGCCGAAACCTGGTCACCCGCACCAATTGTAAAAAGAATCTCGGCCGCACTAGGCGACAGAGCAACAATTGATTTTGGATATCCGCTTGTCGCAGCCTTTGGCTTACGTGCATATATGGCAGAAGCCAGAAGAAGAAATACAAAGAAAACCGATAAATATTTCTTATTCATTATTTCTTACAGCCCCACTGCTCGTAGTAAGCATCCAGCTGAGTTTTGATTTCATCAGTAATAACCGACTTGTCACCGTTTGTATAAAGGGCTTCCACAATCTCGTTCATAGAAACAATAGCCTTTGCTGGGAAGCCATACTTTTCTGTAATCACATCAAGAGCAGCCTTGTCGCTGTCCGGAGCACGCTCTTCGCGGTTAAGGCTTACAATCTCACCAACAATCTTGATTGCGCCAGGAGTAGTCTCCAGTGCCTTGATTTTCGGATAAACTTCTTCAATAGATTTTCCGCTGGTTGTTACATCTTCAATAATTACAACCTTGTCGCCGTCCTTAATCTTGTAGCCAAGAATTGCGCCCTTATCTGCACCGTGATCTTTTTCTTCCTTGCGGTCGCAGCAGTATTTAATTTCCTTTCCGTAAAGCTCGCTGTAGGCAACGGCAGTCACAACCGCCAGAGGAATACCCTTGTAGGCCGGACCAAAGAAAACGTCGATGTCATCCCCAAAGTTATCGTGAATTGCCTGAGCATAATATTTTCCAAGCTGTGCAAGCTGCCCGCCGGTCACATATCCACCCGCATTCATAAAGAAAGGCGACTGTCTTCCACTCTTCAAAGTGAACGACCCGAACTTAAGCACCTCGCAGCGCACCATAAAATCAATAAATTCTTTCTTGTAATTTTCCATGGTTTTGATTATATAAAAAAAAGATTTCCAATTCTAGGTTGACGAATCATACTTTTGGCATTATTATTTTACTCGAATAAATCCGACTCGGTTTCAACCGAGTAAAAAAAAGACAAGGAAGTTATATGATTAAAGAAGATCCATTTTTAGGAAGAAAAGAAAATATCAAAACAATCTCAAATTTCCTTAAATCAGACAAAGATGCGGCAGCCCTTATTTATGGACGTCGTCGTGTTGGCAAAACAGAACTGATAAAGCACTGTCTAAAAGAAACAAAAACAACTTCCATTTATTATGAGTGTAAGGAAACTTCTGAAAATAATAATGTAAAATCTCTTTCCGAAATTATCGCAGATACTTTTGGTCTGCCGCCCTTAGCTTTTGATACCTTTGAATCAACTCTATCATTTCTCTATAAAAAAGCTTCAGAAAAAGAATTAATTGTTGTGATTGATGAATATCCCTATATTCGGAAAGTAGTAGAGGGATTAGACAGCATTATTCAGTCTTTTATCGACAATAACAAGTCCACTTCCAGATTAAAATTGATTTTATGTGGCTCTTATGTAGAGACCATGAAGTCTTTACTTTCTGAAAATAATCCTCTTTTTGGCCGTTTTGATCTGGTTATGAATCTTAAGGCTATGGATTATTATGAATCCGCTCTCTTCTATAAAGATTTCAATGACGAAGATAAGGTACGTTTGTATTCTGTTTTTGGGGGAATTCCTTATTACAACAGGCGCATTGATTCATCAAAGACTGTAAAACAGAATATAATTGATTTGATTGCAAGCTCTGGCAGCCGCTTTGAAAATGAAGTACAGATGCACCTGAAATCCGAAATCTCTAAAATGCAGAATGCATACGAGGTCTTTGAAGCTCTGTCAAAGGGCTTTGTTCGATTCAAGGACATTCTTTCACAATCGCAGGTTTCAAGTTCGCCTACTCTTGCAGATGTTCTTGATAAGTTAATTAATATGGATGTTGTTCTAAAAGAATCACCTATTAACGATGAAAATAATAAGAAAAAAGCTGGCTATTATATTTCGGACCAGCTGACTTTATTTTATTTCAAATACATTTACAGAAATCTTTCAAGGCTTGCCGTAATGGATTCAGAAGCTTTTTATGACAAATTTATTGAACCAGATTTTGAAGAACATTATGTGCCACAGGCTTTTGAACAGATCTGCAGAGAATTTTTAACCCTTAAAAATCGTTCCGGTGAATTAACTGATTCTTTTGAAAAAATCGGGAAATACTGGTATGACGATCCGGTAAATCACAAAAACGGTGAATTTGATATAGTCACCGAAAATGAAGGCCGCTATATTTTCTACGAAGCAAAATTCCGCGAAGGAAAATTAGACACAAACCTTATCTGGAACGAAATCCAACAGGTAAATAATACGAGTTTAGTTTGCAGTAAATACGGATTCTTCTCTAAATCCGGTTATAAAGCAATTGATGAATCACATAAAAAACAATTGATTCTTTATAAGCTTGAAGATTTATACAGGTGATTGATATGAGTGCAACATTTTTATTTCCAGATAAATCAGACTTCTCGCCGGATATGAAAGAAACTGCCCGCTACTTGGGTTACAGCAGATTTGTTTCGCCGGATCAGGATGTTTCGGAGCTATTAGAAAAGGCTGCCAGCGAGATGGTGGAGGTTATGAAGGCTCAGGCTGTTTTTGAAGTGTTTGATTTGACGATGGCTTCAATCCCTGCGACTACAGAAATCAGCTTTGCAGATGTTACTTTGCAGTCGCGCGACCTCGGTAACAATCTTAAAGACTGCAAAAAAGTTGCTCTGCTCGCTGCAACACTCGGCCCTCAGGTAGATGCACTTATCCGCAGGCACTCTTCGCTGAATCCGGTTTATGCCAGCATTCTGCAGGCAACCGGCGCAATGTTTATAGAAGAACTGGTAGATATAACTAACTCAGAAATAAAAAAAATCGCCGAAGCGGCAGGACTTAAAACAAAACCTCGTTATAGTCCGGGCTACGGCGATGTGCCTCTTCAAGTGCAGAAAGATTTTTTCCGGCTGCTGCCTTGTACCCGCATAGGGCTTACCCTTATGGATACACTGATTATGGCGCCGGAAAAGTCGGTTACGGCCTTTGTTGGTCTATATTAGACCCTGATGTCACCCCGAACTTGTTTCGGGGTCTATTACAAGATGCTGAAACAAGTTCAGCATGACACATGTATTTTATTTCAAGCAACTGCGGTCCAATTTGTCAAAACCATCTGTCAGCTGGCGGGCAATTTCTACGAGTTTTGCCAGGTCACCTTTGCGGGCACCTTCGATATTAAGCGGCATAACAGGGTCGTGGAGAGAAAGTCTCAAAAGCATCCAGCCCTGAACATCTTCTCCCTTGAATGAAATACGAACACCCTCATAAGATTCCGGCATTTCGTAATCAGCTTCAATTGCGCGGCGCTTAAAATCAGCAAGAACACTCTTACCATATTCCTTAAAGTTTTCACAATTAATCTTAAAGCGGTACTCACCCTCTTCAACAAGAGGAGGAAGTTTTTCAATCAAACTGTCCAGCTTCTTTCCCTGGGCATTAGCCTGAGCCAGAGCAATAACAAGTTTAACTGCAAGGAAGGCACCGTCATCAAGGAAGTAGTTATCTTTAAGAGCACCGTGGCCAGAAGTCTCCATAGCCAAAGGAGCTACGATTCCCTTAGCGTTCAATTCCTTCTGCTTGTTGATTACATTCTTGTAACCGCGCATGTAGCAAAGATGCTTAAGACCAAGCACATCCTGCAGGAAGTATGTAAGACGGTCTGAAGTAACACTGTCTGTAATGATTGTAGAACCCGGATATTCAGGCGCAAGAATTGCGGCTATCATAGCGATGATAGAGTCACGGTTGATTTCGCTTCCGTCGCTGAGAACTGCAGACATACGGTCAACGTCAGTATCAAAAATCAAACCAAGATCAGCTTTGTTTGCAAGCACAGCCGAACGGATTGCTTCCATAGCCTGCTTATTTTCAGGGTTAGGAATATGATTAGGGAACATGCCATCCGGCTCAAGGAACTGGCTTCCAGTAGTATCAGCACCAAGAGGCTGAAGAATCTTATCAACAAAGAATCCAGAAGCACCGTTTCCGCTGTCTACAACAATATGAAGACCTTCCAGAGGCTTGTCACCCTTACCAAGAGAAGCAAGCCCGTCTGCAATCTTTCCACGAAGGTATTCAGCATAAATTGAAAGCAGATCTATTTTTTCAACAGGAACATTTACCTTAGCAGGATTCAAGAAGCCGGCCAGGTTCAAAATCTCAGTGATATCTTCATGCTCAAGACCACCATCGTTGTCAAAAAATTTAATACCGTTGCGGTTGAAAGGAAGGTGGCTGGCAGTAATCATTGCAGAGCCGTTGAAGTTTGTCTCAGGGAAAACAATAGACATGAACATTGCAGGTGTAGTTGCCATTCCGCAGTCAACAACAGTTGCGCCGGCACTAACCATACCATCAATTAAAGCATCTGCAAGAGCAGGACCGGTAACACGGGAATCGCGTCCAACACCAAGACGAAGCGCAGTAGAATCAACATCAAGTTTTTTAGCCAGCCAGCTGACATAAGCGCAGCCTATCTGCTTTGCAATCTGTGGAGTAAGATTTACGTTCTCACCTTCCACACCCTCTATAGCAACACCACGGATATCACTTCCGTTCTGCAATTTCATTAAATCCATAAAATCCGTCCTTAAAATCAGTTTTTTTAATTATATTCAGATAGCAGTAAAAAGTCGATTCTTTTCTGCTTTATTTTCCAACACAGAAGTTTGCAAAAATGCTGCCAAGCACATCATCCGGAGTAACGTCGCCTGTAACTTCTCCAAGAGCATCCAGCGCATCTTCCAGGTCCTGCACAACGGCGTCCAGAGTGTAGTTGTCGTCCGCGCTTATAAGGGCGTGGCGTACGCTTTCCAGGGCAGCCGACACCGCTTCCTTCTGGCGGGCAGAACCAAGGCCAGCCTGTGTTCGTTCTGTACTTCCGCCGGCGCCGCCAGAGCCCAGATTTGCGATGAGCAGGCCGTAGATTTGAGCAAAGAGGTCTGCCATGCCTTCGCCGGTTTTTGAGGAGATTTTGCAGACAGGAGGGGAAAGCCTTCCCCCCGCTCCAGCCTCCTCGGCTCCGCCTCCGGTGGCTTCCGCTACCCCTTCTCCTAGGGGCTCTGCCCCTAAAACCCCGCCTTTATCGCTCTTTGTATAAACCACAACCAGCGGCTCCTTACAATTCTCAATAAAGGCCTGGTCTTCTTCGTTCATTCCGGAAGTTCCGTCCACAAGATACAAAACAACATCTGCATCATGAACAAGGCTGCGACTTATTTCTACACCCTGTGCCTCTATTGCATCGGAAGTCTGTCGCAAGCCCGCAGTATCAAAAAGACGAACTGGAATACCGTTTATGCTTGCCCAGCTTTCCAGCCAGTCTCGGGTCGTTCCTTCTATGTCACTTACGATGGCACGCTCTTCTTTAAGAATCGCGTTAAACAAAGAAGATTTACCGGCGTTTGTGCGGCCGGCCAGAACAACGCGGGCTCCATCCTGATAAAGCTTTTCGCCACGCCAGGAATCTGCAAGTGCCTGCAGACGGCTTGCCGCCAGCTCTATGTCGCTGCGGTCAAAGGAGTCTGCTATGGTTTCTTCGTCCTCCGGGTATTCAATTTCTACCTCGATGGCGGCAAGGGTGTCTATAATTAATTTTTTAATTGAATCGATTTCTGAAAAAAGAGCACCGGCAAGGCGGCCGGCCGCATGAGAACGCGAAACATCAGTATGGGAATCAATAATTTCCTTTACAGCTTCTGCGCGGGTAAGGTCTGTTTTTCCATTAATAAAAGCGCGGAAGGTATATTCCCCGCGGTTCGCCTGGCGGAAGCCGCTCTTAAGCATAAGGTTCTGCACAGCCATTACAACAGCTGGGCCGCCATGGCAGAAAATCTCCACCATGTCTTCGCCGGTAAAAGATTTTGGGGCACGGTAAACCGCAAGCATTACTTCGTCGATTTTAGATCCCCGGGTCAAGCCCTGCGATGTTTGCGAAGCAAACTCGGTCAAGGATGACATCTCATTGTCATTGTCGGGCTTGACCCGACAATCTAGCATCCACCCGTAAACTAATGTGTTTCCAGCAGCTTCCAATAGTGCCTTTGGACGGCTGAAAACTTTACTTACCAGCTCAATACAGCCCTTACCAGATACGCGCACAATGCCCAATGCTGCAGGCGCAAGTGCGGTTGCAATAGATGAAATTGGTTCTTCCGGAGTATACTGGTTTGGTGTCATAAGAGCCCCTCAGGGCACTTCATGGCGCCCTATTATAAAGTTATGGCATTACCTTGAGGAACGGACGGAAGGTTGTTGTTTCTTCTTCACGGTAAGGGTACAAAATACTATCGAGTACCGAAACATCCGAATCCACAAAAAGCGGCTTCATTGTATCACCAATGGCCGGCTTACGGAACTCCCTGCTTGCTTCTGCAGTAGTTCCAATAAAGGCTTCGGTTGCATCAATATCAGGAGGAGTAGTTCCATAGTCACCGGAATTGTTCCAGCACATATATCCACGGTCCAGAGAATCGCGAACACCAAAGAACTGCTTTTTAATATAATCAGAATCGTAATAAAGTCTGTCGTAGCTTACGTTGAGATAGAATGACTGAACCCACGGGCGTATGATTGCCCGGTTACGGCAGAGTACTGTGTTACGGAAAGAACCGTAATAATATATGCGGTAGGTTCTGTCTGCAACCGGAGCATAGTTTAAGAAGGTCTGCTCAAAGTGGCTTGGGTAGAACATCGGGCCAATTACATCAACATATTCAGCAAGCATTTCTGCATCCTGCCCTGTGCGGGTGCCGCTTCTGTACCAGCCGTTTGCACCATAAATATCAATTCCAATAGGAGCCTGAATATTTTCGCGGGCATATTTCAAGAAGGAAATAAGGGCAGATTCCTTGTCCATTCCCTTGTCCTGCCAGCGGTACTGTGCGTTATAAAGATTCAAACCGTCGGTTGGGAAGCGGATATAGTCAAACTGAATTTCATCAAAACCACGGGCAACAAGTTCACGGGCAATGGCAACGTTGTATTCCCAAACCTCTTCGGAATAAGGATCTACCCACTGCTCATCGTAGTAAGAAGTTTCCTTACTGCCGGTTGGCTGTTCATTTTCATCAAGGACATCATCATAGCCCTTTATACCCATCCATGGCTTGTTAAGCTTTTTGTCCCAGACAGCATACTTTCCGTTTTTGTATTTAGAAAGAGAGCGGTCTTTAAAGGTAACGATACGGGCTACAAGATATATATTTTCACTTTTGAATTCCTTAATAAACTTATCCAGATCCTTAATTGCATAACCTGAAGTGGAGCATTTTTCCAGAACAAGCGGATCTTTTGAATCGTAACGGAGGAAACCGTAGTCATCCTTCATATCAATTACGATTGAATTCATGTTGCGGTCTTTTACAATTTTCTTGAACTTTGCAACACCCTCCGGAAAGCTGCACTGGTAAGCAGAAGCATAAATGCTTTTTCTTCCATTTGCAATTTCTGCATAAGGAGAGTTTACTGTTCCAGGGTAAAGGAGCCAGAGTTCATTTAACTGAAGGCCATGCGCAAATCCGCTGCGAGACTGAGGAATCCAGGCAGTATTAATCATTCCTGGAACTGCGGCAAAAGCTTCGTGCCAGTTTCTTTCCTGGCTTGGAGTTCCCGGGCTCTGCAGGCTGTCTAAATCAATTGCTCCAAAACCTTCCAGTTTTGTATAAAGAAGAACATTGTCTATTGTTGTAAGGCCGTCTGTGACATCTGTTGGTTCTGAGCCGGTATAAATCAGCTCACCCTTCTTTTCCTGCCAGTTCAGACGATAGATTCGAGGCATATAAGTCTGAGAAAGATAGATTTCTGTATAAACTGAGCCGTCTGCATTTGTGCGGATTACCGGCAGAATGTCTGCAATTTCATCCGGAGAAGTAAGAGAAGGCATTTTTTCAAAGCCGGCATCAATATCGTTCCAAACAGGTTTTGCCTTGTCCGGAAGAATATAGGAAAGGCCGAAAATCGGGTGAGCCATAAAGACAACTGTCTGTCCTTCAAGGCTTGCAACAGCTACTGCCTTTATACCCGGTGAGTTTTTACTCATTGAACCAAGGTCTTTCCAGGTAAGTCCACCATCGCGGCTGTAATAGACACTGTCTTTGGTTGCTGTTACAACTTCATTGTTGTTCAAAGGATTTACACAAAGATCTTTCAGCTCCTGAATCTGCAGAGAAAGCTTTGTTTTTCCTTCTTTAAATGTTTTTATAGTAAGGAAAGGAAGTCCATTATCTCTTTCTTCCCATTTTTTCAAGTCTTTAGAATAAAAAATACCCTTCTGAGTGCGCATAAGCCAGGAAGGCTGTGGGATTCCACTTGCATCTGCGATATTTACGCGCAAAAGCTGGTCTACCCGAGCTTCTGTCCATAAGGGAATTGCGGAATTTCTGTTAGTAACACGGAATAATCCGTTATCTGAGCCCACGAGGAAAACTTCTGCCTCGGCTTCACCTTCCTGAGAACTTACAGTAGTCTTTTCTGGAAGTCTGTAAAGTGGCTTTACCTCGTCCGAAAAAGCAAGGGCTGTTAAAAGAAACAAAGAGAGTACAAAAAATGATTTTTTCATACTCTCTTTATCGGTAGAATTTGTCTAAATATTTAATATAACAGTCTCCCTGAACTTGATTCAGGGTCTCATTATAGATGCTGAAACATAGGGAGCGGCACTGCGAAGCAGCGCAAAAATAGTCCACTGGACTATTTTTAGCGAGTCTCCGAGCAGCTATGCTGCGAAGGTTCAGCATGACGGCTTAAACCAGCTTGTCGAGTGCATCTACAACTTCCTGGTCGTAGAAGCCTGGCTGCTCCTTAAGTGTATTAACGGCAGTTTCCTTATCCATTGCACCACGGTAGCTTCGCTTACTTGAAAGTGAAACATAAGATTCTGCTACGCGGATAAGGCGGGCAATCTGAGGAATCTCATCGCCCTTAAGGCCATGAGGGTAACCTGTTCCATCAATATTTTCATGATGTTTTGTAGCAGCATCTTCAAATACACTCCAGTACTTCTTTGGAACAAAGTCCAGATGCTTTTCAGCAAGATTAACGTGCTCTTTCATAGCCTGCTTTTCTTCTTCTGTAAGCTGAGTTGCAACAAGAAGATCAGGATCAATAGCAAGGAAGCCGGCATCGTAAATCATAGAAGCACAGAAGTTAAGCATTGCCATTCCCTGTGGAAGACCAAGCTGAACCGAAAGCTTATATACAAGTTCTGAAACGTTCTTAGAGTTATTCTTACGGCCTGTTACATTATCAATCTGCTGACCAATTTCTTCACACTTAACTGCAAGCTGCTTAAGCTCTTCTTCATCCTCTTCTGAGAAGGTAACATCAGGAAGGGCTGCGGCAGGAGCCCAGGTAGAAGAACCTGCAATTCTGAGGGAAGGATTTCCACCATAGATGTCTGTAATACCACCAAGCATAAGGCGGTTTGTCTGACTCTGGTTCTGAGCAAGAAGCTTAAAGGCCTGAGCATACTGTTCCTGCTGAACAAGGTTTGCTCTTGCAGCCTTTTTGATTAATACCATAATCAGAAGAACAAGAATAACTATGATTACAGCAATACCAAGAATTGAGAATATCATTACGCGAGTAGAACGCTTCTGCTCTTTTGCATTATCCTGCATTGAAGATCCAAAAGATGTAAGTGCATCTTTCATTTCTTGACTATTCTGTTTCTGAGCTTCTGTCTGTTCCTTAGAAGCGTCGGCAAGCTCTTTCATAGCTCTTGCCTGAGCATCCATAGATTCCTGCTGAGCGGCAAATCTTTCCTGCTCAACCTTCTTCTGGGCAGACTTTTCTTTATTCTCCTGATCCTGTTCAATCTGCTTTACAAGCTTTTTGATGGTAGTATTTTCGATGTTAGGGTACTTCTCAAGATTCATCTTGATGTCGATAAGTGCCATATCATCATACTTTTTCTGCAGGTTCAAAAGCTTCTGCTTATAAACAGTCTGTGCAAAGTAGAGAACATTTGTCTGTGAATCTTCATCCTTTGCAACTGCAAGAGCCTGGTTTACATACTTGTAAGCATCTTCAATGTTGCCATCTTCATAGGCCTCATTGGCTTTATCAAGAAAACGGACAGCTAAATCAGTTGTTGCAGCAAAAGCCTGAGCTGTGAAGAATACCAATAATAAAGCAATAACAATTCTTTTAAACTTATCTAACCACATTTTCCACTCCAATAGCCAAAATTACACTTGCTCTGTTTTCAAGTCCACCCTGTGTAAGGAAGAACTTATCCTTTACTCCGATATTGAAATTTAATTTAACTTTTTCCAATTCGGCAAACGGAATTCCAATATTCATTGCAACTCCGGCTGCAGCTTTAACATTTTTATCAAAAAGATGTCCTGCAAGCCAGTCGGCTCCAAAATCAAGCTTAACTGAACCAAGGCTAAGACCATCCAGCTTTATTCCCACAAACGGAGAATAGAAGTTTTCCATAACACCAGCAGTAAGAGGTGCTGTTTTTGACTTACCGGTTATAATAGCATCAAATCCAATTCTTATAAAGAAGTTCTTGGAAAGACGGCCAAAAGCATACTTTAATGCAAGTTCACCATCCATCAGCAAAGGAACAATCTTATCTTCATCTGCAAGAGCCAGGAACTGAGCTCCTATAAAGGCATCTGCACCAATTACATTTTTGTTTTCCATTGTGTATTTATAGTTGAACTCACCAGAAACACCATAATGGAAAGAACTAATGTCTCCACTTTCGCTCTTACTGAAAAGGTAAGCAACATCTGCCATACCAAGCTTAAGATGCCAGTTGGTACTTGTAAGCTTGGTTTCTTTTCCTGTTACATATACCGAACCACCAGAAGTTTTGCTTGCAGCAACATATTCTTTTTCTACGTTTCCACGCTGCTTTTCTTTTTCCTTCTCGATTCTTGCAAGTTCAAGCTGTCGCTGATATTCAAGCTCGGCTTCGTGCTTGCGCTGAATCTCGTAAGCATCAGAAATTACACTGTACATTTCAACAGCTTCTTCGTTATCAAGATTGTTCTCAATAACAATAAGTGTTGCAGCCATTGCAAAATCATAATCGTTATTAACGATAAGACGCCTGATCTTCTTCTGGGTGTAGTTTTCCATTAAATAGTAATACCTGTCTGTAGTATTCTTAGAAAGCAAACTATTTAATTTAGCTTCATCCTTAGTAGCAAAGCAGGTGTCTATCTGCTTGTATATTTCGCTTACATATTCCTCCAGGGCAAAGAGCTTACTGGTGGAACATATCAACAAAACAGCTAACGATAGTATTTTTAATTTTCTTCCAAACATTCTCACTCCTTTGCCTAGAAGATATTCGTTCTGAATCCAATTGCAATCTGTGGAATAAGACTCTTAATGTCTGCTCCAGAGACGTCCGTAGGAATGAACCACAATGAACCTTCTGTGTACATTGAGAACGAACTAAAGGCCTTAACATTCTGCAGTTTAACCTTAGGGAACTCAATCTGCATAAGCAGTGAAGAAAGAATCTGTGGTTTTCCACTGTTTGTCTGAGTGAACAATGAGAACTCAGCACCTACAGCAAACTGTGCAAACAGCCAGTCCCAGTCGTGTCCAAGGAAGAAGCTGAACGGAACCGAAGCAACGTTTGCAAGAATCTTAACACCAAAGACATGTCCACCATAGCGCATCTCGGTAAGATCAACCTTGAAGAGGTTAGAAACCGCGTCACGCTGCTGCTGTGTAAACTGTCCGTAAGAGAACTGAACCTTTACAACATCATCGAAGAAGGTAAGTCCGGCACCTACAGAGAACAGTGTTGCACCCCAGAGACGGAAGTCTAAGTAGAGTCCCTGAATAAATGATGGAACTTCGTAAGATGCCTTATCACCCTTACGGAGGGTAACAGTAACATTCTCAAGTTTTACATCATCATTAGAAAGACCCGATGCATTAAGTACCTGGTTATAGCGGCCACCATTTATAGGAGCAATCAGGCGGATTGAAGGTGCAGTATTATCAACCTGGATGATTGTTCTGGTGATTGCTGTTTCACCATTCTTCATTGTAGCACGAATCAGGAAGAAATGGTAACCTTCTGCAATATCCTGATTTTCTATGCGGTACATCCACTTTTCATTCTTAGAAAGCTCGGTAAAGGTTTTTCCGTTATCGAAGCTTATTTCTATCTTAGCAACCTTCTTGGCAGCTGTTGCAGCCTTTTGTTCTGCAGTTGCTTCCTTAGTTCTAGAGAAGAGCATTTCATCTTCACTGATAGAGTAACCTGCCTGACCTCTGATGTAAGGACGATTAATTGCAAAGTCTCCATAAGTAAAGTTATCAATTGTTACCCAAGGTCCTACAGGATTATAGGTAATTGTCTGCTCGCGTGATTTAACAGCCCTGCCGGTTGAAAGAACAGTTTCTACATAGTAGCTGTGTACACCTTCTTCCATATTTTCCGGACCAAGATCAAACTTAAAGAAGCCGCACTCTGTAAGAGTTGTTTCTGCAATAAACTTCTTGTCTACATAGAGGTTAAGCTTTGTGATTTCCTTTTCTGAAGCAGACTGTCCATAAACTGTAAACTTACCATTCTTGTGTTCACCGTTGAGCGGATAGAGAATGTCTACAGTTGCAGGAGCAATATTCTTTTCAAGATGGATATTGCGGCTTACATTTGTTGTATTACCAGCCTTATCTTTTCCAGTAAGCTCTACGTTATAGAAGCCGTCTGGAAGGCTTGTCATATCAACTGTTTCACCAATAATTCTGTCAATCTTGAAGTTGCGTACTACCGGGCTTGAACCCTTTTCAAGGTTTCTGATAGTAAGGTGAAGATCTGTTACTTCAACATTATCATAAGTATTACCTGAGAAGAAGAGCATACCTGTTGTAGTTGAATCATCAAGAGGAAGTTCAAGGTTGAGGTATGGAGCATCGTTATCAATATTGATAAGGCTTGAGTAAAGTCCCTGGATACCGTATTTATCTGTTACCTTAAGGAATACTACCTGAGTACCACCAGGAATTGCACGTGTATCTACTGTGTAGCTCCAATTTTCTGTTCCTGTTGCCTCGTTGTAAGAGTTACCGTTATCAAGAGAAACCTTAACATTTGCAATTCCGTTCTTATCGCTTGCCCAACCCGAAATTGTAACAAGGTTACGAACAGAAGTATCGATTGTAGGTTTTTCTACAGCACCCTTAGGCTCTTCAAGAGAAATGCGGTAAGTGCGTGAAACTTCTGGTCCCTTTACACCGTTGATATCAACTGCATATACGGTAACTGTATGCTCGTTATCTGTCATTGTTGAAAGAGGAACATCAATTGAGAAGCTTGTATTAAGCTTGTATTCCGCATCCGGACTAGACTGCTTATAAACTTCTTTTGTAGAAACCTGCTTGTAGCTTCCGTTATCAATCTTATAGAAGATTGAAGACTCACCATCATCATCGTAAACGACACCAGAGATTGTAAAGTCGCGGGTAATTACCTGCATATCTTCCGGTACGTGGATTTCGGCTCTTGGCAGGTCTGATTCGTTATCAATACTGAAGGCCCATGATTCAATAGGAGTTGTGTTTCCTGCATCATCTGTAAATACGAATGACATTGCATCGCTGATTGGAGCCTCTGGAGTACCTACATGAGTGTAGATAAGAGGATTCAATTCAAGCGGAATACGTGTCTGTGACTTTCCTTTTTCTGGAGGAGCAATATATTCTGCCTTAGCAAGCAGTGCATTATCTTTTACTTCAAATACTACAAGGTTATCACCGTTTACAACATCTTCTGGTAAAGGTTCAACTACCCTTGCCTCTGGAGGTGTTACGTCTTTATAAGCTGATGTATATGCATAGCTTTCGTGGCCAGAAGCATCACGAGCACGCATATTAATTCTGATAAGGCCGTCTGGCATTTCAGAAATATTTACATCTTTAGAGAAGGTTACACCAACACGGTTATTGTTATTTGAAAGATTGAATGAAGACCATGTTTCACCGTTATCAAGAGAGTATTCAACTGCACGAATTCCAAGAGGATGTGCTGCTGTACCAGAAATTCTGAGGTTATTCTTAACCCACTGGAAAAGCTCTGGTGTTACAAACTTGATTTCCGGAGCATTATTGTTTGCAATAAAGTTCAAGGTTGCAGAGTTATGAGCATCGCCAAAACGGTCTGTAACTCTTACTACAACATTCTTGTAAGCGCCATCTTTTTCTGCATAAAGAGTAACAAGATGTCCGTCTGTTTCTACTGCAAGACCCGGTGTATTTGAAACAAGCTCTACTCTAAGAGGAGCGCTGTAATTTACGTAATAAAGGAACTTTGAACCGCCGCTCAAAACATAGTTGTTATCAACTTCATCATAAACAGTTCCTGTTGCAGGCATTGTATAAATGCCTTCCTTGTCGTTGAGGAGACTTTCATCTGCTTCGCGAACAACTGTGAAAGAACCAGTTACTGTCTCTTCCAGAGCACCAGCCTTAATTACGGCAGAAAGCTTATTTACACGAGAAGGAAGATTTGAAACTGCAATTTCTGCAATCCAGCGCATTGGCTCTTCTGGAGTTGGCTTAATAAGTTTTGCTGAGCCCTTCTGGCTTACTGCACCGCCGGCAACTTCTTCGCCTGTAACTTCAAAGTTTACAGAACTGACTGCAGCACCTGTATCAATGTACATGCGGATTGTTGCAATATCTTTTGAGTTGTAGCCGAGAACAACCGGCATACCACTCAGGTATTCTGCATCATTAATCTGAACAATGTGGGCAGAAAGAGAAGGCTTTTTAACTGCAGTGTACTTAGCTGTTATAAGCTTGTTATCAGTAGTAGATGTTGTAAAGCCTACAGCGTTGTTTCCTTCTATCATATCTTCGCGATAGAATGCCTGATATTCGTTTGTAAGTTCTCCCTGATAAACTGCAAGGGCGTAAACATCAAAGCCGTCTGCCCAGTAAACAGCAGGAGCCTTTGCAACAGGCATTTTACCGTTCTGCTCTTCTACATCAGGAATATTCTTAATTGCAATTGCCTTTGCCTTCTGATTTCCACCGGCACTTTCTGCAATAAGTTCTACAAGGTGGAGACCATAGCCATAATCTTCTGCATTAATTGAGAACTTGAAAGAACCGTCTCTGGCAACATCAACCTTTGTAAAATCTTCTGTTGCAGCAGGAGCTGTAATTGTTCCAATAATGCCCTTAGCAATTTCTACACGGGCAGACATTACTCTGTACTTGAGGCCGCCAACGCCTGTTTCGCAGCTAACACGACCACTTACAGAAACAGGACCTTCAAGTCCGTTGATTGCTGTATTTTCTGAATAATCGTTTATTGTAATTTCCGGCAAAGCAGTATCTGCACGGAAGCGCAATGGGCGTGAATCAATTGTCTTACCCTTATCAGTTCTGATTCTTACTACAACCGGCTCTGAGCTTCCAATTGCATCAAGAGAAGTAAGACGGATAAGATTTCCTTCAAGGTCTACCTTTGCAAACTTAGTTGCAGGAACAAGGCTTACAGAAGCAGCGTTTGCTCCAATGAGGTAACCTGTAACAGGGAAGTCAGGATTGCTGATGATTGAGCCGTCTTCTGCAACGGTAGAGTCATCAAAAACAATTGCGGGCTCTTCCGACTTAACCACAGTTGTATTTGTTACATAATAAAGTGCATTGTAAGTTGAAGTACGTCCAATAATATCTTCTGCGGTAATTATAAGGTTCATAATACCCTTAGCAGAATCTGGAAGAACTGGAAGTGTAAATGTGTAAGAAGTTGCATTCTTAAGATCAATTGCGCTTTCAACAAGGCCTTCTTTACCCCACTTAAGAGCAGAAGAAACCTTTACAAGGCCTACTCCAGAAGTAATACCAAGTGAGAAGGTTCTGCCGCTTTCCGGATGGATTTCCATACCGTTTGTGAACTCTACTGTTTCTTTACCACCAGTAACTTTTGCTTCTGCAAACTGAGGAGCAAGTCCGCGGGAAACAACATTGATTACAGAAGGATTTCCTACAACTCCGTTTACATCAACTGCTGTAACAGTAACCTTATGATTTCCGGCAGAAAGGGCTTCTGCTGTACAAAGTTCATAATAGAATACACCCTTTGTTTCCTGAATAATCGGCTCGTTGTTATCAAGCTGAATGCGAACCTCTTTTACTCCATCAGGGTCTGTCGCAATACCGCGTACAAAAAGCGGATCTGAATCACCAAAGTTCTGACCTTCCACAGGCTCAGAAACAGAGATAAGAGGCTTATCATTTTCCTGATTCAATGCAATGTTGCGGGAAACATCTACAACGTTACCTGCACGGTCTTTTGCATGAATTGTGAATTTAACTGCTTTATCTTTAATTGCAAGAGTGTCTACATTAACAGCCCAGAATGGGTTACCAGGAATGAGTTCAAAGTTACCAGACTGTGAACCAAAGCTCCATGAAAGCTCTGTTACACCGATTGTATCCTTTGCATAACCGGCAACTGTAAATTTACCGTCCATAACCTGGCCTTCTGCAGGATAAACAATGCCTACATCCGGCTTAGTATTATCAATAAAATAGAGGAATGAATACATTCCGACAGAACCTGCTTTATCTACAGCCTTAAACCAGAGAACTGCAGGACCATCAGCGAATTTTTTTGTATCTACAGAAACTGTGAAATCACAGAGATCTTTATTCTTGTTTCCGCCGAACTTTAGAGGTATGAAGTTCTGGCCGTTATCTGTCGAATAATAAAGCTCTTTGATTCCGTTTCCGTCTGAAACAATACCGTCAAACTTAACATTGCCGGAAACGAGGAGACCCATTGTTTTATCCTGGATTTCTGTTACAGGCTGTTTACGGTCGAGCTGCCAGGTAAGCACATAAGGAGAACTTACTCTTGGCTCTTCGTTAATATCATAACCAATTACTTTGATTGTATGTGGACCTTCTTCCAGGTCGTTTGTATCGAGGTAATATGACCAGAATTCTTTACCCTGGGCAGTAACGCGCTTTTCAATTTCTGTTCCTTCGTCGAGGATGAGTTCTACCTTTGAAACTCCATCATCATCAACACAGGTACCTACAATATTAAGGTTACCTACAACGCGCATGTTTGGATATGGGTTAGTAATTCCACAGATTGGAAGATCTGATTTCGGATCCAGATACAAATTATGAGGACCTTCAATGTGAACATTTCCACCAAGGTCACGGGCAGTAATCATAATGTTGTACTTACCTGGCTTACGGCTATCAAGATCAAACTGCTCCTGCCAGCTGTTCATGTTTTCTACTTTGATATCTTCAATATCACCCTTACCATGAGCAGAAAGAAGACCTGCAGTGAGAACACAAAGAATTGCCATTAAAAATACTTTTTTCATTTTATTCATCTAGTACCTCTATTAATTTTTGAAAAAAAACCTTTAACTTAGAATCCCTCATTTTATTATCGGTACAATATTACTGTTTAATTAGAAAAAGTTGAGTTATAATAGATTAAAGACTTTTTTTCAGGAGAACGCAAAGTGAGCACAGCAGATATATCAATTTTACAACAAATTATTAATAAAAGCAAAAAAATTGTATTTTTTGGTGGTGCCGGGGTTTCTACAGAGTCTGGAATTCCGGATTTTCGCAGCGTAGATGGTCTTTATAACCAGCAGTGGAAGTATCCGCCGGAGCAGATTATCAGCCGCACTTTCTTTTACCAGAACACTCCTGAGTTTTACAGATTTTACCGGGCAAAACTGCTGCCTCAGGGCATAAAGCCAAATGCGGCCCACTATAAACTTGCAGAGCTTGAGGCTGCCGGTAAGCTTCTTGCAGTTGTTACCCAGAATATTGACGGGCTTCACCAGATGGCGGGAAGTAAAACTGTTTACGAGCTGCATGGAAGCACCCTGCGTAACTACTGTCTGGACTGCCATGAATTTTATGATGAAAAAATTATAATTGAAAGCGAAAATGCTCCGGACAAACTGCCCCACTGCAAAAAGTGTGGTGGACTTATTAAGCCAGATGTAGTTCTTTATGAAGAAGGACTGGACCAGAGGGTAATTGAAGGTGCAGTTCGTGCCATAAAGGACGCAGACACCCTGATAATTGGCGGCACTTCGCTTACAGTTTACCCGGCAGCAGGTTTAGTAGACTATTTCCACGGTGAAAACCTTGTTCTGCTGAATAAATCTTCCACACCGCAGGATCATATGGCAAACCTTGTAATTCATGAGCCTATTGGAGAAGTTTTAAGTCAAATTAGATGCTGAAACTTAGGGAGCGGCCCTACAAAGTAGGGCAAAAATAGTCCAGTGGACTATTTTTAGCGAGTCTCCGAGCAGCTGTGCTGCGAAGGGGAAGCATGACAATTAGAAGCTCATGTCCAGGCCCAGGGAAAATTTTTGTCTTTCCTGGAAGGTCAGCGGCCTTTGAGAATTAAAGGTAAAGCTGTAGAGCAGGTAAAAGCCCATTTTATAATTTGAATTTGCAAGAAGACCAATATTTGGTGTGAACTCAAGCCCCGCCCTGAGATAAAGGGAATCAAGGAAATAGCCGCGCCCGTCTCCAATGGCCTTAAAATAATCTCCCAGGTAAGCTGTCTGAAAGCCGTTCCTTGAAGCATCGCCTGCCGTTCCCGTTGCCGCATAACCTAAATCAATATAAAAATCATTTAGGTAAAAGGCGGTAATGCCGGGGATAGCCTTTTGAATTTCCATTGAAAAGGCTGTTACTTCACAGGAAGCATCAAAAACAGCATAACCCAGAGAAAGCTTAGGATCTGGAATGTAGGCATAACCGCGGATTGAACTTGAAGGAAGAAGCTTAAAGTTCAGACGGAGAGGCAGATTATAAGTAAAGCCATAGTTTGATTCAATCGGCAGAATACGTGGTATGCAGATTTTTAAGGCTGCAGTGAGGGCAGAAGTATTAACTATAGGCTGTGACGCTGTATTAAGAGCTGCATCGTAGCGGCGGCCGTAACCTGCGAGAAGAGCAAAGCCTGCCTTTTCAAAACGTCCTGGTCCTGCCCTTCTGATTGTAGAAAACTGAGCAGTAATAACATCAGAAACTGTAAAATAATTTGTATCATCTTTAGGAGCAGTAATTCCTATTTTCGACGGTTCCCAGAAATTTATAGAAGAATAAAAACCATTATCTCCGGCAGGAATTGCAAGCTGACTATCCTGACGGCCAATATGGGTCTTTGCGGTATTTGATATTAATATAGTAGAAACTCTTCCAAGTTCAAAACCGGAGGATATTGTTGAAATTACACCGCTCTGCTTCCAGCCCTTTGCATCAAACTCTGTTTTTAATTCTGTCTCTGTATTAAAAAGTGATGTTGCAGTCCCCTTGTTCAATATCATGTCAATTCCAAAAGAATTAGCAAGTGTATTCCAGCCGCAGGTAAGCGTAATAAGGTCTGAACTGCCATTTGACCATGGGTTGGAAGTTACATAAATTGCACCAATATAAGAATTACATAAATTTGAAGAATAGGCTGCATTTGGTCCAAAATATTCAGACCTGTAATAACTTACTGGAATAAAGATTCCATGGGCTAAGTATGGGAACGGGTTATAAGGTTTGGATTCCAGTTTAGATTGGGGCTGCGGCTCTGGCTCCACATTTGCTTCCAGGCTGATTGTAGCAGCAGCTTCCGGGCTTTTTTTGCGGCTTGCAGGAGCAGATTCCCATTGTAAAGAAGTTTCTTTAAGGCTTAATATGCGGTTCAGCTGCAAAAACTCACCAATATAAACCAGGCGGTCATTCCAGTAAACAGGCTCAAAAAGGCCTCCGGAAAAATCATTATTAGTAAGATAAAGTTTAGACTCAGACAGGTCAAAGCGTCCAAGGCGGGGCATAGTAGATTTCTGAGCATAGCTGAAGTATAAGCCCTCGTTTTCGGCCGCCCCCTGCTCAGAATAGGAAAGGGAGCGGACAACCATGCCCTGCGGAAAGGCAAATTCTTTTGTTTCTTCTATTAAAATGCCTTCCACACTGCTTACACTGCTTATACAAAGGCTGTAATTAAGCCCCGCTTTTTTTATCCAGGCAAAACGGCCGTCTTTAAGGGCGGTAAAGGCATAAGGGTTTGTTTCGGCCTGAAGAATCTGCTCGGAAACTTTTGTGCTGCCTGTAATGCGGCTGCCATCCAGGCTGAATTCCAGACGGAAGGCCACAAGGCTGTAGTGCTGGTCCAGATATTTTTGTGCAAGAAGATAAGTGCTGTCTCCAGCCTGAATAACAAGCCCTTCCCTAAGCCCCTTTTCCTTTACTAAATAAAAACTTTTATTAGAAAAATCATAAATCTTTATACGGGCTTTTTCTGTAGGGCTGTTTATGCTGATATAGTTTACGGCAAGAAAGCGACCGTCATTTGATAGTCGCACAGAAGAGAGTCCTCTCTGCGAAAAAACATGATGAAAAACAGGGGCTTCATTATTATCATCAGTTACAGTTACAGCTCCAGCATCCGCCGCAAAAACCCGGCCTCCCAAACGGTCCATCCAGACAAGCCTGCCGCCTGCAGAAGTTAAAGAATCATAAAGGGAGCCTGAATCATTGAGCTGAGAATAACTCGTAGACTCCGGCTGGAAAAAGTCCTGGGCAAGGCCTGCTCTTACAGGATCATCTGGAATATCCGGCACCTGGTAATGAGTTTCAAAATCATGCCAGACAGTTTTAAGTTTTTCTCCAAAGGCCTTTTTAAAAGCCCCGGATACAGTAAGATTTTTTCCATTAACAATGCGGTACCAGAAGTCTGCATAGGCTTCCATACCGTATTCATTTTGCAGCCACTGATGAAAAGCCCCGTTGAAAAAGTAAGGAGCACCTGAAGGCCTGCCGTCTGAAGCACCAGAAAGGTCATGATAGGAAGGGAATTTATCTTCTATTTTGGCCTGTTTTACATAGTGTTTTGCATACTCGTCGTTCAAACGCCCTTCGCCTGCCGCACTTTCACTGGTAAGGGTGGCACCCTCTGCCATTCCGGTAGTTACGGCAAACATTCCAGGTGTTACACAATCACCAAAAACCTTTCCCACTCCCCGCCAGAATCCATTTTTCATATTATAAGTAACTGCGTGGGTAAGTTCATGACGGAAGGTTGAAAGAAGAGTTTCGCTGAAAACCGCCAGCTCGCTGGAGCCGGAACAGGCTGTATCGTAAATTGCAATATGATTATAAGGAACAGCCGTCCAGAAGGCATTAAACTGTTCAACGGCTGGAGTAATTACAACCGGCATTCTGAAAGAAGGAGTAAGACCGTACTGGGCCGTTACTTCCTCGTAAACCGTGTCTGCCTTTTCGTAAAGAATGGAAGCGCTTTCCTGACAGCGCTCGGGATAGATAATATCAAACCACTGGGTTTTTGCTACGCGGAGTGTTTTTTCACCCCAGAGCATTCCGCTGCGTGCAGAAAGTTCTGCACACAGAAGGAAAGCCGCAAGCAGACAAAAAATCTGCCTGCAAGTAAAAAGGCTGCGTGATTTACATTTCTTTAAGTCTCTTTTCTGCATATCTGAAATAAGCCGCTCCAACCGGTGCAGCAATTATAACATATATGATGCTTAAAATCACAAGGGAAAGCATTGATTTTGGAAGAGCAAAAACCACAAGAATTACTACAAGTCCAACTGTTAGCATAGAAAGAAGCATAGACCAGAGAACATTAAAGTTCTGTTTGCTTGCGGCCATTGGAGTTTCCCAGTTGAGCTTTGGATTTAAAGTATCAATAAACATATCAATAAAAATCAAAAGCAGAGACACCGAGCCGGAAACGAGAACCGTCATAAAGCAGATAGAAAAGAGGTCTGTAAATGTAAGTGGAACCTGCAGAAAGAAATATGCCAGTGTAAGAAGGAAAATCATAATTACATTTGCAATTCCCACATAAAGCATGGCATGCCAGAACTTCACTTTTACAATCAGATTAAAATCTATAGGCATGGCCTTAAGGTCATTGAGGGATTTTCCTTCGCGGGAAAAAGAAGTTGTGGCAAGGTTTGCAAAGGTTCCGGTAAATACAACAAAGGCTGCACTTCCCAGAGTTACAAAGTACTTTGCTGATTTCAAGCTTTCCGGGCTAAGTTCTGCAAGCTTTCTCTGGAAGGCTGAGAATATTACCCCAAGCCCCTCACCAGAAGCAATAAAGCCAACACTAAAAGAAAGAATGAAAATCACTGGGAAAAGATAAACAAACAATGGACCGTTTGCAAAAAAGGCAGGTTCCCGGACCACGTTGCGGTAGTCGCGGACAAAAAGAGCGTGGAAAATAGAGACCGAACGAACATCCTTTTCAATTACCTCTTCTGCCTTCTGGGCTGTAATCTTTTTTGCTTTTACGTCAGCAAAGCCATCCAGAGTTTTTATGTACATCTTTCCAAAGAGTGGAACCAGCACAAAAAGAATAAGGGCAGAAAGGGCTGCAAGAATCAGGATAGGAAGAATCTTTCCTTTCAGGGCGCCGGAAATGTACATAAAGACCGGCATTTTATCACTCAGGCCAAAGAGTTTTTCTATAGAAGAGCCCATCTTTTCGCCCATAAACTTGGGATTGGAAAAAGACATTGAAATAGAAGAATTCATCAACCCGTAAAAGATACAAAAAGCAATAAGAAGAACTGTGGCAACTACAGTCATCAGCTTCTTTTTTCTCAAGGCCGGAATAAAGTAAAGAATCAATATAAATAGAAGATAGATTGCAAAAACCGCAGCCAGAGAAAAGGCCAGGGCTGCAACAAGAAAACCAATGTAAAAGAGCGGATTTGTAAGCAGCCCTTCGTTTGCTCCGTAAACAATAGAACTAATGGCAAACATGCCAAGTCCCATAATTGCATCAGAAACAAAAGAAACTGCAAACTTTGCTCCAAAGAACTGGCCCGGAGTAAGCGGCAGGCTCATAAGAAATTCTTCGCTGCTGCCTGTGTAGTAAGAAGCCGCAACCGAAGTAAAGCCAAAGAACATAATAACCAGAAGTGCAACCAGCATGGTAATAAAAGGCATGGCCTCCTGATTTCCACTTGCTGCCAGAAACTTATAGGTGGCAATCATATAGGCTGTATACATTCCAATCATTACGGCAATAACATAAATTGCAAATAAGATGATGAATATATTTTTAATGATTCCCTTAGGCCCCTTTTTAAAGCCTTCCAGAAAGCCGCCTACGTTCAGCGTACTTGTATTTAAAATTTTAAAGAGATTATAAAACATTGCAGTACCCCTCTAGTTTGCCCCTGCATTTTCAGCGGCTGCCTTTGCGGTACTACCAATCATTTCAAGGAAGATATCTTCCAGAGACTGGCCTTCTTTTCCGTGCTGCTCCTTGAGCTCGTTCATAGTTCCCTGGAAAATCAACTGACCTTTTTTGATGATTCCAATACGGTCGCAAAGCTTTTCTGCAACTTCCATTACATGAGTAGAAAAGAAAACTGTCTTTCCAGCACCTGCACGTTCGCGCATAATTTCCTTTACGATAAAGGCTGCTTCCGGGTCCAGACCAACCATAGGTTCATCAAGAATCCAGTTCTGAGGGTCGGTTATAAGACTTGCAATCAAAAAGAGCTTCTGCTTCATACCATGGCTGAAGGATGAAATCTTATTATTCAAAACTTCCTTGAGGCCAAAGCGGGTGCAGTAGTTTTCTATGCGTTCCTTACGAAGGTCTGCGGAAACCTTGTAAACATCACCAATAAAATTAAGATATTCAATAGCCTTAAGACGAGAAACAGTTTCCGGATTATCCGGCACAAACGCAAACTGCCTTTTAGCTGCCACCGGACGCTCTTTGATAGAAATTCCATCCAGCTCCAGCTCACCCTGATCCGGCTGAATAATGCCGGTAAGCATTTTTATTGTAGTAGTTTTTCCAGCCCCGTTAGGCCCCAGAAATCCAAAAATCTCGCCATTGTTCACAGTAAGCGAAAGCGAATCCACCGCCTTAGCCCCACCCTTGCTGTAGGTCTTCGAAACACCTTTAATCTCAAATATTTTTTTTATACTCCTATACTTGCACTATAAAATATTTTTCGATTTTTTTACACTTTTTTTTCTGAATTTCGCAGAAAATCGCATATTAAGTCTACTTTATATATAGAGAAGTTTTATTGCTGCCGCGGATTTCTCAAAATTATTTTAAGAGGTTTGATATGGAACAAACAACAAAAACGCAGAAACAGGTGTATGACCATCTATTCATCGCAATATTCGGAAAAGATACCGAACGCAGTAAACGATGGCGACTGGAGCTTTATAATGCGCTCAACAACACAAATTACACTGATCCAGATGCACTGGAACTCAACACATTGGAAAATGTTATTTATATTAAGATGCATAATGATGTTTCTTTTTTAGTTGATTCCCAAATGACTTTATATGAACATCAGCGAACTACAAATCCTAATATGCCATTACGAGGTTTCTTTTATTTTGCTCAACTGTATCAGAAATATATTGATTCGAAACGAGAACTGATTGGGACCACCACACTTATCAAGATTCCAAATCCAAATTACATCGTCTTTTACAATGGAGATACCAGTCGAGATGAAGATTATGAACTAAAACTTTCAGATGCTTTTTTCCACGAAGATAAAAGCGGTAAATTCGAGTGGACAGCAAGAGTTCTTAATATTAATAAAGAATACAATTTATCACTTCAAAAAAAATGTAAACCGTTGTATGATTACATACAGTTCGTAAGCAGAATTAATGATAATAAAGAAAAAGGCATGACCATAGAAGAAGCAGTGGATGAAGCTGTAGACTGGGCTTGCGAACAGAATCTTCTGGAAGGCTACATTAGAGAGCAGAAAGCGGAGGTTAAGATGAACTTACTCACTGAATACGATGAAGAAGCTTACATCAGAATCTGGCGCAGAGATGGCAGACAGGAGCAAGCCGAGGAAGCTGCTATTAATCTCTTAAGAATGAACATACTTTCTCCAGAGCAAATCGCTCAGGCACAAGGCCTTCCACTTGAAAAAGTTCTTGAACTAAAGGATAAAATTTGCAACGAACCTGCGTAATCTTGAAATAAGAATTTCATACGACTTGAGAAATCAAGCCGTAAGGCGGTACTAACCTGCAAAAAATTAAAAATGCTGATTTTGCCGGCTGAAAATTAGCGCAAAGAGGTTTCCCAGCCCTCTCTCAGCCTGCAGAAAACCCAAAAACAAAATTTTGCAGGCCGGAAAACTTCAAAAATACCCAAAACTCATCGAAAAACACTCAATATCAGCCTGCAGTTTTTATAAAAAATGATTTTTGCAGGCTGGATTCTATTTCAAACCTGAATTCGTTCAAAAAATCAGCCTGCAAAATTCTAACTTTTCTTATTTTGCAGGCCACTCTAAACAGGCTGATGATAGTAATTTACCACACCCTATACCATTTGACGGAAGAATTATCAGGGTTTTGATAAACTTGAATATCAGATCCGTTTAACCTAACTACAAAGTCTGCGCTTTGAGACGAGTCTGATGAAGGCAACATTTGAGCGCTTTCAATATCGAATCCTTTATAGTTTAGCGTATTCGCATAAGTTGCGGTTATTTCATAATTATTTTCATATTGACTACTACTACCAATCCTAATTAATGTCATAGTAATATTATGAGATGTCGTAACAGGCTTAAATATCAGAGCGCCGAAATAATCTCCGTAATAATCATCATGAGTCTTAAATAAAATACAAGTACCATTTGTTTTGTGAGTAGAATTGCTCTCGTTGTATATTACTGTAGTTGTATCGCTTGCCATCAAGCTTTCATTTGACGAAACGTTCAACATTGCGGTAGAGGTAGGATAAATAATTCCACTATAGGGCTTTGGTCCACTTTCATTCGCACATGTAATTCCAAAGATATTATTTCCATTTAGAATTTTAAATTTGCTAAAATATGTAGAAGGATATGAATAATTATCCTCTCCTGTACATGTCATAATTTCTTTTCCATGAGCAGCACTGTTGGTAAAGCCATTGATATACAAAGCAATATATTTATTATTAAGATTTGTATTTGTAAGCCTTGCACTCATTAAAATCTTTGAAGAATAATTATTAAGGAAAATGTCATTTGTTTTTGCCTCATTAGAAGGAACAATATAAATGTTTGCCGCATTAGACCCTTGCCCCAAATTAAAACTCTTTCCAGCATAAATGGCGCCGCCACCTTGTGAAGAGGCAGTGCCAGTTGCTGTGTTTTGATAGTTTGTATCGCCAATTGTTCCGGCAGACATTACAAATGAAGTGGCGCTTGTATGATGATAAATCCCGCCACCGTTTAACCCCTTATTTCCTTTTATAACTCCTCCAGTCATAGAAAGACTTCCCTGGTTGTAAATACCGCCGCCACCATATACATACGATTCATTACTGTATACAGCGCAATTAAAAGCAATTGAGCCGCTATTGAAATTTACAGTTCCTCCGCTTGCAATATAAATGCCACCGCCTTTTTGCGAGGCACAATTATACCAAATGCCATAACTATTGTTCAAAGTTGATTTTGAATCAGCATCTGGGGCACTGTAGCCAAGCCACACTGCTGAATTTGCATCACAGCGAACCCCAGCACCATAGTACGCGTAATTTGACCTTGTATTATCGTTAGTGTTAGAAGCGGCGCTAGTTATAGCATTATTCGAGCTATCCTTTATGTCGCCAATAAGCGCGCTTCCGTTCATGCAGAGATTGGCATAGCTTAAATACACACCGCCGCCGCCATAAGAATCACCGTTGCTGAAAGCCTTGTTTTTAGATATCTGAGACGTTTCTTCCATTAAAAGTGTCGCTTGCTTGCCATCACCCGACTCGCCGGCAATATAAACTCCGCCTCCAGAAAGTGAAGCAGTATTACCTGTAATAACGGCATCTGTTGTAAGCGTGAGCTTTCCACCGGCTTTTACCAAATAAATACCGCCACCATTTCCAGTTTTCTTACCACCTGTAATTATAAGATTTTGAATTGTAACAGGTTTTGAATGATTTATTGTCAGCGTAGTACCGTCAGAAGAAGCAGAAGCTATGCTACGATTTAAGGTTGGTTGATTGTTTCCAACAGTCACTCCAAGAAGAGTTATGGATTTCGCGAGAGCCTTGTTGTTTGTAGTATCAGCAGCTGGTATTATTTGTGCACCATTTACAGTTCCGACAATATTTATAGTAAAGTCAATTTCCGAATTCCAGCATTTATTCACGGCGGTTTCGATTGTATCATAAGGTTTGCTAGCTGTTCCGTCACCACTAGAACTACCAGCTCCATAACCTGTAAGTGCCGTAGTTCCTGCCACATACAAAGGTGCATTAATATGTCCTATTAGAGTGGTATCACCTGTTGTTACAACACTCCATTCTGCATTTGTAATAGAAAAATAATCTTTGTTTGTTGATGTAAGCTTTGAACCGTCAAGAATAACCGCTCCTCGTGTCCAGGTATTTGGAGTAACAGACATTTTTGATTCATCATTATTGCCGCTTCCGGTATAGTTCGCATCAATTGTAATTTTCTTTCCGCTGGAAAGATAAACGTCGTTTGTCTTTGTGCTTCCCGAATATATTTTTGCGCTGCCACTTAAATTAAACGTTCCACTCTGATAAATGGCCCCGCCATAGGCTCCGCAAGTGTTCTGGTCAGAATTGGTTGTTCCACCCATGGTTCCACCAGTCATTGTTATTATGCCATAATCGTTGTAAATAACACCTCCTGAAGCTGTTGCATTATTGCCAGTAAAGGTTGGATTTCCACTTATGACAACCTTACTATATTTTTGAACCCTGATTACAGCGCCGCCAACCCCAGTATTGTTACTAAAAGTTCCACCAGAAATATTAACAACAATTGGATTATCCTTATTTTCTTCAGCAACTTCTTTAATATAAACAACCCCACCATTTCTTGCGTAGTTAGATGAGAAGGTACCTCCAGATATTGTGTAAGTTCCAACAGCCGTCACTCCAAGTGCACCACCATATCCCTTCCAATCTTCATCATATTTAGTTCCATTGTTAGAAATACTTCCGCTTCTTATAAGGACAGTTCCGCCTTCACTTTGAATACCACTATAAAAGATCGCATAATTGCGACGAATACCATAACCTGCAGTTATATCGGACTCTGTTTTATTTGATGAACTTACATATTTACTATAACCTAAGTAAACCGAACCACCGTTATTGTAAATGCCACCACCATTATCTGCACTGTTGGAAGCATCTTCTGCTTTAGTTGGATAACTATCTGCCTGAGCTCCTATCAAGGCGCTTCCATACATAAATAAATTAGAATCAGATCCTGCTAAATATACACCACCACCATTTGCGGCAGTATTCCCTGCTATTATTGCGCCATCAGTAAGTTTTACTGTTCCTGCAGCAATATATATTCCGCCTCCGCAAAGTGTCGAACTTACTTCTGTTCCCTTTCCACCGGTAATCGTAAGGTTCTTAATTGTAACAGAAACGTCTGTGTCTAAATAAAGCACTGAACCACTACTGCCACCTTTTAATCTATTATTTGTATTTCCTGAATAACCAGTTATGGTTATTGAATTTGCCATTTCAGAAGTTATATTTTTTACTTCCTGAGCGCCTGTTATTTCACCACAGATAAAAATGCGAAAATCACAAGTACTGCTTCCAGTATTTGCAATAATTTGGGCCGCTTTTGTAACAGATTCAACAGGAGCAAAGGGGCTTCCGGTTCCTGTAATATCGCTGGCTGTAACTTCTGTAAGGCCTGCAGGAACTCCTACATAAATCGAAGTTCTTGCGAATTGATTCATTATTGTTTCTGTAAGTTCAAAAGTTACAGGTGTATTACTTGTATTGAAAATAGAAGTACCATCACTAAGCCAGGTATTTGTTTTCATTTTATCAAAAACATTTATTGTCTGGATGGTAGTGTAAAGTAATATATTATTGGCATTGAAAAAACTAAAAGTAACTTCATAAGTTTTACTTTGAATATTCGAAACAGAAAGTGTGACAGAAGTAGTAGTAGGATTCAAAGTTATATCTGACCAGCCATCTGTAGTAGATGTCGCTGTAATTTTTTTTATAGAAGAAGGAATTGTCATTGGAAGCTCGATACTTCCTTTTCCCGTATTTGCGGTTTGTGAAGGTTTTAAGATAAATCTATGAGTTACAATTGGTAAAGCATCACCTATAGTAATATTCGGATATGTATCTTTCATTATTGTTGAATCATTACTAGCAGGAGTTGCTGATGCAAGCTTTTTAAGTGATGCAGTAAAATCCCAGTTTCCTTCGTCCAAACTATCAAAAATAAATTCTACAACAGAAGGATTACTTGAAGAGGTAAAATAATTTGAATTTGTTTTACTGTTTATGGACTTTATAACTCCACCAGAAACCGCATCAATTTGCCAGTAATAACTATTCCAGTCTGTACCTGAGATGTTAGGTACAGCTGATTTTGATAAAGAAGAGTCCTTTTCAAAATTTAAGAACTCTGGTATAGCACCAGAAAGGTTGAGGCTTCCTTTGAAAATATACGATTTTTTTGCAGTATCTGATTCTTTATTATCAGCTGACGTATCATCATTACCTCTATTCAAAAGGTTTGAACATGAAACAGCCAGCAAACATAAGGCTATACAAATAAAAAATCTGCTTTTCTTTTTCATATATTTCATCTCCATTGAATATTCCTATTACAAATCTACATCACCATCAGAACAGTGAACTACGGTTGCAGGCACATCGGTGAATACCTCCTCCCCCTTTGGAAGAGCATTCCACTGTTCTATAGTACCTGCATAATTTATGGTTGTAAGAGAAGTGCAGCCATAAAAACATTGTTTTGAAAAACCTCTTACATTTGTTGATATTTCTATTGTGGTAAGATTTGTACAACTATAAAAACAGTAATTTGGAATAGTTGTATTACAATTAAGAACAGCAGTGTGTAGATTTGCGCACAATTGGAATGCACTTTCGTTTATTCTTGTTACTGAACTTGGAATTGTTATGCTTGTAAGACCATTTGCCTGGAAAAAGGCACAAGTACCTATAGTTGTTACAGATGACGGAATATCAATTGAAGTGATTCCAGACCATCTGAAAGAACTATTACCTATTTTTTTAAGTGTTGATGGAAGTATTACGCATGAAAGATTACTGCAGTTTATAAAAGATTGAGGTTCCGTTGCATTGTGGACAGTATCATATAATTCAGTTATATTAGTTTGACTTAAATCAAGAGTTACTCTTACAGAAGCAGGAAGATTGCTGTGACGTAGAGCATCATTCAAGGCAAAGAAATCTGATCCTGTAATTTCTCCTTCAATTGCAATTGTATCACTTTTTGTCAATTCACTTATTTTGCTGGCTGCAGCTTGAACTCCCCTTGAACAGGTAAAAACAAGGTCATAATCATAAGAAATCCCAAGGTACTCTGCAGTAGCCTTCAATGTATAAAAACCTTCAAAATCCAGTTCTGGTATTGTTATCGAAAGTTTACCTGGAATATCTGTGGTTCCTGAAGTAACTGTTATATCCATATCAGCTACTTTATAATTGTCTGTATAAAGCCTGACTTGTTTCCAGGTTACCTTATTATCTCCAGCCGCAAGTCCTGTGTAAGAACCTTCATCGTATGATGTGTAGAATTTTCTATCTGATTCTTTATAGTAAAGAGGTGTGTTTGCCCCATCTGCTTCTTTTCTTGTAGCACTAAAATCAAGATATATTGTTTTTTCTGTATTCGGGAACAAGAGAAATGTTTCTCCTGACATACTGATATTATAATCTTGAGCCGTGTAAAGATTTCCACCGTTATAACCTATATAAACTTCATCAGTAGCATCGTCTGGATTAGTCCAGCCGGATTCTGGTGGTAAGAAAGAAAAGACAACAGGTATTCCAGAATCAGATTTAAAAAAAGTACGTGGAGTTAAATCTTTATTGTTACTCCATTCCTCTTTATAGTCATAACCTTCTGTTATTGTTATTTTTCCAGCTTCTCCAGGGTGTGCAGGCAGATCTTCTGTTGTAAACCAGATTTCAGAATAGTCACTTCCCTTAGAAAGAGAGCCAGTTACATTTATTGTTTTTCCACTTGGAAGATAAACATTATTAAGAGCAGAAGAATCCAAAATGCCATATCTATTATTACAGATTTTTACAAGTCCGTTTACATACATCATTCCACCCTGATATATTCCGCCGCCTTTTCCCTGAGAAACAAATCTATTTCCGGTAATTTCACCGCCACTCATAAAAAATAAACCTGAAGGACTTATATAAACTCCGCCGCCTTCGCTGCTTGCAATATTGTTACTGATTACACCACCGGTCATAATAAATCTGGCATTAGAACCGATATATACACCTGCACCTTTTGCACCAGAAGCATCCATTCTAAACTGAGAAATACATCCTCCATTCATTACAAATGTTGAATTGTCATCTATGGTGATACAGCGAGGAAGCCCCAGGTTAACACCAATTGTGTTTTCATCATTTCTTTTTATTACTAAGCCTTTATATTCCCCGTCTTTTTTCTTTCCTTCAAGAATTAATTTAAGTCCATTTTTTATTATAATTACTCCGTCAGTGAAGCGTGACGCTACTGTTGTGCTTGAGGGGTCAAGCCATAATTCTGCAGTACCTGAACGGTCTCCAGGTGTGCTTTCATAACATTCAATTGAGATATCATTTCTTTTTATTTCAATTGGCTCTGTAATTGTTTCATGTCCATTTACACCCTTTATGTGAATAGAATAAGTTCTGCTTGTATTTGAAATTGAATTTATAACCTCTATTGCTTTACTAATCTCTTTATAAGGGGCTGACAATGTTCCGTATTGCGGCTCTTCAGGGTCTATAGAAAAATCTACATAAAAATCTGTAGAACCATAAGCCATAACAAGAGCTTTTGTAAGCTTAAATGTATGGTTTTTTATGAGGTCACTTGAACCTTCGTTCCAGACATTTGTTATAAGATTTGAAAATACATTTATAGTCTGGGTTGTTGCAAAAAGCAGAGCTCCTTTGGAATTATAAAATTTAAATATAATACTATAGGTTCCTGCCTGTATATTTGAGAGAGTAAGAGTATTATCTATCGACGGTGATGTGGTAAAGGTAACTGGTGTCGAATCTGAAAAACCTTCGTATGTAATTTTGGAAATTTTTTCATCAGCAGAACCACTTAATAATGCTGACTCTAATTCCACATGAAGATTTATATTGCCAGTTCCATCTGTAAGTGGTTTTAGATAAAAAATTTGAGTCACAGAAGGTTCTGTATTTGAAGGTGTAAAGTCTATACTATCTTCAAAAAGTGTAACTTCTGGTTTTGGGGTTAGTGTACTTGTTTGACTTGTACCTTTTGCAGAAATAGTTATAGTCCATTTTATTCCCGCTTTAAGAGGAATACTGAATTTACCAGGGGCTGTTGAAGTAGGTGCCGTAAAATCTGAAGTCTCAATATCTGGATAACCTTCTGCACTTGCTTTTATTGAATAGAAAAGAGAGGAAGGCATCGTAGGAAAGGCAGCGCGAGAATTATCTGAATCAGAAGTTGTATTTATATTATAAAGTTCAGCATCTTTTATAGAAAAGTTTCCGTTAAGAGTAATGGTTTGATATTCATCAGGGCCATCGCTGATTCCTGAATTACAGGCAGCAAAAAGTAAACAGGATGTAAAAAGAATAAACAGATTTTTTATACTTATCTTCATCTATCTTTCTCCTATTCCAATACCGCAAGGTAGAATGTTCCATTTATAGTATCTGCCTTCCAGCTTTTAAGCTTTGCAGTTGGATCACTTGCATTTTTTTCTGCAACATAATCATTTAAGGCTGTAAGCAGATTATCTTTTCTAAAAGTGTCAGTATGAGAAACACCGCTATAATAAGTAGCCGGACTTAAAGAAGGATTTTCGCTACTTGCATCAAAATATCCGTTTCCTATAAATGAGCCTGCATTACAACCGCTTGGCATAGAACCTCCGTAGGTTACCCAGTTTTTTGCATTAGGCTCATCTCCTTCATTCAAGCTACCCATAACACATTGATTTCTGAAAAAACAGTTTTCAATAATAGAGTTTGAATTTTCCTGATAACCAACAATTGCCCCTACAGCTCCATTAATACTACGACTTGCTTTATAGGTTGTTTTCATTTTTACTGTACCATAATTTACACAGTTCTTTATTATTCCGGGACGTCCACCGCTTCCATTCTGTCCAGCAATACCTCCCAAGAATCCGTACCAATTAGCCCAGGCAGATCTGTTAAATTGCCCGAGAAGCTCTGCAGTATTAAGACAATTTTCAATAGTGCCTTCATTGTACATGACGAGGCCGCCCATTCTCTGGAAATAACCACCATCATTTTCATTACTTGGCTTAAAGCTTACTTTATTCCAGCAGTTTCTTATTATTCCCTGATTGGTCTGGCATATTGGTCCACAACCATCATAAATTCCATTTTGAGTTTTTGCATTTCCCTGATTCAAATCAACTGCTGTATTGCCATAACGTTCAACAATAACATTTTGTATAATCCCAGCATTTACAGTGCAGATACCTAAATATCTTGTATAGGCTGGGGTAGATTCATTTTCCATCTTATTTAAGATAATCCTATGACCATTACCATCAAAAGTACCTTCAAACCTGTCAAGAAATGGCTTAACTAGAGAAGGATCACTAAAGTCCAGATCTCCTTGCAACTCAATTTTTACATCGAGTGTTTCTCCAGTTTGTATCAAATCATTCCATACATTAATAAAATCTGCTGCATCAGAAATAGATCGCGTATTACTGCCCATAACTACAAATTCTGCATCGTGCTTTACCCCAAGGAAAGTCATTTGAACATGCACATCATAGCGATCTTTATATGAAGCGCCGTAAGGAATGAGTTTATTTGTATGGTAAAAACCATCTTCAGAATCTGGATTTGCGAGCTTTACTCCTCTGTAATATAAGCCAAGATCCCAACTCAAATTTTCATCAATTGATTCAAGTTGTTCGAGATCAGAAATTTGGGTCGTAATTGAATGATTTTTAATCAGAACTTTTGGAGTAACAGTGATTGTATTGTCAACTACATTTCCACTTCCATTATTGAAAGTGTCCGGATTGATGCTCTTTTTATCTATTGCAAAAGATACGGTTACATCACTGAATGAATTAAAGAAGTTTTCCCCACTAAGGGCAATTTCAGCTTCAGCAGTAGCTCCAGTACCATAAGACAAAATATAGCCTGAGTCGTTTCTAAAATATGTATAAGGAGGTACTGTTGGATTGTAAGCACCGTATCCACTTGTAAAAACAGTATTGTTTATTCCACTATTTGTAATTTTCTTTATCTGTCCATCAAGTGTTACTGATATCTGAGTTCCTTCTTTTATCTGTTTAGTGATTGCAATTTTTTTACCTATTGGAAGTTTTAGGTTAACCGTACTTCCTAAAACACTTCCGCCCGAAACATTTACGTTTGAATCTGCGTCTATATTAATTCCTGTAGTACATTCAGTAACAGTTCCACCGTTAATTTCAAGACTTCCATAATTATCAATACCAGTTTGGCACCCACTAATTCTTCCTGAATTTAAAATTAACTTTGCTGTATTCGCAATCTTTATACCGCTATCTTCTGTACCATTTAATGTAAGACCTGTAAGAGTTACCTGCACACTTCCTGTTATGTAAATAAGAGATTCGGCTGTCGAATTTTCAGCTCTGCATAAAACAGGAGTTTTAGTAGCATCGTTTCCATACACACCTATTGTTAAATTTTTTTGTATTTCAATTGGCTCTGAAACTTCCTGAGAAAAACTTCGTTCAACATAAATAATATGCGTATATTCCATATCATTTATATAACTGACTGCTTTTCTAAGGGTTTTTAATGGATCTGCCGGACTTCCTGAATTACTGTCATTTCCATTTATACTGTCTACATAATAGGCAGATCTTTTTGAACGCCAGACTGTTATTAATTCGTCAGTAAGTACAAATGCCCCTGTTGAAAGAAGTTCACTCGTTCCTCCACTAACCCACTTAGAAGTCTCAAGGCCTGTAAGGACATTTACTGTCTGTACGGTGGAAAAAGCAAGATAATTACTGTCGTAGAAATTTAATTCAAAAACATAAGAACCACTTGGAACATTATCTTTTAAGATAGTAATTGTATTTTCTGTTGTTGCAATAGGTTCCTCAAAAGTGAGTGTGCTGTTCTCAGGCTTCTGTATTATTTTTACAATCAGATTTTCTATACTGGAAGGCACCTGCATTTCAAGATTTATTGTTCCATCTCCCCCATCTACAGGTGTTAGAAAGAATGAATGAGAGAAAACTGGTGTTTCAGCTGCAATGGTAGTCTGGAAAATGTCATTTAGAATTTTTTTCTCATCTGAAATTCTTCTAATTCCAGTTTCAATGGTCCACTTGCCGTAGCAGAGATTCAATTCGAAAGTTCTGTCGTCTTTATCTACTATAGCAGTAAGGCTTTCTCCCCCCTGTACATCTGCTGTTACGTAATACTCAAAGTTTGAACCCGATGATATATCTATAGGTTGTGGAAGTGCAGCTCTGTCTGTTTTGTTTTTAGTTTCAATCAATTCAGCAGGAATATTACCAGAAAGATTTATCTTACCTGTAAAAGTAATTGTTGTTTCATTCTTATTTGAAGCAGTTGATATTTCTTTATCATTTCCCCAGAAACTACTACAGGCTGTAAGAATCACTAAAGCAAAAAGTAAAATGAGAACAATAAAGGATTTCAAGTTTCTGATTTTTTTATCCATAACAATTCTCCATAGATTATTCCGGCTCATAACCGTAAAGTGTAAATTCATCATCAAAGGTTATACCCTTATAACTTGCCTGAACATATAGAGAATAGATTTCTTCATAACTAATAGAAGCTGGAATTACAAATTGCGAAGTTGTAAATGTTCCATTATCTACGATGTTAGTACCAAGATACAAAGATATATTCCAGATAACCGGATTTTCTGTATCTGCAAGGGCTGAAGCAGTAATATCTTCTGTACCAGCCATAATCTTTGGAATTACCTTAATCAAGCGGTTTGCCTGATTTGATGAACCAGCAATAAAGTAATCTATTGAATCCTTTCTACCTGGAGTCTCAATAGAGAATGTAATCTTCAAATCTTTAAGAGGATCCTGTACATTTCCTGTATTTGTAGAAGCCATTGCTTCGCCATCTGCAGAAAGTGCAATTGCATATTCCGGACTTATAAAATATGTACCAGGGAAGACATTTTTGTTAAATCCATCAGCATAACCATATCCATTTGTAATTACTATTGGTGCCGAAGATGTAGGTATTGTTTGTGTTTGTATACCTATTTTAGCAGCCTTTCCGTCTGTTTCAAGTTTATCGGTAATATTTATTACAGTACCATCTGTAAGATAGAGATCTGAATTCGTATTTCCGACACTTTCATTATCATAAATTACTACAGCACCTGAAATTGAAATATTTCCTGCAGCATAAACTGCACCGTGGCCAGCTTCAATTGTATTGTGTGAAATCTCGACATTATCCTGAATTATAAGGCTTGTGTTCTCTGGTACGTAAATAGCAGAGCCATTAGAAGTTGCAGTATTACCAGTAATCTTAGTTCCAGAAAGCAAAGTGAGTTTACTGCCGGACTTCATAAGAATTGCGCCACCCTTTTCTGCCTGGCCATTTGTAATGGTGATATTCTTGAGGGTGATTGGAATACTGCTGTCGATTGTAAGGGCTGGACCGCTGCCCTGGGCATCGATTGTTGCTGAACTTCCCGGGCGGCCGCTGATTACAAGTTCTTTTGCAATTGTTGGATTTACAATTGCGGTACCCTGAAGAATTCCGGATGCATAAATGTTGAGTTTGTCGTTCGGCATATTTCTTGTATCAACATCATTAATTGCAGCCTGCAGGGTCTTGAAAGGAAGATCGCGGGTTCCGTCTGCAGTTACATCGTCTCCGTCTTCGCTTACATAAATTGCACAGTCCACAACACGCAGGGTTACGCATGTCAAAGGTGACTGCTCGTAATTTATTAATGTTGCGTAGGTTTCCAGATGGTAGGTACCCTCTGTCAGTTCAAAAGTAACGGCACTGTTAGTCTGATCTTCCTTAAACAGGGCACTTACTGTGCTTGTTCCCTTATAAAGTGCGTAATGCAGAGTTGTCTGGCCTGGAACTGTAATTCCCTTATGATCTGTTGTCGGCGGTGTCAGGGTGATTTTAAAAGGATCCACATTACTGCCTGCTACCATTTCATTGGCACCGGTTGTATAAACTACATTATCAACATCCTTTATATCAACCCTACTCAGGCGGGAAATTTCTGTATTTGTATAAACTGTCTGAGTGAGTCCTGCTTTATCTTTAAGACCAAGGGTAAAATCTTTTTCGCCCATAAAGAAGGGTTCTTCTGTTTCAAAATAAACTGACCTGTCAGAATCAGCAAAAGCCTTTGAATCGATAATTGAATAACCAGGTTTAGGTGTATTTGAAAAACGTGAGCCCTCAAAAGTAAAACTGCCGTCGTCTGCAATTTCAACCGGGAAGTCCTGACCATTAATAGTGATGCAGGCTATATCCTTATGTCTGATTGCAAGTTCCTGGGCATCTGGCATATCAAAAAAGATTACGAAGGTTTCGTTGTTATTGTTCAGAATTGTCGCATTCTGAACTTGAGGTGGAATAGTATTGCAGGAAAGAGGAATTTCGTAGCCAGCGAAAACACGACCACTCATCGGCTCATAAAGAGTAAATTTTGTCGTAAGGTCTTTTCCTTCATCTGCATCCAGAAGGAATTCCTGTGGCATTACAACCTTAAGGGTATATAAATCTGTCTGCTCTATGCTTACTCTTGAAACGTCAACTGATGGCGAAAGATTTTCAAAACTGATGGAAGGCTGCATTATAAACTTTTTAGGATTTCGCATAAAAAGTTCAATTTCGAGATCTTGTTTTGAGTTTATGCAGTCGTTTCCGTCTGTATCCTGATAAGAGGGAACTGAAAAAGTATGTATATCTATAGCTGCAGTTTCGGTGTAGGTTTCCATAAAGTCAGCTACATCGTTTTCGAAAAGCTTGCATGAAAACATAAAACTACAGAGGGCTATCAGAGAAAGTCCTTTTTTAAAAGTTGATAATACTCCCTTATACATTCGGACTATTATACATATATGTAGAAATACGCAATATTATTTATCTGGCTTATCGGGGTCAGGCCCGATAATGACACTGGTGAAAGGAGCCAAAGCTGCCTTAGCGTACCCGGTTCAATATGTAAACAAAAGCGGAGTTCCAGTAAATTGCAACTTCGTTTGTGCTGTAGCTTGGAGTAGCGTCTGCATAGCATTTGAGAGGCGGACGGCCTGTAAGATGCTCTTTTGCATAAGCATCCAGAAGACCTGCACAAGGACCTCCCGCAAGCATACCAGGGAAAACGCGGCCGCTTGCACCACTTGGGCGGTGGTGAGGATTTACAGGACTTTTTGTTCCGGCTCCTGTTACATAACAGTAATTTACAGGATTACAGCCGAGAATATAGTCTATCTGAGCCTTTGCAGCATCAAAGAAATCTTTTCTGCCGGTGAGGTCGTAGGCCATGAGCATTATGTGAGCAAGGTCGCATATTCCTCCGTTACTTCCCCAGAATACAAATTTTGAGCAGTAGCGGAAGGCAGAAGCATTACTTATTTCGAGGTATTTTTCTGCCTGGGTGATTATGCCGCTTGTGATTTCAGCAAGAAGATCTGAAGGAAGGGAATCTGAGGCCGAAGACTCATCTTCCGCATGGGCAGCCAGCTCCAGTAAGATTTCTGTTCCGTAACCGGAAACAAAAGGCCAGCCAAAACATTCCTGCCAGCCGTCATTCCACGGATGCTGTGCATCAGGCTTGTCTTTCTTTTTGTCTTCGCGGTATTTAAGGGCCTGTGTAAGATAATTTTTTTCGCCTGTTGCCGCATAAAGAGCGCAAAGAGCAAAATAGCGTTCATCACGAACATCGCGGTCGCCATAACCGCCGGTTGTAATTTCTGGCGGATTGATATAAAGCTCATCATCGTGAGAAAAAAGATAATTCTGAGCCTTAACTGCGGCTGCAAGGAGGGTGTCTGCAAAAGCAGTATCCTGATTTGCCCCCTCTTCCCGGTAAAAGCCTGAAGCATAGGCAAGACAGCCTGCAAAATCTGCAGTGGCAGCCGTAGAAACCGGAGCCAGAACAAGCTGATCTTTTTCGTCCTGAGGATTAATAAAAGCACAGAAATGATAGCAGGAGATTTTATGATAAACCGCGCCATCTTCCCTCTGCATCTGCAGCATCCACTCAAGCTCAAAACGTATTTCTGCAAGCAGATCAAAGCCGCTGCCTTCGAATTCCGCAAACTTTTCCGGGCACTTTTTATAGGCAAGCAGCATGTCCATTACAGTTTTTGTGCCGGCAACAATATAGCGGCCGTAGTCGCCTGCATCATGCCAGCCACCCTGCACGTTTTTCTTTTCGCCTGTGCCGTAAACTTCGGCTTCGCCGGTATGGCAGATACCTTGTCCGCAGCGTGAATCTGTAAAATACTTAAGGGTAGAAAGAGCAAGGTCCTTGTAAACCTGGTCAGAAATTGAAAAAGAAAAACTCTGCTGGTCTCCGATCTTTACGAAATACTCGCCGGCCTGCTGCAAGCCTGAAAAATCACCTGTAAAATAGCCGCCGCCAGACTGTTCATCGTCCGGCGCTGCAAGCAGGGTGCCTGTAAAAAGGCTTTTTCCGCTCTTTTTTTCGCAGATTTCAAAGTTTTCTGCCGCACCTTTTGCAGCCTTGCTCACGAAAACGTTTTTCCTGTCGTTTGGAAGGTAACCAACCTGATTAATAAAAATCTCTGACTCTTTCATAGCATAACTTTATACTGATTTGGGGGAAAATTAATTGAATAAAAGTCTATGCTTGTGTTAGAAATTTCCACAGAAAATCTGGCTTAACGGATAAACCAGGGTTTCTTTACTGCCGTCTTTTGAAATCAGGTTGATTTTTACAAAGCTTTTGCCAACTTCTTTTTCGGCGGTTTCTCCATAAAATGCGCCAACCATTTCCAGATACTCGGCCTCTGTCATCTCTTCATCATTAAAAACCGGAGCAAGGAAGAGGTCTAAAATCATGCGGGTCTGCTCATCTGCAGAAGCATAAAAATCTTCCAGACTCTTTCGGCTCAAAGAAGCGCTGAGCATTCCCTTTTCTGCCTTTACGATTTTTGAAGTAAAAAGATAGGAGCTTTGAGTCTTATCTGTCATGCTGATTCGAACATCATTTCCTTTTTTCTGAACAACTTTTACGTCGGAAAAGCCGGCCTTTGCAAGCTCGTAGGAAACCGATGCTTCGTCTATCAAAAAATCACCGTTGCTCTGAGTCTCTGCACCGGCAGCCACATTCATTCCGGCCGCACTACTTATCATCCGGGTAAAAGCCGGGCCTGCCGCACCCTCAAAAGTAATTGCAATAGAATCGTCCTTCTGCACAGTAAGGGTTACTTCTGCCTGGCAGGAGATAAAAAGGAGAGGGAGGAGTATAAGTGTTATTCCGAATAATTTCTTCATCACTTTTTAAACACGCTGGAAGCGCCTAAGGTTACCCTGATTCCGGTAAAAAAGACAAGTCCGGCAGAAACGGAGTTTGTAAAAGACAGGGCAGAATTATCAAAATTATTAAAGATTGTATAGCTGATATCCTGAACCACCTGGCACTTTGCTTTTCCAATATTAAAAGACGGTGTAGAAACAGAAATTCCTATAATTCCCGGGAAAATTGAAGCCTGAACCTCTTCTCCTGTTACCATCATGCGCGGTCTTCCAATTGTAAATACCGGGCCGGCATAAAATCTGAAGTAATCATTTATAGTTGCGGAGAACATAAGAGGTATCTGGAAAACACCCATTCCATAATTAAAACGCAGGCCTATTCCAAAGCCAGGCTCAAGAGGCCACTTTGCATAGCGGATATTTGTATGTAAATCAATTCCCCGCCACTGAATCATAAAGGCATTTGGGGAAAACAAAGACCAGTCGCAGAAAAGAGAAGCATCTCCAACAAGAGCTTCCAGAGGCTGGGCATCCGGATTATAAAAACTGCTTCCCTTAAACTTTACCTGACTTCCCTTGCCAGCCGTGCCGCCCTGGTCATCTTCAAAATCCTCTTCCTCAAAATCATCTGAATCACCAGAGCTTGCGTCCTTTGCCTTTGCTTTGCCGGAAGGCAGAAACTGACCGCAGGCTACATATTTTGGCTTCCAGTAATCCTGCTTAAGTGAAGAAATGATTACTCCGGTATTAGGACCATCGCTGATTGCGGATATAAACTGATTATTTCCTATATAAATACCAACGTGGGTTATTGGCGCTGTATTATTTGTCTTAAAAAAGAGCAGATCGCCTACTTCCTTTTCCTTGTCCGGAACAATGCGGCAGTAGTTATAAAGTGCCTTTGCAGTACGAGGCAGCTGTTTTTTGATTGATTCTCGGGCTGTGTAGTAAACAAGACCTGAACAGTCGAAAGTGTCTGGTCCAACGGCCCCAAGTACATAAGGAGCACCTACGTGCTTTTTAGATTCTGCTACAAATTTTTCGCGCATTACCTGTGCCTCTGCAGGGCTTGTATCTTCTGCGCACAATTTTACACAACAAAGGCAGAAGGCCAGAAGCATAAGAGAAAGTGTTTTTTTTGCGGCCGCACGGGCAGATTTGTCGGCAAGCAGGGCCTTAATGTAGTCAAAAAATTTCATATTTATATTATCGCCGATTTTTTGCAAAAAGTGAATTTCAGGTGTACAATTATAGGCATGGCAGACATTAACAATATTCCATGGAAGTATCTTGAAGATTTTAGGGGCACAGATTTTAAAGGTGAATGGCCTACATTCCCGGAACTTCTGCGCATTCAGAGAAAACGCAACGGCGAGAGACCTTGTTTTACCGCTTTTGACGGCCCGGGTGATTCAAAAAGAACCCTTACCTACAATGAAGTTGTAGCAAACGTTGAAAGTCTGGCAAACTGGCTTACAGCAAATGGCCTTAAAAAAGGTGACCGTGTTGCCGTTATGGGTAAAAACTCTCCTGAGTGGGCAACTGCTTACCTTGCAACCCTTTTTGCAAGCGGAATTGTTGTTCCTGTTGATAACGGATTGCACGAGCCTGAGGTTGTAAACATTGTTACTACCGCAGAACCTGCTTTTGTTTTCTGCGACGATGAAAAAGCAACTTTTTATACTAAGAATTTTCCAAAGCTCAAGGTTTATTCTATAAATCCGGAAGCAAATGACCGCTTTATCTACAATCTTAAAGCAGACCCGCTTCCTGCAGAAAAACTCAACGCCCCTTGTACCGAATATGACACTGCCGCAATTCTTTTTACTTCCGGTACTACAGGAAAACCAAAGGGCGTTATGCTTTCTCACAGAAACCTTATTTCTGACGGTTTTATTGCCCAGCGCCACTTTAACCACTACAACACTGATGTTTTCTATGCTCTGCTTCCTATTCACCATGCCTACACTATGCAGGCTGCCTTTATCAACCCGCTTATGACTGGTGCTTCCATTGTTTTTGGTAAGAGCATGGCTGTTTCTAAGCTGCTCCGTGAACTTAAAGAAGGAAAAATCACCGTTATGCTGGGTGTTCCACTGCTTTACAACAAGCTGCTTTCGGGCATTCGCAAGGGAATTAAATCAAAGGGCCCTGTTGTTGTGGCTCTTCTTGGCTTTATAAGCTGGCTTTCGTATATAATCAAAAAGATTTTCAAGATAAACCCTGGAAAGCGCTTCTTTAAATCTGTACTCGAACAGGCTAGTATTTATACGCTTCGTGTTGCAATTTCGGGTGGCGGTCCTCTTGCCGCTAAGGTTTGCCGCCAGTATAACGCAATGGGTATTGATTTTATTCAGGGCTACGGACTTACAGAAACCTCTCCTATTATTGCATTAAATCCGGTAGAACACTTTAAGAGTGAAAGTGTCGGCCGTTCTTTTGAACCTTATGAGGAAATTAAAATCCTCAATCCGGAAAAGGTTATTACCAAAAAAGGCTTTGAAGAAGTTGGTGAAATTGCCGTAAAAGGTCCTATGGTAATGCAGGGCTACTACAATATGCCGGAAGAAACCAAGGCAATGTTTACAGAAGACGGCTTCCTTAAAACCGGAGACCTTGGAAGTATAGACAGCGAAGGCTACATTAAACTTTGCGGCCGTGCAAAGAACCTGATTGTAACAAGCGGCGGTAAAAATGTTTATCCGGAAGAGATTGAGGATGCATTCCAGCTTTATGATGAAATCCAGCAGATTACTGTACGCGGCTACTATTCAGATGAAGAAAAAACTTCTGAAGAAATTGAAGCTCTGATTTACCCTAGTGATGACCTTTACAAAGCTCTTGGCTTTGAGCGCAGTAACGAGTTTGTTCAGGAAGAAGTTCTTGAGGCTGTGCAGAAAATCGTAAGCAAGGTAAACAAGAACTTCCAGGCTTATTCGCAGATTTCTAAGGTAACCCTGCTGAAGGAACCACTCGAAATGACCACTTCGCAGAAGGTTAAGAGAAACTTTGTGGCGAAAACCTATTAGTGTTCTAAGATAAAAATGCCTCTCGGCGATAAAAAGGGCCCACCAACGGGGATGATGTTGGTGGGCCCTTTTTTCGCCTACGGCGTTTTTATCTTAAATCAGTGTATATTACCGTCACAAAGTTTCTTTTATCTTTTGCTAACAGCAGGGTTATCTTACATAACTACGCACTTCGCCGCAAAGTTTCTTTAACTCTTCTTGGCGGCACTGGTAGGCTGCCAGATATAAGTCTGGAACGGCTCCTCCTGCGCAGGATGCGGCCCAGAAACGGACGTCGTCGGCCTGGCGGTCGTAGGCCTGGGCTCGGGAATGAACAGGGGCCAGGTTTGTTTTATCGGAAAATTCTGTCTGAGTTTCTTCTGTAAAGAAGTTTGCAATATAGCGCTTTGCATTTGAATTATCAGAAAGCAGCATGCCGGAAAGTGCTGGAGCAATCAGTCCATAATTTGCAGGCGAAACATTTACCGGGAACATTGCCGACTCATAATTCTTAATTACATTATAAGGAATCTTTCTGTGCTCACTGAGCAGGGTAAAGAAAGAACCAAGCTGGGCATCTTCTGCAAAGAACAAAAGATCGTTTCCGCGACCGTTGTACCATGAAGGATGTGTAAGGCCTTCATTTGGCCAGTTTTTAAGCATATCCAGAATTGAACGCAGGGTACATTCCTTTTCGTCCAGTTTTACGTCCAGAACTGCATCCAGTGAATTATTAATGCGCAATTCATCAATTAATTTATTGTAAGCCTTAAGACCGCCCTGGGCCATAACAAGTGCGCCAATAAAATCAATCATAATCCGGTCTTCTGCACCATTACAAAAATAAGGGCTGAAAACCTTAGACTTAGCAGCGTTCAGGAAAGCCTGATATTCTTTAAAAGATGCCGGAATCTCAAGTCCGGTATCTTTTAAGGTCTTTGTATAATAGGCAAGCTCGCAGTGGTCAAGAAGAATCGGCACGCATTTCTTGTTTCGCAGAGCAGTTGGCATTGTCTCAAGCACTCGCTGAGGAATATCTTCTGCCGAAGCCTGCAGAGAATCTGTAATCTGCCCGCGCCAGGTAAAAAGCATGTCATATTTATCTTTTACAAGCCCAGCATCAAAGGCATTCTCCGAAATCACATCAAATTCCAGAATAATATTCTCTTCCTGAGGAATCTTTTCCTTAAGCATTTTGCACATATCCTCAGAAAGCCCGTAGAAGGCAACTCGAACAGTACGGTCTGCACGACGTTTTTTAATAATACGTACACCGATTATTGCCCCAATAACAATTACAAGGCCACAAAAAGCCGCCAGAATGCTAAACACTGTCTTTTTATTAAGTGATTTAAGCTTTTGAAGGATACTTACCTTACTTTTCTTTCCTTTTTTTGCTTTCTTTCCCATATTCAAAATATCGGAAGTTTTGCTTGTCACTTAATGCTTTTCATTCTATAATATATGCGTGGCAAAACTTTTTGTTGTTGGAACTCCGATCGGGAATCTTGGGGATATAACTTACCGTGCGATTGAAACGCTCAAAAGCGTAGACTATATTGCTGCGGAAGATACCCGCCATACTTTGCAGCTTTTGAATCATTTTGAAATCAAGAAGCCGCTTATTTCCTGCAGAGCCCAAAACGAAAGAATTGCTGGGGAAAAGATAGTCAAACTGCTGGAAGAAGGACACGATATTGCTTATGCAAGTGATGCAGGAACTCCTGGAGTTTCTGATCCGGGAGCAGTCCTCGTTGATGTCGTTCGCCAGGCAGGTTTTGATGTGGTGCCGATTCCAGGCCCTGCTGCGTTTGCAACCCTTGTGAGCGTTGCGGGTACGGGCGGTAAAACACTTATTTTTGAGGGATTTCTTTCTCCAAAACCAGGAAGGCGCCGCAGCCGCCTTAAAGAGCTGATGGAAACCGGAAATGCGGTAGTTATTTACGAAAGTCCGTTCAGAATTACTAAACTTCTTGCGGACATTGCCGATATTGAAGGTAACCGGCGCATCGTTGTAGGACGTGAATTGACAAAACTGCACGAAGAGATAACCAGTGGCACGGCCGTTGACCTGTTCAATGATTATTCTTCGCGACAATCCATTAAGGGAGAGTTTGCAGTTTTTATTTCTGGTGTAAAAAACATTAAGAATTCTGATGAATCTACCGATAATTAAAAGGTAGAGGGGTAGGACGTTATGATGATAAATGGTGTAAACAATGTTACTCAGGTAAACAATGTTCAGAATCTCCGCAAAACCGAAAGCTCTGCAAAGGTAGACCGCGATTACGATTCTATCAGCGTTTCCGCAGAAGCCAAAGAAATGGCTGAAGCTTACTACCTGGAAAAGGTTGCCAACGAAACTCCTGACGTAAGAGCAGATCGCGTTGCAGCCGTTAAAGAAAAGCTTAAGGATCCAAACTACTTGAATGATGCCGTAATTAAATCGGCAGCAGATAAGTTCTTGTCTGCAATTGGACTCTAATAGCGGTCTTTAATTGACTCTCAAAAGACGGAACGCGTTTCCGTCTTTTTTTTTAAAGATTCCCGGGTCAAGCCCGGGAATGACAAATAGTGTCATTGTCGGGCTTGACCCGACAATCTAGATTTTTTTAGGAGATGAGGTAAAAAAAATGGCAGACCTGGCCTTTCGAATCAATCCAAACATTATTTTAGGGCCTTACACAATCAGCCGCCTGGGAGCTCAGGTGCACGAGTGGGGTTCCCGCTATATGGTTATTATGGACCCTATGCTGAATGAGGCTCAGCTTGCAGGCCAGATTATGCAGTCTTTGATTGACCGCAAAATTGAAAGCTTTGTATTTGCAGAGCTTGCCGACGGACCTACTACCCAGGTTATTTCACGTGCTTTAGGCCTTGCAAAAGAAGGTCACGTTCACGGAATTATTGCAATTGGTGGTGAAAAAGCCATTCAGGTTGGCCGCGCCGTTGCCGCATATTATAACGAAGTTCATGATTTTTATAACTTTGTAGACGGAGCCCTTCCTACTTCAAATGCAATTCCTTGTATCTGTATTCCAACAACCTACAGAAGTCCTTTTATGTTTACCCAGGACATTCCTGTTGTAGATTCCCGAAGCCATCAGCTTAAATTCCTGCGTGTTCAGGGTGGTGTGTGCAAGCTTGTTCTTACAGACCCTAACCTCATGCTCACTCTTACAGATAACCAGAAATCTACACTTTCTATTGATTTGATTTCGATTGCCGTAGAAGCATATCTTTCGCAGAAAGCAAACTTCTTCAGCGATATGTTTATTGAAAAAGGACTTGAGATTCTTTCTTACGCCCTCGACGGTTCCCCTACTCTGGACATTACAACTCCTGCAGAAGTTTTGCTTGCTCAGGCAGGCTGTTTGATTTCCCTTGGTGCTGCTGCTTCCTCTGTAGGAATCGGCACCCTGCTTTCTTTGAGCATTTATTCGCGCTACCACAAATCTAAGTCTCTTATTTCTTCTATTCTTCTGCCATTCCAGCTTGAAGATGTTACTAAGTTTAAGCTTGCAAAAGTAGAAAAGCTGGCACATATTATCCGCGCATGTCCGGAAGAAACTACAGGTGAAGATGCAGCAAAACAGTTTACTGACTATGTTCGTCAGAAGATTGCCAAGGGCGGCTTACCTACCCGTCTTAAGGACCTGAACCTGACCGTAGACCAGCTTTCGCTGCCGGTTGAAGACATCAAGGCGGTAAATTTGATTAACAATTTGCCAAGAAGTATGACAACAGACGACCTGTTTGATTTTGTAAAACTGGCGTATTGATTGAAATATTTGACTGAGTTATTATAGGAACTCAGATGCCGTAAGCAAAAAAAGAGTGCCCAAAACATCATCCCGTTTTGGGCACTCTTTTTTTGCTGAGAGGCATGTTTTGTATATGATCGAACCAGGAAAATTATTTCAACTTGAAGGCGGTCAGAAACGCCGTAAACTCGCCCTTACTTTTGGTGCCCTTGAACGCGATATTTTAGGAATTGCGGAAAAAGGTACTGAGTACAACTACAGCCTGCCGCGCGCCGAGTATATCCGCCAGGTTGCAGCCGTTTTACTCCGGGACCCGAAGCTTTCTCAAGATGTCGGCGCGCGCCTCCGCGCCCTTCTTTCTACAGACCCGCTCGACGAATTACGCGTATGCAACTACGCCCGCAATACCTTACTCGAGCTGCTCGGCACCTTCCCTGCGGAATGGGACCTTGTTATCGCACCACACAACCCCGCAGCAGCCGGCGACCCCCAGGACGGCACCGTTCGCGCCCGAGACTTTTTCCCTGGCGTTTCAGTTTATGCCGAAGATATCCGCTCGCCTTTCAATATTGGTTCAATTTTCCGCACTGCAGAAGCAATGGGAGCAGAAAAGGTTTTAATTTCACCCCACTGCATAGATCCTTCTCAGCCACGCGCCATAAGATCCGGAATGGGTTGCATAGAAACAATGGGCTGGGAACGCATGCCTCTGGATCAGCTGCCGGCCGACATCCCGGTATTCGCACTTGAAACCGGCGGCACACCTATCGAAGAATTTAAGTTCCCAAAACAGGGAATATGTATAATTGGTTCAGAAGAGCTTGGCGTTAGCCCCGAAGCACTTGCCCGCGCCACCTACGGCACAGTTACAATACCAATGAAGGGACTTAAGGCCTCTCTTAATGTTGGTGTGGCGTTTGGGATTTTAATGCAAAAGTGGGTGGAAAGCCTTTAGTATTCTTTATCGAATCCGGCTTGAAGGTCGTTTGAGAGCTTTACAAACTGCTGTTCATCTACAATTTCAAAAAGCTTTAAGGCAGTTTTATCTATCTGGTAAAAATCAACCATCCCAAGAGAATAGAAATCTATCATCTCAGCAAGATGAAGAATTGCAATACGAGTTCTGTCACTTTCCGGTACGAGAGCCAAACCATTCCAGCCTACAACATCGTAGTAAACGCCACGGGCAAATCCAAAACGCTTAGTGGCAACCATACTGACATAGGTAGATGCATTTCTGTGTAAGAAGATATCTAGAATCTTATCTCCCAAATCAGAATACTGCTGGCTTAATTCTGTTATATAATCAAGCTGATTTTTACTTGCTCCTGCAAGCAGCAATGCACCAATACTGTTAAAAAGTCCCAGGAGATACATATAATCTTCGTCCTGTGGGAAAGAATCTTTTGCCTTGCAGTTTTTATAAAGATTATAAGTAAAGTAAGAAACTCTTCTTGAATGATTTATAATTTCACCAAAGGACTTAGGATCATCAATAATGCGGTTGCGAGGATTGCTGTCGCTGTAAATAAATTTCAAATCATAATCAGAAAGCATTGCTATTGCCTTCTGCAGATTAAAACAGTTTTTGTCCTGTTCAAGGGCATACTTAAAAGGCAGCAGGGCCAGAGAAAGATCTTTTCTTACAACCTCATAAAGTGCCTTGCGGTCTATTCCGTCTGCTGAATTTACTATCTGATTAGCCTGGTCAAAATGCTCTTTTAAAATAGGAACTGTATCTTCGAGATTAACAAATTCATAAGACAGCATTTCTACAGCAGAATAAACAACCTTGTTACATGGCAGAATAATGCGGGTAACAGTTTCATCATCATCTGAGAAAACCTGATAGTTATCTTTTGAAAGACCTACCTTCTGCAGCATAAGGATAATGATGATAATACCTAAACCGGCACCCTCCGACTGGTCGAGTACATTGGTAAATACCTCGTTCATCTCATGATACTGCTGAACACTGTCCAGCTTCTGCTGAATTCGCTCTTTTTCAAAAACAGTAAGCGTTACGTTATTTCTGATTTCTATATAGATTTTGTCTGCAAGAATTCTTAGTGAAAGCTTTATATAGAGCCCTGCTTTTTTCTGCAGTTCAAGATAGTGGTCGATATTGGTAAGGGTCTCCATCTTGAAGTTTTCCATACCCTTTTTGTAATCTTCCGGATTATTTATATCCAGGCCTTTTTCCTGAAAGTAAACTCGTTTTGTATTGGCTTTTTTTGCGTTTGTAAGAAGCTCGCTTAAACAGAAATTCAGATACTCTTTTAGATGATCCTGGTGACATTCCTCAAGAAACATTTCCATCACAGTACGAATATACACCTCGGTATTCCTAGGCAATGTATAAGAGGTAATTTCTATTGGAATCTGTAAACCAACAGAGGACTGAATTTTTGCCCTGTCGATTTCTAAACGATCATCTAACTCACTCATCTTATAACAAACATTATATACTCATCATAGTCAAATTGCAAAAGAATAATACTCTTAAAAAATATCATAAAACTATTTCAAACGTTTAACTTTTATCTAAAATCAAAAAAATCTATTTGACTAAATCATTAAAGCCGTTTTATAGTTAAATATGGACTTAATACTTACACCTCAGGATATTGCTGAATGTATAAGTTCCCTGGTTGCCCGTAACAAATTATGGAGCAGAAAGAGAGTTTTTCTATACTTTATAGCAAATAAGACAGCCGGTTGTTTTACAAATTCGGCTAAGGCAGAACATTTAAAAAAATATTTTTCTTCCGTTATTTCTGAAATTTCAGATCTGCCCCAATGCGTAGAATCAATTTCTTATAAGATTTTCTCCACTGAATATGCAGGCCACGCTAAAGATTTAACAAAATCAGTTGTTGCACAGTTGATTGCAAGTGATGACCCGGATTGCGAAAATCTTATTGTAACTGCAGGCGGCGACGGTACTTCTCTTGAAGTGCAGACCACTCTTTTCAAAGAAGCTATGCAGGGGCCAAAACATAACGATGCCATTATGAATCACATTACTATTCTGCGCCTTCCGCTTGGAACTGGTAATGATGGAACTGATGGTCATAAGATCGAAGAGACCATTGAGCTTTTAAAGGGCGGCCTTGTTTTTGCCAACGACCGTGCTGTACGAATCTATCCGGAAAAAGAAGTTGATGATGAGGCTCTTGCTTCTGCTGCGGGCACTAAAGATCCTGCAAAATATGGTGACCCGGAATTCAGAGCGCCATGGTATTCCTTTAACATTGCAAGCCTTGGTCTTGATGCATACGTTGTTTACATGACTAATACCGTAAAGAAAAAGCTTCCGGGCAATTTCTATCACCTCTGCGTTCCTTTAAGCGGTTTTGTTTACGACAGAGATTTTCCTCTTGGCAATGCAAAAATAGAAATGTTTTCTGAGGACGGTTCTAAAACTGAAGAGCTTTCTACCCAAATTACGCTTATGGCTTTTGGTGCTTCCGGCTACAGGGTTTACGGCGGCGGCCATAAGGTTTTACCGGATGAAAATAACCTTTGCGTTGCGCCAAAAATTTCCCTCTGGAATCTGATAAAAGAAAACCACCGCTTTGTTGATGGTTCTTTCAAGGGCACTCCTATTGCCTCTCTGCATTCTGCTGCTAAGGTTCGGCTTTCTTATGACAAATCAATTTTGATGCAGTGCGATGGCGAAACAGCTATGCTTACACCGGCCCACTTCCCTCTGATTATAGAACTGACAGATCCATGCCTCAGGGTTCTCAAACCAGTAAGTTTGTGATAATCTAAGCGCGTCATATAGATCCTGAAACAAGTTCAGGATGACAAATACGCGTCATGCTGAACTTGTTTCAGCATCTTTTTACTTATGGAAAACACAAACGATTGTTTCTACAAAAACGGACTCCACTTTGAATGTCAGCGATGCTCTTACTGCTGCGGCCATTCACCGGGATTCGTCTACCTTTCTAAAAGAGATTTAATGACTCTCTGCTCTCATTTCAAAATGAGCGTGGGCGACTTTGTTGCAAAATACTGCCGCTGGGCAGACTACTATTACGGCACTCAGGTTTTATCTCTGCAGGAAAAGAAAAACTACGACTGCATTCTCTGGGAAAACGGCTGCTCTGCCTACGAAGCCCGCCCGATTCAGTGTTCAACCTACCCGTTCTGGTCATGGATGATTGCTGACGAAAAGACCTGGAACGAATGCGCCGCAGAGTGCCCCGGCATGAACAAGGGCCGCGTCTGGCCTCTTGAGGAAATTGAAGCTAACAAAAAAGCCTACCTGGACAACGTACCCCTTCACCGAGAAGAGGTAGAAGCCTTAATTGCTGCCGAGAAAAAGAGTGTTTAGCGGCGCTGCAAGGCGGGCTGAATCAGACCATCTTGCGGCAGAAAACTCTATTCTAAGGCCGTCTTTTCCTTTTGTAAGTGACTCTGGAATCTCAAAAAGCTTAAAGAACTTTTCTTCTGAACCATCACAGGAAAGAATGTAATCTGCGATAAGTGTGTCGCCGGATTTGATGATAATACGTTTTCCGTTGTCGTCTCTGAGGAAGTTGCACTGCAGGAAATTCTTTTTATCCGGATTTACCTTGCAGACATAAGAGAAGCTTCCTCCATCCTTTGCATAGCGGGTAAGCTCATGAGGCTGGCCCACAGAACCGGTTCCAGATTCCTGCATGTATGGAGCAGTTGTTTCGTTGCCCTCTGTCTGAGTTCCGTAGCCTACACCAATTCCCTCAATAAATGTATATTTTGCAAGTTCCTTTTCCGCATCATCAGCTTCTGTCTGCTTTGGAAGCTCTGTAACATAAAGCCAGTAGATTCCGTAGCGCTGATTGTTGATGAGGTAGTATGGCGAGAAAACGAGGTGGTTGAGTAGTCCTGAGGACGTATCGAAACCACCATCATTCAATCCAATATCATGCAAAACAAATGTAAGGCTGCCAGGCTGACGCTCAAAATGCTCGTTGATGTTTGAAAAGAAATCTTCTGTGCTCTGGGCATTTTTAATCAGTATGTATTCCGGGGCAATTGGCTTAAGGCCGTTTGTGCCGCCGTAGTTTCCGTTGAGAGGAAGTGAGATACCTCGGATAATTTTGTTTGCACAGACGTCACACTGAACACCTACCTGGCGGAGAGTCATTTTGTCGTCGCGGCCAAGCTCTGCGGCAAGAACTACAGGGCCATACTTAAAGGCTGCTGCCTTCGGATTATCAGGCAAGGTGTATGCGCGGATTTCCATTGGAAGGTTTAAAGTGATTGTGTCGCCAGACTGCCAGTTTCTTGTAATGTAGAGGTAGCCGTCTTTTTCGGTGAAGTCTTTTGAGTCTGCCTCTGTGTCATTTATCAAAAGGGATGGTGCGGCTGCGGTCCAGTCTGGGATGCGGAGGGCAAGAGTAAAGTCAGTAGCAGCGGAATCAGCTGTTGTCTCCACTGTGAATGAAACCGCCTCCCCCATCGGAATATCTGATTTCTGGCTGAGCTTAATTTCCTTTGCTTTCCAGTTTACAGTAGAACTGAAATACTGGTTCACAAGCAGGGTCGAACTTTCATCATCATAAAAATATATACTGTCGCCAAGCTTGGTAAAGTTTTCAAGACCGGTTCCTGTACAGCACCAGAAGTAGTTTTTATTTACATCAGGATTACAGTAGGTTTTAAAACAACCGGTAGCCATTGGCTGGAAGTAGGTTGTCATTCCTGTTTCGCGGTTTACAGAAGCCAGAATCGAATTGATAAAGGTATTCTCATAATAGTCTGCATACTTGCGCTCTCCGGTCAGCATAAAAAGAGTACGGGTAAGCTTAAGCATATTGTGAACATTACAGGTTTCGCAGTTTGTATTGCTGCGTTCTGCATCAAGAATATCATCCTTTCCAAAGTGCTCGCACTCGCTGTTGCCGCCGGTAATATAAGTGTGATGCTGTGTAACAAGATTCCAGAAGGCCTTGCAGTATTCAAGATATTGCTTCTGTTCTGCTTCAGATGCGATGTCGCCTTCTGCCTTCAAAGTAAGACAGCGGTTTACAGCACCAACAAATTTTGGGATTGTTGTATTTGCATGGCGGTTGTTCAAAATATTGGCATCCTTTCCCTTAACTGCCGGCGCCGTAAGAATCTCCTTAAAAAGATATTCTTCATCAAAGGTGTGAGCCACCTGCTTAAAATGATCTGCCTTAGCATAGCCGGCTGCCCTTGCACATTTGTAAAGCTCGTAAAGACAGTCATTCATTCCGCCGTATTCAACAGAAAGCACTCTTTTTCTTGTTTCTTCAGACCAGCCGCAGGTTCGCTCGTACATCCATTCGCCAAGTTTTTCGGCAACTTCCAGGGCCTGCTCTGCAGTCTGTCCTCCCGCAAGTTTTGCCGTTTCCACAAGACCGTTCATAATCTTATGCATTGTGTACCATGGCACCCAGGTATCAGCCTGATTTCCTTCTTCCAGCTTATCAAACTGAAGTTCCGGCTTTGCAGAATCTGCCATAGTTGCACCAAAGATAAAACCGGCTTTCATGCCCGGCCTGTTGCCGCTTGCTGCCTGGCACTCTGCAAGCCCTGCAATCAGGGCTGCAAGACGCTGGCTCAGAGACACTCTGTCTTTGCCTTTACAGTCCCCGTAGCCGCCTGCTACTGCCTGAGCCGCAGCAGCCAGATAATGTCCCAGAGTGTGACCACCAATTCTGGTATTTTCCCAGCCGTTGTATGGCCCGCTGGCTTTATTCTTCAAGCCGGCTGTCGCACGGAAATTATATAAAAGACGGTCAACGTCAAAGGTGTTCAGAAAATCTACATCCTTCTGAGTTACCTGTGTAAAAAATTCATCTTCAAGAATTACATCTCCAAGTCCAAAGGGTTGAAGATTGATTAAACGTTTAACTAAATTCATATTAAAATCTCCTGATTTTTTCTCTTTCTCCTGACGGCAACTCATAAACAGAATTGCCGTGCAAAGAAACAGAAGCAGAAATCTCCTCTTTTTAAGAATGTACATTATTATATTTTACGCTTCATATAAAGATAACGCAACCATGCAGTAAGAGCACTCAAAAACCATACAATGCCGACAGACCACCAGCAGCCCCAGACACCGATTGCCGCAACCGCACAGAGGGCCACCGGAACTACAAAGCGGCCCACGACCTCAGTCACGCCGTTAATCAAGGCAAAGGTTGCGTCGCCGATTCCGTTCAGCACACCGCGCACAACATAAATCACACCAAGGAAAATATAGAACCAGCTGGTAATGCGCAGGGCCTTAGCACCCATCTCAATTACTTCAGGCTCCTTTACAAAAAGATGGGTAATCGGGCTGCCGAAAATCTGAATCAGAGGAATCATAACGATTGTAAAAATCGCCATCATAATCATACTCTTGCGGTAGCCTTCAATTATGCGGTCGTGCTTTTTAGCTCCGTAGTTCTGTCCGGTATAAGTTGAAAGAGCAGTTCCCAAAGTTCCGTAAGGCTGGTGAATCAGCTGCTCGATTCGACTGGTTGCAGTAAAGGCCGCAACTGCCACAGGGCCAAAGGAATTTACAACACGCTGAAGGGCCATGCAGGAAATTGCAATCAGGGAGAACTGAAGCGACAAAGGCACACCAAGCTTAATGCAACGGCCGAGAATCACAGGGTTCACGCGCCAGTCAGCCCGGCTCATCTTAAAATATGGATTTGTCTTAAAGGCAAAAAGAAGGCAGAGAGTACCGCAAACCATGTTGGAAATCAAAGTTGCAATGCCGGCACCCCATACGCCAAGCTTGAGGTTGTAAACAAAAATCACATCCAGCACGCCGTTAAGCAGGCAGGAGAAAATCAAAAAATAAAGCGGAGTCTTGGAATCACCCAAGGCCCTCAACATGGAAGAAGCAAAATTATAAACAGAGATCATCACCATGCAGACACACATAATCTGCATATAGGCCTTAGAATCGGCCATGATAGAATCCGGAGTATTAAGAAGATGAAGAATCGGGCCGGCCGTAAAAAAGGCAATGGCACCAATTGTCGTTGGAATTACCAGCATGATATAGGCAGTGTTGGCAATACAGTTTTTTACCTTGTCTTCAGCACCCTCGCCAAAAAAGTGGGAAGTAACAATTCCGCCACCCGCGCCAATTCCGTTACAAAGCGCAAAAAAGAAAAAAGTAATTGAGCCGGTCGCCCCAATAGCCGCCAGAGCATCAGCCCCGACAAACTGACCAACAATCACCGAATCCACAAGATTATAAAGCTGCTGAAAAATGTTACCAATCAGCATGGGCACAGAAAAAGCCAGCAGCAGGCGGACAGGACTCCCTTCCGTCATGTTTACAGTATTATCTCTCATACTAAAAGTGATTATAGCGAGCCGCAGTATTGTGAAATTGTATGATTATATCTAAAAATATGTAATAAATGAGGGGGAAGTCAACCCCTTAGGGAGCGGCCCTGCGAAGCAGGGTAAAAACAGTCCAGTGGACTGTTTTTAGCGAGTCTCCGAGCAGCTGTGCTGCGAAGGCTGCAGCCCCTAAAACCCTGCAATTAAAAAATACATATTAACTAGGCAATTTATTCCAGTTAATATGTATTTTCTCTTAGAATTATTAATTTTATCCTTGAATTTTCCTTCAAAGTACATATTTAAATGAATGTTTTATGCAAATAATATGTATTTTTCACTTTGAATTGATAGTCTAACTTTAAAAAGTACATATTAACACGAAGATTTTACACATTTTATATGTACTTTTGACATTAGCTAAAAAAAAGCAGGCGTTGCGGGCGGCGTTTGAGCCCGCAGAGGGGGTAGCGGACAAGACCGGAAGGAGCGAACGAGCTGAAAGCGAGTGAGCGACTGAGGACTTGGGAGCGTGGGGGAGACTTCCCCCTCCTTCTCATTAAACCTCCAGCATCTCGGCTACGGAGGCCTGCTTGCTGATTTTTTCTTTTACGCGGTCCATGCAGGCAAGAACATCTTCTTTTGGAATAGTGCAGAAAAGAGAAACCAGGTAGGTATCCAGCTGCTTGCCTTCTACCCGCTGCAGGATTTCGATTGCCTCTTCATGAGACTTACCGGGCTTGTAGGAGCGCGCCATGGTGATTGCGGAGTAAGTGTCGGCAACGGAAATTATGCGGGCGGCAAAAGGAATCTTGTCACCGGGAAGGCCAAAATAGCCGGAGCCGTCAATGCGCTCGTGATGATACATAATCCATTCTTTAATGAGCTCAAAGGATTTAAGCGGGCGCAGAATCTGCACGGAGATTTCCGGGTGACGGCGCATTACATTCCATTCATCAGGATTAAGGGCAGCAGGCTTATTCAGGATTGCTTCTGGAACACCAAGCTTTCCTACGTCATGAAAGAGAGCCGCATACTTAAGGTTTTCCTCGTTGATTCTGCGCTTAAAGCCTGCCGGAAGATTTTTGTAAATCAAAAGGGAAAGTTCCTGAACGTGAAGACTGTGACCGTTAAGGTTTGGGTCGCGGGCTTCTACAATTCCAATCAGGGCTTCGGAAATAGAAAAAGCTGATCTTCTGATTTCTTTAGTAAGGTTGAAAATCCAGAGCAAAACGGTGGTAACAAAAACCGCGCCGGCAAACAAAAGGATTCCAACCCAGACTGTCTGAACTTTTACAAAAAATATAATCAGATAAACTACACAGAAAAGCAGAACCATTTCGAAAATCAGGAAGTCAAGAAACTGGCTTCTTCTGTTTTCAGTAACGTTATGCCTCTTTGCAAGGATAAAGCGGATATTAATTATCAGGTTGCAGATTTGTAAAACAAACCCCAGCAGAATCAAAGTCTGACCTAAAATGAACATGGATAAATTCTAATACCAAAGTGCTAAAAGTCAAGGAAAAGAAATGTAAACGTCATGCTGAACCTGTTTCAGCATCTCTAAAAATAGATTCCGAAACAAGTTCGGAATGACGGCGTTATAAAATGACAAAAGCGGGAAAATACAGTATCATTAAAGAAATGAAGCCTCAATCAAATACCACAAAGGGTATCTTTTTTATCATCTGCTCGGCATTTTTCTTTGCGCTCATGGCCGTTTTTGTGCGGCTGGCGGGGGATATTCACTTTGTGCAGAAGGCTTTTTTCAGAAACGCGGTTGCTTTTTTAATTGCCCTGGGCGGTACTATCCGAGATGTCCGCCACAATGGCCGTGAGGCTGTACGCATTCCTAAGGGAGCTCCGCTTTATCTTTTCCTGCGCGCCTTTGCAGGCTCGGTCGGTGTATTTGGAAACTTTTACGCAATCGACCACATCCTTCTGGCAGACGCAGCAATCCTCAATAAAATGGCACCTTTCTTTACGATTATTTTCTGCTACATAATCCTGCGTGAGAAAATCAAATCTGTACCTCTTGCCTGCATTCTTGTTGCCTTCTGCGGTTCTATCCTGATTGTAAAACCTTCCTTCAACTTTACTCAGATGATCCCAACCCTTGCAGCTTTTATGGGTGGAGTTGGAGCAGGCCTTGCTTATGCAAGCATCAGAAAACTAAGCTACCTTAAGTGCAACGGAAAAATCATCATTCTCTTTTTCTCTGCCTTTTCGATGATGCTTTCTGTGCCTTACATGATTACAAGCTTTAATCCTATGACACTGCAGCAGACAATTATGCTTTTGTGCGCAGGTGCCTGTGCGGCCGGTGGTCAGTTCTCTATCACCGCTGCCTACTACCACGCCCCTGCCAGCAAGATTTCAATTTACGACTATTCACAGATTCTTTTCTCTACCCTTTTTGGTCTGGTCTTCTTTGGACAGTTCCCAGATTGGATGAGTCTTATCGGCTACATCATCATCATAAGCATGGCAATTGTAAATTACATTTACACCCACAGACATGCGGAGGCTGCGGAAGTTGAAGACACTTCAGAATCTGCTGAGTCTTCTCCTGCGCCCGCTCCCCAGGAAAGTAACTGATCTTATGACACAGATTCAGAAAATCCTTTTTAAATATCAGGACACAAAATACGCAGACTTTTCTGCAAAGCTGGTTCCTACCCTGCCCCGCGAAGCTTTTATTGGTGTGAGGACTCCGGCTTACAAGGAAGTAATTCGAGAGCTCAAGACCTTGCCGCCGACCGAGGTCGAAGATTTTCTGGCAGACCTTCCTCACCAATATCACGAAGAAAACTGCCTTCAGATTGCTCATATAAATAAAATAAAAAATTATGATGAATGTCTTGAGGCTCTCGAGGCTTTCCTTCCTTACATTAATAGCTGGGCAGTAAGCGACGGACTGAATCCACCAGCCCTGAAAAAGAACCGCCTCCAGCTTCTGCCAAAGCTTCAGGAGTGGATCCGCTCGAACAAGCCATTTACACAACGCGTAGGCATGCTGCTCTTAATGAAATATTTTCTTGATGATGATTTTAAGGTGGAATACCTCGAACTGCCTGCCTCAATCCGAAGTGATGAATATTATGTAAACATGATGACTGCCTGGCTTTTTGCAGAAGCGCTTGTGAAACAGTGGGACGCTGCCATCACTTTTATTCGCGGCAAAAAACTGGATGTCTGGACTCACAACAAGGCTATTCAAAAAGCCTGCGAAAGTTTCCGTGTAAGTCCAGAGCACAAGGAATATTTAAGAAGCCTCAGAATAAACTAAAGCGACTTTATAAAATCTTCGATAAGACCGGCAGGTCCACGTAATTATAAAAGTTCGGTGGATTCATTCCGGCACTCACAAAGAAAATATTCTTATCGCCGGAGATTTCATCTGCACGTTTGAGGGTGTCTGTATAATACTGATTTTCGTGGTCAGTTCCTTTGTAAACGTGCCAGTTCAGTCCAACAGCATCTGTGTCTATGCAGGCAAAATCCGGCAGCTGATTACGTGCGGCAAGAAGCTCGCGTATTGTAGATTTTCCAACGCCACTTGGGGCGCATAAAATTACCAGTGTTTTCATTAACTATCTCCTTATCACAGGGGCTCCCTCGGCATAATTTCCGTAGCGGGCCATAAACTCTTCATACTCCCCCTGCTCGGTAATCCAGATGATAAAATATGCTTCTTTTACACCAAGATTTCTATAAGCCTGCAGACGGGTATTTCCATCGTTCATTTCAAAATCACTTTCAACATAGTGGGCAATAAGCGGCGGCATGTCGGGATCTTTTTTAATTGAATCCTCCAGGGCTGCCACGTGAATCGGCCACCAGTCTTTGTCGATTCTATATTTCATACCTTCTTCCGGTCCGGTGTTGCGCTCAAACATTTCAAGCGGCATTTTTATCGGGCCGATATAATATCGCTCAAAAAGCTTGAGCCCGTCAGACAAAGGAACATTGCTTTTGTCCGGGTCATGAAGATAAGTATGAATCCATTCATCAATTTTATTTTCCTTGGCATAAGCCATAGCCGAAGAAAGAGTCTTTGTAAATTGCAGCATAGTGCGCTCCTGTTTTGTGTAGACAATATGCTTTACAGAATCAAAGGAAAGACAATACTTTTCCGAGAGCTGCTCAATTGTCAGCCCATCTGCAAAATCTTTTTTCATGCTCTGATTTCTCTTTGCAAGATATGCCCTGTAGCCCGAAGATTCACCCCAGGCCTTTTTGTCATTTTTAGCCGGAATATAAATCGTCTCGCCGCTGACATACCGCTGAATCTGCTTCAAAAGATTTTCTGGAAAAATGTCCTGTGCATTTCTGTAATTCATCTTGTCCTCAGTAATCAAAGTGGGCTCGCCCACAGTGTTTCAAAGCGCTTTGTGATTTTAGAATATAGGATTTTGCCCTGGTTGTATATGTTGAGAATGGGTTGAGGTATTGTTTACACATTTTTATGAGGGGAAGGACTTCCCCTGCGCGCCAACCCGCTTTGCGGTCTTGCGCTACCCTTTCTAACGGGGGACACCCCCGTAACGCCCCCAAAACTTTCCCTTGCTAAATATTTCCCGGAAAAACATATTCCAGTTTTTCTTTGGCAACTTCTACAAGGCGTAAAATTGTAGTAACGGGGGTAGCATCCCTGTCTGTAAGCTTAAAAGCCGGGAAATACCGTGTGATATGAAGCGGGATTTTCTTACCAGCCTTTTTTTCAAGAGTAGCCACCCAGGCAGAGAGTTTGCGTATTTCATCTTCGCTGTCATTTTCACCGGGGATGATGAGTGTGGTAAGTTCTACGTGACAGTTATGTGCAGCAGCTGTTATAAAATCTTTTACCATCTGAAAATCACCACCGATGAAGTCCTTGTAAAATCTGTCGGAAAAAGCTTTGAGATCTATATTCATTGCGTCGATGTATGGGAGGATTTCATCGAGAACTTTTTGTGTGGCTGTTCCGTTTGTCACAAGAACATTTTGCAGACCGGCCTCTTTTGCCAGCTTTGCAGTGTCGCGCACAAACTCATATTCAATGAGCGGTTCGTTGTAAGTAAAGGCTAGACCGATGTTTCCACGAGAACGTAGCTCGAGTGCAGTCTTCACAATTTCTTCCGGCTCATAATAGTCTGCCCTGTCTTTGTATTCAAAAGCCTTTTGCGACCAGGAAATACTTGAGTTCTGACAGAAGGGACAGCGCAGGTTACAGCCATAAGAACCGAGTGACAAAATCATGCTGCCGGGGCGGAACATCTTAAGAGGTTTCTTTTCTATCGGGTCTAATGCAAGAGAAGTGAGCCTGCCGTAATTTCCGGCAACCACCTGCCCTTCACGACAGGTTCGTCCGCCGCAAAAGCCAGTCTGCCCTTCTTCTAATTTGCACTGTCTGAAGCATACATCACAAATCGGCATAATGATTTTCCCAGACGAGCTAATAATGTCTCACTACTTCAAAGCGAAATAAATCTACATCCTCACCGGGAGCGATTCCGCCTTTACGCTTTGCAATTGAAATCTGCTGTTCTACAGTATCAACGCCGTCCAGGTCCGGAAGCAGCAGCCCGCGTTTATATCCACTCTGCACAATCACGCCGTATTTTTTTACGTCGAGTTCTGCAGGAGAAGAGATTTTTTCTGCCTCGCCAAGAACATCAACATTTATATCAAGATATTTAAGTTCATCTTGGGTGACAGGCTCAAAACGAGGGTCTTCGGAGATAGCACTAACTGCATTGTGAATTATCTCAAGTGCAAGATTCTTTTTCGTTGCGGCAATGGTTCCTATACAGCCACGCAGGGCTCCAAACTTATGAACAGAAACAAAGGCACCAGCCCGAGTCTTCAAAAGCTCCTCAGGCACCCAGGAAGGCAATTCTAGCTCCTGACCATTTTTCACAAAGTATTCTGCAGACTCTCGAGCAAGCTTTACCCAGGCATCGGATTTGATACGTTTTTGTAAAAGTTCATCTTCTACCTGCTGGAGTCTTGCTTCAAGGAAGTGTCGGCTCGCATCCTGCCCATTAGGAATAAAAGAACAGATTCCGTACCCTACACCAGTTACATCCTCGTGAGAATACTGAGTAGCCTCAACTGCCTGTCCATCCAGAGCACCCGCCATAATCACAAAAGATTTATGACCACACTCAGCCGCCTTCTGGCAGAAGTTTTCATCAAAATCAAAAAGTTCTCCAAAACGGGCAGCAGAACACACATCCATTATCCGCTTATCATAAAGGGGACCTTCTTCAGCAAAACCGTAAGGCCCATAATCCTGCAGCTTATGCGACAAATCTCCGCTGGCAACATATACAGTTCTGCGATCCAGCGCCTCAACCGCATCCTTAATCATCTTGCCATATTCATAATGCTTTAAAAGGTCGTAGCCCGAAAGGCCTGTGCGAACAAGCTTAAAGTCCTTATATTTTTTGAGAATGAACCAGAGGGGCACCATAGTACCATGATCAAGGGCAGGATTCTTTTCACCAAGAGTACCGGCTGGGAAGTGAACCTGCTCTGCACGGGCAGCCACAAGTTTCACAAGCTCTTCATCATATTCAACTTCAAACTTCACTTGAGGCGCGCCAAAATCCGCAAAAGAACCTACCGCTCCACTGCCCGGAGAAATATGAAAATAATCAGAATACATTATGCTGTGAGGACTGGAAATAAAAATCGTCTCAGGCTTAAGAGCCGCAATTTCCTCTGCAACTTTTTCATAAGCCTTAATCGTTTTTTCAACCTGCTTTTCACTTCCACGTCCAACCTCCGGCACAATCATCGGCGGATGCGGAACCATAAAAGCTGCAACAATCGACATGTCATCTCCTCCCCTGTTCTAGTTTTCAGGATTAAACAACTCCACCTGCTCTCCAAGAGGTCCATAAAAAAATGACATTCTCGCATGAAACTCCGGATTACTTGGAATGGCAATATCTTTAGGCTTTATAAAAACTTCGTAGCCGGCCGTTTCAACTTTTGCTGCAAGCTCATCAACAATTTTAGTCTGCAGGGCAAAATGGCGCACAGCACCAAGTTCACGGATTCCATCTCCATTGCAGAAGATTTCAAGACGGGCTGGCGCTGCACCACTGTCATTCCCACCAGACTTCAGCATAACGCCTTCCGCCCAGCGACGCTCTTCCTCAAACCCCAAAACATCTTTATAAAATGCAACCGCCTTTTCAAACAAAGCCGGTTCCTTACACTTCATCGAAATATGATGCATGCCTGTTATCACATAATTCTTTTCCATACTTTTTACACCCTATGTTTTTAATATCAACCAAGTGTCTTTCTCATAATATAAGATTCGCCATTCTGGGAGACTACTTTAAATCCCGCTTTTTCATACATATGCATCGGACCGGTAAATGCCTGGCCCATATAGCCGCCGTCTTTTACAGGATATGCTTCAACATACTTAAAGCCTTCTGCCCTTGCATCTTCGCAGACTCGTTGCAGCAGCATTGAAGCGAGACCTTTTCCACGATAATCAGGAGCAATTTCAAAACAGACAATGGCCTTAACCTGGCCTGGCCCGTCACAGTTTATGGCAGGCTGGTCTTCCGGAGGAGTATGAAGATCAAACTCTCCGGTGTGGTAATAACTTAATCTTTCATTTGCGTTACACCAGCCCACAGACATACCTTTATCAAAAACAAGGTATCCCTGAATTTCTCCGGAAACTACCATTCGTTCGGCAGACTCCCGCAACGCTCTCTTCCAGCTTTCAAAATCATTACCGTATTCTTCCGCTTTCTGATAGAGCTCTGTTTTCATTCTTTCCTTGCTCAAATTAAAGGCATTGCAATAACATGGGGCGAACGGCGAACCGTCAGAAAAAGCTCTGTTATCAAAAAAATCAAAATAATCTTTTACAAGGTCTGGGGTCAGTTTTCTAATTTCAAAAGTATCCATTTCTTAATCCTTCATATAAATATCAATTGAAAAGTTCATCAGCCTTATTTCTTTGGCTCTAAGTATACAAACTCATATTCCACAGGATTTACATAACCTAAGCGCTGGGCTAGGCGGTCAGATTCTACTAAACTTTCTTCATCATAATCATTATAGGAGCCAACCCGATATTTGTAAAATAAAAAGGCGTTAATACACTATTCGCAAAACTGTGTTATAATTAATCATCAAATAAAAGTGAGGCGTCCGATGGAAGTTTTCGAAATACTTAAACAACTTCGCGAAAAAAATCATCTTACTCAGGAAGAAATGGCGGTTCGTGTAAATATTACAAGGCAAGCCGTAAGCCGCTGGGAAACCGGGGAGACTCAACCTAACCCCCAGATGCTCCTTGTTCTTTCCCGCGAATTTGATGTTTCTATAAATACCCTTCTCGGCTCTCCGCGCAAGCTTTACTGCCAGTGCTGCGGAATGCCACTTACCGAAGATTCCATGATCAGCCGCGAGCCGGACAAAACCTTCAACGAAGACTACTGTAAATGGTGCTACAACGACGGCGATTTTATTTACAAACAGAAAGATTCCCTCATCGATTTTCTTCTGGAGCACATGCCAAATCCCCAGAACCAGAGTGACGACGAGCGCCGCCAGTTTTATGACAACATGCTGTCCCAGCTAAAGCACTGGAAAGCTTAATTGGCCGTCCAACCGCCCGCCGAAAAAGCAACAAGCTGTTTCTTTTTTTTGGTCTCCACCCCGTGATATAATTCAATTATCAAACGGAGGTTCAATATGCCAAGACCAAGTACAAAAGAAGACCTGCTCAAAGCAGCAGCTGAAAACTATACCACACTCATGGATTTTATCGACTCAATGACAGAAAAGGAGCTCAATACTCCCTTTGATTTTTCGGGCCAGCCAAGCAAAAAAGAAGCCCACTGGAGCCGCGACAAAAACGTACGCGACGTTCTGATTCACCTCTACGAATGGCACAAGCTCATGCTGCAGTTCCCAAAGAACAACGCAAAAGTAACCGACAGCAAAAACGCAATTTCAATTCTGCCGCCAGATTACAGCTGGAAAACCTACGGCGCCATGAACATGGTGTTCTGGAAAAACCACCAGGAAACAAGCCTCGAGTCCGCCAAAGCCCTTTTCAAAAAAAGCCACGCCGACGTCATGAAGCTCATCCAAAGCTACACCAACGAAGAACTCTTCAAAGCAAAGTATTTCTGCTGGACCGGCACCGCCCCGCTGGGCTCCTACTTTGTAAGCAACACCTCCAGCCACTACGCCTGGGCGTTAAAGAAACTCAAAGCGCACAGAAAGAATTGCAAGAGTAAATAATAGATAAGGAGGGGGAAGTCTCCCCCTCGCTCCCAAGTCCTCGCTACGCTGCGGTCTTGTCCGCTACCCCTTCTAGCGGGGGATTTCCCCCGCAACGCCCCCACCATAGTGTTTTCAACCAAAAATGCATATAAAATCGTATTTTTCATAGTTTTATATGCACAAAAGCATAAACAGCAGGGTGAATTCCTCATTTTTCTTTGATTTTTCAAGAATTTTTAATTATTTTACTCAAAAATCAGCCTAAAACTGTTGATTTTTCTCAAAAAAATGACTGTTTTATGCATATAATTTTCACTTTTTTGCAAAATTATATGCATTTTTTCAGATTTTCAAATCAATGATTTCAGCAGGCTTTATATTTTCAATACCAGTTAGTGCTTCAAACGCCATACTATGTCCAACAAAAATCACCTTCTCATAGCCTGCATATTTTTCAACGACGCGTTGCATTCTTTTTCTTACTTCTTCAAAAGTCTCCCACTTCAGCTGCTGACCCTTGGGATAGACTCCTTTATTTTCATAAAACTCTTTTGCAAGAGAAAAGGCTTCTTGGGAAGTCTTATATTGATTTGTTTTATCAGGAATCCATTCGTGTAAATCTACTTCTACACAAAACTTTAAGCCGGTTTCTCTAGAAATTATTGCAGCGGTTTGTAAGGCTCTGGTGTAAGGCGAAGATACAATTATTTGAGCTGTTTTTAGGCGTTCATCTTTTGCCATTTTTTCAACCTGCTCTATTCCTATTTTAGAAAGTGACGCAAAATCCCGGCCGAATCCGAAAAACCCACTTTCCATCATTTGAGAATAATCAGCTTCACCATGTCTTACTAAATATAAAAGTGCCAAAAATAATCACCTCGATTTTTCAATAAACCCCACTATCTTTCCCATGAAGATTTTCTCGCGTCGGAAATAATCTTCTTCTGAACCTGTGTTCTGGCTACAGGCTTGTGAGATAAATTCTGCATAATTTTCTGGGAGTTTTGGAAGGCTGTGAGAATAATAAATTGCACGATCTTCTGCCGGGGAGTAAAATCCGTTCAGATAAAAAAGAGCGCGAACGCCGGCACGAATTGCTGTGTTCAGATTTTCATGCATCTGGATGAATGCCTCGCGGCGATACCAGCGGGCTTTTTTGTAATCAGAAATGAGGTAGTGAATATAGCCGAGTGAATTATCCAGATTTTTTTTGCAATCTTCATTTACAAACTGATTGATCTTTACAAGTTCATTTTTATAGGAATTATTCGGATCATACAAAATCTGAGATTCCATTACAGAAAACTTTCTTGGCTCATCAAAGTGTGAAAACATTTCAGTATCGATAAAATCTGTAAACAAAATGGCATACCATAGTCCATCAACTTTTACACAATGATATGGAATCGGCGGATCCTGGTCAGGGCCAAAAATATCCTCAGCTGTCACACTGCTTCCTTTTTTACGCATGACGATTAAATCGACCATGCCATTAATATCGCCGTCTTCTTTTATCTCCGGAAAATAATCAGCACGAGAAACGCTTCCAGAAAGAAGAATAGTTTCAATTTCTGACTTGTCAATTGAATTAAGAAAAGTTGCAGTTTTATCTTTCATTTCCTTAATAAAATCTTTCTGCTGTTCGATTATTACTTCTTTTGTTTTCATTTTTTCCTTCCTTGCCTAACTATCATTCGTTAGCTAAACTAAAGTGATAAAGTTTAACACTTCCATCCATCGCTTCGCTATCAATTGTAAAGCCACACTTTTTCGTATAAAAGTTGACATTCTTTTCTTTATCTGCCGGAGTTATTAATTCAAACTTTTTCCAATCCTTATATTTGTCTTTAATAAACTCAAGCAGTTTATGCCCGATTCCCTTTCGCTGATATTCAGGAATTACACAAAGAGCGCCCAGAGAATAAAGACCATCATCCTTCTTCAAAACAGATATAGCCCCAACTGCGTCCGAACCAACATAAGCGATATATTTTGAAGTCTCATTAATTGACTTAATCATATCGCTGACAGACTTACCATATCCAGGACATTGGCCGTATATAACAAAATCTTCATAGAAAGCTTTGTTGTAAATATCAACGAGAAGCTGGGCATCTTCAGTTGTAGCGGCTTTAATCTCTAAATCCAAATTATAACTCCGTTTGATTTTTTAAAAATTCACCAAGCTCTATATTTTCTATATATTTATTTTCTTTGGCTTCATTTATTCCATCTTTATAAAGAGATTCCCAATCTTTTTCGCATTGTATTTTTTTATAAATTGATTCGACTATTCTCAACAGACCGAAAGTTTTGTCTTCCGATTTTTTTATTGTTTTTAGATTCTTTTCTACATCTTCATATTTTTTATTTAAAATTTCAGCAACCATAAAATGTGCAAGAAAAAATGTAAGTCTTTCATGAGACAGCTTCTTTGCTAAAATTGTATTCTGCATATAATAATATTCCATACGCTCATATTCTTTCATCAAGAAACTTGCTTGCCCCAAATACCAATAAGCCCAGCATTTTTCATCATCGGAAAGATCTTTATCTTCTATCTTTTTGAAAAAATATTCTTCGGCTTTCTTTGCCTGTCCTCCATAAAGATAACACAGATTGATAGAATCCTGGATTTCACTTTGTTCAAAAGATTTCAAATTATACTTTTTTAATATTTCAGCAAAATGTTTTTCAGCGTTCTCATAATCTTTAAGATAAAATATACAGGCAGAAATAGATCTATCAAGAAAAAGATTATCTTCCTTAGAGAGAGATTTGGAACTAATTTTTGAATATAAATTCAAAGCTTTTTTGAAGTTGCCAGTTTTCTCAATCTCAAAAGCTTTCTGTAACTGAGAATCCAAATTACAACTCCGTATATTTTTTACTGCTGCCGTGGGCTTTGTCTACAGGGTATTTTTTCTCGTTCATATCCATTTTCATGTTTACGATTTCGTCTTCATCCAGGCCAAGCACATCCAGAAGGTCGCGGCAATAAACCATGACATCGGCGAGTTCTTCTTTCACATGCTGAAGGTCGTATTCTGTGTCGCTCCACTGAAAGCATTCAAGGAGTTCGTTGGCCTCTATAGAAATTGATTTTGCAAGATTTGCAGGACTGTGATACTGGCCCCAGTCGCGATCACTTATAAATTGTCTGATTCTGTTTATAGTTGTTTCTGTCATTTTTGCACACCTCCCATGCCCCAATTTTCCAATGGAGGTTCGTTCATCACAATAAAAACATCGGTTGCAGGAATTCCAAGTTTTTCGCAAAACTGCTCTGTGATTTTTTCAATCGCAGCCTTTTTCTGCTCACGGTTTCTTCCCGGAAAAATCGTGAGTTCAATAATCATGAAATTTTCTGTCTTGCCTTCCGGTGCTTCCCAGCATGACTTATCAAATTCTTCAATCCTCTGAAATCTGTCCCAATCAGCAATTCCAAAGGCATCAATCAACCCCTGATGAATACAATCAAAAACTGTCTTCTTAAATTCGGGAGTCTTTCCCTCAAGCATATTAACTTTTACTAATGGCATAATTTTCCTCACTTAACAAACTTCTTCATTTGCCAGCCAACAAGTTCTGAATCTGGCATTGCCAAAAGTTCCTGAGCTGTAACCCAGCTATAATCACAGGTTTCACCTTTCTGCAACTTTATTGAATCTTTAACACAGTTTGTCACACACAAAAACCGACAATGTATACAAGACCCGCCCAGCGACCAGTTTAATTGTTCTAGAGTCTCTGCAACAATTCCTGTTTCTTCACGCAGTTCACGTAAAGCACCCTCAACCGCACTTTCACCCTGCAAGGCCGAACCACCCGCAGTTGCTTCCCACATATTCGGATAAAGGGGCTTTGTCGGATCTCTCTTCATCAAAAGATAAGTTCCATCTACATGTCTTACAAGAATCTCACAGACAAGATGATAAACTCCATCCGGAATCTTATCCTGCTCTTCACGAATTAAAGTGAGTCCTTCAATTTTTTCAAAGTTTGAATTGTATGCATCCCAAAGTTCCATTTTATTTTTCCTAAACTTTTTTTATTACTTTTTGAAAATCCAGTACCCGTTAAAGGCAACTCCATCTTTTGCAACAAGCAGTGCATCAGTTTTTTCAAAACCAAAATCCTTTGCCGCTGCAGCACGCTCCACAGCATAAATCGGAACTTTTGTAACAACCTGCTTACAATCAAACATTTCAAAAATATGTGGAACTATAAGCGACATGATTTCCTTCAAGGCATCTGCACTTTCGTAACTGCTGCCAACATCAAGACGTAAAACTCCAGACTCATTAAAGGCATCTTCCGAAAGCCGCTTGAAAGACTCAATGGTTCCAATCGCCTTGCCGCTTGTTTTATCAATAATCGCCCAGCGAACAAACCACTTTTCGCGATAAGAATACAACCAAAACTCTATAGCTTTATCCATGAGTTCTTTTGTGTGATAATAAAAATTGTCGCCGTCACAGTTATCGCTGTTAAAAAACGGAAGGGCATTTTTGTCTCCGTAAACCTTAAGCAAATCATCCGAATCAGACTTTTCTACAAAACGTAAGAGCCAGCGCTCATTTTCAAAAACCGGACATTCCTCATAAACATTTTTCATTTTTTTACTCCTAAAACTTTCTTTTCTAAATGATAACACAGATAAATAAAATTACCATAAGAAAACGAGTTCTAACTCACTAATTGTTACGGTATTTTATTTATGCTATATTCTCTTTCATGAATCTTCGTGATACAAAAGTTTTTGGATATCTGCTGGCAGCCGTCTCAATATTTTTCTGGGGTATTACTTTTGTCTGCACTAAATATCTTCTTAATGATTTTTCCCCACTTGAAATTCTTTTTTATAGATTTATTGCAGCTTATATTGGCCTCTGGATTCTTCGGCCAAAATTTGAAAAGATTGAAATCCGCGACAATATCCTGTTTTTACTGGCAGGATTCTTTGGAGTAATTCTTTATCAGCTTTTTGAAAATATCGCCATCAATTATACAAACGCTTCTAACGTAAGTGTAATCGTCAGCATCTGTCCACTTTTTACTGCCATCTTCAGCCAGATTTTCCTGAAAGAAAAACATCTTTCCCTGTGGTTTATAATCGGCTTTATTATTTCAATCAGCGGAGTTACTCTTGTTTGTCTGAACGGAAATACCGAACTTGAGCTTAATCCAAAGGGAGATTTCCTGGCTCTCTTTTCTGCAATCTGCTGGGGAGTTTATTCTGTTGTAATATCAATCATAAACAGAAAAAACTATGACCAGATTTGTGCCACCCGACGCATTTTCTTCTTCGCAGTTTTGATGATGATTCCTCTTATGCTTTTTGGAAATCATACTAATATTGTAGAGGGTACTTCTCGTTTTAATAAACCTATGAATGTCCTCTGCCTTCTTTTCCTTGGAATAATTGCAAGCGGATTTTGTTTTGCCGCCTGGAACAAGGCTTGCAAAATTGCAGGAACTGTGAAGGTCAGCTGCGGCATTTATCTTATTCCTGTTGTTACAATCATCTTTGCATTTTTTGCACTCGGAGAAAAAAACACATTGCTAGGTGCACTTGGAGCTGCAATAACAATTGTCGGACTTTTTGTAAGTGAGAAATAAATGATTAAAGAAATTTCAATTATAAAAAAAGAAGAAGCTTACACTTATGATGAATTAGATTTTCTGAAAGAAAAACTTTTACCCCTGATGAAAGATGAGGAAGAGATGATTGCTGCATGTCAGCTTCTTAACAATCTTAAAGCAAGTCTTAAAAATCAGAAAACCTCTGCCGCAGTTTTTTTTATGCCGCAAAATACTTTCAATTTTTTTTCTCTGATTCAGGGAGATAATTCCATCTGCAAAATTACAAAAGAAAATATTGAAGCGTTATATAAAACTTTCAATCTGGCTGATGATTATGATAATCAGCCGATATACGATCACCTTAAGGCAAAGCTGCATACACTTAACGAATATCTCCAGCAGGGAAATGAAGTAAGTCCAACTGTTATTACAGCGGATAACTTTTCTACAATGAAGATTGAAGATTAAATATGACATGTACATGTCATATTTTCGTGCTATAATATCTGCATGCAGATAGATCAGCTCTTCGAGTTTGTTTATATTCTCATTGATAAAAAACAGGTAACCGCAAAGGAAATGTCGAAACATTTTGGTGTTTCTACAAGAACCGTTTACCGCTGGTTGGAAGCACTTTCTCTTTCTGGAGTTCCGGTTTATTCGCTGAAAGGGCGAAGCGGTGGAATTGCAATTTCTGAAAACTACAAGCTTGATAAAACTCTTCTTTCTGATGAAGAAAGACTTGCCATTGTTTCCAGTGTAAAGGCTCTTAATAATTTGAGCGGAAATTCTTCATCTCTTGTAAATGCAAACATCAAAGCTGCAGAAAAGCTATCTCATCTGGTACAAGCTGACACAGACTGGCTGGAAGTTGATTTTGCCCCTTGGAGTCCGGAAGGCTCTGAAGTCAGAAATCTTTTTGGTATTCTCCGGGATTCTATTCTGAAAAAACATCAGATATCTTTTGATTATTTTACAGGAGATGGCCGCAGCGAAAAGAGAATTGTTCATCCCTGGAAGCTGGTCTTCCGCGGACAATCCTGGTATCTGCAGGGCTGGTGTACTTCGCGAAAAGCCGAACGTTTTTTCAAACTCACAAGAATGCGAAATCTTTTGATGACATCAAAAGATGCAAACATATCCATAAATATAGCCGCTTCACGACCAGCACGGCCACCCGATTATTCCGCTCCTCTCATGCAGATAAAAGCAAAAATCACGCAGGAAAAAATTTCCTATCTTATGGATTCTTTTATCTGCACAGAAATCAAAGCTCAGAAAAATGGCTACGTAAATGTTACCTTTACCGCACCGGACACTCCCTGGCTTTACGAAATACTTTTGAGCTTCGGGGCTCAGATAAAAATTCTAAGCCCGGCAAAACTCAAAAAGAAAATTGCAGAAACAGCAAAAAACATTTCAGACTTATATAAATAAAATATGACATTCAGTTGTCATATTTTGTATGATATTCTGAATGCATGGCAAAACGACCACTGTTTGATGAAATAAAATCTTTTCAAGAATTTTCAAAATACTACTGGTACCGCGAGGAACTACAGAAAATTTGCAGGGAGCATGGAATTGATGCGGGCGGGATGAAAGCGGATTTGAATCATACTATTGAAGAGTATTTTAAGGGGAATATTATTCGACCTGAAAAATCCAGAGAGAGTACAAGACGTTCAAAGCACTCTCCCAAATCAACCGATTCAGCTCCCATGACTCCACAAACCAGTCTGCTCGAATGCAACTTCTGCTTCAACCAGCGCTTCCGCGATTTCTTTTCTAAAGAAACCGGAATCAAAAACTTTAAATTCAATGTAGACATGGTTGCCACAGCTCGAAAGGTAAAAGAAACAAAAGACTCTTCCTTTACCCTAGGCGACCTTCTGGACATCTACTATGGAAAAAAGACTTGCGCAAAATACAACAAAGTCTCTTTGCAATGGAACAAGTTTGTTCAGGACTTTTGCGCTGACCCGGCAAATGCTCATATCCCAAACAAACTCAAAGCAGCCGCAAAGCTCTGGAAAATAGTCCGCGAATCAACCAGAGAAAAAATCTATACTCACGACTTACTTAATGAACTGAATATTTTATAAATCATAAAAGATTCTACCTTCATTTTCGCTTCGCTCTGCATGCAGTTTTACATCAGTAACTTTTTCCAGAAAAGCCCTGTCATGACTCACAACAATAAGTGCACAGGAAAGAGATGACAGTGCACTTTCCAGTGCAAGCACACTTGTTATATCCATATGATTCGTTGGTTCATCCAGAATTAAAAGAGACAGCGGCTTTTCTACCGCCAGAGCAATCATCAGCTTTCTAAGTTCGCCCGGACTAACAGAGCCCTGCTGCAGATTTTCCGGTTCACTCCCAAGACGGTATAAAGTCGAAAGAACAGCTCCTCTTTCCGCATCTTCAAGTTCATTGAAGTCAGAAAGAATTTGATTCTTTAAGTCTTCGGAAATCTCCTGGGGCAAATACATAACTTCTTTCGTTCTTCCGGATTTTTCAAGCTCACTAATCAGATGTTTTATAAAAAGACTTTTTCCGGTCCCGTTCTGCCCGGTCAAGGCAATTTTTGAATCAGGATTAATTACAATCCTCGGAATGTGAAGCTTATAAGAAGTTTTTTCTTCAGATGCAAAAATATCACTTTCTTCTATAACTATAGCCTTTGCAAAGCCTGCTCCTTCAACCGAAAAACCTTCTTTTCTCATAAGTGATTTTTTTACAGAATCGCGGGCAGCCTCTGTTCTTTGAATCTGACTATCAAGATTTGCTTTTGCATCTCCAGTGCTTCTGTCTTTTCCACCGAGTCTTGCAACATCAATTTTTCTTTTTGCATCATGATCACGCGGGTCAATATTTTTTTTAGCAAGGCGGCTTTTAGATCGTTCGTTTTCTTCTGCAAGTCTGCGGCTTCTCTGTTTTTCACCTGCCGCTTTTGAATCAAGCTTATCCCATTCTCCGCGATTATGGGAAGCATTCTGCTCTCGAAGCTCCAGAGCCTTGCTGAGTCCTCCGGAATAACTTTCACAAACTACGCAGTCGCGCCCGCCGGAAAAAGCACGAGCCTCATTATAAAGATAAACAGTGTGTTTACAAAGAGAGTCCGCAAAAGAGCGGTCATGGCTTACAATAATTCCGATTCCATCAAAAAGGGCAAGCGTGTCAGAAATCATACGGACAGTTCCTTCATCAAGATGATTTGTAGGCTCGTCCAGCAGCAGCACCGTCGGCCGGTCTGCCAGCGCACAGGCAATCTGGATTCGCTTCTTCTCCCCACCAGAAAGAGAATCATAGCGACCAATCATTTCTTCCGTAATATGAAGCATAGAAAAGAAGCGACGCACTTCGTTATCGTCACTCCAGAAAACTGAATAAAGATTTTCAGGCACCTCGACAGTTTCCTGAGGGCAGTAAATAACATAGCTGCTGGAAGTTTGACCGCAGTTCACGATTCGCCCTTCATCAGGTTTAAGCAGGCCTGCAATCAGTTTTAGAAGTGTACTCTTACCGCAACCGTTACTACCTGCAATGCAAGTCCATCCATCATTAAATTGAAGAGAAAAATCCTCGAACAAAGTTACGTGCGAAGATGGATATGAAAAATAAAGCTTTTGAATTTCTAATGACATAATGACCTCCTAAGGAAGCCGGCAATCATAATAAAATTATGCAGGAAAATAATACAACGAACAGATTCGCAAAATCCCGATAAAATTAATACTGTAACTGACTTCCAAGAATGAAATCTCAAACGAGAAATAAAAATATGCGGAAATCAGATTTACAGTCTCATCGGCAATGCGTCTCCTTAAGAAAAGTTAATTAATTTTATTATGAAAAATGATTTTGTGTCAATGTAAAAACATATAGCTTCCGTGAGCCAAATACACTTATTGAACTTTTTCTTTCATTTCAATAATGTATTTTTCTATGTTTCATCATAATTCTTCTTATGAAAGAAATTTAACAGAAGGCTCGCTTTTTAAGGGAATCTTTCTATATGGTCTGCCGCTCATTTTTTCAAATCTTCTGCAGGTGCTTTTCAATATTTCCGACGTTGCAGTAGTAGGAAGATTTGCCGGTTCCCAGGCCCTTGGCTCTGTAGGTTCAACTACCCAGCTCCTCTTTTTGTTCACCGGCCTTTTGATGGGCCTTGGCGGCGGCGTGAATGTAATCGTTGCCTTTTACATTGGTGCTAAGTCAAAAAAAGATTTAGATGATGCCATTCATTCATCCTTCATAGTTTCTATGATTACTGGTTTTATTCTTTTGATTTTTGGCTATGCATTGGCAAGACCGGTCCTTACCCTTATCAAAACCAAGCCGGAACTTCTGGACGGTGCGGTAATTTATTTTAAGATTTACATGCTTGGTATGCCAGGCGTTGCACTTTTTAATTTCGGAAACGCTGTACTTAGTGCAGCAGGCGATACAAAGCGTCCTCTCTACTATCTTAGTTTTGCCGGAATCATCAATATAATTTTGAATCTCTTTTTTGTGATTGTATGCAGACTTTCTTGTGCCGGAGTTGCGCTCGCCAGTATTATCTCCCAGTATGTTTCGGCAATCCTGGTTATGATCCCTCTGATTCGCGGGCGTGGACTTGGAGACGTAAAATTTTCTTTTTCAAAGCTCAGACTTAACCGCGAGAAGACAATCAGAATTTTGAAGATAGGAATTCCAGCCGGAATGCAGAATGCGATTTTTGCTGTAGCAAACACATTCATTCAGGTAGGCATAAACTCTTTTGATGCAGTGATGGTTGCAGGAACAGCTGCCGGAGCAAATCTTGATAATATAATCTACAGCGCAATGAACGGATTTTATGTAGCCTGCGCAACTTTCATCGGGCAGAATTATGGAGCCGGAAATAAAAAACGCATTCTGCACAGTATGATTATTTCGAATCTTTTTGCTTTCAGTCTGGGAGCCTTTCTCAGTATAACAATGTATATTTTCGGACCTCAGTGCCTCTCTCTTTTTACAAGCGACCCGGAAGTTATTCACGCCGGCATGCTCCGTTTTTCAATTATGTTCTTTTCATACCCGGTTGCAAGTTTTATGGATAACACAATCGCCGCCAACCGCGGACTTGGAAAAACTTCTGTTCCAACGATTATTGTTCTGCTCGGTTCCTGCTTATTTCGTATTCTCTGGATATACACAATCTTTAAATGGATTGGAACGATTCAGTCTCTCTTCCTCCTTTATATTTTCTCCTGGACAATCACTGCTCTTGCAGAGATGATTTACTTCGTAAAGATTTACAGAAAAATTTAAGTTTTAAATATGACACTTAGTTGTCATATTTTATGTGGTATTCTGTAAACATCCGGTTAGATTGAAATCCACCTGAGTGACCCGCGTAGAACTTCTCCAGAAAAGTTGAAGACTGTAATCAGACATCCTGTGAGGAAAGTATAAAATGAAAAATGAATTGTTAGAAAATATCGAAGAACTCCACACCACGCCAATGGGCGTGGAACGTATCCGCCGTAATCTCGAACTAGGTGGTGATGTAAAAGATGTCGTTGCATTCTGCCGCCAGAAAATTCTCAATCCAACTGCATTCATCACCCGACAAGGCAAAAACTGGTACATTAAAATTGATGGCTTTATTATTACCGTGAATGCCTATAGTTTTACAATAATCACAACGCATAAAGAATAAACTTCAATAGTTCTCTACTCCCAATAAAGTAGAATTCTACTCAGAATTAAAAAATTCTACCAAAATCTACGAAAAGTCGGGTGACAGCGCTTAAATACTGGCCTATACTAAACATCAGGAGGCTTAAATGGACGCACAGAGGACTGGAAAACTGATTAATTATTTGAGGTCGAAAAAGGGGATAACTCAGAAAGATCTTGCGGAACTTATAAATGTGAGCGACAAGGCTGTGAGTAAATGGGAACGCGGTGATGGCTGCCCTGATGTTGGAATTTTGCCGGTCCTTGCTCAGGCTCTTGGAACTGATGTAGATTCCCTCTTAAATGGAGAACTTGCAAAACGTGAAATAACACCCGAAGAAGCTGAAGCCAAACTCAAGGAACAGGGGCCTAAAATTAAAATTTATGATTTCAAAAGGCCTGATTATTTTGGTCGTAATCAGCTGCGGGATGTCTGGATTTCTTTTACGATTTTCTGTGAAAAACTAAAATCTGATTTTGCCGGTATTCGCAAGGATTTGTATTCAATACAACTCTGCTCTGTTGATCAGCTTACTAATGACGAGTTTATGCAGAGTATTCCGCAACAGTCTTTCTTTTATAGTTATGATTATAACAACAATGGTTTTGCAATTGAAGTTGACCCTCAGATTGGAAAGCAGCTGCTTCGTCAGGATCTTAAAAAGTATCCTGAATTGCTGGAATGTGATGTGGAGCTTTTGCAGATCGCATATATTAACAGTTTTGCAAAACGTATGCAGGAGCTTCTTTACGAAAATACAAACAAGACAATTTCTCTGGAAGAATTTGAAAAGCCTCTGACTCAAAAAACTATGCTTCCACGATCTGCAAATGAACCGAATGGGCAGATGTGTATGCTTGTAAGTTTTGAAGTTGAAACCGACAATGGCAAAGGTTATATCAATGTTCAGCTGAATTATTATTACTGTATTAACCTTCTTTCAAAATATGGATTTTTTAATCATGATGATTTGAAGCTTCACCAGCTGACTAACATTAAGGCCAAGCATTTTGACGATAACTGTTTTGTGGAATTCGGGCGATTTATATCTGACTCTTTTGGTTTTGAGCCTGGAAACATTTTTGTAACAGATTTGAATTATAATCAGTCGCTGAATGTAGTTGTTGGAAAGGATGTAAAGTTTAAGGGGCAGATTGTTGCCGTTGATGAAAATTACGGAATCCGCATTAGTGAGGTTTTACCAGAAAATCAGATTATTCATTATGATGAAGAACACTATATTGCACTTCGACTTGGCGGACATTATTTATCAAAGGAAGTTGAAGCTAAGGTTCAGGAAGGAACTGTTTTAGAACTTGGAGTTGAATGTGGTGCACCTCTGGACATCATTCAGGACGGAAAATGCGTAGCCCGAGGTGAAGTTGTGGTTGTTGATGACACCTTTGGTGTGCGGATTATAGACTGATTATACTATGCACGCAACGCGTTAGGCGCTGGAAGGGGGCGTAAGCCCGTGCGGTAGCACCGAGCGTAGCGGAGCCTGGAAGTGCCGACCGACTGCAAAGCAGGCGGGAACGCCCAAATAAAAAATTCAAAATTTTTTCCAACCTTTTCTAAAATCCCCGCACTATATAAGCAAACCGGTTTGTAGTAAAATGGGATAGCGATGGAAAAAGAAAAGGCTGACAAGTTAATCGTAAAGTTCTCGTCGAAGGTGTATGGCTTTGCTGTGAAAAAATCGTATTCGTATGATGAAGCAGAAGAGCTTTCGGGCGAGATGCTGAAGGAACTATATCTTTCTATGCTGCACGCGGAGGATATTGTAAATCCTGAAGGCTATGTCTGGAGAATATGCCAGCATGTTTACGCAAAGTATGTGAATCAGAAAAAACTGCAGAAAGGAGTCTCGATTGATGGAATTGAGCTGCCTTATTTTGACCAGCATGACTTTGGAGAAACTGAAGCAGAAATTAAAAAGCTCCGTAAGGAGATTGGATTTTTGTCTGCCAGCCGTCGTGAAATTGTCTATTCCTTTTATTACGAAGGCAAGTCCATTGTTCAGATTGCAAAAGAACAGGGACTGCCGGCCGGTACCGTAAAGTGGCACTTAAACAAAGCTCGTAATGATTTAAAGGAAGGATTTACTATGAAAAGAACAATTGGAAGTCTTGGGTTATCGCCTGTAAAGGCAGTTGGAATCAGTCATAACGGAAGGCCAGGAAATAAGGGCGGTCCTGAATATTATCTGGATGATCAAATCAATCTGAACATTGTTTACAGCGTTTATGATAATCCAAAAACGATGGAAGAAATTGCAGAAGATTTGGGAATGACGCCTGTTTTTCTGGAAGACAAAATTTCAATGCTTGTGGCAAATGGATTTCTTGTTGAAACAAAAGGCAAGCGTTATACAACCTATGTTAAGTTTACTCCAAAAGAGTTCTCTCTTGAGGCAGCCGCAAATGGAGTGAGGATGCAGCAGAAGGTTGCAAAAATCCTTGCTGAAAAATATGTGCCTCAGGTTCTGGCTGCTCTTGCGAAACTGGAAATTGGAAAAGACATTTATATTCCGGGTGGAAACAGGGAACTTTTTGAAGCCGCTGCAATTTTTGATGCTGTTTTTTCAAAATGCTCTGTTCATATCGATAAGGATATTTCCAAGCACAGAATCAAGACTTTGGATGGAGCTGATTATCTGGTAACCGTTGAGCTTCCATGTGAGCTTGTTGATCCAGATTATAAATGTGAATTTGATTTATCTGAACTCGAAACAAAATATAAATGTTGCGGCCAGATGACAAGAGATTCGCAGAAATATCCATGTCTTTTTTCCTGGTCTATGGATTCAAGATTTGACAGTCGTAAAGGAGCCTGGCAGAATAATTTGAATTCAGATTATGAAAGCCTTTACGAAATAATCACCGGTGCAATCACAGAATCAAAAGCAACTTCGGATAAGTTTGCAAGACTTCGTAAGCGCGGCTTCCTTACAAAAGACGGCAAAATCAACATCATGATTGTAAAGAGCAGCTGGAATGATTTTAAGAATATGCTTCCAAGCCCTGATAAAAGTCTTCTTGATGAATTTGCAAAATACGCACTGGAGCAGGCAATGATTCAGGCAAAGCAGTATCCACCACAGATTCAGGATAGATTTGTTTATGATTTTATGGATTGGGCAGTTGGAAGCACTGTTGCCATGATGGTTCTTGATGAACTTTATGACAGCAGAACTTTCCGCCCACTCACCGAAGATGAAAAAGTAACTGCAAATCTTTTGATGTTCGCAGACAAACTTCCGGAGTAATACAGAAAATAACAAATCTTTTTCATACTATTTAACAGGAGATTCCTTCATTGATTTATCTCGCCGACGCCTTTATTATTAAACTAGAAAATTTATAATGCCAGCGAGGTAAACATGAAGGTTCTTTTAGTTAACGGTAGTCCGCGTGCAAATAGTAACACACTGCTTGGACTGCATGAGATGCAGAAAATTTTTGAAGAGCAAGGAATTGAGACAGAGATTTATAATATCGGAAATAAAGATATCCGCGGCTGTATTGCCTGCGGCCGCTGCGGAGAACTCGGCCACTGTGTTTTTGATGACCCCGTAAATGAGTTTGCTGCACAGTTTAAAGATTCAGATGGTATTGTTGTTGGAAGTCCTGTTTATTATTCTGCGCCGAATGCAACTGTTCAGGCCTTTCTGCAGAGACTTTTCTACAGCAGTAATTTTGATAAGACAATGAAAGTTGGAGCCGGATTTGTTTGTGCCCGCCGCGGTGGAACAACAGCCTCTTTTGATGTTCTGAATAAGTTCTTTACAATCAGCGGAATGGTAATGGCAACAAGTCAGTACTGGAACAACATTCACGGCGGTGCCCCGGGAGAAGCGGCTCAGGATGCAGAAGGAATGCAAACACTACGTGTACTTGCCCGCAACATGAGTTTTTTGATTAAATCCATTGCCCTTGGAAAAGAGAAATTCGGCCTTCCAGAAAAAGAAGAACACGCCTGGACAAACTTTATTTAAATATGACACACATATGTCATATTTTCTGTGTTATACTTGAATCATGCACTTCGTAAATGCAAAATCAATTCTTACTCCTCACAGCATGAACATTTACCGCGGCTGCCAGCATGGATGTATCTATTGCGACTCCCGCAGTAAATGTTATCAGTTTACCCATGATTTTGAAGACATCGAAGTAAAGCAGAATGCCCCTCAGCTCCTGGAAGAAGCCCTGCGTAAAAAACGAAAGCGCTGTATGATTGGAACAGGCTCTATGGGAGATCCATATATTCCGCTGGAAAAAGAACTCTGCCTTATGCGCCGCTGTCTGGAAATTATCGATCGCCACAATTTTGGCGCCACTATGATAACTAAGTCTGATCTTGTACTTCGAGACCTGGACATTCTTGAACGCATAAATCAAAAAACAAAAGCAGTCGTGCAGATGACACTGACAACTGCAGACGACGCCCTTTGCCGTAAAATCGAACCGGGAGTCTGTCCTACCAGCCGTCGCTTTGAAGTACTTAAAGCCTGTCAGCAGGCAGGCATCCCCACTGTTGTATGGTTCAGCCCCTTGTTGCCCTTCATTAATGACACAAAAGAAAATATAGAGGGAATTGTTGATCTGTGCGCCCGCGCCGGTGTCCACGCAATCATCTGCTTTGGAATTGGGCTTACCCTGCGCGAAGGAAACCGTGAATATTTTTACGCCGCCCTGGACAAGAACTTTCCAGCCAGAGATGAGGTAGTTTCGACAGGCTCAACCACCGTGAGTATGAAAGAACGCTACCAGCAAGCCTTTGGCTACAGCTATATGTGCTCAAGCCCCCACGAACACGAACTCATGACTTATCTTGCAAGTCTCTGCCGCAAGTATAATATCATGCTTGGAACAGATTCTGTTTTCAAGTGGATAGAAGAATTTCCAGACACAGATCCCCTTCAGCCCGAGCTTTTTTGAAAAACTCCTCTAATTACAAAAAGAAAGTCTTCATCATACCCTTGCCCTTTACATCAATTTCTGTATTGGCAGAGAACTGGAAGCGGCTGATGGTCTGGTCTTTTATAGTTTCTGTAACATGAATTCTCATAGGAACACCGGTACTTTCCATACGGCTGGCAACATTTACTGTATCGCCCCAGATATCGTAAATGAACTTTGTTTTACCAATTACACCTGCAACAACAGGACCAGAATTTACACCAAGTCTTATCATCAGCTTGATATTTGAAGTTTCATTGAAAGCCTGAACATCTGCCAGAAGACCCTTTGCAAAACGCATCATTCTAAGAGCACCGTCATTGTACTCATCTTCTGTAAGGCCGGCAGCAGCCATATAGGCATCTCCGATTGTTTTGATTTTTTCGATTCCTTCTCTTTGGGCACGCTCATCAAACATTGTAAACATTTTGTTGAGCATGGTAACAACTTCTTCCGCAGACATTTCACCACTAATTTTTGTAAAACCAACAATATCTGTAAAGAGAACAGTAACATTCGGATATTCCTTAGCTATAGTTCTTTCCGGATGTTCCGTAAGCTCTTTTGCGATTTCTTTTGGAAGGATATTCAAAAGAAGATTTTCAGAACGATTCTTTTCTGCCTCAAGTTCTTTTGTACGTTCCTTAACTGTATCTTCAAGCTTCTGATTTTCCTCTTCCACTCTAATAAGCTTGCCTTCCAGGAGCATGATAGTTGTAGCAATAATAAAGATTATAAAAAGCAGGGCAAGGAAAATAACAAAAAGCTTATTTGTAAGAGGCTTTAAAATACATGAATAAGTAAAGATAATCTGCTGCTTAAGCGGTTCATAATCATGAGGGGTGTACATAATACAACCAAAGCCCAGAGTCTTTAATGGCGTGATTGTGTAGAAGTCTTCTCCGTGAATATTTTCTGCATCATCAGCATGTGGCTTTATAACATTCAGACTTCCATCTGAAAGTGAAAAGCTTCCGTTCCATGGCCCCGGATCAATAGTACAACCATCTGGTACATAAATAGAAAAACTCCATTCTGTGATAATGGTACTGCTCATGTTGTTGAAAATCACACCATCATACTGGGCACCTGTGCGGTCAGGATCTCCTTCATCAACCCAGTGCTTTTCTGCATTACGGGCAAAAGTTATACAAACCGCTTTTGAAGAATCATTTTCTGTATAAGGCTTATCAATTGTTAAAACCTTTTCCGGAAGTGAAATTCCCTTGATTGAAATAATCAGAAGAACCAGAAGAATTCCTCCAAGGCTGATTGAAAGAGTTTGCCAGAGATGAGTTCTTACTACTCTTTTTTTAGTTTCTTCAGAAGTTCTTACCGGAGTAACAACCGGACTTACAACTGTATGGCCTCCTTCACCTGAATACAATTCCAATTCCATCATTTTAATGGAAGAATAGAAAAGATGAAGGGCTCCAAAACCAAGAGACATATTAATCCATGAGAATCCATAAGAAACAAGAATCAGTACAATTCCAATCAGAGGAAGAATAAAATAAAGCAAGAGAGAAATATAAACATTTGTTGCCAGTTTTTTTCTATTTTGCAAAAGCATGGTGAGTGTAATAAGACCTGGCAAAAGTCCTAAAGCACCCCCTAAAGGAAAGAGCGTACTTCTATGATAGAAATTGTTTTCATCAAAATAATAAAAGAGATTTGTAAACTGACTTACAACGATAATGACAATACCTGCAAGACAGAAAAACAGAACGATAAAAAGCTGAACCGGGATCTTATTTTTTACAGATGATTTTGGATTGAAAATCAAAGACAGGCTCAGACGGGTCTGCATTATAAATTCACAAACATAAAAACAAAAGAAAAATGAAATAGAAAAATTACAAATATAAACAAAGAGATTGCTCAGTCGCACAATATACCAGCCAAGGGTGCTGGTATTACCACGGAACAGATAAGCAAGTGCATCGCAAAGAAGCATAAAACCTGTAAATAATTCAATGAAAATAAGAGTACGGCGGCCATTCTGCTTAAGCTTATGACCTGACCACAAAAATATTCCTACCTGAAAACAAAAGAAAGAAAGAAAAAATAAAGCTGAAAGACTGATAATTCTCGTAATATCCGACACGATAAAATCCCCTGATAAAAAAAATATATAATATTATACAGGCAAAAAGTGAATTTCAAAAGTTGTTTTAATTATACTATGGAAATTACTTTAAGGTCATCTCTCTTAGATAAGATTATCGGGTCAAGCCCGATAATGACAATATAAAAAAACAAGGCCGACTTTCCAGCCGGCCTTATCAGAATCCATCTTCTGGGAAATTACTCGCCTAAGAAGAAGAGAGAGAAGAAGATATACACGCTACCAAAGAGCATTATGATATTGCTGAAGAGGTGCATGAACTTGATTTTCTTAAGATTGTAGAAAATTATACCAAGGAGATAGAAGGCTGCACCAAGAACAAGCATGTTGAAGCTTTTTGGTGAAAGAACTTCAAAGAGATTCTTTGCAACAAAGAGGCCGGAAAAGCCTGCAAGTATATAAAGGATAACATTAACCTTTCCAAACTTTTCACCGGCAATTGCATAGAAAAGAATTCCTGTGAATACGAGACCCCAGACAATTCCAAAAAGAATCCAGCCGATATTTCCCTGAATCTTTGTGATTGTATAAGCACTGTATCCAAAACCAATAATCAGGAAGGAGAAAACATGTGACAAACGGTCAAAAACAAGCTTTGCATTTATATTTGTGAGGGCATGCTGCAAAACTGAGCTCAGGTACATGAGAATCATTGATGCACCAAAAAGTGAATAGAAGACTGTTGTTACATTTACAAAACTCTTAAGCTGATCTACAGCCAGTGTATCGAGAATTGCGGTTGCAGCAATAAAAAGTGCAACACCAAAGCCCTGTACGATAGAACTTCCAATTTCCTCACCCAAAGTAAGGCGGCGTGATTTTTTTGCAAGCTCAAGAAGACGCTTTTCACTTGCAATACGTTTTTCTGCGCGCTTTCTGGCACGCTCTGTTTTTGCATATTCTGCAGCAGCATATTTTGCCTTAAGACGCTCAGGATCTTCGGCATACTGTATATTAATCTGCTGTACTGCATTTTCGTAATCGATTTTAAGCTGCTTAAGTCGTGAGCGCTTTTTTTCTTTAAGAGATTTTAAGGTTGATTTTCTTACTGCTTTTTCTGCAATTTCATCTTGTCTGGACATAAGACCACCTCTAAGGCAAGTTTTTTTATGATTTTATTATGACATTTATTGATGATTTTGTCAAAGTAAAAAAAAGAATGCAAGGGGCGCCCTTCACCCCCACTCAGGGATCCGGGCGGGATCCTCGTCAAAGGCACTTTTATCGTGTGCAGAGTTCGTATAAAAGGACTCCGGCGGCAACTGAAACATTAAGGCTGTCTATTTTACCGCAGGTTGGAATTGAAACAATTGTATCGCACTGTTTTTCCAGGAGTGATGCTATACCGGTTCCCTCGCTGCCCATTATGAGAACAGATTTTGCAGGGAAGTTTATTTTGCGGCAGTTTTCGCCGCCTGCATCTGCGCCGTAAATCCAGAAACCTGCCTGCTTGAGCTGCTCGGCGGCACGAACTAAGTTGTTTACGATTGCAACAGGTACCCAGGCACTTGCCCCGGCACTTGTGCGGCCCATAACTTCGTTACCGGCAATATCGCTGGCAGAATTGTGTTCTGGAATTACTACAAGTGAAGCACCAAACTGGTCGCAGCTGCGGAGAATGGCGCCTACGTTATGAGGGTCTGTGATGCTGTCGAGAATTACAACGGTGCAGCGGGAATTGGCCTCGCCTGCAGCACCGTCCGCACCGGCAGCCCCAGTACCAGCCACAGCCTCTCCGCTGTGTGTTTTCACCCAGGAATCGAAGTCTACAAGATTTGCAGCCGGCTTTTTAGCGTTGCCGGAAATCTCCATTACAATGCCGCGGTGGTCACGGAGAGATTCTTCAAGGCCGCTTACAAACTTGTCCAGCTGGGCATCGTTTGTCTGCTCGCAGGTAATTCCTGCTTCTTTTGCAGCAGCAAGAATCTTTTTTACGCGAGGGCCCGGCTTACTGAAATAAATCTTATAGGCAGAAGCAACTGCAGAACCTTCAGCCTTGCCAGCACCAGCAGCAGCCTGATTTTTTTTCTGAGAACGAACTTTTTCTTCGATTGAGTGAAAACCGGTTATGAACATATTATAAAAGACCTGTCATTCCCCGGCTCGACCGGGGAATCTAGATTGTCTGGTCAAGCCAGACAATGACACTGCAGTTTTATCTACCGCAGCACTGCTTGTATTTCTTTCCGCTTCCGCAAGGGCATGGATCGTTACGGCCAACCTTTGCACCAACACGCTTTACAGTTGTAGGAATTACATTACCTGCAACATATTTCCAGTCATCATTAACCTTCTTGAAAAGAGAGATTTCGTGATGAACATCATGCATATTGTGGAGAGTGTAATCTGCTTCAAATTCAACGATTTCTTCGTCTTCTTTTTCGCCTTTTTCTGTGCGGAGAATTTTAAGTCCGTTCCACTGTGACTGCTTGCTCCAGTCTTCTGTTGCCTTGCGGTCGATTTCGCCGATTCCTTCGCCTTCTTCGCAAGAGTTGATGATGTAGTCGATTTCATGAACTACATAAGAAGTGTAGCGTGCACGCATACAAGCTTCTGCACTAGGAGCTTTGATTTTTCCTTTAATGATTGGTTCACAGCATTCGCCATATTTTTTGCCCGAACCACAAGGGCATAATTCGTTTGTATTACTCATAAAAATCATTTTAATGAATTAATGGATGTAGAGCAACTGCGATTAATTCTCTATACTGTAAGTAATATGCAATATAGAAAAGATAAACATGGAAAAGACATTTCTCTTCTTGGCTACGGCTGCATGCGTTTTACCACAAAGGCAGGCCGTATAGATTTAGACAAAGCAGAAAAGGAAATTCTTGCTGCTGTGGAAGCAGGTGTTAATTATTTTGATACCGCTTATATTTATACAGGAAGTGAAGCCGCCCTTGGCGAAATTGTTGAAAAGAACAATCTTCGCAGCAAAATCAATATTGCAACAAAGCTGCCTCAGTATCTTATTTCCAATAGTGCAGCCATAGATAAATATTTTACAGAAGAGCTTTCCCGCCTCCGCACAGACTATATTGATTATTATCTGATGCATCATCTTACAGACTTCTCTCAGTGGGAACGCCTTAAAAAAATTGGAATTGAAGAGTGGATTGCGCAGAAAAAGAAAAGCGGCGAGATCAGAAACATCGGTTTTTCTTTTCACGGCACAACAGAAATGTTCATAAAGATTCTCAATGATTACGACTGGGATTTCTGTCTTGTTCAGTATAATTACCTTGATAAGGTTTCTCAGGCTGGCGAGGAAGGTGTAAAAGCTGCAGCTGCAAAGGGCGTTCCTGTTATGATTATGGAACCTTTGCGCGGCGGTAAACTTGTAGGCCTTCTTCCAGAATCAGCAAAAAAAATGATTGCTTCAAATCCTCGAGGCTGGTCTGCAGCAGAATGGGGCTTCCGCTGGCTTTATAATCAGATCGAAGTCACCTGCGTTCTTTCCGGAATGAACAGCATTGAAATGGTTCAGGAAAACTGCCGCATTGCAGATCAGGCCACAGCAGGGCATTTTACCCAGGAAGATTTTGATTTTATAAATCAGATCATTGCAGAAATCAAAAGAACAGAAAAAGTTGGCTGCACAGGCTGCCGTTACTGCATGCCTTGCCCTAAAGGAATTGATATTCCGGGCCTCTTCCGCGCCTGGAACCTTATGTATTCTGAATCTAAACGTTCCGGCCGTAAAGACTATTTCCAGACAACCGGCTTAAGAAAAGAAACTGCCTTTGCAACTGCCTGCATAGGCTGTGGAAAATGTGAAAAGCACTGCCCCCAGGAAATCCCAATCCGCGAAATGATTAAAAAAGCAGACAAGGATGTAAGTCCATTCATCTTAAAAGCTGGAATCAAAATCGCACGTAAATACATGCTTCGCGGGGCCAAGAAATGAGTAAAAACCTGATTACTCTTCAGAACTGCCGTATTGAAAATAACCGGACTGTTCTTGTACCGGAACTTTCCTGGAAAATGAACGAAGGCGAGGTATGGCTTGTTATTGGTCCTAATGGCGGCGGTAAAGCTGATTTTTTGAATGCCCTGGCAGATGTTAATGCCAGCGGGGCTGTAAAAATCACCCCGAATACAGACGGTCTTTTTTCTGATATTTTTTCTGCTTCTACCGAGCTTGTTTCACTTGAACGTGCAGCCCGTCTGATTCAGGAAGAAAGGGAAAATGATGAAAGCGATTATATTGAAGGCGGAGTAGATCATGGCCGCTCCGGCCGCGTTTTTATTGCACAGGGAATGGGAATCCCAGTAACTTCTCCAGCCATCCAGCAGCTGGAAAATGATCCTTCCATTAAACTTTGCGGCATAGAAAAGATTCTTGACCGCGGCTTAAAGTATATGTCCACAGGTGAGATTCGCAGAACCCTTCTTGCCCGCGCCCTCCTTTCCGGCAAAGAACTTTTAATTTTAAGCGATCCTTTTGCCGGTCTTGATGTGCAGAGCCGCACAATTCTTTTAGACTTTTTTGATTCTATTGCAAAGAAAAGCTTTCCTCATATTATTCTTGGTCTGGAGCGCTGGCATGAAGTTCCGGAAGCAGTAACTCATGTAATTGAATTTGCTGATAAAAAAGTATCCTTCTCCGGCCCACGCGCAGAATACGAAAAACTGATTTCAGAGCGGGCAGCTGATACTAAAGCAGACGAAGAAAAGCAGAAACAGAATTTTCAGGCAGGCTTTGAAGAATTGAAGCAGACAGCTGAAACTCCAGCCGAAAAGACAGGTGACTTCCTCGTAGAAATGCACAATGTAAACGTTGGTTGGGACGGACATCAGGTTCTGCAGAATCTGAACTGGAGCCTGCGCCGCGGCCAGCACTGGCTTGTCCGTGGCCCTAACGGAAGCGGCAAAACAACCTTCCTTGAACTTATTACCGGCGACAATATGCAGGTTTTCAGTAACGATATCCGCATTTTCGGTAACCGCCGCGGTTCGGGTGAAACAATCTGGGATATTAAAAAGAGACTTGGAATTGTTTCTTACCGCCTTCATGTTGAATACAGAATGCTTGGGGGCACCTCCCTTCTGGCAGTAATCATAAGCGGCTTCCGCGACAGCATCGGCCTTTACGAGCAGCCAACAGACAGCGAAATAGAAGCTGCAAAAAAATGGCTTGCCCTGGGCGGTTTTGCGGGCCGTGAGTCAGAAAACTTTGGAAACCTTAGCTACGGTGAACAGCGTGCCGTTCTGATCTTGCGTTCCGCAGTTAAAACCCCGGAAATCCTGATTCTGGATGAGCCTTGCCACGGCCTGGACGAAAACTACCGCAGCAAAATCCTTCATCTGATGGAGCTTATAGGTAATGGCGGCACAACTACTATGCTGCACGTAACCCATGACCCAAGCGAGGTTCTGCCATGCGAAAAGCACATTCTGGAGCTGCACCCCGGCGAAGACCCGATGTATAAGATTATCGAGCAATAACACATTTTTCTCACAACTTCCGCCTGCAATTTGCCGATAATCTATTTATGAAAAAATCAATCAGCTTATTATTAATCCTCTCAGTTTTTTGCTGCGCCTGTTCTGCCCGCGGAAAAGCTGATACAGAAATTCCTTCAGAAGAAGTAGAATACGCCTTCAAAGGCGATGAACCTTCTGTAAACACTGAAGAAGAAAAACCCCTTCAGCCTCTTTATACCCTCCGCGAACCAAGCGGAAACCCGATTCCCCTTAGAGAAAGTTGGGGCTACGTTATGCAGAGCCGCCTGGACGAATATGATAATTCCATTCCACTTACAGACGTCTGCTTCTTTTCTGCCGAAGTAAACTGCTACGGAGAGCTTACCGCCATTCCTAATCGTTCGCGTATAAACACAAAGGGAGCCCGCTGCCACCTGGTAATTACCTGCGACAGCAAATCGCTTACCCATTTTATTCTCGAACCTGGAAGCAAGGTCCGCAACAATCTTCTTAAAGCAATTGTAAAAGCCGGAGCTCCTTATGATGGAGTTCAGATAGATTTTGAGCTCGTGCCAGCCCGCGACCGCAAGAACTTTATTTCCTTCTGTTCTGACCTCCGCTATATGCTGGGCAAGGCAAAGTGGTTTTCTATCTGCGTGCCAGCCCGCTTTAAGCTCCTTACAGAAGATATTTATCCTTATACCGAAATTGCAAACTACTGCGACCGCGTTTTTGTAATGGCTTATGATGAACACTGGTCTGGAGGTCGCCCTGGTGCAGTTGCTTCTGTAGAATGGTGCCGCAAGGTTATGGAATATGCCCAGAAAGCCATCCCTCCAAAAAAACTGATTATGGGAGTGCCTTTTTACGGCCGAACCTGGGCAAGCGAAACTACAGCCGGAGCCTGGTATTTCAGCGGCGCCAACCGCATTATGACAGAGCATAAAGTAGAAGAAGTAAATTACGAAGAAGATATTCCGTCCTTCAAATATACCGCAGAAGTAGAAGTAACCGGCTATTTTAATGATGCCTATTCTATAGTCCAGCTCTGCCGCCTTTATCAGGATGCAGGAATCCAGAAAATGGGCTTCTGGCGTGTCGGTCAGGAAGATCCAGCCTTCTGGAACTGGATAAAAATTTCTAAATGACCCTGTCATTCTGAACTTGTTTCAGAATCTATTGTTAAAGAGATCCCGAAATAAATTCGGGATGACCTTTAATGTTAAAGGAGCACTTTTTCTCCTCCCGTGTGTTATAATATCAAGAAGCGGAAAAAGCCATCTTATTCATTTTGCGGCTTTTTCCAGGAGGATAAACGCTTATGAAACGATTTTTATCTGTTTTATTAATTTTATTTACCGTATCTGCCAGTCTCGCTTTTGCTAAACCTGCAAATGAAGACCCTTTTGATTCTCTTATTGAAAAGCTTTTAAAAGATTTTGATGACGAAGGCGCTACCGTTGCTGTAAAGGTATTTAACTCAGATTTGAGCAACAATGAACGAAAAAAGATTTCTAAATCAGTTCAATTCTCACTTTACTGTGCAGATGTTATGGAAGTTGTAGCAAAATCAACTGATGCCGATTATATCTGTACAGGTAAAATTGAAGCCGACGGACCAAACTACATCATCAGTGCAAAACTTATTGATAATTATGATGATACAGTAATCGGTAAGGCAAAGCAGAAGGTACCAAAGGACTACTACGCAGAAAAGCCTACAGATGTGAAGGTTCAGACAGTTGTAGTTGAAGATACTGTAGATGCAGACGATGTTCTTGGCGCCCTTGTTGTAGGAAGCATTATCGGCGGAGTTTTCCATGCCGTAACAACTCCTCCACGACCCGTTGTAGTTGAACGCCCACGACCTGCTCCAAAGCCAAAGAAGCCTGCTAAAAAACGTCCAAACCGTCCATAAAATCCTAATTAAGGAGGGGGAAGAATCCCCCTCGCTCCAACCGCCTGCGGCGTTTTCCGCTACCCTCTCTCCTAGGGGCTATGCCCCTAAGACCCCGATAATTCCCCGCGAGTTTCCGCAGGAAACTCGATAGTGAGCGTAAGCGAACGTATAGCGCCCCCCACACTTTTTACTTTTATTTTTTTACCTTGCCCCCGTTCTCTCTTTTCATTAAAATATTTTACAATAACCTTCAATCAGGAGCTTACTATGATTTTTTCACCAAATGAAATTCAGGAAACTGTAAATATGTTTATGCGCCAGAAGCTGGATATCCGCTGTATTACAATGGGTATTTCTCTTCTGGATTGTGCTGATTCAGACAGCAAACGTGCCTGCGACAAAATCTACGACAAGATTATGAAGAAGGCCGGAAATCTCGTAAAAACTGGTCAGGATATTGAAAAAGAGTTTGGTGTACCTATCATCAATAAACGAATCTCTGTAACTCCTATTGCCCTTGTAGCAGGTGCCAGCGAAGCTAAGAATTACGTTCCATATATTAAAACACTCGACCGCTGTGCCCACGAGCTTGGCGTAAATTTTATCGGAGGCTTTTCTGCCCTGGTTCAGAAAGGTATTACTCCTGCAGACCACATTCTCATAGACTCAATTCCTGAAGCCCTTGCTTCAACTGATTTTGTTTGTTCATCTGTAAATGTTGGAAGCACTAAGTCTGGAATCAACATGGATGCCGTTAAGCTCATGGGTGAAACTATCGTAAAGACTGCAGAAGTTTCTAAAAACTGCGAAGTAAACGGCTGTGCAAAGCTGGTAGTTTTCTGTAATGCTCCTGAAGACAACCCGTTTATGGCAGGGGCTTTCCACGGACCAGGAGAAGCTGACTGCGTAATCAACGTTGGTGTTTCTGGTCCTGGTGTTATTCTGGCCGCTGCTAAGGAATATAAGGGTCAGCCAATCAATGTCCTCGCTGACGGTATTAAAAAGATGGCCTTTAAGATTACCCGTATGGGTCAGCTGGTTGGAAGCGAAGCCGCTAAGCGCCTTGGCGTAAACTTTGGTATTCTTGATTTGTCTCTCGCTCCAACTCCTGCCGTAGGCGACTCTGTTGCCCGCATTCTTGAAGAAATTGGTCTTGATGGTTGTGGTGCTCCGGGAACAACAGCAGCCCTCGCAATGCTTACTGATATGGTAAAGAAAGGCGGTGTTATGGCTTCTACAAATGTCGGTGGACTTTCTGGTGCCTTTATTCCAGTTTCAGAAGATGAAGGTATGATTGAAGCTGCTAAGAACGGTTCTATCTGCCTTGAAAAACTCGAAGCAATGACTACAGTCTGCTCTGTAGGTCTTGATATGATTGCAATTCCTGGTGACACTCCTGCTACTACAATTTCGGGAATCCTTGCTGATGAGTTTGCGATTGGTATGGTAAACAATAAAACTACAGCCTGCCGCCTTATTCCGGCTCCTGGAAAGAAGGCTGGTGAATGGGTTGAATTCGGTGGCCTCCTCGGAGGCTGTCCAGTAATGCCAGTAAGCAAATTCGGCTGCGCAGACTTCATCAACCGCGGCGGCCGTATCCCGGCGCCAATTCATTCGTTCAGGAATTAATTGATTGTGGTTTCGGAGGCCTTATGAAAAAAATTATTTTAATTGCGAGCCTGCTTCTTGCAACAGTCTTATTTACTTCCTGCGTAGTTCTTCCGGATGGAAAAGGAGGAACCTACACCTATGTCCTCGGTGACGATGAAATTGAATACAAAAATCCGGACGGTTCCAAAACAATAATCAATCAGGATGGAACTGTAACACATAAAAGATGAAATTAATTCCTGTTGAAACGCCGCAAGACTTTCTTGCGGCACAACAATTTATAGCCCCTTACGAAGAAACCTGTGTTTCGCTTGCCTCCCTTGTGCGCCGCAAATCTGACAAGCTTGTTTTTCTTGTAAGTTCCGACGAAGCGGTGGTTGAGTGGCCGCGAAGCGGCTGTATCGAAACCACCGGCCTGCTCGGTATTATTAATCTTGATTCTACCCTCTACCACTGCATTCCTGACCCCAGCCAGCTTGAAGCTGATTTTCTCAAGGCCCAGCTTCCCTATTTTCTGAAAAAGCCGGTCCGCTGCATAAGCGGAGAAAAAATTGCTACGGATTTTCTGATTAGAATTGTGGACTCAATAAATTGTGGTTTCGACCCTTCGACTGGGCTCAGGGACCGTACGTCCTCCGGACTACTCAACCACCCGGCACAAATTTATGATTATAAGATGCTTCGGTGGTTGAGTGCCAGCAATGTGGTTTCGATACGTCCTTCGGACTACTCAACCACCAGCCTTTCCAGCGGCGAAGAAATTATCCACTGCACAGAGCATGATATGGAAGCCCTTCATCAACTGCAAAAAGATTACATGAAAGAAGAAGTTTACGTCCCGGGACGCCCCATCACAGATGCAGAAGTTGATATCAGTCTGAGACAAATCTTAAAAAATCAGCTTTGCTTTGCCCTGACTGTAGACGGCGACATTGTTGCCAAGGCTAACACAAACGCAATAGGAATCAACTGCGTGCAGATTGGTGGCGTTTACACCCACCCCCTCTACCGCAGAAACGGCTATGCAGGAGCCCTGGTGCAGGCACTATGCAACCGCGCCCTCCGTTCCGGCAAACAGCCTGTTCTCTTTGTAAAGGAAAAAAATACGCCCGCCTTCTATCTCTACCAAAAACTCGGTTTCGAAGAATGCGGGCGCTATACAATTGCCTATTACTAATTACTCCAGATTCAACTTAAGCTTCAAAATAAAGTAAGTTGCTGTTCCGTAAATGGCAGAAAAAATTACACCAAAAAGTGCATTCCAGTAGAACATGGATTCTCCTCTGTCTGCATGAGAAAGATAATTAAATGTAATTCCACCTATCAATCTTGATGTAAAACTTATAATCACAATAATTGCAATGAGTTTTACCAGGGTTCTATGTTTTTTTGAAAGATGACCTATTGCATTTATCAGATAAGTAAATAAAAGAATACACAAATCCCACGCCAGACCGCAAAGAATAGCTCCAGCAATTCCGTAAACCCAGTCAGCTTCAATGTGAATTATACTAAGATTTTTTATACACAAAGCAATAAACGAAATCAACATCATCACAAGAGAAATTAATGCCCATGAGATAATCATAAGAGTCCTTCCCCAGAGATGCTCGCCAATTGTTACAGGAAGCGAAAGGTTTAGATACGCTTCATCTCCAAGTAAACCGTTCTTAAAGCGCTTTGAAATAACGCTGATTGTAACAACACCGGCAACTATTATAATTACCCAATAAATGAAGAAACAGAATCCTGCAATACCATTCATTACATTTTCTGTCCCATTCATATTAAATGAAAAATTAAAATCTAAGTCTCCATCAGAAGACAAGGGAACTATCAGACCTGTAATTAAAGCAATTGCAACAATTGCAATATATACCGGCATAAGAATTCTTGAAGAATGCTTCATCTCATATTTATAAACTTTTCCAATCCAGGGAAAAGGATTTCTTATAGTCTTTGTATTTTCCATTTTCGTCACTCCTTCAACTAATTAGCATCTGAACTCTTCACGGAAGAGCTGATCTATAGACATACCTGTTTCTTCACGAATTGAATCAACATCACCCTGGCGAATTATATTTCCTTCCCTAAGGAAAAGCACATAATTCAATACCGATTCAATATCACTAATCAAGTGAGTTGAAATAATTACGGTAGCATTCTCACTGTAATTAGAAATAATTGTATTGAGAATATAATCGCGGGCAGCAGGGTCTACACCACCAATAGGCTCATCCAGCATATAAAGAGGAACTTCACGGCTCATTGTCAAAATCAGCTGAACCTTTTCTTTGGTTCCCTTTGAAAGGCTCTTAAGCTTATCAGCTGAATCAATTTTAAGATTCTTAAGCATTTCAAAGGCCTTGTCTTTGTTGAAGTTAGGATAGAAATCAGCCATCATCTGTACAAGGTCTTTTACTGTCATCCAGTCATTAAGGTAAACTCTGTCCGGCTGATAAGCTGCAATCAGTTTTGACTCAGCACCTGGCTTTAAACCACATACTGAAATTTCACCTTCTGTTGGTTTTAAGAGTCCTGCGGCAAGCTTAAGCAGGGTTGTCTTTCCACTACCATTCGGTCCAAGCAGCCCAACAATAGCGCCTTTTGGAACCGAAATATCAATTCCCTTTAAGGCTGTCTTTGTAATATATTTTTTTGTAAGGTTTTTACATTCCAATACTGTTTCCATAAAACATCTCCATTAATTTTCTTCAATAATTTTTACAACTTCTTCTTTATCAAAACCCAGCGACTTCATTTTCTCAAGAAAAGCCGCAATTTCACTTTCTGCAACCTCTTTCTTCATATTAATTATCATTTCCTTATCATCTGTAATAAATCGTCCTGAAGTGCGTTCAGTACGAACCAGCCCCATACGCTCGAGCTCAGAAAGAGCCTTCTGCATGGTATTAGGATTTACCTGTGCTTTGACCGCTAAATCTCTAACTGAATCAAGGCGACTCCCTTCCGGCAATTCTCCCGAAATAATCTGCACCTTAAAATAATCAATCAGTTGAAGATAAATCGGTTTATCATTCGTAAACTGATATTCCATTATGACTCCTGTATATGGCCTATTGCAGCCATTTTAATCATTTGCATTATTGTATTAAGTGTATAATACAGTAATACAAATCCCTTGTCAACTTTTTTTTGATATTTTTCACATAAAATGTTATTATTTAGTATTAAATATAAGGATAAAAAAAATGAAAATTAAAAATATTTATTCACCTGAAGTATTAAAAATGTTTCGCCTTCTTTCTGTACTAGGTTTTCTTGCAGAGTTGTTTTATCTTATTCGTGCTTTTTACCAGATGAACTTTGTTTTACACCTATCCAATATTTCTTCTCTGGAAGATTTTTTTGCATCCCCTGAAGGTTTATTAATTTCGAATTTCTTATGCTTCATTGTATTTATTTATCTTTTCTTTTTGCCTCAGCATATTGAAGTTATTGCTATAATTGCCTTTTATTTTTCTTTTGTATACATGTTCACTCCTTCTCTTGGTAAAAAACCATTAGGAACAGCTCTTTATCTTTTAGGAGTTTCCAGCTGTATTTTAAGAGGCTATTACAGAAAGCACACAAGAATAAAGGTTTATCTGACTTTGCTTACATATGCTGCTTTAATTCTCATTGATCTTAGAATCAGTTTCTCTCAATTCATTGATTCTTTAATAGATTCTCTGGGTTATCTTATGTCTTATGCTCTTTCTTTAGTTTTCTTTGTTCACTTCCTGAAAAGTACCCACGAAAATGCAGTTAACAAAATATGGGATTTATCGCAATACCCTGAACTGACAGAAAGAGATAAACTATGGATTTCTCAAATTTTAAAAGACAAAAGATACGAAGATATTGCAAAAGAATCTGGAATCACAATTGGAACCCTGAAAAATCGCATGCATCAGATTTTTACAATAATTGGTCTTCCAGACCGTGTCAGTTTGCTGGCAACCTATAGTGGCTACCAATTAAAGTTTTAATTCTATATATGCTGAAACTGGTTCAGCATGACAGTAATTCCCCGATTGTTTCCTTATAGTGATCATCAAAGGTGGCACGGATAAGAGGGCGGGCCATAATAACCTGATCTGCTCCATAATAAAGTGCAGTCTGAATATCTTCGCGGGTACGGATTCCTCCGTCCACCCAGATTTCTTTACAGTATTTTTTAAGCTCAACCACGTGCTCTGCCAGGAAGTTAGCTGTGCTTCCAATTCTGGTTTCTACGCGACCACCGTGATTTGAAATGTAAACAACATCCGGGCGAACTTCGCGAACAAGCTCAATATCCTGATCTGTAAATACTCCCTTAATTACAAAAGGAAGTTTTGTATGCTCGCGGAACTCTTCCAGCTGGGCTGCAGTTTTACGCTCCAGATTTACCAGGTTTCTCATTGTCACAATATTATATGAGTCTATATCAATTCCGATGTGGGAAGCATAAGGTCGGATCCATTCAATGCGTTCAAAGAGTTTTTCCTGAGGGTAAGGCTTAAGGAAGAAGGCAGCTTTGAGTTCCGGGAACTGTCCGCTTGCAGCAAGGGCCTTTACCGCCGCCGCACCCAGCTTCAATTTTTCATCCGGGCAGCCGTCTCCTACACAAAGGCCAAGGCCAGCCTGAGCCGCATTCATAAGATATGGCAGATAAAAGTCTGCTTCGTTTTCGTAGCCTATATTTTCAACCGCGCCGGTAACAGGACCGCAGCGAAGCTTTTGAGGGCTAACCGAAATTGCGCGGATTTTTTCACCCTTTCCCGCACCGCAGGCAGTATCAAAAAGCTCCTTCCAGCCTTCACAGTTCAGCTGAAAGTTTTTTCCTTCAAAAACACCGCCAAGTCCCGGAAGCATTCCAGGACATCCGTAACCGTCACAAACCGCACAACGGTGACACTTGAGCTCGCCCTGAGCAAGCCCACTGTTTTTTCCCACCACACTCACAATTCTAGTCCCCACTATTTCAATCAGTCACCGAAGCAGATTCCTAAATCACGGGCAGTTTTAAGCACAGGGTCTTTTTCCGTAATTTCTTTTACACGGCCGGCAACAACAGAAAGAGGAGTTGCCGCAATACCGCCGTTCTTCACTGCAACAAGATTTCCAAAACGACCTTCAGCAAGGAAGTCTGCAGCCGCATTGCCAAGCTTTGTTGCAAGAATCATATCATAAGGAGCAGGATCTCCACCGCGCTGCAGATAGCCCAGCACGCTGGTTCTTGTTTCAATTCCAGTTTCTGCTTCAATTTCTTTTGCTACACGGAAGCCAACAGATTGAGACATAGCTTCACGGGCCTTCTTAAACTCTTTCTTGCCCAGCTTAGCCTCGTCCAGATCAATTGCTCCTTCAGAGCAGGCAATAATAAAATAGTTCTGGCCCTTTGCTTTTTTGGCCTTCATGTATTTTGCAATCTTCTTAATATCATAAGGAATTTCCGGAAGAAGAATTACATCTGCGCGTCCGGCAAGACCTGCGTATAAGCCGAGCCAGCCAACCTTGTGGCCCATGATTTCTACAACCATTGCACGGCTGTGGCTCTTTGCAGTAGTACGGATTGCTTCGATTCCGTGGGTTGCAACATCAATTGCAGTGTGAAAGCCAAAGGTTTCGTCTGTACCAACAATATCATTATCAATTGTCTTTGGCATTCCAATTACGTTAAAGCCTGCTTCAGAAAGCAGAGAAGCAGTTGTATTTGTTCCGTTTCCGCCAAGGCAGACAAGGGCATCAAGCTTATTTTTTTTGAAAGTTTCTTTAATTCCTTCTACAGGCAGAAGGCCGGTTTTTGGATCGGGCACCGGATTCTTAAAAGGCTTAACTCTGGAAGTTCCAAGAATTGTTCCACCCTGAGAAATAAGCGGCTCTAAGTCCAGCTCGTCCATCTTAAAGGTGTCGTTGTCTATAAGACCACGATAGCCGTTACGGATTCCAATAAACTTCATTCCGTAATTGTTTTTTCCGGAAATACAAAGGGCACGAATTGCCGCATTAAGGCCAGGAGCATCTCCACCAGAAGTTAAGATACCAACTGTCTTTACAGGTTTGCCTGTTTTCACTGATTTTTCAGTTTTGTTTGTAGAAACTTTCATAATATAATTATAACAGTTTTTTGATATATGGGACAACAAAAAAAATGTCAGGTGCTAAAAATGGATTATGAACTTAAAAAAATCCTACTTAGCCCCCCTGTGTCAAATCCACCTGCTTTTTAGGGCTGTTTTCTCAAATCTCCTACAAATTTTTATTTTTTGGGAATAACAAGCTGCGTTATCAGAAAAACTTTTTTTCCATCATCAAATAGAATTTCTAGTGCTTAATTATTTTTTTCAGTGTCTAGTTCTATAACCGTTCTGACCGTAGATATAAGCCGTGTTATAGCTTGACTCAACGCTTGAAATAAGCTGGTAACGCTCGTTCCATGCATAAGTTCTGAAATTTACGGAAGTGACAAGGTGACATGATGAAGTGACATCTTTGACAAAGAAGTGACATTTTAATTATTTTGATATATAATATAGTTGAGGTTAGTATGACAAAAGAAAAACTTGAAGAGTTACTCTCTAATCATGAAAAAATCACAGTTGAATATAAGGAAAGCAAAACTGCAATTCCAGCAAACGCCTATGAATCAATTTCTGCATTTTCAAATCGTTATGGCGGCTATATCATTTTTGGAGCTGATGACAATGGAAAGCCGGTCGGCATAAATCCTAATTGCCTTGCAGATATGAAAAAGAACTTCACTAACCAATTGAATAATCCAGATAAAATGTCGCCAACACTGTACCTGTCACTTGAGGAGTTTGAAATTAAAGGAAAAACTCTTCTTTCATGTTTTGTTCCATGCTCTTCAACCGTGGTTAAATGTAATGGCCGCATTTACGACCGCAACGAAGATGGTGATATGGATATTACAGATTCTCCGATTCAAGTTGAAAATATGTACGCAAGAAAGATCGGAGCTTTTAATGAGCATAAGATTTTTCCTTATGTCGAAGATACCGACCTGCGATTTGATTTATTACCTCAAGTTAGACGCTTAATAGAAAACAAAAACTCAGAGCATGAATGGCTCAAAATGACAGACAAAGATCTTTTTATCAGTGCAGGGCTCTATGAAAAGGATTTTGTTACCGGGGAAAAAGGCTACAATCTTGCAGCCGTAATGCTGTTCGGAAAGGATACAACAATCCGTTCCTGCTGCCCGGGTTATATCACAGATGCAATTTATCGTGTAGATAATATAGATCGATATGATGACCGATTACGCATACAGACAAATCTTATAGAAAGTTATGACCGGCTAATGAAATTTATACAGGTTCATACTTCAGATAAATTCTTTCTTATAAATAATAACAATACTTCAATCAGAGACATAATTGCACGTGAAGTAGTGGCAAACATTTTAGTCCATCGGGATTTTTCAAGTGCCTTCCCTGCTAAATTGATTATTGAAAAAGACTGGCTTAAAACAGAAAACTGGTGCCGCCCTAGACGACATGGAAATATTTTGCAGGATGAATTTTCACCTTATCCAAAAAATCCTTTAATTGCAAACTTCTTTACTGTAATGGGCCGTTCGGAAACTATTGGTTCCGGTGTAAAAAATCTCTACCAGTACACACCTCTTTACTCAGATGGCGGAAAGCCGGTTTTGTTTGAAGATGATATATTCAAGATTCAAATTCCACTTACAAAGGAAGCAACAGAAGAACAAAAAGCAGCAACTGAATTAACAGAACGCGAACAAAAAATCAGAGAAATGATTTTACAGAATCGCCGTATTTCTATAGACCAGCTTGCAAAAGAATTTGGCGTTGATCGTCGTACAATATTACGCGATGTTTCTAAAATGAAAAATAAAATCAAAATTGCTTATGATAAGAGATCAGCAATGTGGACTATTGAATAAAAAAAATACAGGAGAGAACTCGCGCAGCGATAGCAATGAGCATTTTCCTTCCTACAAATTATTATTTGTGGGATGAAATCTAGTATTTTACAAAACACGAAAAACACTAGTTATAGAGTTTTACATTGATTAATGGTTTTCTAAATATTCAATAATTTCTTGCATAGCTATAATTTCTTCATCATCTTGCGAATAGGCATAATCTTTACCCATATAATTTCTCATTTCAAGATATTTATTTTCAGCATATTCAAGAGGTGTAAAATCTAAGCCATATCTATCTTCATAATATTTTTCATTTGTTGAAATTCCTATGGTATCAAGCCATGTAACTGCACTTAAAGAATATTCATCTATTGCATAAAAATAATAACTAATGTGTTTATCAAAATTATAATGTTTATTTAATAATATATTTCCAATTTTAATACTCCAATCAGGATTCCAGTAATAAATTAAATAGACAAATAAATCATTCTCATCTTTGAAATAATTGAAAACGACATCATTTGATATAAAACTTAATGCTGATTCATAATCTTCTTTATATAACATATATACAAAATAGTTCATGTCTTTTCCTGCAATATCTGTATAGTTTACGCCATGCAATAAAAAACTATTTAATAAAATTTGTGACATATTTCCGATCGCTTTAGAGAAAGTAGCTAAACCGTTATTATCTATATGATTTATATCAATTCCTTTTTCAATTAATAAAATGGCGATATGTTCTCGATTTTTATCAATTGCGTAATCAAGAAGAGTAATATTATCAGCACCCATGGTTGTATTAATATTAAAACCAGAACCGAGAGCTTCCTGAATGATATTAATATTATTCTCATCTATAGCTGAAACCAAATCATTAATATCATAACTGACATTGCAATTTTTATTATTTTTCTTTGAATTACATGAAACAAGAAATAGAAAAACTATTAATATTATAGATATTCTTTTAAGCATCTCTTTCCACATTTCTAATCTTCATCATCGCTCATCGAAGGTGGAACAACATTTATAACTTGAATAAAATTTATGCACGTATCATCCCATGCAACTCCTTTGTATACATCAAGTATTTCCAGTTCTACTTTGCCTTCATATCTTTCAGCATAAGGAAAAAGCAATGTTTGGGGATTAGGAGTGTCTTTTAATTCATAAACTTTTGATAAATTTTTATCTTTTAAAGTAAGTTTTACAGATTTAGGTCTGGAATTTTTTTCATAAAGATATGGCTTTTCGAACGAAACATAACCTATTCCAATTACAAGTCCCCTGCCTCTTTTACTTTCAAAGGTTATTTTTTCACCGATTCCATAGCCGGCACCCCCTTCTACCCATGGTGAATCGAGATTGTAATTTAGTAGATTTTCAGGTTTATAATCTATAGTCTTTTCCTTCAAGAATGATGTAGAAGTTATATTTTCAATTTTCTCAAACATATTCCATGGACCATGACCTTCTTGTGATTGTCCTATAAAATATGGAGTTTTCTCGTTTTCTCTGTATAAAACTATAAAATCGTCATTTACAAGTATTAATTGAGTTTCTGCAATATTTTCGTTTTTTATTGATATGAACGGTATTCTTTGTTTTTCAGATAAATCGTAATTATACGTTTTATTTGTAGAAAAACCATTGCCATATACAAATGGATCATCACGTATAAAACATGCTTCATAATAATTTTCCATATTCATATAATTATAAGCAATACCATTTAAGTATTCCGGTAATGATTCAGAAAACACATTAAATATGTTAGCAAATAACAGAATTAGAAAGAATAATATATTTTTCTTAAGCATTTCTATACAACTCCTTTATCTTGCTGTAGTAATCCACATTGAGTACTTAGAATCTAAGTATCTGGCTCCATAGTAGTATACGCCATTCTCTTCGTCTAGTTCTTTAGCCGTGAACTTGTAAGTAAGCCATTACTGCACTCATATGGGATTTATCAGGCTATTAAAATTATAGAATAACCTGAAATTTGCTTTTTAACTCTATTGAAAATATAATAGAATGTTATGAAGAAATCAGTTTTTTTACTAGCTTTACTATTAGGCTGTTTTACTACAGCCTTTGCACAATCGGCTGCTAAAGGCAATGTTGATCAGAGTTTTTTGAACGACTTTGTCTGCCGCAACTGGACTACCACAGACGGCCTTCCGGGCATGACAATTACTTCCATCATGCAGGACAACAAGGGTTACATCTACATTGGTACTTATGAAGGTCTCGTACGCTTTGACGGCGTAGAGTTTGTCACTTTTTCACGCAACATCGATACAAAATATGATTTTGCTTCGGTACGTGCAATCTTCCAGGATACTAACGGAAGACTCTGGGTTGGCCATAACGATGAAGGCGTTACCTGCATTGAAGCTAATGGCAGTATCTTAAAATACACAACAGAAAATGGCCTGCCCCACAATTCAATCCGCGCAATCTGCGAAGATTTTAATAACAACATCTGGCTGGGAACTGCATCCGGCCTCTGTTACCTTACACCGGAAGGAGAAGTAAAAATTCCGGAAGGTCTGCACGAGCTTGGACAGGACACAATTCAGGTTTCTCGCCTTTACTGCGATACTGCCGGTCGTATCTGGATTTCTACTGCAATCGAAAATGATTTGTTTGTTTATTCTACAAGAAAGCTTGAACGCTTTACCGGAATCACTAAAATCAAAAATCCTTCTGTAAATGAAGTAAGCCAGGACAAGAGCGGTGCCTTCTGGTTTGGTGTTGCTCCTCATTATGCAATCCGAATTAAAGACACTGAAGAAACTCTTTTTGACATCGGTCACGACCATCAGGAAGGAACTGTTGTAAACTCAATTCTGCAGGATACAGCGGGTAACTTCTGGTTTGCTTCTGACTGCGGTATCACAATTCTCCACAACGGACTCTACACCTACTACGACAAGAGAAACGGTCTTGCAGACGACTACATCAACCATATCTTTGAAGACCGCGAAGGCAACATGTGGATTGCCTACAACCGCGGCGGTATAGAAAAAATGAGTCAGGGTAAGTTCCGCACAATCACAATGCCTATTGCAGTTAATGCCATCTGCGAGGATCCTGGCCGTGGCCTTACCTGGCTTGGAGCAGACAACGGACTTTACTGCTATAACAAGGATAATCAGTATGTAGAAAATAAAGTAACAGAGCTTTGTAAGGGAGCCAGAATCCGCCATGTTGGTATGACAAGCGACGGCGAACTTCTTATTTCTTCTTATTCTGATATCAGTCAGGTTCGCGTAACTCCTGATGATAAAATAACTGTATGGACAATGAAGGACGGTCTTGCCGGTCTTAAATGCCGCGTTTCAATTAAAGCCAGCGACGACAAGTATTACGTCGGAACAACTCAGGGCTTAAGCATTATCGAAAAAGACGGCTACATCAATTCCATTACCCGCAAGGAAGGCTTTGAAAACGAATTTATTATGAGCCTTTACGAAGATCCTAAGGGCCAGGTTTGGGTTGGTACAGATGGTGGTGGTATTTATGTTCTTAAAGATGAAAAGATTATTAAACACTATACTTCTGAAAATGGTCTTGCCGGAAACGTAATTTTCAAGACAGCTCCAATTGAAGGCAGCGGCTTCTGGATTGCAACCGGAACCGGTATTTCTAAATACAACGAAGAATCAGATACCTTTATAAAACTGAACTCTGCAAATGGTCTTGGTACAGACAGCGTTTTCCAGATGATCTGCGATTATACTCAGACTGTATGGATGACAAGCAACAAGGGAATCTTCTCTGTAAATCTTTCTGATCTGGATGAAGTTGCAATCGGTAAAAAGAAAAAGGTTAATGCAAAATACTATGGTGAATCTGATGGTCTTAACACCGGCGGTATTACTTCAACTTCAGTTTCTACTTCGGATTCTCTAGGCCGTATCTGGTTTACCTTGATTGACGGTTTTTCAATTTATGATCCTGTAAAATCAGGCAAGAATCAGATTGCACCTAAAATTGAAATTCAGGAATATTCTATTGATAACGTTAAGTATGATTATCATGGAGAAAAGATTGTACTTGCTCCTTCTGCAAAACGTTTGAGCATTAAGTTTACCGGCCTCAGCTTTATTTCTTCTGACCAGATGCGCTTCTGCTACAGACTGGGCGGCTTTGAAAATAATTACTCTGAATGGTCAAACCTCCGAAACGTTTCTTATACTAACCTTAAGCCTGGTACCTACCAGTTTACTGTTATGTCTGAAAACGGAGATGAAATTAAGAGTAAGCCTTCTGAGCCAATCATCATCGTCAAAAAGCCTTACATCTGGCAGCAGCTCTGGTTCCAGATTCTTGTAGGTGTAATTGTTGTTGGTGTTGCAGTTCTTATTGTATGGCTCAAAATCCGCTCTATGCGCCGCTACCAGATTGAACTTGAGCAGAAGGTTGAAGAGCGCACTCACGACCTTAAGCTGGAAAAGGAAAAATCTGAACGCCTGCTTCTGAACATTCTTCCGGAAGAGGTTGCCAAGGAACTTACAGAAAAGCCTGGCCAGACAATCGCTAAAAAGTTCCCTAACATTACTGTTCTCTTTACAGACATTGTCGGCTTTACAAAAATGAGTGACGGTATGACTGCCGAAGAAGTTGTTACTATGCTGAACAAGATGGTTTCTCTTTTTGATGAACGCGCTAAACGCGAAGGCATTGAAAAAATCAAAACCATTGGTGATGCCTACATGGCAGCTACCGGCTTTACTGAAGAGATAGACAACGACGGAGCCCTGCGTATGGTTCGCTTTGCTCTTGGACTTATGGATGATGTCCGCCGCTTTAATCAGACTTCAAAGGTAAAGGTTCAGATTCGTCTTGGAATTAATACCGGAAACCTTGTTGCAGGTGTTATCGGTAAATCTAAGTTTATTTACGACATCTGGGGCGACACGGTAAATGTTGCCAGCCGAATGGAAAGCACCGGCGAACCTATGAAGATCCACGTTACAGAAAATACCTTTAAACAGACTCAGGACCAGTACGCTTACAGTGAAGGAATTGATGTTGAAGTTAAAGGTAAAGGTATGATGAAGACATATTTCCTCTAGTGTATAGATGTCCGGGTCAAGCCCGAACATGACACTTTATGTCATTCCCGGGCTTGACCCGGGAATCTTTTTTTACATAATATATCTCTCATGAAATTTACCTTCAAACAATTCATCGTGCCGAACTTCGGTAAACGACTTGCCTTTATGCTGCCCGCAGTTATTCTGATGGGCGTTTTTGTTTCTATTCTCGTAGAAATCGGCTGGGGAACAGACCCTGCCTCTTTTATGAACCTGAACGTAGCAGCTACTCTTGGCTGGGGCCTCGGAAATACCGAAGTTCTTCTCTACGGCATCATGTTCATTTTCACTTTTATTTTTGGTGCCGAAATGATTGGCTTTGGAACCCTTGCCAACATGATTCTCATCGGTTATGTAATTGACCTCTGCCGCTGGATCTGGAAAAACATAGGCTTTGCCCAGTTCTTAGCAGAAGGAAACTTTGCAGCCCGCGTAGTTATCTTTATTGCAACCCTGATTATCTTTGCCATTGTTGCATCAATCTACATCAATGCTCAGATGGGAGTTGCCCCATACGACGCAATTCCAAACATCCTCAGCGGCTGGTGGCCAAAAGTTCCTTTCGCCCTCATAAGAATCTGCTTTGACCTTGCAGCCGTAGGAGTCGGCATTCTAGCCGGCAAACTCAATCCGGACGGCATCCAAGGCTCAATCATCGGTTCCATTCTGATGTCCTTCCTTCTTGGCCCGGTTATCAGCCTGGTGGGTAAACCATTAAAGAAAATCCTTTAATGACACCCCCATAACTTTCTGTTATACTAACAAGGTTATGGAAAAATCTAGTTTTAAACCTTTTATTCCTGCGGATAAGATCATGCCGGAGATTACTCCGGTTTCTATTACGCTGGGAATTCTGCTTGCCGTGCTTTTTGGTGCGGCAAATGCTTACTTAGGTCTGCGTGTTGGAATGACCGTTTCTGCGTCTATTCCAGCTGCTGTTCTTTCCATGGGTATCATCCGCATCATTATGAAGCGCGATTCTATTCTGGAAAACAATATGGTGCAGACAATTGGTTCAGCAGGTGAGTCTCTTGCCGCTGGAGCAATCTTTACTTTGCCAGCCCTCTTTATGTGGGCTTCAGAAAGCGATGCTGTTCACAAGCCTTCTTTCTGGGTAATCGCAATCATTTCTTTGTGTGCTGCCATCCTCGGACTCATCTTCATGGTTCCACTTCGCTCTGCTTTGATTGTTGAAGAACATGGTGTTTTGCCATTCCCTGAAGGAACTGCCTGTGCAGAAGTTCTTCTTGCCGGCGAAGAAGGCGGAGAAAAATCAAAAATCGTTTTCTCTGGTCTTGGTATTTCTGCTGTTTACAAATTCATTGCAGACGGAATCAAACTTTTCCCTTCTGAAATCGACTGGTCTATTAAGCCTCTTGGAACAGGCTTTGGTATGGATGTTCTTCCTGCCCTTGCCAGTGTTGGTTACATCTGTGGAAAAAAGATTTCTTCTTACATGATGGCCGGTGGTATTCTCGGCTGGTTTGTTGCAATTCCTTTGATTTACTTCTTTGGTGATTCTTCTATTCTTCCACCAGCTTCGGCTCCTGTAAGCGAGCTTGGCGCCTGGGGAATCTGGAGCAGCTATATCCGCTACATTGGTGCGGGTGCCGTTGCTACTGGTGGTATCATCAGTTTGATTAAATCTCTTCCTACAATCATCAAAACCTTCAACAAGGCAATCCGCGGCTTTGGTCATAAAGAGGCTGTTGAGGAGCGCACAAACCGCGACCTTCCATCTCTCTTCCTTTTGATTCTGGCTGCGGTAATCGTTCTTACAATCTGGATTCTTCCAGCTATTCCTGTTGGAATTCTTGGTGCACTGATTATTGTAGTATTCGGTTTCTTCTTTGCTACAGTTTCTAGCCGTATGGTTGGTCTGGTAGGTTCGTCTAACAACCCTGTATCCGGAATGGCAATCGCAACTCTTATTATTGCAACTGCTCTTCTTAAGGGAACAGGCCACACTGGTGTAGCAGGAATGACCTCTGCAATCTGTATCGGAACTATCATCTGTATTATTGCCGCTATGGCTGGTGATATTTCTCAGGATTTGAAGACTGGTTATATCGTTGGTGCTACTCCAAAAAATCAGCAGCTTGGTGAATTGATTGGTGGCGTAGTTTCTGCTTTTGCTATCGGCGGAATTATGTACCTGCTCGACGCTGCCTGGGGCTTTGGCTCAAAGGAACTACCTGCTCCACAGGCTACTTTGATGAAGCTTGTTGTAGAAGGCGTTATGGGCGGTTCACTTCCTTGGGCACTTGTTCTTACTGGTGCCGGCATTGCAATCGCAATTGAAATTATTGGTATTCCTGTTCTTCCTGTTGCAATTGGTCTTTACCTTCCTATTCACCTTTCTGCTCCAATTTTTGCGGGCGGACTTTTGCGCGCTTTCTTTGACCGCAAGGGTGAAGAAGGTGCTAAGATTACTGAAAAGGGTATTCTTTACGGTTCTGGTATGATTGCCGGTGAAGGTTTGATTGGTATTCTCCTTGCTCTCTTTGCAGTTATTCCACTTGCAAACGGCAAGAGCCTTCTTGATACAATTGACCTTGGCGGAAAACTTGGCAACTTTGGTGGCCTTGCATTCTTTATTCTTTTGCTTGGATCGTTTGTGTTCTTTACGACTAAAAAGAATAAGAAATAGATGCCCGGGTCAAGCCCGAGCATGACACTTTTTGACAGTTTTTGTCATTGCCCGGCTTGACCGGGCAATCTATCTGGAGTAAACGATGAAAAACAAAACCAAAACAAGAAGACTTCCTGCAAACTATATGGATTTAGTATTTACTAAAAATGCTGAGATTCTGTGGCGCGTAAAAGAAGACGGCTTTGTTGAAGTTGATATGGTAAACAAGGGATTTTTTAATTCCATTGCCCAGAAGTTTTTTCATCGCCCGCGCGTAAGCCACATTGCTCTGGATAAATACGGAACAACCCTGTGGCTTGCCCTGGACGGCACTGCTACAGTGAACGACATTCTTAAAAAAATGAACGAAGCCTTCCCAGACGAAACAGATAAAATGCTGAACCGAGTGGTTCAGTTTTTGACTACGCTGGAAACGTGGAAGTTTATTAACCGATAAGTGGTTTCTGCTTTTTACTAACCGGCTCGCAGGTCAAAACGCAGCCGAGTTTCTTGAAAATCTTTCTGTCAACTTCACTCAGCATAACTGTTGTATGTACCTGGCAGCCGCGAAGATTTGGCAGCTGTTCAATTGCCTTGCGGCAGTTTTCATCGGTTTTTGAAAGCATAGCAAGAGCAACCAGAACCTCGTCTGTATGAAGACGCGGGTTATTTCCGCTCAAGTATTCTACCTTCATTTTCTGAATAGGCTCAATCATCTCTTTTGGAATCAGCTTAAGTTTGTGGTCAAGGCCGGCAAGATGCTTTGTTGCATTCAAAATCAAAGCAGCCGAAGTTCCTAAAAGCTCTGTTGTTTCAGAAGTAATAATTGTACCATCTGCAAGCTCAATAGCCGCACAGATTGTTTTAGACTTTGCGGCACGTTCTTTTGCAGCAACAGTAACCTTGCGGTCATCAGTTGTAACGCCAGCCTGCTGCATCAGAAGGGTAATCTTATCAATTTCAGATTCTTCTGCATTGCCTTCTACAAGGCGGCCGAGAGTTTCATAATATCTGCGGATAATTTCCTGTTTACTTGCTTCACAGCAGGCATCATCATCAAAAATACAATAACCCGCCATATTAACGCCCATGTCTGTAGGCGACTTGTAAGGGTTCTTTCCGTAAATGCCCTTGAAGATAGCATCAAGTACAGGGAAGATTTCTATATCGCGGTTATAGTTTACTGTAGTTTTTCCGTAAGCTTCCAGGTGCCAAGGGTCAATCATGTTTACGTCGTTAAGGTCTGCAGTAGCAGCTTCGTAAGCAAGATTTACAGGATGCTTAAGAGGAAGGTTCCAGATCGGGAAGGTTTCAAACTTAGCATAGCCGGCCTTAATTCCGCGCTTGTTTTCGTGATAGAGCTGGGAAAGGCAGGTAGCCATTTTTCCGCTTCCAGGTCCTGGCGCTGTAATTACAACGAGAGGGCGGCTTGTTTCAATATAATCATTCTTACCAAAGCCTTCGTCACTGGCAATAAGAGGTACGTTTGAAGGATAGCCTGGAATTGTGTAGTGATAGTAGGCCTTAATGCCCATTTTCTTAAGACGACTGCGGAAGGCTTTTGCTGCTTCCTGACCGGTGTAGTGAGTAATTACTACGCTGCCAACCATAAGACCGCGGTTCTGGAATTCATCGCGAAGACGAAGAACGTCCTTATCATAGGTGATTCCCAGGTCACTGCGAACCTTGTTCTTTTCAATATCAACTGCTGAGATTACAATTACGATTTCCGCAACATCGGCCAGCTGCATAAGCATGCGGAGCTTTGAGTCCGGCTGGAAACCTGGAAGAACTCGGGAAGCATGGTAATCATCAAAAAGCTTACCACCGAATTCAAGATAGAGTTTATCGCCGAATTTGGCGATCCTTTCTTTAATGTGTTCTGACTGAATCTTTAAATATTTATCGTTATCAAACCCGTTTTTCATACGGGATTATATTATAATGCATTTGCCGATTTTTCACAATTGATTTTAATAACATACTTTTATAAGTTACTAAAAATCAATTATGGAATATCCTGCACAAGGGTTTTTGGCGGATTTTCCAGAAGCTCCGGATTCTTAAGATATTTTCTAAGCTCATGCAGAGATTCTGAATAATATTCACCGTCGCAGATGCGGTCATCGGTTGTGATATTAAAATCAAGGAAATGTCTCTTTACGATTGTGCCGTCTCGCTTTACTTCATTTTCGTGGCGGTTGGTGCTGAAGGTAATGAGCATAGGAACATTACCAAAATTGTAAAGGTGATGGAAAACCGAAGGGATTCCCAGTGAACCCATAGAAGAAAGCACCATAGAACCATGGAATGAGCTTATTTCCAGCAGAGAGGCCGGAATAAGATCATGATAATCAAGGAAGTACAAAAACTTCATTACAAAGCGCAGCAGGAATCTTGGCAGCTTTACGACTGTTGAAAGGAACTTATCAAAGCTGTCTGTTACATCAGAATCAGGTTCATTCTGATATGCGCTGATTTTGCTGTGCATTTCCTTGTAAACATCATTTATAGTGTATTCCGGCTTAAAGAAGAATTTAAGCATTGTCTCAGGAGCATTAAGAGTCATCTCTTTTTTTACAGCCATGCTTACTTCAATGTTGTTGCGGGCATAAATTCTATGGCCACTTACAAATCTGTTTACACCAGGCTTCTGGCTTACACCGCGAACATAGGCTGCAACCATAACATACATGGAATTAAAGCCTTCAAAGCCTTCCTCGCGCTTTTTGTGAACATATTTATCTATTGCGGCTAAATCTACACTATCTGATATATAGTTATTTGCATCGTTACGGGTACCCATAACATACAATGCAAATATAGTCATTGGTTCAATTGAACGGATTAATCTTCCGTCTTTACGGTCGCCACGGCGTTTTTTATACACAGGCATTTTTGATGCATCATCTGACTGCATTTCTTTCATACACTCCTAGATTAAGTGGGGAATTTCTTTTTGTCAACTTTTTGCCTGGAAACTTTTCTAATATATCAATTCAAAGTCTTTTACAATAAGAGTTGCGTTTTTAACACCCTTAAAGTAGTCTCCGCGGGCAGAGGAAGCAATAATCACATTTATATGAGTTACTTCTGTATCTGCAGAAACCTGATCTGTACCTTCAGGAAGTGGCAAGGCACCTTCTGGTCTCTCTCCATAAATGAAAGAAACTTCGAGAGTTCTTAAGCCATTTTCGTCAGGTTCTGAAATTGTTGTAGGACAAGAGGTTTGATTTTCAGAATCAGTTTTTCCAATATAAAGTGCAGTGGCAACATAATGTCTGATTGTTTTACCCTTTTCATCTATTTCATGATTTTCAAGTAAAGCAGTAATAGAACATTCATCTCCAAGCCCGTCATAAGAGAACTTGATTCTATAGCCCTTTGGACGAAGCTTATAAGGAATGCCCCAGTTAATCAGTTTGTTTCCGTCACTTGTGAAAGAAAGAAGCTCTTTAAGCCCCATATCACGCATAACTCTTCCGGTAAAAAGATTTCCACTTGCAATAACTCCAACAACCTTGCGGGTCTGAAGTTTTGCGGCTGTAGAACCGTCCGGGAGAATTACTCTTTGTGTAGGCCATTTTTTGCTGCCAGAAGCTGCAAAAGGAGGATTACCACAGTCCCAGAAAAGGGTTTCGCTTCCAGGCATTTCTGTACACTCGGAAGTTCCGAAGGTAAGAAAGCCCGGGAGCTTTTCGGTATGCCATTGAGAAAAATCACTTCCTGGAATTTGAAGACCGTCTAATGGTGGAACTTCTGCTATCTGAGCAGAAGCTGGAATTGCCGAAACGAGAAGCATTCCGGCAATTAACCATAATTTATTTATTGATCGTGCCACTTCTTAAAAATCAAGCTGGTATTAACACCGCCGAAAGCGAAGTTGTTAGCCATTACGTATTCAGCATCAATGTTGCGGCCCTCGCCAGTAATATAATCGAGTGGAGCACATTCTGGATCAATATTTACAAGGTTTACATTTGGATGGAACCAGCCTTCGTTCATCATGTTGATTGTCAGCCAGCTTTCTACACAACCGCAGGCACCGAGAATATGGCCAATATAGCTTTTAGTAGAGCTGATTGGTACAGCACGACCAAATGCCTTGTAAACAGCTTGAGTTTCAGAAATGTCTCCGTGTGGAGTTGCAGTTCCGTGAGCATTTACATAAGCAATCTGGTCCTTGCTGATTCCTGCATCTTCAATTGCCATTTCAAGACATTTTGCCTGAGTTTCGCTGTTTGGAGATGTGATGTGTGAACCGTCCATGTTTGTTGCAAAGCCTGCAATTTCGCAGTAAATCTTTGCACCGCGTTTTACAGCGTGTTCAAGGTCTTCAAGAATCAAAGTACCTGCACCTTCGCCAATTACAAGACCATCGCGGTCCTTGTCGAAGCACTTAGGTGTCTGTTCTGGAGTTTTGTTCAAACAAGATGTTGCACCAAGAGTATCGAAAATTGCAGCGTCTGGAGCAGAAAGCTCTTCTGCACCACCACAAATCATGATTTCCTGGCGTCCGTCTTCAATTGCTTCGTAACCGTAACCGATTGACTGTGAACCAGAAGTACAAGCTGTATCAGTAATGATTACACGGCCGCGAATCTGCCAGTAAACGCTCATGTTACATGCGTTTGTCTGTGGCATAGCCTTAATGTATGTCTGGCTGTTGAGGTGCGAAGAATCACCGGTTTCAACCATTTTTGCAAGGTCGCCGATAGCATCCATACTTCCCATACAGGTTCCGTATGCAATACCAGTGCGTCCGTTTTTAAGTTCTTCAATTACATCATCGCCGTCTTCAGCGAGCAAACCAGCCATCTGCAAAGCATCGTGAGTAGAAAGAAGGCCAAGGAGAGCAACACGGCCCATACCACGTACCTTTTTGCGTGGGAAGCTTGGAAGCTCCTCATCAAAAGGACATGCAAGACGAGTGTTCATCTTTGTATAGCGTTCCCACTCCGGCATATATCGGATTTTATTTTTGCAGGTTTTAAGGTTTGCATAAGCAGTTTCCCAATCGCGTCCAAGCGCAGAAACCATACCGCCACCAGTTACAACAACGCGGCGCTTTCCATTTGGTTTTGTGAATTCCATAATAAATTCCTTCCCTAATAGTTAAAAATGAAAGTATACAGTAAGAATATAAGAAAAATGAGTAAAATTCAATCATTTGTCATCTTCGGACTTGATCCGAAGATCTAGACATCACTGTCCTGTCTAGATTCCCGGGTCAAGCCCGGGAATGACACTTTAGAGAAAACTACTTGCACAGGGCCTTTGCTTCTTCAAAGGGCAACGGCTTTCCCCAGACAAAGCCCTGGATAAAGTCACATTTGTGCTCTTTTAGAATCTCCAGCTGACTTTCGCTTTCTACACCTTCGGAAATTACTTCGCAGTCCATAATGTGGCCCATGTAAATGATTGAGTCTACCATGTCGGTCATAACAGGGTCACTTTCCAGTTCATCAATAAGGCTCTTGTCTATTTTCAAAAGATTTACGGGAAGCTTCATAAGCTGGGCAATAGAAGTATAGCCCGTTCCAAAATCATCAAGGGCAATCTGTACTCCAAGAGTGCGCAGCGTAAGAATATTGTCAATTGTTATATCCCTGGACTCAGCAAAAGAATATTCTGTAATTTCAATTTCAAGATTTTCAGCCGGGAAGTTAGTTTCATCTATCATCTGCTTAATTTTCTGGGCAAAGTTTTCTGTAGCAATATTTTTTGCAGAAACGTTGATTGAAACAACAAACTTCTGACTGCTTGCTTCCAGAACCGGCTTCATCTCCGTCATAGCCCGGCGAAGAACGTAATCATCTATTTCAGTAATAAGGTTTGTCTTTTCTGCAGCAGGAATAAAGGTTGCAGGGCTTACAATAGAACCGTCCGGCTTTCTGCAGCGAATCAACGTTTCAAAACCACGAAGCTTTTTACCTTCGGTAATATACTGAGGCTGGTAAACCAGGAAGAACCAGTCGTGAGCCATTGCATCTTTGATAAGGAACTCTGCTTCCTTCTGTTCAAAATCAGAATTCAAAAGCGAATCATCATAAAAGCAGATTTTCTGATCCTGAGACTTTCGCGCCTCAGCAAGAGCAATTTCGGCATAACGAAGAACACTGGAAGAATTTCTTTCTTTATCATAATTCTGGTCTACATGAAGCACACCGGCCGCAAGCGAAACGTTGCAGGTCTTTTTTATTGAAGGGTCTTCTCCATGCTTTGGAGGAAGAGTCATAACCTCAGAACGGATTATCAGCTTAAGCTTTTCTTCAGGATAATTATTTTCATCCAGAACCATAGCAAAAATTCCACCGGTAATTTTAAAGAGCATTTCTCCTTTTCCGAGCATACTCTTAAGCTTTGGTGCAATTTCTTTAAGAATATAATCTCCAGCCTGAATACCATAAACATCATTGATATTTTTAAAATCTTCAATTTCAATACAGGCAAGAATAAAATTCTTTTCTGCTTCAAGCTGCTGATTCAAATATTTGACATAGTAACGTCGGTTTGGAAAGCCGGTAATAAAATCTGTAAGACTGTTGATTGTAGATTTTTTATAAAAGGAATAAATGATTAAAACCGTTATAAAGGAAACTAAAGATGTTACCACACTAGGAAGAGGTGCCAGGTTATGAGAGCCAATAATCGGATTTAATGCCGCCAGAATGCTCACTGCCATTATACCCATGGCAAGCTTGCTTCCTTTTTTGAAATCAATAAAAACCAGAATTACACAACACAAAGAATTTATGGCCGCAATGATTCCCTGTATGGAAGAAACCGGAAAAACAAAGTTCCCGTAGCGTATAATATGGCCTGAGATTTTTGCTAATCTTGTAACCCCTACAATACATGTTAGCCCATAAAGCGTAAAAAGAAGCATCAGAAGATTTTTTCGATTCAAGAATTTCAAAGGCGTCCTCCAGAAAATACTTGGCTTACATAAAAGTATAAAAAGGACTTTATTAGATAGTGATTATTTTATTTATTTGATTTTAACATGCGTAAACTATATTCGCAAGAAATAAAGTTTTTGGTAACAGATGTTTCAGTTAGCAGATGTTCTGGGGCGTTGCGGGGGCAGGGATTGGGCTTTGATTTTTGCCCCCGCTGGAAGGGGTAGCGAAAGACCGCGAAGCGGGCTGGAGCGAGGGGGAGACTTCCCCCTCCTCTTTATTAGGGCTTACATTCCGCCGTCGATTTCAATAACCTGACGAGTGATGTAAGCTGCACCTTCGCTCAAAAGGAATACTGCAGCAGATGCAATTTCCTCAGGCTTTCCTGCACGTCCCATTGGGATTGTTTTCATGATGATTTCGTAAACTTCCGGGCGGATTGCCTTAGTCATATCAGTTTCGATTACACCAGGTGCAATTGCGTTACAGGTGATTCCGCGGCCTGCGAGTTCAACTGCGAGAGCCTTTGTAGCACCAATGATACCTGCTTTAGAAGCAGAGTAGTTTGTCTGTCCGCGGTTTCCGTCTACACCACTTACAGAAGAAACTGTAATTACACGGCCACCGCGCTTGTTCTTGCGGCTTGCCATTGGCATAAGAAGTGGGTTGATTACGTTATAGAAAGAGTCGAGGTTTGTGTGGATAACCTTGTCCCAGTCTTCACCGCTCATTGCAACAAAAGTATTATCGCGGGTAACACCAGCGTTATTTACGATTCCCCAGAGTGCGCCATATTTTTCTGTAAGAGCAGTAAGCTTTTCCTTACAGTCTTCGCGGTTAGAAACATCAAACTGAATCAGTTCGCCCTGTCCACCGGCAGCCTGAATCTGAGAGAGAGTTTCCTCTGCTTTTCCCTGACTTCCGTTGTAGTGACAGATTACATAATATCCGGCTTTAGCAGCCTCAACAGCGATTGCACGGCCAATTCCACCGCTCGCACCAGTTACAAGAACTTTCTTATCAAGATTTTCGTTTTCCATAATTTCCTCATTTTATTTTGGATTTTCTTATTATTGACAGTTTTTAAGATTTTGTCAAATACAAGATTGAATTGCCGGCAAAGACTCTAGCCTTTTAGTTCCGCGCAGATTCTCTCGTATTCAGCTTCATCTATTTTGTATTTCTTACCAAGAATAAGCCAGGCTATAACAATGGCAAGAACTGGAATCAGGGTGATTCCAAGTCTCAGCACAAAAAGCTGACTACCCCTTGCAGTAGAAAGATAGCCGTCTGCTAAAGACAGAACCTGGTCTGCAGCCATTTCTCCGCTTCCGGCCTTTACCTCCAGGGCACTCACCTGCTGGCTGATTGCATAAATGCCGCTTATAATCAGAACAAGATTTACAATTCCCTGATTGATTGCACTGGAAAGCTTTGCAGAAAAGGAACGCACAGTTGAAATAATTGAATCGTGTCGTTCGTGGAACTTATACTCATCATATTCAATTGTGTTATTGAGCATAACAAGCAGGGCAAGATTAAAGAGCCCCTGGCAGAAGAAAATCACAAAGCCTGCAGCGTTTATGATTATGCGGCTTTTTGGAAGGGCGTAACCGGTAAGCAGAAGGACCAGATAGCCCAGGTTGATAATTGCAGTCATCAAGGTCAAAAGCTTTTTGCGGCCCATGGCCTTTGTACAAAATGGGAAGGCAATTTGAGAAAGAAGGGTTCCAAGGCCGTACATTACTGTAAAAATAAAGACAAGGTTTCCGCCCTCAGAATAACCGAACTCAAAATAAAAGAAGTTCATTCCAAACATCAAAAGAAGGTTTGTTCCAATGTTGAAAAGAAGCGAAGCAATTCCAGCCGGAATCAGCTGATCGTTTCGGACAAAAATCTTAAACATGTCTTTGAGTGACAGGGCTTCTTTATGCTCCCCGGCCTCGTGGTGGCGTTCGCGAACTCCCAGAACTGTAATCAGCTGAAAGCCTATAAAACACAAGGCCACTATAAGGGCTGTGATTCTGTAGGCATTTACTGCGTTTCCTGCAATCACTGTTGGTACAATTCCCGCAACACTGAACTGGCCCACGCAGATAAAAATGCTCATAAGGGTAACAAGAATATTGCGCTCGCCGGCATCGCTGGAAAGAGATGGCAGCATTCCCCAATAGGCAATGTCGTTCATGGTATAGGTCATTCCCCAGAGCAGGTAGCTGATTCCAAAAAAGGCAACAAAAGCCCAGCCTTCAGGCCTAACCGTAAAGAGGGCAATAATTACAAGGGCATTCAGGACAGAGCCTGCAAGAATCCAGGGCTTATATTTTCCAGCCTTAAAATGACAGTTCTCAATTATGATTCCCATAAGAGGATCATTAATTGCATCCCAAATAAGGCAGCCCACAATGATTGCAGAAATTGCTCCAAACTGGGCCACACTCAGCTTCATTGTGTACTGAATGTAGGCCATAAGATACATGCTCACAAGGGCGTAAGCTGCATCGCGTCCGGTAGCACCAATTGAATAAGACCATTTTGTTCTCGAATCAAGCTTGTCCATTTTATCGACCTATCTTTTTCTGTTTGCTGCCTTTACAATTTTGTTTACATATTTTTCTGAGAAAATGCCGTTTGTTATGCTGATTAAGCTTTCAAGCGGATTTTCCATAATTGCGCTGATTGCAATTTTTACAGAAGGATCATCCTTTGACTTTCCCTTCATTGTAAAAAGCATAATCCGGATGACTGTTTTCATGATAAATCTTACAACAATGCTTTCCTTTGCCATGTCGCCAAGATTGTCGGCAGGGGTAAAGGTACCGCGGTGATGAGCAGCGTAGTAAGTGTCATTAAAGAAAGAATCATAAAGGGCTGTGTCTGGAGTGTAAGAAGAGGCTGTGCCGCCGGCTGCTTCTGCTGTGCTCACTTCAACTTCTTTTTCCAGAAGGATTTTTCTAACAGATGCTCCAACCTTTATAGAATAAATTCCTGGGTCTGCAATAAAGTCGTGGGCAGAAGTGTCGTAGCTCTTAAATGCATTTTCATCCAGTTCTACAGTTACGCGTTTTGTCTGGCCGGTTTCAAGCTCAACCTTTTCAAAAGCTCGGAGTTCAGGATATGGCGCATCTTTTTTCTGGATGTAAACCTGGCCTGCTTCCGAACCTTTTACAGAGCCTGTGTTGGTGATATCAAAAGAAACTGTATGAGACTTCAGATCAACTTCGAGGTTTGCATATTCAAAACTTGTATAGCTGAGACCGTATCCAAACTCGTAGCGAACAGGAATATTTTTTGCTTCGTAATGACGGTAGCCTACAAAAGAGCCTTCTTTATATTCAACGTTATCATCCTCGCCGCCAAAGTTTCCGTAGCAGGGAGTATCTTTTTCTGAGAACGGGAAGGTTTCTGCAAGTTTACCGCTTGGGTTTACATTGCCGCTAAGAAGTTCTGCACAGGCTTCGCCACATGCCTCACCGCAAAGATACATATGAAGAATGGCACGAACCTTGTCTGCAAAATACAAATCAATTGGAGCACCACTGAAGGTAACTGCAATTACCTCTGCACCGGTTTCAAGGATTTTATCCAGCAGTTTTGTCTGAACCTGTGGAAGGGCCATATTTTCGCGGTCAAAGCCTTCGCCTTCAAACTCTTCTGTAAGACCACAGAAGAAAAGCACAGGACGTTTTTCTGCAGCCGCTTTTTTTGCAAGCTCAAGAGCCTCTTTATATCCGCTCTCGCTTACATCACAAATCTTTCCAGAATAGCCTTCTGCATATTCAACATCAAACCCCTGAGCCTTAAGACTTTCCAGCGCACTTGGGTAAGTTGCAGTTGAAATATGGCTTGAACCACCGCCCTGGAATTTCATTGTAGCAGCAAGGCCGCCTATTACAGTAATTTTTGATTTTGCTGCAAGAGGAAGTGCTCCGTCATTTTTAAGAAGAACTGCAGAGCGGGTTGCAAAGCTAAGGGCCGCAGCGTGATGTGCCTTAAAATCAATTTTTGAATTGTCAGCTTTTTGCTGATGACCGCCATTCCATTTTTTTGCGGCTTCAACAACAAGCCGGTTAGCCTCATCTAACTTTTCCCGCAACTCAGAATCTTCATCATAAACAGCCGAAAGCTGGTGAGAAAAATATCCGTTAGAATCAGGCATGGCAAGAGACATACCGGCTTTTACACAGTTAGCAGCTCCAATGCAGGCACCCCAGTCAGAGATAACCATTCCCTTAAAGCCCCATTTTTTTCTGAGAACTTCTGTAAGCAGGAACTTACTGGCTGCCGCATACTCGCCGTTTACCTTGTTGTAGGAAACCATGATGCTTGCAGGCTGTGCTTTACGAACTGCAATTTCAAAAGGACGAAGATATATTTCTGAAAGTGTTTTTTCGTTTACGATTGAATTAGAAGTCTGGCGGCGCTTTTCCTGATTGTTACAGGTAAAGTGTTTAAGCGAGGTTCCTATTCCCAGAGCCTGCATTCCGTTGATATATTGAGCCGCAAGAGTTCCGGCAAGATAAGGATCCTCGGAAAAATATTCAAAGTTACGGCCACACAAAGGCGAACGCTTTATGTTTGTTCCAGGGCCAAGAACTACGTCTACTTCCTGGCACTGGGCTTCTTCTGCAATTGATTTTCCCAGCTGGCTTAAGAGGCTTTTATCCCAGCTGGCAGCCATACAACTTGAAGTTGGAAAGCAGGTGGCAAGACGACTGCGGTTTAAGTCTGCATAATGTTCAGTTTCATTATGAGCATCCTGTTTTCTAAGCCCATGAGGCCCGTCACTCATAGAAAAGGAAGGAACCTTCCCATTTGCATCGTAAGAATTCCAGCTGCCAACACCATTAAAAAGACGGATTTTTTCCTCTTTTGTCAGTTTTTCTAAATCGTTATTCATAAATATCCTCAATTTTAATTATTCAGATAAATTATAAATTACTTTTAGAAAAAAACAAAATGGTTTATCGATTTATAAAAGACAAGTTTTTTTTAGACGTGCCACCGCTGCCCTTCAGCTACGCTCAGGGACCAGCGTGGACGTGTTTATGCAATATATTAATTACCGCCGAAAAGTGCCTCTGCATCTTCTGTTTCCATTACAGAAACCTTTGTTGTTACAACAGGCTTTTCATCGTTCTTGTTTGCATAGAGCTCACAGATGTAGCGGTAAACATGATTTTCTTCGTCGCGGAAATCTTCTACTGCCTTCATCTGAATTGTTGTATTGTTTTTGAGATAGCCTACATCAGCCTTGAATTCCATTACACTGAGGATAAAGCCCGGAAGAGGCTTGCGGCCCTTAATTGTATTTGTGATTCCTGTAAGGGCCGAAATACACTGAGCCATAAACTCAAAACCTGCCCAGCTTGGAACGCCGTCAAATTCCGGTTCGTAGAAAATACAGTTTTCTGTAATATCATATTCACTTGTGATTGTATGATTGTTTACATCGTGCTGTGTTACGCGTGAGAGCAGAAACATTTTTCCCTTGTGAGGAAGATAGTTGATAAGCTCGTCGTGTTCAATAAGTTGCTGAATTTCCATAAATTATTGTACTCCTTATATTCCTAATACTAAACAGGCGTTGGCACCGCCGAAGGCGAATGAATTTGAGAGGCAGATTTTCAGGTTGCCTTTAGCAGCTCCTGACTTTCCATCAACTATATTGAGTTCCGGAATCTCCTCGTCGCGTTCTCCATCCCAAACCTGAAGCGGTAATTGTATATTATCATTTTTTCCCTGATTTTCCACCAGAGCCTTCCAGCAGATTGCAGCTTCAAGTGCCGCTGCTGCTCCAAGAGTGTGGCCTGTAACCGGCTTTGTTGTAGAAACAGGCACTGTCTTTTCGCCGAAAATTGCGGCTACGGCTTTTGCTTCCATGCTGTCGTTGAACTTTGTTCCTGTTCCATGAAGGTTGATGTAGCCTACTTCGCTGGTAGCAACTTTGGAAGCCTCGAGAGCCCGGCGGATTGCCTTTTCTGCACCCGCTCCGCTTGGATCTGGTGAAGTCATATGATAGGCATCTGCACTTTCGCCCCAGCCGAGGAGGCGGACAGTGGTGGTACTGGTGGTTTCGATACGCCCGCCTTGCGGGCACTCAACCACCGAAAGAGGCTCCTTCGTCAGCACAAAAAATGCTGCTCCGTCTCCCAGGGTAATTCCGTGTCTGTTTTTGCTGAAAGGATTTGTGATTTCGCTTGAAACTGCTTCAAGGGCACTAAAGCCAATCAGGGTTGTGTCAGAAGCAATATCAATTCCGCCGACTACAGCTGCATCAACTACGCCACCCATAATCATTTCAGAAGCTTTAATGATTGCTCCTGCGCTTGAAGAGCAGGCTGTTGCAAAAGTTACTGCAGGGCCGGTCAGGCCAAACTTTTCTGCAACAAAAGTTGAAACATAATCTGCTCCCTGAATTTCAATATTGTAGTCTTTTGGGAACTCGCCTTCTGCAAAATATTTACGGTGATTGGCAAGAGAAAACTCTGTACCGTTATCGCAGGAACCAAGACAAACTGCAACCCGGTCTGCACCATAGCGCTCTTTAACTGCAAGCACATCATCAGCTATCTGCTCAAGTGCTGCGTTTTCAATACGCATGATTTTCATATCGTAACGAGCGCCGCTTGCCTGTAAACTATCATCTGCAATTCTGGCTGCAAAATATTCTTCATCGTTGCAGGCCTTTACCTTTTTGATATTTTTCTGATTACCTGTTGTTACAGACTTCCAGAGCTCTTCAATGTTGTTTCCAGCGCAGCTCATAACTCCGGGCTTTGAAAGATACAATTCCATCTTATTCCTCAATCTTTGTCAATTTATACTCATATCCGCGAAGATGATTTTTGATTGTGACAGTATCATCTATTATTGAAATTTCTTCAATCACTTTTTTTCCATCTGATATTCTACGAATTTCTGCGGCCCCTCCAGTTTCACGGCAAATTAAGAAATCCTCAAAAATAAGTCCGGCACTTGTATAATTTGCTTTCAAGACCTCAGAATCATAAAAAGCATTCTGAATATCACAAATTATATACTCACCAGGTAAGGCTTTTGGAAAGTAGGCAGAATCAAAAATTACCTGACTTCCATCATAAAAAAGATTTCCCATATCTGTACCAAAATCATTCATCAGTGAAAGGCTGATTCCTGTAGCATCAATCTGGGTATATGAAAGCAGATTAAAACTTGTGCTGCCAAAACTGCCGTTCAGTAGTTGAAGACCTTCAAAAATTCCTGCCGCATTTTCCGGCAGCAGAAGATTTACCTTTTTTGAATTTGTGATATAGATTGGACGCAGACCTTTTGCAGTATAACTGTTTTCAGGGGCTGCTTTTTTTGTTGATGCACACGAAATCAGAAAAAGTGAAAGTGCACCCGCTGAAAGAAGCCTGCAGATATTTTTAAATCTTATATTCTTTATCATATTTTATTTTTCCCAATAAACCGGCAGGAAGTAAATTATCATAGTGTACAATTCAAGACGACCTGCAAGCATTGCAAAACTATACCAGTATTTTACAAAATCTGGAAGGAAGCCAAAGTTTTCTGCAGGACCAAGAAGTCCATAACCCGGGCCGATGTTTCCAACCATACTGAGGGCTCCGGTAAAGCTTGACCATACATCAAGGTTTCCAAGGCAGCCAACAAAGGTGGTAATCAATACCAGAGCAAAATAAACAACCATAAAGGCAGCAACATTAAAAACAATATCCTTGCGGCCAGGACGTCCATTCAAACGGATTGCAAAAACTCCATGCGGATGAAGCATCTTGCGGGTCTCGTTCTGAACCTGCTTACCGAGTACCAGCCAGCGGATAACCTTAACACCACCCGAGGTTGAACCCGAACATCCGCCGATAAAGAAGGTGACAAAAAGCAGGAACTGAGTTGCGGCCGGCCACTTCATGAAATCTGCGGTAGAAAAACCTGTTGTCGTCATGAGGGAAACAACCTGGAAGGAAGAATAGCGGAGAGTGTCACCGAAGCTGCCGTAAACCTTTCTCAGCGAAATTGAAACTGCAACAATGAGGGCCGCAACAATTACAAGGTAGGCTTTAAACTCAGAGTTGCTTGTGATGTCGCTGAGCTTTCTGGTGAAAATATAAAAGTAAAGACTGAAGTTGATTCCGGCAAGGAACATAAAAATCATTATGATTACATCAATTGCTACAGAGTTGTAAGAGCCGATGGAAGCGTTGCGTGTAGAAAAGCCACCGGTGCCAAGAGTTGCAAAAGCGTGAGAAAGAGCATCTGTAAAAGTCATGCCCGCAAGCTTAAGGGCAATTGTTTCTGCAGCTGTAAAACCAAAGTAAATGAGCCAGAGGATTTTTGCAGTAGTTGTGATGCGGGCAGTTACCTTTCCTTTTTCAGGACCAGTGGTTTCTGCCTTAATCAGCTGAAAGCCGCCCACGCCAAGCAGAGGTAAAAGCGCAACAGTAAGAGTTACAATTCCCATACCGCCAATCCAATGGGTGAGACAGCGCAGCATGTTTATTGATTTGGGAAGACTTTCTATTTCGCTTAAGATTGTAGAACCAGTTGTAGAAAAACCGCTCACACTTTCAAAAAGCGCATCAACAAAACGGGGAATACTTCCTGAAGCATACATAGGAATTGCACCCATAAAGCTGATTACAATCCAGGAAAGAGCAACTGTTAAAAATGTCTGGCGGGTATTAAGTGTAATTTTGAACTTACGTGTTGGAAAATTAACTGCTGCTACAAGAAGGAAGCTGGCCGCCATTGGAATTATAAAGGAAAGATAAACCGAACTTTCTCCATAGTAAAAAGCAAAGCCAAGCGGAATTGCAAAAAGAATGCCAACAATTGAAAGGAGAATGGAAGCTATTTTTAAAAATGATATTATGAACATTATTGTCCGCCCTGCCCTTCACTACTCGCCGCTGCCAAAATAAGCTAAAACTTTTTTACTGTTTTCTGCAACAGTAATAAGAACTATATGATCGCCCGCGGTAATACGGGTGTTTCCGTTTACAATCTGATACTGATCGGTACCGGATTTTTTGTCCAGCAGAACCAGGAAGGTTCCCGGATTTGAAATCTCCTTGAGTTCCTTACCGCTGACTTTTGAATCAGAAGTAACTTCACATTCAACAATTTCAAGCTGACCGTTTGTTACGGTGTGAATCTCTTTTACAGACTTACCGCGCAAGTGACTCATGATGGAATCAACTACTGCATCGCGGAGAGGAACCGGAACATCAATTCCAAGCTTGCGGGAAATCTCAGCAAAAGCCGAGCTGCCTACAAGACTGACTGTCTGCTTTACACCAAGTGATTCAAGATATGCTGCAAGCACCATGTTCATCTCATGGTTATGTGTCGTACAAATTGCAAGATCAAAGTTTACGATTCCTTCATCACGGAGGAAGGATTCATCAGTTGCATCCGCCCTCATTACCCGCGCATCCGGGAACTTTTCCGAGGCGGCTTTTGTGAGCTCATCATTAGAATCAATAATTACGAAATCAAAATTGCGGCGAGCCTTAAGATTTGTAAAGAGGCGGGCAATTCCGCTTGCCTTCTGGGCACCACCCATCAGCTTTTCTGCTACGATGGTTCCAATGCGGCCAGCACCAATCAGGGCAACCTTACGAAGCTCCTTCTGCTCGGCACCACAAAGTTCAACAACCTTGGAAATGTCTTCCTTGGAAACAAGCACACCGATTATTGTATCGGCCTCAAGCTTTGTATCTCCTGAAGGCAGCATTGTCTCGCCGTTCTGTTCAATATAGGCAACAAGGAATTTTACTTCTGTCTTGCTGCGGAGCTCTTTAAGCAGGGCACCATCAAACTGACTGCCGGCTGCAACTGTAATGCGGGCAATCTCAAGATCAGAATTATCAAAAGTGATTACGTTTCCAACCGCACCGTTTTCTACAGCCTGAACAATTGCATCAGCTGCCTCAACGTCCGGGTGAATCATATAGTTTACGCCGTATAGCGGGCGGTGCTTTCCTGCAAAGGTATTTGAATGCTTTTTTTCAGCCTTTGTTGTATTTACGTAATAAGCGTAGTTACGAACGCGGGCAATTTTTAAAATATCCGGATATACTGCATCCACGAGGGAGCAGGTAATCATATTTACTTCATCAGAAGAGGTAACGCAAACGAGGGCATCGGCTTTTGCAATTCCAAGCTCCTCCAGCGTTTCAAGGTTGTTGCCGTCTGCACACATAACTGTACAATCCAGCTGATTTGAAGCGTGTCGGATTGTATTTTCGTCGTTATCAACAACGGCAACCTGATTTTTTTCATTAATCAAAAGTTTGGCAAGCTGGATTCCAGTGAACCCTGCGCCTACAATAACTATTCTCATAGCTCTATTATACTATGTTTTTGGGTGATGTGTCATTCTTCGCGCATAAAATCAAGATTTTTGTTTTTTTCAAGCATTTTGAAAATTTATAAAATTGATGATATCTTGCCGGGTGGCGGCGTGCGGGAAGTCCTCGAAGAGGGGACTTGGAATGTGCGGCTCATAGGCACGGTCGCGGAACCAGGTGCACTGAATTGCCTGCATGCCAAGGGAGCGGGCGCCTTCGAGCTCGTGGGAGCCGCCGTCGCCTACGTAGAGGCACTCTTGAGGTGCGACGTTCAGAGCCTGCATGGCACGGCGGTAGATTTCTGGGTCGGGTTTTGAGAGGCCCTGCTCGTAGGAAATCATTGCGGCATCAAAAAGAGGATAGAGGGGGGATGCGAGAATCATGTCGCGCTCGTCGGAAAAGGTGTTTGTGATAAGGCCGGTTTTAAGGCCTTTTTCGCGGAGGGTTTGCAGGAGCCATAGGGACTCGGCGGGGATGGCCTTGAAGGTATCTCCAAGGGCTTCGCGGCGCTTGCGGCAAACAAGCTGGACATTTTCCGGGGACCAGGCGCCCAGATTTTTCAGGGTGATTGCCAGGCCTTCTTCCATAGAATATTTTCCAAGAGTGCGGTCTTTTTCAGTTTCGTGCCAGCATTTGCGAAAGGCTTCTATTGGCTGGTTGAGGTCTGCAGCGATGTGCTCGCTGAAATAAGTTCTGCCCGTAAAAAGAGTTACGAGGGTTTCAAACATATCGAAAATTACGGCTTTGATCATTTTGTTTACCTGCTAAGTTTTTCCCGGCTTTCTGCCTCCAGCATTCCTGCAGCAAATGGCTGTGCTGGCTGCCCCCTACTATCTGTATTTGATAAAATAATAAATAACGTAAGCCCAGCCCAAAGCACCGTGAACGATTGCCCAGCCGATTGATTTCCAGGTTACAAAGCTGATTACCATTGCAAGCGCTGCACCAAAAGAAATCCCCTTTTCTACAGAGCGTTTTACAATTTTTCTTGAACCGTCTGGACGTTCTTCGATTTCTTCGATAATTTCATTTCCCATAAAGTTTGAGCCTCCTTAAAACTTGTTGATTTATTATAGCACATAGAATTGATTGAATAATTAAAGGCGTTCATGAATCGTAAAAAATCGTGCACGAAATGCTATCCCCCGAGACCCCTTTCATACAGATTAATTTTCCTCTTCGCCCTCCGGCTTTTGATAATGAATACCGAAGAAGGTATGCTTTTGGGGAATTTTATAAATCCGCTGCTCGGTAATATTAAAGCCGTCTGGCAACTCTGTCATTGTTTTTTTACTGAAGAAAACCTGCATTGTGCCGCGGGAATCTTCCCTGCCATCCGGCTGAAGGAGTAAAACTGAATCGAAGATTTTTTCAATTATTTTCATATACTCTTTATTATGCTACCATATCATTTAAAATGACAGAAGAAAAAAATGATTTAGCAGAAATTATTTACGCCGCCGTACGTCAGATTCCACGCGGGAAAGTCGCCTCGTATTCTCAGATTGCGGCACTGGCCGGAAACTGTAACCTGCGCCGCTATGTGGGAAATGCTCTGCATAAAAATCCAAGCAATACGGTGACGCCCTGCCACCGGGTTGTGAATGCAAAAGGCTTTTGTTCAGGCAGCTTTGCCTTTGGCGGCCCGGATGCCCAGCGTTCAAAGCTCGAGGCCGAAGGCGTTTGCTTTGTGGACGGCCACGTTGATTTAGAGCGACACCTGATCAGCGAGGACGACTTCGAAGCGATGAAGGCCGGATTATCTGAAGAATTGCAGCAGAAATAACAGTAAACTTTTATTCCAGAAACTCCTTTTATTTTCTCCAGATTGTGCAGTGGTAGCCTTTTTCATATCCCAGCTTCTGATAGAAGGGGTCACCGCCGCCGGTCATGTGAGTTGCACCCAAAGCTTTCATTCTTTTGTAATGAAGTGAAAGTGCGGCAGAGGCAAGACCTTTTTTGCGATGGTCCGGATGTGTACAAAGCGGCTCCATATAAGCAAGCTGATTTTGAGGCACCCACCACATTCCCGAGAAGCAGACATATTCTTCGTTCTTATCTGCAATCACAATGTTGTACTGCGAGCTATCATGTGGAGATGGAGAGAGGATTCGACTCAAAGCGCCTTTGTGAGATTTTGCGGGAGTCCAGTCCATAGAGTCGTCGTATTTATCCCAGTCCTTGAACTCACCTTTATCGCCATGTCCAAAACCATACCAGCAGAGCTTTGAACATTTTACGATATCCATATCTTTTGGATCCACAAAGTGATAGCCTTGCGGCAACTCGTAATTCAATTCGTTCTTAAAGTCAAAAATGCCTTCATTCCATTCATAAACCTGCTTGAAGCCCCGCTTTGCCGCTGCATCCTTTATGAACTGTTGACCGTCGAATAAAACAAACTGCTGCTCGCCGCCAAAATGCGGCATATTTGAAATTGCGTAATCAACAAGTTCATCTGCCAGAAACTCATACCCCTTACGGACATTAAAATAAATGTCTGTGACCGGATTCTCGTAATAAACAAAGGCAACAACCTTATCTCCGTCAAACCAGAGCCTGTCTAAAAATGAATAGGAAGTATCCATCCACGAGGAAGTAATTGCATATTCAAAAAATGGCGCAGGTCGGCCGCAGTCATTTTTCCAGTCGTAAGTTTCTACAAGAAAATCCCATACGAGATTAATGTCTGATAATAATTGAAATTGCTTGGTTGTGATTTTCATTTTTTCCTCCTAAATATCCCAGCCGCTGTATCTGTTTTTCTTATACTCGCGGGTAAATTTTGCAATCTGCATCATCTTGGCTTTGCCCCATTCGTTTTCGGTGTGGAGCTGAAGATAAGTCTGCCAGCGCTCCTGGCTCAAAGTGCCATCTTCCAAAGCATTGCGAACCGCACAGCCCGGCTCGCTTGTATGTGAACAGTCGTTGAATTTACACTGGTCAAAAAGGGCAACTACATCAGAAAAAGTTTCGTCTATTCCTTCTTCCATGTCGAGCACGCCGATTTCGCGTAAGCCCGGAGTATCCATAATCCAGACGCCGTTTTGCAGGCGGAAGAGATGGCGGTAGGTTGTGGTGTGACGCCCCTTTCCATCTTCGCCACGGATTGCGTTTACCTTCATCAGGTCTGAGCCGTTCAGAGTATTGAGCAGGGTTGACTTACCTACTCCCGAAGAGCCGACAATGGCAATTGTCTTGTCCTTTTGCAAATACGGCTGCAACTGCTCGAGTCCATAACCTGTGAGCGAACTGATTGCAATTACATCTGCCTTGTCGCAGACAGCCTTTGTGATTTCCACCTTGAGTTCTACGTCGTCGCACAAATCCGCCTTTGACAAAATCACAACAGGCTTGGCACCTGTGTTGAGCGTAATAGAAACGTATCGCGCAATTCTGTTTTCGCTGTAATCCTGATTAAGCGAAGTCACAATAAAGACATAATCAAAATTAGAAACGATAGTCTCCTCTAACAAGTTTTTCACATAAGCTTCAGAGTGGCCACTTCGATTCGGACGTTTGAAGACAGTTCTGCGGGGAAGCACTTCGTCTATAAGCGCGTCGCCATATTCGTTGGTGAAGACTTTTACATAGTCACCGACAACTGGCGGCTCAAGTCCCAGGTTGTAAAATTTTCCTTTGAGTTTGCCGGTCATCTCGGGAACGACAGTCTCGCCATCACCGTCAGCGCCAGACCCGCAGATGACAGTCCCATCCTCTGCACATGGCAAAAGAGTATAAAGATTCTTCTGCACGCATGATACGCGCGCAGTAATAATGTTATTTGTTTTCAATTTGAATTTCCTGATTGCTAGAGTTAATAAAGAGCACAAGCAGATTCTGAAACAAGTTCAGAATGACAGTTTCGGAAGCTCTTTATCCAATGCAGCTCCGCTTTCAGGACAAGAAGTGTGCGGCTTTGTGCCGGCTCTAGGCAAGAAGAGCGGAGGTCGAATCGTTAGTCATAAAAATCATAAATCTTATCTCAACCTCCTTGGTATATTAAGTATAATTTCTTTATATCATATTAATTCTGCTTGTGCAATCAACATTTTTCCCACAATGCCTTCCACAACTTCCTTAGAACTGCCGTGTAGATAATAGTGCCAGTAACGGAAAGTTGTGTTGATATTTGCAAGTGCCATCTGCTTTTTGATTTCATCCTTTGTGATTCCAGATTTTGAAGAAGCGCAATAACTTTCGATGATTTTGTTTTCATCAAAAGTAATTCCGTCTCCCTGGAGGCGGCTCATAAAAAAGGCAATATCACTTACGGGGTGCCCAAGGCTGACACTCTGCCAGTCACACAAAACAAGCTGTCCGGATTTTTCGTCACATAAAATATTTTCTGCGTGGAAGTCTCCATGACAGAGGCAGCTGCGGTCAGAGAATGATTCTTTGTTCAGCTGATTAATGCTGTCTGCAAGCTTCTGGATTTTTGAAAAGTCAAGAATAGCCGAAGTCTCTGTCTGATGCTCATCAAAAATTGATTTCCAGCCGGCAAGACAATTTTTAATTTCGTCTTCGGGAATTTCAACCGGTCCTCGTTTTTCATATCTCAGAAAATCAGGAAGAGGAAGCTCGTGCACCTGAACAAGAAGTTTCATGATTTTATCAAAATCACTTTCGCTCAGATTATTTTTTTCAACCTGTTTGTATTCTCCCATTATTATCTGGACTTTTTCATCATCAAAATCACAATGAAAAATCTCAGGTAAAAAGGCATAATGCGCGCCCATCATTTCCTTATAAAACTTAGCTTCTTTAAGACAGGAATCCCAGACCGCAAGTCCATTTGCTTTTTCAAGCAGTTTTTGCTTTTCTACAAATTTTGCGATTTTACCATCATCAAGAAGACAAACTACTGCCCCGCTCTTTCCCTGGGTGAGTTTTCTTAAGGTGTGTGAATCAAGATACTTTTTAAAATCCAGCATGAAATCATTTTATCACACAAATGATTTCGTTTCATTTCTTTTCTTTCATGAATTTCAGAATAATCAAAAAGATAACCAGCAGCACCGGGAAGATTCCTCCGAAGAAAAGCCCCTGCTGCAAATTGTCTCCGGCCTTTTGAGAAATCATGCCGACTGCGCTCGGGCCGATTGAACCACCAAGGTCCCCTGCCATTGCAAGCAGTGCGAACATTGCAGTTCCACCAGTCGGAATCTTCTTTGAAGAAATGCTAAGAGTTCCCGGCCACATAATGCCGACAGAAAATCCGCACATAACACAACCAGCCAGAGCCACCACCGCATTATGCGACAAAGACGCCATGATATAGCAGATAAGACAAAGCACTCCTGAGCCAATCATAAATTTTGTTAGTTCAACCTTATCACCAAACTTTCCATAGAAAACACGGCAAATTCCCATGGTAACTGCAAAAAGACAAGGGCCCGCAAGATCACAAACCGTTTTAGAAAGCCCAAGTCCAGACTCAACAAAGGCCGAAGCCCACTGAGCCATAGAAAGCTCGCTGGCACCTGAGCAGACCATAAGAACAACGGCCACCCAGAAAAGCGGAGACTTAAAAAGCTGCAGGATAGTCATACCCTTGCCCGAATCAACAAGCTTTTCAATCGGGCAGGTTGCAAAATTATAAATGTTGTAAAGAGGAATCAAAGCCCAGAAGCAGGCCACAAAGCGCCAGTTATCAATTCCAAAGATTGTAAATAGAAGGCTGGAAATCACAGTAACACCAAGCCAGCCCCAGCAATAAAAGCTGTGAAGCAGGCTCATAGTTTTTTCTTTGTTCTCAAAAGGACAGGCTTCTACAATCGGCGAGCAGAGAACTTCAATCAAGCCGCTGCCAATTGCATAAAGCACAACGCTGATCATAATTCCTGCAAAAGCAGACGGCAGCAGATCAGGCAGAAAAGCCAGCGCTACAAGACCGACCGCAGAAAAAATTTCCGAGGCCACAATGCTAACCCGGTAGCCAATTTTATCAACAAACTTGGCACAGAAAATATCAACAATCAACTGAGTAAAAAAGAAGGCCGTCGGTATAAGGGCAATCATCCCAAGCGGAATCTGATAATCATTGTGAAGCTTTAAGAAAATAAGTGGCGCAAAGTTAGCGGCAATTGCCTGAGTGATAAAGCCTAAGTAGCAGGCTCTTAGAGTTTTTTTGTAGTTTGGTTTTGAGTCAGCAGTCATTCTCTTATTATATCATATAAGAGTTTTTTTCAAAATAAAACAAACCTCTAAAACAAATCAAGCATGGAATCAAGGTAAAGGGATTCACGAAGTTCAAGCTGATGTTCAGGCCTTGTCATATAGTAAAGAATAAATTCCAGAAGCATTGCGCTGCCCAGCCCCCGGCCTTCGATTTTAAAATTTGAAAAGCCCATTGGAAGATAAACTTCCTGAATATCCTGCAGGCCTATGAAGGCTGGATTTTTCATTGCCAGAGAAAAGCGGTAGCCGCCCTGAGACAGCGATGAAGTACATTTATGCTCAACCACATCCAGCCCGAGATTTTTACGGCTGACATTTTCGTAGCAGGCTTTTCGGACCTTGCAGTTAAAGTCGCAGCATTCGTTGCAAAGAAATTCAACCTTTTTTTTCTGTATCTGCGGAAGGGCAGAAAGTTTTTCAAAAGATTTATTCAGGCGGAAATCCGGAACTACATAGAGAAATTCCGGGCGGCCCAGCTCTGCTTCAAAGTCATTAAAATCTGTCAGAACCTTTGTAGTAGAAGAAATCAGATAAAGCCTGGAATAAGTTTTCTGCAGATATTCAGCCAGCAAATCAGAATGAACAATAACGCCGCTTTTGATTTTTGCATTTTCAAAGAGAGCACAAATCCTGTTGCATTTTTTGTCTGAAAGATGCTCGGCTGTTAGTAAGGAATTACTGAAAGTAAGGCGGGCGGAAATTTCATATTCGTTCATAAGGGCAAGAACGTCTTTTTCATCGGCTCTGCCCTCGCCTGTCCGCCCGCCGCCCCAGAGGCAATCCTCCGGAGCACCATAGATAGACGCAATATCACACCAGTCATAAAACCAGTCTCTGTGATTTTTATAGAGCGGCAAAAAGATTTTGTAGAACTCATAAAATTCAAAGAGACCTGGCAAATGATAATGGGCGATTGCAGTCACGATTTAGTTTTCTTCTGAAAGCTTTGAGTGTTTTTTTCCAGCAACAAAAAGTCCGGCAAATACAGCAGCACAAAGAATTGTTGCAGCAACAGCCTCGAGAATTGCATTGAAACCGCAGGCACCAACAAGAGCAAGATATCCCATTCCACCGAGAGCTGCTTTTACATCAGCTGCCTTGAAAACATAAAGGCTACCAAGAACGAGAAGTGTATGTGCAAGTGTTGTAATGAATCCAGTAACTGCAGCTGCAAGTGTTTTTGGCATGCGAGGAATAAGATTCAAAGCCTTCCAGAGTCCCCATGCAATTACAGCAATCAGCATACGAGGAAGAACAGAAATAAGAGGATTTACAAAGAAAGGATCAAGGGCACCGGTTGGGCTCATTGCAGCCTGAATCAAAGAAAGAGATCCGAATACGAGGCCAACGAAAAGTCCTTCTGGAAGACCAGCCAGCATACAAATCAAGATTACAGGAATGTGAAGAATTGTGATTGATGCAGCTGGTCCAAGTGAAATAAAACCAAGCTTTGTAATTCCAAGAACAATAACAAGGGCGCTGAAAGCACCAGTAAGAGTAAGTTTTTTGTTTAATGATAATGTTTCGTTTGTTGACATAATTGTTTCTCCTTTAGTTAAGGTCCAGCGCAACCTTTACGCCGGAAAGTACCAGGCCCGGAATGATTTCGTCGAACAATTTATATTCTTCAAAAGTTCTTGCAAAACCACCGGTTCCGATAATCAGTGTGTCTTCTCCATGGAAGACATTCTTTTTAAATTGATAACAGAATTCTTTTAAGGCTCCGGCAGTTCCGTAATAAAGGCCCGCCTGAATTGCTTCGGTAGTTGAAAGGCCGTAAACATGTTCCGGCTTCATGATTTCAACCGAGGTCAGCTTTGCAGTTCCGCCCGCAAGAGCATCCACAGAAATCTTCATACCAGGCATAATTACACCGCCAAGAAATTCCTTATCCTTTGAAACAAGCTCCGCCGTAATCGCAGTGCCCATATCAATAATGATAAGATTTTTTCCGGCGTAAAGATCAACCGCACCCATGGCAGCCGCAATCAGGTCCGCACCAATTTCCTTAGGATTTGAATAGCGCAGTTTAAGGCCGGTTTTAATTCCCGCCTGAATAAAGAGCGGTTCTCGTTCCAGATATTTTACGCAGGCACGGGTCATAGAATGATTGATAGCCGGTACAACAGAGCAGCAGCCAACCTTTTCAATCTCCTTCCAGTCAAAGCCGTTTTCACGCAAAACCGAACGCAGAAAAACTCCGATCTCATCCGAGCTCGAATTAATATTTGTCGAACGGCGGAATCTGAACACGCACTCGTCGCCCTCAAAAATCCCGCACGCCGTAGAAGTATTTCCAACATCGATTGTTAAAATCATATACACCTCCGTACCACCCCCGTCATTGCGAGCGCAGTGAAGCAATCCATATAATGAGAATTCTAAATTGTTGTGATTTAAGTCTTAAGAGTCATAGTACCTGTCCTCCTTGGATCAAGTCTAAATGTGTGATAACCCTCGCCGGGCAAAAAAATAAGCGAAGATCCATTCCGAAACCCCGGTAACAGTCTTCGCTTGTAGAATAGTGAAAATCTATCTGATTGTCAAATTTGTCGGCAAGCAAAGTTTGCCTCTGTGCCGTTTTTCTGATGCCCCTGAAGCAATTCTTACGCCACTAAGCTTATTTTTCTGTACGAAAATCCCACCAAAGCATCGTTCTGAATATTTTAGTAGGTCACCAACAGGGTAACTTTACAGAATGTTTCCTACTAAATCTGATTAATCTCTATTTTAGTAGGGAAAAAATAAACCTGCCAAAAGAAAAACTGGTATTTCAATCAAAAAAAGACCTACTAAAATAGCTCAACAACTGTTTTAGTAGGTCTTTTTTCTATTTTTTAACAATAAATCACCCCACTAAATTATCATTTATATATATTTAGTAGGTTTTCCCTTCCCTAATCAGGCTTATTCAGCAAATGCCAGCGGAATAAACTTACCAGCCCATTCCTGCCAGAACTTCATGTCGTGGATGCCTGGGCCTTCTTCGTAAGTGTGAGCAACGCCCTGCTCTTCGAGGAACTTGTGGAACTCGCGGTTGCGTTCCAGGAGGAAGTCTTCTGTACCGCAGGCCATGAAGATTTCAGGAATCTTTGTACCGGCTGCCTTGAGCTTTTTCAAAAGATATTCAGGATTGTTGTCGCTTTCTGGAAGCTTTGCTGGGTCGCCGAAGCACATGCGGTAGTAGTCGTAGTTTGCAACAGGGTTACCCTCGCCTTCCTTCATCTTTGCAACCTCGTTGTGAATGAGGGCAGAAGAAAGTGCAATTACTTTTCCAAACTTGTCCGGATAAGCAAAGCCTGTATGAAGAGCACCAAAACCGCCCATAGAAAAGCCCATAATGTAAGTGTCTTCTGCGGTCATTGCAAGGTGGAAAGTATTACGAACATAATTAAGAAGCTCAACTCCAAGGAAGGTTGCAAACTGACGACCGGTAGCCGGACCATCAATCCAGAAAGAGTTTTCGCCGCTTGGAATTACAACAGCAAAATTATACTGCTCAGCAAGATTGCCAGGAACCCAGTTGAAAGCAGCTCCACTGTATCCGTGAAGAAGGAAAAGAGTCTTCATTGGTTTTCCGTCGCGCTTGAGGTCTTCGCGTGGCCAGTCGCGGCGAATGTCGTTTGGAATCTGCATTAAAAATGAAACGTCGCGCTTAAGGACGTCTGAATAAAATCTTATTGTTAAGTCTGCCATTGAGGTCTCCTATTTTTTTCTATGATTATATCATATTTGAAGAAGAATATAATAAGAGATTTTATTTATCTACACCAAGGCCAAAAAGTGCAAAGTCCCCGCGGCAGGGGTCACCAGGAAAAACTTCCTTCATGGCAGTAGTCAGCAGCTCCGCAGTTTTTCGACTTGCCGCAGCTCCTTCCTGCAAAAGCCCAAGTCCTATCGCTTCCTGCATTACGTGAACATCAAGCGGAATTAAAAGCCCTGCCGGATCTGCCCAGGTCCATAACCCAAGATCCACAGCAGAGCCCCGCCTTACCATCCAGCGCAAAAACATGTGGATTCTTTTGTTCGCAGAGGTCCGCCCCTTTGGCACAATCGCAGACTTTGGAAATGAAGAGGAAACAATTTCATGCAGGAGGGGGAAGTCTCCCCCTCGCTCCAGCCCGCTGCGCGGTCTTCCGCTACCCCTTCTAACGGGGGGCACCCCCGTAACGCCCCCATTGTACAACTTCAGTTTAAAATACTCCCCCAGACTCCCGGCCTCCTTCAAAATCGCGCCGAGTTCTCCAAAGAAAATCTGCATATCATCATAAGAATAAAATCTGTAAAACTTTTTATCCCCATGCGGGAAGTCCTTCTTATAAGCCCCAGCCTTCAACCACTCAGAAATATTTCCTAACGAACGGTCGGAAGTTTCCAACACAGCCCTTATCTTAGGAATAAACTGTTTTCTGTTTCCAAAGGCCAGCATGGCAGCAATAAAAGAAGCGGCTTCAACATCAGCCACAGTCCCCCACCCTTCTGCCGGCATATACCAGCGCAAAAACTGCGAAGGGTCTTCATCACAAAAAGAAACCACTTCATACTGGTCAGCGAGACTTCGTAATTTTACTTTGAGTTCATCAGAAATTTTTATAGGAGACGAATTAGCCATCGAATCTATAATATCACGATTCGTGTTTCTTACTCCACTCAGTTGGAGACATTCCTGTTTCTTCGCGGAATATTTTCATAAAGTATTTTACATCAGAAAAACCGCAGCGCTCTGCAACTTCGTAAACTTTGTAACAGCCCTTTTCCAGAAGATTCTTTGCTTCTTCAATTCTAAGGCGTTTAAGGTATTCGTTAAAGTTTACGCCTGTATGCTCCTTAAACTTTTCAGAGAACCAGGTGTAGTTAACAGAAACCTGATTGGCAACCATTGCCATATTTATGTTTTTCTTAAAGTGAGTCTTAATAAAAGCAAGAGCCTCTGTAATATATGGAGACTCCTTTGTGTCCTGCTTCAACAAAGCTGCAAGATAAACCGCATAATCAAGAACGCTGCTCTGCCATTCGCTCAGGTTTGCATACTCAAAAATATTTTCAATCATTATGCTTTTGATATGCAGGTACATATCTGAATCTGTATAACCCGGATATCTTGAAAATAAATTTGATGTAATTTTTCTATAAAGATAATAGAGGGTTTCGGAATTCAGTTTTGCATTATCATTAAAGCAGCCGAATAAAGCATCAATATCTTTCTGAACTTCATCTGGAGTTGCAAGATCACAATGGCTGATCATCTTTTCATAAATCTCATCCAGAGCAGTAAACTCATTTATGTGATTATCATTTTCCCAGTAGTAAAGTCCACCGCAGCGTTCGCGTTCACGAAGCTTTCCTGTTTCTGTATCAAAAAAGGCCTGCATTGCAGCAGTCACTGCCTGCCGTCTCATAGTTCGGAGCATAGAGTAATCATCTGCCGGACCCGAAATTCCTACTATATATGTATCCAGATAACTTGCCGCATACTGAACTTCTACACCATCAAAAGGATATACAATAAGCACAGAATTTTTTGTCTGCTCAACTACGTAATAGCGCCTTCCCTGCATTACCGCTTCTAGAGCCTGTGCGGAATTTCTTCCATAAATAACAATACAGCGCAGACCATTTTTTACTGTAATTTCAGGAAGCCCTGAAACTCCATCCAGTCTTCCCTTTTCAATTATCTGACGGAACTTTTCTTCGTTCTGTTCTTTTTCTTCCTTTAAGCAATTCATGATTGCAGAATTTACAGCCGCACAGAGTTCTTTTTTATCTACCGGCTTAAGAATATAAGAAAGGGCTCCGCTTTGTATTGCAGCCTTTGCGTAAGAAAAATCATCATAACCGCTGAGAACAATAATTGCAGGCTTCTGCTTTTCTTCCATTGCAGAAATATTTTTCATAAGCTCAACGCCGTCCATCACCGGCATGCGGATATCTGTAATTAAAATCTCAGGCTTTTTTTCTTTACAAGCCTGCAGGGCCTCTTCGCCGTTTTTTGCTTCAATGATTTCCAGAGGAATATCAATTGTATCCAGAAGAATTTTTTTGAGACCTGCGCGAATCAGTTTTTCATCATCTGCTAATACTATTGTAATCATTTTGATCCTTCCTCGTTTTCGCTGTTAGAGAACTTCTTTGGAACCGGGATTTTGATTAAGGTACCCTCGCCTTCTTTTGATTCAATTACAAGACGATAATCCTTTCCGCAGAACATTGTCAGACGCTGCTGAATATTTTTTAATCCTATGCTGCCGGTTGAATCTCTTTCGTAATCATCTTCTGCAAGATATGCAGCAAGCTCTTCCTGTTTTTCTTTTGAAATACCTTTTCCGTAATCGCGTACACAAAGCCAGAGGCGATCGCTTTCAGGACCTTCACACTCGGTGTACACTTTAATAACGGCATCTTTTCCAAGCGGCTCAATTGCATAATAAAAAGCATTTTCCACAAGAGGCTGCAGACTCATTTTTGGAATCACGATTTTTTTGCATTCATCTCTGATTTCTGTTTTAAGAGAAATTACATAATCATTTCTGATATTCAAAAGATAAATGTAAGAACGGATGTATTCCAATTCTTCTTCAAGAGTTACAGTATGAACTCTCCAGCGCAGACAGTAGTGCATGAGCTTTCCAAGAACATTTATACTTTCTTCAACATCAGTTTCCCCTGAAATAACAGCCTGCATCTTGATTGTCTCAAGAGCGTTATAGAGGAAGTGGGCATTTATCTGATTCTGCATTGCCTTCATTTCTGTGTCGGCAATGAGATGCTGTTCTTTTTTAATTTCTTCTATCTGATTGCGAAGCTGCTCGGTCATTTTGTTAAAGGCCTGCTGAGCTTCTGTTACTTCATCGTGGCCGGTTACTTTTACTACAGCTTCAAGATTTCCATCCTGTACCTTTTTCATACCGCGGATAAGGTTATAAACACGGCCCATAAGTCTTGCTGTAAGGTAGCGGATAAGGAAATACAAAAGGATAATAGTAATAACAAGGCCCGCAAGAATTGACATCTGAATTATAAAAAGATTTCTCTGCATTTCTTCCGAAGAACAGGTATGCAGCAAAATGATATTCATCTCAGGAATGCGGACCCAGCTTGAATAACGTACTTCGTTTTTATGCTTAAGTATTACTTTTCCTGTATCGTTAAGCTCACCCTGTTTTCTGCGGTAAACAGTTTTGCGGAACTCTTCCAGAAGCTCAGGACTAAGAGGTGCCTGGGAAGCTTCAATAATTCTGTTAGTAACTTTTACTAGTTCCATCTGATTTGTTTCTTCGTTCAATACTTCGCGGAAAACATAATCATCATTGTAGTCATTTATTTTTTTATAGAGGAATGGAAAAAAATCGCTGGTCTTCATTGCAATTTGAATATAACCTATTTCCCTGTGATTTTTTTCCAGTCTTCTAGTTGTACAAACTGACTCATATTTGAGTGAGCCGAGATTTCCAAGATATTCTGCGGTATAACCAAATTCCCATCGGTTTAAGGAAGCAAGATTTGTTCTTGAAGAATTCATAAAAACAGGCCAGCGCTCTGGCACATTTGGACTATCTGCGAATACTCGCAATCCATAAATATTTGGAACTGTTTCGATTGTTCGCTCGAGCATTGTTGTTTCGGAAATCATTGTTTCAATCAACTCTTCTTCATTGCTGCGCTCAGGCATTGTGAAAAAAAGCATTAATCTTCCGTTGCTGTTTACCAGCTGCTCAAAACGGCTGAAGCTTTCTATATTTTTATTTACGATTTCAAGATTTTCCTGAAGTAAACCATCACTGGTTGCCTCAAGCTCTTCTACCCGGGATCTTCTGATGAATCCCATTGCTGTAATTACAAGAAGAGAAAGGGGTATTACGACAATACAGGTGTAAGCAAAAACTAATTTTTGTGAAAAGTTCATGGCTCTCATTTTATATGATAAACCTCGTATTGTCGAATTTACAAAAAAGACGTCATTGCGAGGAGCGAAGCGACATGGCAACCGGTTATATGGTTTGCTTCGCTTCGCTCGCAATGACGTTAGGCTTCAGATTCTATACCGTATATAGAATCTGAAGCATTACTTACATACCAAGCTTCTTCTTGTTTTCGTTCATCAGCTTAGACTGAGCATCGATAACCTTATCGATTCCCTTATCTTTCTTGTACTGGTTGAACTCAGCAACGATCTTGTCGAACTCTGCTTCTGAACCAGCGCGGATGAGCTGTGGAAGAACCTTACCCCAGCGGCGCTGGATGTCTTCGTAAATCAACTGTTCATCTGATCCAACTGGAAGTGTAAGTCCGTCGTATGCTGCATAAGAGTGTACGTATGGACGTGTCCAGAGCTGTGGCTGTGCAAGAGATGGAGCATAGTCTGCACCAAACTGTGCCTGCCAAGCAGTATCCATCAACATCCAGTATGTATACTGAACACCAATGTCTGTTTCCTGCTTGTTCTTATCTGTCTTATCAAGTTCAGCAACTTCTGGTGTGAGCTTTGGAACTCCGTTTTCAATTGTGTATGTTTCACCTTCGATACCGAAGTTTGTATCCATCTGACCTTCTTCTGAGATGAGGTAAGAAAGGAACTGAATAGCACGAGCTGGATCTTTACAGTTCTTTGAAATCAAAGTTACTGTCCAACCTGCAATACCACCGCCAGCGAGAACTGGATCATCGCCCTTAGAGTTCTTTGGACCATCTACAGCAATGTAGATAGAGTTTGGATCACGTGCATAAAGAGCGTTCTGTGGAGCCTGCATATCCCAGTTCTGGTAAAGGAGACAGAAGTAGCGGCCCTGAGCTGCTTTCTCTTCAATCTGGCTTCTCTTGTCTACGAATACATCTGTAGCAAAGAGGCCTTCTTCGTGAGCCTGGCGGAACATCTTCATCCAGCGAAGATACTCTGGATCATCTGTAAGACCGAGGTCAGCGTTTACGAATTTACCATTTTTTTCTGGAGCAATTGCAAGGAAGTGCGCAAGGTAACCCTGAAGCTGTGAACAACCTGTATCACCGAATTCGTTTGTTCCAAATGGGATAAGTGACTGTCCGTTTACAGTTGGGAACTTAGCCTTTGCAGCGCGGAGTGCGTTGAGGAATCCCTCTGGAGTTGTCATGTCTGGCTTTCCGAGTGCTTCGTACATATCTTTACGAACAAGGAAAGTTTCGTTTGAAGTAAGTTTACCCTGATACTTCTCATAGTCTGTTGAAGTATAAGATGCGTTTGGATATCCGTAGATGTGTCCATTTGGCTGACGATACCAGCCTACCTTTACAGGGTCAGTAACCTTCCAGAAGTATGGATCATACTTGTCTGCAAGTTCATCGAGAGAATACAGAAGATCTGCATCAATCATCATAGGAATCTGTCCTTCCCACCATCCCAAAGTAATGAGATCTGGAAGTGCATCACCTGCGATCATAGCGTTCAATTTTTCTGCTTCGTTACCAGCAGGAACGATAAAGTTTACATCTACACCAGTTTTTTCTGTGATGTACTTAGAAACCTTTGAGTCTCCCCAGTGGCGTGCAAACCAGCTGAAGTTGATGTACCAGTCTAATTTAATTGGCTTATCAGCATTAGCTTTCCAGCCTGGAACATCTGCAGAAACCTTAGCTCCTGATGTTTTAGCTGATTCTTTCTTGCTGCAGCCAACGAGAGACATTGCAGCAACCATAGCAAGACCTAAAACTACGACCTTGATTTTTTTCATATTTATTTCCTCCTATAAATATTATCCTTTGATAGAACCAATCAACATTCCCTTTACAAAGTATTTCTGCAGGAATGGGTAAACACACATGATCGGGAAAGTTGTTACAACCATGGTTGCAAGACGTACCGACTGTGAGCTTACCTGCTGAGCAGAAACGCCGGCAGGCATTGCAACAACCGCTTTCGAAGCAGAAGCACTGGCTACAACGCGATACAGGTAGGTTTGTATTGGCTGTAATTCCGATTTGTTGATGTACATAACTCCGGCAAAGTAATCGTTCCAGTGGCCTACACCGTTGAACAAAGCAATTGTTGCAATTACCGGCATAGATAAAGGGAGTATAATTTTTATAAAAATCAGCATGTCATTTGCACCGTCGAGCTTAGCAGATTCTTCGAGTCCGGCTGGGAGGCCGCGGAAGAAAGACATGAAGATTATCATGTTGTAAAAGTTGAACAAGCTTGGAATGATATAAACCAGGAAGTTGTCGTAAAGACCAAGGTTCTTCAACGTAATGAAGTAAGGAATCAAACCGCCACCAAAGAACATTGTGATAGTTCCGATGATTGTATAAACCTTATTTCCCATAATGTGCTTTTTAGAAAAAGCGTAACCAACCATTGCAGTAAAGAAAACGCTTGTTACAGTACCAATTACAGTTCTGAGAATTGTAATTATGAAGGCACGGATAATTGTAGAATCCTGGAAAACAGTCTTGTAGCTCTGCAGGCTGAACTTTCTTGGCCACAAGTAGATTCCACCACGAAGTGCATCATTTGCCTCATTGAAAGAAATGATGATTGTATACCATACAGGGTAAAGGGCTGCAAAGCAGAGCAAAGCCATGATTGCCCCGATAATAATGTCTCCAGTTGTTACTCTATTTAATCTTGAATGTGACATAATCTAAATCCTCCAGCCTCTTAGAACAACGATGTGTCGTTCAGCTTCTTGGTAACCTGATTTGCAATAAACAGAAGAATGAATGCAATCACCGACTTAAACAAACCGATTGCCGAAGCATACGAATATCTCATACCGCGCATAGCAGTCTGGTAAACATAGATATCAAGTACGTTACTGCGTGGTGCGTTCAACGGATTATTCAAAACAAGAATCTGATCAAAGTTAGTATTCAAAAGACCACCGACAGCAAGAATGAACATGATTGTTACTGTAGGAGCAATTGAAGGAAGTGTAATTGTCCAGATCTGCTTCCAGCGGCTTGCACCGTCTACCTTAGCAGCCTCATACATTTCCTGGTCAATTCCGGAAATTGCAGCAAGGTAAATAATTGCAGACCAGCCAAGTTCCTTCCACAAGTCAGAAAGAACTGTAATAGCCCAGAAGTATTTTGGATAAGCAAGGAAAGAAATACCTTCTTTCAAAACGCCCATCTTAATAAGCAGCTCGTTGAAAAGTCCGCCTTCACCAAGCCAGGTAGTAAGAATACCACCGAGCACAACCCATGAAAGGAAGTGTGGCATATATGTAATAGTCTGAACGGCCTTCTTAAATCTGATGTTTCTTACTTCGTTCAAAAGCAGGGCAAAAACAATAGGGAGAGTGAAGTTGAAGGCAAGCTTCAAAAGACTGATTCCCAATGTGTTAGCCATAACGTTGAAGAATTCTTCATCCTTGAAGAAGTTCAGAAAATGCTGGAATCCACCATGATCTGCCCAGGGAGTTGTAAAAAACTTCTTGCTGAACAAAGGAGTTGTAATAAAAAAGTTTTTCTTAAAGGCAATAAGAATTCCGTACATAGGGATGTAGTTAAAAATCAACATCCATACGATTCCAAGAAGAGCCATTACCTGGAGATATTTTTCTTCATGCAGTCTGACCCAAAAAGATTTCTTTGGAATTACTGGCAATTCATTTTTTTTCTGTTTCATGACAGTACCTCGCTTACAGTTTGGAGTATAGACGCACAATGCTCATATGAAAAGTTTGTAAATTTTCAGAAAGGTGGAAAGTTTTCGGTTTTTGGCCGAAATTCACACACTTTCTTATTGATTTATGGGAAATGTTGCTTTAGTTTAGGATTAGTAAGAAGTTTTTTTTATAAACCTGCAGACTGAACCTTGTGGCCAGCTTAGTGAGTTCAGTCTGCGGATTTTTTCTGGAGGTTACAAAATGAAAAAGGTTAAGGGCTCTTTCACAACATTACCTGGAGAAAGCGGCCAGTTCTACAAAATTGAAAATTATGACTGCATGGATGATTTCTTTATGACAATCACCAGTGCTTCTGATATATGGAATTTCTGCTGGTCACAGGGCGGAATTACAGCAGGCCGCATAGACTGCGATCATGCTCTTTTTCCTTATTACACAGCAGACAAGGTAAGTGATGCAAAAAGCTACACCGGTTCCTACACTGCCATCCGCATAGGTGAAGGTGACAAGGCCATTTTATGGGAACCTTTTGCATCTCTTTCCGCAAGCCCTGCCCTCCGACGTCTTGCAGAAAAAAACATCAGCCGAAACATTTACAAAAATGCTGCAGGAACCGAAGTATGGTTCGAAGAGATTAATGAAGAACTCAAGCTTTCTTTCCGCTACGGCTGGACCTCTTCTCCAAAATACGGCCTTGTAAAAAAGAGTGTAATTACAAATCTTTCAGATAAAGCTGTAAAGGTCCGCGTTCTCGACGGCTGCCGCAATATTCTTCCTGCCTGCGTAAGTGCAGACTTCCAGAACAATAACAGCGTACTTCTTGATGCCTATAAAAAAACTGATTTGGACGCGAAGAGCCGCCTGGCCCTTTTTGCAGTTTCTTCTATCGTAACCGATAAAGCAGAACCAAGCGAAGGACTTTTTGCAAACGTAAGCTGGTTCAATACAGAAGACGAACTTTTCCTTAATCCGGAAGCTCCTCTTGAATTTGCGGAAAATGGCAGCATTACATCAATGAGTGTTGTAAAGGGAAAGAGACCTGCTGCTTATATTTGTAAAGAATTGTCATTGAAAGCCGCAGACGAAGCAATCCAGTGGTATCAGGTATTCGACACCCGCCTGGACGCCGCAAAAATTGCACTTCTTAAAAAGGAACTTTCAAATCGCACTGCCCTTACAAAGGCTCTTCAGGCTGATATAGAAGACGGCAAAAAACTTATGGAAACCTACATTGCAGAAGCAGACGGTTTCCAGCAGACTGCCGAAACAATGACCTGCGTTCACCATTCAGAAAACGTTATGTTCAATATTATGCGCGGCGGTTTCTTTGCAAACGGCGGAAAAATCAGCCTGAGTGACTTTATAAAATTTGTAAGCCAGCGCAATAAGGCTCTTGTAAACCTTGCCGAAAAAATTACCACTGCCATCAGCAGCAATGCTGACAAAGACGGTTTTGTAAATTACGGTGACCTTGAAGCTGTAGTTCAAAAGAAAATGAACCCTCAGCTTTCACGCCTCTTCTATGAATATATGCCTCTTACCTTCAGCCGACGCCACGGTGACCCGAGCCGTCCATGGAACCGCTTTAACATTCACCTGCGCGACGACAAGGGAAACCCAATCCTCAACTACGAAGGAAACTGGCGCGACATCTTCCAGAACTGGGAAGCCCTTGCCTGGTCATATCCACAGTACATCAAAAATATGACAGCAAAATTCCTGAACGCAATGACAATCGAAGGCTTCAACCCTTACCGTATTTCACGCGAAGGAATAGACTGGGAAATCCCTGAACCTGATAATCCTTGGGCACAGATTGGTTACTGGGGAGACCATCAGGTAATTTATCTTCAGAAGCTTCTTGAAGTTTACGCAAAACTGAACAAGAGCCAGCTTGTTGCAGAGCTTGGCGAAAAGATTTACGCAAGCTCAAATGTTCCATACAGAATCAAATCTTATGCAGAAATCAGTGCAGATCCTCGTAACACAATTTTCTTTGACCGCGAGCTCAGCACAAAGCTTAAGAATATTTCTGCAACAGCAGGCTCAGATGCAAAGCTTGTAACTGATTCAGGTATTGCCGGAATGGGAAATGTTGCTCTGGTAACTCTTGCAACAAAGCTCCTTCAGGTTGTAATTGCCAAGATGGCAAACTTTGTTCCAGGAGGCGGAATCTGGCTCAACACCCAGCGCCCTGAATGGAACGACGCAAACAACGCACTTGCAGGCTACGGACTTTCTATGGTTACTCTTTATTACCTGCATCGCTTTGTTTCTTTCCTCATTAATATTTTTGAAGCTTCAGATTCTGAAAAGTTCTCTTTGCCTTCTGCAGTTGCAGACTGCCTTAAAGATCTTGGTAAACTTTATGCTGAATCTCCTGCTAAAAAAACTGCTACAAGCGCAAATCTCCGCAAGAACTTTACAGATGCAGAAGGTAAGATTTTTGAAAAGGAAAGAAACTCTCTTTACAAGAAGGGTTATGGCATTACAGAAAAGACTTTAAAGAAGGCTGATATTATTGCAATCCTCAATTCAATTCTTGAACACATTAAGGTAACAATTGAATTGAACCACCGTGCAGACGGCCTCTACCACGCATATAACACAATGAAGATTTCAAATACAAAAATGGAAATTGAATATCTTCAGGAAATGCTTGAAGGCCAGGTTGCAGTTCTTTCTGCAGGAGTTCTTGAACCGGAAGAAGCCCTGGACCTTCTCAAGGCCCTTCGTAAGAGCCGCATGTACGAACCAAGACAGAATTCTTATATGCTCTACCCTAACAAGGAGCTTGCTGCCTTTGAAGAAAAGAATGTAATTAAGAGCCATGATGTAGAAGAGCTTCGCGGCCTTATTGCAAAAACCGAAGGTTCTATCCTCTACCCGGATTGCAACAATCACTATCACTTTAATGGTGAATTCCGCAATGTCCGCTTCCTTCGTGAATTCTGCGAAAAGCTGCCTGCAAGCCAGAAACCAAAGGCAAAAGAACTTGCAGCTCTGGAAGCCCTTTATGAAAAGACCTTTAACCACCAGAGCTTTACAGGCCGCAGCGGTACCTTCTATGCCTACGAAGGCCTTGGCAGCATTTACTGGCACATGGTTTCAAAGCTTCTGCTTGCAGCCCAGGAAAACACTCTGGCAGCTGTAAAGAAGGGTGCGCCGGATAAACTTATAAAAGAGCTTACAGATGCTTACTACGAAGTAAGAGCCGGAATTGGATTTAATAAGGATGCAGATGTATATGGTGCCTTCCCGGCAGATCCATACTCTCATACTCCTTACCAGCAGGGTGCTAAGCAGCCTGGTATGACTGGTCAGGTAAAAGAAGAAGTTCTTACCCGCTGGGGCGAACTTGGTCTGGATATTGTAAACGGATGTGCAGCCTTCTCTCCTGTAATTCTTAAGAAGTCTGAATTCTTTAAGGATGGAGCTGCAGCTGGAACCTTGACCTTTACCTGGTGCGGAACTCCGATTGTTTACAAACTAACTAACGATAGTTCGTCTATTACAATCAACGGAAAACGCCGCAACGGATCTATCCTCACTGCTGAAGAAACAGCCAACCTCTTTGCCCGCAACGGCAAGATAAAGGAAATTGTAGTAGAAATTAATTTGTAGATTACTTTGCTACAATAACAATAAAGAGGCCTTGCCATTTGTAAGATCAAAACACAATTCAACAGCTTTGGTTATCTGCCCAGAACCAGCTGCCATCTCATTCATAGCATCATTAATTTCCCGTGTAACATTTGCAAGGTGTGCCATTTCTTCTCCAATCTGTTTACCACCAGAAAGCAGAATGCCAGTATTTTCTTTTACCATATCTGAGGAAGTCTGGATTTCACTGATAGACTGTAGTACCTGTGCACTGCCGGCATCCTGTTCGTCCATTGCATTTTTAATAACTTCTTCCTGCTGCTGAACTCTTTTTGTAAGATCGAAAATAACTTCAAACTGATTCTGTACAGATTTTGTATTTTCAGAAACATTTTCAATTAATTCCTGGAACTCATTCAACTGAGAAGAAATTGTCTTTCCCTGAGCATTTGACTGTTCTGCAAGTTTACGAATTTCTCCAGCTACTACACCAAAACCTTTACCTGCATCACCGGCATGAGCAGCCTCAATTGCAGCATTCATGGCCAGAAGATTTGTCTGAGTTGCAATACTCTGAATAATATTTGAAGCTTCAACAAGGCCGGCAGACTTTTCCAGAATTGTCTGTGCCAGCTTTGCAGATTCATTAATTCTTTTACGTCCGGTTTCTGACTCACTGCCAAGCTCATTTACTGTTGCAGTATTGTTTTCAAGAATCTGACTTACAGAACGAATGTTTGCAACCATTTCTTCAACTGCGCTGGAAGAAGAAGACACACCTGAAACCTGAGCTCTTACACTTTCGTTCAGCTCATTTATTTTGTTAATCATATTTTTGATAGTTAAATCACTCTTTTCAACACCACTAGCCTGATTTTCAATACGAGATTTTACACTGTTAATATTTGCCATAATCTCTTCTATAGCAGCAGAAGTTTCAGACATACTTGAACTTACATTATCTGCTGTATTTGCAGCCACAGTTACAGATTCATCAATATCTTCAAGAAGACCTTTTGTTATATGCTTAAAGGAATTCAAATCATTTATTAAAAGTCCAAACTCATCTCGGCTTTCTACAAGAAGAGTTTCCCCAGTATAGTCATTTGCAGCAACCTGGCGGGTAAAGTCTGTAATCATACGGACACGACCACTCATACCCCTTGCCTGAAGTAAACTACAAATTACAATAAAAGATGCACCGATAATTCCTTCCGGGAAAACATAATTCCATATTAAAGTTGATATAGGAAGATCCTGAAGATTAGTAACAAGAACTGGGGTTATGGTAATCATAAGGGTTCCTATTGCCGTAAAGCCGCTTATCAGGCCGCTTCGCATAATCAAAGAAAGACCCTTAAATTCTTTACTGTAAGGAACTAAATAAAGAGACTCTTCCAGAGTCTGAAGAAAACGAATGTAAAAGGTTGCAGAAATAACAATCACATTTCCAATACATGTAGTGTAAAGTGGTGGCACATCAACATTAATTCCCTGTCCATGAAAAGATGTCTGTATAATTGCTGCACAAACTGCACCATTAAGTATAGCAGTTGCAAGTGTTATAGTCTGAAAAAGTTTTGCTCTTTTATTTATTTTTGCTACTGAAACCGGATTGTCAGGATCAAAATCATTAAATTTCTTCTTTTGTGTAAACCACCAGGTAAATATAAATGTCAAAACAAGAATAATTCCGATAATTCCAATTGGAGAAGATAAACCTTTAAGAGTATCAGAAAATCTGATTACCTTAAGATAAACAAATGCAATCCAGCTTGTGAAAAATGGAACCAGATATGTAGCCAGGTAGATGATAAACAGTTTTTTGCTGAAAACTATTTCCGATAAACTTTTGTTGCTCTTCATGCTGCAAACTCCTTTCTTTTAGGTCCAATATATTTTAAGATTTTTCAAATATAACCAATATTCGACAGAATTGCAAATATTGTCAATATGACAATAAAACACCCGAAAATATTACACCATTTTGAAAATTATCAAACTATTAAATCTACAATACCAAGTTTATACTACAATCATGAAAATTGAAAAACTTTACGAAACTGCAAAAGACACGGCAGAGCGCCTTTGGGAGCTTTCGCCGGAAGAAAGAATCTACGAGGGCGGCGGCTGGATTCCAACCACACTTACTCTTAAACCAGAAGAAAGCTTCCAGAAGTTTTATGGCTTTGGCGGCGCTTTAACAGAGTCTTCTGGCTTCGTACTTTCCCGACTTCCGTCTCAGGTACGTAAGCAGGCTATTGAAGCCTACTATAATCCTAAAACAGGAAATGCTTACAGATTTGCCAGACTCCATATGAACTCCTGTGATTTTTCTCTTGATAACTGGGCTTGCCTTCCAGAGAAAGATGAAACACTTAAGTCTTTTTCTATGGATCGCACCGACAAATATATTTCTCCATTGGCTATGGATGCTCAAAAAGCTGCAAGGAACGAAGGAAGCGACGTTCAGTTTTTGGTCAGTCCCTGGTCACCTCCATTATGGATGAAAGATAACGGTGATATGAACCATGGCGGACACCTCCTCGACCACTATCGGGAATTATGGGCTCAGTATTTTGTGACCTTTATTAAAAAGATGGCAGAGCGCGAAATTAAAATCAGCTTTGTCACAATACAGAATGAACCTGCTGCTGTGCAGACCTGGGATTCCTGTGAATACTCGGCTCAGCAGGAGGGTGAGTTTGCGGCTCAGTTCCTGGGGCCTGCTCTGGAAAAGGCTGGCCTTGGCGATGTAAAAATTTACATCTGGGATCATAACCGCGACCTGGCCCTGGAACGCCTTGAAGAATCTCTCAAGGTACCAGGTGCTGAAAAATATGTTGCGGGACTTGCCTTCCACTGGTACTCAGGAGACCAGTACGACAACATCAAAGAAATTGCAAAACGCTATCCTGACATCGACCTGATTTTTACTGAGGGCTGTATTGAAGGTGGTCCTCGTAACGGTGCCTGGTTTACCGGTGAACGCTATGCCCACAACATCATTAATGATTTAAGAAGCGGCGCTACTAAGTGGATTGACTGGAACATTGTTCTGGATATGAAGGGCGGTCCTAACCACGTAGGAAACTATTGTGATGCTCCAATCCTTGCTGATGAAAGAGAGGGCTCACTGCATTTCCAGAGTTCTTATTATTACATTGGCCACTTCAGCCGTTTTATTAAACCTGAAGCAGTGCGCATTTCTTCTGACTTCTTTTCATGGATGACACCGGCTACTGTCAGCGGACATCTGACTGATGAAGCAGAAACCCTGGCCTTTAAAAACCCGGATGGTTCTATTGCCCTGATTGTAACCAACAGAACTGAAGCAGATCTTGTTTTTGAATTTAAAATTGAAACTGCTGACGGTTCACAGGCTGCAGACCTGCGCGACTGGGAAAAAGCCAGAACTGCTGCAAACTCAAATTCAAAAGATAAAAAAGATGCTGCGGCTCCACTTTACCTTAAGTGCCCACCGCGTGCAATTCAAACCTGGATTATTAAATAACTGTCATTCCCGGGCTTGACCCGGGAATCTATAGGAGTGTCAAATGAAAAAGTTCTTTTTATCTGCTGCCGTAGCCGCTACCTCTGCAATTATAGCAGCAATCACATTGCTAACAATCGTTAGTTTAAACAGCTGCAGCAAGCAGGGAAGTAATGTAAAAGATTCTGCACCTGCAGGCTGGCATCTTGTATGGAACGATGAGTTTAACGGCAAAGAGATCGACACAACAAAATGGGACTTCCAGCTTGGAACCGGAAGCCAGTATGGACTCGAAGGCTGGGGCAATAATGAGCTTCAGTACTACCGAAAGGAAAACGCTTTTGTAAAAGACGGAAACCTTGTTCTCGAAGCACGAAAAGAAAACTATGAAGGCTGCAACTATACTTCTGCCCGCCTGCGCACTGTAAAAGACGACGGCACAGAACTCTTTACAAAAACCTATGGCCGCATTGAAGCAAAAATTAAAATGCCAAAGGGTAACGGAATCTGGCCTGCTTTCTGGCTGCTTCCTGCAACTACAGATTACGGTGTATGGGCTTCCTCTGGAGAAATTGATATTCTCGAAGCAAAGGGCCGTCTGCCAAACCGTGTTTACGGAACTGTTCACTTTGGACAGGCCTGGCCGGGAAATAAATACACAGGTGGAATGTACAAGTTCCCTGATGGCGGTAACATCACAGATTATCATGTTTACACCCTCGAATGGGAACCTGGAATTTTGCGCTGGTTAGTTGACGGTAACAAGTACTACGAAACTTCACAGTGGTGGTCTTTGGGTGCAGGAGAATCAGAACCTTATGCTTACCCTGCTCCATTTGATAAACCTTTCTACATTCTTTTGAACTTTGCCCTTGGTGGAAATTACGATGGCGGTGTTGCTCCGGAAGATTATGATCTGCCAGCTCAGATGCTGGTAGACTGGGTTCGCGTTTACGACAAGGACGAACCTTATGCAACAAATGTTAAGCGCCCTATTCCAGAACGTGACGAAGCTCACTTTAAAGATTTTGAAACTGCTGACGGCCGCAACTTTATTTTTGATTCAAAACTTAATCATGTTGTTTCAGAAACAAAAAATGAAGGAATGTCTTCTAACGAAAATATGGATGTAAGAACTCACGACTGGTACTTCCTGGCTCTCTCGGATTTCGGTGGAAAAGCGGTATCTTCAAATGAAGGCGAAGGCCGCCGTGTAAAAATCACAAATCCTGGAAACCAGAATTATTCAGTTCAGCTAATTCAGCACCTGCCTGTTGCAAAAGGATATTCTTACAAAATCCAGTTTGATGCAAAGGCAAGCGCTGCCCGCAAAATTGCAATTAAGCTTGGCGGAGATGCCGACAACAGCTGGGCTGTTTATTCTCCAGAATATTATCCTGAACTAACAACAGAGACAAAACATTTTTCATATTTCTTTACAATGGAAAATGACACAGACATAACTGCCCGCCTGGAATTTAATCTTGGCCTGGACACAAACGATGTCTGGATTGGAAATGTAAGCGTAACTCAGGAAGATTTATAAACGATTTCAAAATATACATATAACAAAAAGTTCTTGCGAATTTACCTTAACCCCCTCATAATTGTAAGTAGCATATTATGCGGGGGTTTATCATATGTGGAATTATAATCTGATATTTCCAGAAACAGTAATACTTCTCACTTTTCTGATATTTTATTTTTGTCAGCCAAAAATTCCTGTAAGACTCAACAAAGCTTTTTTCTTCATTTTCATAATTGATTTTGCAACAATAATTTTTGATGTTATCTGTTCCGTTTTCCTTGAGCATTTTAATGATGTACCTGTCTGCGTACTGCGTATCCAGAACGTCATCTACTTTATTCTTTTCCTGCAGCGCATCATCTGCTTCTTTATGTTCACAACAATCATCATTAAAAAAGATTTGCGTTCTTCTTTCAAAGAAAAATTTATTAACATCCTTCCTTTCGAAATCATAAATGTTTTTGTAGTTTTAAATTTATTCTGTGACACTATTTTCCGCATTTCGGACGAGGGCGTTTATAGCCAGGGACCACTTTACTTTCTGATTTATGTCTGCGCCTTTTATTATCTTTTCCTTTCTATTGTTTATATCCTTCGCAATCGTAAAAGGCTTTCCACCACAGCGCTGACCGCCTGCCTGGCCTACAATATTATTTTACTGGCAGGCTACGTTTTACGAATCGCTCTGCCAACTTACCTGATAATGAATTTCTTTACCCTCATTTCCATTATCATAATTTATCTCAGCTTCCAGAATCCTTCTCTGCTCAAAGAAGAAAGAACCGGAACCTTTAACCTTAAAGCATTGCAGTTACTTTTTTCTGAAATGAAGCCGGAAAAGTATCCTGTGATTTTAGGTTTTGCAATTCATAACTATAATGATCTGCGGGAAATCTACAGCAATAATCAGACAGATGCAGGACTTTTGCTTATTGGAAACTATCTAAAACAAAACTTCCCGCATATGCTGATTTTTTATCTGACTTCCGGCCGTTTTGTTTTGATGGGAAAGGATATTTCTTCTATTGAAGATATCCGGCAGAAAATTGAAACTCGTTTTAAGGCTCCATGGAATGCCGGTAAGGCTGTAGATATGTATCTTGATGTAAGTTTTACACAAATAAAGCCTGAAGCATTCTTCTGTAACCGGGACCTTGTACTCACTACTCTGCTTTCAAATTTAATTGAAGCTGGTAATCAGGAACATGCAAATATAGAGATTACTGTAGACCAGGTTAAAAAAATTGAAACTAAAAAAGAAATTAAACGTGCTGTAGAATTAGCTGTAGAACAGAATACCGTTGAACTCTTTCTCCAGCCTGTTTTTGATGCAAAAACTCAAAAGCTTCAGGGTGCAGAAGCACTGGCCCGAATACGCAACGGAATGGGTGAAATTATTCCTCCGGGAGATTTTATTCCTATTGCTGAGAAAAATGGCCGCATTAATATTCTTGGTGAACAGATGTTTGAAAAAACCTGCGCATTTATTCAAACTCACGATATTGCAGCCATGGGGCTTTCCTGGATTAACGTAAATCTTTCACCGATTCAATTATTGCGTCATGATTTATGTTCACGTTTTACCGAAATTCTCAAAAAGTATGATACACCAGCAGAAAAGATTCATCTTGAAATAACTGAAGAATCCATGATTGACTATGACTTGCTTTACAGACAGATGGAGCTTATGAAAAAAGCAGGCTTCCTCTTTGTTCTCGATGATTATGGCCGCGGTTATTCAAATGTTGCAAGAATGCGAAGATGCCCTTTTATCAACATTAAACTTGATATGGAATTTGTATGGGATTATTTTAACAGTAAAGATAAGTTACTTCCTACAATTACACAGACAATAAAAGAAATGGGCTTTACTGTAACTGCAGAAGGAATTGAAAACCAGGAGATGGCCGCAGAGATGAAAAAAATCGGCTGCGACTTTCTCCAGGGTTACTGTTTTTCACAGCCGATTCCGGCAGAAAAGTTTGTCGAAAAATACGGCGTGAAAAACTGATTTTATTTTTGATTATGCTGCAGCGGCTTAGGCAAAAAGCTCTGTTGTCTTGAGCCATTCTGCAACTGCTGTTGCTTCCTTGTCCAGCTCGCGGTCGTCTTCAACAAAGGCGCTCATCTTACGAACCTCGTCGTGAACCTTCTTTGTGAATGGAGCAAAGTCATCATAACCAGCAAGATCAACTGCCTGCATTGCAGCAAGAAGATGAGTTGCAAACTGCAGGAATACAAGCTCAATCTGCTCTGCCCACTTGCGTGCAGAAATTGTTCCCATAGAAACCTTATCCTGGTTGAGGGCTTCTGTTGGAGCAGATGTCAAAGAAACAGGGAAGCAGTAAGTTGCAACTTCACCACGGATTGCAGAAATTGTAATCTGAGCTGCCTTAAAGCCAAGGCGAAGACCAGCGCGTGGATGATCAGCCGGTGTAAATGGAATAAGGTTTTCTGTAAGTCCGTTGAACTTTCCGTCGATGATAACTTCTGCCTGCTTGTCTGAAAGGTCTGCAATGTTTGCAAGAGCAGTTCTCATGTAATCACATGCTGCACAGATGTGTCCGCCGTAGAAGTTACCTGTGTTGTAAAGACGTCCGGCATCAATGTCTACCAGAGGATTGTCGTTTGCAGAGTTGAGTTCTTCTGTAATAAGGTCGCGGGCAAAGCGGAGTGTGTCGCGGTAAACGCCTGTAATCTGAGGAGCGCAGCGGATTGAGTAGCGGTCCTGGATTTTATTTGTCTGAGCAACAAAGCCCTTTCCTTCCATCTTTTCAATCTGATTTTTAAGGAAGTCTTCGTAGCGCCAAACGCGTTTTGAATCTTTGATGATATTGTAAACATAAGCGGCAGATTCGCACTGTCCTTTGTGATTTTTAATTTCACTTACCTTTGCAACAAAAGGAGTATCTTTACCGCGTGTAATTTCTGAAGTTACTGCTGTAAGGAAGTCTGAAATCTTTGCAAGGCGTTCAGCCTTTTTCCATGCGAGTGAAGCAACGGCTGTCATAACTGATGTACCGTTCATAATTGCAAGGCCTTCCTTTGCTTCAATTGGAAGTGGTTCAATTCCTTCTGCCTTGAAAGCTTCCATTGTTGGAACAACTTTACCCTTGTAGTAAACCTCGCGCTGTCCCATGATTACTGCACCAAGGTAGCTGAGCGGTGTAAGGTCTCCAGAAGCTCCTACAGAACCAAGCTGAGGAATTACCGGAATGATATCCTTGTTCAGGAGAGTTACCATCATGCGGGCAAGCTGAGGGCGGATTGCTGAGTGACCACCCTTTACGTTTCCGTTGAGGCGGGCAAGTACAACTGCACGGCCAGTTTCGTGGTCGAACTTTGGACCAAGACCAATTCCGTGATAAGTACAGATTACACGCTGAAGCTCTCCTGCTTTTTCAACTGAAATCTGATTGTGACAACTGTCACCAAAATCAGTTGTTACACCATAAGTTGGAACTCCGGTTGCAATATAGTCTTCAAGAAATTTTCTGCTCTTTTCAATTGTTTCCCAAAAAGCTTTGTCTTCAGGGAGCTTAACTTCTTCTCCTTTAAGTGCAACGTCACATACGTCTTCGATTGTTAAATCGTTTCCACAAACTGTTTTCATTTTTTTAAACCTTCAAAATGAGTAATATATTAGTATGTATTATAATAATTTCTATTGTGAGTAACAATAAAAAAGCCGGCATTTCCACCGGCCTTTGATAAGTTAAAACGTTTTTTTATATTAAATTGAATATCCCATTGCAACAATTGTAAAGCCAAGCTTTTCTGAACCCGGTGCCATCTTAACCATGATGGTATGCTTTGCTGCAGTTCTTTCATCAATTACAATGCTTGGTTCGCAGTTATTCCAGCCGCCGTTTTTTCCGCCATCCCAGGTTGCAACCTTGCGGCCATCAACATAAACTTCTGCCTTACCAAACTTTTCTGCATCGCCGCTTGCCTGTACCTTGTAAATCATAATCAGGCTCTTGCAGGTAAGTTCCATTTTGAAAGGCTTGTTTTCTGCTTTTGCATTAAGCTTCTTTTTCCAGTTCTCAGGAAAATCACCAGAGTTTGTTTTTTTCAGGCTCTGAGTTTTGCGGTCTGTTTCAGTAAAATCACCACGCTCGATTTTTACATTTGCATCTGTATCAGACGGAAGAATTCTTTTTAAGCCGTAAAGCGAAGGCTCCTTAAAACAGGAAGCCGGAACATGCTGTTCTGAATCCTTTGCGGCCTTGTCCATCTTATCAACCAGAGCCATAAGACAATCACTCATAAACTGATGACCTTCAAAAGTTGGATGCGCGTAATCTGTAAAATACTGTTCTTTAGTAAAAGTTTTATTCGCAATTGCTCCGTTTACAACCGGCATCATATTAATCTGTGGAAGTACATAGTGATCTGCAACAGGCTTCTTCTGTCCTGCAGTGTTTCCATAACTTGCAACTGCATACATTGCAATTACAGCACAATCCGGATTTGCCAGCATTGCCTTTCTGATAATTGCTTCAAAAGTTCTCTGGCACAAAACATCGCCGTTATCATTTACTGCAAACTCAATAATGAGAAGGTCCGGATTTCCTCCGCAAACCTTAACCACATCCTCTTCATAGCGGACAATACCAACAAGTGAGCCAGTTCCACTCAAACCTGCATTATTAAAAGAAAGATTGCTTCCATCACCAGCTGCATACTTTGCCTTAAAGGCACGGAAGAACTGATAGGCATAACCATCCTTAAAATCAGCTGGACCTGCGCCTTCTGTTACTGAACCACCGATTGCTGCGATTCGTACCTTTTCGCCCTGTCTGGCCTTTGCAAGCACCTTCTTCATTCTGGCATTTGTGCCTGTGCTCACAATAGTTTTTTCTATCATTGACTGATATTCTGCTTCATTAATCTTAAATGGATTAGCCTGCACACTTGATAAGCTCATAAGAATTACCACTGCTCCTAAAAATGCTTTTTTGATTTTCATAAAAAACCTCGTGATTTAAAAATATCACGAGGTTTGCATCTTTAGAATAAGTTGAATTTCTTATTTCAGAGCCGTGCTCACACAGCTGATATAAACAAGGCTTCCAAGTTCTGCCCCCTTAACAGCAGGCACAACAACTTCGTTCTGGTCTATCATTTTCTGGATGATTGGCTTTGCCTTTTCACCATCTATTCCTTCATTTTCCAGCACATCAATTTTGATGATTTTATGATTCTCCACCGTAACCTTAAGCTGCAGGTGCAGAAAACTGGTGTAAGTTTTTCCCTCATACTCGCCATCGGCAATCTGAGCAAGTTCTGTTTTGTAAAATGGCAGTGAGGCAGCTTCGCGCAGGCGGGCCCTTTTGCGTGCTACCAGGAAGCCGCTAAACATCAAAATAACTAAAGCCAGGAACATCAGAACCTTTGAATAATTGCGTTTTCTTTTATACACAGTCATATTTGTGGTATAATAACGTCGAGGTTCTAAAAATGCAAGAAATAAAATGTCCTAAATGTGGAGAAGTTTTTCAGATTGATGAAGCTGGTTATGCTGAAATTGTAAAACAGGTTCGTAATCAGGAATTTAATGCAGAACTCCAGCGCCAGAAACAGACCATGGATAATGAAAAAAAGATGGCTGTTGAACTCGCAGTTTCTAAGGCAAACTCGCAGAAAGATGACGAGATTTCAAAACTCAAAAATCAGCTTGCAGCCCAGAGCAATGAGCTCAACAACATGAAGGACAAATCTGCAGCCGAACTTAAGCTTGCACTTTCTCAGAAAGAACAGGAAATCACTCAGCTCCGCAGCACTATTGAAGCCAACAAATCAAAAACCGAACTGGAAGTAAAAACTGCACTTCAGGAAAAAGACAGCCTCATTTCTGATCTTCAGAGCAAACTCAAAATTGAACAGAGCGAAGCTCAGCTCCGTGAATCGAACCTCAAACAGCAATATGATATTCAGCTCAAAGCCAAGGACGAAACCATCGCCTTTTACAAAGACTTTAAAGCAAAGGAATCTACCAAACAGATTGGCGAGGACCTTGAACAGTACTGCCTTGCTGAATTCAACAAGAACCGTGCCATTGGTTTTCAGAACGCTTATTTTGAAAAGGACAACGAAGTTTCAAAATCATCAGGCAGTAAGGGCGACTTTATTTTCCGCGACTACAGCGGCGAAGGCGAAGACAAAATTGAGTTTATTTCGATTATGTTCGAAATGAAAAATCAGGCGGATGAAACTGCAACCAAGCATAAAAACGAAGACTTCTTTAAGGAGCTGGACAAAGACCGCAACGAGAAAAACTGTGAATATGCAGTTCTGGTTTCCATGCTGGAAGAAGATAATGATTATTACAACACCGGCATTGTAGACGTTTCTTACAAGTATCCAAAGATGTATGTTATCCGTCCTCAGTTCTTTATTCAGCTGATTACAATTCTCCGTAACGCTGCCCTCAACAGTCTTGAGTATAAAAGAGAAATTGCTCAGATTAAAAATCAGAATATTGATATTACAAACTTTGAAAGCGACCTTAATCTCTTTAAAGATAAGTTCCTTAACAACGTAGACCTTGCAATGCGTCAGCATTCATCTGCGATTGAAGAAATTGATAAGGCAATCAAAACCCTTCAGAAAATCAAAGACCTCTTTGAAAAGTCGGACAATAATCTGCGTCTTGCAAACAACAAGCTGGAAGATCTTACAATCAAAAAGCTGACCCGCAATAACCCGACAATGAAAAAGAAGTTCGATGAACTTACTTCCGGAAATTAAACTCAATTAATTCCGGGTGATACTCAAAGTGCATGTTGTCGTAAATCATCCACTTGCCGCCCCAGATAAATCCTTCTTCTTCAAAAATCTTTATGACCTTAGCCGGCGGCATCCATCGTTTTTTTAGGGGCACCAGCATCCAGGTATCCGGATACTTGTCTTTTGCCCAGCTCCAGAAAATCTGCTTACCGCCCTGAGACTTTGGCAGAATATCAATTGCAATTCCAAGACTGTGAAAAGATTTTCTGTTTGTACCGTCAATTATGCGCCACTGGTAGGCATCGTTAGATTTTAAATTATCAAGAAAGGCCTGAACTTCAGCATCACTTTTTGCAAGGGCAAAGACTTTCTCTTCTACACGGCCAAGCGGTTCCTTCATTCTTTCGTGAACATTTGTACGGTTGCCAAGAAAACTGATTCTCACAATATGCTGTTCAAGCGAGCGCCGGCTCTGGGAATCATAAATCGCATCAAAAAAGAACATAGGAGTTCCAGCCCCGTTTTTGCGGCTTTCCTTTGAACCAAACTCCTTAATCCGCGCTCTTTCTTCTTCTGTAAAATCTTCAGGGTCAGCAAGCTCTTTTGAATAGCTGTAAAGAATCGGCCAGTAGTTGTCCCGGTTCTTCAGCTCCGATTCGGGAAGCATGCTGCCGTTGGCCCAGTAGAATTCATAAGTCTTATCTTTTTGGGTATCCTTTGAATCCGGCACGGTAACTGTAATAATCCATTCAGAAGAAGCAGTATCAAAGCGGCGGGAAAAAGTTAAATCCGGATATGCCCTTTCAAGATAAATAAGATTTCCAATGCCCATAAATGGCCTGGAATTATCTTCCGCAGATAAAGAGAAAAAAGATGAAATGATTATTAAAAAAACTGTCAGCCCAAGTTTCCGAGCTGTCACCCCGAATTTATTTCTGGGTCTCTGTGACAACAGATCCTGAAACAAGTTCAGGATGACATCACGCCATTGCATAATGACATGTAATCTTCTTCTACCTTCTCTTTTTATCCGGGTGCTCATCATAGAATTGCTTTTTATCTTCGTACATTGCAACGTCGGCTGCCTTCATTGCACCGTAAATCTTCTGGCTGTCTTCTTCCAGGCTTATGCCCACCGCAAAGCTTACGTTATCAGTAGCAGCCGCCTTATCTTTCATCTGCTTTTCATAGGCTTTGAGTTCTTCCATACTTGTGCCGCGAAGAAGAACCATAAACTCATCTCCACCGGCACGGAAAACTTCAGCCTCAGGAAAAACTTCCTTCAAAATTGCAGCAGCATCTTTAATCAGCTTATCACCGGCAGAATGACCATTGTTGTCATTCATAATTTTCAGGCCGTTCAAATCTGCAAAAATAATTCCGATATTTTTTCTTCCTGGACGATCATCAATACCAAGCTGCATAACACGGTTGTTCATTTCGTTACGATTAAGAACACCGGTAAGCATATCAATCGTACTCAAAATGCGGAACCTGTCAAACATCTGATAGCTGGAAATTTCTGAAGCCAGGAAGAAGGTTGTAAGTTCAAGGGTCTCTTTAATATGCAGAGTTTTTTCAATATCAAAATTGTTAGCCCAGATATAACCTAAAAGTTCATATCCGGATTTAAGCGGGAAAAGTACAAGGCTTTCTACATTTGCTTCTGTCAAAGATTCATACCAGATTATGCTCTTTTCTTTAATGAAAGCCATTTCCTCTGGATTACGATAAATAATACAGTTGCTGCCATCAAGAACTGATTCCCAGGTTTTTGCAATCTGATAAAAATCCGGAGAAAACCAGTCGACTTTATATTTTGTTGCACGGAAAGTTTCGTCTATATCTTCTGCAAGTAAAGAACATTTTTCGGTAATTTCGTTCATACCAAGAAGGCCACAATAATCTGCACCACAAATATGACGAATATCTTTAATAACTTCATACATTGTGGTTTTAAAATCTGTTGCACCACGCAACTTAATACAGGTGTTTAAAACTTCGGTAGCGGTATCATGCGAAATATTCGACATTCGTTCGGAATCAACCTCGTGAGTTAACTCCTGAGTATAGGTACAATAACAGAGCTTTCCGTCATCTGCATCAAGTGGCATAGAAAAAAGGTTGAACCAGAAATCAAAACGTTCAGGATGAACATAAGAATGCATTGGCTTTTTCTGAACGGCACTTCCGTATAAGAATAATTCGAAATTAGGATCCTGTGGGAAATAGTCATGATATTTACTATTAGGGATAAATTTTTTCAAGAAGGCCTGTGGTACATCCGGCATGTTCTCAATGGAATCAACATAAGCCTTGTTTCCACAAACAATTCTTATTTCGCCCCATTTGCCGTTACCAAGATTTTCTACAGACATTACACATGTCATTGGATGAAAACCATCAACAAATTTTTGAAAATCCATGTATTATCCCTCACGAATGAAAAATCAATCCATTTTAACATGGTAAGGGTGTTTTTACAAATTTTGTAATTTATTCTTCGGTTTTCTGCTGCAAATTTCCCATCATCTGGTGGAGGGCTCCAAGAAGCGGTGCTGCATCTTTTATATCAATAATATTCTGGCACATCATCTGCTGAGGAACGCCTTCACACTTTTTTCTCATCTCGCGGCCTTCTTTTGTAAGTTCGATATAAACAGTGCGTTCATCTTTTCCACCGCGGGTTCTTGTAACCAGCCCCTGTGCTTCCATTTTTTTAAGAAGCGGAGTAAGCGTACCCGAATCAAGGAAAAGTCTTGCCCCAAGCTCTTTCACCGGCACATTATCCTTTTCCCAAAGACAAAGCAGGGTAATATAAGATGTGTAGGTAAGTCCAAGCGGCTCAAGCAGAGGATTATATTTTCTTATTATTTCTTTTGAACAAACGTAAAGTGCAAAACAAAGCTGGTTATCAAGAGCCAGCATATTGAATTCCTGATTTTCTTTATCACTCATAATTTAATTGTACTCAATTTATCTAAAAGTTGCAATTGTTTTTTCAAGCTGATTTACATTGCTGATTTTCCGCCTTTCCCTGTCCGTCTTTGCAAATCAGCTGATTCTATGTTATCCTATTCTAATAGAGGATATTATGCGCATTGTTTCGAATAATTTTTTTAAAACAACGCTCCTTGCCTTTCTTCCATGTTTATTTCTTACTTTTTCCGGATGTTCCCAATTAGATACAGATTCTAAAGGTACAGTTTCATTCAGTCTCAATAACACAAGAGCAGCTCGAGAAATTGCTCGTGATATTGTTTCCCCGGATCAGGCAACTTATATTGATGTTGAATTGCAGGGCGGTTACACAGACAGCCAGACTCAGGAGCTTGAGGCAGACAAAGATATTTATATCACCTTCGAGAATGTTCCTGTTGGCAGGGAGATAAACGTTTATGCCCAGATTTATACTTTGATTGAAGGCGAAAAGCAGATTATCTACGCCGGTACTTCAGAATCAAAAATCATTCAGCGCGAAGAAAATCTTTTCCAGTTCATGCTGGACTTTGCCTACGACAGCTACGTAGAAATCTCTTCTGCCTATATTGTTCTGCGCCCGATTTTCTCTGTAGAACGTGATGGTCGCAAACTGAAAACCAACAAGCTGGAATTCAAATACGATGAAGATGACACCAAGTGCGACGAGTCCTTCAGCTGGCAGCGTGCTAAACTTAGTGATTACCAGAAAGCCCGCGTAACTTTCCGCGGTAAAGACCTGCCTCAGGCTAACACCAGCTATCTCCGCTTCCGCCTGGTAAAATCAACCACCGGCGCCCGCTACCCTATTGAAACAAAATCTGTTTCTGCCAGCGCCCAGACCTACGAGTTCGAAATCCCCCAGTACATAAACCTGGACGAAATCGCCGTAGAAAACGAAAACACCGGCTCCTGGGCCCCAGACTTCACCTGCTACATAGACAAAATCGAACTCCTAAAAGACAGCTCCCTCATAGACCCTGATTTCAACAAGATTACCAAAACCGCTTCGTCGTACGTAGTGCAGAATCCTCCGGTCCAGAATATTTTGAATACAAACATCTCGAAGAATAAGATTGAATTCGATTCCAAAAACGACAACGGCCCATACAGTGCTGCTTACTGGGAGTTTGAAGATCTTGATAAATATGATATGGTCACAATTTCCGTAAAATGTACCAGCCAAAATACAACAGGCATGAAATTTGTTGTAAAAGGATATTCTCCATTTAATTATCCTCAAAAAAATACCAGTGAAGATTCTGCTGTTAATTCAGAGAATATAATTACACTGAGTACATTTAATCAAACCGAAACTTTTTCTATAGATATAGATAAACTTAAGAAAGATTCAAACGGTAATAATATTTCACTTAAAGCTATATTATTTGAAAACAGTTCTTTTTCGGGTGACAGTCAAACCATTCAGAATTCTGGTGACCTGTGGGCTATAGAGATTGAAGAAATCAAACTCTATAAATCTTCTCTCTGAGCATTTCCGTACCAGGTAGTGAAGATTTTACTGTTACTCAGACAGAAATATCATCTACTAGCTATAAATTTTCCGCTCCAGCCGACTATACAAGTTATGTCTGACAAGTTGATACTCGTCATCATTTATATGTTGTATTTATGCTCACTTCCTGTGAAAGTTTTTTTGGGCGTAATTCTGAAGGAACAGATAATAAAAATGGCAAAACCTATCTTTCAATCAATGTATCAGAATTTTACGGACGAAATTGGCTATGGAAGCTGAGTTCGTCCGTAATTTTTTTGTGGTGATGAGGAATAATGAGGCTATTTTGAGGGAAACTGGGTTCTGGCACATGATTTTTGGGAAGAAATAAGCTGGATTTTCCTGATTATTTTTAATTTCACGATTTTTTTACGGACGAAACTGACTTTTGAAGACTGTTTCGTCCGTAATTTTTGGGGAAGCCCATAGAAAAACATTCCTGTTTCTTTGTAGAAATGCTTCTCGCCCAAATTTCCTAAAATAAAACAAAAAATTATAAATATTGTGTACAATTTAATTGACAAAAGTTATAAGACTTGCTATATTATAAATATAGATTGTGTACAATCTAATTGTATTTTAGCGAGGTATTTTATGTCTATTTATGATTTTTCAGTTAAGGCAAGAGATGGAAGTGAAGTTTCACTTAAGAAGTATGAAGGTCAGGTTCTCCTGGTTGTGAACACTGCAACTGGCTGTGGTTTTACTCCTCAGTACAAAGGTCTTCAGGAACTTTATGACAAGTATAAGCTTCAGGGATTTGAGATTCTTGACTTCCCTTGTAATCAGTTTTTGAGCCAGGCTCCTGGAAGCGATGAAGAAATCCATACTTTCTGTACCGGCCGCTTTGGAATCACTTTCCCTCAGTTTGCGAAAATTGATGTAAATGGCAAAAATGCTGACCCGCTTTACAAATATCTTAAAAGCCAGAAAGGTGGTTTCTGCACTTCGAAAATTAAATGGAACTTTACTAAATTCCTGATTGCTAAAGACGGCACTGTTCTTAAGCGCTTTGCCCCTACTGTAACTCCAGAGCAGATTGATAAGTTCATCAAAGAGGCTCTGGCTTAATTAATTAGGTATCTTAAAAGTATACATAAAACTTCTCCTTTTTTGGCCTGCAGATTCCCACCCTGCAGGCTTTTTTTGCGGGTAAGTGCAAAGAACTGTAATAAAACTAAAGTTTTTCAATAGGACTAGAATAACTTGCGGTTTTTTGATATTATATGGTCTCAGTATGAAAACTGAATGTTGTTTAGACATTGTGATTCTCAAGATGAAAAACACAGTTCATACTATTTTTATTTGAATTTGATGGCGAGTTCTTTTTAGAGCTCGCTTTTTTTATGCCCGGGGGCGTTACGGGGGCGGAGCCCCCGTTAGAAGGGGTGGGCGAAGACCGCAGGGCTGAGCCCAGGGGGAGACTTCCCCCTCATGATTATGCATTTTTATAGGAGTAAATATATGAAACGAGAAGACATCAAAAAGGTTTTGATTATTGGTTCGGGCCCGATTGTTATTGGACAGGCTTGTGAGTTTGACTATTCGGGAACTCAGGCTTGTAAGGCTTTGCGCGAACTTGGCTACAAGATTGTACTTGTAAACTCTAACCCGGCTACTATTATGACTGACCCGGTTATGGCGGACGCTACTTACATTGAGCCGCTGAACGTTGAACGTCTTTCTCAGATTATTGAAAAGGAACGTCCTGATGCACTTTTGCCAAACCTTGGTGGTCAGACTGGTTTGAACATGGCTATGGAATTGAACAAGGCCGGCGTTCTTGATAAATACGGTGTAAAAGTTATTGGTGTAAACCTGGATGCTATTGAGCGCGGTGAGGACCGTGAGATTTTCAAGGAGACTATGAAATCACTTGGTATCGACACTCCTCGTTCGGGAATCTGTCACACTGTTGAAGGTGCTGAAAAGATTGCTGAAGAAATCGGCTTCCCGCTGGTTGTTCGTCCTGCTTATACAATGGGCGGTCAGGGCGGCGGTTTCTGCTACAATGTTGAAGAGCTGCGAACTATTGTTGCTAACGGTCTTGATCTTTCTATGACTCATCAGTGTTTGATTGAAGAGTCTATTCTTGGCTGGGAAGAGCTTGAAGTTGAAGTTGTCCGCGACTCTAAGAATCAGATGGTTGCAATCTGTACTATTGAAAATATTGATGCAGTTGGTGTTCACACCGGTGACTCTTTCTGTGCCGCTCCTTTCATGACGATTGACAAAGATTTGGAAAAGAAGCTCCAGGAAATGGCATTTAAGATTGTTGAGAACATCGGTGTAATCGGTGGTACAAACGTTCAGTTTGCTCACAATCCTAAGACTGGCCGCGTTGTTATTATTGAAATTAACCCTCGTACATCTCGTTCGTCGGCTCTGGCTTCTAAGGCAACAGGTTTCCCAATCGCTCTTGTTTCTGCAAAACTCGCTTCTGGACTCACACTCGATGAGATTCCTTACTGGCGTGATGGCACTCTTGAAAAATATACTTTGGGCGGCGCTCCTGATGGAGACTACGTTGTTCTTAAGTTTGCACGCTGGGCTTTTGAAAAGTTCCGCGGTACAAAAGATGAACTTGGAACTTCTATGAAGGCCGTTGGTGAAGTTATGGCCATCGGTAAGAACTTTAAAGAAACCTTCCAGAAGGCTATTCGTGGTCTTGAAAACGGCCGCAGCGGTCTTGGTTTTGCAAAAGACTTTAATAAGAAGAGTGCTGACGAACTTTGCGAAATGCTTAAGACTGCTTCGAGCGAGCGCTACTTCCAGCTTTATGAAGCAATCCGTAAGGGTGTTCCACTTTCTAAGCTTTCTGAAATCACATACGTTAAAGAGTTCTTCCTCCAGCAGATGAAAGAGCTTGTTGATCTTGAAGAGGAAATGCTTAAGAACCCTGGACGCGTTCCAGAAGACAAGCTTCTTATTCAGGCTAAAAAAGACGGCTTCAGCGACAAGTATCTGTCAAAGATTTTGAAGGTTGCTGAAAAAGATATCCGCAAGAGACGCAACGAGCTTGGTATTAAAGAAGCATGGCTCCGCGTTCCGGTTTCCGGTGTTGACAATGCCTGCTACTACTACTCAACTTATAATGCAGAAAAAGACACTTCTGTTGCTACAGACAACAAGAAGAAGATTATGATTTTGGGCGGTGGTCCTAACAGAATTGGTCAGGGTATTGAGTTTGACTACTGCTGCTGTCATGCGGCTATGCAGTTGAAAGAACTCGGTTACGAAACAATCATCGTAAACTGTAACCCTGAGACTGTTTCTACTGACTATGACACTTCTGATAAACTTTACTTTGAACCTGTTACAACAGAAGACGTTCTTCAGATTTACGAGAAGGAAAAGCCATTCGGAGTTATCGTTCAGTTCGGTGGACAGACTCCATTGAACATTGCCCGCGAACTTCAGGAAAACGGCGTAAACATTCTGGGAACAAGCATCGACTCTATCGACATCGCCGAAGACCGCGACCTCTTCCGCCACATGATGGAAAAACTTGAAATCCCAATGCCAGAAAGTGGAATGGCAATTGACTTTAACGAGGCTAAGGCTTGCGCAGATAAGATCGGCTACCCAATTATGATTCGTCCTTCTTTCGTTCTTGGTGGACGCGGAATGGAAGTAATTTATGATGAAGCTACTTTGAAGGAATATGTTGAAAAGGCTGTTGGTGTAACGCCTGACCGCCCACTTTTGATAGACCGCTTCCTTAAGAATGCTTTGGAATGTGAAGCAGATGCCCTTGCTGATTCAACTCACGTTTACATCCCTGCTGTTATGGAGCACGTTGAACTTGCAGGTATTCACTCTGGTGACTCAGCTTGTGTAATTCCACCAGTTTCGATTCCAGCTGATAACCTTGCTACAATCAAAGAATATACAAAGAAGATTGCTGAGTCATTGCACGTTTGCGGTTTGATGAACATGCAGTACGCAATTGAAAACGGAAAGGTTTATGTAATCGAAGCTAACCCACGTGCTTCGCGCACAGTTCCTCTTGTATCAAAGGTTTGTGACACACAGATGGCCCGCCTTGCTACCCGCATGATGCTTGGTGAATCACTTGAATCACTCGGCCTCAAAGACAAGAAGATTCCTTACTACGGAGCAAAAGAGGCTGTATTGCCTTGGGCCCGCTTCCCTGGAGTTGACCCAATTCTCGGACCAGAAATGCGTTCTACTGGTGAAGTTCTTGGTCTTGCTGAAAACTTCCCGCTGGCATTCTACAAGTCACAGGAAGCTGCCGGTTCAGAACTTCCACACGCACCGGCTGCCTGGGAAAACAAGAAGGTTCTTATTTCCCTCAGCAACAAGGAAGGCCAGAAAGATCAGGTTCTCGAAATCGGAAAAACTCTGAAGAACCTCGGCTTCACACTGGTTGGAACTCAGGGCACCGCAGACTTCTACAACGCAAACGGAATCAAGTGCGACGTTGTAAACAAGATTGGTGCCGGCCGCCCGGACGTAGTTGACATGATTATGAACAAGGAAGTTTGCCTCGTAATCAACACACCAAAAGCAAAGCGCAACTACGCCGAAGACCGCAAGACAATCCGCAAAGCTTGTCTCAAGTACAAGGTAAGCTACATCACTACAATTGCCGGTGCGCTTGCAGCAGTTAAGGGAATTGAGAGTGTAAAGAACGGTAATGGTGGTGAAGGTGGAGTTAAGAGCCTTCAGGAATATCACTCACTGATAAAATAACGCGGTGGTTGAGTAGGCTTCGTAAGAAGCCGTATCGAAACCACCATATGTCATCCCCGGGCTTGACCCGGGGATCTTATAAGAGCCTGTCGACTTTTCGGCAGGCTTTTTTTATAAACTCTTCAAAATCAGCAGAAACCATGTTTTTATGAGTTATTTTCCGACAAATCAGTATCTATTTGTCAGAAAAGCGACTTCCCCGCCTGCTGAATTTTTCTTTTAAATCATATATATTTATCTCAGGAGCAAAAAAATGAAACTGATTTCCTGGAATATTGATTCGATAAATGCGGCGCTGACTTCTACTTCGGACAGGGCGCTTTTGTCTCAGGCGGTGCTGAAGAAGCTGGGTGGCTATGAGGCTGATGTAATTGCGATTCAGGAGACTAAGCTGCCGGCGGAGGGGCCTTCGGATAAACATCTGGAGCTGCTGGCTGGCTATTTTCCGGGATATAAAATTGAATGGCTTTCTTCTGTTCCTCCTGCAAAAAAAGGTTATGCGGGTACTATGATTTTGTACAAGGAAGGCATGAACGCAAAACGCGAAGTGCCACGGCTTGGCGCTCCGGATACTATGGACGATGAGGGCCGTCTCCTCACTCTTGAGTTTGATAATTTTTATTTTGTAAATGTTTACACTCCAAATTCAGGCGATGGCCTTAAGCGCCTTGCTGAGCGCCAAACCTGGGATGCTCTTTATGCTGATTATCTCGCCTCTCTTGATAAGAAAAAGCCTGTTATTGCCTGCGGCGACTTCAATGTTGCCCACAAAGAGATTGACCTTGCTAACCCGGCCAGCAATCATTTTTCTGCCGGTTTTACTGACGAGGAACGCGAAGGCTTTACAAAGCTTCTTGCCCGCGGCTTTACCGACAGCTTCCGCCATGTGCACGGCGATGTAAAAGATATTTATTCCTGGTGGGGGCAGAGAATCAAAACCAGTAAGATTAACAACTCGGGCTGGCGTATAGATTACTTCCTCGTAAGCGACCGCATCAAAGACAAAATCAAAAAATCAGAAATGATTGATTCTGGCCCGCGTCAGGACCACACTCCTATTCTTCTGGAAATTGATATCGGCTAAAAAGCCCGGACTAATCTGGAGGCTAAAAATATGTTAGCAGAAAACTTTTTAATCCAGCCTTTCGACATGAAAAATATTCCTCTTATGCTTGAGGTGGTTGTGCCTATGTGGAGTTCGCCGGATTGGGATATGGACTTCCGCCGTTTTTATGTTGAACATATTATCCGCAGTAATTATTTTGAAAATGAATATCACTATCAGCTGGTGGAAAAAACCGAGGACACCGGACTTCACGAAGGACTTGACGACGAACATCGCAGCACCCCGACCCCTGACGAGTTTTGCGCCATGGCCTTCTTTGCCCGCAAAAATGATATCTGCAAGGCTGAAGAATGGCTGGCTCTCGAAGGCAAAAAATTCCCGCAGGACCAGCAGCGCTCAACCGCAATAGGCAAAAGCTACATCGAACTGATGGATGAAAAAACCCGTGCTTTTATGAAAGACGATGACATTCAGCTCACTCTTTACATCAGCCGGAAAAAGGGTTGCGGCTCAATACTACTTAATGAACTCTGCGACCGCCTTCGCAACCAGGGCTGGAAAAATCTTTACCTGTGGACAGACTGCGAATGCGACTGGGAATGGTACATCGACCACGGCTACGAACTTGTTGCTAAAGATATATACGAACCCTTCACCGAACAGGATGGCGAAGACTATCTGACCTATATTTTCAAAAAAGCGCTTTAGTTTGACCGAACAAACAGCCCTGCTCCGGCTATCCCTACTCCGTCTGCTGCAGACTGTATTCCTTTTTCATTCCGTGTGCACCAAAAATCTGCCAGTTACCCTGACCCAGACGCTGTAAAATTGCTACACGTTCCTGAGCACACAAAGCCGGATCTGTATCCACAGAAGTCATGAGAACCGGCGCGTATTGGTTGTAGGTTGCCTGCTCCTTTGTAAGCCCGTGCATGTTTATGTAAATATCACCAGAGAAAACAATGTGATGGACATAATCAATGAGCACAGTCTCGCCCTTCAGATGACCGCCCTTCGCCTGATAAACTTCAAAATGCATTTCGCCGATATCAAAAAAGCCGGTCTGCTCAAGAGGCTCTTTGATTTCTGCTGGAGACGGCCAGAGAGCTTTTACCTTTTCCGGGACTGGCGGATTATACAAAGTGAGCGCCTTGCAGATATTTATGTATGGCTTATGAAGAGGATTCTGCTCGCGGTAGGCATCAGCACCCTTGGCCTCAAGCGCAAGACATTCCTTTGAATCTTCGCTTGCATATATTTCATCAAAAAGTGGAAGAAGGCCACAGTGGTCCACATCCGCATGAGTGATATAGACGCGTTTTTTAATTGTGTCGTAATCCGGCAAAAGCTCGCGGAAAAGCTTTTCCATTTCTTCGCGATAAAGGGCATAACCGGTATCTATAAAAAGTACTTCGCCAGCGCTCTTCAAAATCGCAGTGTTACTTCCACACGGCGGCTCAATCAAAATGATTTCTGAATTGTCTGTAATTTTGTGATGTGTAATTCGCGGAGAAAAAGCGTCGCCACGGCAGGCAGCTAACAGATGAGCAAAACGACTAATGCTTTCAAAAGTCTTGAAGGGTGATAACCCTTTTTCATCCAGCATCTGCATTACAAGGTTAGTGTTTACTAACAGACTGTCTCTCTTATCTTCCGAAAGCCCGATGCAGGAAACAAGCTCCGAAACAAAGGACTGATAAAAAATACTGTTGTCATAAAATTTCTCTGAGTGATTATAATCCAGTACGCGGACCGGACAAAGCTTCTGAACATCGTCCAGAAAGTTTCTGAAATTATTTTCATCTTCAACATAGAGTCCCATCTTGAAAGCCTGAAAATCCGTGCCGTTTTCCTGCGAACTGATATATGAAATATTAAGCTGATAGTCGTTAATAACACGCAGAACATCTGTAACGCTGCCCGGTTTATCCTGCAGCATAAACTCCAGCAGAACAATGCTCTTTTCTGTTTTTGGACTCTGGAGATATCCGATTGCAGTAAGCTGCTCGTCCGCCTTGCGAAGATTTTCTTCCTCGCCCTCGGCATCAATAAAAAGCGTGTGAGAGTCAATTGCTTTATTGTAGCTGACGCGGGTGATATTGATATTCAGTTTTGCAAGACATTCGCTGGCCTTCAAAAAAGCTCCGATGTGATGTGGCATTGTTGTGATGTAAGTTTTCTTCATTTTCATTGCGGGCACATTTTATCATCTGGTAAAATAAAAGTATATTCGTTTTTAAGAAGGTTTAGTATAATGAAAATATGAACACTTCTGTAAATTTTTCAAATCCATTTGTTTTAATTTTTCTTTGCGGCACTGTTGCAACATTTCTTATAAATCATTTTCTGGAGTTTATTGATTTTCGCGCCCGTGCAAAAAATGGGGGCAGCATTCCGGCTGTTTTACAGAAGATTCCCCTTGCCACAGAAACCTTTGATACTGAAAAGCTTAAAAATATCAGCGCTTACGAAGATGCAAAATATTGTAAGTGGTGCCTGTCTTCGGTCTTCAATCTTGTGCTCGATCTGTCCCTTGTTATTTTTGGATTTTATCCTTTTGTATTTTATTTTGTTTGTGGCATTACAGGTTTTCCTTCAGGAATTGGAAACTGCTTCTGCGCTTTCTTTTTATTTATGATTCTTACAGCAGTGCCTTCGTTTATCCTTGAAATTCCTTTTTCACTTTACAGCGAATTTGTTCTAGAAAAGAAATTCGGTTTTTCTAACATGACCTTAAAACTCTGGATAATCGACACGCTAAAGAGCCTGATAATCAGCCTGATTTTGATTTCACTTTTAACTTTTGTTGCTGCGGTGGTTTTTGTAAAATTCGCAGGCAGCTGGTGGTTTATTCTCGCCGCAGTTTTGATAGTCTTTACCTTTATCATGCAGGTTGTGTATCCGAAATTTATTGCGCCGCTCTTTAACAAATTTACTCCACTGGAAGATGGCGAAGCTAAAGACAAAATCATGGCCATTCTTGAAAAGGTCGGTTTTAAGAATGGCGGGCTTTTTGTGATGGATGCCTCAAAGCGAAGCGGTCACAGCAATGCCTACTTTAGCGGCTTTGGAAAAACAAAACGCATTGTTCTTTACGATACACTTTTAAAATCTCTAACCCCGGACGAGCTTGCAGCTGTCCTTGGTCATGAGCTTGGCCACTTTAAACTTCACCACATTACAAAGCGTCTTTTTATTATGATTCCAATGGAGTTTGTAGTAACTTTCCTTTTGTATAAAATGGCACATATTCCAGAGCTTTATTACGCTTTCGGTTTTTTAGACGATATCACAACGGAAAACATAGCAAATGTTCAGTTTATAGGAATCTTCCTTGCCACAATGCTTTGGGGTGCTGTCAGCGAAATTATTACACCGGTTTCAAATATTTTCTCACGCAAACAGGAATATCAGGCAGATGCTTTTGGTGCAAAAGCCTGTGGAAGTGCAGACCCTCTCATAACAGGCCTTATCAAATTAAACAGCGAAAATCTTTCTGAACTGATTCCACCGAAGCTTTACGTCTTCTGGAATTACTCGCATCCAACGCTTGTTGAAAGAATTGAAAAACTCTCTCAGCTTCCTGAAGCTTAATTAAGTTTATCTAAATCCTTAAGCCACAAAGACGCCTGGGCATCACTCGGCATACGCCAGTCGCCTCTTGGAGAAAGATTTACAGTACCAACCTTTGCGCCATCCGGCATGCAGGAACGCTTAAACTGCTGGCTAAAAAATCTTCTGTAGAATGTTTTGAGCCACTTAAGAATTTCTGATTTGCTGTATGAGAAACCTGCCTGCTGAGCCAGGAAGAAAATCTTTGAAGGTGCAAAACCAAAACGCAGAACGTAATACAAAAAGAAATCGTGCAGTTCATAAGGACCAACAAGATCTTCTGTTACCTGAGAAATTTTTCCGTCCTTTGGTGGAAGTAATTCCGGACTAACAGGAGTATCGAGAATATCTTTAAGAACCTTTGAGAATTTTTCATTCTTTGCATCTTCTGAATCTGTAGCAAACCATTCAACCAGATATCGCACAAGAGTTTTTGGAATTGAGGAATTAACTCCGTACATAGACATGTGGTCGCCATTGTAAGTACACCAGCCCAGAGCCAGCTCCGAAAGATCTCCCGTTCCAATTACAATTCCATTTGTCTTATTTGCATAATCCATCAGAACCTGAGTACGCTCGCGTGCCTGACAGTTTTCATAAGTTACATCGTGAGTATTTTCATCCTGTCCGATATCCTTCATGTGCTGGCGGACAGCAGCCTCAATTCTGATTTCCTTTAAGGTAACACCGCATTCCTTTGCAAGGCTGCAGGCATTTGTATAAGTTCTGTTTGTTGTGCCAAAGCATGGCATTGTAATTGCAGTAATTTTCTTTCGTGAAATACCGGTGAGATCGAAGGCACGGCAGGTAATCAAAAGAGCCAGAGTTGAATCAAGACCTCCCGAAAGTCCGATAACCGCAGACTGACAGTTAATATGACGAAGGCGCTTAGCCAGCCCCTGAGCCTGTAGTGTGATAACTTCAAGACAGCGCTGTGTACGTTTTTCCTTATCTGAAGGAACGAATGGATGAGGGTCTACGTAACGCTCAAGCTTTTCAATTTTTGAAGATGATGTTTTTACTGCAGCCGCATTTACTAAATCAATTTCAACTGTGGTGTAATCAGCCTGCAAATCAAAATTATCTACAGAGGCAGCAAAACTTGTAGTATGACGTCTCTCGTTGGCAAGTCTTTCTACATCAACCTGGGCATAAACAGTCTGGTTACTGAACAAATCTGATTCAGCAAGAAGACTTCCGTTTTCGCTGATCATGCTGTGGCCGGAAAAAACCATATCCTGAGTTGATTCATCTTTTCCTGCATTTGCATAAAGATAAGCGCAGATAGAACGGGCTGAATGTGACTTCACAAGATTTCTGCGGTATTCAGCTTTACCTATAATTTCGTTTCCGGCACTAAGGTTTACGATGATTGTTGCACCGGCCAAAACATGACGTGTTGATGGAGGAAGCGGAACCCACAAATCTTCACAAAGCTCGCAGGCTACGCAAAGAGATTTTTCTGATTTATCCTGAATCAAGATATCAGTTCCGAATGGAATGTTTTCCTGATTACCTATTCTTACAAACTGTGTTTTCTGCTTTGAAGAAAATGGTGTGAACTGACGTCTTTCGTAAAACTCACTGTAATTTGGCAGGAATGTTTTTGGAATAAGGGCAAGAATCTTTCCGTCGAAAAGAGCAGCGGCACAATTATAAATGCCTTCTGTTCGGGCAAAAGGAAGTCCTACGTAAATCAGGGCTTTTGTAGTTTTTGTTTTTGAAGCAATTTTTTCCAGTTGCTCAAGGGCACTCTGCTGTAAGGCATTCTGGAAAAATAAATCTCCGCAGGTATAACCTGTTATAGAAAGCTCTGGAAAAACAATAATCTGTGCACCCTTTTTTGCTGCCTCATTTGCAGAGCTGATTATCTGAGCCGCATTAAATTCACAGTCGGCAACTTTTAATTCCGGGCTTACACATGCTGTTTTTATAAATCCATAAGTCATTCTTAATCACCTTCCAAAAACAATCTTGAATATTGATTATATCATTTTTTGTAAAATGTATGAAAGAGTTTTTTTAGTGCTTGCAGAAGTAACCAGTAAAAATATAAAATCAGATATATGAATCTTTTCAAACATTCTGCAAGCAGTAGCCGGATAAATAACGAACGTTCGTTAGCTTATTCTTTAATTTTACTTTCATTCTTTATATTCTTTATAAGTTCCTGTTCACAAAAATCGGACACTACTTCTTTTACTGCAATGAATACGTATATGACGGTAAAGTCCTATGGAAAAAAATCTGCAGCAGCGAACCATCTGGTGCAGGAAGAAGTTGAGCGGCTTGAAAAGATTCTTTCTACAACGATAGAAGGTAGTGACATTCACAGAATCAATAATTCTGTGCCTGATAATAATCAGTTTTCAAAAATCCCTGTCTCACCGGAAACAACTTATCTGATTGAAAAGAGTCTTGAAATTTATAAAATGACTGATCATGCTTTTAATCCGGCCCTGTATCCAGTGATTCGTGAGTGGGGATTTACAACTGGAGATTATAAAGTTCCATCTGACGAAAAGATCAGGCAGCTGCTGGAACTTACAGATTTTTCAAAAATTAAAATTTCACCAAAGCTTGTGTCTACACCGTCTCTGGATTCTCTGCTCAAGGCTGACCATGAAAAAGGGCTTTCTTCTACTGCATCCATAATTACTAAGCCTCTTGGAATGCAGCTGGACTTTGGTGCCATTGGAAAAGGTTACGCCGGAGACAGGGCAATTGAAGTTTTGAAGAATGCTGGTGTGAAATCCGCCCTCCTCGACTTTGGCGGCAACATTCAGGTGCTTGGCACAAAGCCGGATGGAAAGCCCTGGACTGTTGGAATCAAAAATCCATGGGACGGGGAGCCGGTAGCTGCAGTAAAACTTAGTGATGCCTGTATGATTACCAGCGGCGGCTACGAAAGATTTTTCACCGGTGAAGATGGCAAAAAGTATATTCACATTTTTGACAGCGCAACTGGCCGACCTGTGGAAAATGATTTAGAGAGCGTTACTATTGTTTGCCGGGAAGGTCTTTATGGTGATGCCCTCAGTACCTCTCTTTTTGTGATGGGTCTGGATAAGGCAATTGACTTTTGGAAAAGTCGTGACCGCGATTTTGATTTTGTGATAATTACCAAAGACAAGAGTATCGTTTATACGGCACCTCTGGAAAATTCTATTTCTCTTCTTTTTGATTTTGATAAGGTTCAGGTTGTAGAGTAAACCGCTCCGTCCGCAGTGCCGTCATTGCGAGGAGCGTAGAGACGTGGTAATCCCACCACCGTGCCCCTGTCATTGCGAGGCGCTGTCGAAGCGATCCATTTATCTGAGTGCCGCTTTAATCTTCGTGATAATCGACCCCGATGTATTTCTGAATGTGTCGCTCATTGCGCTGTAATAAGCAAGCGTGAGGGCCAGCAGGGAATCTGGTGATGCAGTCAGCTTGATTGTTGCGGCTGTCTGGCTCAGTGCGCTCACGATGGAAAGGCGAAGAGCTTTTTGAAGAGCGGAAAAGGCGGCGCCCTCGGTGAATGAAAAGCCTGCGAAAGCAAAGAAGACGCGGCCGTTTGGAACAAAAATCGAAGTCAACAAAACAAAGAGCCAGAGTGACATATGTGGCAGAAGCAGGATTTTGCGTCCGCTGATTTCCTGGGCAAGAAAGGAAAGCAGAAGAATGACACAAAGGACCGCGGTGTTTTTTATGAAGAAGACGGAGGCCGCCGCGGCGAGGATTAATGTGAGACAGATAATGTTGCGAGCTCGGGAAACAGGATGTGAGCTACCGGGGGCGTTACGGGGACGGCACAGGTTGCAATCCTCAGTATTTATATTACTGCATCGAACCTGTGCCTGGAGTTTTGCTTCGCAAAACTCCGAATAAAAACCTTCCCCTCCTTTATCTGAAGCTCCCAGAATCTCCGCAATCCATGCCGTGATAAATCCGCTCATGAGATTAAAGAGCAGCATGGGGCCGAGAAGCGCCCATGTTCCCTGACCAAGATAAAGCGAGCTGAGGGCAATCTGCACAAGGGCACTGGCAGCCGCACCGCATACAGAAATTCCGTAGAGGCTGAGCAACCTGCATCCCTCGCCTTCCCTGCCCGCACGACTCACCCTCCACAGCCCTAACATAATCATCGCGCTGGTAAGGCTCTGCACTAATGACACCAGAAAGAAAGGAGAAAAAAGCGTGCCGGCCATAAGGTTGGACGTCACGGCTTTTACGACGCTGAGCAGTATAAAAGCCGGAAAAGACAGACCCAGAGCCAGCCCCATAAGCATGGCCGCATTCCCAAGTCCCAGACGGAAAAAGGGGACCACCCTCGGAAGCATGAGTTCAGCGTAAGAGAAAATTAAAGTGAGGGCGGCGAGTCGGGCAATCTGCTGGCGGGCAGCCAGTGCGCTGCCGGTTGACGATGGATTATTCACTGACTGCATCAAGCTCCGCCTCCTCATTGCTGCGACCACGCCCCTGCCCTGTTTCGTTCTCCACAGTAATCATCACTTTATTCGGCAAACAAACCAGCGGATTATGCCAGCCCTGACTGATGCAGATTTTATTAGGACAAGGAGAATCTGTTATGCGCACACGACCATCTTTAATTTCAAAGGTTGTCGGACCAAGTTCGCCGGATACAGTGTAAGTTCCATTCTGGCTGACAGAGTATTCATATTTGACGCCGGCTGCATTCACGACCACCCGCGACCCCTTCTGCCCCAACCCACGCACGGTCAAAAAAATGCCTGCCGCTGCAATGAGAAAAATTATTAATATATCGATTGGTAAAAGGTGTGGACCTTTCCGCATTTTTTTCATTTTAAATACTCTTTTATGACTCTGCTTATTTCATGAGATTGTATTTGCGAATTCTTACTTTCCATTGTAATGATGAGATTCTTTCCAGGGAAGTAACCGTTTGCAGAATACAGGGATAGTTTCTCGATAGCACGCTTTGCATACTCTTCGTCATCCATCTTTCCAAAATGTTCCCAGGCATATTCCTGCCGCGTCCTGACATTAAGGCAATAAAAATCTGGATGGAACTCACAATAGTCTTCACTGCCCTCGTCAACTTCCCCATTATCTGTTGTAAGCTTTTGATTTTCTTCGTATTTTCTCGTTTTGCAATAGGGCTGCTTTTGCCAGCGTTCTGCATATTGGGCATCTGTGAGGGTTGCTGGTGTAACGAGAGTTTTCCGGGTTTCGTCCAGCGCCGCGAAGGCAGTGTCGGTGGACTTTTTTTGCAGCGAAGTCTGGAAGCTTTTTATGAGCCGGAGTTCATCCCTTGCTTTTTCGAGGGCGCGTTGATTGTAATCTTTTTGAACAAGGCGACGGGCAAGCGCATCTTCTTCTCGAGGCATATAAGTCCCCTGATAATCTCCGGGGGTGGTTTTCTTGTAAAATTGAAGAACTTTATTTCGACGCTGCACGATGCGGACAGAGCCGGCCGGAGCATTTTTTATCGCGTGCTCTTTGATTGTGATAAGATTTAATAAATCTGCTGTCCGCCTGCTAAGAAGTTCGGAGATTTGTTGAGAAAGCGGAGGGAGGTCTTCGAGTTTTCTTGCCATTTTGATTCCTCGCACTTGGATTAGATGTGTTGCAGAGGTCCGCCCCGAAGGGGCGGGGGCTCACGATTCATTTTCGCACGGAAATGCATATAATTCAAACGATTTTTGTTTTTCATATGCACGATAAGGCCGAATTCGGGCATTAGGAGGGCCATTTTGCTGGTTGGGAGGCAGAAATCGTGTTGATTCCGGGTGATAATTCTGGAAAACGGACGGATTCGGCCGCTGAAAGGGGGCATTCGTGCATATGATTTTGGTTTCATTGTGTTTTTATATGCATTTCCGTGCGAAAACGGAGTTTTGAAGCGTTTTCGGGTAGGGAAAAGGACTGCGGCCCGCGCGGGGAAGTAGGGCGTTGCGGGGTAACGTGGCGGTGATTCAGGGGATGTCGACGGATTTTGTGGGAACGGGGATTTTCCCCGCTGGGTGGGTAGCGGACAAGACCGGAGTGAGGGAGCGAGCCGCTGGCGAGCGACTGAACGAGGACTTGGGAGCGCAGGGCGGGGCTCCGCCCTCATAAGGTATCTAACTTCTTATTAATTGAACATATCGCCGAAATTTTCTATAATAGAGCATTAAAATTGTGGGCTAACTATGCCCGAAACGGAAAAATCAGAGGAAAAAAATGCCTAAAATCGAATGTAACGAAAAACTGTTTTTTGATGCTATCGGAAAAAAATACACTTATGATGCTCTGGAAGATGTGCTTCCCTGCGCTAAGGCTGAGCTTGATGAAAAGCCAGATATGAGCCTGCCTGAAAACGAACGCGTTGTAAAAATTGAATTGAATGATACTAACCGCCCTGACCTCTGGTCTACTAACGGTGTTGCCCGCCAGATTAAACTGCACGAAGGTGGAAAAACTGTTGACTATATGAAGCTGATGTCTAACCACGGCAACAACGACTACGGCGACCGCATTGTTGAGGTTGACCCTGAGCTTAAAAATATCCGCCCTTACATGGTTGCTTTTATGATTACCGGTAAGGCAATTGATGATCCTATGCTTAAGGACATCATCCAGACTCAGGAAAAGCTGGCATGGAACTTTGGACGCAAGCGCAAGTCTATTTCTATGGGCGTTTACCGCGTTGATCAGATTAAGTTCCCTGTAAAGTACCACGCTGTTGACCCGGACAAGACTAGCTTCGTTCCACTCCAGTGCGACGCTCCTATGACTTGCCGCCAGATTCTTACTGACCATCCTAAGGGAAAAGATTTCGGCTGGATTCTCGCTGATATGAAAAAGTTCCCTCTTTTGAGTGATGCTAAAAACGAAGTGCTTTCTATGGCACCGATTATCAATAGCGCGACTTTGGGCGCTGTTCAGGTTGGTGATAAGGATCTGATGGTTGAGCTCACTGGTGACAATATTGAAAACCTGATTTTGTCTGCTAACATCGTTGCTTGTGATTTTGCAGATCAGGGTTATGAAATTAAACCTATTCTTGTAAAGCATCCTTATGATACAGGCCTTGGAAAGGACATCATGGTTCCTTACTATTTCCAGCCTACAACTAAGACAACTCTCGGTGCTGTAAACAAGCTGCTTGGAAGCGACTTTGATATGCCTAAGGTTGTTGATGCTCTTACACGCATGGGAAGCACAGTTGAAGTTAAGGGTGAGGAAATCACTTTGAGCCCGGCTCCTTACCGCAACGACTTCCTCCACGAAGTTGATATTATTGAAGATGTTATGATTGGCTGCAATGTTGCTGCATTTGAGCCACGCACTCCACAGGACTTCACTGTTGGCCGACTTCTTCCACTTACAGAGTTCAGTCGCAAAGCAAAGACTTTGATGGTTGGTCTTGGCTATCAGGAAATGATTTTCAACTATGTAGGTTCTAAAAAGGACTACATCGACAATATGCTGATTGACGGTTCTAAGGTTATTGAAATTGCTAACCCTATGAGCGAAAACTATCAGTTTATCCGCCCAGAGATTTTGTCTAGCCTTTGCCGTGCCGAAGCAGGTTCCGCAAACGCTATGTACCCTCACAAGATTTTTGAAATTGGTAAGGTTGCATATCTTAAGGATGATGAAAACACTGGTACAATCACACGCCAGCACCTTGGTTTCTTAACTGCAAGTGCTAACGCTAACTTCAATACTTTGGCATCTGAAGTTTCTTCCCTCGTTTACTTCCTCGACCACGAGTACAAGGTTGTTGAAAGCGAAGACCCACGCTTCATTCCTGGACGCCAGGCTCAGCTGATTGTTGATGGACAGCCAGCAGGTGTATTTGGTGAAGTTCATCCACAGGTTCTCGAAAACTGGGGAATTACAGTTCCTTGTGTTGCCGGCGAACTCGACCTGGAAACACTTATGGCTACAGCTGATAAAAAGACTGAAGCTGAAAAGGCAAAAGACAAGAAGGCTAGCGAGCCAGCAGCAAACGCCGCAGCCGGAAATCAGCAGAAATCAGAAGCCGAAACTAACCCTGTAAAATACTTCAACGAGCACATTGAACTCCGCGTTGCAAAAATCACAAAGGTAGAAACAAACCCACAGGGCGACAAGCTTTATATCGAAACTTTGGATGACGGCACAGGCACAGAACGCATTATTCAGAGCGGCCTTCGCCCATACCTCACAGAAGAAGAACTTCTCGGCCAGCACGTAATCATCGCTGCTAACCTCGCTCCAAGAAAGATGAAGGGCGTAGAAAGCCGCGGAATGCTCCTTGCCTGCGACTATACAGAAGACGGCAAAGAAAAGGTTGAATTGTTGACAGCTCCATGGGCTGCTCCAGGAACAATCATCCAGATTGAAGGCAACGAATACACAGGTGAAAAACCTGCCAAAATCGACATCGACCACTTCTGCAAAATCGAATATCGCGTAAGCGGCAAATGCTTCACAATCGCAGGAAAGAAAGCAACTGCTGCTGGAAAGCCTGTTACAACAAGCAAGGCTGATAACTGCGAAGTTTGCTAATAAACAAAACATTCGGTGGTTGAACCTGTCGAAACCACCAGTAAAACACAAGATCGCTCGAAGAACTCGGGCGGTCTTTTCTTTTAACATCACATTACGTACTAATTTGAACTTTTTATCGTATTTCGTCCGTAATAAATATCAAAAAACTCTGTTTTTAATGAATTTACCATAACATTTACCTGCAAAAATAAAAAATGCATATTTTTGCAGGTAAATTTTTCTTGAATTATATTCAAATCTGATAAATATTGATTAACTTTTACGGATGATTTTCATCTTGTCGACACATTTCGTCCGTAAAATCAGTCAATTATCATCGTTGGACGTAATAGCAGCCTTTTACTTCACTTCATTCACCAGCTCTTCGCCGCCGGCAAAGGCCCTTACATTCTCCAGCGTTGTATCTGCAAGGTTCTTCAAGGCATTGGTGGTCAAGAATGCCTGATGCCCAGTGATTATTACATTCGGGAATGTCAAAAGTCGGGCCAGAACATCGTCTGTCATGATATCTGTAGACCAGTCACTGAAGAAGTATTTGCTTTCCTCTTCGTAAACATCCATACCGATTCCGCCTATGTGGCCGTGTTTGAGAGCGTGAACCAGAGCCTTAGAATCAATCAGGGCGCCACGCCCCGTATTAATAATCACGGCATCCTGCTTCATCATCTTCATTGTGTCGTGATTTACGATATGCTTTGTTTCTTCAGTGAGAGGACAGTGAAGGCTCAAAACATCACTCTGCTGGAAGATTTCATCCTTGCTCACGTAGGTTGCTCCAGTCTCGTTTGCCCACTTTTCATTCGGATAAGGATCATAGGCAATAATCTTCATTCCAAAACCTTTCAAAATACCTGCCATGATCTGTCCGATTTTTCCCGTTCCCAGGATACCACCGGTAAGCCCGTGCAGGTCACGGCCTGTAAGTCCATCAATATTGAAGTTTGCAGTTTTTGTCCTGAGATAAGCCTGAGGAATATGACGGGTGAGCGACAAGAGCAGCGCCGCCCCATGCTCAGCAACCGCGTACGGTGAATAAGCCGGAACTCTTACAACCTTAATCCCTGCCGCACTGGCCGCCTTCAAATCAACATTATTAAAACCCGCACAACGCAGAGCAATCAGTTTTACACCGCATTTTTTCAGTACATTAATAACTTCCGCATTCACCACATCATTTACAAAAACGCAGACCGCATCAAAACCAGCAGCCGTCATTGCAGTATTTTCATTAAGCTTAAAATCGCAGAACTCTATTTCATAATTAAACCCGCCATCCACATTCGCCTTAGTAAACGAAGCCTTGTCGTAAGAACGTGTATCAAAAAATGCTATTCTCATATTGTCAGTCTCCTCTAACTCTATAAATAAGTTAACACGGGAAGGCGTAAATCGTCAAATTCAGAATACTAAAAAAGGCCAGCCCGTAAATCCCGGACTGGCTTTACTATCTAATCTCTATTATTCAGATTAATAGTTATTCAAGAATGCTCTATTCTGGCATCCAAAACTGTTATTGTTCTGGAGCGCATCCCAGTTAATAGACCATGTCATAAAACCTCTCATTCCAGGATATTTTGCTTCAAGGGTTCTGAAGGCACCCTGCAATTGTGCATTAGAAACCTGGCCAGATCCTGCTGCACCCTGTGAACATGGTACAGCAATTACAACCTGATCGGCTCTAAGTCCCGGGAAGAAATACTGATTTCCCCCATTAAGATAGAAACCGTCTATCAGCATTTCGCACATTTCTACCAGAGAAGCTTCATCTCCCATTGAATACCAGCTGCCATCATTTCCCTGAATTGCACATGAGTTATACAACTGAACCTGAACGTAAGTTGTCTTATCTCTCAAGGCATGAATCATAGGAATATATCCGCCGGCACGAGAATCTACATAGCCGTTGAGTCCGCCATAATAGGTATGACCAAGCTGCATGTAGAAGGTTTCTGGAGCCCATGAAAGAATGAAATCATCTCCATACGAATCACAAATCTGACGAATTGCATTAATCATATTTACAATTCTTGGTGTTTTAGGATTTGCAAAATCCGGGTCTGCACCACTGTTCATTGCAACAGAAGACTGCTCAAGGTCAATATCAATTCCATCAAATCCATATTCGTTAATAAAGCCTTTGATATCATTAACGAAAGTGTTTACAGCTGAAGAATTTTCAAGATAGAAATATCCTTCATAACCGCCGATTGAAAGAACGATTTTCTTACCCTTTGCCTGAAGAGTTTTAATGTCTGCCTTGAACTGATTTACGTCCCCTGCAACCCCAAACTTCATGCGGCCATTTCCGCTTCCTGGAGTAACCGGTTCAGCGAATGAAACGTTAATTACATCCCATGAAGAATCTACGTCAGCAAGGCGGATGTAAGGACAGCCACCGTCCCAGGTATGCCAGTAGCCGCTCATAATGCGTTTAGGAAGGCTCTTGTTGATTACAGGGTCTCCGCTTCCAGTACCCGGATTAATAACCGGAGGTTCCTCTTCCGGTTCTGGCTGAGGTGTAACTACTGGAGTTGTAGAAGCAGAACCTTTTGTTACTGTGTAATTAACAGTATTCGATGCTGCTGTACCAAAGCTGTTAGAAAGCTTTACCTGATAAGCGTAAGTACCATTAGCCTTGTTTGAAATATTGAATACATAGCTTTGAGCATTTGGCGAATTATCAGTGAAGGTTTGAGAAGCAATTAAGTTTCCATTCTCATACAACTGAGCAAGAGTACCATTATTACCCCACCACATATTCATTTTGATTCCAAAACTTGCTTCACCATTCCATGTAGACTGCTCGATGAAAGGTGTTCCAGGAATGCCTGTTGCTTTAGGACTTGCAGGAACTTCTGTTGAAGGAGTTTCACTGTCAGGATTCTGATTTCCAGGATTGTCAGTTGAAGGCTGATCCTCATGTGGAGGCTCGTTTCCAGAATCATCACCAGGAGTGTCGCCTGTATCGTCATCTCCTGTGTCATCATCTCCAGGAATTACAATCGATCCATTTCCATTATCATAGCCACCGTCAGCCTCGTTCATAGCCTTGAGTTTTGCACCAACAACTTTAGAGAAGTTCCAGCCATTTGAAGCGTCCCAGTTAATAGACCAGGTCATAGCACCACGAATATTTGGATACTTATGAGGAGGCACATAAGAACCGTGCTTTGTTCCATAAGCCAGTGTATCCAGCGCATTTACAACAATCTGAGGATCAACATATCCGCTGCCGGCACCTCTAGTACTTGCAGGAAGTCCAAGACCTACCTGATCCGCACGCAAGCCGTTTTCAAGCTGAATTGTTGCAAGAGCTGTCAAAAAGTCTTCTCCACCCTGAGCATAAACTTTTCCATCATAACCACACATAGTACCCGAATTGTAATACTGTGTGTTATTAACAGTCAGGATATCTTTGATTGCCAGAGCAAGCTTAAAATATTCTTGACCAGTACCCTGCATATCCAGAGTCTGAGGAGCAAAGGTGATAATAGAACCCTTTGGAATAGCACGAAGGGCTTTTTCAATGTATCGAGCCTGAATACCATGCTCAAGATCGATATCTACACCTTCAAAGCCATATTTGCGCATAAGGTTTGTTACAGAAGTTGCAAAACGATTTGCGTCTGCATCACTTGCAATTGTAACATTACCAGTTTCACCACCAACCGAAATAATTACATGCTGGCCGCGTGCCTGAACAGTTTTAATATCCTGAATGAACTGTGCCTCAGAAAATCCTAATGAGGTATCAAGATTGAAAGTTACTTCACCCGGATTTCTTGTTGCATCAGCAAAAGAAACTACAATCAGGTTATAAGTTTCTGGAACTTCACTGATGCGCAATACCTTAGCACCATTATTAAAATTCTGCCAATACCCTGTAAGAATATGCTTTGGAAGACCCGGAACAGTGATTACAGTTTCATCTTCATTATCATTTCCAGGATTTTCATCTTCTGCCGGAGGATTATCTGGAGGCAAAACAGGTTTGTCCTCTGCAACTCCAATTTCAAGCCAGAGAGCAGGAACTCCGTCTGGCTGCCAGCCGTCTAATGCAGTATGTGCCAGACGACACTGATATACTTTTCCCTTGTAGGTAACCTTATCACCTATGTTGTAATAAGTTCCTGCAGCCCATGGAGCAATTGCAGAATATGCAGCGGAACGAGAACTGAATGTCTCATTATCATGCAATTCTGTTATTGCATTTGAACAGCCGGCAAAAATCATGGCAGCTGCTACTAATCCTGCACTTATTATTTTTTGTATTTTTTTCATTTTTCACCCTTACTTAGAGTCTTGTCCACAACGCTGGAGTGTCTAAAGGATTCCAGGTTTCTGAATATGCTACGTGTGTTACCAGACAGCTGTAGTTAGCACCATTGTAAGAAACAACCTGACCTGCTGTATATGTTCCCATTACAGCCCAGGTATTACCTGTATCACCAGCTGGAGGCTGATTCTGTCCTGGCTGGTCACCTGGCTGATTTCCACCCTGGTCGCCCTGATCATCATCTCCCGGCTGAGGTTCTGGCTTTGGCTCAGGTTCTGGTTCAGGCTGTGGATTTACAGGTTCAGAAGAAGCGCTTCCCTTTGTGACTGTATAATTTACAGTTCCAGAAACACTTGTTCCAAAGCTGTTTGTAAGCTTTACCTGATATGCATAAGTTCCGTTAGCCTTTCCTGAAACATTAAATGTATAAGACTGAGCACTTGGAGAATTATCTTCAAATGTTACCGAAGCAATTTTTGTACCGTTTTCATAAAGCTCTGCTACAGTACCATTGTTTCCCCACCACATATTCATTCTTAATCCGAAAGAAGCTTCACCGTTCCATGAAGTCTGTTCAAGAGAAGGAGTTCCCGGAAGGCCAGTTGCCTTAGAACTTGGAGGAACTTCTGTACCCGGATTTGTACCAGGGTTAGTTCCTGGGTTATCATTTCCAGGATTTGTACCAGGGTTAGTTCCCGGATTGTCATTTCCCGGATTAGTTCCAGGATTATCATTTCCAGGATTATTTCCGCCGTTGTCACCAGGATTAATATCTGTTCCAAAATCAACTCCATTCAAAATTGATTCATGAACAATGTTTACAAGATCATAACCATTTTTCCAGTCATCACCATCAAGCTCCCAATACATTGCACCACCAAGACCAAGCTCATTGATATAGTCACACTTTGTTTTGATTGTAAGCTGGTCATCATAAGTATAAAGTTCTTTTGCTCCACGGTTGTACAACCAGCAAGCCTTACTTACTTCATCACGATACTTTACCCAGCCCGGTGTATTTTCCAATGCCTTAACTGCAAAATAAGGGCTCTGTCCACCAACGCCCCATTTTCCAGACAAGGTTGAACCACCAGTACCAAACATACCGTCTCCAATGCCATCACCATCAAAATCGAGACCACCAGATACATTGTTCCAGCCACGGCTATAGAAAGGAAGACCTACAACAATTTTACTTGCAGGAACACCTTCCGAAATGAACTTTTTAACAGCCCAGTCAATGTTATACTTTTCTCTAACATCATCTGAATAAATGCCGCAGTTCATGTTTGCATAAAGCGGAGCCTGATGTCCTGTATTGCTTTCAAATGCACCGTGCATATCGTAAGTCATAAGATTCAATGCATCCAGATATTTGCAATAGTCACCAGGATTTGTTACAGCGATTTTGTCATAACCTACACCAATAGCGGCTGTAAGTTCATATTTTTTACCATCTTTGCGTCCCTGAGCATCCAGAGCTTCGCGGATAGCCTTTAAGAACAAAGTGAAATTTTCTTTATCTTCAATTCCACCAGGAGCACCCATATCATACTGATCATTTCCATCTTTTGGACGATCTACACCAGGATATTCCCAGTCGATATCAACACCATCAAGACCATACTGAACAACAAAGTTTTTTAAATTTTCTGCAGCACGTGCACGTGTAGTAGCATTAGCAGCAGCGGCATGGAAGCCATTAGATTTTGTCCATCCTCCAACGGAAATCAAAACCTTAAGATGAGGATACTCTTCCTTAAGTTTACGTAACTGTCCTAAGTTACCTTTGTACTCTGTATCCCATTTATCACCAGGGTAAACAATATCTGTTGTAGCCCAAGGGTCAAAAATCTGAACCGCCTGCGAAGAAGGATCCAGACCAACGAATGCATAATTAATGTGGGTTAATTTGTTTGCAGGAATAGATGTCGCATAATAGTTATCATGCGCACCATAGATTCCCCATTCACAGAAGTAACCAACAACCCTCTTAGAACTGGATGCTGATGCCGCAGCTCTTGCAGATCTTGAACCTTCTGAAAGGTCCGAGCTCACAATCCCTTTACAACTTGTAAAGGCCAACGCCATGGCCATTGCAGCCAGAATAGTTTTTGTCTTTTTCATAAGACCTCCTTATATTTTTTTAATGTTTGTTCTTTCTTTGTACTAACCGGGTTTTTGGCATAGAAAAAACCGCCTGATTTTCATCAGACGGTTATCAGATTCAATATGATTATTTTTTAGAATCCAAGACGAACTACAACACCACGAGCATTTGTAGTGAAGGTTGTAGCACTCTGGTCATTTACATCGTCGTAGCAGAAGCCGTATGCGAGTCCACCGCGTTCGCTGTGATCATGCCAGAACTTAGAGTAGTAGTTACATGGGCCGGCATTGTAATATGCTGCAGCATTGTTCCAGTATGCATCTGGTTCCATGTGTGCAACGTGACGGTTAAGAGCTGCACAAATCCAAGCTTCAAGAGCAAGTTCCATAGGATTTCCAGAAGCAAGAACTCCGTAGCCTTCGAATACTTCGCTTGTTGTTGGCTTACCGCGGATTACATAAGTCTGTCCTGCAGCTGCAATTGCACCATAAGCTTCAATACAGCGGAAGTAGAGATTTGTTCCATCACCAGTAAGAATGAACTTACCCTGTGGATGAGTTACAGTCTGGCTCTTAGAAGCAATTGTGTTCCAGGTCTGTGTAACGTAATCATTAAAGTAATTACCGTAAGCACCACCAGTTCTGTTATCAAATGCACCCTTACATGGAGCAAAGATTCTGTATTCACTTGCAAGAGTCTTGAACTCAGCAGGCATTTCTTTCTTGAAGTATTCCCAGATAACTTCACGTTTTGTTGAAATACCAGTCTGCTGAACACGACCATCTTTGTCATAAACATTCATAAGAACAGGGAAACCAAGCTGATCTACCTGAGTTGTGTTAACCCAGAAACCGTTATCATTTACTGTATACTCAAGCCAGTCAAAATATGTTTCGTAGTTAGCATCTGAAGGATTGCTCAAAGAAGGAAGAACTACACCGTTACCATTTCCCCACATTACAAGAGGCTTACCGTAAGAGTAGTAAATACGTCCTGAATATGAGAGAGGAATCTGGAAACCAGTATTCTTTACATCAGCAAGAGTGTACTGCCATGCAGAAGAGTCTGAAGAACCAATTGGAATAAGAGCTCCATCTGGACGTGCATAGCACCATACATTGTTCTGATTCATACAGATGATGTAGATGTAAATCTGATTATCAGCAAATTTTCCGCGTGTATGGTTCTGGAACTGATAAGTAATCTTCATGCCCTGCTTAAGTGGTACAAGAACATCGTTTGTATCGATTGGGATACCTCTGTCACCTGGCTGTGGCTGAGGCTGTGGTTCTGGATTTACAGGATCTCCACTACTATTAGAAAGATTAGTAAGTTCCCAAAGCTGAGCGTCTGTTCCATTCCAGGTCCAGGTCTGAACGTTTGCACCATCTTCTGCAGAAGCAGCGCTAACATCAAGAGCAAGATTTGAATAAGCATTTATGATTTTGTAGTAAGAACCTTCTTTTGTAATCCACCAGTCCTGATTTCTGTTTGCAAGGTCAGTCCACTGAATAACGTTTGTGCCATCAACTGTTCCCCAGTTTGCAGCATCAAGAGCAAGTCCAGAATAAAGATTTATGATTTTCCAGCTGCCATCAGAATTCTGACGAAGAATCCACTGCTGGTTAGCCTGATTATCACCATAACCCCACTGATGAATGTTTGTTCCAGGAGCTGTAGCCCAGCCATCATTGTCCAGGGCCTTTCCAGAACACTTTGCAAGAATTTTATAAGCAGCACCAGAAACAAGACCAGAGCTGTTTCCTGAAGGAGCAGGAGTTCCCTGTACAGTTACTTCAATTCCTTCTGCTTCTGAACGTCTTCCGTTCTTTACAGCAGCAACGGCAACAACATGATTTCCAGCATAAGCTTCAATTTCAACCTGCTTTAGAATTGAAGTTTCATCAACCTTCTGGCCATCAAGATAGATGTACCAGCAATCCGGCTTTACAGAAGGACATCCCCAGGCCAGACGAATAAGATTTTTCTCTCCAACATCTGCTACAAGACCAAAAGGAATTGCAATGGAAGAATCAACAGCAAGTGATCCATTAACCACAACACTTCTCGAAGCCGATACTGTGCTTTCACCAGCAACATTACTGATTAAGTTTGAGCACCCGCTGAAACTTAAGGCCATAGCTGTAATACCTGCAATAATTGCAGTTCTTACTTTTTTCATGAAAAACCTCCAAAAGATTATACTATTTTAATGGTCTCACCCTTTTCTGGAGGCGTAAAGTCTTAGATTTTTCGGTCAGTTCTTATTTATTTCGGTTAAAGTCTAATTATTCACCTTTGAATTAATAAGCTTATCAATATCTGCAAGGTCTCTTTTTAAGGTTCTATCCTCTGGAAATTTCTTAAGACCTTCAATAAGAATATCGCGGGCTGTTTCATAATCTCCGGCATTTGCGTAACGGGCAAAACCATTATGCAGAATTGCAATCAGATTATTGTAAAAACTGTTCTGCATGTTTTTGATTTTACTACTCTTTGGAAGCACTTCCAGAGCAGCACCCGCTTCTGCATAACCTTCTATATATTCGCCGGCTTTCATTAATTCGTTTAGGCGTGTAATCCAGAAGAGTTCCAGATGCTGTTTTCCCCTTTTCTGGCGGGCATCAGAAGCAAGCTCCTTTGTAGCAAGAAGTCTGTTAGTCTCGGCTACCTTTTCTTTACTTGAAAGATTATTTGTGGCAGTCAGAATAATAATATCCGTCATTATTTCTTCTGCTTTCGTATGCTGGCTCTGTGAAACCTTATCTATATATTTTTCATAAGCTGATTTTGCCAGCGGATAATTCTGTTCTTTGTTACAGAGAACCAGCAGATTTATAAAGGAATTATCAAGATTTTTTTGAAGGAAGGCATCATTGCCCCAGCGTTCAATAAAAGAATAAAACCAGTCTAATGTTGAAGAATAAGATTCTGCTTTTTCCGGTTTAAGGTTTACATAATTTCCGGCAAGAATATCAAACTCATTTCGGACAAAAGCCACAGCATCCGGATTTTCATAACGAACAGCTTCCCATCTTGCTGCCCCAAGAGGAACAGCCTTCTGGTAATCTGAAGTTTTTATATAATCAGAACACAGGTTTCCTGCAATAAGGCCGGTAAAAGAACCGTCACTGATTTCTGAACGGTTTGAATAATATTTTTTTGGAACAACATAATATTTTTTTATCTTGCTCTCATTTTCAATTTCTTCTTTGCTTCCGGGATTAAAGCCGTATGGGTTTGTTGTTTCTACATCAATCTTTTTCAGTTGGCCTGGATTTCCATCTGCATCAGGAACATAAATAGAACAGAAGGCATGCTGCGTTGTTCTCTGACCGCGTACATCAAGACCGGCCGCCTTTGCTGCAGCCATATACAAAACCGCAGAAGAAACACAGTTATAAAAACCCTTATCCATAGCAACATTAATTCTTGTCTGACTAAACTTATAGGCTGCAAGGTAATCTCTGTAAAGAAGTTTGAGAATTGCCTTTCCCCTTTCCTCTTCGCCAAGGCTCATAAATTCTTCAGAAGAAACTTCTTCCTTTATGGCTTCAAACTGAACCCAGCAGCGATTCCAGTCGTCGCTGTCTCTCTGGCATTCAGAAAACAAAAGCCCCATTTCAAAAACCTCATCTGCAGTATAGATTTTAGAGCCGACAGTAACCGAAAAAAGCGGTTCCAGGGACGGATGGCTGATCTGCGCATTAAGAAAAGAAAAAAGATTTAAAATAAAAAAAATTGTAATGATTCTTCTCATCACTGGCTTGCTGAAACTCTTCATATTTAAACGGTAAAAGATATTTTTTCAGATGTCAAGAAAAAGCATTGCAGCCTTTTACCTTTATTTATAGACGATATTTGAAAGGAATTCACTTGCTTCTTTTATTATACCCGGGTGGCCTTCAGCGTAATCAAGAATTGTCTTTCCAAGGCCAGACGCAGCCAGCTGGCGCACTTTTTCTTCCGGCACCTTATTGATTGCAGGGCAGGTTGGCGTAAGGGCGATGGCAAGACTATGCTCTGAATCTGCAGAGTTTGGGAGTCGGACTGCACGCAGAGGCCAGATTTTGCATTCAAAAGGCTTGAGGTCTGGCGGGAGAGCGCAGCCACGGTCAGGGTCAAGAAATGGGCAGAGAGCTTCTTCTGCGGGGTCGGAAGTTTTGTAAGCCGAGTTAAGGTCGAAGGTGTAAGATTCTTTTCCAGCCTGGCGGAATTTTGCATTTGGAAATAGTTCCTGTAATTTTGGAATGTCTTCCGCAGGAATTACCGGAGTTTCCCAAAGACTTGTGCGGCGGAAGCTGCAGCAGAACTTACAGGCGGCACAATCAGATTTAGCGAGGATAGATGATAACATCAGAGGCCTCCACAATAAAACTTATCTAAAATCATTGTGGGCTTGTACGACAGTTTTGCCTTGCGCAGGCCTTCCACTCCCATATCCTCTTCGCGGTTGAAGTAAAGAAAGCTGCTCATGTGGCGGGCAAACTGCTGGTTTATAACTGCGTATGCTCCATTGTGCTCATATTCGCCGTAAGATTTTTCGTAAATTACATCAAGAACATCAGGGGAAATCGGAGCCGCAAGAGTCATTGCAGCAGGCTGACCCTTTATATAGAGGACACCGCCGCGCAGCTCCAGGAGCTCCGCATTTTTCAGGGCAAGTTCAATACTTTCATGCTCCAGCTGAAGAACCTGATCCTTGTCTCCCTCTTTTTCTTTGAACCAGCGGCCTGCAACCTCAAGAATATCATCAGCTATATTATTTTCCGGATAAGCCTTAAACTCCCAGCTGGCGCCATCATTTTCAGAACCGTAAATTCTGTTAAAGCGGGAAATATGATTTCTTTTTTTCTGATAGTGAGAGCCCGGAAGCTCGGCCAGATTGCTGCGTAAGTAAATGTAATCACAGTCGTCGCGGTTGGTTTTCCAGTCGGGATGGAACTGAGGGAAACTGGCAGCCAGACAGGAATCCAGCTGATTTTTCTGCTCCTGGGTGAGAAGACAGAATTGAACAGGTCGGCTCTGTTCGCGGGCATCGTCAATTATTGCATTCAGCGCCCCAGCCAGCCATTCCTGAGAAAGGCCTGCCGGAGTTGCTGTATTTGCAGATTTTATCGGAATTGGAAAACCATAACCTGTACGATTTTCATTGCCATAATAATATCTGATTAAAAGGTTATTTTTGATTTTGAGTTCGGTATTGTATTTATTCTGGAGCAGAAAGAGATTTGCCAGAGACGAATCACTGCCAAAAAAATCTGCTGTGTTTATATGATTTTTCAAGTACTCAAAATCAAGACTATTCATAGTTTAAAGTTACTAAGAAAAAAAAGTTAAAACAAGGGAAAAATATCTAAATAAATTGTACAAAATTAATTATTACAAATTTTTAAAAATTTTTCAAAAAATGATGACCTAATCGTATTTTTCTGTTATTATTCCCCGAACGTTGAAAAATTAAGGGTTCCTTACCAACGTTGGCGGATCGCTCGCAGCCATGATTCCTGATTGTTGATTTGCTGCGAATACACCGGTTATTTTACATTTTTCCATTAAAACAGGTGGTCTAAATGTTTAATCGTAACGATTATGTCAGCGATAAGGACTGGCAGCGTTTTCTCGACTTTTCTAAAGATTTGGAAACTCCAAATATCGTAATCAATCTCAACACAATCAAACAGAATTACATCAGACTCAGAGATTCATTTCCGTATGCCAGAATTTATTACGCAATGAAATCAAACCCAGGTGAGCCGGTTCTTCAGATGCTCGCAGAAATGGGTTCTAACTTTGATATTGCTTCCCGCTATGAGCTGGACTTGATTTCAAAGTTTAACGTGTCTCCAGACAGACTTTCTTACGGAAACACAATCAAAAAAGCCCGCGACATCAAGTATTTCTACGACAAGGGTGTCCGCATGTTTGCAACAGACAGCAAAGACGACCTTAAGGAAATTGCAAAGAATGCTCCGGGCTCACGCATTTATGTTCGTATCCTCGTAGAAAATTCAGTCAGCGCAGACTGGCCTCTTTCCCGCAAGTTCGGCTGCCATCCTGATATGGCTTATGACCTTCTCGTTCTTGCCCGTGACCTCGGCCTTACACCATACGGAATCAGCTTCCACGTAGGCAGCCAGCAGCGCGATATCGGTCAGTGGAACGACGCTATTGCTAAGGTAAAATATCTTTTCACTTCCCTCGAAGAAGAAGAAGGAATCCGCCTGAGCATGATTAATATGGGTGGTGGTTTCCCTGCAAGCTACATCGAACCAACAAACACACTCGCAGAATATGCATCAGAAATTACCCGCTATATTCAGGAAGACTTTGGCGACGATATCCCGGAGATCATTCTTGAACCAGGCCGCTCACTCGTTGGCGACAGCGGAATCTTAACTTCAGAAGTTATTTTGACAAGCCGCAAAAACAACACAGCACTTGCCCGCTGGGTATACGTAGACGCCGGAAAATTCAACGGCCTCATCGAAACCCTCGACGAATCAATCAAATACCCTATAGTAACCAGCCGCGACAAACCAGGCGAAAAAGAAGGCATCGTTATCATCGCCGGCCCAACCTGCGACAGCATGGACATCATGTACGAAGACGCCAAATACAAGCTCCCTATTTCCCTGAAAGCCGGCGATAAACTCTACTGGCTTTCAACCGGCGCTTATACTTCAACTTATGCCTCAGTAGCCTTCAACGGCTTCCCGCCAATTAAGACATATTTTATGTAAGGAGGGGGAAGTCTCCCCCTGCGCCCGAGCCTCCTCACTTCGTTGCGGTGTCTCGGGCTACCCCTTCTCCTAAGTGGGCTCCGCCCCCTTAAAATCCCCCAATGATTGATGGCCAAAAACTTGACGGCCTTATAGGTGTATGCTATATTAAAAGAAAGGAAATGCCCGATTCATTTGGGTCATCTCCACGTTGTGTAAAAGCCGCCGAAGTATGTGTGAAAAGGACTACGGCGGCTTTATTTATCTACTCATCTTTTATTTCTAAAGTATGAGAGAACTGCTATAACAGTGCAGATTATTGTCGCAATACATGTGATTACTGCAACAACAAGCTCAAATGTCATAAGCAAACCTCCCTTATCAATTATTTCAAAGCCCGCCTGAGCAAGACTCTGATTGAGTTCGGGAGACACCGCCTGAATCAGGCATTTCCAATACCTATATTATATATAGTTATACATATAGTGTAAATAATAAAAGTATGTTTTTAGAAAGAAAAGATGAATTACGTCCGCACTGCAGACGCAATTGGGAACGCACTGCGTTCCTAATTTACTATAGATTTATTTCACTCGTGATTCCCCAAAATTACTGATAAAGTCCACCAGGAGCTTTTCTTTTTCGGGTGTGAGTTCTTCGCATTTTTTTATGATTTCTGAATGTTTTCGATATAGCCTGAGCTGATTCTGTTCTTCTTCGTAATTTTTTGACGAGTTTTGACTTTCTGTTCCGTTTACAAGATATTCTACGGAAACTCCTAAAACCTTGGCAATTTTTATAGCTGTATCGGCAGAAGGAGAAGAGCCCTTTTTTTGCCCTTTTCCAATATTCGATGCTGTAATACCTACTCTATCGGCAAGTTCCTTATTTGTCATTCCCAAATAATCTAATTCAATTGCTACATTATCCCAAAATGCCATGAATATAGAATTATGGAATTTTTTCAATTTTTCATTAAATAATGGCAAAAAGTTTATTTCTGTAATAAAATGGAATAAAGTTCATTTTTTATTTTATCTGAACTATTTTCATTAGGCAAATTATTATGGCAAATAAAACTTTCGACACAGCTAAAAAAATCAAGAACGATGAATTTTATACTCAGCTTTCTGATATTGAAAGAGAATTAATACATTATAAAGATTACTTTTTTGGAAAAACAATTCTTTGTAATTGTGATGATCCAAGGGTATCAAATTTTTTTAAATATTTTGCATTAAATTTTGAAGTATTTGGTATCAAAAAAATAATTACTACCTGTTATAAAAATCAAGATGTAGACTTATTTACTCAGAATGATTGTGAAAAAGCAGTCTATCTAGAATATACTGGAAATCCTAATGACCCAACTAACACAGATTTTTCTACCGTTGAAGTAAAACAATTAAAAGGAGATGGAGATTTTAGAAGTCCTGAATGTATTGAGCTATTGAAACAGGCAGATATTGTCGTCACTAATCCACCTTTCAGTCTCTTTAGAGAATATATAGCGCAATTATTAAAATATGACAAAAAGTTCATAATAATAGGTAGTCAAAATGCGATAACGTATAAAGAAATTTTCTCACAAATTAAAGCAAATAAAATTTGGCTTGGATATGGATTTAAAGGTGGAGATGCATATTTTCAAATAAGTGATAATAATACAAGAAAATATGCAGATGGTGTTTTGGATGAAAAAACAAATCTGGTTCATTTTAGAAATTGCTGTTGGTTTACAAATCTTGATATTAAGAAAAGACATGAAGAACTAGTATTATATAAAACATATTCCGAAGATGAGTTTCCACATTATGAAAACTATGATGGAATCAATGTAGATAAATCAACTGATATTCCAATGGATTACGATGGTGTAATAGGAGTACCAATTACATTTCTTGATAAATATAGTCCAGATCAATTTGAAATAGTTGGATTAGGAATTGTGGGAAGTTGTGATTTTACAAATGAAAGACGAATGGAAATCCTGGATAAAAATGGATTACCAACAGGGAAATTCACAATTAATGCAAAAGGAACTTTATACAGAAAACATTTAGAAACTGACAAGAAACCTGCAGCATTTAGAGATTGCGAAACTGGAGAATTATACCAAAGCATTTATGCTCGTATATTAATTAAGCGTAAGAAATAGGCCCGCCTGCGAGCTTACATGGGCTAGGGCGTGGAGCAATTGCGAAGCAAGCCACTGGACTGAGCGAACTAACGTTAGTTAGTGAGCGAGGGAAGAGGCCGAGCGTAAGCAAGTTGCGGAAGGCCAGCCCCGAACAAAGTGAGGGGAGCCCCAAGGAGAAAAATATGAAAATTACTTTACATACAATTAAGGTCCGGGAACTTGTAAACGGATACCAGGATAATGATGAAGATGGTGTTGTTGGTTATGACGGTAAGCTTGATATCCGACCACCTTATCAGAGAGAATTTTGTTATAGCGATAATCAGCAACAGGCGGTAATGGATACTGTAACGAATGGATTTCCGCTTAATACTATGTACTGGGTTGTTCGTGAAGATGGACGCTATGAAGTTCTGGATGGGCAGCAGAGAACTATTTCGATTTGCCGTTATATTAATGGAACCTATTCTCATAACATGCGTTACTTTACAAATCTGCAGCCAGACGAAAAAGAACAGATTTTGAATTATGATTTGCAGGTTTATTTTTGCGAAGGTACCGACAGCGAAAAACTAAGCTGGTTTAAAACAATTAATATTGCCGGCGAAAAACTTACAGACCAGGAAATAAGAAATGCTGTTTACGCAGGTTCCTGGACAGCTGAAGCCAAAAAGATTTTTTCTAAATCAAACTGTGCAGCAAAACTTCTGGGAGATAAATATGTAAATGGAAATCCGATTCGCCAGGAATTACTGGAAATTGTTTTAGGCTGGTTTGTTGGAAAAGATGATAAATTGATTTGTACCTATATGGGAAAACATCAGAATGATTCTAATGCAAATGAGCTCTGGGTTTATTTTCAATTTGTAATTGCCTGGGTTAAAGCTTTATTCCCAACTTACAGAAAAGAAATGAAAGGTATTGATTGGGGAACTTTGTATAATCAATATCACGATAATGATTATGATCCTGAAGCACTTGAGAATGAAATTGTTTCGTTAATTGATAATGAAGAAGTTACTAATCATAAAGGCATTTATTATTTTCTCTTTGATAGGAAAGACAGTCATTTAAGTCTTAGAGAATTTGATGATAAGATGAAACGTAAAAAGTATGAGGAACAGAAAGGTATTTGTCCACTTTGCGGTCAACATTTTGAATTTACAGAAATGCAGGGAGACCATATTATTCCATGGAGTAAAGGTGGTAAAACTGTTTATGAAAATTTACAGATGCTTTGTCGCCTTTGTAATAATACTAAGAGTAATAAATAAAATTACTTATACATCACCAGCAGCACACTAACAGCAGCCAGCAAGAAAAACATATACACAAGCACAAGTGGCGAAGTAATCTGAGGGAAAGACAACATCATAAAAGCAAAGACAATCGTCAAAGCTCCAAGGCCCAAAGCTACATAGCCGCTGCTTTTGGCACGAAGCAGATTTTTGCGCTGGGTCTCCGGAGACTTGTCTGAAGCTGCTTCGTTGAGTTTGTCTAAATATCGTGGCAAGAGAAAATATACGCCGGCGGCGCAGAAAGCAATACCGGCGATAAAAGAAAGAATTACTAAAATCATGGAACGTGGATTACCTCACGAGGTTTACTTCCGTTTGCAGGACCTACAATACCTCGCTCTTCCATTTCTTCTACGAGGCGGGCTGCGCGGTTGTAACCGATTTTGAGACGGCGCTGAATGTAGCTTGCGCTGGCCTTACCGCTCTGAACAACGATTTCGAGAGCCTGATCATACAATGGATCATCGTCGCTCATTGGCTCGCCAAAGAGGTCGCGGGCTCCTTCTTCGTCATCATCTTCAACAAAAATTTCTTCATCAATATAGTCCGGTTCGCCGTAATCTTTTACAGCAGTAACTACATTTTCAACTTCCTGGTCACTTACAAAGGTTCCCTGAATGCGAATTGGAGCAGGATCCACAGCAGAAGCGTAAAGCATATCACCACGACCAAGAAGTTTTTCAGCACCAACAGTATCAATAATGATATTTGAGTCTGTACGAGAAGCAACCATAAAGGCGATACGGGTTGGGATGTTAGCCTTAATCAAACCAGTAATTACGTTTACAGAAGGGCGCTGGGTTGCAAGAACAAGGTGAATACCAACCGCACGGCTCATTGCTGTAAGGCGGGCTACAATGTTTTCCAGTTCCTTACCGCTTGTTGCCATAAGGTCGGCAAACTCATCAATAATTACTACGATGTAAGGCAACTTTTCTGTACAGATTTTCTGCTCTTTGATTTTTGCATTGTAGTTTGAAATGTCACGTACACCCATGCTGTCCAGCAAGGCGTAGCGGCGTTCCATTTCGCAGAGACACCACTGCAAAGCCTGAAGGGCCTTCTTTGGCTCTGTGATAACCGGAGTCAAAAGGTGTGGAATATTATTGTAAAGCTTAAGCTCAACAACCTTAGGGTCTACGAGAATCATCTTTACATCTTCAAACGAGCGTTTATACAAAATAGAAAGAATCAATGAGTTTACACAAACAGATTTACCAGAACCAGTTGCACCAGCGATAAGCATATGCGGTGTTTTTACAAGGTCAATCAGCTGAGCCTTACCCAGAATGTCTTTTCCGAGTACAACAGGAACGGCCATCTTCTTCCATTCAGGAAGATCCATTTCGATGATTTCGCGGAAGCCTACAACTGAGCGGTTGCGGTTTGGAACTTCAATACCAACAGCCTGCTTACCAGGAATTGGCGCAACGATGCGGACAGACTGAGCTGCAAGGCTGAGGGCAATGTTATCCTGAAGGGCAACAATTTTACTAAGCTTTACGCCAGGTGCTGGCAGGATTTCGAACATTGTAACTACAGGACCTTTTTTGATTCCTGTAATATCAGCTTCAATATTGAACTCAGCAAGTGTCTGCTTAAGGTTGAGAGAAGCCTGCTTTGTTGCATCGTCGATAATCCAGTACTGGTCGTCTTTATAGGCTGTAAGCAAATCTGAAGGAATTACATAAGCTCCCTTCTTTGTAGCACGATGTGTCTTTGGTGGGTTTGCTGCAATTTCTTTTGTCTTAGGTGTGTTTTCTGCCTGCTGTGCATTAAAGAAATCAGAAAGTTCATCCTTTGTAAGGTTTGTTGCGCCGCCGTGAGCCGGGCCTGTACCTGCAGCCTTAGCCGGCATAGTTTTTCTGATATCTGCATCCATATCTTTGAAAACACTGGCAGCCGCAGTAGAAATATTTACTTCCTCTTCTTCAGCCTGTTCCTGCTGCTGGGCAAGCTGATCAAAAATCTGAGGATTATCTTCTACCTCTTCAAGGTCATCAGAATCTGAATCACCCTTATTTTCTGCTGCATAAGGATCTTCAATCTTTCTTGCAGTTTTCTTTTTATCTACATTTTCAAAGTAGTTATAGAGATTTTCTTTAGTTGAAATTTTTGGGCCATCTTCGTCATCGGCAAAATACTCTCCTACCGAACGATAGTTAGTTTCCTCTGCAGCCGCTGCTTTAGTTTCTTTTTCCTGCTTTGTGAGAATTGCAGGCTTTGTATTGATAGCCGGTTCTTCAATATCAAAATCCGGGAATGGAAGAGTTTCATCTTCTACATATCCATCAGCATCAGAAACTTCAGGTTCATTTTTAGTCTCATAAACTGCTTCATCTTTAATCTGGATGCGGGTTGGATACTTTGGTTTTTCAGTTACTGCTTGAGCTGGAGTTTTTTTTTCCTCAGACTCAGGAGCAGCCGGGTCATCATTTATAACAATTTTATGAGGATAAAGAGGATTTTCTACAACCGAATCAATATAGCGGGTTGCAGCGTATGGATCATTTGGATCTGCGGAAGCTGTCTGAGAAGCTGGAACTGTCTGCACTGCTGCAGCCTTTGGAGCTTCTGCAACCTTAGTAGCTTCAACCGGAGCTTCATCCTTTGGAGGGAACTCAAGAGCAGGGTCATTTTCATCAAAATCTGCATCATACTCTGGAGGAAGATTTTCCGGCTGTGGAGGAAGGCCTGGCCATTCAAGTTCTTCTGCAGGAGCTTCTTGAGTTGTAAGAGCTGCAAACTCTTCCTGAGTAAGCATAGAACCCTGAGCTGTAGCTTCTGTTTCTGTTGCTGGAGGAATTGATATTCCAGATGCAGCATTTTCTGCTTTTACACTTTCGTCTTTCTTTTCAGATTCTTCATCTACTGCAGTTTCTTCTGTAATTTCTTCATAAGGCTGAACATCATCTAGGATTGCATCAAAAATAGTTCCCTTCTTGGAAACTTCGTCCTCATCTTCATCATCTTCAGAGTCAGCCTTTTTGAATTTATTCTTAAGCTTACCAAATAAAGTCTCTTTAGGAACCTTGATTTTCGACAGCTTCTTAAACTCAGGAAGCGCATTTTCGTCACCACCCTCGGTTTCACCAGCTGCACCCTCCTCAGAACAATCATCCGAAAGCACACCAATCTCTTCAAAGCCATCTGCAGAAGCCTTTTTTAACGGCTTTCTCAAATTTTTAAAGCCACCATGGTTAATTCTGTCTGCAATTATACCGGTTCCCAGATACTCAATAACAACGAGCATAGCACCAGTAACAAGGGCAATCAGGATTTTTACAATAGCAAACGGAGAATGATCAACTTTTACTATAGAACGGATTATGCTTTCTGTAACTACACAGGTAAAAAATGGAATAAGTGCAGTTAAAAGGCGGAGAGTTTTGCGGGCAGTCCACTTAGAAGCAAAGCAGGAAAGGCCTGAAACAAGCAGAAAAGCCGGAATCAGAATGCTGCAAAAGCCGTAAACCGAGTACAGCATATCTCCGAGTAAATACAAAATATTATTATGACCTGGACCACTTACACCATAATCCAGGGGTAAAAGAATCAAACTGATAGTAAAAAGGGCCGCAAGCGACAGCAAAGCGACTCCGGTTATGAAACTAGACTTATTAGATGCTCTCATACTTCAATTATCGGAAGATAAAAAACTGATTTTAGACTTTTTTTCACTTCTGCGAAATTCTAGCAAAATACAGACATATCCCTTATAATATGAGATTATGGAATTAAAATGTTCCGAATCCAAAAATTATGATATCTCAACGCTAATTCACCTGATGAAAAAAATATAAAAATACGAGGCTTTTATGAAAAAATCCTGTTTCTTTCTCTTAATTGTTACTGCGGTTTTTGCAGCCAGCCTAACGGTCGTTAGTTGCAAAAAGTCAAATTCACAGAGCCCGGAAAACTCTGTTACGGATGATACCGGTAAAGCAAAAGGAATTAAAAAATCTGGAAATGCTGCCGGTTATGCCGGAACACCTTTTAATGCCGATTCCTATTCTGAAGAAGCTCCGGTTTACAAAGAGCGCAATGCTTTAAAACTGAGTACAGACTCTTCCAATTATGTTGATTATGATTCTGTAAATAAGTTCTTTGCCCTTGATTATACTCCGGAATATCCGGATTCAATTTTTACGGACGCTGCTCAAAACCAGAAAAAATCAGGAAAAAAAGCTTCAAAAAATTCTGATAAAAACGAAGAAAGTCAGTCTGTAATTCCAGGCATCAGAAAGCTTTCAGATTACGTAACTAAATACGTAACAAAAAAAGCTACACTCCAGGACTATAAGCCAAACGATGAAGCCGAAGAAGATGACACTACAAAAGAGTTTTTTGTAGAAGACTGGGGACCTCAGGGAAAGATTGTTGGCGGAGAAAATCATCCAACTTTTTACGTTATCTTCTCCCGCCCTGTACGTTCTCTTCAGGGCCTGGATAAACCTCAGACAACTTCAGACATCATGTCTATTGAACCTAACCTTCCGGGAACCTTCCGCTGGTATGGAACAAAACATTTGAGCTTTGAATCTGATATTCCTGCAGATCCTACTGTCCGCTATACAATCAAAATAAAATCAGATCTTAAATCTGCCGGCGGAAAAAAGATAAGCGGAGAAACTGTTTTTGAAACACAGGCAGATCCAGTAGAAGTTACAAACCTTTGGGGTGGATATATTAAAGAGAGCGACTGTGCTTACAACTGGAACACAGGTGCCCTCCCGCCTTATGAAAACCGCTTTGTTATGCGAACAAATTACACCACTACTCTGGATTCAATAAAGAGAAATCTGGAAGTCTATGTAAACGGTCTTCAATCTCAGTATGAAGTTAAACCTGTTTATAAAGATATCTTCCACATGTGGTCTAACCATGCCGAATTTGATGAAGAAGCAGGCCGCACAAATACCTGGTTTGTAGAAATCAAAAGTGAAGTTCCGCACGGAACTAAAATAACTGTAAAAAATATTGAAGATAGTTCAGAAAGCTACGATACCCTTCTTCCTTTTAAAATCAGTGAAGTAGAAGGTATGACAGAATATTCTTCTGCAAAATACAGCTGGCCTCTTACTATTTATTTTTCACAAACTCCAGACAAACAGTCGTTAGTTGAAAATATTACTTATGATGGCGGAAACAAAATTACAGAAGCAAATATTGTTGTAAACGGACGCACTGTAAAACTTTGTAATCTTCCTTTTGATTATAATCAGAATCACACCGTAAGTTTTGGAACAAATCTAAAAGACAAATATGGACAGCCTCTTACTTCCGCAAAAGCTTCTTACAACTTTAAAACTCCGCTGGAAAAAGCCTATGTAAAATTCCAGAATCACGGAACAACAATGCTGGAAGCTCAGTTCCCTCACAAGATGATTTTTGAACATCAGAATCTTTTGAGCGGAAAATTATATCTTCAGAAAACTGACCGCCCTTCTGGAAACGGACTTTACGAATATAACAAGAATCCAGAAATGTTTAAGGACATAGATCTTGGCGAAAAAAATCAGCGTAATTTCCAGGAACTTGATCTTGATCCTTTCCTTACAGACGGCTATGGCTTTGTTCGTTTTGAAGCAATTGCAAACTATCGTGAATACAACCACTGGAAAGAGCAATACGAAGTAGAAAAATCCAGCATGAACGGTGTTGTTCAGGTAACAGACCTGGGAATCACTGCCAGAATGTCAATAAACAAGGCTGTTGTAATGGTGCGCAGTCTTGCTACGGGAAAGCCTGTTGAAGGTGCTGATGTTTATATCGTTCATAATTTAAATGATTACCAGAGATGGGAAAAAGGCGGATATAAACCTCAGGAAATCTTTGTTTATGGAAATGAAGCAACTTACGACAAGCTTTTTGCAAAAGGTAAAACTGATAAAAACGGTCTTGCTGTAATTACTTATGAAGAAGATGAAATTGATAATATCCAGAATGAAAACCGCAATTCTTTTGTTTATGTTGTAAACGGAAAAGACCGGGCAGCCTTTGCTCCTGCTTCCCATAACTCATGGCGTGAAGGTGTTTCTACAGCGTCTTTGGAAAGAGCCCGTACACCTCAGCAGCGAACCTTTATGTTTGTTGACCGCGGTATTTATAAACCTGGTGAAACCGTAACCTTCCGCGGAATAGACCGCGACCAGCTTCTCGGTGCCTTTACTCCACACAGCGGCTGGTACTCAATTACAGCCAAGGGCGCCTGGTGGGATTCAACTGAAATTATTGAACCTATTACAGGCCAGCTTTCTGAATCAGGCGGCTTCTACGGTTCCTTCAAAATTCCAGAGAATATCGATCGAGGTTATTATAATCTTGTTTATTCACGTAACGGCAATTCAAATGAAACAAAAATCATAACCTTTACAATTGCTGATTTTGAACGTGTAAAATTTGAATCTTCTATTACCGTACCGCAGATTTCATATTATGGCGGCGATAAACTTTCAGCAGATCTTTCTGCAGATTATCTTGCAGGTGGCTCTCTCAGCGGCGCAAAATATGAAGTTTCCTGGTACAAGCAGCCAACAACCTTTAAGACTTCTGAACCTGCAGCTAAGGGTTACAGCTTCTACACCGGTGTATATCCTGATAGAAATTATTACTCAAATGATTCTGGTGTCCTTGGTGTAGACGGTACTGCGTCGCTTTCATGCGAGTCAGAAAAAATCACAGACGGTGCTCCATATATCTACCATGTTGAATCTTCTGTAACAGATGTTTCAAATCAGCGTATAGCTGCCCAGAATGATATTTTTGTAAATCCTGCTCAGTTCTATATTGGTATTGCAAAAGCCCGCAACACACGCGGTTTTGCCAAGGCCGGAGACAAGCTTGAAATCCCATATATTCTTGTAAACCCAGACGGCAAACTGATGGCAGAAGGAGATGTCCCTCTTAAGGTTTCTGAGCTTGAATATTCTCTCTCTCACGAAATGTGGACCATGGTTCACGAGCAGAGTGTAGACGACACAATCTATACCCGCTATGAACGTTCAGATGTAGAAGATGCCAGCGGCGACCTTAAGCCTCTTGTAAACGGCATTCTTCCGCTTACTCCAAAAGCAAGCGGCTGGTACACTCTTACAATTACCGGTAAAGACAGTCGTGGAAATAAGGTTCTCTGTAAAAATGAATTCTATGTTACAGGCTCAGGCTCAAGCTGGTTCGATCAGTACAATTCTAATTCACTTAAGCTGACTCCTGATAAGTCTCAGTACAATCCTGGAGAAACTGCTCATGTGCTTCTGGAAAGCCCTCTCCCGTCTGGTGATTATCTTATCACTGTTGAACGAGAAGGTATCTTTACAGAAGAAATCCGCCACTTCGAAAATGGAGCTGAAGTTATAGATATTCCGGTTGCCGGAAATTATGTTCCTGTTGTTTATGTTTCGGTTTCTTCTTATTCAGAAAGACATGGTCAGCCAACTCATAATTATGGAGAGCCGGATCTTGATAAGCCAAAGGGCTACTACGGCGTTACTCCTCTTTTAATAAATCCTTATGTACGTTCTTTCACTGTAAAAGTTGAATGCGACAAACCAAGCTATAAGCCGGGTGATACTGCAACAATCAAGTTTACTGCAACAAAGGGCGGAAAACCTTATGCAGGCGCCGAACTCACCGCTATGGCTGTAGACCGTGGAGTTCTGGATCTGATTAATTATCACGTTCCAAATCCAATTGATTTCTTCTATAACAAAGACAATTTCCCTCTGAGAGTTTATGGTGGTGATTCACGTGCCCTCCTTATGGATCCGGTTACTTACAGTGTAAAAAATCTTAAGGGTGGAGATGCCTCTGCTGATGAAGAAAAAGAGGATGAAAGAAAAGACTTCAGACCAACAGCCTTCTTTGAACCTGTTTTGATTACAGATAAAAATGGTGAAGCTACTGTTACCTTTAAAATGCCAGACAGCCTCACAACCTATCGAATTACAGCCTTTGGTGTAAAGGATGATTTGTTTGCCCTTCAGGAAGAAGAAGTAAAAGTTCAGAATCCTATAAACATTCAGCAGGTTCAGCCACGCCGCCTTCGTGAACGCGATACAGCCGAATGTGGAGTTCTCATTACAAATCTTGGAAAAGACGGACAGAAGGTTACCGTAAATCTCGAAGTTCTTACTCCAACAAAAGACACAGAAGAGGACAAGCTCAATGGCCGTAAAACAATTCCTGGAAAAGGCTTTGTAGACGGCCAATCTTCTCATACAGTTTATGTAGCTTCGGGCCAGTCTACTGTAGTATATTTTGATGTTGCAGCTTCAAAAGAAGGAACAGTAAATCTTGTTTATACAATAAAGTCTGACCTCCTGAACGAACGTCTCATTTCTCCAATCAGAATTGAAAAGACCTTTGTTTATGAAACCGTAACAATGACCGGAACTATTTCCGGCGACAAAAATACCAGCGAAAAAGAAAGCCTTATTATTCCGGGCTTTGCTAAAGAAGGCCGCGGAGACTTAAACTTTACTCTGGACGCAACCCGCCTTGGAGTTCTTGGCAGCTCAGTAAATTATCTTTTTGATTATCCTTACGGTTGTCTTGAACAGCAGTCTTCACGTATTCTTCCTCTGGTTTGTTTTGATGAATATATCAACATTTTCGGTATGGATTCAAAAGTCGCAGATATCAAAGAATACGTCACAAGCTGGACTAAGAAATGGAAGGACTACCAGCATTTCGACGGAGGCTTTGGTTACTGGCCGGACTCAGTTCATTCTTCTGATTTTGTAAGCCTTAGAATTCTTTACATTTATGCTCTCGCAATGAAACGTGGTTATACACCAGATGATATTCCAATTGATTCAAAGCATCTTGCAAGTTATCTTTCACAGCAGGTTAAGGGCTATAGTAAACGCTTCAGGGATTCAAATTATTATGATTACGATAAGGCTTTTGCCTGCTATGTATTCAGTCTGATTGGAGATAAATCTCTGAATTCCGTAAGAAACGAACTTTACGAAAAAGTAGATTCCCTCACTCTTGATGCGGCTGCCTACCTTTCGTTAGCTTACGCAAATTCTGAATCTCCTGCAGATAAAGAAAAAGCAAAAATCATCAATGGAAAAATCAGACCATACCTGCAGCCAGATCAGCGCGGAGTTACTCTTTCTAAAAAAGCAAAGAGCGGCTACTGGTTCTGTTATCAGAATGAAACAGTTCAATACGCAGCAATTCTTTCTGCCTTTGCAACTGTTGATCCTGAAGATCAAATGGTAGACAGATTGATTTATACCCTTCTCAAAAAACAGCAGCATGGCTACTGGCAGAATACTATTACAACTTCAGCCGTACTCGAATCAATTTACACTTACATCCAGAAGCGTAATCTTGATGAAACAAATTACACAGCAACAGCTTCCCTCAATGGCCGTCAGCTGATGAAGGAATCTTTCAAGGGTGTAAATGCTAAGCCAAAGACTTTAAGTCTACCGTTCGAAGACGAATTTATTTCTTCTCTCGCCCGCGATAAAGCAATTCCTCTTGTAATTGAAAAAGATGGCCAGGGTTATTTGTTCTATACAGTAGAAATGAAATATGCCCTGCCGGATGAAGCTCAGGCTGCACGTGATGAAGGCTTAAAGATTACCTATGAAATTACAGATTTTGATACTGGTGAACTGATTAATGTTGCAAAAGATACCTGCGATCTTAAACTCGAAAGTGGAAAAATCTACAGGGCAAAGGTATTCATCCAGACTAACCGCACAAGAGAATATGTTGCCGTTCGTGCGCCTATTCCATCAGGTGCAGAGATTCTTGATTCAACTCTTGTTACAAGCGGTTCAGCTGCTCAAAGCAGTAATTCACAAAGCTGGCGCAGCTGGATGAGTCACAAGAGTATTACAGATAACGAAGCGCAATTCTTCTGGGACGAAATGCATTCCGGCAGATACTTCTTTGACTTTACCTTCCGTGCCGTACGCCGTGGTATTTACCCAACCCCTCCAGTTCAGGCAGAGTGTATGTACGAACCGGAAGTATTTGGTCGCAGCGACGGATATCTCTTTATAATTGAGTAATATTGTGCTTAATCTTGAATGCTTAAAGACACAAAGGGCTAAAACAGTCCTTTGTGTCATCTCAATTAAACTTTTTCTTGTTTTACTACTTCCTCTTACTCTGCGCCTTGTGCCTTTCCCGGAACTCAATGAATATATTGAAAAGGAATACAGCTGCCGCATTTATGACCGTAACGGAGAAATAATTCAGATTACTTCGCTTCCTGGCGGGGGCCGCAGGGAGTTTACTCCAATCAAAAAAATTCCCAAATCTCTTCAGAAAAATTTTATCCGCCAGGAAGACCGCCGTTTTTATTTTCATCACGGAGTTGACTGGCTGGCAATTATAAAAGCCCCTGTCCAGAATCATCGCGCAGGAAAAATTGTTCGCGGTGGTTCTACAATAACAATGCAGCTGGCCAAAGCCGTTAATCAGGATAACTCTCCAACCATCCGTCGCAAACTGAAAGACATTTTTTATGCCTATAGAATTGAAGCAAAACTTTCCAAAAAAAAGATTCTGGAGCTTTATCTTAATTCTATTTATTTTGGTTCAAATTCTTATGGAATTACTTCAGCTGCCAGAACTTATTTCGGCTGTGAGCTCAATGAACTTACAGAAGGACAAATCCAGGTTCTCTCAATTATTCCAAGAAATCCTTCTTTTTATAATCCTATAGAACACAGTGCCCGATATAAGGATATTTCGCCTCAAGCCTGGCAAGCAGCGCAGGAAGCAAAATATTTTCGCTATCCTTACAGGCTGCCTCATTTTGTAAATTATATAACTGCTGATACAGACAAATTACCTTATGAACTCCACACAACAATAGATCTGAGAATCTCAGAAATTGCACAGAACTTTTTGCTGGAAGCCCTCGAGCAGGCCCAGGGTTCACGAATTACTAACGGCTCTCTTCTTCTGCTTAATAATGCTGACGGCTCCGTTCTTACCTGGCTTGGAAACGGTGATTTTTTTGATTCTGAAAACAGTGGTCAGATAGATGGCGTTCTGGTAAAAAATCAGCCTGGATCTTCCATGAAGCCTTTTCTCTATGCACTTGCTCTGGAAAAAAATATCATCCAGCCATCTACTGTTTTAGCTGATGTTCCAACAGAATTCGGAAATGAAAAACTTTATATTCCTGAAAATTTTAATAACCGCTTTAACGGTCCTGTGCGAATGAGAATAGCCCTTGCTTCAAGTCTCAACGTACCTGCAGTTTCTACTTTAAATAAAATTGGAGTTCAAACCTATCTTGAAAAGCTCTATGAACTTGGCTTTGAATCCCTTCGCCAGAATGACAGCGGATTAAAAGCAGATTTAGGGTTAGCCCTGGGCGCAGGTGAAGTTTCACTTTACGAACTGGTACCCGCCTTCTCAGTCTTTGTCAGGGATGGAAACTTTTTACCACTTAAATATTTGAAGGATGAAAAACTAACTAACGTTCGTCAGTTATATTCAGCAGACACCTCCCGCATAATTTCTTCTATTCTTTCAGACAAGGGAGCCCGGGCACTTGGTTTTGGCTACACTCAAACCTTCCAGACAGAATATCCTTCAATTTTTAAAACCGGAACATCAAATCAATATCAGAATATAATTGCTCTTGGTGCAACAAAAGATTACACAATCGGAGTATGGATGGGAAATTTCTCAGGCAACACCGTTATGGGAAAAACCGGTTCTTCCCTTCCTGCCTGGGTTGCAAAAAATGTTTTTGACAAGATCACTCTTAAAGATTCCTATAATTATGAATTCCCTGAACCAGATCCACAAAGCTGGCATAAGGAAAGAATCTGCTCCCTCTCAGGTCTCAAAGCGGGTCCTAACTGTAAAGCTGTCGTTACTGAATATGTTAAAAATGATTCGAATCTTTCTACCTGCAGCTGGCATATAAAATCAAAAAACTCAAACGAGATTCAAACAGTCTTTCCTCCAGAATACCAGCAATGGCTCCGCCAGCGCCCCGACAAAGGCTTAATCGAATATTCTCAAAATCCCCTGACAATCCTTACCCCTAAACAGGATTCGCTTTTCTTCTACAGCAGCCTGAACACAGAACTCCAGGCCATCCCTTTTGAGGTAACCGGCGGTAACGAAAATCAGCTTGAAGTTTTTTACGACGAAAAAAAATACGCCACAATCAACCGGCCATTTATCTTTTCACTTCCGGTTAATCGTGGCGTACATTCCTGCCGCATAATCTGCGGCAACGAAGAACTCACCTTATCTTATACTGTAAAGTAACTGTCCGACAACACAAACTTTGTCATTGTCGGGCTTGACCCGACAATCTCTAGCACTTCCACAATCTGTGGAGATTACAGTATTCATAAGCTGCTGTTACCTTTTCTCCATCAAGCAAAGCAAACTCTGCTTTAGGTTCATCGCCTGGTTTCAAAAGCTTTTTCTGAATACCCTTATCTGTAACAAGAAGGATCCATTCAATATAGTGTTCAGCAAGCATAGGATGAGTTACTGAACCAACGCTGACTGTTACCTTATTTCCTTCTGTAGTAATTACAGGAACATGTTTCTCTACAGCTGCATCTGTTGTTCCAGGAATAAGTTCAACCATATCCTCACCACAACAAACAGTTGGAACTCCAGAATCTTTTACCACAACAATAATTTTACCGCAGTGCTTGCAATAAAAAAATTTTACTTCCATATATCTATGCCTCCTGAAAAACCGCAATTAAATTTATGCGGACTTATATTATTAAAGGGTAACTTACGAATATGTATTTGTCAAATAAAAAGCCGGAAAACTCAAGATAACCGGAGGAACTAAAGATAACTAGAGGAACTCAAGAAGCCTCAAACCCCAAATCCCGAAACTCCAGACCTGTCTAAAATCGTGATAATTCTCTCTATTTTCTTTTTTCTTATTTTTTGACATAATAAACAAAATAAAAGGTACAGAGGGTGTATTATGAGTTCAATTATTCAAAAAAGAAGTGATTACATTTCCTGGGATGAATATTTCATGGGCGTTGCAAAACTTGCGAGCTTCCGTTCAAAGGATCCTAATTCTCAGGTTGGTGCCTGCATTGTTGGTCAGGATAACAAAATTCTTTCAATGGGCTATAACGGTTTTCCTCGCGGCTGTTCCGACGATGAATTTCCATGGGCCCGCGAAGGCGACACTCTGGATACTAAATATGCTTACGTAACCCACAGTGAACTCAATGCCATACTCAACTATCGCGGTGGTTCTCTTGAAGGCTGCAAAATCTATGTTACCTTATTTCCATGCAACGAGTGTGCCAAAGCCATAATTCAGTCTGGAATCAAAACAGTAGTTTATGCTGAAAATAAATATGACGGAACTCCTTCTGTTGAAGCTTCTAAAAAATTGATGAATGCTGCCGGTGTACGTTATTACCAGTATCAGCCGACCGGCAAAAAGCTGGAAATTAATGTCTAAAAAGTTTTTAAAAACTACTCTTTTTCTCACTTTATTTGTTGTCTCAACTCTTTCTTTTTACAACTGTAAAACTACAAATTCTCTTGTAAAAGAAGTAATCAATCCGAATCCTCCGGAAGATGCAACCATACTCATTGCCCCGGAATTAGATTTCCCTGAAGTACAAACTGCAGTAAATGAAGAAGACAAAGGTGACGACCAGGCGCAACCACAGTCGCAGCCTGAAGAACAAAATTATAAATATATTTTCTTGAGACTTTATAATCCTATTTACAAAAGCAAACTCTATGCAGCCAATATTCTCAAAAATGGCCTGGTATTAACCAAAACAGAAGATGTTCCGGATTTAAGTCATTCTGCCATTAATTTTACTCTAGATGATAATTTCTATGGCCTCACTCTTGGAGGCGAACATCAGTTTGCTCAGGAACAATGTTCTGCAGCTGCACAGAATAAATACATGCGCCATTGTAATCCTGATTTATCTGAGCAGATTACTTATGCCCTTAAGGTCCAGGAAGAAGAATATTATAACACAAAAAAAATGGTAGAGTTCTATGCTGCAACTCCAAAACTAAAATATGCTTCAACCCTTAATGTAAAGCTTGGAGTTTTCAGCCTGCGAAAAAGATTTTTTTCTCCAAAGAAACACAGAAAATTTACTACCCAAAAATATCCTCTTGGAGCAAAAAATAAAATCGTAAAATCAGAAGATGAATACTTGTACAGATTTGTCTGCTCTTCTTTCCTGGCTTATGTTCTATATAATAACGTAAGCTCTGTCAGAGAGTTTTTTGATAAGTATAACATTAAATATGATTATTTAAATGTTACAGACCTCTCCCTTATTCCTGGAATGACTCCATTATTTTATTCAACCTGGACAAACTACCCGGAAGCTGCAAAAAACTTTGTAGAAGAATATCCGGAGTTTGCAGAATATCTTCCTCAGGCTATAAGCAAAACAGATAATCAGTAATAACAATAACTTATTTGACACGGCAATAGATAATCAGTATTCTTTTTTCAATATGATTATTGATTTCCACTGCCACATCTATCCTGCAAAAATTGCCGAAAAGGCTTCTAAAAGTGTAGGAGATTTTTATAACTATCCAATGAAATATCACGGAAGCCCCGAAGAACTGCTTGAAAGCGGTTCAAAAATCGGCGTTTCTAAATATGTTGTATTACCTGTTGCAACAAAAGCAATGCAGGTTGAACCTTCAAATAACTTTATTATTGAACAGTTAGAAGAACATCCAGAATTCATTGGCTTTGGAACAATGCATCCGGATTACGATAATTACGAAGCAGAACTCCACAGAATCAAAGATGCTGGTCTTAAAGGAATCAAGCTTCATTCTGATTTCCAGAAATTCCAGATTGATGCAGCCCGCATGTACAATGTTTACGATATCATGACCGATCTTGGCCTGCCTTTAATTATGCATGCAGGTGATTACCGTTATGATTTCTCAGGCCCTCAGCGCATTCTTAATCTTCATAAAAAACATCCAAAGCTCACATTAATTGCTGCTCATTTTGGTGGCTACACAGAATGGGATGAATCTATGAAGTGGCTTGTAGGCGAAGATGTTTATTTCGATACCTCAAGCACTTTGGAATGGCTTCCTGTAGAAAAAGCTAACGAAATGATCCGTAAGCACGGCGTAGAAAAATTCCTTTTTGGTTCCGACTTCCCTATGTGGGATCACGAAGAAGAGCTGGAACGCTTCAACCATCTTGATCTGACAGCTGAAGAGCGCGAAATGATTCTGCACAAAAACGCAGAAAAATTACTTAATATATCGCTTTAAAAATTACACCGCCGCCAGCAATCACGCCATCAATATAAAGTACTGCCGACTGGCCAGGCGCAACCGCGCGCTGCGGCTCTGCAAAAGTAATCTTCCATGGCTGTCCGCGGTATTCTGTCTTATCACCTTCATCAGTAATATAACGTTCTACACGGGCAGCAGCCGGCTTACTAGCCAGTCTGATTTTCACCATTGCATCAAAAGCTTCTTTTGGTTCAACCCCTGCCGGCCACACAAAATCATCAGCTATAAGAGCATTAGAATTAAGAACCTCATTCGGAGCAAGAACTACAACATTATTCTTAGCATCAATTGAATGAACATAAACCGGATAGTTTACCGCAACACCAAGGCCACGGCGCTGACCAACGGTATAATGCTCAATTCCCCTGTGCTGGCCAAGCACATGACCATCCAGGTCAATAATATCTCCAGGAACCGAAGGCTTATCAGAAAAGAGAACATCAAAGTATTCTTCTCCAACAAAATCCTGGCTTTCCTCGCGGTTTGCCGCTTCAAGATTAGCTTCTTTTGCAAGAGCAATAACATCAGCCTTTTTCATTGCAGCCAGAGGGAAACGAACCTTTTCCAGTGTTTCAGAAGAAACACGGTACAAAAAGTAAGTCTGGTCTTTTGAAATATCTGTAGCAGTAGAAATCATGCAAGGTCTGGCATCAGTTCCAAAAAGCCCCTGATCCGGACGAACTATTTTTGCATAATGACCTGTACAGAAATAATCATATTTGATTCCAAGCTTTTCAATTCCCGCAAGAAGAGCCCCAAACTTAATCAGCATATTACAGCGGATACAAGGATTTGGCGTACGGCCCTTTCTGTATTCAGACTTGAAATATTCAAGAATTTCCTGCTTGTAAGTTTCTTTTACATCGATTACGTGATATTCAATTCCATGCGCATCGCAGAAACGCTGACACTCTTCAATGTTTTCTTCCTCACCAGGCCCAAAGCAGGCCTCACGGGTTTTTGTCCCAGTATTAATTTCCGGGAGACTTCCGTCCCAGAGCGACATTGTTGCACCTATAACTTTGCAGCCCTTCTGTAAAAGAAGCAGTGCAGTGAGCGTAGAATCAACTCCGCCCGACATTCCCACAACAACTGTATCTCCGGCCTTAGGCATTTCCTGCATTACGTAATTCATATTGCCTACTATACCACAAGGTTGGAAGTTAGAAAAGTATATAGGGCAGGAGGGGAAGGCCTTCCCCTCGCTCCAGCCCGCTTCGCGGTCTTACGCTACCCCTTCTAGCGGGGCACATCTCCGCAACGCCCCTGTCTTTGCTGTCCAAAGACAAAAAAAATAAGATTGCCATTTAAGAGAATTACTCTTATATGGCAATTCTAAAAAATATTATTTATTATTCAACAGTAATTGATTTAATTGTAACTTTTACCTGATCATCACCAGTATCTGTTACTCCTTCACCATTCCACTGCCATGCATTGAACTGAATTAATAATTCATTTGCACCTGCCAAAGAAGTGAATTCTAAATCCATACTTCCATTTTTTCTATCAGCATCATAATATTCATTTCCTGACTGTGCTTTTTCTACATTCCACCAGCCAGTTCCACCTTTACCTAATTGAACCTTAAATTTTGGATTCTTTGTACTATCTGTCCATTTTCCTTCCACTGTTTCATAATCAAAACTTACTTTTACAGTCTTTCCTGCCTCTAAAGAACTTTTATCAGCATTGATATAAACAATAACACCATTACCATTATCGCTACTTGTTAATGTTACAGTTGCTGTTCCATCTCCGTTATCAGTAATGTTGGCACTATTTGTGACGGCTTTTTCCCAAGTTCTTACGCCGCCAGTTCCTTCTCCTGTTGTAGTATTAACTGGGTCTCCACAACTAACAAGAGCCATTGAAGCGATAAGTGCAACTGCACCCAAAAGTACTTTAAGTTTTTTCATTTTTTTAATCCTCCTCAAATGAAAACTTTTTCTTTTCTGAGTTCATTATTATTTGCATGTTAAAATTTTTTCAAATGAAATTTGCCTTTTTATGGGGAAGATAAGGAAACCCCCTTAATTAGTTAAACGTTTTACACAATTAAATTGCACTCCATAGGATATTTCCCCTATGCTTTTTTTTAAATTTTTAAATATCTTTTTTGCACTTTCAATGTTAAAATATTATTAATCCAAATTGATTTAGAGGGTAAAATAATATGGCAATGAGACTTGTTACACGTTCAGATTTTGATGGACTGGCTTGTGGAGCCCTGCTTCTTGAAGCCGGAATTATTGACCACTGGAAGTTCGCTCATCCAAAAGATTTACAGGATGGACTCGTTCCAATAGACAGCAACGACTGTCTTGCAAACGTCCCTTTTGTAGAAGGCTGTGGACTCTGGTTCGACCACCACTCAAGCGAATTTGAGCGTAATCAGCTCGAAGGTAAATATAAGGGAGAAAGCCGCATTACTCCTTCCTGTGCCCGCATTATTTACGAATATTACGGCGGAAAAGAAAAGTTCCCTAACTTTGATGATATCATGGTTGCTGTAGATAAAGTCGATTCAGGAAATCTTACAATCGACGAAATTCAGAATCCAAAAGGCTGGATTCTCGTTGGCTTCCTTATGGACCCTCGTACAGGTCTGGGCCGCTGGCGTGAATTCACTGTTTCTAACTATCAGCTGATGGAAAAGCTCATGGTTGCCTGCCGTGATAAATCTACTGATGAAATTCTTGCTATGCCGGATGTAAAAGAAAGAATTGAAGTTTACAACGAGCAGACAGAAAAATTCAAGGAAATGGTAAAGGCCCATACCACTGTAGAAGGAAATCTTATCATTTCTGATTTACGTGGAGTAGATCCTATTTATACTGGAAACCGCTTCATGATTTACTCTATGTATCCAGACCAGAATATTTCTGCATGGATTGTAAGCGGACGCGGCGGTCAGGGTTGTTCTGCAGCAGTCGGCTACAGCATCCTGAACAAGACAAGTAAAGTAAACGTTGGAAGCCTTATGCTTAAATACGGTGGCGGCGGACACGAAAAAGTAGGTACCTGCCAGTTCACAAATGAGAACATGGATACAGAATTACCTAAGATGCTGGCTGAACTTAAAGGTTTGGCAAACGCTTAAAAAATTGATATTATAAAGGCTATCTTAAATAAGGTAGCCTTTTTTTATGAAGAATAAAGTTTTTCTCGAAGGCATGCGAGACGGCCTTCCTATCGGCCTTGGATATTTTGCAGTTGCCTTTTCACTTGGTATTGTTGCACGTAATGCAGGTCTTACTCCCCTTCAGGGCTTCATTGCAAGCTTTTTTAATGTAGCCTCTGCCGGTGAATATGCTCTCTTTACTTCGATTCAGCAGGCTGCTTCTTTACTTGAAATTGCCATGATTACTCTCGTAGTAAATGCCCGCTATCTCCTTATGAGTACAGCACTTACACAACGTTTTGATCCAAAAACTCCATTGATTCACCGCTTCTTTGTAGGCTTTGGAGTAACCGATGAAATCTTTGGAATTACAATCGCACGCCCCGGTTTTATCAATCCTGTATATAATTACGGAGCACTCCTTGTTGCCGTTCCTCTCTGGAGCATTGGAACCTCTCTTGGTATTATTGCCGGTAACTTTTTACCTGCCCGTGTAGTAAGTGCCCTTTCTGTTGCACTTTACGGAATGTTCCTTGCAATTATTGTTCCACCTGCTAAAAAGAATATTGTTATTATGATTTCTGTAATTGTAAGTTTTGCTGCAAGCTTTGCCTGTACCAAACTACCGTTAGTTAGTCAGCTTTCAGGCGGTACAAGAACAATTATCCTTACAGTTGTAATCTCAAGCATTGTTGCTTTAATTAAACCGATTTCAGATTTAGATGAAACTGAAGAAAATGAAACTCAGGAGGCTGAATAATGACAGCTTATACATACGCATCAATTTTCACTGCTTTTATTGTTTCATATCTGATTCGAGTTCTTCCTCTTACCTTAATTCGTAAACCTATTAAAAACAAATTCATAAAATCCTTTCTCTACTATGTGCCTTATATAACTCTTTCTGTCATGACCTTCCCTGCAATTGTAGATGCAACCCAGTCTCCTATAGCAGGTATTATCGCACTGGTAGCAGGAATCATTTTATCTTATATCGGACTCGGACTTTTTCCAGTAGCCTGTGCCTGCTGTGCCGTTGTATTTGCGGCCGAGTTCTTTTTGGTGTAAAATTATTTATTCTCGTTCAAAGGAATTCCTATGAAGAATATTTTCGGTGGTGTTGGCCGCGGAATGGCAATCAATCTTAAACACCTTGGATTTAACACCTTCATTCATTCAGTGAAATATGCAAATCTTATAGATTTATTCGGCTGCAATGAATATGAAGCTGCTTCTATCCTTGGAGAAAAATCCGTACTTCCAGACATAACTACCGTTAGTAAGTTTAAACAATTGGGATATAAAAACTTTATTATCACTTTTGCTTCCTGGAAGGAGATCCTGTAAAACGCTGCATTCATTATGGTCTTGCCTGTGCTAAAGAAACCCTTCTTACCCGTCAGACAGTAAGCAATAAACTTTCAAAATCTTTCCTGGAAAGCTACTAATTTTGTGTCATTGTCGGGCTTGTTTTTTATGTCATTGTCGGGCTTGACCCGACAATCTATCCTTCTCTATAATTTCCCCATGTTCGACTATTTATTCTTCGACCTGGACGGCACTCTCACAGACCCAGCCCAAGGAATCACTAATTCCTTTATCCACGCATTAAAATATTTTGGCCTGGAAATTCCTTCTTATGAAACTTTATGCACCTTTATAGGTCCACCACTCCCAGACACCTTCAAAAATCTTCTTGGTTTTTCAGAAGAAAAAGCTGCAGAAGGTGTAAAAAAGTACCGTGAATATTTTGCTGAAAAAGGGCTATTTGAAAATTCTGTATATCCTGGAATCCCGGAACTTCTTGCAGAACTTAAAGAAAATGGCAAAAAACTTGTTGTTGCTACATCAAAACCTGAGGAATTTTCTGTAAAAATCATTGAGCATTTTGGCCTTTCTCAATATTTTGAAAATGTCTGTGGCAGCCTGATGGACGAAAGCCGCAGCAAAAAAGACCAGGTTATTCAATACGCAATTGAAAGAAATCACATAAACGATAAATCAAAAGTCCTGATGATTGGTGACCGCAAGCATGATATTCTGGGCGCAAAAAAAGTCGGCCTCAAGTCATGCGGAGTTCTCTTTGGTTATGGAAGCCGCCAAGAACTCGCAGAAGCTGGTGCCGACTTTATTGCAGAAAATGTTTCACGATTAGACAAAATCTGCCTGCAGTAAAACCCGTAAACTACTGAAAGATAATTCCGCTTACATCTACTCCAAGACCTGTGAGCACAGAAACGATTGTTTCAGTTGTTGCCCAGATATCAGGTTCGTAGCCTTTTCCATCACCAAGATAATTTGATGGTAATATTGATTTATAATCTGCTTTACCAAAAAATATATCAACATTAAGTTTCTCATTTTCATACAATTCACATTCACCATAATTTTGCATTCCTCCTGAATGAGTGCCTATAAGCAAGCGCTTAAATTTTAAATCTTTTTTACCAAGGGCACTCCATAATTCTCCGGAACTGAAACTATAGTTATCCTGCAAAACAATTACTGTTCCTTTATATTTTTGCTTATTTAAACTTTTAACAAACTGTTCACGTGGCAAACCATTACCACCACTATTTGAACGTGCATCTAGAATTATAAAATCTTTATCTTTTCCTAAATAACTAACTGCTGGTAAATTCGTAAAATATTCTGGATTTTCTTTACTACAACTTGTAAATCTTACGTAATAGGCATTTGATGTTTCTTTTTCAAAATATATATTTGAAAAATCCTTACTTATTTTACTACCCTTATCATAAGCAGTATTCTGCCGATATACAAACTTCCTTATACGTAACATGAAATGGCAGTCCTCTACATATTTATCTAATAATTTTTTCAGGTCCTGTGTCTTATTAATTTTAGATAATTCTTTCCTGTTAAATCCTTTTTTCTTCATATCAGAAAAACCTGCATATTTTGAGCTCAGCATTTTCCAAATAAAATCCAGGTCAGCCTCTGTAACAGGAATATTTACATTAAAAAATTCCGGAAAAAACTTTTTCATAAATGATTCAGATAGAAAAGCTGTTTCTATTTTATTATCAGGATCTATATCAATACTAAAGTCTTCATTTTTGAGAAATTCTATGATTCCATCTTTACAAGACCTTTCATATGAATTTAGATAACTTAAACCATATTCCCTTGCAAAAACAATACTACCAATCAGATTTTTGTATTTTTCAGGAGCATCTTTTACTACATAATAAAAATATTGCTCATATTGCATTTCCTGAACATCCCAATCATTTGCAAAAACAATTGAACCAAACATTAACAAAATTGCTGCCAAACTTTTTCTTTTCATTTTTTTACTCCAATGATTTTATAATATCTTTATAATAAACTAACGTTAGTAAGTTTACAAGTTTTTTATTTAACTGTATTCTTTTATAAGAATATGAAAAAATATTTCAAAAACTATCGACTGTTAGTTTTCTTTTTAATAATAATAATCTTTATCATACTAACAATCGTAAGGAAACAGAAAATGAAAATTGACAAACTGAGTATTGAAAATCCAAATCCTTTTACTATGAAAAAAGCTTCCTCATACATCATTCCTGCAGACTTCCCGGACCCGGATATTATCCGTGTGGATGATACTTACTACATGGTAAGTACAACAATGCACTTTATGCCTGGCTGTGTAATCCTTCGTTCTCATAATCTGGTAGACTGGGAACATGCAGCATACGTATACGATGAGCTTGAAATGACAGAAAAAGAGACTCTGGCTGATAACAAGGGAGCCTACGGAAAAGGAATGTGGGCAGCCTGTATTCGTTACAATAATGACAAATTCTACATTTCTTTTGTTGCAAATGACACGGGAAAGACTTATTTATTTACTTCTGAAAAAATCGAAGGGCCATGGCAGCGCTCAGAGATAAAAGGCTTTTATCACGATATGTCACTGCTTTTCGATGACGATGGCAAGATTTACTGCGTAAGCGGAAACATGAATATCCATCTTACAGAAATGGAGCCAGATCTCTCAGGACCAAAGGCCGGCGGAATAAATAAGGTAATTATTCAGGATGATCCAGAAAAAGTCATTCTTGGCTATGAAGGAAGCCATATCTACAAAATAAACGGAAAATACTACATAACTTTTATACATATGCCAAAAGGTAAAATGCGTACAGAAGCCTGTTATGTTTCAGACAAAATTGACGGCCCTTATACCGGAAAGGATGTTTTATGCTCAGATCTGGCAAACTGGAACAGCGGAACAGCTCAGGGAGGTTTAGTAGAAGCACCAAACGGAAACTGGTACTCAATTGTCTTTCAGGACCATGGAGCACTGGGAAGAATCCCTGTTTTAGTACCTGTAAAGTTCCTTGATGATTTCCCTGTATTTGGAGCCGCAGGATTTGCCCCAAAACAGATAAACGTTCCTGATTTACGCCCGGATTATCAGTATAAGCCGCTTTACAGTAATGACTTTACAAATCCAGCCTGGCAGTGGAATCATATTCCGAATAAAGCTCTGGTTGAATTAAAATCTGATATTTTCACTGTAAAAACAGATAAAGTCTGCAAAAACGTAGTTCAGGCTGCAAATACCCTGACACAAAGAACTTTCACAGAACATTGTGCCGGAAGCATAGAAATTGATGCTTCCAATATCAATGAAGGAGATATTACAGGCTTATGCGCTCTTGAAGGTGAATATGGATTTATAGGAATTACAAAAAAGAATGGAAAATACAAACTTATTACTGCAGAACACAAGATTCCTTATAGTCCATGGTCTATGGGAGTATTTGATGATGCAGAGCCTGTAATTACTTCAGAAAGAGAACTTTCTTCTCCAAAACTCAAATTAAAAGCTACATTTAATCTGGAACATACAAAAGAGAATGTTCAGTTTGCATTTGCAGATATTTCTGACGAAAAAGATACATTTGAGGATTTTGGAGGGCCAGTAAAGCTTCGATACACTCTGGATCAGTTTGTTGGAGTAAGATTTGCACTATTCTGCTATTCTACTGAAAAAGCTGGTGGAAAGGCAGTATTTAAGGAGTTTAAGCTTGAATTACTCTAAAGCAAGACCAGAAGAAGCAGATAAAGTATTCTCCGTATTCTCTGCGGCCATAAAACATATGGAAGAAGATGGAATCCACCAGTGGGATGAATTATATCCTGATTTACAGATAATTTCTGAAGATATCAGCAAAGATCAAATGTACATTGGCGAAATCGATAATAAAATTGCCGTTTGTTTTGTTTTAAGCGAAGAATGTGATGAAGAATATAAAAATGGCCAATGGCAGTGGCCAAATGCCAGATTCTGCGTTATTCACAGACTATGTGTTTCTCCAGACTTCCAGAATCAGGGAATAGCAGCAAATACCCTTAATTACATTGAAAACTTCTGTAAATCCCAGGGATATGATTCAATACGTCTTGATTGTTTTACAGAAAACCCCTATTCCAAAAAACTCTATGATAGAGCCGGATATTCTGTAGTTGGCTACGCAGACTGGAGAAAAGGCCGCTTTGAACTTAGGGAAAAACTGATTAAATAACAATAAATTGCTTTGTTGTTATATTCCTCGCAATGGCAAAGTAAAACTGATATAAAACCTGCAATTTCCCTTAAAAAGTCTGTAATTCCCGGTGAAAAAGTTTTTTATCTCCTGGTTTTATTCGAAAATCTGGAAATTACAGGAACCCCTGATAAAAACCCATCTTATCATTCAAATATCATTAACAACACTCAATATTAATCAATAACTCTCAAAAACCTGTATTCAGATGATATAAGCAGCTCATTTACAAAAAACTCATTAACAAACGGTCGTATTCTTTAAAAGTTAACGACCATTTATTAGTTTTTAAAGTTAACAACCGTTTGTCAGTTTAAATTATGTTTCATGTGAAACATAGGGGAGCAACAAGCTTAAGCGAGTCTCCGAGCAACTATGCACCGAAGGTTATAAACTTATATTTTTCAACATTTTAATTGTTTCACATGAAACATAAGGAACGACAACTAAAATCCGATAGATACTTCAATGGAGCATTTTTAACGAACCTTCAACCAGCTGCACCACAAAGATTATAAATACATATTTTTCATCAATCTAATTGTTTCACATGAAACATAGGGAGCGACTGCTGAAAGCCAATAAAATATTCCAGTGGAGCATTTTAAACGAATCTCTTGAAATCTACACAGTGAAGGTTATAAATAATTGTTTAATAATAGTTGTATTGTTTCACATGAAACATTTCAAATATATCAACTATAAGCTGCAAAAACTATCCAATAAATAATTAATAAAAAATCAGAAAGTTCCACGTGAAACATACAATCAGATACTCCCCTACCCTCCTCTCAAACTGTTTATATGTTTCACATGAAACATAGGAAGCGACGGCCGAAGGCCGGTAAAATGCTCCAGTGGAGCATTTTAAGCGAGTCTCCGAGCAGCTGTGCTGCGAAGGTTTGAAACATATATGCTTCAATGATTTTAATTGTTTCACATGAAACATTATCCCTATAAAATCTCAATTATATTAATCCACACCAATAACAAAGTTATCCACATTTATTACCTAAATTGTGGATAACTTGTAGATTATGTGGATAACTGATATTTGCTGTTTCACGTGGAACAAAGTTAGCTGGATATAAAAAAAAGGGCGACCGATTTATTCGGTCAGCCCTTCTGCCTGATGTATAATATATGTAATCACCCTAGAACTAAATACTTTAATAAATAGCTCATACCCTTGCTTTTATTATTAAGCAAAACTTTTATTTTGTCAACAATAATTTGTAACTTTTCTAACTAACGATTGTTAGTTGTTTTTCCTAACTTTCGTTAGTTATCCACACCTAGTGTCATTCCGAACTTGTTACGGAATCTATATACTAAATGTAGATAAATAGTTTAATGTTTTTCGTCATGCTGAACTTGTTTCAGCATCTCTTAATGAGATTCCGAATCAAGTTCGGAATGACAAATATAAACTATCTTATTATTCGTTATCACTATCTGCCTGAACTTTGTCCAGGCCTACGATAAAGTCTGGCTCAGTAACACGAACTACGTTTACTCCCGAAGCTCCTGTTCCCTGCTCCTTAATATCTGTTGCCTTAAAGCGCAGTGTCTTTCCCTGGCTTGTCATGCAGACAACTTCATCTTTATCTTTAACGTTGATAGCTCCGATGATTTCGCCCTTAGATTCTGTGTTTCCAAAAATTCTCTGTCCGCCAGTTCCGCGGCCATGTACAGAATAGAGGTCGAAAGAAATTCTCTTACCAACACCCTTCTCTGTAAGAAGAATCATGTTTGCATCTTTTTCAACTTTTACAGCTGCTGCAATCTCATCGCCTTCAGAAAGTTTCATTCCCTTAATACCGCAGCTTGCGCGTCCCATGAGACGAACTGAATCTTCTGTAATGCGGAGAGCTTTTCCACGGCGTGAAATCAACATAACTTCACAGTCACCAGTTGTCGGAATTGCACTAATCAGCTTGTCGTTATCATTAAGCTTAATTCCGATGATACCGCGTGTCTTTGCGTTCTGGAACTCTGTAGAGCGAACCTTCTTTACAACACCCTGAGCAGTTGTCATAAAGAGGTAGAGGTCGTCTGAGAATTCTTTGAGTGAAACTACTGTTGTAATTTCTTCATCCGGACCAACCTGGAGCAGTCCCTTGATATGAGCACCACGGGCAGTCTTTTCGCTTTCCGGAATCTCATGAATCTTCATCCAGTAAGCACGACCCAAGTTAGTTATGAATAACAAGATTTCCTTTGTAGAACCAATAAAGAGCTGATTTACATAGTCATCATCAAGAAGGTTTGTACCGTTACTTCCGGTTCCTCCCCTACCCTGCTTCTTATACTTATCAGCTGGAACACGCTTGATGTAACCCATTCGGGAAATCATAACAACCATGTCCTCATCTTTAATCATATCTTCAACATTAATCTGTTCAACTTCGCTAGCTACAATTTCTGTACGGCGGTCATCACCATACTTTTCTGCAAGACCACGAGTCTCATCTTTAATAAGATTAAGAATCTTGTTGTGGTCTGCAAGGAGACCTTCCAGGTAATCAATGAGAGCCTGGAGCTCTTTAATCTCTTTCTGAAGGTCTTCAATGAGCAAATGTGTGAGGCGCTTAAGTTGCATATCAACAATTGCCTGTGCCTGTTCATCATCAAAATTAAAGCGCTTTTCAAGCTTGAGTTTTGCATCTTCAGTATTTTCAGAAGACTTGATAATCTGAATAACTTCATCAATGTTATTGATTGCAGTGATGAGCGCTTCCAAAATATGCATTCTGTGTTTTGCAACCTTGAGGTCGTAAATTGTACGACGTGTAATAACTTCGTCGCGGTGATCTACAAAGTGCTGAATCAGCTGCTTCAAAGTCAAAACTTCCGGCTTAAGATAAGTTGCCGGCAAGGTAAGCATGCCCGGTTCATCATAACGAGGAGCAGCTCCTTCTTTTACCTGAGGAACAAGGGCAAGATTTATTACACCAAAGTTTGACTGCAAATCTGTTTTTGCAAAAAGCTGATTCAAAACAATCTTTGTAATTGCGCCTTTTTTCAAATCAACTACAAGACGCATACCTGAACGGTCAGAAGATTCATCATTTGCATTAACTACACCGTCAATCTGCTTATCGCGGACAAGCTCCTTGATGCGGCGGATAATGTTTGTTGTATTTACACCGTAAGGAACTTCTGTAAATACGATTGATTCCTTACCGCGTTTATCAGTTTCAATAGTAAACTTAGAACGGATAACAATTTTACCGCGTCCTGTTGTGTAAGCTTTTTTGATTCCTGCTGTGCCGTAAATAATACCACCGGTTGGGAAATCCGGACCTTTGATATAGTGCATCAGTTCTTCAATTGAAATTTCCTGATTATCGATATAAGCACAGATTGCATCAGCTACTTCACGAAGGTTGTGGGTAGGCATATTTGTTGCCATACCAACGGCAATACCTGTTGTACCGTTACAAAGCAGGAATGGGAACTTTGAAGGAAGAACTGCAGGTTCGTCGCAGGTATCATCAAAGTTGCGGATCATGTCTACAGTATTTTTGTTAATGTCGCTGGTCATCTCTTCGGTGATCTTTGACATCTTTGCCTCGGTATATCGGTAGGCAGCCGGAGGGTCACCGGCAATTGTACCAAAGTTTCCCTGTGGAGTTACTGTTGTATAACGCTGTGCAAAATCCTGTCCAAGACGAACAAGAGCATCGTATACAGAAGCATCTCCGTGTGGATGGTAGTGTCCCAAAACTTCACCAACGATGGTAGCACATTTTTTTGTTTTTCCATCGCTTGCAAGATGAAGGGTATCCATGGCGTACATAATACGTCTGTGAACAGGCTTAAGACCATCACGAACATCCGGCAAAGCGCGCTGTACAATTACAGACATTGAGTAGTCAATATAGGCCTGTTTAACCTCATCCTCAATCGGAATTTTAATTAGAGAGCCACCTTCGGCTGTTTTGATTTCTTCCATCGTTTTCTCCAATGAAGTTACTTAAATAATTGTACTATTATAGCATTTTTTGGAGATTTAGTCTTTAACTGTCGTAACTAATACTTGGTAGTTTGTAGGATTTATCACCGCAATCTGAAAATCATCTTCGTAAATGATTTCGCCGGGGATTTCTTCTGTTTCAGATTTATAAAGCGTGATTCCGTATTTACTGCACATCTGGCGATAAAAAGTCAGCTGATTCCAGATATCCCTGCCCTGCTCTGTATCTTTGAACCAGGTAACTGCATGGTATGGATTTCCGTCCTTGTAGAATGGCGGAACCGGCAGAACTTTTTCAAAATATTCGCGCTGCTTCCAGTATTCAGCAGTTTCTTCTTCTGTGAGAGTTTTTGAATCTACAAGTTTTCCGACTGTTGTGAAAATGCCACGAGGTTGTTTTGTGAGCCAGGCTATATCAGAAGTATGTACACGAAAATATTTCATAAATTAAAAAACCTTTCGATACAATTTTGCTTTGAATGTTTCACTTCCATCAAGCTTTGTGTATTCAGCATCCTGGTAGTATGACATTCCTAATTTTTCCATAACGCGACGTGAACCGTAGTTGTCTACACAGAATTCGCCATCGATGATTTTGATGTTATATTTATTGCGACCATATTCAATGATTTTTGACATGGCTTCAACGGCCAGACCTTTTTTCCAATAATCGCAGGCAAGGTTATATCCTATGCGCCAGGTGTCTATATCTTCATGATAATACATTCCACCACTACCGATGAGTTCGCCTGTTTCTTTATATACAAATCCGTAATCAATATTTTTTTCATTTGTGTAAAGATTTTCCAGCCACTCGCGGCCATCTTCAGGAGATTTATATAAAGGGTAAATCATATATTTATTTACTCGAGGATCGCCTGTCCATTTGAAAACTGTCTGCAGGTCATCGATTGTAAGAGGTCGTAAAATGAGTCGTTCTGTTTCTAAAACTGGTGGGAAAAATTTTTTCATAGTAAACTTCCTTATTCAGAAAGTTTATTTGATTTTGATTATAAAAACAATAAAGACGTTATATAAAAAAAGCACTGCCAGGTGACAGTGCTCTTTATTAGATGCTGAAACAAGTTCAGCATGACAATAATAATTTAGATATCCAGATTTGCGTAGCTGGAATTTTCTTCGATGAACTTTCGGCGAGGTTCTACTTCTTCACCCATACATACAGAGAAAATCTTGTCGGCTGCCATTGCATCTGGAATTGTTACAACGCGCATCTTTCTGTGTGCAGGGTCCATTGTTGTTTCCCAAAGCTGTTTACCGTCCATTTCACCAAGACCCTTGTAACGCTGTACATCTGCCTTATCGCGCTGGTCACCAAGAGCTTCAAGTGCTGCATCACGTTCTGCATCACTGTAACAATATACAGGTTCTTTCTTTCCAAGCTGTACACGGAACAAAGGAGGCATAGCAAGATAAACATAACCATGCTCTATAATCTGTGGCATGTAGCGGAAGAAGAAAGTCAAAAGCAATGTGCGGATATGTGAACCATCGACATCGGCATCGGCCATGATAATGATTTTATGATAGCGGAGCTTTTCGATGTTGAAGTCTTTTCCAAAGCCTGCACCCAAAGAAGCAATAACTGGCTCAAGCTTATCATTGTTCATAACTTTTTCAGGACGAACTTTTTCTACGTTGAGCATCTTTCCCCAGAGAGGAAGAATTGCCTGAGTTTTAGGGTCGCGGCCTTTCTTTGCAGAACCACCCGCAGAGTCTCCCTCGACTATGTATACTTCGCAGAGCTCAGGATTTTTCATTGAACAGTCAGACAATTTTTCTGGAAGACCAAAACCATCGCTCATTGTCTTTTTGCGCATATTGTCTTTTGCCTTGCGGGCTGCAATACGAGCCTTGGCTTCATCAATTGCCTTTTTAAGAATTGCTTCAAGTGTGGCAGGATTCTGTTCAAAATAAACTGTAAGCTTTTCCTTAACAATCTGATCTACGATTGTGCGGACTTCTGTATTACCAAGCTTTTCCTTTGTCTGTCCTTCGAACTCAGGCTCCGGAACCTTCATGGAAATTACAGCTGTAAGTCCGCTGCTTAAATCTTCATAAGTAAGCTTTTCATCTTTATCAAGATTTTTCTTAAGCTTTTCGTTGTTCTCAAAGAACTTGTTCAAAACAAATCTAACTGCCGATCGGAAGCCTTCGAGGTGAGTACCACCATCTCTTGTATTAATGTCGTTTACAAAGGTGTGAACATTTTCTGAGAATGATGAATTGTAGTGCATAGAAATTTCTGTAACTACATCATCACGTTCTTCGTTGATATAAATTGGTTCAGCAGGAACAACTGCTTTTCCTTCATCAAGCTCTTTTACAAACTCGTTGATACCGCCTTCAAATTTCAAAACTTCTTCTTTTGGATTTTCAAGACGTTCATCACGGAAAACAATTACAACACCAGAGTTCAAAAATGCAAGTTCGCGAAGTCTGTCGCGGAGTACATCAAAATCATAAGTTGTTGTTTCTGTAAAAATTGTTTTATCAGCCTTCCAGCGGATTGTTGTTCCGTGCTCATCTGCACCACAATCGCCGATGATATCTACTTTTGTTTTTGGAACACCACGTTCATATTTCTGCTGATAAATGTGGCCGTCTCTTTTTACTGTTGCTTCGAGCCAGTCTGACAAAGCATTAACGCAGGATACACCAACACCATGCAAACCACCAGAAACTTTATATGAACCTTTATCAAATTTACCGCCGGCATGAAGACGAGTAAGTACAAGTTCGAGGGCAGAAATTTTTTCAGTAGGGTGGATATCAACTGGAATTCCGCGTCCGTTATCTACAACGCGTACAATGTCATCGCGCTCAAGTGCAACTGTAATTGTATCACAGAAGCCTGCCATTGCTTCATCGATTGAGTTATCTACTGTTTCATAAACAAGGTGATGAAGTCCACGTGGACCTGTTGAACCAATATACATACCAGGGCGTTTACGAACTGCTTCGAGTCCTTTCAAAACCTGGATATTACTTGCACCGTAATCTGCTGACATTATTGTTTCCTTTTGATTATATTGAATATTTCATTTTAACTGAAAAAAACATTAAATTCAATTATTCTTCAAACTAACGAAGATTAGTTATTAAAAACCCTTGAATTTTGATTATATCTCTAGGATAATAAAAAACATGTCAGAAAGAATTTATGAAGAAGCCTGGGAGTACACCATGAAGGTGCTCCATGATTTATACAAATCTCAAAACAACGAAGATATGTTCAAACTATGGTTCAATATGAACTATGTTGAAGACACAATAGATACTATTACTGTTTCCGTTGCATCAAATTTCCTTAAGCAGTCTATGCAGAAAAGAGGAAACTTTGATATCGTGCTCAAAAAACTTAAAGAAATTACAGGCCAGGATGATATTAAATTAAACATTATTGTCAAAGAAGATGTTGCAGAAAAAACTGAAAAATCAGAGCCTGCAGTTTCTAAAAATGAAGCTTCTGAAAAGACAAATTCAGAAGAAAAAGCTTCAAAAAAATCTTCTTCATCCGAAGCCGCAGAATCTAAAAAAAGTAATTTTAAAAAACATCCTCTTCTTCAGGAAGAATATACTTTTGATACTTTTATTCCTGGTGATAACAGTAACTTTGCTTATAACGCTTCTATTGCAGTTGCAAAAAAACCGGGAAAACAATATAACCCGATTCTTCTTTATGGTGGATCTGGGTTAGGTAAGACTCACTTGATGCAGGCTATTGGAAATTATATTTACAACAATGGCGGAGAAAAATTAAAGATCTGCTATGTTTCTGCAGAAAGTTTTACAAACGAATTTACAATCTCAATCAAGGAAGGTAAGACTAACTCCTTCAAAAATAAATATAGAAATCTTGATGTTCTTCTTCTGGATGACATTCACTTTTTACAGGGAAAGGAATCTACACAGGAAGAACTCTTTTATACTTTTAATGCTCTTCACGAAAAAAAGGCTCAGATGGTTTTCACCTGTGACCGCCCAATCAAAGAAATTAAAAACATGGCAACACGTCTTGTAAGCCGTTTGTCTAATGGTCTTTGTATTGATCTGCAGCCTCCAAGTTATGAAACTCGTGTTGCAATTCTTCAGAAAAAAATTGACCTGATGGAAAAAAATCTTTCTCAGGATATTGTTGAGTACATTGCAAAAAATATTGAAACTAACGTTCGTGATCTTGAAGCTGCATTAAATAAAGTTTTTGGATACGCAGACTTAGTTGGTAAAAGTCCTGATCTTGAAATTACAAAACACCTTTTAAAAGATGTAATGGATTCTGGAAGTCTTGAATCAGTTTCAATTGATGTAATTCAAAAAGTAATTGCAGATAACTATCAGATTTCAGTTGCTGATTTGAAAAGTAAAAAGCGTGATAAAAAATATGTAGTGCCTCGTCAGATTGCAATTTACATTGCACGTGAAATTACCGAGATGGCTTACACAGATATTGGTAATGAATTTGGCGGTAAAGATCATTCAACAATTATGAGCGCTTATAATAAAATTGCTGAACAGATAAAAATTGATTCAACACTTGAATCTAAGATCCAGCTCTATATCAGAGAGATTAAGGAGTACAAAAAAGTTTAGAAAATGTTGATTTAAAGTGGATAAATCAGCAAAAAAGGATTAAAATGTGGATATGTGGGAAAAAAGTTAATTTAAACACTTGTTTTATTAACAATTTAAATCCTTATAAAATAAAGAAATAAATCACTTTTCCACAGTATAAACATAGCTTACTATTACTACTACTAAAATTTAAATTTATATAATATTAATATACCTGGGGTATAAGGAGTATAAAAAAATGAAATTCACTTTTGACAGAGATGCAATGATAAAAGAAATATCAATTGCACAGGAAATTATTACTAATAAAAGTCCTGTTTCTATTCTTTCAAATATTCTTATAATAGCTGAACATAATTCACTCACTATTAAAGCTACAGATTCAACAGTAAAATTTACAACTGTTATTCCAGTAGATATTCAGGAAGAAGGACGTACAACAATTTTCTGTGATAAGTTTATGAGTATTCTTTCTTCATTACCTTCTGGAGAAATTGAATTCATTCAGGAAGATATTGGAGTAACAATTAAACCTATTGCAAAGAAAGTTAAGTTCCAGCTTAAGAGTCAGGCAAGTGATAAGTTCCCTGAAGTTGGTACAAGCGACAATGTTCCATTCTTTGAACTTCCTTCAAAAGACTTTAAGGAAATGATTCGCGAAACTATTTTTGCAGTTTCTGATGACCGCAACCGTTACTTTATGACTGGTGTTTACTTCATCAAAAATGGTGATACACTTACAATGGTTGCAACAGATGGTCGTCGCCTTTCTTGTGATAACAAAACTGGTTTCTCTATTCCTGATTTCCAGCCTGCAATTATTCCTACAAAAATTCTTGGCTGTATTTTGAAGAATGCTCCTGATGAAGGAAACATTCAGATTGCAGTTGTTGATAAATCAATCTTTGTAAAATTTGGAAACGTAGAATTTTCTTCAGTTCTTATTGAAGGTCAGTTCCCTAACTACCAGAAGGTAATTCCAGAAAATCTTACAATGTCATTCATGGTTAATAAGGCTGATCTTGATGCAGCTCTTAAGAGAACAACAATCATGGTTGATAAAAAAGTAAGCAGAATTATTTTCAAGATTTCATCTGGTGTTCTTAAATTGATTTCTCCTGAATCTGATATTGGTACTGCTGATGAAGAGATTCCTTGCCGTTATGACGGACAGGATATTTCAATGGCTTTGAACTTCACTTATGTTACAGAACCACTCAAGGTTATTGATTCAGAAAATGTTGTTTTTGATTTCAATATTTCTGACGGTGGAAGTGACAGTGAAGCAAATATTACAAAGGCTGTAATTATGCGCTCTGAAGCTGGCGGTGATTACATCCATGTAATTATGCCAATGAACTACTAAAAACTTTTTCAAAGAAAAAGTTTTTAGTTGCGAGAAAATCTTAGGGCGGACCACTTCTGCAATGATTTTCTCGCGGTCGATTTCTTAGAAAATTTTTATGCCTTTCTTATATCAAACCTTTTACAATTTTAGAAATCTTAAAAATGATACAATAGACCTTTCGAACAGAGAGGTCTATTTTGTCGGTGAAAATGGTCAGGGTAAAAGTAATATCCTGGAATCACTTTATTATGCTTCTTACGGAATTTCTTTCAGAACACATGTTGACGGCCAGATTGTAAAAAAAGGTGAAAAAGATTTCAGCGTAAATTCGATGTATAAGAAAAGCGAAGATGATGTTCAGAAAGTTTCTGTAATTTTTGAAAACAACAAAAAACGAATTGAAAAAAACGGAAGAAAAATTCAGGATAGAAAAGAACTTATAAATACAATTCCATGTATTTTATTTTGTCATGATGATCTTCGTTTTGCGACCGGCGAACCAGAGGCACGAAGATTTTTTATAGACCAGTCACTTACTCTTTATGATTCAACTTACATTGATGATTTAAGAAATTACAAAAAAATTTTGAAGAGCAGAAATTTGATTTTAAAAAATCATCAGTATGATATGCTCGATGTTTATGACAGTCAGCTTGCACAGTACGGACTTGTAATTCAGGAAAAACGTAAGAAGGCAATTTTTTTATTTAATCAGATTTTTGGAAAAGTCTTTGAAGAGATTACAGGTATTGAAGGTCTTTCAATAAGCTATCATCCTTCCTGGAAAGAACAGGATTCAGAAGGCCAGAAAATTTTTCCTGCTTCGCAGGATATTCTTAATTTGCTTTTAACAAACCGTGAACGTGATAAAAATCTTGAAACAACTTTATCCGGCCCGCACCGTGACCGCATTGATTTTGTAATGGATCATCATCTTTTTATTCCGACTGCATCAACAGGACAGTGCCGCCTGGTTTCACTTTTACTGCGGGTTGCCCAATCAATTTATTATACCCGCGCGACCGGCCTTCAGCCGGTACTCTTGATGGATGATGTTCTTCTTGAACTTGATCCTGATAAGAGGGCAAAACTTACAGCAATGCTGCCGGAGTATGATCAGCTCTTCTGTACTTTTTTGCCGGGCGAGCCTTATGAAAGGTATATGCACGACACAACAAAAGTGTATAAAATAAAAGGCGGTGAATGGTATGAATGAAAGAATTATTTCCGCCGCTGACATGATGCTGCAGGCGGCTAATATTAATATTGATTCCGCAAATGAAATTTGTTCTGTCTGGAAAAAAGTTGTTTCCGGCGTACATTCTTTTAAGCATGATGCAGAAGACAGTGATCAGCGTATGCCACTTGGAGAAAGACTTGCCGGCAATACACGTGTAATAGATTTGAAAAACGGAGTGCTGTTAGTTGAGGCTGACCATTCCGGATGGATTCAGTATTTGAGGATGTATCAGAATTTTATTTTGAAAGGCTTAAAAATGAATCTGCCGAATTTGAAAATTACAAATCTGGCATTCCGTGTTGCAGGTGAAAAAGTAAGCCTCAGTGAAACATACGAACAGCAGCTTGCAAAGTCTCGCCGCCAGCAGGCTGAAATGTTTGAGAAACAGGAAAAGGAACTTAAAAAATTTTCGCCGGCCGCTGCAAGCAGCGTCAATAAAAATAAGTCGGAGTTGCCTCCTGAACTTTTAGCAAAATTTAATAATATAACAAAAATTATTTCCGCCGATGAAAATGATTCGCAGTAGTGGTCATGCTGATTTGCCACTTCATACAGGAACAGTTCCCCGCTGGCTTGCCGACCGCATGATGCTCTTGGGTACTTTGATTACAGAATCTCTTGTTGAAAATTTTGGACCGGACGAAGTCCTGGTTCGTTTAAGTGATCCTTTATGGTTCCAGTCCTTTGGCGCTGTCATGGGTATGGACTGGCATAGTTCCGGAATTACAACCAGCGTAATGTATGCGCTCAAACGAGGATTAAATCCGCGGGCTAAGGAACTTGGAATTTATGTATGCGGCGGGCGAGGGAAGTATTCAAGACAAACTCCTGACGAACTTTTAGAAATTGCTGCCCGCGAGGGTCTTAACGGAGACCAGCTTGTTCGTAACAGTAAGCTTGTAGCTAAAGTAGACAACAATGCCGTTCAGGATGGCTTTCAGTTATACCAGCACAATTTTGTTGTAACCCGTAATGGCAACTGGGCTGTTGTTCAGCAGGGAATGAATGGCGCAGAAAAAAAAGCCAGGCGATATCACTGGTGTTCAAGCAATTTACGTTCTTTTGTAGAAGAACCTCACAGTGGAGTAGTGGGTGATAACCGCGGAAAGATTTTGAATCTTACCGACAGCGAAGCGAAGAGTGCCAGAGACAGTATTCTGCAAATGAGCAGGGAAGAACCGGAGCGAATGCTGCGTGAGATAGTACAGATAGATAAACCGGCCAGTCAGATGATTCTGATGCAGGACGGAAAAGTTTCCGGGGGCGTTGCGGGGGTGTCCCCCGCTGGAAGGGGTAGCGAGCAACGAAGTGCGAGCGAGGGGAAGACCTTCCCCACCTTGCCGGAACAGCTTGAACTATTTCCAGAACTTTCCATGAATAACGAACGCTCGATAGTTATGCCATCTCATCATGAGGTTCGCGAACAGGATGTAGATTTAAAGCGGCTGGGCGGGGTACTGGCTACGGCCTACGAAAGTCAGCCGGAAGATTTTGAAAGCCTTATGCTTACTCCGGGTCTTGGGCCTAGAACTTTACAGTCGCTTGCCCTGGTGAGTGAGGTTATCTATGGAACACCCAGCAGGTTTACGGACCCGGCCCGCTTCAGCTTTGCTCACGGCGGAAAAGACGGACATCCATTTCCTGTTCCTCTTAAAATTTATGACGAGTCTATCCGCGTTCTTAGGGACAGCATTGAAAAATCAAAACTGGGATATAAAGATAAGTCTGACTGCATCAGAAGGCTTCATAATGTTGCTCTCAACGTGGAAAAGAATTGTGCTCCTGAAGTTGATTTTGATGCGGTAATAAGGTATGAAAGGGAACATTCTGCTGAGTGGGATGGAAAAACGGTGTAAAAATTCTTTTTGTCACTCTCTATGCTGCTACCTTGACCAATTCTTTAAATAAATGATATATTTTATTACTATTTTTGTATTTTAATAGAAATTTAAATTTATAAGATATAAGGAGTACGTTCCATGAAAAGAACATATCAACCAAGCAAAGTAAAGCGCAACAGAAAATTCGGCTTCAGAGCTCGCATGGCAACAAAGGGCGGACGCAAGGTACTCGCACGCAGACGTGCTAAGGGTCGCGCAAAGCTTACAGTTTCTGACGAAAAGAAGAAGTACTAATTTTTTAGGGATGGAAACAGACTTGATAAAAACGGGATTTTTTAAACGGGAAGAACGGATAAAAAATCCCGCTGATTTTAAAAAGCTGTTTAAAGACGGAAAAAAGATAAGTATTCCGGGAGCAAAGCTTTTCTATTTAGAAAACGGCCTTGGAATGAATCGTGTCGGTTTTCCTTTGATGCGCGGCTACGGTAACGCTGTCGAAAGGAACTTATCAAAAAGGTACAGCCGTGAAGTCTATCGATTACTAAAATCACATCTGAACACCGGATATGACATGTTATTCTTAATATATCCCGGAAATGATTCGTTCCACTCGCGGTGTGATCAAATTCGTTTATTGTGTCAAAAGGCAGGATTAATTCAGGAATAAGGCTATGTTGAAATATTTGGCCGGCCGATTTATTGGTGCCATTAAATTATTTTTCACAAAGTTCTTCTGTTTTCTAATTCGAGCTTATCAAATTTGTATTTCACCATTGCTGGGGAAAAACTGCAGATTTACTCCCACTTGTTCTGCATACGCCCTGGAGGCAATTCAAAAATACGGGCCTGGTAAGGGTCTTTTCCTTTCAATCAAACGAATTCTCAAATGCAATCCATTTCACGAAGGTGGTTACGATCCCGTTCCATAACGAACGGTAGTTTACTACCTTATATAAGGAGTAAAAAAAATTGGATAAAAATACTATATGGGCGATTGTCCTTTCTACAGTAGTAATTATTGCATCGTATTTGATTTTGCCAAAGTTTTTCCCTGGCTTGAATCCAGCCTTTGGAAAGCAGGCAGCTAATACTCAGACAGAAGAAGTTGCTGAGCCACAGGAATTGAACCTTGAATCTTCAGTTATTTCTGAAACTTCAGAAAACGAAGCTTTTGCAGATTCAGAGGATGAAGAAGAAGGTCAGCCTGCTCTTGTTGAACAGAAATACACTATCAGAACTGATAAAGTTGAAGCTGTATTTACAAACAAGGGTGGAGACATCATCAGCTATAAGCTTCTTGATCATAAAGATATGGATACTGATGATTTTGTTCAGATTTCGGACAACGTAAACAGTAAAAACCGAACCTGTGCAATCGCATTTGGTAAGGCTGATGCAAAAATCATCGACGAAATCTTCAATACAGAAACAGACGGAAAATCAATTACATTTACAAAGACAATGAATGTAAACGGAAAGAAAACAACTCTTCGTAAGGTTTATAGCTTTATGGATGGAGAATATGTTTTCAAGCTGGATGTTCTTATTCATACAGCTGATTCTAATGGACTTGATATTGGTGGAACTGCTTATACAATCAGAACTTCTCCACAGATTGGTCCACACTTTAATCCAAAACAGAACCGTTATGAACGCCGTGAGTTTATTGCTTACAACGGCAACAAGTATAAGAAGATTATGCTTAGCAACGGTCAGTTCAAGGAATATGACAAAGACTTTATCTGGAGCGGTATTGCCGGAAAATACTTTGTTGAGCTTTTGATTCCTTCTGCAGCTGAGAACGTAAAAACAAGCTGGTATTCTTCAAAAATCGAAATCAATGACTATGCAAATGCTCAGGCTTTTGTTGAACGTACAGCTTTCTCTGGTTCAGATATCAGCGATACCTACTATATGTACTTTGGTCCACGTAATGATAAGGACCTTAAACGCTATAATGTAGCAGAAAATAACGGCTGGAAGCTTGGTGGAAAGAAGGTTACTCAGGCTTTGCAGACAAGCGGCTGGCTTAACTGGCTGGAAAAGATTCTTAAGGTAGTTCTTGAGTTCCTTAATAAGCTTGTTCATAACTGGGGTCTTTCTATCATCATTATGACAATTCTTCTTAAGATTCTTATGTTCCCTCTTTCAAAGAAACAGTCTATGGGATCTCTTAAGATGCAGGATTTGCAGCCTAAGTTGAAGGCTCTTCAGGAAAAGTACAAGAATGATCAGCAGAAGCTTCAGCAGGAGACTTCTAAGCTCTATCAGCAGGCTGGTTATAACCCTGCAAGCGGATGTTTGCCAATGCTCTTCCAGTTCCTTGTACTCTTTGCAATGTACAACCTCTTTAACAACTACTTTGAGTTCCGTGGAGCTATGTTCATTCCACACTGGATCCCAGACCTTTCTACAGGTGATGTTGTAAAGACTTTTAACTTCAATATTCCGTTAATTGGTAACCAATTACGTCTTTTACCTGTAATCTATGTGGCTACTCAGTTGTTATCTGGTAAGATAACTCAGTATGGTCAGACAGCAGCGCCAGGCCAGAGTCAGGCTACAATGAAGTTTATGATGTACGGTATGCCTTTAATGTTCTTCTTCCTGTTCTACAATGCACCGTCTGGACTTCTTTTGTACTGGCTTACAAGTAACGTTCTGCAGATTTTCCAGCAGCTTATTATTAATAAGATGATGAGAGAAAAAAGAGCAGAAAAAGAAGGTGGATTTGTAGCAAAGGAACAGAAGGTTCTTCCACCAAAGGCTAAAGGAAAGAGAAAATAATAGGAGAAAAATAAAATGACATACGAGTTTGAAGGAAAAACTGAAAAAGATGCTATTGAAATGGCAGTAAATGAACTTGGTCTTGAAAGAGACCAGTTTGATGTTGAGATTCTTGAAACACAGAAGAACTCAATCTTCAAAAAGGGTTATGTAAAAATCAGAGTTCATACTCTTGATGATAATGAAGGAAATTCAAGCTGGGGCGGATCTTCTTCTGAAGAAAAGCATTCTCGCCTTGTTGCAGATCCTCTTCCACAGGGAGAATTTGAACAGAAGCTTATTGAATTTATTCAGAATGTAATTGAAAAAATGGGATACGATGTAAAGGTGGAAGTTTCTTATCGTGAGGAACGCAAGCTTGGTATTCGTCTTGATTCTTCTTATTCTTCAATCCTTATTGGACGCAAAGGAAAGAATCTTGATGCCCTCCAGCTTCTTGCAAACATTTATGCAGGACGTCTTGGACACGAAGAAGTACGCGTAATTCTTGATACAGAAAACTATAGAATCCGTCGCGAGGAGACTTTGGTTCGTCTCGCTTATACTACAGCAGATAAGGTTCGTCTTTCGCACAACTCTATTCTGCTTGAACCAATGAATCCGTTTGAGCGTCGCCTTATTCACACAACTTTGAATGACATTCCAGATGTTGAAACAAAGAGTGAAGGCGAGGGAGTTTTCAAACAGGTTCGCGTTCTTTATAAGGGAATTCGTTAATGTCAAAGAAAACATCTTTTGTTAAGAAAATGAGTATGGTACTTTTTGCCGGAGCAGCTCTTACAGCCTCAACTTTTGCTGGAGAAAATGCCAAGGCAAAAAGCCTTGTTGATCCAAAATATTATTCTGAGCTTACAAAGAAGGGAATTGTTTCAACCTATCGTGATGACGGGGCTAAGGGCTTTTTCCTTCTTCCTGAATCAATTTATAAAAATAAAATTATTGAAACTCAGGTAGCAAAGCAGGAAAAAAATTATCCTTACACATACGAAGCTCTTTATCTTTTGAATAAAAAGGATCTTCTTGGTAAAGGAAAATCAGGAAAAGATTCAATTACAATTGATGATGTTTCTGTAGTTGTACGTTCAGTTTCTAAAATGCAGGGAATGACATATTATTCCACTACAAAAAAGAAAGAATGTGTATTGTACGAAACAACTTACATGATTGCAGGTCCAGAGGATAAAACTCCAGTTGCAGATAAGAATACTGGTAATGCTGATGGTCAGATTTCATACTGTATTCAGGATGATAACAGCTTTGGCGTAAATACCTATAAACTTTCATATCATCAGTCTGAAGATTCTTTGTACTGTAACTTCTGTATTCTGGACAAAATGGGAATCGGTCCTTTTAAGGCTATCTATCCGGAAAAAATGAAAATTAATATTCTGGTAATAGACTGCGGTGAAGATTTGCTTTTGTATATGAATACAGATCTTGATAGCGTTAAATTCCCTGGCATTAAGGGTCAGATTACTGATTCTATGTCTGCCAGAATGAATGCTGTTTACAACTGGTTTATAACTCAATTCTAAGAGGGAAAAATGAAACTTAAAAAAACTATTATTGCAGGACTTATGGCAGCAATTTTATTTACATCTTGTGCTACCAAGGGTTCAAAGGAGACAAACGTGGAAGCATTGAAGGGAAAGGAAGGCGTTTTCGCTGTACTTGAAACAGAAAAGGGAACAATCGTTCTTAATCTTTTTTATAAAGAAACACCAATGACAGTTTCAAACTTTGTTGGTCTTGCAGAGGGAACTCTGGATGCTGCAAAGGGAAAGCCTTTTTATGATGGTTTGAAATTCCACCGTGTAATTTCTGACTTTATGATTCAGGGTGGTGACCCACAGGGTAACGGAACTGGTGGTCCTGGTTACAAGTTCGCAGATGAATTTGTTGAAGGATTCATTTTTGATAAGCCTGGTAAGCTTGCTATGGCAAACTCTGGTGCTAATACAAACGGAAGCCAGTTCTTTATTACACACGTTCCAACAGACTGGCTCAACTACAAGCACACAATTTTTGGTGAAGTTCTTGAAGGTCAGGATGTAGTTGATAAGGTTGCTCAGGACGACACTATTAAGTCTTTGAAAATTGTTCGTCAGGGTAAAGACGCAGAAGCTTTCAAGGTAACACAGAAGAGTTTTGATGAACTCAAGGCTTCTGGTGCAAAGAAAGCTGCTACTTTCCAGGAAGAGCTTGCAAAGAAAACAATTGCTGCTGTAATTGAAGGCTGTGAAAAGGCAAGCAACGGAACATACTATCAGATTCTTAAAGAAGGTTCTGGTGCTGTTTGCGGAAAAGGAAAGAACGTAACTGTTGAGTACAAGGGATATCTTCCAAACGGACAGATTTTTGATGCATCAAAGGAATTCCACCCACAGGGACACGAGCCGCTTGAGTTTACAACAGATGGCGGACAGATGATTCCAGGATTTGATGCAATGGTTCAGGAAATGAAATACGGTGAAACACGTAAGATGGTAATTCCACCTGAGCTTGCTTACGGTGCATACGGTATTCCACAGGCTGGTATCCCAGGTAATTCATACATTTGTTTTGATGTTACTTTGGTAAAATAAGGCTAAAATAGCAGAACCGTTAAAAACGAAGCCGACTCACCGGTGTGAGCCGGTTTTTTTATTTTAAAATAGGTGAAACGTCGAAAAGGCTCTTTGTTGCCTCGTAGATTTTGCGGGCTACATGAGGGTTGTTCATGGTGTAAAGATGAATACCCTGAACGCCGTGAGTTACAAGGTCTACAATCTGGTCTATGGCATAGGCAATTCCTGCATCGCGGATTGCTTCAGGATGATCGGCATAGCGGTCCATCATATCTGTAAACTTTTTTGGAAGCACGGCATTTGTCATGCTTACCATTCTTTCAATTGATTTTTTGTTAGTTGCCGGCATAATTCCGGCTTCAATCGGCACATTAATACCTTTTATCTGGCAGCGCTCAAGGAAGCGGTAGAACTGGTCGTTATCGAAAAACAACTGAGAAAGCAGATGGCTTGCACCGGCATCTACTTTCTGTTTCAGATAATCAATATCTTCAAAAACATCTTTTGACTGAGGATGAAGTTCAGGGTAGCAGGCACCAAAAATCTTAAAATGTTTTCCGTCTGTACGTTTAGAATCAAAATCCTTTATAAAGGCAATTAAATCACTTGCATGAAGGAATTCATTGGCAGGTTCTTTACCTTCAACCTTATCTCCGCGAAGGGCCAGAATATTTTCAATTCCAGCCTGCTGAAACTGTTCCAGAACAAATTGGGCATCACTGCGGCTCATATTGAGGGCTGGCATATGAATAACAGATTCAACACCACATACATTTTTAATATGTTTGGCAATTTCAACTGAGTTATTGCAGTTTTCGCTGCCGCCGGCACCAAAAGTAACGGAAATAAAATCCGGTTCCAGACCTTTAAGCTCATCGAGGGTTGAAAAAATAGTGTCGATAGGCATGGTCTTTTTTGGAGGGAAGACTTCGAATGAGAAAATTGTTTTTTGGTTGAAAGCTGTTTCGTTTGTCATATTCAATTGTTATTATATAAAGAAACGATAAAAAAGAGAAGTATAGACTATCGATTGCTTGTTTTCGCGCTTCTTTATAATAACTTTGGTTATTTTTCTTTCTAAAGGTTAATTTAAAATGACATTATCTTTATAATTTGTCTAAATAAAAGTTTTAGGAGATTCAAATGAAAAAACTAAAAAGTTTGATTGTAGCATTAAGTGTAACAGCATTTGTGGCTTCTGCGCTTGTGATAACCGGATGTTCAACATCTAAGGTTCAAAGCAAAAGTAATGGAAATCAGCTTGTAATGGATTCCTCAATTAAGCAGGGAAAACTTGACAATGGAATGTCATATTTTATTCGTGAAAACGGAGAGCCAAAAAACCGTATTCAGCTTCGTCTGGTGGTAAAGGCCGGCTCCTGCATGGAAGAAGATGACCAGAAGGGTCTGGCTCATTTTATTGAGCATCTTTGTTTTAACGGAACAGAGAATTTCGAAAAGTCTGCAATTGTAGATTATTTTGAATCAATTGGTATGGCTTTTGGCCCGGAAGTAAATGCCTATACAAGCTTTGAAAACACAGTTTATATGCTTGAGCTTCCTGCAGATAATCCTGAAATCTTAAAAAAGAGTTTACTGGTTCTTCATGACTGGGCTAGTGCAGTTACCTTTGATCCTGAAGAAATTGAAAAGGAACGCGGTGTAATTGTTGAAGAATGGCGAATGAGAAATCAGGGCGTTCAGGGTAGAGTTTCAGATAAGGAAACAGCACTTCTTTTGAAGGATTCCCGCTATGCAGAAAGACTTCCGATTGGTGATATGGATATCATCAAAAGTATTCCACGCGACCGTATAATTGATTTCTATAAAAAATGGTACAGACCTGAAAATATGGCTGTTGTTGCTGTTGGTGATGTAAAGTCAGCAACACTTGAAACGGCAATTAAAGAAGTAATGGGAAGTATTGAGGCTTCAGAGAAAAAGACAAAGGTTCCATCATTTAATGTTCCTCTTCAAAATCAGAAAACAATTGAAATTATGAAGGATAAGGAGCTTACAGTTGTTGAAGCATATGTTTTCCAGCAGAATCCAGATACTGAACCTGTGACAACGGCTGAACAGATTCGTAAGAATTATGCCCTTGCTCTTGCTTCTGATATTTTTAATCAGCGTTGTGCAGAAAAAACAAATAAGCCGGATGCCTTGTGGCTTGGAGCCGGAATAGGAAAGTTTGCATTTACAAATTATAATTCGGTATATTTTAGTCAGTTCTATCCAAAAACAGGTCTCTTTAACGAAGCCTTTAAAGCATTCCTTGATGAATATGAGAGATTCCTTGCTTTTGGTGTAACAGATTCAGAGCTTGAAAGAATTAAGCAGGGATATCTGCAGAGTATTCAGCAGTCTTACACAAATAAGGATAAACAGCCTTCTGCCAATTATGCAAATAACCTTGTAGATCATTTCTTAACAGGCCGTATTCTTATTTCAGCTGAAGATGACTTTAAGCTTTCAAGTAAACTTATAAGTGAAATAACAAAAGAAGAAATACTTGAAGCTTCAAAAGAGGCCTTTGGAAATCGCGGAACTATTTTCTTTATTCTTAGTCCGGAATCAATTGAAATTCCAGCAGAAAAAGAAATTACAGATATCTGGAAAAATTACGAAAGCGAAGCAGCCAAAGAAGCTTATGTTGATGATGTGGCAGACAGTGAACTTATGAAAAGACCTGCCGCAAAAGCAAAAGTAATTTCTAAGAAAGCAATCAAAGATGTTGGTGGAACAGAATATACTTTTGAAAATGGTGTAAAAATCATCACAAAGAAAACTGATTTTAAGAAAGACTCGATTGCTGTTTATGGTGGTAGTAAGGGTGGATTATATCAGCTGAAGGAAGAAGAGGTTCCGTCTGCAAAGGTAGCAATGCAATATGCCTTTGTATCTGGTTTTAATGGAAAGACCGGAACTCAAATTAATAAAATTCTTTCTTCCAAGCAAATGTCATTCAATGCTGATATAAATTCTACAGATGAATGTTTTTCAGGTTCTGCTAATAAGGACAGTATTGAAAATTGGCTTCAGCTTGTAAATCTTGTTTTTGATAAAGCAGAGTTTACACAGGATGGCTGGCAGACATTAATTGGCCAGTATAAACAGATTGCAGAAACTTATGGTTCACAGCCTTTCCAGGTTTACTCAGATAAGATAACAGAGATTATTTATGGAAACACTTTGTATACAGCTCCACAGAATAAGGAATGGGTTGCTAAACTTAATCCTGAAGTTTCTGAGCGTGTCTTCCGTGAACGCTTTAGTAATCCGGCTGATTTTACATTTGTTTTTGTTGGTGATTTTAATGAAAAGGCCCTTGTTGATTTGTGTGCTTCTTACCTTGGAACTCTTAAAACAAATGATAAGCTTGAAGAGATAAAATATGTTTACTTCCCATTCCCGAAAAAAAGCCAGACAGTTACTGTAAAGAAGGGAATTGACCAGACTGGTTATGTTTATATGTGTATGGGTGGTGAATTGCCGGAAGAAAAAAATATTGAGCAGAGTTTTAAAGAAAACACAATAATTAATCAGCTGTCTTCTTTGCTTGATATCCGCTTGCGCGAAGTTATTCGTGAAGATAAGAGCGGTTCTTATGGAGTAAGCACCAATGCTTATATTGATGGCTGGCCGGAACGTTTCTATAAGGTCAACATTGAGTTTGGTTGTGAGCCGGCTCGTGCAGAAGAGCTGCAGGCAGCTGTAATTGAAGCTATTAATGATATTAAAGCAGGAAACTTTTCTGATGAAAATATTGTAAAGGTGAAGGAAGGTTATACACGTTCTATAGAGACTTCGCTTAGAGATAACAACTGGTGGCTTCGTCGTATTAATGCAGAACTTGTATTTACTGATGAACCATTGTGGTATACAACGAACAGTGCAAAAGCAGCTGACTGGATAACAAAAGAAGCTCTGGTAGAGGCAGCTAACAAGTATCTGAATACAGAAAGAGTTATAACTGCTTATTTAAAACCTGAAAAATAAAAAGGGGTTTTTAAGGGGTGTCCCCTTAGGAGAAGGGGTAGCTCCAAAGAAAAAGGCTGCGGTGGTTGAAACCACTGCAGCCTTTTTCTTTGGAGCGAGGGGGAGACTTCCCCCTCCTTCAATATAAGATTAAATGATACCGATACCTGTCAAAAGAATGATGAAGAGCAGGATTGGTGCAACGAACTTAATCATTACAACATAAAGACCCTTGCGAACAAAGTGTTCACCGTTAAGTGTGATTTCGTCGATTGTAGTCTTTGGCTTAGCAATCCAGCCGATAAGAATACAGGTAAGCATACCAACAATCGGCATAAGAATGTTGTTACTTGCGTAGTCGAGGATGTCGAGGATCTGACCAATGCTGCCGTTTGGAAGCTTGAGGTCGAAGTAGAATACGTTGTATCCAAGACAAACGATGATAGAAACAACAAATGTGCTTACTGCCATAATGAAGGCTGAACGACGGCGGCTCCACTTGAACTTATCCATCATAGAAGAAGTGATAGCTTCGAGGATTGAAACTGCAGAAGTGAGAGCGGCAAACATTACCATTACGAAGAAAATCAAACCAATAAAGTCACCGAACTTACCGAGAGAGTTGAATACCTTTGGTAAAGTGATGAACATAAGTCCAGGACCTGCAGACATTCCTTCTTTTCCGCTGAATGCGAATACAGCTGGAATAATCATCATACCGGCGAGAATTGCAACACCAGTATCAAAAATTTCAATCTGATTTACAGATTTGTTAAGGTTTTCATCCTTCTTCATGTAAGAGCCGTAAGCAACCATAATTCCCATTGCGATAGAAAGAGAATAGAAAAGCTGACCCATAGCATCGAGACAAACTGTGAGGAAGCCCTTGAAGGTAAGACCTTCAAAGTTTGGAATGAAGTAAATTGCAGCACCCTGGAGACCTGTTCTTGTAACACCATTTGCATCAGTATGTTTAATGAACAAAGCATAGATGGCAATGAAAACAACGATTACAAAAAGAATAGGCATGAGGATTTTTGAGTAGCGTTCAATACCGTGCTCAACTCCCTTGTAAACAATAATAAAACAAAGAATAGCAAAAAGTGCACAGTAGAAAATTGGCTGCCACTGTGAGGTGATAAAGCCTGTAAAGAATCCGTCTGCAACAGCAACCTGACCCTGGAAGGCAAGATAACAGAACATGTACTTCATTACCCAACCACCGATTACACAATAGTAAGGATAAATGATGAATGGTACAACGAAAGAGAAGATTCCTAGGAAGCCCCATTTACTGTTAATTTTTTTGTAAGCAGTAAGAGGGCTTTCCTGAGTCTTACGACCAATTGCAATTTCTGTAATAAGAAGTGCAAAACCAAATGTGAGTGCAAGAGCGAGATAAACTACGAGGAAAAGTCCTCCGCCATCTTTTGCTGCAAGGTAAGGGAAGCGCCAGATGTTTCCTAATCCAACGGCAGAACCTGCAGCTGCCAGAACGAACCCGATTGAACTTGTAAACGAGTTACGCTGTTTTGTTTGAGTTTCCATAAACGATACTCCTGAATTAATTTTTTTATACGAATTTATTTTAACATAAAAAAAGATGACAGTTAAGAGACATCAATATATAATATATAAGTATGGACTGGAAACAAAAATTAAAAGCCAATATACATGGTCTTCCTTCCTCATATCAGCGGGCCAAGCTTTTTGCATTATTTGTTTCTATTTGTTCACTTTTATATCACATTGCAATCTGTATTTTTTTCAAGTTTATTAATATAACACCAATGTTTTATTATAATTTTATAAGCATTAGTGTATTTCTTACAATTTCAATTCTTATTCCACGACTTAAATCATATATTGCTGTTTATCTGGTGTCATTTTTTGAAATTATAACACATCAGTTAATGGCAGAATATTTTCTTGGTTCATATACCAGTTTTCATTCAATTATAATTCTATTGGGACTTTTACCATTTATTATTTTTGAAAATAAAAAAAGATTTGCCCTACCAATAACAATTATAAGTTCAATAATATATATTCTTTTTTCCTGCAAAACAATTGAAGCTCATATAAAAGTGGAAAAAAATATTTTATACATTATCAGATGTATGAACATTTCAATTACAGTTTTTATAATTGTATTTGTTGTTTTGATTTATACACGGGTAGTGGACAAAATTGAACATCATTTAAAAACACACAGCGATTCTCTTGAAAATGAAATCAGAATGGCGGCAGTAATTCAGCAGAATTTTTTCCGCCAGGAAATTGATGATATTAAAAAATATGAGGTAGCCTATTTCAGCCGTCCTATGGTTGGAGTTTCCGGAGACCTTTACGACTTTTACAAGACTGGGGAAAAGCTTGATGGTCTGGGAGTTTTTGATGTTTCAGGTCATGGAATTTCTTCCGGTCTTGTAACAATGCTTGTTAAAAATATCATCCATCAGGAATTCTATAACGAAAAAGATTCTGAGCTTTGGGAAATTGTAAATAAAATCAATGACCGTGTAATTGCAGAAAAAGGTGAGATTCAAAATTATCTTACCGGAGTTCTTGTACGCCTTTATGAAGAACAAATAGAACTTGTGGATGCAGGTCACCCGGCTCCAATTATATACAAGAAAGAGACTGGCGAATGTAAGTACGTTGAACTGGGAAAAAAATCTGTTGGTGTTATTGGAATTGCAGGCTTTCCGGTTTATTACGAATCAATGTTTTATGATTTTGAAGACGGCGATGAACTGATTCTTTTTTCTGATGGTGTTATTGATATTAAAAACGAGAAAGATGAATATTTTGGAAAAGAGCGCCTGCTTGAGGCAGTAAAATTAAATATTGGAAAAGCTGCTGCAGAACAGGTTAGTTTTATTGCAAACTCTATTTATTCTTTTTGTGGGGCACGCGAGCCGAATGATGATCTTACAATCATTGTGTTGAAAAAATAAAAAATCTGGTATAAATTCCGGTAAAATGTCTGAAGCCCTGTCTCAAAGAAAAGATTTGTCTCAATTTCCAGTTACTCCCTATCTCGATGAAATTTGTGAGAAGCTTAAAAATTCTCCTTCGCGATTTTTGATTTTAACTGCAGAAACTGCAGCAGGAAAGTCTACTGTACTGCCCCTTGCTTTTCTTAAGCATTTTAAGGGAAAGATTATTATGACAGAGCCAAGGCGCATTGCAGTACTTGGTGTTGCAAGCAGACTTGCGGAATTGTGCGGAAGTGAAGGTACGGGAGAGGCTGAGGTTGCAGAAAAACTGTTGAACTCAGAGGCCCCGGGGAATCCGATTGGTTATAAAATCCATCTTGAAAGTAAAATAACAAAGGAGACCCGGCTTGAGCTTGTTACAGAAGCAATTCTGGTTCGTCAGCTGCAAAGTGACCCGGCTTTGGAAGATTATAACGTAGTTGTTCTGGATGAGTTTCATGAACGTTCGGTGAATACTGATTTAGCCCTTGCATTTTTGAAGGAAGCCATGCAGCTGCGGGATGACCTTTTTGTTGTGATAATGTCTGCAACGATTGATACTAAAAAGCTGCAGAATTATTTGGGTGAGTCTGTCCCGGTCTTCAAAGTGCCAGGCAGGCAGTTTGAAGTTAAGGTTGAATATGAACCTGAAAAGAATGTTGTAAATACTGTTCTGGGCTGTTTGAGACAGGCTGATAAGGGAAACATTCTGGTATTTCTTCCTGGAATCGCAGATATAAGAAAGGCCCAAGAGGCGCTCATGGAAAGCGGTTTCTTTGATCAGGATTCAAAAACTGAACTTTTGATTTTACATTCCAGCATATCACTTGAAGAGCAAAAATATGTAATTGCTCCTAAACAGACAAAGCGGCGGGTGATTTTATCTTCTGCAATAGCTGAAACTTCTCTGACTGTGCCTGGCGTTACGATTGTAATAGACAGCGGGCTTGCGCGTGTAAACCGCCTTGATATAAATACCGGTATGGAAAAGCTTACGACAGAAAGGGAAAGTGAATTTTCTGCAGAACAGAGAAAGGGTCGTGCCGGTCGTATTTGTCAGGGCCGCTGCATTCGCCTTTGGGATAAGCATGATCCAAGAATAAAGGATTTTCCGCCAGAGATTTTGAGGGCGGATTTGCTTCCGCTTGTGCTTGAGTGCAGCGAGAGGGGCGTTTATTCGCTGGAAGGAATTGACTGGCTGGATAGTCCTTCTAAGGCTGGCTGGAAGGAAAGCTCAAGGCTGCTGGAAAGCCTTGGAATGATTAAGGCGGATGGACGGATTACTGATAAGGGAAAGGCTGCCCTTAGCTTAGGCCTTGGCCCTCGCCTTGCAGGAATTGCGCTGGAAGCTTTTGATAAATCAGCGGGGCACTTGAGCCAGGAAGGGCAGGAGCTTTTGATAAAGTTCAGTTCTTATGCACGCTCTTCTAAGGATTTGCAAAGACGTTTTATTTCGGATCTGGAAAGGCGGCTTAAGGCTTGCGGATATGAAAAAGGGGTAGAAGAAAAAGATAAAGCCGAGTTTTTGATTTTGAGTGGATATCCTGACAGGCTTGCAAAAAGAAGCAGTGAACCTGGCGTGGAGCCTGCAGAATATAAGTTTGCCGGCGGCAGACAGGCTCTCCTCTATAACAAAAAGGCTCCTCTCTGGCTTTGTGCGCCGGATGTTACTGCAGGAGACAAGGAAGCAGTAATTTTTGATTTAGTCGAGCTTGATGAGGGAAAAATCACAGATTTTCTTGAAAAACATTGCAGAATCTGCCAGATTTGCTCATTTACTCAAGGGACTTTGCAGAAATTTGAAGAGAAATGTTTTGGTGAAATAGTGCTTTCTTCTAAAAAAATTCCTGTAAATGAAGAAGATTATGCTAAAGCCTGGGTTACTGAAATCGAAGAAAAAGGACTGGAATGTCTTCCAAAAGATTCAAAAACAGAAAGCTTTTTACTCAGAGTGGGATTTATTCAACAGCAAAAAGGTGAGAAATCTGACCTCAGGAATCAACTGAAAGAGAATGCAGAAGAATGGCTGCTTCCATTTCTGGCAGGAAAAACTAGTCTTAATGCTTCCACAGTATATAATGCTTTGTACTGGTATCTGCAAGGGGCGGAAGTAGACAGGCAGGCTCCGGAAATTATCACGCTTGAAAACGGCCGCCGCTGTAAAGTAAAATACGAAAAACAGGCAGAAATAAGGCCGGTTATAGAAATCATAATCCAGCGGATTTTTGGCTGCTTTACAACACCTCAGATTTGCGGCAAAAAAGTTTTACTGCGTCTGCTTTCTCCTGCCAGCCGTCCTCTTCAGGTAACAGAAGATCTGGAACATTTCTGGACAGGTGCCTGGGTAGAAATCTGTAAGGAAATGAAAGGTAGATATCCTAAGCACAATTGGGATTTTCGTGTGGCAGAAAAAGAATAAATAATATATGTCATCGTTGAAGACATAAGTGTCATTCTCGGGCTTGACCCGGGAATCTAAAAAGGATTTTATATGAACATTATTTTGATAATTCTAGGAATTCTCTCAATTGCTTATGATGCTACAATCATTCTTATTAACCCAGGAACCTTCCTGGATATTGTTTTTTCTTTTACACATATCTGGCTTGCCCTTGGCGCCTATCTGATTTTCCTTGGTATCTACAGAATCAAAACAGGTCATTCCTTCTGGAGTATCTGGAAGCGATGGATAAAAATCTCGTTTGCAAGTTTGTTTGGAATAGGGCTGATTATTTCTCTTATAAATCTTATTTTGATTCTTAATCCTGTTGTGGCTTCAATAAATGATTCTGCAGAGAATGTAATTCTCCTTGGCGGCGGTATTGATAAGGACGGCAGATTACCGGATTCTGTAATTACCCGTGTAGAAAAAACTGCGGAATATCTTAATGCAAATCCGGATGCAATTTGTGTAGTGACTGGCGGTACCTTAAAATGGCTGCCATATCCTGAAGCACCGGAGCTTAAAAATCAGCTGGTAAAAAGGGGAGTTGCTGCAGAACGTATTCTGGTAGAAGATCAGGCTCTGGATACCATTCAGAATTTTCAGTTCAGCTGTAAAATGCTGGCAGACTATAGAGGTGTCGGAGTACAGGAAATTCTTGCAGCTCCTACAGTGGTTGTTACAAGCCGTTTTCATTTAAGAAGAAGTGAGCGGCTTGCAAGAAGAATGGGATTTAAAAATATAAAAGGCATACCAGCGGCATGCCCTTTAATTTATATTCCTCACAATTACGTGAGGGAAATCTGTGCTTATGTAAAGCTGAACCTTCGCATTCTGCTTACAGGTCAGCCCAGCCTACTTTCCTAAAGCAATAGAACGTTCGCAGGCAGCTATTACTGCTTCAATTACTGCGTTGCGGAAGTTATTTTTTTCGAGGGCTGCTACGCCTTCGATTGTAGTTCCGGCTGGTGAACAAACCATGTCCTTAAGAACTGCAGGGTGCTTTCCGCTTTCCAAAACCATTCCGGCAGAACCGTAAACAGTCTGTGCAGCATAGGTATAAGCCTGAGCGCGTGGCATTCCACAGCGAACAGCCGCATCAGCCAAAGCTTCAATAAACATAAATACAAAAGCAGGACCTGAACCGCTAACTGCAGTTACGCAGTCCATCAGTTTTTCAGGAACAACTTCAACGCGGCCAGCTGAGCTGAGGATTTCGATGGCAGTTTTTGCTTCATCAGCTTTAATATTTTCACCGTAAGTAACAGCGGTCATTGCCTGACCAATCTGAGCGCATACATTAGGCATCATTCTGATAAAACGTGCTTTTGGTGCCCAGCTTTCCAGCTTTTCAATTTTAACTCCGGCTGCCATAGAAATGATAACAGCTGAAGAAGGAATGCTTCCTGCAATTTCAGCAAAAACATCGCCAAGAAACTGAGGTTTTACTGCCAGGAAAATATAATCACAGTCGAGCACATCTTTGTTATTTTCAACAAAAGCAGCGCCGGTTTCTGCGGCAAAAGCCTTACCCATTTCAGTATTTTTATCTGTAACCTTAATCTCTTTTACATCATATTTTTTGCAGACAGCGCGCATAATTGCACCACCCATTGCACCAGTTCCAATACATCCGATTTTCATTTATTCTGCCTCCTTTTTTATTTTACTGTAAACAAAGTTGCTTTTGCATCATCTTCGAAAAGAGCCGCAAGAGAGCGTGTCTTTCCGCCGTTAGCCAGCAGCATTTCAATACCGTATTCAGTTACTTTTTCTGCTGCCTGGATTTTTGTCTCCATGCCGCCGGTGCCAAAAGCATTTGTATCACCAATCTTAATTGATTTTCTGAGTTCCGGAATAGATTCCACTGTTTCAATCAGTTTGGCATCCGGATTTGTTTTTGGATTATCTGAGTAAACACCGTCTATGTCGCTGAAAAGAATCAAAAGATCTGCAGACCAGAGAATGGCTGTGAGGGCGCTCAGGTTGTCGTTATCACCAATTTTGATTTCGTCGAAACTTACGCTGTCATTTTCATTGATGATGGGTACAACACCTTCGTCTACAAGTGTAAAGAGTGTGTTACGGATATTGAGGCTGCGGTGCTCGTTCTTAAAATCATCCTTTGTGAGAAGCAGCTGGCCTATGTGGAGATCCTGCTTCTGAAAAGCCTTACGCCACTGGTGCATAAGCTCTACCTGACCGATTGCACAAAGAGCCTGGCGGTAGTGAACGTCCTTTTTGCGGGCCCATTCCTTTGTTGTAGAAACGCCTGCAACCTGAGCCCCGGAAGAAACCAGAATAATCTGCTTTCCCTGTTTAATAAGATCTGCACACTGAGCAGCAAACTCTTCCATAAATTGGGTGTTCTGAGTTCCGTCGGCCTTGGCAAGTGTGTTTGAACCGATTTTAATTACTATTTTTCTAGCTTTTTTTAAGCTTTCGTTTATGTTTCCCATTATCTTACCTGTCCTTCACCTGTGCAGCCAATTTAATTATTGTTCACACTTTAATTATCGTAGGCTGCACATCAATTTTACTTCGTAAAATTGACTATCTAATTTGACCGTCTCCTTCTACCAAATATTTAGTGGTAGTAAGCACTTTGATTCCCATAGGTCCGCGGGCGTGCAGCTTCTGGGTTGAGATTCCGAGTTCTGCTCCAAAGCCGAACTCGCCGCCGTCTGTAAAGCGGGTGCTGGCATTTACGTAAACGCAGCTGGCGTCAATCATAGACTGGAAGAGTCTTGTATTTGCCCGGCTTTCAGAAATAATGCTTTCACTGTGCTTTGTATTGTGCGAATTGATGTAGCTGATTGCTTCTTCAATTGAATCTACAACCTTGATGCAGCATTCGTAATCAAGATATTCGTTGCCGAAGTCTGCTTCTGTTGCCGGGATGGCGTCTTTCAAATACTTGATAGCTCTTTCATCTGCATGCAGCTTTACGCGGCCTGCGAACTTTGCTTCCAGTTTTGGAAGGAAGTCGGCAGCCACGGCCTTGTGCACCACAATACATTCAATCGCATTGCAAACTGAAGGGCGCTGGATTTTTGCGTTTTCTGCAATTTTGCAGGCCATCTCAAGGTTTGCAAACTCATCAACATAAAGATGGCAGACACCGCTACCGGTTTCAATAACAGGAACACGGGCATTCTGTACAACATTCTGAATCAGCTTTTTACCGCCGCGTGGCAGGCAGACATCAATCATTCCAACTGCATTAAGAATCTGATCTACGTCGCTGTGGTCATGGTCGCGAACTTCTACCAGTTCAATTGCTTCAGGAACACCGCCTTCAAGACCAGCCAGAGCTTCACGGATTACGCGGACAATTTCCACATTTGATTTATAAGATGATGAAGAACCGCGCAATAAAATTGCGTTTCCGCTTTTGTAAGCAAGACTAAAGGCATCTACAGTTACGTTAGGGCGGTTTTCATAAATAATTGCAACTACTCCAAGAGGTACACGAACCTGGCGGATTGTCATTCCATTAGGAGTTTTCCAGCCGGCAACTTCTTCGCCAACGGGGTCTGTCTGACCTATTACAAGACGGAGGCTTTCAATAATTCCGTCGATTCTTTTGTCGTTAAGCAAAAGGCGGTCAATAATAGACTCGCTCATTCCAGCAGCGCGTGCCGCATCAATATCAGCTTTGTTAGCTGAAATTATGGAAGCGCGGTTTTTGTCCAGGGCATCTGCAACGGCAGCAAGGGCACGGTTTTTCTCGCTGGCATTCTGCAAAGCAAGCTTCTGGCTGGCAGAACGCAGGGAATCTGTAATTTTTTTAATGTCCATAAGGCACCTCTTAAGTGTCATCCTCGGGCTTGACCCGTGGAAAAAAAAAGACCGGAACTTTTCGCTCCGGTCTGCTTAGTCAATTTTAGTAGTTTGCAAGGAAATACATTCCGAGCAGCATAGCTAACCGGCATTTTTCTTCTGACCATTCAGTTTTGGGAGGAAGGTTTGAAATGTACCACCAGAAAATTCCGAATTCAGGATCAATGCGGAGAGTATATTCTGCAAAATCAGGAGTGTCCGGCTTCTGACCGAACATAAGGAATACTGCCTGATTAATCAGCTGCAAAAAGAGAACGTAATTATCTTTCCATGATTTGTTGCTAAGGAATACATCGAGCTGGTAAAGGAGCTGGTCCTTCAAAGCAATGTCTGATTTTTCAACCCAAGTCTTCTGAATCAAAAGAGTCAGATTGTTTTTGAAGCTTGAAACGAGCTTTTCAGCCGCCTCTTCCTTCATTTTTGCAAAACCCTTTCCAGAACCAAACGCAATGGCAATCGCATCAGCAGACGATTCATAACCCTTTTCCTTATTCAAGAAATTAGAAAGGGAATCTATCGTCTTGGAGTCTAAAAATTCACTAAGAATATCAGCCTGTTTAGTCATACTGTAGATATTAAAGATTTATAAAAGGTTGGTCAATAAGGGGGAAGGCCTTCCCCTCGGCCGCACTTCGTTGCGGCCTACCCCTTCTAACGGGGGTTCTACCCCCGTAACGCCCCCGCAGTGACTGACATATTAAAACAATTCTTTTATACTATAAAATATGAACACAATTCCTAACTATAATTCCCTGGCCGGAGCCCTTGTAGACCTTTTCGGTAACACAGTTGCAATCACTGAAACAGACCGTCTCAGCGGCGGCGACATAAATAAAGCTTACGGACTTACACTTAATACAGGTGATAAAATCTTCATGAAAGCAAACGCCAAAAGCAACGCGGCCTTTTTCACTGCCGAAGCGGCGGGCCTTTCTGCAATTGCGTCAACAAAGGCAATTTCCACCCCAAAAATCATCTGCACGGGAACAGACGACGGGGAGGATGTGGGCTACAGCTTTCTTTTGCTGGAATTCATAAAAAGCAGCGGAAAAATCTCAGCCTACTGGGAAACTTTTGCTCAGGAGCTTGCAGCCATGCATAAGGCAGATGTTGGTAAGGAGTTTGGTTTTTCTCAGGACAACTTTATAGGTGCCAGACCCCAGCAGAATACACCGGCCATCAGCTGGATTTCCTTCTTCCGGGATCAGCGCCTTGCCCCTCAGTTTGAGGCGGCAGATTCATATTTTACCCCGGCCGACCGGGAAAAAATCACTAAGCTGCTGGATAATATGGACCGTTTTTTAATAGAACCCGAACAGCCTTCCCTTTTGCACGGCGACCTCTGGAGCGGAAACGTTATGTGTGGCAGCGACGGCAAAGCCATGCTGATTGACCCGGCCTGCTATGTCGGTCACCGCGAAGCAGACCTTGCTATGACAGAGCTTTTCGGCGGATTCCCGCAAAGTTTTTACGACACTTACAAAGAAGCCTTTCCACTGCAACCCGGCTACGAAGAGAGGCGGGACCTTTATAATCTATATCAGCTTTTGAATCACCTGAACCTTTTTGGTCCAACCTATCTGGAACCAGTTTTGAGTATTGTAGGAGAATACGTAGAGTAAGCCGGGGCGAGCTGAAAATGTAGTGCAGAAATGCAGCGCATCTGTAAGCAGTAAAATATAATGTCGTCAAAATAAAAGAAAAGGTTTCTTTGAACTGTTATAATTTTGTTACCACACAAAAACAATAACGGAGGAAAGAAACCTATGAAAACAATATGTAACGGCGCTCGCGAAATGATAAAAATTCTAATTTAGTTTGAGAATTTTCTGTGTCTTAGTGTGTTTTATCTTGTTTTTGTGTGTTTAATTCTGCTTCCAGGGCTTCAAGTTCATTTATTCTGTCACGTGCTTTTTGGCGTTTTTCATGTAATTCTGTAATATCATAAGGTGCTTCCTGATTCATTAAGCTGCATTCGTAACATTTTGCAATTTTCCAGTCACCGTATTCTTTTCCGGCTGAAAGTTCACATTGTAAAGCTGTCTTTTCAGCATTGATCTTCAACAGCTGCTCTTCGATATCGTTCATACATACTCCTGTAGTAATCGTCCATAGATTTGATTGTCTTGTAACAATTACATTCTTTTAATTTTGCTTGTCTCCAGGAATAATAACAGTTGTAAACATCTTTTAATGGAATACTGGCATTTGCCATTAATGTTCTGATTCGCCTACGCTCTCTTTTCAGAGAAGACTTATTTATACCTTTGATTATTTTCCCATTTGGAAGTAATTTATAGCGGATTTTAAGGAACGTAAAACCGTGTTTAAGCGGTATTATACGAGTCTTTTTATCGTTAATATGCAGCCCTAAATCAGATGCAATTCGACGTATGTTTTCCAAAATATCTTGTAACTCCGGTTTATTATTGCTGATAATATAGCTGTCATCCATGTATCGGCCATATAATTTTTGATGTCTTACAATCTTAACATAGTTATCAATTTCTGTTGGAAAAAGAATTCCTATGGACTGACTTATCTGGCTTCCAATTCCTACTGACTTATGTAAAAACTTCTCTCCACGTTTATCTGTCGGCATTTCCAGACAGTTGATAAGGCCGTTCTTTGCTTCTTGGTATTCTTCATCTGTCATGTATGAAACATCAATATTGAACATGTCTATGTATTCAAATATCAGTTGTTTCACTCTATCATCATCTATTATTCGATTAATAATTTCTTTGATTTTATCGTGCTGTATATTATCAAAAAACTTCGAGAAATCGATTTGTAATATATAGCCGTTTTCCCATGTCTTATATTTCTGATAATACTTTGATAAGTGGGTGGCAAGTCTGCGTCTTGTAAATGCCATTCCTTTTCCTACCTGACTAGCTCCGTTGTCATAAATCAGGTACTTATCCATTTTCTTATTTATGATTTCATCGCATAGAACATGCAAAACGATTCTATCTCTGATATCAAGGGCTTTTATTAATCGGGTTTTACCTCTTTCACTTAAGACAAATTGATTTGTAGGATATGGGTGATAGGTATTAGTTTTAAGTTTTTCCTGGATCTCCGACAAATAAAATAATTTGCTGAACTCTACTTTCTGTACGCTATCTTTCCAGGCACAATCTTTCTTGGATTTCTTAAAGGCAGCGGAAAGATAATTTAAGTCAGTTAATTTTTCATAATCAGTCATAAAAAAAAGTCCTGTTTATAGCAGTATCAGACGTATCTGACTGCATCAGGACTTAATTCGGATTTAAAAGAATCCAAGATACAATCTCCTTCCTATCGTCTGAACTTCGATCATCTAATCTACTTGTTCTGACAAGAATCGCACGCGCACGCCCAAAGCATTACTAGTATTGTTATTGTTGGCATTACCGTTATTGTTAACATTGCAAGCATTGACCGCACTGGCATATCAGACCGCACCTTGTCTTTCATTATATCGCCTTGCATCTGTTTTTCTCAAGGACTTTAAAAGCATTTCTTCATGCTTTATTTCTTCGCAGAGAAGCTGCAGGGAATTAAGATTGACAGGAAAGACATCTGAGATGAATTCAATCTGCGAGATAAGATTTTCACAGCAACCAATTGCAACGTTTATATATAATCTTCTCTGAGTCAGTTCCTTTTCACATTGAGGATAGATACTGTTCGCATGCGTAAGATTCCGGCACAAAGAGTTTACTTCATCAATAAGTGCAATTTTACTTTTCTGAACAATCCATGCAGGGAAATCTTCAAGAACACGACCGTCATTCATTTCCGGGTATTTATTAAACAGTTCTTCAACAAGCTCTGCATCTTCCGGAAGGAATTTTACAGCTGAAAATAGATTTGAGATTTTTCGTACTCGGCTTTTTATTCCAAAATCCCGAAGACACCATTGTGTTATTGCACGCCTTAGTCTAGTTGCATTTACAAAGACCTGCAGTTTACTTTCTTTTCTTTTGTACTTTGGTACAGACATGCTAAAATTATAAAAATTTTTTTTTAACTTGTATAGCACCGCACAAGGCAGTGCTATACAAGGATTGGTAGGTTAGCTTTGCTAACCTACCAGGAAGCGCACGCGCACGCCCAAAGCAGAACTAGTAATGTAATAGGAGGCACCACCGTGAAAGTTAACAAAGCAAGCATAGACCGCACTGGCAATGCCTGAGAGCCAGTAGTCAAAACGAAGGCCTGTTGCAAGTTGTGGCATAAGTCGGAAAAGTGGGAACTGTTCATTCGCAGTTCCTATATCATAACCGCCAGACCACACTCTTGCTCCATAAACTTCTACTTCGCTCATAAGACGAACTTTATGTGAACTCCATGCCCATGAAGAAGCTACGCCCTGCCATCCAGAATACCCTGGGCTTGCTGCAGATGCGTTCATGTCAGAACTCAACAAATCTCTACATGTCAGAACGTGAGCTGCACCAAAAACACCTTCTATAGCAGTCTGTCCTGCTCCATCACAATATGCCTGAATGGCAGATGAAGCATAGCCTCCAGCCGTTGTATTAGTAGCATTCCAGCCCATATTAGTAAGTGCAAAATCTGGCACTATGACTGCATGGTGAGAGGTCATAGCTGTATCGCCTTTATTCAACTCTGTATCAAGACCAGCAATTCGATAAACTTTATTATTTGAATCGATAAAATAGTCGCCAGGATAGATATCTGCGAAGTTTCCTGCAGCAATATTTGTTAAAACCTGCTCAATTGTATAACCGCCGCCTGGTAAGTTCTTTGTATTTCCAATTGGTAGAATTGGATACAAACTTTCAGGTGCACCGTTAAGACACTTACCTCTGAAAATACCATTATGCTCGCCTACAGTTGCAGCTGAGTTAACTTCAAAATAAAGCGAAGTATTTCCGACAAGCTCAACACAATCTCCTGGGCGCAGATAAATTGTTTGTGTAACATTTTCTGCTTTGTTGTAAGTCACTGTTGCATAGCCGCTGACAAAGGCAGCTTTTAAAGTGAGCTTACAAGAAGCAAAAGAAGGTCTTCCTATGCTCAATGTTATGGCACTCTGACTAAGAATCAAAGTGCGGCTTGTCTGAACTTCTGATGTGCTGGAGTTCTCATTTACAAAGACTGGACGTTCTACTGTAAACGGCAGCATAACATCTTTACATACATTTTCTGTGTTAACACTTACACCTTCAGCTTCTTTTGTTCCGAAGTCTGGTGTAAAGTTAGGCAATCCTGGAAGTCTCAGGTTATCCAATGTTAAGTTTATTACAGACATAAAAGCAACTCCTTATTGTTCGTTTATTATTTCCAATACTTTTGCTTTGAAGATATCAGTGTCGAAAATATTTGTCTTGAAATTAGTCTTATTTGCAGCCGACAGAATAAAATAATCCTCGGACTTATCGAGAGCTGCCCACGGAATACGATTTACTGTATGCTCGTAGAACATATCTATATCTTCCGCAACTGTTGTATCAATCAACAATTCATCAAGAATGAAACTGTTACGGCCGTTGTTTAGAGTTACATCAAGAGCTTCTGCAGAAAGAGCATATCTGTCAAAGCAAACTTTTTTATTGTTCAGTGCAACGCAAATCTTTTGTTCCTGGCAGATAATTCCTATATGCAGCCATTCATTAGATCTGAATGAAACTCCAAGGTCTTCAAGTTCTTCCTGTTCCGAAGATGTCTGTCCTTGATGCAAGATGTAAGCGTGGGCATCTGCAGGCGTGTTGAACGGAATTGTTCTTTCATACAGACCAACTCTGATGTTTAAATAATAGTCTATTGCGGTTACAGCCTTTGAGACATAGTTTTCAAAATCATCTGTTGTTTCTTTTGCATAATACGAATAAGAATTATTAAATTCTTTCTTAGCAATTGATTCAAAAGGAGTAGGATTATTTGTATCAAACATGCAGAATGGAAGCTCTTCATCTGGAGAAAAGAAAAGACAAGTTTGTTCTTCCAGCTTGTTATACATTCTGGTTTCGTTTATTTCTGCATTAAATGGAAGTTCTCCCCCTTCTTCAAAGTATGGTTCGGCACTTACAATTTTGAGGATTACTTTGTCATCAAGAGTTCCTATTCTGAATATTTCCTGATTTTCCGCATAGATATACTGAATCCAGAAATCAACTGTAAATATATTCGTAGCTGCATAAGCTATCTGTGCAGAATAACGGCCATATAAGCTTCTTCCAATTGTTGAATAAGGAGCAACCGCAAGAATTGCAGGAGTAAAATCTATATCGTCGCTGTTAGACTCTGCACCTACTAATTCATGACCAATTGTATCCGGTTCATCTATAATCGTTAGTTTATCCAGCCCGCCCTGGTTATAAACATCTGTATCAAAATGAAACACATCTGAATGCTGTGAAAGATAAGCGTTTCCAATATCAAAGCCCTGCAGACGTCTCTGTGCCATATTCTGATTGCTGATAAAGAGACTGTCCTGGGAAAAGAGCTGTGATGACAAGATACCGTTTGTATCCATTTTGTTAATGGTTTTCCAGGAAGAGGAAACGGTTTCTCGGTGTTCGTAATAGGTTCCGTTAGGTGTAATTCTTGTTCTATCCAGAGAATCTGAATTCTTTTGAATTGTAAGCTCTCCGGAAATAGAGGAATACTGAGAAGAAACAGAAAAGTTTCCAACCTTGAACTCGATTGTGTAGCCGGTAATCTCTCCGGTAATTGTGCTGACAACCGGATTAACATGAATATATTCGTCTTTTCCACCAGCCCAGAACTGACCTTTTCTTGCGGTGATTGTCTGTCCGGTGTATTCGTCTATGAACTGCCAGAACTTACCGGCCCAGAAGTTTCTGCCGTCAATTTTGAAACCTTCAGCTGATAAATCTCCAAACATAGCACCGTTTGCCGCAAGATTTATTGCAGCAATCTGTTCTGCAGTAATTGTTCCGGCTGCAATTTTATCAGCTGTAACGGCATCGGGTGCAAGCATGTTTGCAGTAATTGCATTTGCAACAATATCACCAATGGAGTTTGCCCTTGCTGTCGCAGAGACCTGTTTTGTATCTTGGATTCTTACGCCAGTTGTTTTGTTTGTTACTGAAATTTTATATAGATATGGCGTATCTTGAGGGGATGGCATATCTACTCTTTCACAGCTGAAATACAGAACGGCACCATCCTCATTTATATTCCAGGAAACCTGCAGAATTGTACGACCGTCACTGTCATAAACAATATCAGCAGAGGAAGGAATTGAATAATCATCAAGATTGCTTTTATAAACAGTCTTTTGATTTTTTTTCAAATCCTCTCCAGGATAAACTGTATAGCTGTAGCATTTATATGCTTTAAGATTCTGACCTACCAAAGGCAGCGACTGGCTAAAATAATTTGAGACTACAACTTCTGTCGATGTATCGTCTTTATAATTATCTTCTGAAGCTGTCGGATCTAAATCTGTTGCCGGAGTGTACCACTGCGAATCTGAGGATTTTTTTATTAAAATACCATAGTTTAATTCTCCGTAAAGCTCCTTTAAATCGGCTCTTGGAGGCTGCTTAAATGACATTGAAACAAGTCTTTTTGCCTCTGTAACAGTGACATCAGGAAGCTGAGGAATCCATGTTCCATAATTTGAGACGTCGATGAAAATCGACTCAGACCATTCAGACTGCTTGTTAAAGCTGTTAATTGACTTAGCGCGAACCTGCCAGTCTGAAAGTGCTGAAGCTTCGGGGAAGCCATCGGATGCACGATTAAACTGATATACTGTGTCGAACGTGCTTGTAAACTGAATACATGCATCCCATGTTTGAGACGGCTTTTTAATTGCCCAGACAATCTTGCTGGCAGTAGAAATACCATTGTTTGCAAAAGTGCAGGAAAGCGTAATAGAATCTTTTGAGGCAATGGCAACAAGGTTTTGTGGAATGCGTGCTGCAGGAATGTGTATTGCTGTACTTTCAGAACCGGTTATGAGACTGTCGATAATATTATAGTTTGAGTCTCCTACAGAAGACTGATACTGCGACCTCGTTATATCTACAGATACATCTCCGTAAGAAACAAGTAAAACAGAATATTTTTCTTCATACTCATCATAAGAACATGCAAGTACAAGACAGTTACACATAAAGCCGGAATCACCGGTATCAACTTTTACATAAGAACCTACAGGAAGGCTTCTTGTTATTTCTCCGGAAATCTTGAAACTTGTGTTTATAAAGAATCTGCTTAAAAGCTTTGCAAGATTTTCTGCAACAGTTGAGCTGTAAATATATTCTGATTCGTAGGTGAATTCATTATTGCCGCTGCCACAAGTTACAGAACAGTCTGCAGTTCTGTAATAAGCATCGGCGCGGATTGCAAGCTGATAAAGCTGCGCGTCCTGAGATGGACTTGTATTGCGTAGTCTCACAGATGCCTGACGTGAACCGAACTCTGTTCTGTTGATTTCGATAGAGCCGGACCAGTCCTGAACTACATAATGATTTTCTGTATATAGCAGAGTTGTTTTCTGAGAACGTCGGTATTTTGTTTCTCCGGAATAGGTCTTATAACTTTCGGCATAGCCGGATTCAAAGGTCTGCTGAACTTTGCCTTCTCGCGCTTCCTGAACCGGATCTGACTCGTATGGATAATACTGTCCGGGGCGCAGCGTAATTGGAATAATATGATTATCAGAATCCAAATCATTTCCGGCAAAATATACCTGTTCATTTCGCTTTTTTGTGAGAGTGTTATATTTTACATTTACCTTGTCATAGTTCTTTGAATTCTTGGAAATCTTAGGAGCTGTATAAAAATCTTCATTTGTCAGCTGTACCTGATTTTCTGGAATATCAGAAAGCTTTGAAACAACAAGATGGCCGTTTTCATCAAACTTAAAAAAGTAGCAGTTCTGGAAAAGAATTGAGTTAAGTGCTGCAAGATACTGTTTATCTTTATCCAGGACAAATGCCTGAATGTTTACCTGCTCCGTGTCACTATAATCGGCTACGGTGATATTACAGTCTGTGGCAATTCTCTGAACTACAGCTTTGAGGGTTGAAGAAATAATTGAAATTTCTCCAGCCGTCTTTTTTTCAAGAAGATATGTATTGTCAGAGATTTTAACTTGAATCTCACTTATTGGAGTTGGATTTCCTTCATCTGACCATGATATATCATTCTTGATTATGCCTGAAAAAACAATGGTATTGTCTTCATCTTTTTTAATAAGAACCGGAATGTTCTTTTGTGTACACATCAGCTGAAAAAGAACAGGCTCAAACTCAAGTTTTGCATCGCATGCAGCTTCTACATGCTGAAGCTCTTCGTTCAATTCTGCGCTTCTTAAAGTAAGAGAAAGCGGATAATATTTTGCATCCAGAGACGGTATATAAATGTAATTCATTAAGCAGCTCCAAGCGGACTATAACGCTTTGAATTGATTCCTTTTCTGATACCGTTGTAAACGGAGTCTATCAGCTGATTTTCTGTAACTACAGAACCGCCGACATTAACGGTTACATAAAGCGGAGATTCTGACTTGTTGTTATTTCCATTACTTGACAGAGAGAGCTCGCCTCGGCGTATTCCTTCTGAGAATGTGCGTGGAACGATGATTTCGCCCTGATGAACCATTGCCATCTGATCTTCTGGAATGCTCCAGGAACCTACATCCCAACCAAATAAATCCTTAATACCACCCCATAGACCTCCGGTTAGAACGTTTGCAATGTTGTCTCCGACAGAATCGTCTGTATCAACAAGGCCTCCTGTAAGGATAGAGACTCCAGTTTGTACTGGATCTGACGATATGGTAGGTATGCCAGGCAAATTAATTCCTGGTAGCCCTGGTAGTCCTGGTAGTCCACCAGAGCCACCGCTACCACCTCCGCCAAGTCCTGGTATTCCACCTCCGCCTAAAAGACCTGTAGTAACACTTGTAATGGCTTCAATAATCTTTACAATAGAATCTGTTATAGCTGAGTTCAGACTTGTAATTGAGCTTGTAACGCCAGATATAGTGCTTGTGATGCTAGTTGTAAGAGCAGATGTTACGCTTGTAAAAGAATTTGTAATACCCTGTATCATTTCTGTTGTTGTTGAGATTATAAGGTCATTAATTCTATTAACGGCTTCGGTAATATTGCCAAAATTGAGATTTAAGTCACCGAGTTTTGAGCTTGTTTTTGTTGCCTCTTCCGAAGTTTTCTCTGTAGAGCCTGCTGTATCTTTTGTATTATTCTTTATCTCTTCCAGCTTTTTGTTCATTTCTTTTTCAATGGCATAGATTTTTTCATCTGCTTCGGATGCGTATTTTTCTGCCTGCTGCTCATACTGCTCACGTGTAATGAGACCGAGCTCATACTGACTCTTGAGGGCTGCAAGCTGGCTGTCGAGCTGCTCTTTTACGGCATCCTGCATTCGCTGGTATTTCTTCTTGAGCATTTCCTGCTGCTTTGTTATTTCTTCTGTAAGTTCTTCTGTTGCAATTACGATTTTTTCAAAAGCCTTAAATTCATCAAGGCCAGCACCTGTGAGATCATTTATTAATCTGATTATTGCATTAAGAATCTCTGCTACTACTTCGCTTATAGGAACGAGTATTTCGTTATGAATATCTATGAGGACATAAGCAATTTTTTCAATGATGCTGAAAAGTGGTTTTAACAGCTGGAAGATAATCTTTGTAACTTCGTTTGAAATGGCAATAATTATTGCAAGCACAGGAGTTAAAACATCGGCCAGAGCGTCTATAATTTCGTCGATTATATCCATTGCATTTTTAAGTAATGGCTCAAGGCGAGTGAAAACTTTTTTCAGGGCTTCGGTTATCATGTTCACTCCTTTCTGGAATGATTCAAGAGAACCTACGGCTTTCATCAAAATTGAAATAAGGGCTCCCCAGATTGAGCCTCCGGATTTCAGAGTATCAACAATTGTTCCAACGTCGGTTCCCTGCATTGCAGAGTTTGCGGCGGTGGCTGCTTCCTGGGCAACTGTCGGACGTTCAGATGCAGCCTTCTTTCGAGCTTCATTGATTTTTTCATCGTATTCTTTTGTAAGCTCGTAATTTGCTTTAATATATGCTGCTTCGGTTGCATAAGAGTCACCATATAATTTCTTAGCGGCCTCTGCATTTTTTTTCAAAGCTTCCGACTTCTGACGTTCAAGGGCTCCCACAGGGTCGCCTTTATCTATCCAATCCTGAAGAACCTTTTTTGCTTTTTCGGCTTCTTCCGCTAGTTTTTTTTGTCGGTCTTCTTCCTCTTTTTTAAGCTTGTCAGATAACTCTTTCTCTTTTTCTGCAATTTTTTTGTTGTAGTATTCGTTTAAGGCAGCCTTTTCTGACATGTAGGCTCCCCATTTTTCAATATCTCCGTCATATAGAGAAGAGGCTTTTTCAGCAAGTTTTTCTAGGGCCTGCTTCTGTTCAATCTGGAGTTCAGTTATAGGACTTTTTGCGTTTGCTACGGCGAGCTTATCCTGCCATTCATTACCAAGCTTTGCTGCAGCTTCTGCGAGTTTTTTCTGTATGTCTTCTCGTTTCTGAGCTTCTTCTCTTTGTGTCTGTGTGATGCGCTGGCTTGCTGCATTTGCTTTCTGCTCATAGTCTGCAAGTAAATCTTCAGCTTCTTTCAGCTGAGTTTTCAGCTTTGCATACTCAGGATTGTCTTTCTGCCATGATGTATTACCGGAAGCTGAAGAAACCCATACTTTCTGAGGCGTTTTTTCAAGTTTTTGTTTTAGATTGGTTACTGTTGTCTTTTGTGATGCAGCCTGCTTACTGTAATTTTCATAAGCCGCCATTGCCTCTGACTGATTTGCAGTTTTGAGCCAGTCTTTGTAAGAGTTGTCGAGCTCTTTCATCTTCTTGGCATGCTCAGCGGCTGCATCGGCAGCTTTCTGGTGTGCACTCGCGTTTGCAACAAGTGCAGTTGTTACTACACCTACAACTACAGAGATTGCTCCAATTATTGGCATTGCTGTATTGATTGCAGTTCCGAGACCTGCAACAGCAATGGTTGCTGCCTTAACACTTGCAATGAGTTTTACGATTGCAACGACAGCAAGGGCATTTACTGCAACTGTAATAGCTGCAATTGCGGCCGCAAGAAGACCTTTGAGAATTGGTGAGCTGTTGATTTTATCTACAAGGTTTGTAAACACAGTAAGAACTGCAGAAACTGCCGGCGCAAGCATTTGGCCAAAACTAGCCTTGAGTGATTTTACAGATTCCTGCAAACCTGCCTGTACGGCATCAAGTCTCATGGCAGCCTTTTCAAGGGTTCCGTAATAAAGACCGCCTTCTGAAGCAAGGGCATTTAAGGCATCGTCTAAATCCTGGAAACTGATTTTTCCTTCGCTCGCCATCTTTACGATTTCTGCAGAAGTCTTTCCAAGCTGTTGACCGAGTGCATCCAAAATCTGCACGCCCTGATCTGTGTAAACGTTGAGCACTTCCATGTCGGCTTTGCCTTTTGCGCTTGCCTTTGAGAATGCGTTTATGTATGACTGGAACTTCTGTGCGTCGCCCTGTGCAATGTCGCCGAAGCGTGTGAGATAGTCTGTTAAATCTTTGAGAGGAACTTTTGCAGAAACAAGAACCTTTGCAGCTTGTGAAGTCTGCTCAATATCGAATGGAGTCCAGAAGTTGAACTCCTGCAGTTCGTTAAAAAGTCCGATTCCGGCTTCTACGTCTCCAAGCATAATTCCGAAGTCGTCTTTGATTTTTTGGAATGAGTTGTTTACATCGAGCGAAGATTTTGCAAGGTTTCCTACTGCCTGGTCCACCTTTACCGCGGCGGCTACGGCTGCAAGTGAGCCTATTTCATTCTTGAGTTTTCCGATAACTCCGAAAAGTCCCTGTTCTGAAGCTTCTGCTTTATTTGTCTGCTCTTCGAGTTCCTTATATTTTTGAACAAGATTCTGAACTTCCTTTGATTCTGGCTTAAGTCCGCTGTCTGTAAGGTCGAGGATTGTCTTTTTAAGATTCTGTGTTGTATTGCGTAAGTCTGATGAAGTAAGACCGAAAAGCTTCATCTGATTTGCTGTACGCTGAGCTTCTGCCTGCATAGTCTTAATGCTGGTAGCTACTCCTTTTGCATCTCCGGTGAAACCTTTTGCTTTATCAGCTGCGTTTTTTATATCGTTGCTAAACTCTTTTACCTGAGTAAGAGCCTGATTTGCGAGAAGCTTTATCTGTATTTCGAGAGTTTTCTTATCCATGCAAAATCCGCAAAGATAAAGAGGTGGGGGTTAATCTTTGACTTAATGATAATTTAAACGGAATTAAAATGATGAAATTCGGGCAAAAAAAAGGCGCAGAAAATGTTCTTTCTGCGCTCTGAATTACTTTTTATTCTTTGTTTTTTCCCACTCTTCGGCTTCCCATTTGCTCTGTTCCACACGAAAGAGTGCAATTACCGTAGTAATTTCTTCGGGCTGTTCAGCCCAGCCGCCGGAAAAAGGCAGACAGCTCATGTTCTCTGTCATAAAGTAGATGTTCAGGGCACTCCAGAAGTATTCGTCAAGGTAGCCTTTGATTTCGGAACGTTTGATGAATATTTCTTTTCCTTCTTCATCTTTGACGTGTGTGTTCCACAGAACCTCCGCACGTCTGCCTTTGTACTCGTGCTTGTAAATGCCTTCCTTGTAGGCGCGGAAGGCTATTTGGAGTTTTTTTCGTCCACCTTCTTGTTAAGTTCTTCTTCGAACTTCTTAACGATTTCGTCTGTAAGTTCGTTGAACTCAGAAGGGGCTTCCATAAGCTCCTTTGCATTGTTGATGGAATGCTCTGTTCCGCTTTCATCTGCATAAGCGCAGCCAGAGATTGAAACGAGCATTTCACGCAAGGCAGCCGCCTTGTTGATTTCTCCCATCACGATGTCTACGCCGTCAAGCTTTCCGTCTGTGTCCGCGTGGCTTTTTACTTCCGGGCGGGCGATAAGACGTTCGCGCATTGCGACAGTAGGGTTCTTGTATTTTACGACAATTCTTTCAGTTGCCGGAAGATCTTTGTTTCCGTTGAACTCTGGTTCGAATGTCTTAACCTTAGAAACTGTAATTACCATGATGTCTCCTATGAAGTAAGTCCCGGAATGTCGAGACTGTAGAATACAGGGTCCTGACCTGTAAGGCGCATTGAAGAGTCAAAGCTCTGTGCATTGCCGGTTGAACCGCCGAGTTTTACGTTGAACAGGTATACCTGGCCAAAGATGAAAGCTTCTGTTTCTCCAGGAACGTCAGTCTTATTGACGTAACCAAGGAAGTATACAGGTTCGTTTGCAACATCAGTAATTGTGATTGTTGTATTTTCGCCTGAAATCTTTCTGCGGAAAGTTTTGATTGTTTTTGCAATCATACCGTCTGCTTCATCTGACACGCCGAGTGTCATGATTGAGTTTACGGTTCCGCTGGCATCTTTTTTACCGAGGCGGTATTTCTTGAACTTGTCGATAAGACGAGTTACATCGATTTCTGACTGGCTGATGTCGAGCTGCCAGCCGGTACAGTCTGCAACGTGTGTAAGTGAAAGCTTCTTGAGCTTATCACCTGTAGCAAGAACTTCTGTACCAAGAGCCGGATAAAGTTCTCCGACCTTTGCTTTTGCAGGGAAGAAGGAGCCGCTTGCTGCTTTTGCAGTAATTACATACATTCCTTCTCCGCCGGATGTGGCACTTGTACCACCTACGAGCACATGAAGGGTTTTTGTTCCGTCTCCTTCATATTCTGTTGAACCGAGTTTTCCTGTGTAGAACGCTCCGTCGTCTCCTACCAATGGTTTTTCTTCCATGTTAGATTTCCTCCGTTTCTGCAAGGCCGGAAGCTTCTTCCTGCTTGCCCTTAGATTTCTGTTTTTTATTGTCTGTAGATTTTTCTACTGACCCATTTTCAGTTTCCGGTTCTACCTTTACGGTTTTACCGTCCTCTGTTTTGTACTTTGTAATGCTAATCATGTTTCCTCCTGGAAAGTGATTGTTACCATTCTGTCATCCTGAATATCCTGCACGCTGGTGGAATCAGGATTGTAAAGGAAGCTGTCCTCCTCGCTTATTCTCTGGGCAATTCTCGTATTCGGAATCTTCCTGAGTATCTGCATGGAGTTTTCTCCTTCCACAATTTCTTCCAGACGCAGACTGTCCTGCTCAAAAAAATCATCGAGCTTTTCTATAAGCACAGTGGCCATTTTTAAGCCGGTCTGACTTTCTACAGTACCGCATACCGAAACTCTGAGCCTAACAGATCTTGTCTTGCTCTTAGCCTGGTATTCTTTGTCTCGAAATGTTTTCAAGAGGGAGACTTTGATTACTACGCCTTTTTCGTTTACGCTTGAAGGTGTAATAACAACCTTTGTCTTGCACTCGTCGCTGGAAGCAATTGAGCGTTCGAGCTGCTGTGCAAAAAGCGTCATAACGTCATAGGATTTCATCTGCAACCTCTTTTGTTATTTGATTGAGCTCTTCATCTGTGAGATAGAAGAACTCCCTTTTCGGTATTTCAACCGACTTTTTCAGATAATATGCCACGTGCGCTTCTGAGCCTTTTTCCTTTTCTCTGTAGAAAACGGCACGTCCGGCGCGGTACACCCAGAAACCTTCACTCCGTAAACCGTTCAGAACGTCTCCCGGCTTTCTTCCAAACTTGCGCTCATAATAGCGCATTCTTGGACCGGGAATAAAAAGCCATTCCTTTTTAGCCGTTATAACGCCGCCATTGTTTTGAATTGCAGCATATTTAACGGTTGTTCCTACGGAAACGGTTTCCTTGTTTACAAGCTCTGCAGTGATGGAATCACGCAGGTGGCCTGTATCAAGTAAAGGTCTGCCTTTGGAATCTCCGCGGTAGTCCTTTGTGACCTGACCAAGAGGCTCAAAGCCTTCCCCTTCATACAGATGCTTTCGGATGATGTCTGCTGCCATTGTTCCGGCAAGTGCAACCTTTCCGGGGTCTGAAAGTTCAGCTGTTATCTTCTTAAGCTCTGCATCCACATCAGTGAAATTCAAAGGGTAAATCTCCTTGCCTGATCCAGCCGCTTCTGGCGCGGATTTCGGGGCGGTCTTACAACAGCCCCGGAAGGAACCTTTATCTGTTCCTGGTTGTCTGAATCGGGAAACGAGCCGTAGGCAGCAACAACAGTGTTGTACATCTGCTTGCGGTATTCGCGTCCCGCTTCTTCGTGACCTAAAGCCATGTGCAGCTCGTAGATTGTCTGCATCAGCACGATTTCGCGTACTGTCGCATTATCTAAATTGAACCGCACTCCAAGCCATGAAAGAATGGTTCCTATGTAGACCTGGGCGCGGCTTATTGCGTCAGGCACAAAATCCGGATTTCCATCCGCAAGCTGTTTGTAGAGATTTGAAGAAAGACGCTTTTCAACTTCGTCTGCCGCTATGGGTGTGCCAAACGGTGCAAAGGGAACTTCTCTCTTTTTCTCCGGCGCGGTTGGTATTCCTGCAAGTCCTAATTCTTCCATGGTTCAATTCCTACTGAAGACAAGTAGAAACGCAGATTGCGTTTACATTTGGAATTGGCATAGGACGAGCCATACCAATAATTTCTTCACCTTCAGGATCGTCTTTGAGAACTTCGCGAACTCCGAATGGGATTCCGGCAAAGTCTGCTTCGAGAGAGTCGAGCGCACAGTTGTAGAAACGGAAACCGTCATCTACACCGATTACCATAACCTTCTTTTCAGCAATCAAAGGCTTGTTGGTTTTTGTTACATAGTCGAAGTATGTAGCAGCTGTAACATAAAGTTTTACAGCTCCAATTACGATGCTGTCTTCTGTAACTTCGATTGGAAGTTTTGTAGAAGCGTTGTTGCAAAGGTCAACAATTGCAGCATAAGTTGTGAAATCGATAAAACCGATGAACTTTGTTGCACTTGAGGTTTTCTTGATGTCGGCAACCATTGCGCCTACATCTTTGATTACGTCAGAAGCCTTTGCTCCAGATGCATCCCACTTTTTTGAGATTGTTGTAGACTTAACACTTCCGAAGTCTACAGTGTATTTTTCCATTGCACCGTCGGCATTGCGAACACCATACTCAATCTTTCCTGTCAAAGACTGAATGGCAAGAGCTTCTTTTGAAGCGCGAACGGTACGGCGAAGCTGGTCAACCTTGTTCAGGATGTATGTCTTCTGCTGACCTTCGTTGAAGCTCTTCATATCATTGAGCTTGTTTGCACCAATGAAATGAGAAGGAGTAAGGTTCTGAGGTTCAATGAAGCGGAGCTTGTTGCCATCAAGCGGCATTGCGTAACTTGAAGCTCCACGGCTTACAAGCGGAATGTTCTTGATTGAGGTTACAAGGTCTTCATATCCGATTGTTGAGAACGGATGATTTACCTGATCCGCATACACCAGGTCAAGAATTGGTGTATGAAGTGGAGCCATTTTATTAAGCTCACCAACGAGAACACGAGGGTTCAAGAATTTTGCAAACTGTTTAGGCATTTTGTCCTCCTATTACCAAATACCATGACGAGAAAGGAACTTGAGCTGTTCTTCTGAAGCAGCTGAGCCGTTGTACTTGGCAATTCCTTCGCAGATTGTTCCGTGAAGAACAACGTTTACACCGTCATCTTCAGATGCATCAAGTGCATCGTTTGCGATTCCAACAAAGCCTGCGCCTGGAATGGCTGTTGCAGTAACAGTCTTTGTATTTGCAGGTGCGGCAGAGAATGTTACACTTACATGGCCTGTTGCATAGTCAACAGTACCAGTTCCGCTTTCAGTCTCTCCGCCGAGAGTTCCGTCACCGTTATCAGTAACTTCTTTTGCTGTTGAATCGTTTGTAACGATTTTTACAGAACCAGGAACAACTTCGCCAAAGTCAAAGCTGAAAGTTGTGGCTGTGCCGTCGCCTGTTCCAGTGAGAGTTTTCTTTGTAGCTTCAGCAGCTTTGGTAGCACCATAAGTTGCCTGATGGCTTGCGTTCTCTCTGCTTCCTTCAAAAAGCATTTCTCCGACTTTGATTTCATCGTGTCCAGCTGAAGGGAACTGTACACGGTTGATTACTGGTGGATGTCTTCTGTCAGCGGCTTCCTGACCAGTTGGTTCAATTTCATTAATTACGCCATTCATGGATTGGCCTCCTTGCTTAAATTACATTGAAGTTGAGAGGTTCAACTTCTTTTGGCTCTGAATCAGAAAGATTCAAAGTTCCTGGTTCAACCTTCGGCTTCAATGATTCGAAGATTCCGGTAAGAACAGAGATAGGATTCTCAGTCTTTTTATTTCCATCGCTGTCGGAAAGCTCAATTGTCTTTCCGTCCTGGAAACTGTCGCAGAGAGCCATAAGGCTATCCATCTGTGGCTGAGTTACCTTGCCTTCAGCTGCCTTGCGGAGTGCTTCTTTGTCGCGCTCGCGGGCTGCTGCCATACTGTCGGAAAGCATTTTTTCTTTGCTTTCGTTCTCGGCTTTGAGGCGTTCGTTTTCAGCCTGCATAGCCTTGATTTCTTCTTCTGTCATAGACAGACCTCCATTATTATTTTCTTTTTGGTTTTCTGTGTCTGAAAGATAGAGCTGCTTTTCAGCTGTAGAAGGATATGAGCGCACGTCCTTGTCGCTGGTAGCGTCTGAAGCGGCAATGTTCTTTTCTGCTTCTGAAAGATTTTCTGCAATCTGAGATTCCAGATCTTTAATCTGTGGCGGTTCGTCGCCGAGGTAAGCAAGATGATGAAGATACATCTTTCCGTCGGAAGCACGCTGCTTTGCTCCGATTGAAACGTCTGGATAATATCCGGCATCTACTGCAGCGGAAAGTTCATCCTGTTCTTCAACTTCGCCAAGAAGAGTCTTTGTCTTTTTGTCATAGGTGACAGAGATTACGTTAGCAAGGCGCGGACGGTTTTCTGTCCAGTGACCGCCGAGCTTTACAGGAGCTTTCTTGATTTCCGGGAAAGTTTCTGCAATCTCTTCAAGTTCAGATTCCTTTACGACAACCGGATTGTCGATTGAGCCGAAGATTCCGGCTTTTGCTAATTCGCGTTTTCTGATTTTCATAACGACAGTATGGCACTGTCAAAGCCGGTTCGCTGAAATTAGGGCAAGGTGCGGAAAGTCTGAAAAAACACCAAAAAAGTCGTCTGTCAGATAAAACGACATTCTATTATGTAGCTACGCCAAAAACACCTTTAATTAAACGAAAATTAAACGGTTTTAACGCGTCTTTTGGTGAAAAATGGGTAATTTGCCAACCGAGGGCAAAATAGGCTGTTTTAACGTGTTTTTTGAAAAATGGCGTTTTTTGAATTGTGGTGATATAATGGGCTCTGGAGGTATAGTTTTTATGAAAAAAATCTTTGCAGTTTTTCTGTCGCTGTTCATGCTCACAGTCTGCATGTCGGCTAAGGAATACCACACAAGCGTGACCGTTGACGGTGAAGATATAGACGATCTTGTTTTCATCAACAACACAGACGACAATGTGACAATCCGTTATGAGGGCATTAACAAGAGCGGAATCTTTGACCTTGCAAAAGGTGCAACAAAAGAGATAGACGCTAACTGCCAGGTCTCAGGAACTTATCAGGTACGGTTTGAAGTAAAGGATTCAAACGGAAACTTGAAAGATGTTACATGGACCATGGAATACAAAAAGAAAGACATAAACATAACGCTGACCGAAGACAGCGGATGGTCATTCTAAAAACTGACTGAAAACACACGCCCCGGAAGTGAATCCTTCCGGGGCTTTTTTTTATGCGCTGCTATTTTGCCAGATGTACCCAGCTGAACACTTTGCCGAAGAGCTGGAAGCGTTCGGTGAAACCTTCGTCGGTGCTGTCTAGGATGCGCAGGAGTTCGGCTTTCTCAAGGTCGGCAACGCGCACGCTGTAGATTTTGATGCGGTTGGCGAGGCGGTCGAACTCAAGGCGCTTGCAGTAGGCGTCGCCGTCAAGGCTGAAAACGTAGATGCCGTCGGTGAGGTCCTGGTCTGGGCTTGCGTCAAAGATTACGATGTCGCCGTCTTTTATGCCTGCTCCCAGCATTGAAGTTCCTGCCACGCGGAAGCCGTACACCTTGCCCGAGAGAGCCGGAGACAGCGAGGCAAGGCTGATGTATTCGGTGATGTTCTGCTCACTGTTCCATTCTACGCCAGGGCCGCACGAAGCCTTCTGGCTCAGAACCGGCACCATTACATCCTTTACGCAGGGAGCCTTTTCTGATTCAGTCTTTGTGAACATTTCCCCTTCGCCTGTCAGAAGCCAGTGGGCGTTGATTCCACATTTTTCGACTATTGATTTCATCATCGCTTTTGAGATTTCGCGAGTTCCATTTTCAATATTTGCTATAGAACTTGATGACACTTCCATAAATGCTGCAAACTCCTGCTGTGTCATACCCTTTGATTTTCTGATAGCTCTAATTTGTTCATCTGCATTCATATTTTCTATCCTCTTGACAAAATTTCAAAATGTGAGAATTTTTATCGCTTTTTCTCACAAATTGAATTGACAAACTTTCAAAATGTGATATTATTATCTTGTAAATGGTTGTCAAGTAAACCAAAAAACACACAGTTTGAAAAGTTTGGTTTACTTGTAAACACATATCTTTTATCGGCATAAACAAAATGCCGGTTAAGAGAAAACTAGGAGGCTAAAAGATGGGAAGAATCAGCATTAATGAGAAAGACCTCGACTGGGGAGTTGGTGTTCTTAATGACGGTGGTGGTATTTCTTTTGTAACTGATTACACGGTTCATCCAAGTGTGGCTCACTGGGATGCAGGAAAAGAAGCTTGTCTTATGACAAAAGACGATGCTCGTTACATTGCGCTTGGTCTTTGTTCACACGGCTCAATTGCTGTGGTAATGGAGATTCCAAAGTTCTTGCAGCTTAAGAACGAAGGTTAAATAAAAACACCCGCAGCCGGAGGCTAAACCAACTAGCGGGTGGAATTCTTCCAAATATGGAAGTGGTGTTCAAGTTAAATGTACACGCGGCGGACAATTCCGTCAAGGGGGAAAACAAAGATGAACATTATGAACGAAATCCGTGGCTGCCGTCCTTTCCCTGTAGATAAGGACAGGCAGGAAAGATGTCGCAGAGTTCTTGATGGTTATGGAATGACAATCACAGAACTTGCAATGCACCTGGGTGTTTCAAAGCAATACGTTGGTGAAGTCATTTCTGGAAAGAGATTGTCTGAATCAGCAGAAACACGCATTGCTCAGTTCTTAGGGTTTTCACGCACTCAACTGTTTCCACTGCGCACTGCAGAAGAAATAGCAAGAATGCGACAGGCAGAAGCTGCAGAAAAGGCAATGCTCGAAAAGAAAAAAGAAGAGCGCATGGAAATGCGTCGCCGTGCACTTGAGGGAGCTGCCTGATGGAAACCGTTAAGACTAAGGAGCTTGCCGAAGTCTTAGGGCTTTCGCGCAAGGGTGTAATCGAAAAAGCCCGTAAAGACGGCTGGGCTTTTGTGTACAAGGGAAACTCCATGTTATTTGTGGAGAACAGACTTCCAGCAGACGTGCGCTTTGCCGTGGCACTCTACCGCTCTGGTAAGCCGGTTCCTGTACAGAACGAAGAAAAAAAGGATGCAAGGCTTTATTCGGGTGATGCTTTCCTTAACGCCGGAGAAAAGGCTCAGGGAGAAGCTACTTGGAGAGCGGCTTTAATCCGCGAGTACAACAACAGCGGAATGAACGTTGCGGCCTTTATTGATGTGTACAACGGCTGTAATGCTTTTCCGGTTCTAAAAGAAAAACTCGGCGAAGTTAGCCAGGCTACTTTCTACCGCTGGATAAAAGCTTTTAAGGAAAACGGAGCAAGCGGAATTGTTCCAAAATATGGCATGAGCCGTGGCGGTGCCGGCGAGAGTCTTCTGGATGAAGAGCGTGAGCTTTTGCGACGCTTCTGGCTTAAAGACACTCAGCCTAGTGCAATGCACGCTTTCCGCCTTATGAAGGCTAACATTCCATATTCAAAGTGCAGTTATCAGACAGCTTTGCGTTATCTGAACAGTCTGCCAAAGGCTACTGCAGGATATTTCCGGGGCGGCGAAGGTCGCTTTGAAAATGCCTTTCTGCCTCACATGGAGCAGGACATCACACGCTACAGAAGCCTTGATGTTGTGGTTTCGGACCACCACTGTCTTGACTGTGTTGTGCTTTACCGTGGTGAGCTTATTCGCCCATGGATTACTACTTTCCAGGATTTGCGAAGCGGTAAGGTTTTGGGTTGGTGTCCTTGTGTTAAGCCTTCGAGCCTTTCAATCGTTGTGGCTTATTACATGTGCTGTATGAGATACGGAATTCCTGTCTGTCTGCTTTTTGATAACGGTAAGGACTACCACGCTAAGTGGCTCAACGGAAAAACTGAGACTGTAACGGTTATGAATCCGGAAGGCATAGACGAAGAAAAGGAAGTTGAGTTCAAGGGCTTGTTTGCTCTTGTGGGCTCTGACGTGCGCTTTACAAGAACTTACAACGGTAAGTCTAAGGCTCGCCAGGAGAGATACTTCCGAATCATCGGCGAATATCTTGCAAAGGAAATGGGAAGCTACGTTGGATCTGATTCACGAAGCAGACCGGAAGAAGCTCAGCTGATGTGGAGAGGAATCAACGGCAAGGAACAGAGACACGACATTCCAACCTGGGAAGACTTTGTTCAGAATGCCGAAGCGATGATTGAATACATCAATGATCAGATTCCTTGCAGCTCTGATTACATGGACGGAAAGACCCGCTCCCGTGTGTTTGCAGAGTGCTTACCGCCGGAAGAAGAAATCCGCCACGCTTCTAAGGAAATGCTGCAGAAGGCTCTGGTTAAGGGCGAAGTGCGACAGGTGAACAGACAGGGCGTGACAATCGGTAAGACTAATTTTTACAACACCGAATTGTTTGAGTTCTTTGGCCGCAAGGTTCGTGTTTACATCAATCTTCTTGATGACCGCGAAGTTACTTGCTTTACGCTGGACGGAGATTTTATCTGTACTGCAAAGGCAGACTACTTTAAGGAAACAGGCAAGCTTGATGAAGACATTGGACGTCTCACCGGAGCAAGAAACAAGCTCACTCAGATTGCTGTTCTTGGTTCGGGCGAAATGACCATTGCCCCGGAATGCGAGACTATGCTGGATGTTGCCCGCCGCGCCTACACAGGAAATCAGCTTGAAGGTGTGGAGAACTTCCTTGGTAACAGTTCTGATGTGGAGAGCGCAAAAGACTACAAGCTCGCCACTAAAAAATCAACGCTTAAAACCCCTTTTATGAAGGGAATAAATATTGGTGTTCAGGAGGCTAAAAATGAACAGTGAAATCGTCAAGAGACTTAATGACACTCTTGAAAAGTTCGGAATCAGCAAGGCTAAGGCCAGCCGCGACATGGGTTACTCAAGCGCAATTTTGAGTGCTTACACTACAGGTAACTATTCTGGCGACCTTACCAAGCTTGAAGACAACATTGTGCGCTGGATTGCCCGACAGGAGCAGGCGCATTCTCGCAAGCGTATTCCAATCGTTGAAACAACGGCTCTTAAGCAGGTTTTCAACGCCATTGAGCTTGCACACACGGAGCACGACATCGCTCTTATCGTAGCAGATGCCGGAAGCTCAAAAACCACTTCGGCTAAATACTACGCCGACCAGAACGAAAACACGGTTATTTACATTGCGGTAGTTGCCGGAATGAACCGCTCTATGCTCACAAAAGAGATTGCGCGTCAGCTTGGAATTGAAACTAACAGAGTGCCTTTCAATGCCCTTGTTCAGCAGACTGCAGAAGCTTTGGCAGAACGTGACTCTCTGGTAATTCTTGACGAAGCAGACTACCTCAAAGCTGATGCCTTGGAGTTTGTCCGCCGTCTGGTTTACGACCTGGGAGAAAGCGGTCTTGTGCTTATCGGTTTACCGCGCCTTAAGGGTATGATCCAGAATCTGCGTAATGACCACCGCCAGCTTGAAAGCCGTATCGGAATCTTTTTACAGCTCGAAGGTCTTACCAAGCCAGACGCTTCTCTTATTGCAAAGAGCGTTTGGGAAGACTGCCCTGCAGATGTAATCAGCACTGTTTACGGAACTGCAAAGAGCGACGTGCGACAGTTCACAAAGATTCTGGAGCGACTCCAGAACACTATGACACAGAACAATCTTGATGTTCCGACTGTTGAAGCTGCTGAGCTTGCAAGCACACTTGTTTTGAGGAGACGATAATGGCAAAGCTTGTTAGTCCTATTTCAAAGGAAATCGTTGTTTCTGAGAACATTCCAAAACGCGGAAGACCTGCAAAGAATGCGCCTGTATATGACGATGACAATAATCTGATTATTACATCTGAAGAGCGCGAGACTATCAACGAGATTGTTGAAGACATTCGCCACACTGCAAAGAAAGTTGAAGCTCTTATGGTGTCTGCCGCTCAGAACTACTTCAACCTTGGAGAGATTCTTGAGCGAGCTTCCAAGAAAGCAACCTGTTCTATGACAGCTGCAAAGTACGAAGCCAAAACAGGAATTCCTGCACGAATGGTAAGCACGGCTTTTAAGATTTACAAGGAGTTTGCAAATAATCCTGACGGTCTTACTGGTCTTACCATGAGAGAAATTGCCATGCGCATCGGTGAAAAAAAGGAATCGGACGAAGGGGAAACAAGCCCGGTTCATTACAATCTGCCGGAAGGTCAGCTGGAGTACACCGGAGATTATGACTTCGGACTTCCGACAATGAGCGGAATTGAGCTTTCCAGTTACAGACTTCATGCAGATACAAAAAACGGAAACTTCTTTCTGCTCAGCAAGAAAGACAAGATTCCGATTCCTATCGGTGGGCTTACTGTTGACCAGCCGCACAATGACACAATGAAAGCTGCATACAACGAGCTTTTGGTTCAGACACAGTGCGCGCTGGAACGCTACTACGCTCTTATTGAGCAGGGAGGCAATGAATGAAAAAGTATCAGAGTTTGCAGACTGTGGATGATACAAGAAAAGAGCTTGTAGTTTGTGCTTTGAATGACCTGGTAATGGACGCTTTCAAGGACAACGGCATTGAGGTTCTTGTAAACATTCTGCCTAACGGCACACCGATGAAAGATGACGGCGGAAAAATTCTTACCGTAGGATTTTTTGTAAGAAACGTTTTCTGCCGCTACATAAACGTTAAGGATGATTCTCCTGCAAAGATGTTCATGCGATGCAGTGAGGTTCTTTATCAGATGCTGACACAGGGAGACTGAAAAAATGATTTTGACTGAAGAACAGTTTGGCGTAGTAAGCGACAAGATTGATGAAATCATAAAGCTTGCATTCAGCGGCATTCTTGGTAATGCCCGAGCAAGCCTGGTTGATATTAAAAGTGCTGCAAAGGAAGCAAAAGACGCTTTGTTTGAAGCAACTATCGGAAATGACGGCCCGGGTGCCGCATAAATAAAAGGGAGGTACTGAAAATGGGTACACGTTACAAGCCTGATACAGGCAAACTTAATTCTTTGGACGATGTAGATCTCGCTCTCAAAGAAATCGGACTGGCAGAAAAAGAGCTTGATGCTATTGATGCAAAACTTAATGCAGAAATTGCAAAGCTGAAAGAAAAGGCTGTAAAAGACGGCGAAGAAAAAAGAAAGTTGATAACCGAAAAGGTTGCAAAGATTCAGGCTTATGCAGAATACAACAAGGGAGATCTCTTTAAGGAAAACAAGTCTGTAGAACTGAACTTTGGAAAATTTGGTTACAGAAAGAGTTCGAAAATCAGCGTAAAGAAAACGACTTTAGAACTGCTTAAAAAACTTCTTGAGAGCCACGTGCGCGAACTTGAAGCAGAAAAATCTGAAGAAAGAAAGAATTTGCTCACAGTTCTTATTACAAAAATCCAAGGCTGTATCCGAATAAAAGAAGAACCAAATAAGGAAGCATTAGCCCTTATGGATGATGGATTCCTTAAGTCTGTAGGAGCAACCAGAAAAATCACAGATGATTTCTTCTGTGAGGCTGCTACTGAAGATGTCAACAAAGACTTGCTGGAGAAAACTGCAAGTTAGGAAATGCGGAGAGTCAGTTCTGGATGTCCTGATTCTCCGCTCCATACTAGGAGGCTGTATGGAAATTGATTCTATGAGCGCAGCAATCCGCTGTGTGATTGACGGTATGCCGGACGGCACCTGCTTCTTTGGCAACGAGCTGAAAAAGAAAGTTGTTAGGGTATACCCGGAAGCCCGCCACGCTTATGTGGCGAGTGTGCTCCACTGCATGAGAAGATGCAGGGGCGATGTCGTAGAATGCATAGACAGAAACGACTCGCTGTACAGAATCAGAAGGAATGCTGCATGATGAACACAGCGCAGAAACAATGGATCAGAATGATTCATGTAGCAAAAACTAAGCTGAATCTTGATGATGAACGCTACCGCGCCCTGCTCACAGGGGCGTGTGGCGTTGAATCATCAAAGGAAATCAAAACCTGGAAGCAGTACGATGCCGTTATGGCCTCGTTTGCAAAGCTGGGTTTTGATTACAAGTCAAAATCTTATAAAGCCGACATAGCCCCACAGGAAGGCCGGAATCCTAAATGGATTTCTGTAAAACAGGAAAGGTACATCAGGGGCTTATGGCAGCTTGTGGCAGACAACAAGAGCGACAGGGCGCTTGAAGCTTTTCTTGAGCGCATTACTGGTTCTATTCGTATTGAGTGGCTCAGAAAGTATCAGGCAACCGACGTAATTGTTGCTCTGCGCAAGATGGCTTGCGAGAAGGGTATTAACCCGGACCGCAAGGATTAAAAAAGGAGAGGAGCTGAGCCATGCTGTTCACTGTACATGAGACCGCATTCATTCTTGATGTAAAGCCTGCCCATGTTTACTATCTGTTCAGTATGTCTAAGGTGGACGGTGCTATTAAAGTTCTGGACTGCTGGAGAATTGACGAAGCTTCTTTGAGGGAGATGTATGAACGAATCCATGCTGAAAGAGCTGAACTCTTTACCGACGGTCTTGAGTTTGAAAGATTTGAAAACCGCCTTGAGACTGTCAGACAGAAGTATGTATCGGATTGTTCAAGACCCCGACCTTCACGCGTTCAAAGACGGCCGCGACTGGAATGTCCTCAAATCCGACCTGATAGAATGGCTAGAAAAAAACGAATGAAACAACCGGCTCTGTGTGAAGACTGGGCGAACGGTAACTACTGGTAAATGCTTTTTTTGAACTGATAACAGAACTGTGACATCCACGGTTCTGTTTTTTTATGCCCTGATTTCATCATTTAAATAAAAATAAAACTAACATTAAGCTATGCTTAATCTTCAGATTATCAGATATAAAAAATCCTATGACTTTCGTGCCAACGGTGCCGCGCCTGATTCTTTTGAAAACAACTGGAAGAACAACTCGCTCGACTGGCTTGTTTTGAAAGATGAAAAGGGAGAGCTTTTCCGCTGTTACTGTCAGACTGTGGCTAACTACTGCTTTGGTGTAAATGCTACAGCTGATACTGTTGCTTACGGTGACACTATCGCTCCTGGAACTTTTAAGGTTCGCCTTTTTGCTGCGCCCCGCAATTTCCACGGAGAGATTCACGAAATCATTGAAACTACAGACCTTGACGGTCAGAGAATAGACCACAACGCCATGCAGACTACTGAGGGCGGCTTCCAGAACGGCCGCTGGCTCATTCACGACAGATGGAGTGCAAAGCTCGGTAAAGATTCAAACTACGCATGGAGTGCCGGATGCTTTATCCTCTCTTCCGGCGACCTTATGGCCTTAAACAACCTGTTACACGCCTACGAGCTTCCGGCCGGTTATATAATCGCCGGAAAACTTATAGAGACCGACAAGGAGGTGTAAGGATGAAAGGTAAAATCCTTTGTCAGCTTTCAAAGATAATTGCATCGGTTATTGTCTTTGCCGCTCTGGTGGTAAACGCAATTGCTAAAACTGAACTTGTTCCAGTTGATGATGCAGTAAAAGTTGGAGCTTTTATTTTTGGTGTCTTTCTGCCGATTGATGTTTCAATCTGGATTGACATCATAAAAAGCTGGTTCCGAAAGACTATCCCTGCTGACGGTAAAGACGATGGCAATTAGGGCAGTTATAAAAAAGGCGGCAGCGTTTGCCGCCGGATGTGCCGGGGCTGTTGCCCTTTTGATGTCGGTTTTTCTGTTTGGTAAAAGAACAGGAAAAAAAGAATCTGCTGTAAACGTGAAAGCTGATGATGCTGCACGGAAAAAGGAGTCTGAAATTGAAAAAACACCTGCTGATGTTCTTGCTGGTAACTCTCCTAATGCTGCCGCTCTTGGCAGAAGAAAAGACGAACTCAAGTCAGACTTTAACTCCAGAGCAGACTCTATCACAGAAAACTTTTTACACACGAGAGGACGTGCTTCTTCTTGTGGATCAGCTGAAAGCTGAAGCTGACAAGGCAATTGAAAACGCCTACGACGAAGGCTACAAAGCCGGAGTTCAGGAATACGCTCCAAAGCTTGCCAGTCTTGAAGTTCAGATTGAATGGCTGAAGAGCGAAAACAAAAAACAAAATCTTGAAAAGTGGACGATTCCCCTTTGGACGTGCGGCGGTGTAGTTGCCGGTTTCCTAGGCGGATGGATTATCAGGGGGAACTGATGGAAGGAATGGCTGTTGTCAGCACAATGGATAAGGTTCTTACAACTCTTGGCATAAGTGGAACTCTCATAGTAATGGGAGTGATTGCCTTTTTTGTAATTAAGGAAGTTAAGAAAGCCAACGAGCTTACACAGAAAGCGGTGGATAGTCTTAAGACTTCAACTGCGAATCAGATTAAAGAACTTCGTGAAACAACGGAAAAGAAGTTCGCAGCACTACAGGAACATTCAGATGCACATGACAAGGCTATTGAAAAACGTCTTGAGCAGGCTGAAAAAGACATTAAGTTCCTGGAAAAAGACGGTGTGACAAAAGAAATGCTTTATAGGGAAACCGAAGGCTGGCGGAGTGAGATTCAGCTTGTAAGGGCTGAGATAAGCAAGCTGCCTTTTGAAATACTAAAACTGACAGAAGGACGGAAGAATGAAAAATAACATACTGAGAGGAAAAATCTTAAGACTGCTTGCAGATATGTATCCTGATGGAATTGAGAGAACTTCTCTTATCGGAATCTATCACGCATACGAGCACGTAGATGACATTGACAAATCTGCAGCATATCTGATTGACAAGGGCTACTGCCAGAAGACAGAAACGCCTCATCCTTATAAAACAAATATGTTCATCACATATTACAAGATTACACCAAAAGGAATAGACCTGGTAGAAGGTAATTGCGAGCCAGATACAGGCATTCTTGTTCCGCTGGAGGCGTAATATGGGACGGAAGGCAAAGGCAACCGAAAACGGTCTTGTAGAGCTTATTGTTGATAAATGGGATGGCGGAAAAAATACAATCGTTTATGTTACCGAAGAGGTAAACAAAATTCTTGAAGAAAAAGGCCTGCACGTTACTTTTTCGCGCGAATCAATAAGACGTGTAATCAAAAGTCATGAAGAAGAAATTGCAGATACAAAGAAAGCTGTAGAAGCTGCGAAGGCAATGGCCGAAGTGTTTGCAGATAATCCAGGAACGGAAGTTGCAGAAGCAATGACAATGCATCTTTCAACCCTGATTGCAAAGGATTTGCGTACTGTAGACAGCCTCGAGTTTGACGACCCGGAGAAGCTTGTAAGCTCTGCAAGCCGCATAGCAGAAACTCAGCTCAAACTCAGCCAGGCACGAATGAAAGCTGTTAAGGCTTTAGACAAAGCGAAACAACAGCTTAAAGATGAACTTTCAAAAGAAATACAGAGCGACCCTGAACTTCTTTCTAAGCTCTGTTCAATAATCGATAAAACGGAAATTAAATAAATGAGCGAACTCATAAAGGAACTTGCAGGACAAAACAGAAGCGTACTCGAAAAACAGCAGCGCATGAAACAGGCTGAAAATGATTTCGGCTTTTTCTGTCGTTATTATCTTTCCGACTATTTTTATGAAGATGCTGCAGAGTATCAGAAAATCCTTTATGAAGTTGCAAACACTCGTAGCCTTTCAAACGATTTAGCGGACACACTCAAGCCGTTTGTCCGCGAGAAATATCAGAAACTGCTCAAACCTACAGAAAAACTTTCCGGAGCCATGTTCATAGAACCCCGCGAACACGGTAAGACGGTCCGCTGGTCGTTTGCTTATGTTCTGTGGTGTGCGCTTACCAAAAGAGCCCGATATGTACTTCTTATCGGTGCTTCCGGTGACGCTGCAGGAGAGAATCTCGGAAACATCAAAACAGAAATCGAAGAGAACGAAAGAATTCTCGAAGATTACGGCGAGCTTCAGGGCGACTGCTGGACCAACCACCGCCTTGAGCTTACAAACGGAACCTGCATCCAGAGTAAAGGTAGCGGCGCTTCCATGCGTGGTACACGCTTCAGACAGTTCCGTCCTGATCTTATCGTTATAGATGATGTACTCAAAGACGATGCAATAAACAGTCCGACCCAAAGAAACAAAATCCACCGCTGGCTTAAACGCGTAGTTTTCAACCTCGGTAAATCTGCCTTCATAATCTGGGTTAATACAATCTTCCACAATGACGATCCAATCAGCCGCCTTTGCCGCGAGCTCGAAGCCGGAGACCTTGTAAACTGGATAGCGGTTAGACTTTCCTGCATCCGCGAAGACGGAACACCGCTCTGGCCGGAATACTGGGATATACAGAGCCTTGAAGACAAGAAGAAGACAATCGGCGTTGCTGCATTCTCAACAGAATACATGAATGAACCTCTCGCAGATGAAGAGCGAATCATTCAGATGGAATGGATAGACGCGTTCAGATATTCAGAGCTTCCACCACGCAGTCAGCTTCAGTTCTTCCTGGGAGTAGACCCTGCAACTGGCGCACACGATGGAACTGCAGAAGTTCCAGTAGCAAGAGACAAGGAAACCGGAATCATCTACGTTCTTCCGTGTTTCTCTCAAGCCTGTTCAGAACAGCAGACTCTTGAAGAAATGGAAGTGCTTTACAAGGCTTATCACTTCGCCGCTATCGGCTGGGAGAACGTTGTTTTCTCCGGCATTTACGGCAAATACATTCAGAAGCTTGGAATTGAAAAAGGGCTTTACTTCCCGATTCAGCTTATTGGTGTAGGCTCAACTCCAAAGGAAATGAGAATCCGTTCTTACTCTATGTTAGTTCAGAATGGCTTTATCCGTTTCCCTACAAAAGGATGTGAAAACATCATCACACAGCTTACAGAGTTCCCTATGGGAGCCTTCGACGACTTGTGTGATGGTCTCTACCTCGCTATCAAGGCAGCAGAAAAAGGCTCTACAGGAAACGTTGCAATCAGTTCAGTTTCAAGACAATTAAAGACCGCCGCAAACAGAATCATCGGCAGGGCAAGGAGATAGAAAATGGCAAAACCTACAAAGAAAGAAATGCAGTCTCAGATTATTACCGACAGCGTATTGAACTTCATAAGCTATATGCCGAATCCTGATGACATCGCAAGCGGCACTTTTGAAAGCTACGAAACCTACCGCAAGATGAAGAAGGACCCTCGCATTAAGTCTCTCTTAAATCTTCTTAAAGCCGGAAGCTTGAACTTTCCGCTGCATATCGTTCAGGATGAATCAGACGAAAAGGTTTATGATTTTATTAAGGGCTTGCAGCTCTTCAAGAATCCTCACAAGAAAATGAAGCGTATGCTCACAGCTTTGGACTACGGTTTTTCTGTTTCTGAACTTATCTGGAAAATTGACGGTTCTACATATAAGCCGGATAACTTCATCACAAGAAAACCGGAGCGTTTCCACTTCAACAGAAGCTGGGATTTATTCCTGAACAATACAAACAAAAAACTTGACCAGGATTACAAGTGGCTTATTTATCAGCATGATCCTGATGATGAAAATCCTTACGGCACATCTGTTTTGCGTTGTGTTTACTGGGCGTGGTGCTTTAAGGAAGCCGGCTATGATTTCTGGCTGCAGGCAACAGAGAAGTTTTCTGTTAAGTCTCTGCTCGCTCTGTTTGAGTGCGACGGAGACGATAACAAGGTTCGTGAACGCGCAAATCTTATTGCAGAAATGCTTATGGGTATTACTTCCGGCTCAGCTGCAAGCGTTGGAAACGTAAAAGAAATTAAAGACATTGGAATGACAGGCGACCTCTCGCACTTTAAGGAACTTGTAGAAGCCTGCGATATTCAGATTTCCTACGGTCTTACAGGACAGGCAATTGCAACTTCTACCACAAACGGCGGCTCTCTTGCCCTGGGAGAAGTTCAAGCAGATTTACTTTTTGAAGACTGTAAGAGCGTTGCCCTTGAGCTTCAAAGCGTTCTGCAGAAGATTATCGACTGGACTGTTGAGCTGAACTTTGGAAGCGATGTGGCAACTCCTCAGATTATGTTTGACGTAGACCGCCGCGCCAGCTTCGACGATGTTATGAAAGCAATCGACCGAAAGTTTCCTGTTTCAAAATCTGCCTTGTATTCTTACTACGGAGTACCAGAGCCAAAAGATGAAGATGACTCTTTTGTAATGCCTAGCGGTTCAGAAGTAATGCTCAGCGATTCCGGCAAGCCAAAAGATATAAAAAAAAACTTTCGATTTTCCTAGCAGACTCTGATTCCTTCAAACGCGAACTAGCAAATATCCGCGAGCTCGACAGCCTTTGCGAGCTTGCGGCAACAGCTATAAAACCGCACCTTAAAGACATCCTCACAGACTATTTAAACTCAGTTAAAACCGCCGATAAAGAAGCTCTTGAAAAGCCTTTCTACAGCCCCGCAAGTGTCGAAATGGTTGCCGCAATAGAAAAGCTCATAGGCTCTTCTTATATGCTCGGCCTTATCCACGCCGAAGAAGAAAACCCAGACCGCAAAATAAACGCAGCTGATGAAACGGAGATTCCTGCAGTTCCGTTTAACGAGGCTATGCATTTCTTGAAGTCTAAAGTGCCTATGAGCAAGTCAGAGTGGCTTGAGCTTGAACCGAAGCTGAGATTCAGAGCTTTTACGGTGGCCCAGCTTGGAAGTGCTGAGGTAGTAGATAAAGCAAAACAGATTCTTTTGAAGTCCTTTGAAAAAGGTGGCGGTACTTACTCCGACACCTGGGAAGAACTCAAAAAGAAAGTAAATGTAAATGCTCTCGACATAAAGCCCGGTTACTGGGAGAACGTTTTCCGCACTAATACACAAAGCGCATATATTGCCGGAAAGCTCCAGCAATACGAAAACTCAAATGTCGCAGCTTATCAGCTGATGGTCATAGAAGACGGAAGAACAAGTAGAATCTGCCGCCATCTCCTCACTGCAAGCGGCTACGGAATGATAATTTCAGTAGATCATCCATTCTGGAAAAAATATGGATTCCCACCATATCACTTCCAGTGCAGAACCTCTATCCGCGCCATCTGGCCTTCGCAAGTCGGAAAACTCGGAAACATGGTTGAAAATCCAACGATGAAGAGTTTGTCAAAGTTTAAAGTACAGGAAGGCTTCGGAGGTAATCCACTTGACCGTGGTTCATGGTGGGAAATGACAGACAACATGAAACGACTTGCTGAAAAGTTTGGAATCATGGAAAAAATAAAAGAAGGAGAGGAGATCATTTTCAAATCTGAATTACAGGAAATTGAAAATCTTATTCCATCATTGGCAAATGAATTTGTAGAAGCAAAAAACATCAAGGAAGCTAATGAATATGCAGAAAAAGTTCTTGGTATACCACATGCAGACTATAAAGGAGTTTCTCTGAATGTCGCAAATGAATGGAATAAGGGCTTGTATGAAAACTTTCAAAAGGTTCCAGAATTAAGAGAGCGGTTTGGATTCGTTGGCGAATGTCATGCAAGAAATGCTGCAATAAAAGAAAGGTTTTTTGAATTATATCGTGAAGATATTTTTGATGATTTTAGAAAACTATATCCTAATATTTCAGATACAATTCTTGAGCCTTATGTAGATAAAGAACTTAATTCTATGTGGAGAAAGTTTAGTAAAAATATTCAAATAGAAAAGAATACTGTAGCTTTAAGCCTTTCTACAAAAAATGAGCCCTGGAATGAATTTATGGGTATTACAATAAACAAGGACGTTGTGAAAGATTATGACGAATTCATAGAACATCTAAAGCTTGATGTTGCTTCAAAATTTCATCCTGAAGGAACTGCAACAATAAAAGGTGTTTTTGACCATGAAATTGCTCATCAATTAGATGCAATGCTTGACTTACGAAAAGATTCGGTTATACTAAAACTATGGAATGGACTTACCGAAAATGAAATAACGAATGGTCTTTCCAGGTATTCGTGGGATAATTCTTCAAAGGAAAAAATTGCAGAATTTATTGCCGAGGGCTGGAGTGAATATTGTAACAATCCATCGCCAAGACCAATTGCAAAGCAAATAGGTGATAGAATTATGGAGGTATATAAAACATGGAAAAAATAATTTCTATGACAGAAGAAGAATTCTCCAAGATAGCCCTTGAAAAAGGATTTGATAAGCATTGGATAAAATCGTGTATTGATGACTGTAAAAACGATATTGAAAAAATAAAAAAAGAAGGTTTGATTAAACCTATCCCATTAGAAAAAAAACTTGCATTTTATTATGAATGCATTGTAAAAAATGGTCCGCTAGAAAATTTAAATAAACAAACAACAAAATCTGCATAACCAAAGCCCCGAAGTTTCGGGGCTTTTTTTTGCCTTGATTCAATCGTTTTCTTTTTTTCTCTTATATTCTAAAAGCATAAGCGTTCCTCCTGATGGGCTTATAAAAACTAGGTTAAGGCTCTGGTACAGCCTTAACCGCTTTTACAGGACGAGAGAATTGAAAATCTATATAGCTGGAAAAATATCCGGCGACAAAAACTACAAAAAGAAATTTAAAAAAGCAGAACGTGCCCTGAAGAAAAAAGGACACTCCGTTATGAATCCTGCATGGCTTGTAGAATACAAAGCGTTTTCCTGGATAGATTATATGATTGTTTCAGAAGCAATGCAGCGCAGATGTGAGGCAGTGCTATTTCTTCCAGATTGGAAACAGCGCGACGGCGCAAGAATCGAACATAACCGCGCCAAAAACGCAGGACAAAAGATTCTTTATTCTCTGAATGACCTCTGATTTTCTGCCTAATTTTCATCACAAAAAATCATTCTAAAATACACTGATTTCATAATACAGAACAGCGTCGCCGGATTCCCCACTCAGCGAGGCTGCTTTGGCAACCTATTTAGGCTGCGGACTTGTGGGGAGTTCGCGGCCTTTTTTTTTGGAGTTTTTATGCAAATAGAAAAAAGAAAATTAACCGAAGCAGAAAAAGATATTGTGAGAAAACTCTCTCATCCTCTGTATACAGTAGATTTTCTTGAAGAGTGGATTAACCGCAATGATAATGTGTCTATAAATGCAGTAGCTGCTTTACAGGCTTGTTATGCAAAAGGGTTTTATGAAGCTGTGCAACTTATAGCAAAGAAGTAAGGTAAGATGACATCTAAAGAACGAAAAAAATTGATAGACACCTTAGATGTATGGGTAAAAGAATGTGAGGTATTCTACGATTCTTTCAAAGATGATTTTTCGGAACGTCACGATGCAATAAAAGAACTTGAATATAGATGTTTACAGGTCATTACAATTACAGAGTTCTTATTTTCAGGACAGTTCATTACAGCCGAAAAATATCTTGAAATCTTCGATAAGCTTAAAAAATTGGAGGTAAAAAAATGACCACAGGAGAGTTTGCAGATATAGTTTTCGCCATGCGAGAAGCTCAAAAAGAGTACTTTAAATACCGTTCAAACGAGGCATTAAAACGCTCTAAAGAGCTTGAAAAACAAGTTGATTCAATCCTTTTAAGCCGAAAAAAACGCCCTGAAAATACCTTAAAACAGGGCGAATTATTCGAATAAAATCATCAAAAAATAAGGGGAAAATACCAAATGAAAGAAGTGATTATTGCCGTTTTATGGCTGGTAATGGGTATCATAAATTACAAAGTTTTCGAAGAAGATGACATACTCGCATTAGCAATTTGTCTGCTATTTGCACCATTATTTTTTCCAATTACTTTGATAACAATAGCCTTAAAAATACTTTACGACATCCTCGGATAGCAAATGTAACACAAAAGGTAACAAAATTATTAAAAAACGTGAAAAAAAGCCCATTAAAAAGGGAGTTTTGAAAAAACCATTAAACAGTAGCCTTTTTAAATAAAACTACTTTCTTCTATATATAACTTAGAATTACAGCCTTTTTCGGCCGCCTGTAAATTCTCATTCTTAATTATAAATAACACAATAGCAGAAAAGAAAAAAAAGTTCACCCATTTTAAATACGAAGAAAGACTTGTTCTTGAGTTTTACCTGAAGGGAACAAATCTCTTTCCTCGGATAACTGACACAGGTGAACTTGCT